>Ga0182740_1000069_pt1 | contig 194204 bp, 174 predicted proteins | sample eDN5th37CKraftBY_FD_128872 | JGI IMG/M metagenome (GOLD analysis project Ga0182740, IMG submission 128872) | Enriched backyard soil microbial communities from Emeryville, California, USA - eDNA 5th pass 37_C Kraft BY (version 2) (version 2) | ecosystem: Environmental > Terrestrial > Soil >... | reverse complement strand
ACGGCTACTGCCAGGACCTGACCCCCGATCGGGCCGAAGCGCTCTACTACCATCGCCAACGGCACCCTCATGCCGAGGAGGCACTCAGATAAGAGAACCTCCCGACATGCCGGGGCGGATCAGACCGCACCCATGCCTAGACGTGGTGAGCCATTGCGCAAGATGGGTTTCCTGACGATCGGCCGCTTCGACACGGCCGATCCCGGGCCCGGTCACGAGGAAACCCTGCGGATGATCGAACGGGCCGAGTCCCTGGGCTTCGACACGGTGTGGGTGCGCCAGCGCCACCTGCAGCCGGGGATCTCCTCACCGGTGGCCATCCTGGCCGCCGCGTCACAGCGCACGAGCCGTATCGAACTGGGCACCGCGGTGATCCCGCTGGGACTGGAGAATCCGCTGCGGCTGGCCGAGGATCTGGCAACGGTCGACATCCTCTCCGGCGGCCGGCTCAACCCCGGCGTCTCGGTCGGCACGCCGATGCACTACGACAACTACCGCACCGCGCTCTACCCCGAGACGCACGCCGTGGAGAACTTCACCAAGGACCGGGTGACGCGGCTTCTGGCAGGTCTGCGCGGCGACCCCGTCAGCAGCTTCGAGGGCACGATCGGCATCGAACGGTTCTCGCGTAGCGTGCAGCCACATTCCCCCGGACTCGCCGAACGGGTGTGGTACGGCGGCGGACTCGCATCGGCGATCTGGGCCGGCACGCAGGGACTGAACTACCTCACCAGCAACGTCGTCTCCACCGAGGGCACCACCTCACGCGACTTCGGCACCATCCAGGCCGAGCAGATCGACGCATTCCTCGCCCACCACCCGAATCCGGCGACCGCGCGCGTCTCCCAGGGCCTCGTGGTGATCCCGACCGATTCCGCGACGTCGGCCCAGGTGCACAAGTACCGCGCCTACGCCACGGCGCGGCTGGAACGCACCCGCACCACCCACGGCCCCCGCGGGATGATGTTCGCGCCCGACCTCGTCGGCACCACCGACGAACTGGCGGAGATGCTCTACGAACACCCCGGGTTCCAGCGCGCCCGCGAGGTGGCGTTCGCGTTGCCATTCACGTTCGACGAAGAGGACTACGTGCAGATCGTCACCGACATGGCCGAGAAGCTGGGCCCGAAACTGGGCTGGACCGCCGCGGAGGCCTGATCGACGGGCACAACCGGGAACACGTGTGCCGCCGGTGCCGGATGCCCGACAGCACCGGCCGGCGCTTGCGACGGAGAATCCGCCCCCGACTCGCCCTGCTGTGACCATGGCGATCCCATCGCGTCGCCTCCCCCAGGTGCGTTACCGGTCGGTCATGATGCGCCGCGACGGCCCAGGGCGGGCGAAGCGGTCAGGCGTCCGCAGCGGGCGTTGCCGGATGAAGGTGGGCCACCAGAACCACGGGCCGAGTAGGCGCAGCAGACACGGCACCACGAGCGAGCGCACGATCATGGTGTCCAGCAGCAGGCCGATGCACACCGTGGAGCCGAGCTGGCCGACCGCGGCCAGATTGCTGGCGAGCATCGACAACATGGTGAACGCGAACACAAGACCGGCCGATGTCACCACCGCGCCGGTGCTGCCCAACGCGCGAATGAGCGCGGTGTTGAGCCCCGCGCCGCTCTCCTCCTTCACGCGGGAGATCAGCAGCAGGTTGTAGTCGGACCCGACGGCGACCAGGATGATGAACGCCAACGGCAGCACGAGCCAGTGCAGTGGAAGCCCGATCAGGTGCTGCCACACCAGAACTGACAGCCCAAAGGCCCCGGCGAACGAGAATGTCACGGTGCCGGGTATGACCATGGCGGCCACCAGGCTTCGCGTGAGGTACAGCATGATGAGGAAGATCAGCACGAACGCCGCGATCGCGACGATCAGAAGATCTGACGCGGCATAGTCCTGGATGTCTTTCGTGCTCGACGCGGCGCCGCCCAGATACACCTTGGCGCCGGCCAGCGACGTTTCCTTCAGCGCCATCTTGATGGCGTCGGGGATCTGCTCGACGTGTTCGATGCCTTCCTGCGCCATGGCGTTGCCCTCGTGGGTGATGATGAACCGGGCGGCCTTGCCGTCCGGTGACATCAGCAGCTTCATCCCGGTCTTGACGTCGTCGTTGTCGAACGCCTCGTGAGGGATGTAGAAGAAGTCGTCGCTGCGTGCCGCATCGAAGTCGTTGCCCACGTTGATCAGGTCGTCGTACGTCTGATCGGTCTGGGTGGACTGCAGATGAGCCGAGCCGTAGTTGTTCTGGAGCAGGCTCAAGGTTGCTTTGCCGGCAATCTTCATCTGCTCGAGTTGCGTGATCATCTGCGGCAGCAGGCGATCGATGGCCTCGAAAGACTCGACAGCGTTGCCGATCTGCTCATCAAGGCGATCGATGCCGTCGAGCGAGTCGAACAACGAACGTATCGCGAAACACACGGGAATGTCGAAACAGTGCGGTTCCCAGTAGAAGTAGTTCTTGAGCGGCCGCAGGAAGTCGTCGAGGTCGGAGATGCCCTCGTTGACCTCGTCGGTCACCTCCTTGAGGTTCTCGAATGTCACCGTTGTGGCGTGCAATTCGTCGGACATCTGTGTGGTGATGCTGATGACCTGCTGGATGACCTGCAGCGAATGCGCCTGGATGTCGGCCTGCCTGTCGGTGTTCTCGTTCAGTTGTTGGTCGAACGGCAGTTGCTGGCCGCTGGTGCTGCCCTGCATGGTGAACAGGTAGGGAATGGTCGCGTGCTCCAGTGGCCGGCCCAGTGGTCTGGTGATGCTCTGCACCATGGCCACACCGGGAAGCCGGATGAGGGATTTCGCCGCCCGGTCAAGGGAGATGAAGTCCGCCGAGTTGCGCATATCGTGGTCGGATTCGACCATCAACAACTCCGACATGAGCTTGCTCTGGGGAAAGTGCCGATCGGCGGCCTCGAAACCGAGTTTGGCCGGGGCATCGGCAGGCTGGTACGCACGGTCGTCATAGCCGACCTGATAGGTCGGGACGAACACCGCGCCGACGAGGACGACAACCGCACTCGCCACGAAAACCGGTTTGGGCCAGCGCACCACGCTCGTGGCGATATGACGGTAGAGCCGGCCGCTGTTCAAGCGGCGCGGATCGAAGAGCCCGCGGCGACTGCCCAACGTGAGCAGGGCCGGCGCGAGCGTCAACGCCGCGGCGATCGTGCAAAGCATGCTGACCGCCACCGCCGGTCCCATGGTGTGGAAGTAGTCCAGGCGAGCCAGACTCAGACAGAAGCACGCCCCGGCGATGGTCAGGCCCGAGCCGATGATGATCGGAGCCACGCTGCGGTAGGCCGTGAAGTAGGCCTCTTCGCGGGATTCGCCCGCGCGGCGCGCCTCCTGATAACGGCCCAGCATGAAGATGCCGTAATCCGTCCCGGCGCCCAGCGTCAATGCCACCAACAGGTTGACCGCGAACGACGACAAGGGAATGACCCCGAGGTGGCCCAGGACCGCGACAACGCCTTTGGCGGCGAGCAATTCGATGAGCACGGCGGGCAGGGGCACGAGCAGGCTCGGCACCGAGCGGTACACCAGCAGGAGCATCGCGACGATCAGAATGATCGTCAGGATCGTGATGTTCTTGAGGCTAGCGGTGGCAATCGTCAAGGTGTCCGATGCCAGAGGCGCGGGCCCGCTGACATACACCTTGAGACCGGGAGGCGGCGCGTCGGCGGCGACGATGTCGCGTACCGCGTCCACGGACTCGTTGGCCTCGAGTTTTCCGGTGTTGCCTGCCAGCCGCAGCATCACGAACGCGGCCTTGCCATCCACACTTTGGACCGCGGCAGCCGTGATGGGCTCACCCCACAGGTCCATCACGTACTGCACGTGCGCGGGGTCGGACTGTAGGCGGCGGACCAGATCGTCGTAGAACCGGTGATCTGCGTCGTCGAGAGGCCGGTCGGCCTCGAGGACCAGCATGGTCAGGTTGGTCGAGTCGGATTCGCCGAATTTCTCGCCCATCTGGAGCAGCGCCACCTGCGACGGCGCATACGTCGGGATCATCGGACCGGCGAGTTCGTCGGCCACCTTCTCGGCTTGCGGAACGAAGATGTTGGTACCGATCGTGACGAGTATCCAGAACGCGACGATCGGCAGCGCCAGGACGCGTACGGCACGCGCGAAGAACGGCCGGCCCGCGCGGTGTGCGCTCATGCCGACTTGACCCGGCATGTGACGTCGGCATTGGCATGTGACGACGAATGTTCGTCGCGCACACGGTCGTTCACGAGTATCCGGCACCCCACCTCGCCGCCCTTGACCTGCCCGGAGATACTGCCGGACACCACGGTGAGCGTCGTGGTCTCGGTGTGCGACCACGGCAACTCGGCGATGTCGACCCGGTGCGGGTGACCGTCGACGTCGACATAGGTCAGCAGTCCGCCGCTTCCGGGGGACCCGAACAACTCGTAGGTCATGCGCTTGGGAGTGAACTGCTCAGGCGCCTGCGCCGCGAGCACCGAGACAACCGGTCCAGGAGCGGACATCTCGTGCACCTTCCACACCGCCACAGACCCGACGCCGACGGCGATGGCGGTTACGGCAGGCAACCAGCCTCTCTGCAGGGTTTTCGGCACGACAGCGCGCCGCACGCTCCGGCGGTCACCTGCCTCGCGCGCATGTTGGTCAGTCGCCACTAGGGTCATGTGTTTCCACCTGTATCTGATTCTTTTTCGGGCGAGCGCTTTTCAGGCGTCGTCGCGGTCGCGCACCCTTGTCTGCCTGGCAGTGAGGAGCAGACCGAGGGCAGACACGACGCCGCCGAGGGCGATGTAGGCGGATATCCCGGTACTGCCGTCGTAGCGTTGCACGAGCGCGGTGGCGATCGCGGGAGACAGACCCCCGCCCAGTACAGCCCCGAGGTTGTAGGAGACCGCGACACCGGAGTAGCGCACCTCAGGGCGGAACAGGGTCGTGTAGAAGGCGGCCATCGGGCCGAACACGAAACTCAGGCCGATGTAGGCGACCACGACCGCCACGTAGAGCGCCGGGATACCGCGCGTGTCGAGTAACCAGAAGTACGGGTACGCCCACAGCACCTGGAAGATCGCTCCGCACAGCATGACGCGGACGAGGCCGAACCTGTCGGCGAGTCCACCCGCCACGAAGACGAAAACGAGCATCCCGAACGACCCCCACAGACCGGACAGCAAAATGTCGTCGCGCTCGATGCCGAGTTGTTGTGTGCCATAGGAACTGGTGAACGAATTGATGATGAAGATGAAGAGGTTGAACCCCAGATTCACCAGGACTCCGCCGATCAGCAGATGCGGCGCGCCCTTGAGGGCGCCCCACAGCGGAACGGCTCGGACGGCTGCCCGCTGGGCGGCGATCCTCCGGAAGACCGGGCTCTCACCGATGCTGAGCCGAACGTAGAGCCCGACGGCCACGAGAACCGCCGATGCGAGGAACGGTATCCGCCAGCCCCATTCGACGAAGGCCGCACCCGTCGCGAGCGCGACGATGTTGAACACGCCGATGCCGAGAATGCTGCCCAGCGGTGATCCCGCGGTGACCGATGCGCCGAAGAACGCCCGGCGCCCGGTCGGTGCGTGTTCGGTCACCACGATGAACGCACCCGCCTGTTCACCGCCCATGAAGAAGCCCTGCAGCACACGGAGTGTGACTAGCAGAATCGGTGCGAGTGTGCCGATCGAGGCGTACGTCGGCAGCGCGCCGATACCCATGGTGCACAGCCCCGTGGCGACCAGCGAGACGACCAGCATCGTCTTGCGTGACACGCGATCGCCGAAGTGGCCGAAAACCGCTCCGCCGAGGGGTCGCGACACGAAACCCGCACCAAAAGCCATGAAGGACAAGAGGGCGCCGGTGAGGGGATCCGAACCCGGGAAGAACAGTTTCGGGAACACGAGTCCGGCCGCGAGGCCGAAAATGAGGAAGTCGTAGAGCTCGATCCCCGTACCGACCGCGCCCGCAGCGCAGATCTTCCGCATGTCCTTCGGTGTGGTCGGCTCCGATACGGGCTCGACAACATCCACCGGTTTCATGTGTGCTCCGTCCTTGTCTGTCCGCCCGAACCGGGCGTCATGACATATGACGCGCCAGGACCCCAAAGGGATCACATCAGCGGTGGCCGATCGTGAACCCTTCGCGCTGCGGGGCCGTTCGTCTCCCATGAGGGGACTCGAACGAGCCGGATCACCCATGAGCCCATTGAAGCCTCAGAGCCGGCGACTTCCCCGAATTGCGCTCCCTTCCATCCGGTTTGAGGTTCGCCGTCGGAGAACGCGTGAACGCCAGCACCTGAACCCGAAAGGATCGGCCAAATGTCGGAACAGACGCTCCCAGAGGCTGAACACCTCTCGCGTCAGCTCTCCAACCGTCACATACAACTCATCGCCATCGGCGGAGCGATCGGAACCGGCCTGTTCATGGGTTCAGGAAAGACGGTGTCGCTCGCGGGCCCCTCGGTGATCTTCGTCTACATGATCATCGGCTTCATGCTGTTCTTCGTGATGCGGGCCATGGGCGAGTTGCTGTTGTCCAACCTGGAGTACAAGTCGTTCGCCGATTTCGCCGCCGACCTGCTGGGCCCGTGGGCGGGGTTCTTCACCGGCTGGACGTACTGGTTCTGCTGGATCGTCACCGGTGTGGCCGAAGTGGTTGCGATCGCGGGCTACGTGGCCTTCCGGTGGCCCGGCCTTCCGCTGTGGATCCCGGCGCTGGTCACCGTGGCGGTCCTGATCACGCTGAACCTGGCGACTGTCCGCGCGTTCGGCGAAACCGAGTTCTGGTTCGCGATGATCAAGATCGTCGCGATCCTTGCGCTCATCGTGGTCGGCCTGGTCATGGTGCTGAGCCACTTCAGGGCGCCCGGCGGGGCCGTGGCGAGCCTGTCCAACCTGTGGGACGACGGTGGCTTCTTCCCCACCGGGCCCATGGGTTTCGTCGCGGGCTTCCAGATCGCGACGTTCGCGTTCGTCGGGATCGAACTCGTCGGCACCACGGCCGCCGAAGCCAGAGATCCCGAACGCAACCTGCCGCGCGCTGTCAACTCGATTCCCGTGCGCGTGATGCTTTTCTACGTCGCTGCCCTGGTGATCATCATCGCTGTCACCCCGTGGCGCGAGATCAGCCCCGACCGCAGCCCGTTCGTCGCGATGTTCAGCCTCGCCGGGTTGGGCATCGCCGCATCGGTGGTCAACTTCGTGGTACTCACGTCGGCGGCGTCGTCAGCCAACTCCGGTATCTACTCGACGTCCCGGATGGTCTACGGACTCTCCTCCGGAGGCGACGCGCCCGCCTCCTTCGGCCGGCCCACGTCCCGCCGCGTACCGGCCAACGCGTTGTTCCTGTCCGGGGTGGTCCTGCTGTCGAGTGTGGTGATGGTCGCCGCAGGTGATTCGATCATCGCGGCGTTCACCCTGGTAACCACGATCTCGTCGCTGTGCTTCATGTTCATCTGGACGATCATCCTGAGCAGCTACCTGGTGTACCGCAGGCGGAGGCCGCAACAACACTCGGCCTCACCCTTCAAGATGCCCGGCGGCGTGGTGATGTGCTGGGTTGTGCTGGCGTTCTTCGTGTTCCTGGTGTGGGCGTTCACCCAGAAGTCCGACACCCTGCAGGCCCTGCTCGTAACACCGGCCTGGTTCGTCGTGCTCGGTATCGCCTGGGCGTTCCTGCGACGCCGCCCGGGACACAAGGCGCGCGAAGCCGCGTTCCGTGCCGCTCTGGAAGCCGAATCGGCGGACTCGGCGGACTGATCCTTCCTGGCTGCCTGAACTGCCTGATCTGCCTGATCTGCGCGAGCGTGCGTCGTTGCTGGTGAATCCGCGGTGTGTCCAGGAGCAGACGCGCACGCTCGGCGTGTGGGGTGAGCCGCATGCCCGCACCCGCGAGACCGCCTCGGATCGCGCCGTTTCACCGTTGCCGGCGAGAATCAGCATTAACATATCGTCACTGGCAACGTCGTCGAGCGGTGAGGGGAAACGGTGACATGCTGACCGCGGTGCGGAAGGTTCTCGGCTTCCAGATGACCATCGCCGAGTGGATCGGCACCGCGATCATCCTCGCGGTGCCCTACCTGGCGATCGGCACGCTGTGGTCACTGACCCACACCGGCCATCTCGCGGGTATGGGCCGCCTCGACGCGGCGGTGTCGTTCCTCGGGTCGATCGCGGCCTGGCCGGTGCTGTTGTTCACCGACGTCTGCATGAGCTGACATGACCGTCGAGGGCACCACCCACACCCGCATCTCGGTCACCCGGCGCACCGCGCGCTGGGACCCCGACGAGTCCGTCACCGTCGCCGACGCGATGGATTTCTGGGCGTTCGCCGGGGGCGCGGCCAACGTCATCATGCAGCTGGCACGCCCCGGCGTCGGCCACGGCGTGGTCGAGAGTCCCGTGGATTCCGGCAACCTGCTCAAGCATCCGTGGAAACGCGCCCGCACCACCTTCAGTTACCTCGCGGTGGCCATCCTCGGCAACGACGAGGACCGCGCGGCGTTCCGCACGGCCGTCGACGGCGCCCACCGGCAGGTCCGCTCAGGACCGCAGAGTCCGGTGCGCTACAACGCCTTCGACCGTGATCTGCAGATGTGGGTCGCGGCATGCCTGTTCGTCGGGCTCGAAGACACCTATCAACTGCTACGCGGCCAGATGACGCCCGTGCAGGCCGAGCAGTTCTACGCCTCGGCCGCCACGCTGGGCACCACGCTGCAGGTCAGCCCCGACCAGTGGCCCGCCACCCGGGCCGGGTTCGACGATTACTGGAACGCCGCATGCGGGCAGGTCGCGGTCGACGACGTCGTCGCGACATACCTGCGCGACCTGGTGCACCTCAAGATGATCAACCCGCTGCTCGCACTGCCGTTCCGGCCGCTGCTGGCGTTTCTCACCACGGGGTTCCTGGCGCCGGTGTTCCGTGAGGTGCTCGGCCTGAAGTGGGGCCGCGGCAGGCAACGGCTTTTCGAATGGCTGTTTCTGCTGGTGGCCTTGGGCAACCGGTTCCTGCCGATCTTCGTCCGGCAGGGCACCAGCTACCTTTTGCTCGCCGATGTGCGCCGACGCGTGCGTGCCGGACTCCCGCTGATCTGATGAACTTCCTGCGTCGGGTCCTGAGCCGCAAGGTCAGCGTGGAACAGATGATCGAGACCGCGATGTGGCTCGCGATCCCGTACCTGACCGTCGGTCTGGTGTGGAGTTTCTTCCACGCCGACCAGGTGCAGCTGATCGAGGCGCAACTGCTGACGAAGCTTCCGGCCGGCGCCAACCTGGTCGCGTTCGGGCAGGTGGCGGTGCTGTGGCCGCTGCTGCTCCTCGGCGGCGAGGTGTGCGTCGGCTAGGGTCTGGCGCCGTGAGGATTTGTGTCGCGGCCCGTGCGCTCCTGCTGGCCGGTGCGCTGGCCGCCCCGGTGGCCGGCTGCTCGTCGGGAGCCGTCGTCAACACCGGCGAGACGCCGCCGCGCACACCGGCCCCGACCACCACCGCGGTGCCGGTGTACGGCACCACCAACCTGGTGAACGCGGCCGATTACGCGATCTCGGTGGACGGCCGCACGGGCTACTACTTCACCACTCCGAGCGGACGGTGGGCGTGCGCGATCCTGCCCCGCGACCGCGCCGGATGTGAATCGTCGAGCGGCCTGAGCGCTCGCCTGCCGATCACCGGCGCTCCCGACGTGACCGTGGACGGCGAGGCCACCGCGCCCAACGCGATCGCCGTGGACCGCGACCACGACGCCGGGTTCCTCGCGCTGGAGGAACCGTTGTTCTCCGTGGACCAGGATTCGGTGGATTCCACGACCGACAGCGAGGCGGACGGCGAGGTCGAGACTCTGCCGTTCGGCAAAGTGCTTGCGGTGGCGGGCTTTCGGTGCAACGTGCAGGAAGAGACCGGCGTGTCCTGCGTACGCGAGTTGACCGGCAAAGGTTTCACGTTCTCCGGTGACGGTTACACCCTGACCTACACCGACATCCCATGAGGAGACATGATCCGGATCGGCACCTCGGGGTGGTCATACGACCACTGGCGTGACGTGCTGTATCCGCCGGGCACACCGTCGTCGGCGCGGTTGCGGCGTTACACGCAGGTGTTCGACACCGTCGAACTCAACGCGAGCTACTACCGCTGGCCACGCGACACCGCGTTCGCGAACTGGCGATCTCAGTTGCCCGACGGGTTCACGATGTCGGTCAAGGCCCACCGTGGGCTGACCCACTTCCGCCGTCTACGCTCCCCCGAACCCTGGATCGAGCGGTTCGAGCGGTGCTGGGAGGTGCTCGACGGATGCGCCGAAGCCCTGCTGGTGCAACCACATCCGGCACTCGAACGCGACGACGCACTGCTCGATGAGTTCCTGACTCTCGTGCCCGACCACATCCCGGTGGCCGTGGAACTGCGTCACGCATCGTGGCACGACCCGGCCGTGTACGCACTGCTGCGCCGCCACGGTGCGGCGTATGTGGTGATGAGCGGGCCGGGTCTGGTGTGCGAACCCGTGGCGACGAGCGATCTGGTGTACATCCGGTTGCACGGTCCGCCGCAGGAGGCGATCTATTCCGGGTCGTACCCCGCCGACCAGTTGCGATGGTGGGCCGAACACATCCTGCTGTGGCATCGCGACGGCCACCGGGTGGTCGTGTACTTCAACAACGATCTCGGCGGGCATGCGGTGCGCAACGCCCGAACGCTCAAGGAACTCGTGGCACACGAGTAGCCTGAGTTGGTATGACTGCGGCGTCGACATTCGTGATCATCGGCGGCGGCCTGGCCGGCGCCAAAGCTGCTGAAGCGTTGCGCGACAACGACTTCGACGGCCAGGTACTGTTGTTCGCGGCCGAGGAGAAGCTGCCCTACGAGCGGCCTCCGCTGTCCAAGGACTACCTGGCAGGCAAGAAGACCCTCGACGAGTTCACCGTCGCCGCTCCGGCGTGGTACCGCGACCACGACGTGACGCTGCGACTCGGGACCGAGGTGGCCGCGATCAACCCGGCCGACCACACCGTGACGTTGCCCGACGGGTCGGCAGTGGGTTACGACAAGCTGCTGCTGGCCACCGGTTCGGCATCGCGGCGGCTGCCGATTCCCGGTGCGGACGCGTCCGGCGTGCACTATCTGCGCACGGTCGACGACGCCGCCGCACTCGATGCGGTTCTCACCGAGGGCGCCTCGCTCGCGGTGGTCGGCGCAGGATGGATCGGGCTCGAGGTCGCCGCGACCGCACGCACCCGCGGCGTCGATGTCACCGTGGTGGAGGCCGCGCGCCTGCCGCTGCTCGGCGCGCTCGGCGCCGAGGTCGCCGAGGTGTTCGCGCAGTTGCACCGCGAGCACGGCGTGGACCTGCGGCTCGAACAGACCGTCGAGGAGATCACCACCGCCGACGGCCGGGCCACCGGCCTGCGTCTCGGGGACGGTTCGACCATCGCGGCCGACGCCGTGCTGGTCGCGGTCGGCGCGGCGCCGAACATCGGACTGGCCGAACGGGCCGGCCTCGCGACCGCCGACGGGGGCGTCCTGGTCGACGCGTCGCTGCGCACCAGCGACCCGGACATCTACGCCGTCGGCGACATCGCCGCGGCGCAGCACCCGCTGCTCGGTGTCCGCATCCGCACCGAACACTGGGCCAACGCGCTCAAACAACCCGCGGTGGCCGTCGCGGGCATGCTGGGCCGGACCGCGGAATACGCCGAATTACCCTATTTCTTCACCGACCAGTACGACCTCGGCATGGAGTATGCCGGGCACGCCCCCAGCTACGAGCGCGTGGTGTTCCGCGGTGATGTGCCCGGGCGCGAGTTCGTGGCCTTCTGGCTCGACGGCGACAACCGGGTGCTGGCCGGGATGAACGTCAACATCTGGGATGTGCTCGACGACGTCAAGGCCCTGATCCGGTCGCGGGAACCGGTCGACCCCGACCTGCTGGCCGATCCGGGCCGGCCGCTCAACGCGCCCGGCTGAGCAGGGCGATCGCCGCGGCGCTGGGAATGCGCTGCGGGTCAACCGTATTCTCGGCATTCCCGGCCGTGCCCGGCGTGCGCTGTAACGTGCACACGGCCGCCCGTGCCCGGACAATCGATACACGTGACGGCAGAAAGGTGAGCCCGTTGAACGTCGCCCCAGCCGAACTGACCGGCACCGAACAGGCAGTTCTGCTGGTGCTCATGGCCGAGTCGCGGCCCGTGCCCAATCCGGACCTCGAACGGCTCGGACCGAAGCTCGACAAGCGGGGCCGGGACCGGCTCAACGAACTGGGGCTGATCGAGACCACACCGGGGCGTCCGCTGGTCCACGAACTCACCGACGCGGGTTGGGCGGTGTGCCGCCAGTTGCTCGCCGCCGACACACCGCCGCGGTCGTCCGGCCAGGGCCGCGCTCTCTACACCGTGCTCAGAGCGCTGCACCGCCACCTCGAACGCGCAGATCTCGCGCCGGCCGACGTGTTCCTGCCTGGCGACTCGCCGGCGCCTGCCGCCGTCGACACGCCGGGCACCGCGAGCGGCTACGCGCTCGCGCCGCGCGCCGAGGAGGCCCTGCGGGCCGCCTACGCGAGGCTCGCGGACCGGCCCGGCGGCTGGGTCGGCCTGGCCCGGCTGCGCGGCGAGGTGCCCGATCTGCCGCGCAAAGAGGTCGACGCGGCTTTGATCAGCCTCTACCAGCAGCCGGGTGTGAGCCTGATTCCCGAAGAGAACCAGAAGACGCTGACCGAAGCCGATCGCGCCGCCGCCGTGCGTATCGGTGACCAGAACAAACACCTGATCGCGATCGAGTCCTGATGCAGCAACACGAACGGGAAGCGCTCAGCGCGCTGCGGCTCACCTGGGCGCCCACGGCCGACGACCTGTGGCACTCGCAGGGCGCGCTGCACGTGCCCGGCCTGCACGAACGGGCCATGACCGACGTGCTTGCCGCGTTCGACGACGCCGCGCGCGAGACCGATTCCAGCCCGCTCGGGGTCGTCGTGCGCGGACCGGCCGGTTCGGGCAAGACGCACCTGCTCGGTCAGGTGCGCGAACGCGTGCAGACCGCGGGCGGCTTCTTCTTCCTGGTCGAACTGCTCGACGCCACGAGCTTCTGGCAGTCCGCACGCGCGGGCATCCTGGAGAGCCTCGGCCGTCCCGGCGGCGAGCGGGAAACCCAGCTCAAAGACCTGCTGTGGGAACTGGCGTCGATCGCCCACATCTCGCGGGCCAATCGCCGCGCCATCATCGGCGACGACGACCTGACGCCGGAGATCCTCACCGATTTCGTCACCGCGCTGCACAAGGCCAGGCGCCAGACGGTCAAACGCGCCCACCACACGCTGCGGGCGCTGGTCCTGCTGGGCGCCGCGGATCTGGACCTGCAGGACATCGGCGAGGCCTTCCTCGTCGGCAACGTGGGCACTCTCGGCGCGACCGACGGCTCGGAGGCCGAACTCGCGGCGTGGGGCCTACCCGTGCCCACCCTGACCCCACAGGAATCGGTGCGGGACATCTCGCGGTTGGTCGCACTGGCCGGGCCCGCGGTGCTGGCCCTCGACCAGATCGACACGCTGTTGGCGCAGTCCATCGAGCGGACCGCCGATCGTGTGTCCGGCGAGAACTCCGAGCCCGCGAGCCTGGACAACCGCGACCTCGAGCACGTGGCCCACGGGCTGATGTCGGTGCGCCAGACCATGCGCCGGACGGTGTCGGTGGTGGCGTGTCTGCCCGCGGCGTGGGAGGCCATCGAGAACCGGGCGACCGCGAGTGTGCACGACCGGTTCCGCACCACGGCGCTGCTGCAGGGTTTGCCGACCCCCGACATCGGCCGCGCGATCCTGGAGCGCCGGTTCTCGGCGACCTACAGCGCGGTCGGGTTCAGCGCGCCGTACCCGAGTTGGCCGATCCTGCCGTCGGCGTTCGACGACGCGACGCAGTACACGCCGCGGCAGTTGCTCAAGCGCGCCGACGCCCACGTCCGGCACTGCCTGGAGCACGACACCGTCGAGGAACTCACCCGGCTCACGGGCGAGGTGGACACGACGCACGGGCCCGGCCACGCAGGAGGCACGCGCACCGACACGTCCGAACTGGACCGCCGCTTCGCCGAGTACCGGAGTCGCGCGGTCACCGCGGCCGCGCTGGATCCCGACGGCGAGGACACCACGATGCCCGGCCTGCTCTCGGCCGCGCTGGAGGCCTGGATCACCGAACTCGGCGAGGTCGAGCAGACCTTCTGGCCGGACCCGCCTCCGGGCCAGCGCGTCGTGCTGCATGCGCGCCTGCGCCAGAGCCTGGACGCCGCGACCGACGACGAGCGGCACTGGGCGTTCCGCGCGGTCGCGTCCGGGAACGCCATCGCGGTGCAGAACCGCATCAGGAAGGCCTTGGAGGCAACAGGTCTCAACCCCGAGCGGCGCACGCTGTTCCTGCTGCGCAACACGCCGTGGCCGCGCGGCGCCAAGACGGCCGCGATGGTCGACGAGTTCACGGCGGCGGGCGGACGCGTGCTGCCCATGAGCGACGACGACATCCGCACCATGACCGCGCTGCGTGACCTCATCGACGACAACCACCCGGACCTGCCCGGGTGGCTGCGCCGGCGCAGGCCCGCGCACGCGATCGACCTGTTGCGCGCCGCGCTCGGTGACGTCGCCGGTGAGGCGCCGGACCTGGAGGCCACCGATCCTCGGATGCCCATCGAACTCCCCTCTGCGGGAAGCGAATTCGTGCCGCAACCTGATCCTGCCCCGGCAGTGGCGATCGAGCACTCCCCCACCGCGATCACACTCGGCGTGGACGCCACCGGCGGGCAACCGGTTTCGGTGGACCTGGCCGCATTGCGCAAGCACACCGCGATCTTCGCCGGCTCGGGCTCGGGCAAGACCGTGCTGATCCGGCGACTGGTCGAGGAATGCGCGTTGCGCGGGGTGTCGTCGATCGTGCTGGACCCCAACAACGATCTGTCCCGCCTGGGCAGCAGATGGCCCGAGTCGCCGCCCGGATGGAATCCCGCCGACGACGAACGCAGCGACGAGTACTTCGCCAACACCGAGGTGGTGGTGTGGACGCCGCGCCGGGCCACCGGGCGGCCGTTGTCGTTCCAGCCGCTGCCGGATTTCGCGAGCGTGCTCGACGACGACGATGAGTTCTCCGACGCCGTCGAATCGGCTGTCGCCGCGCTGGAGCCGCGGGCACTGATCGTCGGGAACACCGCGAAGGCCAACCGGTCGCGCGCGGTGCTGCGCGAGGCGCTGCGCTATTACGGCGCGTCGCGGTCGGTGACACTGAGCGGGTTCATCGACCTGCTGGGCGATCTGCCCGACGACGTCAGCGCACTGGGCAACGCCCGCGCGCTCGCGGCCGAACTCGGGCAGAACCTGCGCGCGGCGACCGTGAACGATCCGCTGTTCGGCGGCGCGGGCACCGCGGCCGATCCCGGCGTGCTGCTGACACCGTCTGCCGGCTACCGCGCGCGGGTTTCGGTGATCAGCATGGTGGGGCTGACCAACGAACAGCAGCGCGAGGGGTTCGTCAACCAACTCCAGATGGCGTTGTTCGCATGGATCAAACGCAATCCGGCAGGCAACCGGCCGCTGGGCGGGCTTCTGGTGATGGACGAGGCGCAGAACTTCGCGCCGTCCAGCCACACCACCGCCTCCACGCACAGCACGCTCGCGCTGTCGTCGCAGGCCCGCAAGTACGGCCTGGGCCTGGTGTTCGCGACACAGTCGCCGCGCGGGCTGCACAACCACATCCCCGGCAACGCCGCGACGCAGTTCTACGGGCTGCTGAACTCACCGGCACAGATCGCGGTCGCCAGGGAGATGGCGCGCGTCAAGGGCGGCCTGGTGCCGGACATCAGCAGGCTGCGCTCGGGACAGTTTTATCTGGCGTTGGAGGGCAACGCCTTCCACAAGATCCAGACACCGTGGTGCCTGTCGCACCACCCGCCGAGCCCGCCGACCACCGACGAGGTGCTGAGGTTGGCGCAGCAGCGCGAACCCGCAGCACCCTGACCCGAAAAAAGAGGCCGGCCACCGAGGTTCGGTGACCGGCCCCTTGTGCGTAGATCAGGGCTGGGTCTGCCCCGGGATGCCCTCGTAGGCGATGTCGCCCGTCTTGAGGTTCTGCTGTGTGAGCTCCACCAGACCGTCGAGGAACTTCTGGCGCTCGGTCACCACGTGCTCGATCGCGACGTCGACGTTGTCCTTGGTGATCGCGGGCATGACGTAGACCGGATCGGTCTTGACATCCTCGCCCTTCACCAGCGCGTCGGCGACCGCGAGCCCCGCCGACAGTTCGACGGTGCCGTTCTGCAGTGACGTGCCGATGAAATCACCGCTCTTGACGGCGTTCAGACCGTCCTCGATGCCGTCGATCCCGACGATCGGCACGCCCGTGCGGCCGGCTTCCTTGAGCGCCTGCAGCGCACCGAGACCCATGTCGTCGTTCTGCGCGACCACGCCGTCGATCTGCGGGCCGAACGACGAGATCCAGTTCTTCATCTTGTTGACGGCCTCGTCGCGCTTCCAGTTCGCGGTGTCCTTGGCCAGCACCTTGATGTCGGGATACTTGGCGAGCACCTGGTCGATGCCCTTGCCGCGGTTGATCTCTCCGGAGCCGCCGAGTGGGCCCTGCAGGATCACGATGTTGCCCTTGCCGCCGAGGCGGTCGGCCATCATCTGCATCTCCTGCGCACCGGCCGCCACGTCGTCCGGTTGCACGTTGCCGGCCAGGTCGGGAGTCTCCAGCGCGGCGTTGACCGCGAGCAGCGGGATGCCCTTGGACTTGGCCGAGGCGACCTGCGGGCCGAGCGAATCCGCCTGCACCGGAACGACGATGATGGCGTCCACGCCCTGGTTGATCAGCGAGTCGACCTGGCTGGCCTGGGTGGACACGTCGTTGTTGGCCGAGTTCCACACCAGCTCGATGTTGTTGGCCTTGGCGTAGGTGTCCATCCCCTCCTTGCCCTCGGTGATGAACGAGCTCATGTCGTACACCGTGACGCCGATGCGCTTGGTGTCGCTGTTGGCCGCGGTGTCGCCCGCGCCGCACGCGGTCAGGCCCAGTCCGACGGCCCCGGCGGCGGCAATCGCGCCGATCTTCGACGTGATGTTCATGAATGCCTTTCTACTTGTGGCGGGGGATCAGGGATCAGGGCTGCTTCTGGCCGGGGATGCCCTCGTAGGCGATGTCGCCGGTTTCGAGGTTCTTGTTGATCAGCTCGGTGAGGCCGTCGAGGAACTGCTGACGCTCGGTGACCACGTGCTCGATCGCGACGTCGACGTTGTCCTTGGTGATCGCGGGCATGATGTACACGGGCTCTTTGTTGACCGGTTCGCCCTTGGCGAGGCGGTTGGCCACCGCGAGACCGGCCGCGAGTTCGACGGTGCCGTTCTGCAGTGAGGTGCCGATGAAATCACCGCTCTTGACGGCGTTCAGACCGTCCTCGATGCCGTCGATGCCGACGATCGGCACGCCTGTGCGGCCGGACTCCTTGAGCGCCTGCAGCGCACCGAGACCCATGTCGTCGTTCTGCGCCACCACACCGTCGATCTGCGGCCCGAAGCCCGAGATCCAGTTCTTCATCTTGTTGACGGCCTCGTCGCGCTTCCAGTTCGCAGTGTCCTTGGCCAGCACCTTGATGTCCGGATACTTGGCCAGGACCTGCTCGATGCCCTTGCTGCGGTCCAGTTCACCGGACTGCCCCAGCGGACCCTGCAGGATCACGATGTTGCCCTTGCCGCCGAGGCGGTCAGCCATCATCTGCATCTCCTGCGCGCCTGCGGCCACATCGTCGGGCTGGACGTTGCCCGCGATGTCCTTGCTGTCGAGCGCGGCGTTGACCGGGACCAGCGGGATGCCCTTGGCCTTGGCCGAGGCGACCTGCGGCGCGAGCGAATCCGCCTGCACGGGAACGACGATGATCGCGTCCACGCCCTGGTTGATCATGGAGTCGACCTGGCTGGCCTGCGTCGAGACGTCGAGATTGGCCGAGTTCCAGATCAACTCGATGTTGTTGTCCTTGGCGTAGGCGTCCATCCCCTCCTTGCCTGCGGTGATGAACGAGCTCATGTCGTACACCGTCACGCCGATGCGCGTGGTGTCACTGTTCGCGGCGGGGTCACCCGCACCGCAAGCCGTCAGACCCAGCCCCAGCGCGGTTGCCGAGGCGATCGCGAACGCCGTTGTCCCCAGTCTCATCTGCCTTCTCTTTCAGTTGTTGTGGATGTGTCGTGGTGCCGTCAAGTTCGTCGCCGGGACGACCACACGTCGACCGCGACCGCGGCGACGATCAGCACGCCCTTGATGACGTCCTGCCAATAGGCCGGGACCACCAGGATGTCCAGGCCGTTGTTGAGGGTCTGGATCATCAGCAGACCCAACGCGGTACCCCAGATGGTTCCGCGGCCGCCCATGAGGCTCGCGCCACCGATCACGACGGCCGCGATGGCGTCGAGTTCGTAACCCTGGCCGAGGTTGGGCGGACCGGAGATGACGCGCGACGCCAGCATGACGCCCGACAGACCGGCCAGCAGACCCGAGAACGCGTAAACGCTGAACAGCACGTTCTTGGCGTTGATACCGGCGATCTCGGCGGCGTGGCGGTTGCCGCCGACGGCGTAGACCCGCATGCCGTAGGTGGTGCGCTTCATGATGATCGCGAGCGCGATGATGCCGATGATCATCAGCAGCACCGGGATCTGCAGACCCAGGATCTTGGTGTTGGCGATCGACCCGAACTCCGGCGGCAGGCCGTTGATCGGTGCGCCGCCGCCGATCACATACGCCAGACCAGACCCCGCGGTGAGCGTGCCCAGGGTGGCGATGAACGGCGGGACATTGATGCGCGACACCAGGAATCCGTTGACGCAGCCCACCGCGAGACCGACCAGCATCGACACCAGCACGGTCAGCCACACCTGGCCGGGGTTGGCCTTCGCGGTGGCCGCGCCCGCCATGGCCGACACCGCGATGACGCTGCCGACCGACAGGTCGATGCCGCCGGTCAGGATGACCAGCGTCTGCCCCAGCGCGATGAGCGCGAAAGGTGCTGCGGCGACGAGGATCGTCACCAGGTTGTCCGGGGTGGCGAACCGGGCGCTGCGGTAGCTGAAGTACGCGATGACCAGCAGCATCACGATCACCATCGAGTAGCGCACCGCGATGCCCGTGGCCCAGGCCCGGGAGAACAGCTTGACGGGTTCGCCCGTGGTCGGTGAGGTGACGGTGGCGGAGGAATCCGGCACGGCGTCGTCGGGTTTCAATTCGGTGGTCACGATGTGATCTCCTGGCTTGTCTGGTCACTTCTGGCGTCCAGTGCGGTGGCCAACCGGAACACCGACTCTTGGACCTCGGGATGGTCGAGCGCTTCTCGGTCGAGTTCGCCGACAAACGCGCCGCCGCGCATGACGAAGGCGCGATGGGACAGGCCGACGACCTCCGGCATGTCCGAGGACGCCATCACCACGGCCATCCCCTGCGCGGCGAATTCGGTGATGATGCGGTAGATCTCGCTGCGGGCGCCGACGTCGACGCCGCGTGTGGGCTCGTCGAGCAGCAGGACGTTGACCTTGCCGGTCAGCCACCGCGCGAGCACCACCTTCTGCTGGTTGCCGCCGGAGAGCGTGCCGACCTCCTGGCCGAGCCCGCGGCTGCGCAGCCGCACCGACGACATCACCTCCGACACGGCCTGCGTGCGGGACTTGCCCCGCAGCCAGCCCGCGATGGAGAACGAGGACAGCCGCGGCAGCGTGCCGTTGTCCAGGACGCTCATCGACAGCACCGCACCGGACAGCTTGCGGTCCTCGGGCACCATCGCCATGCCCGCGGTGATCGCGGCCGCGGGCTGGTTGCGTTTGACGCTGCGCCCGCGCACCACCACGTCACCCGCGGTGCTGCGGCGGGCGCCGAAGATGGCCTCCAGCAACTCGGTTCGCCCGGCGCCGACCAGCCCGGCCAGACCGACGATCTCACCGGCGCGCACCGAGAAGGACACCGGTTCCGAGGCGCCCTCGACCTGAAGGTCGCGCACCTCGAGCACGGTCTCGTCGGCGGGTTCGGGACGGTCCGGGAACAGCGCCTCGAGTTCGCGGCCGATCATCGCGGTGACGATGTCGTCGTCGGACACGTCGTCGATCGGTTTGTCGAGGATCAACCCGCCGTCGCGCAGCACCACGACACGGTCGGCGATCGCGCGGATCTCGGCCATCTTGTGCGTGGTGTAGACCATCGCGACACCGTGGTCGCGCAGCCTACGCACGATCTTGTACAGGCCCTCCACCTCGCGCTCGGAGATCGCCGAGGTCGGCTCGTCGAGCATCACCACCTGGGCGCCGGTGCGGGCGGCCTTGACGATCTCGACTATCTGGCGCAGGCCCACGGGCAGGCTGCCCATGCGGGCGGTCGGCGAGATGCCGACGTCGAAGACCGCGAGGGTCTCCTTGGCCTCGGCGATCATCGCGCGCCGGTTGAGGAACGGTCCGCGCTTGAGTTCACGTCCGACGAACAGGTTCTCGTAGACGGTCATGTCCTCGATGGACGCGAGTTCCTGCGGCACGATCGCCACACCGTGCCGGACGGCGTCGCGCGTGTTGCCCGGGGTGAGGGTGGCGCCCTTGACCGACACCTCACCCTGGTCGGCGTTGTACTGACCCGAGATGATCTTCATCAGCGTGGACTTGCCTGCGCCGTTCTCGCCGGCCAGCGCGGTGACCGTACCGGGCTCGAGTTGCAGGCTGATGCCCTTGAGCACCGGCACACCGCCGAAACTCTTGTGGATGTCGGTGCATTCGAGCAGAGCGTTGGGACTCATGACGGGTTTCCCATCGATACCAGGACTTTCACGTTCTCACCGTCGGCCGAGGCCGCGAATGCCTCGTCGGTGTGGTCGAATTCGTATTCGGCGCTGATGATCTCGTCGACCGGCACCGCGCCCGATGCGAGCATGTCGATGGCGGCGGCGAAATCGTCGCGAACGTACATCAGGTTGCCGATGAGTGCGATCTCGCGGTCCTGGATCAACCCGAGCGGCACGGGTGTGGCGCCTTCGGCGACCCCGACGATCATCACCGCACCGCCCTTGTCCACCAGGTCGACCGCCTGGGCCACCGAGCTCTCGCGCGCCACGCAGTCGATCACCACCGCGGCCGGACCGCCGAGCAGATCGAGCGCGGTCGCGACCGCGTCGGGGGCTGCGGGATCGAAAGTGCCGACGGCGCCGAGCCGTTCGGCGCGTACCCGTTTGGACTCCAGCAGATCGGCCACCACGACCCGCGCGCCCGCGTGGCGGGCGGCCAGCAGCGCGAACAGGCCGATGGGTCCGGCGCCGATCACGACGACCGGGCGGTCCGTGAGATCACCGACGACCTGCTCGGCGCGGCGCACGGTGTGCACCGGGGTGGCCAGCGGTTCGATGAGGATCGCGTGGCGGTCGTCGAGGGCGTCGTCGAGTCGTACGAGCCGGTCGGCGCCGATGACGAACGAGTCAGCGAGCGCGCCCGGGGTCTGGCAGCCGAACACCCGCAGTTCGCGGCAGATGTTGTAGCGCCCGTCGCGGCACTGTGCGCACGCACCGCACGCCAGGTTGGGTTCGACGGCCACGCGTGCGCCCAGCCAGGAGTCGTCGACTCCCGCACCGAGCATCTCCACCACGCCGACGGCCTCGTGTCCGGGCCGGTACGGCAGGTCGATGAACGGGTGGTGTCCGCACGCGGCGTGCAGATCGGATCCGCAGATGCCAACCAGCACGGTGCGCACCCGCACCTCGCCGGGGCCCGGCTCCGGTTGCGGCACGGTCTCGATCGCGATGTCGTCGAGCGCGCTGACGACGACCCTTCTGATCTCGGTTCCTACCATGCGGTGTATCCGCCGTCCGCGACGAGCACCGAGCCGGTGATGAAGGAGGCCGCGTCGCTGGCCAGGAACACCACGCTGGGCGCGATCTCCTCGGGCACCGCGTAGCGCAGCTGCGGGGTGTCGTCGATCCAGTACCGCTTGAACTCCGGCCGGTCAACCGGGGCCATGTCGGTCTTCACGTATCCGGGAGCCAGCGCGTTGACCCGGATTCCCAACGGGGCCCACTCGGCGGCAAGGGATTTCGTGAGGTGGTGCACCGCGGCCTTGGAGGCGTTGTACGCGGGCTGCATCTGGGGGCGGTTGACGATGATGCCCGACATCGAGCCGATGTTGACCACCGAGCCGCTGCCGCGCTCACGCATGTGCGCACCGACGGCGAGCGAACACGCCCACAGCGCCTTGACGTTGAGGTCGAACACGTCGTCCCACTGCTCTTCGGTGACCGTCCAGGACTCACCGTGGTGGCACGTGCCCGCGTTGTTGACCAGGATGTCGATGTGACTGAGCGCGTCGATGGCCTCGGCCGTCATGCGCTCGACGTCCTCGGCCCTGGTGATGTCGGCCGTGATCGCGTGCAGTTGGTGTCCGGCCGCGGCGGCCTCGGCCGCGGTCTTCTCGTTGCGTTCGGCGTTGCGGCCCGAGAAGGCCACACGGGCACCGGCCTGTGCGAGTGCGATCGCGAAAGCCTTGCCCAGGCCCTGGTTTCCGCCGGTCACCAGCGCAGTGCGCCCGCTCAGATCGAATGCCGAACGCACATCCATAGCGGTGCTCCCCTTCGCTTCGGCCATCACTCGGGCACCACGATCGACTTGAGGCTCGCGGGGTCGCTGTCGCTGTCGAGGGCCTCGGCGACATGGTCGAGGTCGTAGCGACCGGTCACCAGCGCGTCGAGATCGACAGCACCAGAACTCACGAGATGGATTGCCGCAGGCCACGTGTCGGTGTACCGGAACACGCCGGTCACGTTGATCTCCATGTTCTGGATGTAGCCGACGGGCAGCGTCACGTCGTCGGCGCCCATGCCGACCAGCACGACGTTGCCCGCGGGGCCGACGGCCTTGATGCCGGACACCACGGCAGGCGCGGCGCCGCTGGCATCGACGAACGCGTCGACCTTGGGGTCGAGTGCGGCGACGTCATCGACCGCGGGATCGAGCACCTCGGTGGCCCCGAACCGCAGGACCCGCTCGCGGCGTTCGGCCACCAGATCGGTCACCACGATGCGCGCGGCACCGAACGCGCGCGCGGTCTGCGCGCAGATCACGCCGATGGGCCCGGCGCCTGCGATGAGGATCGACGAACCTGGTACGACGCCGGCCTTGCGCATGGTCGCGATGGCCACCGACAGCGGTTCGAGCAGCGCCGCGGCGTCGTCGGAGATGGAGTCCGGCACGGCATGGGCCATGTCGTCGTCGATGGTGACGTAGCGGCAGAACGCCCCGTCGATCGGCGGGGTGGCATAGAACTTGATCTCGGGGCACAGGTTGTAGCGGCCGGCCTTGCACTGCTCGCAGCGCCGGCACGGGTGCTGCGGTTCGACCGCGACGCGCTGTCCGACCCGTGCGGGGTCGACGCCCTCACCGACCGCCGCGATCCGTCCCGACAACTCGTGGCCCAGGATCATCGGCTCGTTGACCACGAAGTCGCCGATACGACCGTGCCGGTAGTAGTGCACGTCGGAACCGCACACCCCGACGGCCGCGACCTCGACGAGCACCTCGTGCGGGCCCGGGGTCGGCACCGGCCGGTCCTCCACCACCACCGTGCCCACCGAGGTAAGCACGCTGGCGCGCATGGTGCCGCGGGCATCGGCTGCGACGGCGTTCATCTCGTTTCCTTTCCGGGGCGCGACCGGCGGTCTGCAGGCATGCATGGCCGTCGCGTCCGAGTTGCTCATCTGTTAGCGCGAAATCTCATTTGATGCTTGTGATGTGGATCATGCAATGCTCTATGCTCATGTGTCAACGCGTCTGCACATATGTGCAGAACGTCGGTGCAGAGCGGCCGGACAGAAGGGAGATGCGGCATGGGACCCGATGAGCTGTTCCAACGCGCGGTGATCGCGCGCCGCTACTACCTCGAAGGACGAACCCGCGTCCAGATCGCCGAGGAATTCGGCATCTCCCGGTTCAAGGTCGCCCGCATGCTCGACGAAGCACTCGGCTCCGGCATGGTCGAGATCAAGATCCACAACCCGGGATCCATCGACGTCGAGCTGTCCACCGCGCTGCAGCGGCGCTACGGGCTACAGCACGCGTACGCCGTGATGACCAGCCCCGACAGCGATCCGCGCGGCACCGACACCGTCGGCGCCGACGACCGCGTCGCCTCGGTCGCCAAGGCCATGGCCGAGCTGCTGCAGTCGATCCTGCGCGACGGCGACGTGATCGGCGTGGACTGCGGCCGCACCCTGGCGCACATCGCCGACCACATCACCGAACTCCCGCACTGCGACGTCGTCCAGCTCACCGGTATGGCAGGCGCGATCACGCACAACGGCGTCGACCTGGTGCGCCGGATCAGCGAGGTCAGCGGCGGGCAGACCTGGCCGCTGTATGCCCCGCTGGTGGTGTCGGACGCCCGCACGGCCGCGAGCCTGGCGAGCAGCCAGCAGATCCAGGACACCATCGCGCAGCACGCGAAGGTCACGTGCGCGATCGTCTCGGTCGGCGCCTGGGTCGAGGGCGCCTCGCAGGTGTACAGCTCGCTGACCACCACCGAGGTGGAGGCCCTGGAGGCCGCGGGCGTGTGCGCCGAATCGTGCGCGCTGCTGCTCGACGCCGAAGGCAACCGCCTGCCCGGGCTCGACGACCGCCGGATGGGCATCGACGAGGCCACACTGCGGGAGATCCCGACCGTCATCGCGATCGCCACCGGCCCGGAGAAGATCGCGGCGACACGCGCGGTGCTGCGCTCGGGAATGGTCTCATCACTGGTCACCGACGTCGAGATCGCCGCCGCGGCGCTCGACGACAACGCAAACGAGGAAGGCGCAAAGCGAACATGACTCAGGCACAAGAGCTCTCGGTCGACTTCGACTTCAGGCTCGACGGCAAGGTGGCGCTGGTGACCGGCGCCGCGTCCGGGATCGGCGCCGCGATCGCCTCGGCGTATGCCACCAAGGGCGCCCGCATCGCCGCGGTCGATCTCAACGCCGAGGGTGCCGAGGCGCTCGCCGCCCAACTGGGTGGCGACCGCGGTGCGCATCGTGGCTTCGCGTGCGACGTCGCCGACGCGGCATCGGTGCAGGCCGCCGCCGACGCCGTCGCCGCGGAGTTCGGCCGCATCGACATCCTGGTGAACAGTGCCGGTGTCGCCCGTCTGGCGCCGGCCGAGGAACTGTCCCTTCAGGATTGGGACAGCACGCTCGCGATCAACCTCAGCGGCACGTTCCTGATGTGCCAGGCCGTGGGCAAACGGATGCTCGAGGCCGGCGGCGGCGCCATCGTCAACATGGCGTCACAGGCCGCGACGGTCGCCCTGGATCAGCACGTGGCGTACTGCGCGTCGAAGTTCGGCGTGGTCGGCGTGTCGAAAGTGCTTGCCGCCGAATGGGGTGGGCGCGGCGTGCGGGTCAACACCATCTCGCCCACCGTGGTCCTGACCGAACTTGGCCACAAGGCGTGGGACGGCCCGCGCGGGGATGCCCTCAAGAAGCTCATCCCCACGGGCCGGTTCGCCTACCCGGACGAGATCGCCGCGGCCGCAGTGTTCCTCGCGTCCGACGCCGCCGCGATGATCAACGGCGCCGACCTGGTCATCGACGGCGGCTACACCATCAAGTAGCCCGGCACCCGCGCCGTCACAACAGGGTCGCGGTGCCGTCGGCGTGCACCTCGACGCGTGCCCCGGCGATGTCCTCACGCACGGTGGCCGCGGCCTGCGACTCGTCGGTGATCACCGCGAGCGTGCGCGCGCCATCGGGCGTGCGCACCGCCAGGAACGCCTTCTCCGGCGCACCGTCCCGGTTGAACGGCGTGGTCCAGGATTCGACCGTCCCGGTGCCCACCCATTCCACGGCCAGCTTGCGGGTGGGCTCGGCATCCACCACGGATTGCACGTCCTCCCAACGGAATTCCTGTTCAGGCGGTTCGGTGCCGTACACCCCGAAGCTGTGCTTGGTGAGGTATCCGCCGTTGGCGGTGATCAATCCGCGCGTGCCGGGCTCGGCGACGAGCTTCTCGGCCATGGTCGCGATCGAGTGCGTGACGTAGTTGTTCCATGGTCCGCCCGCGAAGGTCAGGCCTCCGGTCACCGTGAGCGGCCGTGCGGGATCGTCGGTCGGCAACCCGAGTTCGGCGGCCGCGACCTGGACCGCCGAGGGAAAGCACGAGTACACGTCGACGAAGTCGATCGCGTCGATATCGGCGCCATCGACGAAGTCGATCGCGTCGATATCGGCGCCCGCCAGTTCGAGCACCCGGCGTCCGGCGATGCGGATCGCCGGGGACCGGTGCAACTCGTCGCGTTCCCCGATCGCGTAGGTGTCGTGTGAATCGGTTCCCGCGTACGGGAAAACCCAGCGGTCCATGGGGATCTGAAGGTAGGTCGCCATCTGGACCGTGGTGAGGATCAGCACCGCACCCTGGTCGACCATGTTGTTGGAGTTCATGAGCTTCGGGTACGGCCAGCTGATCATCCGGTTGTCCGGCCCCACCTGCGTGATCTGCTGCGCGGTCACTGCGTCACGATTCCAGGCGTGCGGGTTCCTGGCGGCCACGGCGCTGAACCGCGACCACAGCGCACCGATCCGGTCGCGGTGCTCATCGGGTGTCTCCCCCGCCGCGATCCGCAGCGCCTGCTCGAACATCGGATACACGAACGCCGGGCGGTCCAGCTTGATCCGGTTCTCGGCGTCACCGGCCATGGGGACGTTGTCGTCGCCACCCGGGGCCACGGGCACGGTGTCGTCCTGACGTGTCCAGTCCGGGCGCACCCCGCGCGCCCGCAGACGACTGCGGGTCCGCCACGTCTCGGCACCCGCGATCAGCACCACCTCGGCACGTCCGGCCTGCAGATCCAGGCACGCGTGATTGACCAGGGTCTGCGGCACGTTGCCACCGATACCCGTGTACCGCGTCCGCGCCCCGGCGGCGCCGATGCGACCTGCGAGCAGCAGGCCCGGGTCCCGGTACCGCCACGACAACAGGTTGACCACGCGCACCGAGTCCACGGCCTGCAGCACACGGGGATCCACGGCGTTCCTGGCGGCCTCGGCCATCAGGTCCACCGGTTCGGTGGCAGGGTTCTCGTCGTATTGACTGACCTGGCCGTACCCGACCAACACGGGCGTTCGATTCACGGACACAGGACGTATTCAACAACTCGGCGTGCGGGTGAGGTCAGCCGCCCGCTGATTCAGGCCACGAGTTTCTCGACCCAGCCCAGCACCGCGTCCACGTCGGTCTCGACGTACATCAGGTCGACGAACGCGTCGGGGTAGCCGCCCTCGGCGAGGATTTTCACCGCGTCGGCGACCTGGCTCACGCTGCTGCCCGGCGCGACGTTGATCCGCACGTGGGTCGCGATGTTCGCCGGATCGCGGCCTGCGGCCTCGGCGGCCGCGTCGATCACCCGACGCTGCGCCCGCAACGCGTCGATGCTCACCGCGCCCGGCACGAACACCGCGGGCAGCCACCCGTCTCCGCGACGACCGATGCGGCGCAGGCCCGCGGGTGTGAACGCGCCCAGACAAATCGGCAGCCGTGGCCGTTGCACGGGTTTGAGCCCGACCCACGACTCCGGTACCGACCACCGCTTGCCTTCGTGTCTCACGGGATCGTCGGTCCACAGCGCCTCGAGCGCGTCGAGGATCTCGTCGAGTTGCGCGCCCCTACCGTCGAACGGGGCACCCGCGGCCTGGTACTCCTCGGGCGACCAGCCGATGCCGAAACCCGGGGTCAGGCGGCCACCGCTGACGGCGTCGATGCTCGCGAGCTGACGCGCCAGCTGCACGGGCGGGTACCACGGCGCGACGAAGACACTGCTGCCCAGCCGTGCCGTCGACGTCGCGGCCGCGGCGACCGCGAGCGCGGTGAACGGGTCCAGGCAGGCCCGGAACTGCTCGGGGATGGTGTCACCGCCGGCATAACCCACCGTGGGGTCGACCGCTGCCAGCAACCGGTCCCCCACCCACAGACTCTGCGCTCCGAGCTGCTCGGCGGTGGACGCGAACCGCGCCAGCTCACCCCCGGCGGCAAAAGCGGCCGAACCGAACTGCGGTAACGCGAATCCCAGCACGTGGCAAGGGTAACCGGCGCATCGACCGATCGCGGGTTCGATCGCCGCACCGGGGGTATCCGAAAACAGGTACCGCGAGAACACGCGGTTGCCCCACACCATCGACCGCCAACCCTCACGATGGAGCCATGAGCGACGCGACCACATCCCCGGCGCTGACCGATTCGGAACTCGAACTGCTCGACGCGTACTGGCGCGCGGCCAACTACCTGTCCGTCGGCCAGATCTATCTGCTCGACAACCCCCTGCTCGCCGAACCGCTCGCGGCCGAACACGTCAAACCGCGTCTGCTCGGCCACTGGGGAACGACACCCGGCCTGAACCTGATCTACGCACATCTCAACCGGATCATCCGTGAGCGCGACGCCAACGTCATCTACATCACCGGCCCTGGCCACGGCGGTCCCGGTCTGGTGGCCAACGCATATCTGGAGGGCACCTACAGCGAGGTCTACACGGGAATCGGGCAGGATGTCGACGGGATGCGGAAACTGTTCCGGCAGTTCAGCTTTCCGGGCGGCATCCCCAGCCACGTGGCAGCCGAGACGCCCGGCTCGATCCACGAGGGCGGCGAACTGGGTTATGCACTGGTGCACGCGTACGGTGCGGCGTTCGACAACCCCGACCTCGTGGTGGCCTGCGTCGTGGGCGACGGCGAGGCCGAAACCGGTCCGCTCGCGGCGAGCTGGCACTCCAACAAGTTCCTCAATCCCGTCACCGACGGCGCGGTGCTGCCGATCCTGCACCTCAACGGCTACAAGATAGCCAATCCCACTGTGCTGTCCCGGATTCCGCAAGAGGAGCTCGAATCCCTGTTCCTCGGCTACGGATACCGGCCGATCACGGTCGCCGGTGACGACCCGGCGAACGTGCACCAGCAGCTGGCGATCGCGATGGACGAGGCGTTCGACCAGATCGCCGCGATCCAGCGCGCGGCGCGCCTCGACGACGAATCCGGGCGACCGCTGTGGCCGATGATCATCATGCGCACACCCAAGGGATGGACCGGTCCGGTTACGGTGGACGGGAACAAGGTGGAAGGCACCTGGCGCTCGCACCAGGTGCCGCTCTCGGAGACCCGCACCAATCCCGACCACATGGCCCAGCTCGAAGAGTGGCTGCGCAGTTACCGCCCGCACGAACTGTTCGACGGCACCGGGGCACTGCGACCGGAACTGCGCGCACTGGCGCCGGCAGGCGACCGCCGGATGAGCGCCAACCCGCACGCCAACGGCGGCCTGCTGCTGCGCGATCTGGACCTGCCCGATTTCACCGACTACGCGGTGCCCGTCGACAGGCCCGCGACCACCAGCGTCCAGGCCACCCAGGTGCTCGGCGAGTTCCTGCGCGACGTGATCGCCCGCAACCCGGACCGGTTCCGCGTCATGGGGCCCGACGAGACCGCGTCGAACCGGCTCTCGGCGGTGTTCGAGGCGACCGACAAGACCTGGCTGGCCGAGACCGGGCCCGACGACGAACACCTCGCGCCCGACGGACGCGTCATGGAGGTGCTGTCCGAGCACCTGTGCCAGGGCTGGCTGGAGGGTTACCTGCTGACCGGCAGGCACGGCCTCTTCAGTTGCTACGAGGCGTTCGTGCACATCGTCGACTCGATGCTCAATCAGCATGTCAAGTGGTTGACCAGCAGCGCGGCACTCACGTGGCGCAGGCCCATCGCGTCGCTGAACTACCTGCTGACCTCACATGTGTGGCGCCAGGACCACAACGGCGCGTCACACCAGGACCCCGGCTTCATCGACCACGTCGCCAACAAGCGACCCGAGGCGGTTCGGGTGTACCTGCCGCCCGACGCCAACACGCTGCTGTCGGTCGCCGACCACTGCCTGCGCAGCCGCCACTACGTCAACGTCGTCGTCGCGGGCAAGCAGCCCGCGCTGAGTTACCTCACGATGGACGAGGCGATCGCGCACTGCACGCGCGGGCTCGGCATCTGGGACTGGGCGAGCTCTGACACCTCGGGTGAACCGGATGTCGTGCTGGCCTGCGCGGGCGACATCCCGACGCTGGAGACGCTGGCCGCCGCCGACATCCTGCGCCGCAGGCTGCCCGATCTGAAGGTGCGTGTGGTCAACGTCGTCGACATCATGCGGCTGCAACCGGAATCAGAGCATCCGCACGGCTTGTCCGAACGCGACTTCGACTCGGTCTTCACCACCGACCGGCCGATCATCTTCGCCTACCACGGCTATCCGTGGCTGATCCACCGCCTGACCTACCGGCACGCCAACCACGCGCAACTGCACGTGCGTGGCTTCAAGGAGCGCGGCACCACCACGACACCCTTCGACATGGTGATGCTCAACGACCTGGACCGCTTCCATCTCGTCATGGACGTCATCGACCGCGTCGAGGGGCTCGGGACCCGGGCGGCCGCACTGCGTCAGGAGATGGCCGACGCGCGGCTGGCGGCGCGCCGGTACACCCGCGAGCACGGCGAGGACGATCCGGCCATCTCGGAGTGGATCTGGCAGGCCGATTGAGTTCGCCCGCGAAAGCTCGCTGAGCTTGGAGTTCGCGCCTGCTGGGTACACTGCGCAAGTTATGTCTGACCAGAGCGCCGTGGCCGCGCAACATCCCCACCCGCTGATGGCGCAGCTGGCCGCCCTGCACCACTTCCGCATCTACGTCGACATCGCGATCGTCGTCGTGGTGCTGGCGATGACCAATCTGATCGCCCACTTCACGACCCCGTGGGCCAGCATCGCGACCGTCCCCGCGGCAGCCGTCGGACTGCTCGCGCTGGCGCGCGCACGCGGCTGGGGCTGGACCGAGCTGGGCCTGGGCCGCGAACACTGGAAGACGGGTGCGGGCTATGCGCTCGCCGCGGTGGGTGTGGTTCTCTCGGTGATCGCGATCGGCGCGTTGCTGCCGTGGACGCGACCGATGTTCATGAACGACAACTACGCGACGCTGTCGGGCGCGCTGATCGCGTCGATGATCATCATCCCGCTGCAGACCGTGATCCCCGAGGAGCTGGCATTCCGCGGCGTGCTGCACGGCGCGCTGGACCGTGCGTGGGGTTTCCGAGGTGTCGCGGCGGCCGGGTCGCTCCTGTTCGGGATGTGGCACATCGCGACCTCCCTGGGTCTGACGAGCAGCAACGTCGGCTTCACACGCCTGTTCGGCGGTGGCATTCTCGGCACCGTCGCCGGCGTCGTGCTCGCAGTCGTCGCCACCGGCATCGCGGGTTTCGTGTTCAGCTGGCTGCGCAGGCGCAGCGGCAGCCTCCTGGCTCCGATCGCCCTGCACTGGTCGCTCAACGGCATGGGCGCGCTGGCCGCCGCAGTCGTCTGGCACATCTCGACCTGAGTCAGGGGCGATCGACGTCGTCCACGTCGGTTCCGGCTTTCCCATCGGCACGGTGGCGCGCGCGGAACTGCCGGTTCTTGAGCTTGTTCCCGCAGACCGACATCGTGCACCAGGATCCCCCGTGGTTGCGGGAGCGGTCGTAGAACGCCCAGCGGCAGTCCTCGTTGGCGCACGCCTTGAGCCGGCCCCACGTGCCGTCGCGTTGCGCGTCGCGCATCACGACCAGAAGTTCCACCAGGCGCTCGATGACCGAGTCACCCGCGGCGCACAGTGCCACCTCTCCGTCGGCGCCGAGTTCGGCGCGTGCGGTCGCACTGTCGGCCACCTGGCGCAGTGCACCGAGCGTCTCGGGCGCGGGCGCGGGACCCCCCACGTTGACCACCAGAAGCGCCCGCAGCGCCTCCCTGACGCCCAGCAGCAGGTCCATCTCGTCGCGCGTCGGTGTGGATCCGGGGCTCAGCAGGTCGTTGTCGATCAGCCACGGAACGGCGTGGGCGGGATCCGCCAGCCGGTCCTGCCCGCGCTCGAGGTCGACGGTGTTCACCAGCGCCTGGATGCGCGACAGCGGCCCAGGAGCGGGTTTTGTTTCGCTGTCTCCGGTCCATGTCACCATGACCCCACTCTACCCTTCGTGACCGGTGAAATGGTTTGACTAGTCATTCATGACCGGCGTAACCTTTTAGGAAGTCACGGTCTTGAACCGGAATTCGTAACTACACGAGGTAGCGGCATGACTGACAACCGAACTTCACCGGCCCTGGCGCCGGCACCACGCACCCACCGCCGCGTCACCGCAACCCCGGTGGCCGTGCGCGCCTCGATCCGCGCCCGCATCGAGGCCCGCATCCACGCGAACAAACTCGACGCGGCCCTGGCCGTCGGGGCGCCGACGCCGCCGGGCAGTGCCATCGCAGTGCGCGCCGACCGGTTGACCTCAGCCTCGGAACGGCACGCCATCGCACGCACGTTGCGACGCGCCGTACGCGACGCTGCGAGTGACATATGGCAGATCTCGGCACGGGTTCCGTTGCACCGCAAGAACATCGACGAGTGCCGCGAGCTCATCGAGGCGATCGCACAACGCCTGCACGCGCCCGCGCCGGTGAGCGCACGCGGCATGGCCCGGCTGAGCCGCCTGATCGGCGACGGATGCGGGCCGCTGTACGCGATGGGTCGCGGAGACCTTGCCGGCCGTCTCGGCGCGGCACTCGCCGCGCTCTAGGTTCACCGCGGGGTTCACAGAACGAGCACCGCGGCGCCCGAGATCCGCCCGGCGCCCAGATCCGCCAGGGCCTGATCCGCACGGTCCAGCGGATACTCCGGCGTGGTCACCTGCATGCGGTGTTCGGCGACGAACGACAAGAACTCGCGGGCATCGGCCCGGGTGTTGGCGGTGACCGACCGGATCTCGCGCTCCTGGAACAGGTGGTCCTGGTAGTTGAGTGACGGGATGTCGCTGAGGTGGATGCCCGCGATCGCCAGCACGCCGCCGCGGTCCAGCGCGGCCATCGCGGGCAGGACCAGATCGCCGACGGGGGCGAACAGGATCGCCGCGTCGAGCGGTTCGGGCGGCATGTCGGTGGCGCCCTGCGCCGACGCCGCGCCCAGCGCGAGCGCGAGTTCACGAGCCTGCTCACCACGGGTCATGACGTGCACGCGCGCACCCCGCGCCAATGCCACCTGAGCCGTGAGGTGCGCGCTGCCACCGAAGCCGTAGATGCCGAGGCGCCCGCTCGCAGGAAGCCCGGTGCGCATGAGAGCGCGATAGCCGATGATGCCCGCGCACAGCAGCGGGGCCAGTTCGGTGTCTGAGTACCCGCCAGGCAGACGATGCGCGTATGCCGCGGGCACCGTGGTGTATTCGGCATAACCGCCGTCGGCATCCCACCCTGTGTACCGCGATTCGGGGCACAGGTTTTCCCGCCCGCGCAGGCAGTATGCGCACCGGCCGCACGTGTATCGCAGCCAGGCGACACCTACGCGGTCACCTGCGGCGAACCCGTGCACGTCGGGACCGGCCGCGACAACTTCGCCGACCACCTCGTGGCCCGGGATCACATTGGGCCGGTGTACCGCCAGATCACCTTCGGCAACATGCAGGTCCGTGCGGCACACGCCGCACGCACGAACCGCGACGAGAAGTTCGCCGTCGCCCGGTTCCGGCCTGGGCACCGTCGCGCGGTGCAGAGGGCGCGTGTCGACCGGCCCCGGGCTGACGACCTGCCATGCGGTCATGGCGGAGGAGCTCATGACCTATGTATTACCGGGAGTCAGCTACGGCTGCGCACCATACCGACAAGCCACAGCAGGATCACCGAGCCCAGGATGGCCGTGAACAGGGTGAACCACCAGCCGCCGCCCGCGGTGTCGAGGAAGAAGCTGAGCAAAAAGCCGCCGATGAGCGCGCCGACCACTCCGATGACGATGTTCATCAGGAGCCCCGATCCGCCGCCTTTGACGATCTTGCCCGCGATCCAGCCGGCGATCGCGCCGATGATGATGTAGCCGATCCAGCCGACACTCGTCAGCGTGCTCGAGCGCGCCAGGATCTCGGTTGCTGCCAGTACGTCCATTAGAGGCCTCCTTGCCTTTCTTGGCCGCCCAACTCGGGCCTTACGCCCTGGCTCGGCTCCTTCGCCGGGCCACTTCCAGGTCTACCCCGCGAACGTAACGATTTAGCCGACCGATCGAACACGATCGGTCGTCGGTGCGAGGGGCATCGACGATGCACGGACTGGGCCGGCTACGTTCCGCCGACAGCGAAACGCACATATGGCAAAGGAATTCCCCGTTGTCGGGACACAAGCAGTTAGCTACCCTAGTCATTATCTGGCAACTTGCTGTGATCACGCGGCGGCGCGAGCCGCACCGCTGCCGTCGAGATTGGGATGTTGCTATGTGCAGCACATACCGCCGGGTGGCGCGCCCCGCGTGCGTCGCGATCCCCGCGCGTGCCGACGCATCAGCTATCTCACATCCACCCCGTCAGTCACATTGTTCACACGTGTCACAGCATCGGTTAGGCAAATGATGCCGACGTGCGAGGAGGCAACGATGAAGGCACTGATCGGACTGGCTGTCGGCGCACTCGCGGCCGGCGGCATCGCCCTGGCGACGGCGTCGCCTGCGGGTGCCGGATGTCAGGGTGGATGGACACCGTGGGGTGGCGGGACCACGTGTGACGGGCCCATCGCCCAGGACGGCACGTTCCAGCGCTGCGTCACCGCGGGCGCTCTCGGCTTCGGCGGCACCAACTGCTACCTGCTGAACGTCAACAACCTCGCGGGCAACATCCCGTACGTCGGGCCGTAGAGCGAAACACAAAAGCGAACGACCCCGGACCCATGCGGGCCGGGGTCGTTCACCACGTGCGGATCAGGCCGGAGGCATCATCTCCGGCGGCGCATCGGTCACCGGGACCGGAACGCCGACGCCGGGGCGGGCCGGCGGCGCGTTGGGATCCGGCGGCGGAGGTGCCGCGTTGGGATCGGCCGGATCGGCCGGAGCGGGCGGCGGAGGCGGCGGAGGCGCCCACGGGCGGATCGAATTCGCCAGTGCCACAGCGGCATCCTTGTCGATCGGGTTGTTCGCAGTGCCCAGCCACACGACGAACCAGCGTTCGGGCGTGCGCTGTCCGCGCGGCGTACCGGGCGCGACCGGCTGCCCGACCACGCCGGCCCAGATCTGACCGGCAGGCTTGTTGGCGTCGGTGAATTTGACCTCGTAATACGACGCCACGCCGGGCATACCGTCGGCGTTCAGCTGCACGGTCTGCTGATTGACCCGCGTACCGGGGAACGGCATGAAGAACTCACCCATGTCGGAGGCGAGTCGCACGGCGGCCTTGTTGTTGTCGGGTTCGGCGCCCGCGAAGAGCTTGAGGTCAAGACGGCCCAGCAGCACGCTGGTGTCGTTCGGCGGCTCGGCACCCTCGGCAACGGTCTTGGTCAGCAACGCCTGGCCGTACGAGAGCTGCGTGGCGTCCGACACCTGCCAACCCTCGGGAACCACATAGCTGAAGCCACCCGCCGCGTTGTCGACGCGGCCGGGCTCGGGCGCAGGCGGCTCCTCGGCAGGTGCGGGCGCGGGTGCGTTCGGATCGGCGGGCGCGGGTGCGGGCGCATTGGGATCGGCGGGCGCGGGTGCCGGAGCAGGCGCCGGGGCCGGAGCACCAGGGGCTGGCGCCGGGGCAGGTGCGGGAGCCGGAGCAGGCGCGGGAGCCGGAGCGGGCGCGTTCGGGTCTGCAGGCGGCGGCGCGGGCAGGAAGGTGTTACCGGGCGGCGGCGGTGGCGGCTCGGGATCCGCGTGCGCCACCGACGGCAGCGCCACCGCGACCGCCGTCATGCCGGTCACCGCAGCCAGCGTCAGCTTCTTCGACAGACCTGAGCGTCGATGAGACATCGAGTCCGACTCGTACATGGGGAAGAAACTACCGTGTTACGGCCGTGACGCAAGTGTGAGTTGCTCTTAGAGTGTTTTTCTGAGAGGTTGCTGAGCACAGCGACAGTAGAAGTCAATGGCATGAAGGCCAGTTGCTGGCACGACGAGGCCCGGACCGCCACGCCGAGGCCGTCAGACTCCCGCCGGCAACACCGTACCGCCCGTATTCTGACCGTTTAATCGCGCCCCGCGCGCGCCGCGTTACGACTCCGGGGACCGCTCGCGAGCGAACTTCGGCACGCGAGCACGGGCGCGTTGAGTTTCGTCAGCTAGCTACCGTCCAGTAACATTGGGGGCTGATCACCCGCCGACCGGCGTGGTGATCCCCGGTACATGGAGGTACATCATGGCGGAGGTGCTGGTCACCGGCGGCGACACCGAACTCGGACGCGCGATCGCGCAGGGTTTTCGGGACGCAGGCCACAATGTGGTGATCGCGGGCGCCCGCCGCGACGATCTTGAGGTCGCCGCCAAGGAACTGGATATCGAATCGATCGTCTTCGACAACACCGACGCAGCGAGCCTCGAAGCCGTGCGCGGCCAGTTCCCGCACTACCTCGACACCCTGGTCAACGTGCCCGCCCCGCGCTGGGAGGCCAAGGATCCCCGTACCTACACGCTCGCCGACCTGGCCTCGGCGTGGCGCAACAACCTCGACGCGACCGTGGTGTCGGCGGCGCTGACGGTGCAGATCGTGGGCGACCACCTCCGCTCCGGCGGTTCGATCGTCAACGTCCTGCCGGAGAGCGCCAAGGAGGGCAGCGTCGAGGCCGCGATCAAAGCCGCGCTGTCGGACTGGACCGCCGGACAGGCGGATTTCTTCGGCACCCGGGGCATCACCATCAACGCGGTCGCCGCGGGTCGCAGCGCCGAGCAGGCCTACGACGGGCTGACCCGCACTCCCCCGTCGGTCGCCGACGAGTTCACCAGGCTGGCGCTGTTCCTGTCGACGCCGGCCGCGCGGCACATCACCGGGCAGACGCTGCACGTCAGCCGCGGTGCGCTCGCCACCGTCTGACAACGCGTTTAGGGTCGGAGAAGTGACAATCCGACTCGCTCTCCAGATTCCCAACTTCAGCTACGGCACCGGCGTCGAAGAACTCTTCCCCACCGTCATCGCGCAGGCCAAAGAAGCCGAGGACGCGGGGTTCGACACCGTGTTCGTGATGGACCACTTCTACCAATTGCCGGGCATCGGTGAACCCGAGGAACCGATGCTGGAGGCCTACACCGCGCTCGGCGGCCTGGCCACCGCGACCGAACGCGTGCAACTGGGCACGCTCGTCACGGGCAACACCTACCGCAATCCCACCCTGCTGGCCAAGGCCATCACGACGCTCGACGTGGTCAGCCGCGGCCGCGCGGTGCTCGGCCTCGGCACCGGGTGGTTCGAACTCGAGCACGACCAACTCGGTTACGAATTCGGCACATTCACGCAGCGCTTCGAAAAGCTCGACGAGGCACTGCAGATCATCCTGCCGATGCTCAAAGGCGAGCGCCCCACGTTCAGCGGGAAGTACTACCGCACCGAGAACGCGCTGGCCAATCCCCGCTTCCGCGACCACATTCCGTTGATGATCGGCGGTAGCGGCGAGAAGAAGACGATCCCCATGGCCGTCCGCCACTTCGACCACCTCAACGTGATCGCCGGATTCGACGAACTGGCGCGCAAACTCGACGTCATCAAGAAGAACTGCGACGAGATCGACCGGGATCCGGCGACGCTGGAGACCAGCGTGCTGCTGAGCGCGATCATCGACGAGAACGCATCACTCGACGCGATCCCCGAACCGTTCAGGCAGCGCAGCGTCGTGGGAACGCCCGAGCAGATCGCCGAACAGGTCAAGACCAAGGTGCTCGATCTGGGCATCGACGGCGTCGCGATCAACATCCCCACGTGGCAGCTCGGATACCGCCCAGGAGACATCACAGCCATCGGCGAAGCGTTGAAACCACTGATATCTGGGTAGACGTTCGGTGCGGTTGCCCACGTCACCGCGCTGTGGGGAATCGCGCCGACTAATCTGTTCGTTGTACCGAGTGGTAGAAAACGTTTGCGAGGAGCATCAATGAGCCATCCCGGAGCTACGGCGTCGGATCGGCATAAAGTCGTCATCATCGGTTCGGGTTTCGGTGGTCTCACCGCTGCCAAGACCCTCAAGCGCGCTGACGTCGACGTCAAGCTAATCGCCCGTACCACGCACCACCTCTTCCAGCCGCTGCTCTACCAGGTGGCGACCGGCATCATCTCCGAGGGCGAGATCGCCCCGGCCACTCGAGTGATCCTCCGCAAGCAGAAGAACGCCCAGGTCCTTCTCGGCGATGTGACGCACATCGATCTGGAGAACAAGACCGTGGATTCGGTGCTGCTCGGTCACACCTACTCGACGCCCTACGACAGCCTCATCATCGCCGCGGGCGCGGGTCAGTCCTACTTCGGCAACGACCACTTCGCCGAGTTCGCACCCGGCATGAAGTCGATCGACGATGCGCTGGAGTTGCGCGGTCGCATCCTCGGCGCGTTCGAACAGGCCGAGCGCTCCAGCGACCCGGTGCGCCGCGCGAAGTTGCTGACGTTCACCGTCGTCGGCGCGGGCCCGACCGGCGTCGAGATGGCCGGACAGATCGCCGAATTGGCCGACCAGACTTTGCGGGGCAGCTTCCGCCACATCGATCCCACCGAGGCCCGGGTGATCCTGCTCGACGCCGCACCGGCCGTGCTACCGCCCATGGGCGAGAAGCTCGGCAAGAAGGCGCGGGCCCGTCTGGAGAAGATGGGCGTCGAGGTCCAGCTGGGTGCGATGGTCACCGACGTCGACCGCAACGGCATCACCGTCAAGGATTCCGACGGGACCATCCGTCGCATCGAGTCGGCGTGCAAGGTGTGGTCGGCCGGTGTGTCGGCCAGCCCTCTCGGCAAGGATCTCGCCGAGCAGTCGGGTGTCGAACTCGACCGCGCGGGCCGGGTCAAGGTACAGCCCGACCTGACGCTGCCCGGTCACCCGAACGTGTTCGTCGTGGGCGACATGGCGGCCGTCGAGGGCGTGCCCGGTGTGGCGCAGGGCGCCATCCAGGGTGGCCGCTACGCCGCGAAGATCATCAAGCGTGAGGTCAGTGGCACCAGCCCGAAGATCCGCACGCCGTTCGAGTACTTCGACAAGGGCTCGATGGCGACGGTGTCGAGGTTCTCCGCGGTGGCCAAGGTGGGTCCCGTCGAGTTCGCGGGCTTCTTCGCCTGGTTGTGCTGGCTCGTGCTGCACCTGGTGTACCTGGTCGGGTTCAAGACGAAGATCGTCACACTGCTGTCGTGGGGCGTGACGTTCCTGAGCACCAAGCGTGGTCAGCTCACCATCACCGAGCAGCAGGCCTATGCGCGAACCCGCATCGAGGAGCTCGAGGAGATCGCGGCGGCGGTGCAGGACACCGAGAAAGCCGCGTCCTAGCCGGTTCAGTCGAGCCGGTTCGGTCCAGCCGGTTCAGTCGGCAGGCAGCCGGTCACCCTGCCAGGTGGCCAGGCTGCCGCCGCGGGCCAGGCCCAGCACCAGTTGACCTGGCGCATCGAAAGTCGGATCCGGATAGCGCATTTCGCTGATGAACGCGCGCGGGGCGGCGATCTCGTCGTCACCGAGTGCGCCGGATCCCAGCTCGATGCGGTGCCGCAGCAGCGGCGCTCCGGCCGCGTCGGCGTGCAGCAGCCCCGACCAGAAACCGGCTCTCTCGTTCGATCTGCCGATCTGGATCTGCTCGCGGATGCGCACCCGCGCGGAATCGGCGAGCTGCAACCGGGTTTGCGTGTGATGTGCCGAACCGCCGGCCACCACGGTCGGTTGCGGGTCCAGGTCCAGTTCGCCCGCGACCTCGATGTCCCAAACCGCCTCGGAGAGCAGGGTTTCGGTGCCGGGGAGCACGAGCGTCGCGGCAACCGTACGAATCCGCAGCCGGGCGCCTGCCTCGACGACCACGCGCACCCGCAGCGTGTCGCCGCCCAGCGGCGTGGCCGCCGTCGACACCAGGTGCACGGTGTCGGGTTGCGTGCAGCGCCCGGCCAGCCCACCGGTGGCATCGATCCGCGGCAGCCGCCCCGGCACGGCCACGATGAGGACCTGTGAGCGCATCACACCGTCTGCGCCGCGGCGACCCGCAACTGTTCGCGCACCCAGTCCAGCACCGGACCGGCCGTCGGATCCTCGGTCAGTGAGATCAGCGCGGTGGGCCGCTGCGCGCGCACCTTGGCCGCATCGCGGCGCATCACGTCCAGATCCGCACCCACCAGCGGCGCGAGGTCGGTCTTGTTGACCACCAACAGATCCGAGAACGTGACGCCCGGACCGCCCTTGCGCGGCACCTTGTCGCCGCCGGCCACGTCGACGACGAAGATCTGCACGTCCACCAGTCCCGACGAGAACGTGGCGGTGAGGTTGTCGCCGCCCGACTCGACGAGGATGAGGTCGAGCGTAGGGTTCGTCTCGATCAGATCGTCGATCGCGTCGAGATTGGCCGTGATGTCGTCCCGGATCGCGGTGTGCGGGCACCCGCCGGTCTGCACGGCCGCGATCCGCTCGTCGGGCAGCACGGCGTTGCGGCGCAGGAAGTCCGCGTCCTCGGTGGTGTAGATGTCGTTGGTGAGCACCGCCAGCGACAGTTCGTCGCGCAGCTGACGGCACAGCGCCGCCACGAGTGCGGTCTTGCCCGAGCCGACCGGGCCGCCGACCCCGATGCGCAGCGGTTCACCGGGTTTGCGCACCCGTTTGGGGCGGTCGGTGTGGGTGTGGGGTTCACCGTCGAGGAAATGCGGTGGCATGGCGTGCCTTTCGGGATGGGAACAACGAAATCAGGAGACGAACAGCGGACGGTCACGTTGGGTGTGGCGTTCGGCCATCACGTCGAGCAAGGGATCGGACAGATCGGCCAGGCCTGTGGTGGCCTCCTCGGCGACGGTGTCGCACAGCGTCGCCAACTCGAAGGTCACCGCGGCGACGTCACCGGGGTCGAGCGCCAGCAACCGCTGCGCGGCGGTGGCCGACCCGGTCATCGTGGTGTAGACGACCGAAAGTGCGGTCTGCAGCGGATCCAGACCGCTCGCGGCGCCCACCGCACCCGCCGCGACCGCCAGGTGCGGGCGCGTGCCGAGTGCGTCCCACGGGCCGTCGGGCCACACCCGCCGGGCCAAGCGCACCAGTCCGCGGCCCTGGGCACGCGACGCGTCGCGGCTCGCGGGTGACGGTGTGCGGGCGTCGATCTCGGCGTCGGCGTCACGTGGGGTGAGCGTGCCGTCGTGCACGGCGACCGCGACCGACGCCGCGACGAGCCCGTGACTGCGGATGCGTCGCACCAGGTAGGCGCGCAGCGTCGACAGATCCGTGAGCAGCCCGCTGGTCACCGCTTCCTCGACGCCACCGGAGTGCACGTGTCCCCCGGTCGGCAACCGGGAGTCGGCGAGGGTGAGAAACGTTGTCAGGCTGGTCATCTAGAACAGGAAATATCGCTGGGCCATGGGTAGTTCGGCGGCGGGTTGTTCGTCCCACACCTCGCCGTCGATGCGCACCGCGAAGGTGTCGGGTTCGACCTCGATACGTGGCAGCGCGTCGTTGAGCGGCATCTGCGCCTTGCCGACCTTGCGAACGTCCTTGACCGCGACGAGTTTGCGCCTGACGTCGATGCGTTCGGCCAGGCCGTCCTCGATGGCCTGCGGCGCCACGAAGTGCACCGAGGTCGCGGCCGCTGCGGCCGGTGCGGCGCCGAACATGGGCCGCGGCAGCACGGGCTGCGGCGTCGGGATCGACGCGTTGGCGTCGCCCATCGCGGCCCACGCGATCATGCCGCCCTTGATCACCGCGTGCGGGCGCACCCCGAAGAACGCGGGCTCCCACAGCACCAGGTCCGCGAGCTTGCCGACCTCGACCGAGCCGATCTCGTGGTCGAGGCCGTGCGCGACCGCGGGACAGATCGTGTACTTGGCGACGTAGCGGCGCGCGCGCAGGTTGTCGGCGCCGTGCTTCCCGGAGCCGTCGCCTTCCAGCGCGCCGCGGCGGCGCTTCATGACGTGCGCGGTCTGCCAGGTGCGCATCACGACCTCGCCGATGCGGCCCATGGCCTGCGCGTCACTGCCGATCATCGAGATGGCCCCGATGTCGTGCAGCAGGTCCTCGGCCGCGATGGTCGACGGCCTGATGCGGCTCTCGGCGAACGCGAGATCCTCTGGCACACTGGGTTTCAGGTGATGGCAGACCATCAGCATGTCCAGGTGCTCGTCGAGGGTGTTGACGGTGTGCGGCCGGGTCGGGTTGGTGGAGCTTGGCAGCACGTTGGGATGGCCCGCCACCGTGATGATGTCCGGCGCGTGCCCGCCGCCGGCACCCTCGGTGTGGTAGGCGTGGATCGAGCGGCCGCCGATGGCGGCCAGGGTGTCCTCGACAAAGCCCATCTCGTTGAGCGTGTCGGTGTGGATGGCCGCCTGCACGCCTGCGACGTCGCACACCGTAAGGCACGCATCGATGGCCGCCGGGGTGGTGCCCCAATCCTCGTGGAGCTTGAAACCCGCTGCGCCGCCGCGCAACTGCTCCCACATCGAGTCGGCGCTGACGGTGTTGCCCTTGCCCAGCAGCACGATGTTCATGGGCCAGGAGTCCAGGGACTCGAGCATGCGCGCCAGATGCCATGCGCCCGGCGTGACCGTGGTGGCCTTGGTGCCCTCGGCCGGGCCGGTGCCGCCGCCGATGATCGTGGTGATGCCGCCGCCGAGCGCCTCGTCCATGATCTGCGGGCAGATCAGGTGCACGTGGCAGTCGATGGCACCCGCGGTGAGGATGCGACCGTTGCCCGCGATGATCTCGGTGGACGGGCCGACCACCAGATCGGGGTGCACGCCCGACATGATGTCGGGGTTGCCCGCCTTGCCGATCGCAACGATCCGGCCGTCGCGGATCCCGATGTCGGCCTTGATGATCCCCCAGTGGTCGAGGATCACCGCTCCGGTGATGACGGTGTCGGGGGCGCCGTCGGCGCGGGTGGCCCGGCCCTGCCCCATGGACTCGCGCAACACCTTGCCGCCGCCGAACACGGCCTCGTCACCGGCGAGCTCCGGTCCGCCGCTGCGGTCCTCGGTGATCTCGATCAGCAGGTCGGTGTCGGCCAGCCGGATGCGGTCCCCGGTGGTGGGACCGAACAGCGCGGCGTAGTTGCTCCGTGACAGTGCGGTCATCAGCCGTCCAGCCTCCCTGGTGGATTGATGCTCAGGCCGTACACCTCACGGGTGCCGCGCAGCGGCACCAGCGTGACGCGCTGTGCCACACCGGGTTCGAACCGCACCGCGGTGCCTGCGGGGATGTCGAGACGGTGGCCGTGCGCGGCCGTGCGGTCGAACTCCAGCGCCGAGTTGGCCTGCGGGAGATGCACGTGGCTACCGACCTGCACGGGCCGGTCGCCGGCGTTGACCACGTCGAGCGTCAGACGCGGTGCGCCCGCATTGATCTCGATGTCGCCTTCGCCGTGGAGGATCTCGCCGGGCACCACCGGTTCGCGTGACGTCATGGCGGCCCCTCAGGCGATCGGCTGGTGGACGGTGACGAGTTTGGTGCCGTCGGGGAACGTCGCCTCGACCTGGACGTCGTGCAGCATCTCCGGCACGCCGTCCATGACGTCGTCGCGGGTGAGCACACTGCGCCCGCTGACCATCAACTCGGCGACGGTGCGGCCGTCCCGTGCGCCCTCGAGCAGGTGATCGGTGATCACCGCGACGGCCTCGGGATGGTTGAGCCGCAGCCCTCTCGCCCGTCTGCGGCGGGCCAGTTCGGCGGCATACGAGATCAGCAAACGATCCTGTTCATGCGGGGTCAAGCGCATAGACGGCGATATTGCCATGCCCCGGGGTGATCGGCAGCCTCAGCCGCGGAGGCAGTTCTCACACGGCCGGTCGGCGTGTCGGTCAGGACTCGGCCGGCATGTTCTGCAAGCGCACCTGTCCGCGCGCCACCGTGCGGCCGTCCTCGTCGGTGAGGGTGATGAGCCAGAGCTGCTGGCGGCGGCCCCGGTGGATCGGCGTCGACACCGCGGTGACCGTCCCCGAGCCGATCGCGCGGAGGAAGTCGGTGTTGTTGTTGACGCCGACGACAGTGCCGCCGCCGTTCTCGGACAGCCAGATATGGCCCGACACACTCGCGAGGCTCTCCACGATCGAGCAGTAGACGCCGCCGTGCACGATGCCCCACGGCTGCAGGAGCTTTTCGGTGATCTTCAGTTCGGCACGGCCGCCGTCGGGTCCCAGCTCGGTGTAGTTCAGGCCGATCTCGGAGTCGAAGCCCTTGCCGATCCCGGCGTTCACATCTGTCGTCACAGTCTGTGTCTACACGGGCGCCGTACCAAAAGATTCGGGCGGGTCCCGCTTGACGCGGGACCCGCCCTTCGAGTGGACCGGGGGTCTCTGCAGCCCTCAGGACTCCGGCTCGGTCCGTTGGCTCGATACTTCGATAATAGGCAAGGCTTCCCTAATTTAGCAAGACCTTGCCGGCACGGCTCTCCCCGCGGACCGGAAGACCGAACCCGACCAGCGCATCGAGCACCGCCTGACCGCGGCGCATGCTCTCGGCCTCGCTCGAACCGGCCAGCAGCGGCACCTGGGTGGCCACGCCGACCACGGCCGCGCCGACCAGGTGCCACATCGCGGTGGTCGAGACCGCGCCCGCGCTGATCTCGGCGAGACGATCGAACAGCGGCGCGAGGGCCCGGTGGCTGCGGTGCGCGACCCACGTCGTGAGCGCGGCCTCGTTGGGCAGGGCGACGATGCCGCCGGAGGCCGAGTCGGCGATGCGACCGGACCCTCTGTGGGTGAAACAGGGATCAGACGGCAGCGCCCGCACGGTCGGATCGACCACGCCCACCCAGTCGATGGCGCCTTCGGAGTCGACGTGCACCCAGAGGTTCTCCAGACCGGTGTCCCACGCGCGGCCCTCGAGGACCAACAGCGGAATCACCCGGCCGATCACCACGTGAGCAAGCGTGGTGGCCAGTTGCTGCGCCACCGCGGGCCGGTTGCCGGTCTCGGCGATCCCGGCGTCGAACATCATCTGCAACCGGTTCGCGGTCAGCGCCTCGGCCAGCGGCCACCACCGCCGCCGTGACAGATCCCCCATGACGGCCACTCCGTAGACCCGCGGACATTCGGGGTACAGCTCACGCAGACGCCGACTGGATTCGTGCAGCGGCAGGGTCCGCTTGATGGCCATACCCGCGATCAGCGGGTCTTCGATCAGGACCGTCATGTCACCTCCACAGGCTCCCCATTGTCAGTTAGGTTAGCCTTACTATAGGCGTGCACGACGATGCAACCAGACGCTGTGACTGGATTCACAGCGGATACCAGGCTGGTCCTTGACCTTGAAATTGCGCCTCCACCGACACGGTTGAGCACATGCTCACCGTTGCATACGACGCGCGGTAGTACGCCCGTAGTACGCTGGCTTTACTTCTCAGGAGAGTGAAAGAACATGGCCAAATTGACGCGTCTTGGGGAGCTGGAGCGCGAGGTGATGGACCATCTCTGGTCAGCTCCCGAACCACAGACAGTGCGCCAAGTGCACGAGGCGCTGGCCGCCCGTCGCGACTTGGCCTATACGACGATCATGACGGTGCTGCAGCGCCTGGCGAAGAAGAACCTCGTCGTGCAGCACCGTGACGACCGCGCGCATCGGTACGCGCCCACCCACGGGCGCGACGAACTGGTCGCCGGGCTCATGGTCGACGCCCTCGACCAGGCCGCCGACTCCGGCAGCCGCCAGGCCGCGCTGGTCCATTTCGTGGAACGTGTCGGTGTCGACGAGGCCGCGGCGTTGCGCCGCGCCCTCGAGGAACTCGAGAGCAAGCAGCGGGTTCTGCCGCCGACTGGTAATTCAGGTACCGGCTGAGGGACACTAACCGCGTGTCCGCGCTGGCCTTCACTCTCGTAGCGCTGGCGCTGGTTGGACCAGTGCCTGCGATGCTGGCGCGGGCCTCGTGGCCGTTGCGGGCGCCACGCGCAGCAATCGTGTTGTGGCAGTCGATCGCCTTGGCTGCAGTGCTTTCGGCGTTCTCCGCAGGCATTGCCATCGCCAGCCGGCTGTTCGTCCCGGGCGCCGACGGCCGCCCCACCGCGACCATCACGAGTGAGATCGACGTCCTCGGCTGGCCACTGTGGCTGCTCTATGTCGTGGTGTTCAGCCTGACGTTGTTCATCGGCGCCCGGCTGTGCGTCGCGATCGTCCAGGTCGGCGTCGCCACGCGCCGCCGCCGCGCGCACCACCGCATGATGGTGGATCTGCTCAGCAAGTCGCGTGACGCGGTTCCCGCGCATTTGCGCACCCCCGCCAGCGGGCTGCGCATCCTCGACGTCGCCCAGCCGCTGGCCTACTGCCTGCCCGGTGTACGCAGCCGGGTGGTGGTCAGCGAGGGCACTCTCGACACCCTCTCGCCCGACGAGGTCGACGCGATCCTCACCCACGAGCGGGCACATCTGCGGGCCCGGCACGATCTGGTGCTGGAGATGTTCACGGCCGTGCACGCCGCGTTCCCCCGGTTCGTCCGCAGCGCGAGCGCACTCGATGCCGTGCGGTTGCTCATCGAACTTCTCGCCGACGACGCCGCCGTGCGGATCGCCGGCCCCACCCCCCTGGCCCGTGCGCTGGTCACGTGCGCCGCGGGACGTACCCCGTCGGGCGCGCTCGCCGCGGGCGGGCCCACCACGGTGATCCGGGTGCGCCGGCTCGGCGGGAAGCCGAACAGCCTCACGCTGTCGGTCATCGCCTATCTCGCGGCCGTGGCCATCCTGGTCGTCCCCACCGTCGCCGTGGCCGTTCCCTGGCTCACCGAATTGCATCGCCTGTTCTCGGGTCTGACATAAATCCGGCGTCCACGGGCGTTCATCTACAACAAAACAATGAAAGGCTCTGCATGACCGCGTCGAGTACCCCGTCGAGCACCACCGGCACCGCGCAGATCGGTGTCACCGGCCTGGCGGTGATGGGATCCAACATCGCCCGCAACTTCGCCCGGCACGGCTATACGGTGGCCCTGCACAACCGGTCGATCGCCAAGACCGATGCGCTGCTCTCCGAGCACGGCTCAGAAGGCAAGTTCGTCCGAAGCGAGACCATCGCGGAATTCATTGACGCCCTTGAGAAACCGCGCAAAGTGCTGATCATGGTCAAGGCGGGCGAGGCCACCGATGCCGTCATCGACGAACTGGCCGACGCCATGGAGCCCGGCGACATCATCATCGACGGCGGCAACGCGCTGTACACCGACACCATCCGCCGCGAGGCCGCCATCCGGGCACGCGGACTGCACTTCGTGGGCGCGGGCATCTCCGGCGGCGAGGAAGGCGCACTCAACGGTCCGTCGATCATGCCGGGCGGCCCCGCCGAGTCCTACGAGAGCCTGGGCCCCCTGTTGGAGGAGATCTCGGCGCACGTCGACGGCGTGCCGTGCTGCACCCACATCGGTCCCGACGGTGCCGGGCATTTCGTGAAGATGGTGCACAACGGCATCGAGTACTCCGACATGCAGCTCATCGGAGAGGCCTATCAACTGCTGCGTGACGGCCTCGGCATGAGCGCCGGTGAGATCGCCGACGTGTTCGAGGAGTGGAACCGCGGCGACCTGGACAGCTTCCTGGTGGAGATCACCGCGAAGGTGCTGCGCCAGACCGACGCCAAGACCGGCAAGCCGCTGGTCGATGTGATCGTCGACGAGGCCGAGCAGAAGGGCACCGGCCGCTGGACCGTGAAATCCGCACTCGACCTGGGGGTTCCGGTCACCGGTATCGCCGAGGCCGTGTTCGCCCGGGCGCTCTCGGGTTCGGTGCCGCAGCGCAAGGCCACCGTCGGCCTGGCCTCCGGCGCCCTCGGCGCCCAGCCGTCCGATGCCGCTGACTTCATCGAGGCAGTGCGCCGGGCGCTGTACGCGTCGAAGATCGTCGCCTACGCCCAGGGCTTCAACCAGATCCAGGCAGGCAGCGCCGAGTACAACTGGAACCTCACCCCCGGGGACCTCGCGACGATCTGGCGCGGCGGCTGCATCATCCGGGCCAAGTTCCTCAACCGGATCAAGGACGCGTACGACGCCGAGCCCGACCTCCCGACCCTGCTGGCCGCGCCGTACTTCCGCGACGCCGTCGAGGCCGGTATCGACAGCTGGCGCCGCGTGGTGGTCACCGCGACCCAGCTGGGCATCCCGGTCCCCGGCTTCGCCTCGGCACTGTCCTACTACGACGCACTGCGCACCGAACGCCTGCCCGCGGCGCTGATCCAGGGCCTGCGCCCTATTTCGGCGCCCACACCTACGGCCGTATCGACGCCGAGCCGGGCAAGAAGTTCCACACCCTGTGGAGCGGTGACCACAGCGAAGTCGAGGCCTGAGTAGATTCGACTCCGTGAGGTTTCTTGACGGACACACGCCCGCGTACGACCTGACCTACAACGACGTCTTCGTCGTACCCGGGCGTTCGGATGTGGCATCGCGATTCGACGTCGACCTGTCCACCGTGGACGGTTCGGGCACCACGATCCCCGTGGTCGTGGCCAACATGACCGCGGTGGCGGGCAGGCGTATGGCCGAGACGGTCGCGCGCCGCGGCGGCATCGTCGTGCTGCCGCAGGACCTGCCGATCACCGCGGTCAGCGAGACCGTCGACTTCGTCAAGAGCCGCGATCTGGTGGTCGACACCCCGGTCACGCTCAGCCCGGAGGACTCGGTGTCCGACGCCAACGCCCTGCTGCACAAGCGGGCCCACGGCGCGGCCGTCGTGGTGTTCGAGGGGCGTCCGATCGGCCTGGTGACCGAGGCCAACTGCGCCGGGGTCGACCGGTTCGCCCGTGTCCGCGACATCGCGCTGTCGGACTTCGTCACCGCCCCGGTGGGCACCGATCCGCGCGAGGTGTTCGATCTGCTCGAGCACGCCCCGATCGACGTCGCGGTGATGACCGCGCCGGACGGCACGCTGGCCGGTGTGCTCACGCGCACGGGGGCGATCCGGGCGGGCATCTACACACCTGCCGTCGACGCCAAGGGACGCCTGCGCATCGCTGCGGCCGTCGGCATCAACGGCGACGTCGGCGCCAAGGCGCAGGCGCTCGCCGAGGCCGGCGCGGATCTGCTGGTCATCGACACCGCGCACGGACACCAGGCCAAGATGCTCGACGCCATCAAGGCCGTGGCCTCGCTGGACCTCGGCCTGCCGCTGGTGGCGGGCAACGTGGTCTCGGCCGAGGGCACCAGGGACCTGATCGAGGCCGGCGCCTCGATCGTCAAGGTCGGTGTGGGGCCCGGCGCCATGTGCACCACCCGGATGATGACCGGTGTGGGACGTCCACAGTTCTCCGCGGTCGTCGAATGTGCCGCCGCGGCAAGGCAACTCGGTGGGCACGTGTGGGCCGACGGCGGCGTGCGCCACCCGCGCGACGTCGCGCTGGCACTCGCTGCGGGTGCGTCGAACGTGATGATCGGGTCCTGGTTCGCGGGCACCTACGAGTCACCCGGCGACCTGCTGTTCGACCGCGACGACCGGCCGTACAAGGAGAGCTACGGCATGGCATCCAAACGCGCCGTGGCCGCGCGCACCGCGGGCGACAGCTCGTTCGACCGGGCCCGCAAAGGCCTGTTCGAGGAAGGCATCTCGACCTCGCGCATGAGCCTCGACCCGGCCCGCGGCGGCGTCGAGGACCTGCTCGACCACATCACGTCAGGCGTGCGCAGCACGTGCACCTACGTGGGTGCGGCGAATCTGCCCGAACTGCACGAGAAGGTGGTGCTCGGGGTGCAGTCGGCGGCCGGTTTCGCCGAAGGCCATCCGCTACCCGCCGGCTGGTGACGGGTAGGCCAGCACCGGGCCGTCGACCGTCACGCTGACGACGGTGCCGGCCTCCACGCGGGCATCGCCCGCACAGCGCAGCCGCACCGCGGTGCCGTCGCGCAGCACGACGTGCAGCACGGTGTCGGCACCGTAGAAACGGCACGCCCGTACCACCGCGTCGTGGTCCCCGCCCGGTGTGCCCGCCTCGGCGGCGCGCAGTTGCTCGGGGCGCAGCACCACCACCACGGGACCGTCGGGCACCCGGACCCGCACCGGATGTGCACCCAATGCGGTGCGCGCGACGCCGTCGCCGCAGGTGCCTGCCAGTTCGACTGTGGCGCCGACGAATCGGGCCGTCTGAAGGTTGGCGGGCCGGTCGTAGAGGTCGGTGGGGGCGGCGTGCTGGGCGACCGTGCCGTCGAACAGCAGCGCGACCGAATCCGCGAGGGACAGCGCCTCGGCCTGGTCGTGGGTGACCAGCACCGCGGTGGTGCCCGCCGCGCGCAGGATCTCGGCGATGTCCTCGCGGACCCGCACCCGCAGGCCCGCGTCGAGCGCCGCGAACGGTTCGTCGAGCAGCAGCACCCGGGGCTTCGCGGCGAGCGCACGTGCGAGCGCGACGCGCTGCTGCTGACCGCCGGACAGTTCGTGCGGGCGGGCATCGGCGAGCCCCGGCAGGCCCACGACCTCCAGCCAGTGCGCCACGTCGGCCGCCACACCGTTGCGCGACGGCAGGCCGAACGCGACGTTGCCACCGACGCTCAGGTGCGGGAAGAGCGCACCTTCCTGCGGCATCAAACCCACGCGGCGGCGGTGCGCCGGCACGACGGGTCCGTCGCCCACCACGGTGTGCCCGGCGATGCGCACGACACCGGCGTCCGGGTCGTCGAAGCCGGCCATGATGCGCAGCAGCGTGGTCTTGCCGCAGCCCGACGGTCCGAGCACCGCGGTGATCGTGCCCGCGGCGACGTCGAGGTCGACGCCGGCGAGGACGCGCCGGTCCCGGTAGGACTTGTGGACGCCGCGCACCGAGATGCCGGCCGGGTCGGGCATGTCAGTCACTGCGCACCCCGGTCCGCCCGGCCGTCCACGCACCGAGCACCGCGGTCGGGATCGCCGCGAACACCAGCAGCGCCGCGGCGTAGGGCGCGGCTGCGGCGTAGTCACTCACCGCACTGTGCCCCCACAGTCTCGTGGCGAGGGTGTCGGTCCCGGTCGGGTGCAGCAGCAGCGTCACCGGCAACTCCTTCATACAGGTCAGCAGCACCAGCGCGGCCGCAGCAGCGATGCCCGGCACCGACAGCCGTGCCGTGACAGTGGTGAACGCCCGCAACGGGTTTCGGCCCAGCGACCGCGCCACCTCTTCGAGGCGCGCCGGCGTCGACTCGATCGCGGCACGCACGGACCCTACCGCCAGCGGGATCAGCAGCACCGCATACGCCAGGATCAGCAGTGGTTCACGCTGGTAGAGCGGCCGCAAGACCAGCACGCCCAGCGACACCATCGAGATGCCGATGACGATGGCGGGCAGGCCGTGGGCGACGTAGCTCGCGCCTTCGAGCACGCGGGTCACCCGGTCGCGGTAACGCGCCGCGAGCACCCCGAGCGGCAGGGCCGCGAACGTGCACACGATCGCGGTGACGAACGACAGCCACAGCGTCGCGGTCAGCGCGTCCACCCACTGCTGGGCATCCCAGCGAGCGCCCGCCGTGAGGAGCCACCGCACCAGGATCACCGTCGGCAACCCGATCGCCGCCATCAGCACGGCGATCGGCGCCACGAGCGCGGCCGGCCACCACCGACCCAAGCGGTTGAGCGGCGCCGGACGCGGTGTGCCACCGCCGATCCGGGCCGCGGCGATGCCGCGGGCCCTGGCCTCGGCCGTCACCAGAAGCACCGCCAGCACCAGCAGCACGAGCGAGAGCACCGCGGCCCGTGAGGGATTGAACCCCGAGCGGTACGCGCCGTAGATCACCCACGTGAACGCCTCGTACCGCATGGCGGCCACGGCGCCGAAATCACTCAGCACGTACAGCGCGACCAGCAGCGCACCCGCCGTGATGGCCCCGCGGGCCTGCCGCAGCGTCACCCGGAACAGCACCGAGAACCCGCCGTGCCCGAGCGAGCGCGCGACCTCTTCCAGCGCGGGATCGACCCGCGACAGCGCGGCCATGGTCGTCAGGAACACCAGTGGATAGCTGACCAGCACCAGCACCAGGGCGGCACCCCAGAATCCGGCGACCTGCGGGTATGCCGAAACCCACAGGTACGCAAGGAGATAGCTGGGCATGGCCAGCGGCAGGGTGAGCACCACGGCCAGCACCCGTCGTCCCCGCAGATCGGTCCGTGACACCAACACGGCAAGCCCCACTCCGAGCACGACGCAGGCCGCGGTCACCAGCGCCACGAGCGCCAGCGACCGGCCCACCAGCGCGGCGGTACGCGGCTGGAAGAGCTCGTCGAACACGAAGGCCCAGCCGCGCTCGGCGGCGCGCTCCCCCAGGTACACCAGCGGCACCAGCGTCGCGAGTACGACCGCCGCGCCCGCTGCGACCAGCACCGCGGGCGCGCGCCGCCCCCCGCCGGTCGCCGAGAACGGGCGACTCAATTGGTCAGCAAGCCGGTCTCCACCAGCAGTTCCTGGGTGGCCTCGAGATCGGACAGCTGCGACAGATCCACCGCGGGCGGCTGCAGTTCACTCAGCTGCGGCATTTCGCCCGAGGGCTCGACGCCCTCGATCAACGGGTACTCCTTGGTCTCGCCCGCGAAGTACTCCTGAGCCGACTTGCCGATCAGGTACGACGCGAACGCCTGTGCGCCTTCGGGATTGGCGGCGGACTTGAGCACGCCGACACCTGCCACGTTGATCAGCCCGCCCGGGTCGCCGGGCGCCATGAACTTGTTGCGGGCCTTGACGGCCTCCTCGCCCTTCGCGTCGACCAGCTCGTACAGGTAGTAGTGGTTGACCACGCCCAGCGGGATCTGGCCGGCGTCGACGGCGTCGCGCACCGCGACGTTGTTCTCGTAGGGCTGCGGGTCCTGCGCCTTGAAGGCCTCGAGCCATTGCCGCGCGCCGTCGTCGCCGCGGATGACGCGCAGACCGGTCACGAACGACTGCCACGAGGCATTGCTCGGCGCGAAACCGATCTTGCCCTTCCACTCCGGCGCCAGCAGCCCGTCGATGGTGTCGGGCGGATTGGGCGCGATGTCGGGGTTGTAGACGAGGACGCGGGCCCGGCCCGAGACCCCGAGCCAGCTCTTGTCGGCCGCCGAGAAGTTCGCGGGCACCGCGGCCATCGCCTCGTCGTTGATCGGCGCGAACAGGCCTGCCTCGCTGACGGCACCGAGCGCCCCGGCGTCCTGCGACAGGAACACGTCGGCGGGCGACTTGTCCCCCTCGGTGATCAATTGGGCGGCCAGTTCTCCCGAACCCGCATACCGGGTCTCCACCTCGATGCCGGTGTCGCTGGTGAATTTCTCGATCAGCGGTGCCACCAGGTTCTCGCTGCGCCCGGAGTACACCACGATCTTGTCGGCCGAATCGGCCTCGTCGGATCCGGATCCGCACGCACCGAGGGTGAGCGCGGCAGCAGCGGCGACCGTGGCCACGACGGCCACCGATCGCACGGAGTTGACCTTGGACATGAGCGACACCAGTGACCTGCTTTCAGCTCTGATCAGCACGAATGGATGAGCTTGAAGTTACCCGAGAGAATGCTGTGAGGTAAACCTAATCTTGGTTGCGCTCCATGGGCTGGGGTCCCGAGGGCTCCCTGCGGGTGCGCGTGTTCGCCCTCGTACCCGGCCTCGCCCTCGGCAGTCGCGATAGTATTGAGCCTCACTGCATCCATTGCCATCCATCGCCGGTCCCTCTGACGGGCCGGCGCGAACGAAAGGGTTCACGTGCCGCAGGCACCGACTGAGGCCTCCGGTTCTGGACCGGTCTTCCGGGCGGAGCAGCAATCAGTCCTGAGCGCCGACACCGACGACCCCTCTCCTAGTCAGCCGGGCCATGGGCCCGGCGTCGGGTGGGTGAAGTCGCGATGAGCGACACAAATGTGTGGTTGTCCCTGCTGGCGATCCTGGCGGTGGTGCTGCTCACCTTCGGCACCGCGGTGTTCGTGGCTGCCGAGTTCTCGCTGACCGCTCTCGAACGCAGCACCGTGGAGGCGAACGCGCGCGCAGGCGACCGGCGTGACCACATGGTCCGCCGCGCGCACCGCACGCTGTCCTTCCAGCTCTCCGGCGCCCAGGTGGGCATCTCGATCACCACGCTGGCCACCGGTTATCTGGCCGAACCGGTGATCGGCAAGCTGATCCACCCCGGTCTGGACGCGATCGGCATTCCCGCCAACTTCGCGGGCGGCCTGTCCTTGTTCTTCGCGGTCGTGATCGCCACGTCACTGTCGATGGTGTTCGGCGAGCTGGTGCCGAAGAACCTCGCGGTGGCGCGCCCGGTTCCGACGGCGCGCGCCGCCGCGCCGTTCCAGCTGCTGTTCTCGCTGATCTTCACACCGGTCATCCGGCTCACCAACGGCACCGCGAACTGGATCCTGCGCCGCCTGGGCATCGAACCTGCCGAGGAACTGCGTTCGGCCCGCACCGGTCAGGAACTGGCTGCGCTGGTACGCAATTCGGCGCGCAGCGGTTCGCTGGACCCGGTCACGGCACTGCTCGTGGACCGTTCGCTGCAGTTCGGTGAGCGCACGGCCGAGGAACTCATGACGCCGCGGCCCAAGATCGAGACGCTCGACGCCGACGACACCGTGGTGGACCTGATGGACGCCGCGATCCGCACCGGGTTCTCGCGGTTCCCGATCATCAAGGGCGACCTCGACGAGACCATCGGCGTCGTACACGTCAAACAGGTGTTCGCGGTGCCGCGCGACAAACGCGACCGCGTCCGGCTGGCGAGCCTGGCGCTGCCGGTCGCCAAGGTGCCCTCGACGCTCGACGGCGACGCCGTGATGACCCAGATCAGGGCCAACGGCCTGCAGACCGCGCTGGTGGTCGACGAGTACGGCGGCACCGCGGGCATGGTGACGGTCGAGGATCTCATCGAGGAGATCGTCGGCGACGTCCGCGACGAGCACGACGACGCGACGCCTGACGTCATGCCCGCGGGCAAGGGCTGGCAGGTGTCGGGCCTGCTGCGCATCGACGAGGTGGCCGCGCAGACCGGTTTCCGGGCGCCCGAGGGCGAATACGAGACCATCGGCGGGCTGGTGCTGCAGGAACTCGGCCACATCCCCGAGACGGGCGAGGCCGTGGATCTGACCGCGTTCGATCCCGACACCGATGCCGACGAGCCGACGCACTGGCTGGCGACCGTGGTGCGGATGGACGGCAGGCGCATCGACCTGCTCGAACTGACCAAGCTCGAACCCGCCGGTGAGGGTGAGCCCAATGGGTGATGTGTTCGGTGTCCTGCTGACCGTGCTGCTGCTCGCGGCCAACGCGTTCTTCGTGGCGGCCGAGTTCGCGCTGATCTCGGCGCGGCGTGACCGCCTGCAGGCGCTCGCCGAGCAGGGCAAGAAGAGCGCGATCACCGTGATCCGGGCGGGCGAGCACCTGTCGCTGATGCTGGCAGGCTCCCAGCTGGGCATCACGATCTGCTCGATCCTGCTGGGCCGCGTGGGCGAACCGGCCGTGGCGCATCTGCTGGAGAAGCCGTTCGCGCTGATCGGCGTGTCCGACACGGTGCTGCACACGGTGTCGTTCGTCGTGGCGCTGGCGGTCGTGGTGATCCTGCACGTGCTGCTGGGTGAGATGGTGCCGAAGAACATCGCGATCGCGGGTCCGGAGACCGCGGCGATGCTGCTCATCCCGCCCTATCTGCTGTACATCCGCGCCGCGCGCCCGTTCATCGCGTTCTACAACTGGTGCGCCAACGCGACGCTGCGGGCATTCGGCGTCGAACCACGCGACGAACTCGCCTCGGCGGTCTCGACCGTCGAACTGTCCGAGATGATCGCCGAATCGGTGTCGGAGGGTCTGCTCGACACCGAGGAGCACAGCAGGCTCACCCGCGCGCTGCAGACGCGGACCCGTACGGTGACCGACGTGGCGATGCCGCTCAGCGGGATCCACGCGGTCTCGGTCGCGGGCCCGGGCTGCGGGCCGACCGTCGGCGCGGTGGAACAGGCCCTCGCCGAGACCGGATACTCACGCTTCCCGGTGACCGACGCGTCCGGCACCTTCATCGGGTACCTGCACATCAAGGATGTGCTGCTGCAGGTCAACGAGCCCGACTCGGTCGTCGACCTGGCCATGGTGCGCCCCCTTCCGCAGGTGCCCGCGTCACTGCCGGTGCCCGACGCGCTGTCGCGCATGCGCCGCAGCAACAGCCACCTTGCCCTCGTGGTCGACGACAGCCTCATCGACGTGCACGGCAGCACGGCGCACACCGCGGCCGACAACACCGTCACGGCGATGGTCGCGCTCGAAGACCTCGTGGAAGACCTCGTCGGAACGGTGCGCGACGGTACGCACCGTGTCTGATGCGGTGGGCACCTCGGTGACGCGCGGGCATCCGCGTCGTCTGCTCGACGAACGTGAGTGGACCGCGGCCGAGCAGCGGCACCGCGAGCGCGTCGAGGAGTTCCTCGCGCCGCACGTGCGGCGCATGCAGCGCCGGGAGCCACATCCGGTGTGGGACTTCCTGTTCACCTACTACAGCCTGCGGCCCCGTCAGCTGCGGCGGTGGCATCCCGGGTACGGGATCGTGCTGACCGGTCCGTCGGCCGACCGGTTCCTCACCTACCCCGGTTACGGCCGCCACGACGAGGGCGCCGGTGTGACCGTCACGTGTGAGCATCTCGCCTCCCGGGCCGACACTGTGCGATTCGTCGCGGCGCTCATGCGCGCCACGGCCGCGCGCACCCCGCGGCTGAACTGTTTCGGACTGCACGAGTGGGCCATGGTCTATCGCACCGATCACGTGCGGCACTCCGCGGTGCCGCTGCGGCTCGGCGCGGCGGGCACCGACGCGGTGGTCGACTCGATGCCACTGCGCTGCACGCATTTCGACGCGTTCCGCTTCTTCACCGACGCGGCGGCCCCGCGCAACGAGCGGCAGCTGACACGTGATCAGCAGATCGCCTCCGAACAGCCGGGATGTGTCCACGCGTCGATGGATCTGTACAAGTGGGCGTACAAGCTCGGCCCGCTCGTCGCGAGCGATCTGGTGGCCGACGCGCTGGAACTCGCGGTCGACGCGCGGGCGCTGGATATGCGCGCCAGCCCCTATGACCTGACAAGCTATGGTTTCGAACCGATCGCCATCGAAACACCGGCCGGACGAGCCGAGTACGTCCGCGCCCAGGGGCAGATCGCCGAACGGGCGGCCTCGATACGGGCTGCCTTGGCAAACCGATGTGAGTTGTTGCTCATCGACATGACGGTGGAAACGCCGACGTTACCGATGGGTAAGCTGGATAAACGGCAGGCGCCACCCGGCGCGGAAGAGCCGAGGGAGGAAAGCATGACCACCCACCGAGCAGCTAAGGCGGTTCGCGCATGAGTGATCGCGTTGCAGTCGGAAACCTGCGTGTGGCCAAGGTGCTGCACGACTTCATCACCAACGAGGCGCTGCCGGGTACTGGCGTAGACCCCGACAGCTTCTGGTCGGGTGTCGACAAGGTGGTCTCCGACCTGACCCCGAAGAACCAGGAACTGCTGGCGCGCCGCGACGAACTGCAGGCGCAGATCGACAAGTGGCACCGCTCGCACGTGCTCGAGCCGGTGGACCCGGTCGCCTACAAGCAGTTCCTCACCGACATCGGCTACCTGCTGCCGGAGCCCGAGGACTTCACCATCACCACCGCAGGTGTCGACGACGAGATCACCACCACCGCGGGCCCGCAGCTCGTGGTGCCGATCCTCAACGCGCGCTTCGCACTCAACGCCGCAAACGCACGCTGGGGTTCGCTGTACGACGCGCTGTACGGCACCGACGTCATCTCCGAGGAGGACGGCGCCGAGAAGGGCACGGGCTACAACAAGATCCGTGGCGACAAGGTGATCGCCTATGCGCGTGGCTTCCTCGACCAGGCCGTGCCGCTGGCCGAGGGGTCGTGGAGCGAGGTGACCGGTCTGAAGATCGACGACGGCGCCCTGCAGATCACCCTCGGCGACGACAGGACCGGGACGGATGATTCCTCGCGCGAGCGCTCGTCGGTCGCCCTGGCCGCTCCCGAGGCGTTCGTCGGCTACACCGGCGAACTCGGCGAGCCGCAGTGGTCGGTGCTGCTACGCAATCACGGGCTGCACATCGAGATCCTCATCGACCCGTCCTCGCCCGTCGGCTCGACCGACTCCGCAGGCATCAAGGACGTCGTGCTGGAGTCCGCGGTCACCACGATCATGGACTTCGAGGATTCGGTCGCCGCGGTCGACGCCGACGACAAGGTGCTCGGCTACCGCAACTGGCTGGGCCTGAACCGCGGTGACCTCACCGAAGAGGTCACCAAGGGCGACAAGACCTTCACGCGTGTCCTCAACGACGACCGCGTGTTCAAGACCCCCGACGGCGAAGGTGAGCTGACCCTGCCCGGTCGCAGCCTGCTGTTCGTCCGCAACGTCGGCCACCTGATGACCAACGACGCGATCGTCGACGCCGATGGGAACGAGATCCACGAAGGCATCCAGGACGCGTTGTTCACCAGCCTGATCGCGATGCACGGCCTCAAGGCCGGCGACCAGAACGGCCCGCTGACCAACAGCCGCACGGGTTCGATCTACATCGTCAAGCCCAAGATGCACGGCCCCGACGAGGTCGCCTTCACCTGTGAGCTGTTCAGCCGCGTCGAGGACGTGCTCGGCCTGCCCGCCAACACCCTCAAGGTCGGCATCATGGACGAGGAGCGCCGCACCTCGGTCAACCTCAAGGCCTGCATCAAGGCCGCCGCCGACCGCGTGGTGTTCATCAACACCGGATTCCTCGACCGCACCGGAGACGAGATCCACACCTCGATGGAAGCCGGGCCCATGGTGCGCAAGGGCACCATGAAGAGCCAGCCCTGGATCCTGGCCTACGAGGACGCCAACGTCGACGTGGGTCTGGCCGCCGGGTTCTCCGGCAAGGCCCAGATCGGCAAGGGCATGTGGGCCATGACCGACCTGATGGCCGACATGGTCGAGCAGAAGATCGGCCAGCCCAAGGCCGGCGCCACCACCGCGTGGGTGCCCTCCCCGACTGCCGCCACGCTGCACGCGATGCACTACCACCAGGTCGACGTGTTCGCGGTGCAGTCCGAACTCGCGGGCAAGAAGCGCGGCAAGCTCGAAGACCTGCTGACCATCCCGCTGGCCGACTCGTCGCTGACGTGGTCGCCCGAGGAGATCCACGAAGAGGTCGACAACAACTGCCAGTCGATCCTGGGCTACGTGGTGCGCTGGATCGACGCCGGTGTCGGCTGTTCGAAGGTCCCCGACATCCACGACGTCGCACTCATGGAGGACCGCGCGACGCTGCGGATCTCCAGCCAGCTGCTGGCCAACTGGCTGCGCCACGGTGTGATCACCGAGGAGGACGTCAAGACCAGCCTGCGGCGCATGGCGGCCGTGGTCGACGAGCAGAACGCGGGCGATCCGGCGTACCTGCCGATGGCGCCGAACCCCGACGCCAGCATCGCCTTCGCCGCCGCGCAGGAGCTGATCCTGTCGGGCACACAGCAACCCAACGGCTACACCGAACCGATCCTGCACCGGCGCCGCCGCGAGTTCAAAGCCCGCGCCGCTGCGCAGTGACTAGACTGCGGCGGGATCCGATTGAGTGACGAGTCAAGGGGTTAGGAATGGGCAGGCACAGCATTCCGGACCCCGAGGATGCGGCCGACGAGCCGGAATCCGGGTACCGACAGGGCGCAGACGGTCAGGGTGGCCCGCCGGATCATCCGACCGAGGTGTTCGAGCGGATCGGTGATTCCGGTCCGGCAACTCCCCGTCGGCGGCACCGTTACGCCGACGAGCCGGACGAGCCCGACGAGATCGCGGACAGCGACTACACGGACTACTCGGATTCGGACTACGTCGACGAGTACGCCGACGAGTACGGCACCGAATACGACCCGGAATACGGTGACGAGTACGGCGCCGAGTACCGGGGCGGGTACCGCGGCGGTTTCGGCAGCGAGTACGACACCGATTACTCGGACGACTACTCCGATGACTCGCCGCGTGACGAGTACGGCTACAGCACCGCTTCGGGTCATGCCCCGCGTCGTCGCGGCCGTGACGACCTGTCCGTCGACGACGAGGACGCCGAGACCACCAAGCTGAGCGCGGCGGGCGGCACGCCGCCCCCGCCGCCACGTTCGCGCCGCAGCCGCAGCGCCGACGGGGACAGCGAGTGGACCGGCAGCCACCGTGCCGTGGAGTCGCGGCGCCGCGGCGTCAGCGTCGGCGTGATCGTCGCACTGGTGTCCGTGGTCGTCCTGGTGGCGGCGGTGATCGTGTGGAAGTTCGTCGGCGACGCCCTTTCCGACCGCAGCGACGCCGCGGCCGCGCGGTGCGTCGCGGGCGAGATCGGCGTACCGGTGATCGCCGACCCGACCATCTCGACGCACATCGAGTCGTTGGCCAACAAGTACAACCAGTCGGCCAGCCCGGTCGGCGACAAATGCGTCAAGGTGCGCGTGCAGTCCGCCGAATCCGACCGCGTGGTGAGCGGTTTCGCCAACTCCTGGCCGTCGGAGCTGGGTGACCGGCCAGCCCTGTGGATCCCGTCGAGCTCGATCGGCTCGGCCCGGCTTGAGGCCACCGCGGGGTCCGAGACCGTCAGCGACAGCCGGTCGCTGGTCACCTCGCCGGTAGTTCTCGCGACCTCACCCGAGTTGAAGACCGCGCTGGGACAACAGAACTGGCAGAAGCTGCCCGAGCTGCAGAGCAGCCCGACCGCCATGGACGGTCTGCGCCTGCCCAACTGGGGCACGCTGAAACTCGCGCTTCCCAAGCTGGACAACGGTGACACTGCGTATCTGGTCGCCGAGGCCGTCGCGGTCACGTCGGCGCCCTCGGGGGCGCCGCCCACCGCGGGCATGGGCGCGGTGAGCACGCTGCTGAACGGTCAGCCCAAACTCGACGACGCCGAGCTGTCGACCGCATTCGACGCCATGCTCGACCCGTCGGATTCGGCGGCCGCGCCCGTGCACGCCGTCGCGACCACCGAGCAGCAGCTGTTCCAGCGGGCGACGACACTCGACGACGCGGGCTCGAAGCTCGCGGGCTGGCTCCCACAGGGGCCCGCGGCCGTCGCCGACTACCCGACGGTGCTGCTGGCGGGCAGCTGGCTGGAGCAGGAACAGGTCACCGCCGCCAGTGAGTTCGCCCGGTATCTGCGCAAGCCCGAGCAGCTTGCCGAACTCGCCAAGGCCGGGTTCCGCGCCGAGGATGCGACGTCGCCCGACAGCGACGTGACCGATTTCGGTCCGATCGCCAACCCGGTGTCGATCGCCGACGAGTCGACGCGGGTCACGCTCGCCAACGCGACCGCGGCGCCGGTGTCGAGCCCCGCCGTGACGATCATGCTCGACCGGTCGATGCCCACCGACGAGGGTGGCAGGTCGCGGCTGCAGAACGTGGTCGAGGCGCTCACCAACCGGCTCAAGGCACTTCCGGTGACCTCCGAGGTGGGGCTGTGGACCTTCGACGGCACCGAGGGCCGCTCCGAGGTGTCGATGGGCCCGATGGCCGAACCGGTCGACGGCAGGGCCCGCTCCGAGGTGCTCAACTCCACGCTGGAGGACCAGTCGGCAGCCGGTGGGGGCGCGGTGTCGTTCACGACGCTGCGGCTGGTCTACAACGAGGCGAAGGCCAATTTCGTGGAAGGCCGCGGCAATTCGGTTCTGGTGATCACCACCGGGCCGCACACCGACCGCAGCCTCGACGGCCCGGGGCTGCAGGAGTTCATCCGCAGCAATTTCGATCCGGCGCGCCCGATCGCGGTCAACGTCATCGACTTCGGTGACGATTCCGACCGCGAGACGTGGGAGGCGGTCGCGCAGGCCAGCGGCGGCGACTACGTGAACCTGCCGACGTCCACCGCGCCCGAACTCGTCACGTCCGTCGCGACGATGCTGGGCTGAGCACCCGGATCGTTCCGGCCGCCCCGCCACATCGGTGTGAGTGACGGGGCCGGCCTGACGGACGATCAGGCGAACGCCTCCACCGGCGGGCACGAGCACACCAGGTTGCGGTCGCCGTAGGCACCGTCGATGCGGCGCACGGGCGGCCACACCTTGGGACGCCAGCCCTTTCCGAGCGGGTAGGCCGCCTCTTCGCGGGTGTAGGGACGGTTCCAGTCGGCGACCAGCAGGCAGTCGGCGGTGTGCGGCGCGCCGCGCAGCGGGTTGTCATCGACAGGCCACTCCCCCGAGCCCACGCGGTCGATCTCGCCGCGGATCGCGATCATGGCGTCGCAGAACGCGTCGACCTCGGCAAGGCTCTCGCTCTCGGTGGGCTCGACCATCAGCGTGCCCGACACCGGGAAGCTCATGGTGGGAGCGTGGAAACCGAAGTCCGCCAACCGCTTCGCCACGTCGTCGACCGTCACGCCGGTGGCCTTGGTGATGCCGCGCAGGTCCAGGATGCACTCGTGGGCGACCATGCCGTTCTCGCCCGTGTACAGCACCGGGAAGTACTCGTCGAGACGCCGCGCGACGTAGTTGGCCGACGCGATTGCGGTCAGTGTGGCCGCGCGCAGGCCGTCGGCGCCCATCATGCGGATGTACATCCACGTGATGGGCAAAATCGACGCCGAACCGTACGGCGCGGCCGACACGGTGTGGTCGTCGGACAGTTCGTCGGCGAGCGGATGTCCGGGCAGGTACGGCGCGAGGTGGGCACGCACCGCCACCGGGCCGACGCCGGGGCCACCGCCGCCGTGCGGGATGCAGAACGTCTTGTGCAGGTTCAGGTGGCTGACGTCGCCACCGAAGCGTCCGGGGCGGGCCAGGCCCACCAGCGCGTTGAGGTTGGCGCCGTCGACGTACACCTGACCGCCCACGTCGTGCACCGCCGCGCAGATGTCGGCGACGTCGTGCTCGTAGACACCGTGCGTCGACGGGTACGTGATCATCAGCGCCGCAATGCGATCCGCGTGTTCTTTGACCTTGGTGCGCAGATCGTCGAGGTCGACGTCGCCGTTCTCACGGCATGCCACGACCACCACGCGCATACCGGCCAGCGCGGCCGAGGCCGCGTTGGTGCCGTGCGCGCTCGACGGGATCAGGCAGATGTCGCGGTCGGCGTCACCACGCGCCTCGTGGTAGGCCTTGATGGCCAGCAGGCCCGCGTACTCGCCCTGCGAACCCGCGTTGGGCTGCAGCGACACCTCGTCGTATCCGGTGATCGCGGTGAGCCAGGACTGCAGATCGGCGATCAGCTTGCGCAGGCCGGGCGTGTCGGAGGCGGGCGCGAACGGGTGCTGGCGCGAGAACTCGGTCCACGTGATCGGTTCCATCTCGGCGGCCGCGTTGAGCTTCATGGTGCACGAACCCAGGGGGATCATGCTGCGGTCCAGTGCGATGTCCTTGTCGGCCAGCGACCGCAGGTACCGCATCATCTCGGTTTCGGTGCGGTAGCGGTGAAATGCCGGGTGGGTGAGGAATTCCGAGGTGCGCGTGGCGATGTCGGTGCCCGCGCCGTCGGTTCGCGTGGCGCCGAACGCCTCGATGACGGCGTCGATGTGCGCATCGGTGGTGGCCTCGTCGCACGAGACCGACACGTGGTCGTCGTCGACGCGCCAGAGGTTGATGTTCTTCGCCTTCGCGGCCGCGACCACCTCGTCGGCGCGGCCGGGCACGCGGACCAGCACGGTGTCGAAGAACTTGTCGTGCACCACCGCGTCACCGAGCGCGGATGCGATGGCGTCGGCATGGGCGTGCACGCGGCGCGCGATCGCGGTGAGGCCGGGGGCGCCGTGGTAGCTCGCGTACATCGCGGCGATCACCGCGAGCAGGACCTGCGCGGTGCAGATGTTGCTGGTGGCCTTGTCGCGGCGGATGTGCTGTTCGCGGGTCTGCAGCGCCAGCCGGTACGCGGGCGAGCCGTCGCTGTCGACCGAGACGCCGACGAGGCGTCCCGGCAACTGGCGGGCGTGGTTGGCGTGCACCGCGAGGTAACCGGCGTGCGGACCGCCGAATCCCATTGGCACACCGAACCTCTGGGTGGTGCCGAAGGCGACGTCGGCGCCGATCTCACCGGGCGGGGTGATCAGCGTCAGCGCCAGCAGGTCCGCACCGACGGCCACGAGCGCCTTGCGCTCGTGGGCCTGTTCGATCAGCGGTGCCCAGTCGACGACGGCGCCGCTCGCGCCGGGGAGCTGCACGACGACGCCGAAGAACTCACCGTCGGGCAGGCCCTTGCTCAGGTCGGCGGTGACGATCTCGATGCCCAGCGGCCTGGCACGGGTCGCGAGCACCGCCGCCGTCTGCGCGTACACGTCGGTGTCGACCAGCAGGCGGTTCACCTTGCTCCTGGTGGCGCGGTGCATGAGCGTCATGGCCTCGGCGGCCGCGGTGCCCTCGTCGAGCATCGATGCGTTGGCGACCTCGAGGCCGGTCAGATCGCACACCATGGTCTGGAAATTGAGCAGCGCCTCGAGCCGGCCCTGGCTGATCTCGGGCTGGTACGGCGTATAAGCCGTGTACCAGGCCGGATTCTCGAGGATGTTGCGCCGCAGCACCGCGGGCGTGAGCGTGTCGAAGTAGCCCTGACCGATCATCGACACGGCCACGGTGTTGGTGTCGGCCAGCGCGCGCAGCTCGGCGAGCGCCTCCTCCTCCGTCGCGGCAGGCGGAAGCTCGGCGAGCCCGGGCGCGCGACCCGCGGCGTCGAGCGCGTCGAGGATCCCGGTGGGCAGGGCCTTGGCGGCCAGCTCGTCGAGCGAGGACACACCGATCACGTCGAGCATGGTGGCGACGGCAGATTCGTCCGGGCCGATGTGACGGTCGACGAACTGCGGGTTACGCGCTTTTGGCTGGTCGGACACGTGATCTCCCTGTGGGCACGCGGCTCGGCCGCAGGGGTCGAGGCGCAGACGTACGTACTGGTCGTACTACTGTCCCTCTCCCTCTGTCGTCGACCCGATCGGGCGCCTGAGAGATTCGGCCCACGACCGTGCGAGCCTTTCCCCATGGGCGGGCGCCTGCCGGCGCCGCTTTCCAGAGGCATCGTGGCCTGGTGCGGTCCTGGGTGCCTGAGAGGTTGACGGAGAGGTGTTGCTCCTTCGGCGCCCGTGACTGGCGATCACGGAACTCTCCCGCACAGGTCGATGCGCTGCAAATTCTACCGCTCGACCCGGGATGTGGTGAGTCGGTGCGTCAGCCGATCTTGCGGTCGCGGCTCTTGCGACGCGACGCCAGCTCGTCCTCGGGCGCCGCGATCGCCTCGCCGCCATCGGCGCGCTCGCTCGGGAAGTCGGCGATGACGCCGGTCAGCTCGCGCATGGCGCCCGACACCGCGATGCCGAACACGCCCTGGCCGCCCTGCAGGAGGTCGACGACCTCTTCGGCCGACGTGCACTCGTAGACGGTCGTGCCGTCGGAGAACAGCGTGATGTTGGCGAGGTCCTGCACACCGCGCTGGCGTAGGTGGTCGACCGCGACGCGGATGTTGTGCAGCGAGATACCGGTGTCCAGCAGACGCTTGACGATCTTGAGGACCAGGATGTCCTTGAACGAGTAGAGCCGCTGGCTGCCCGAACCCGCCGCGCTGCGGATGGACGGCACCACCAGCGAGGTGCGGGCCCAGTAATCCAACTGCCGGTAGGTGATGCCTGCGATCTGGCACGCGCTGGGACCGCGGTAACCGACGAGTTCGTCGGGCACGGAGTCGTCGGGGAACAACCCTGCCTGCACGGGTTCGCTGGACGGCCTGACAGGTGGCTCTGCCCCAGTGGTCAGATCCAACTCTCCCTGCCGTGGCGTGTCACCCACTGTGAATCCTCTCGCCGATCGAACTCGTCCGCCGTCTGTCGCAGCAACTCGCTCCTGCGACGGTCCGCCCCAAGCCCGAATGTGTCGAGCATACGCTTCCCGCCGGGTCCTGACTGCTGGCTGCTGTGAAAAGTATGGCTGCCGAAATCCCCCTCGGATGCCACCACAACCGCGTGTCGAACGCGATAGTCCCAGTTGAGACGCTTCCGTGACCTACCCGGCACTACAGCGAAATCCGTCGGAACCCGCTACCTCAGGTGGCCTTGAAATCGTCCGGCGACACGCTGTCGAGGAACTCCTTGAACTTCTCCACCTCGTCCTCGCGAACGGTGCCGGACTCTTCCTCGTCGTTCTCGTCGGGGATCAGCAGGCCGGCCTCGGCCAGCACCGCCTCTTCCACGTAGATCGGGACGCCGACGCGCAGCGCGATCGCCACCGAATCCGACGGCCGTGCCGACACCTTGATGTCGCGGTCGAAGATCAGGTCGGCGTAGAACGTGCCTTCCTGCAGATCGACGATGCGCACCTCTTTGAGCGAATGTCCCAGTGCCGCAATGAGATCTCGGATCAGATCGTGCGTCAACGGCCGGGCGGGTTCGACGCCCTGCTGTTCCAGCGCGATCGCGGCCGCCTCCGACTGCCCGATCCAAATCGGCAGGTAACGGTCGCCGTTGGATTCGCGCAGCAGCAGTACCGGCTGGTTCTGCGGCTGTTCCACACGAATGCCGACCACCCGAACCTCAGCCATCTGTGCCTACCCTCCGCACCGCTGTGCTGTATCGTCCGTGCCTTCGAGAGCGACCTGTCATCACGACCGAGCCGCCGAAATCGAGTCTAATCCTCAGCGATCCAGAACGTCGCGTACGGCCGACTTGATCAGCGACGTGTGAAGCGTGATCGCCAGCGCCGCGACCTCGCGGGCCAGATCGTCGGCGCGGTCACGCGCACCGGCCTTGCCCGCCTTGACCACCGGTCCGGCGATCTGCGCGATGAGATCGGACTGCCGGTCGGCCGCGGAGCGGAACGCGCGCAGGTGCCGGGGTTCGACGCCGTATTCCTCGAGCGCCTTGGCGCACTGGGCGATCACCACCGAATGCTCGTCGAACAGACCGCCCTTGCCCGGTGTGATCACGCCGTTCTTGATCAGCGCGCCCAACAGCGTCTCGTCGACGCCCGAGCGCTGGAGCAGATCCTCGCGCGTGAGCCGGATCTGTGTGGGCGCCATGCCCGACGCGGCCCGTGACACGCCGTCGGCCGTGGTGGTGCCGCCGTCGGCACCACCGTCACCGACGGGTACCAGCCGCGGCACCGCGTAGGCGGATCCGGTCTGGGGCAGTTCACCGTCGGGCAGCGCGTCGAGTTGCGCCTTGATGACTTTGAGCGGCAGGTACTGATCGCGTTGCGCGGTGAGGATGAACCGCAGCCGGGCACAGTCGTAGGCGGTGAACCGCCGGTACCCCGAAGCGGTGCGCTCCGGGGTCACCAGACCTTCGGCCTCCAGGAACCGGATCTTGGAGATGGTCACGTCCGGGAAGTCGGACCGGAGCAGGTCGAGGACCGCACCGATCGACATCCCGGCTGGTGCTGATCTGTCCGGATGGGTCATCGGCTGTTCGCGCAGGCGCTCATCGCCGCCATGGGTCAGGCGTTCGAGCCGCTGTCGTCGGACTTGGGCCCGGTCAGGAACACCAGACGGAACTTGCCGATCTGCACCTCGTCGCCGTTGGCGAGCACGGCCGAATCGACCGGTTCACGGTTGACGTAGGTGCCGTTGAGGCTGCCCACGTCGACCACCTGGAACTCGCCGCCCTCCAGGCGGAACTCCGCGTGCCGACGGCTCACGGTGACGTCGTCGAGGAAGATGTCGCTGTCGGGGTGCCGACCGGCCGACGTGGTCGGCTGGTCGAGTAGGAAACGTGACCCCGCGTTCGGTCCACGCTTGACGACAAGCAAAGCCGACCCCGAGGGCAGGCCCTCGACGCCCGACACGGCGCCTTCGGTACCCGCCGCGGCGGGGGCGTCCAGTTCGTTCAGGAAGTCGGCGCGGAAGACCGATGTGGTCTCTACCGTCACATCCTCCGACTGGTCCGCCCCCAAATTGCTGTCTTTGTCCGTCACCCGCTGCTCCTCACTGGCTGCTGTGGCGTTGCCCGACGGGGCCTGGGCCGTCGCCGGTCTAACGTTGACCGTACCGCGCAATGGGCGTCGCTGTACTCACCACCGCCGGATCCGATGGGGTGGATGTCTGCGCGCCGGGCACGGTCGATCCGGTCGTGCAAAACCCTAACAATCCGTCACTCGGTGACGACCGCGCGGTAGCCCTCCGCGTCCAGCAAACCGCCGAGCGCCTCGTCGAGGGTGCCCGCCTCGACCCGCAGGTCGACCAGCCAGCCCTCGCCGTACGGATCGGAGTTGACCAGCTCGGGGCTGCCTTCCAGATCACCGTTGACGGCAACGACTTTCGCGGTGACCGGTGCGTAGAGATCCGACACCGACTTGGTGGATTCGACCTCGCCGAACGCGTCGCCCGAGGCGACGTCGGCGCCGACGTCGGGCAGCTGGACGAACACCACGTCGCCGAGGGCGGACTGCGCGTAGTCGGTGATGCCGACGCGCACCGTGTCGTCACCGGTGCGCAACACCCACTCGTGCTCGGAGGTGTAGTACAGGTCGGCTGGGATCTCGCTCACGGCGCTCCTTGTGTTGTCCGGGTCATTTGACGGGCTGAGCGTATTGGCGCGGTTTCGGTTGCCGCAAGGCGGTGACGTCGACCTGCTCGGCTTGTTGTATCACCATCGTGCCGCCAACACGCTTGACGCTGTCCATCGCGCCGCCGGGGATGTTCATCGCGGCGGCCAGGGTGGGCGGATCCCCAATGGCGAGAACCGAATAGGGCGGACGCACCGTGACGTCGTCGAAGATCAGCTCGCCGGGCGTGCCCGCGATCCAGGTGTCGACGCCGACGCGCACCGCGGTCTGCTGGTCACCGCCGCCGCGGATCTCGATGGCCTCGGCTCCGGCCGCGCGCAACTCGTTGATGACGTCGAGCATGGTCTCCGCCGAGACGCCGGGTCCGGTGTCGGTGATGGTCAACGTCACACCGGGCCCGGTGGCCGCCACCGTGCCGATCTGGATCGACAGCGCGGCCAGACGGGCCTGGGCGTTCTCGATCGCGGCCTGGTCGCTGCTGCCGGAGGCCTGCAGTTCCTGCAGCGTGCGCCGCAGATCGGCCACCTCGGTGTTGAGCGACGCCTCGCGTTGCTGAAGTGAATCGAGCAACACGAGAAGGTCCGCGGGCCTGGCGGTCTCCAGCGAATCGCCGGATTCGTTCTGGCGCACCTGCGTGACGATCGCGACGCCGAGCAGCAGGCACAGCAGCACGCCGAGCGCGCCGAACATCAACTGCGAACGGGTCTTGGGCGCCGCGGCGGGATCGCGCTTGAACATCCGGAACCGCGAGGTGGGTTCCGGCATCTCGTGGCGGCCGTGGTGTTCGGCACCGCGACCGGTGGGTGCCGCGGTCGGGTTCTCGGGGTTCTCGGTCATGTCAACAATCCGGACATCGGAAAATCTCAGGCTCCGAACAGTCTGCGCCGCAACGCCGCGGCGTTTCCGAAGATCCGGATTCCCAGCACCACGATGATCGCGGTCGACAACTGCGTGCCCACCCCCAGCTGGTCACCGAGGTACACGATCAGGGCCGCCACGAGCACGTTGAACACGAACGACACCACGAACACCTTGGAGTCGAAGATCTTCTCCAGATAGGCACGCAGCCCGCCGAACACCGCGTCGAGCGCCGCGACCACGGCGATCGGCAGGTACGGCTCGACGACCTCCGGCACGTCGGGGCGGAACACCAGCCCCAGGACGATGCCGACGACAAGAGCAACGATCCCGATCATCTAGTCCGTCAATCCCGTTCTACCCACTGCTATCCAATCTGCTTGCCGAACCTGACATCTCGCACCGCGACCGCGGGCACGTCGAGGCCGTCGCCCATGCTCACGTTGACCCCTGCGCCGTACGAGGTCTCCAACAGCCGCAGGCGCTGCAGCGCGGGGCTGCGGTCGAACACCTGCGCCATGGCGTTCGGCGGGCCGATCGCCACGATCTCGTACGGACTGGTGATCGGTTGATTGTCGACCAGGATGCCGCCGCCGGCCTGCCGAATGGTGACCCCGGCCCCCACGCGCACGCCGCCCACGGAGATGGCCTCCGCTCCGCTGGCCCACAGCGAGTTGACCACCAGTTGCAGATCCCGGTCGAGGATGACCTGCTGGCTGCCCGCGACGCGTTGCTTGGACACGTCGCTGAGATCGCGCGACATACCCGGATCCGTGACCGTGACGGTGAGCCCCGGACCGATCATCGGAACAGCCGCGGCGGCGACGTTCGCCGAGTCGAGATCGTCGAGCAACCGCTGACCGTCGGCGTCCATGCCGAGGCGCCTGCGCTGCTCGGTGTCGACCGCCTCGGCCAGGGCGTTGCGCTCGGCGCCGGACTGATCGGCCGCGGTCTCGGCGGCGCGCACCCGCGCCGCGAGCGCGTGCTGGGCCTCCCGCGCCGCAGGCGCAGCGAGCTGCACCTGGGCCGCCGCGATCGCGAAGACCGCGGCGATCGCCAGGGCCGCGAGCACCTCCCAGCCCCATTCGAAGACACGCTTGCGCGGGGGCTTTCCGGCCTTGCGTTCCTCGGCGGCCGCGGCGTAGCCGGGATCGAGGTGCTCCGACAGCAGCGACCGCAGCAGCGACGGCACCGGGATGCGGGTCGGCGCGCCGGCCTCGTGGCGGTTGAGGCCCGCGTTGGGGTCGGTGTACGGACGGGTGAACGAGCCGTACCCGCCGAGCGTGCTCATCGGGCCCTGCTCATCGAACCGGATCCATCCGCCGCACCACCAGGACGACCTGCATCAGGTACAGCACCGCCGACCACAGGTACAGCAGCAGCCCCCAGATCAAAAACGCCCAGCCGCACGCCAGCACGACCCGGCTCCACAGCGCATCCCACTGTCCCAGCAGCACCAGCGGGAATCCCGACATCAGCGCGAACGTCGCGGCCTTGCCGATGTAGGTGACGGGCAGCGCCGCCAGACCGCGACTGCGCAACACGGGAAGCGTCGCGGCGAGCACGGCGTCACGGCCCAGAAGCGTCAGCACGAGCCACCACGGCACCGCGCCGTAGAGCGCGAGCGCGACCGGGACGGTCACCATGTAGATGCGATCCACCAGCGGGTCGAGCAGCTCGCCGAGCCGCGACGACTGGTTGGCGACCAGCCGGGCGATCTTGCCGTCGGCCCAGTCGGAGAAACCGCTGAACATCAGGACCGCGACGGCCCAGCCCTGCGCGTGCGCGACCAGCAGCAGGTACAGGAACACGGGCACCAGCAGCAGGCGCACGAAGCTCAGCACGTTGGGTACCGTCAGCACCCGGTCGCGCCCCTCGTCCGCCGCAGGCACCGCGCTCCCGCCCCGGGCAGCAGGCGCGTCTTCCATGCCTAGAACCTAATGGCTGGGGCCTAGCGGAACACACCCGGCAGGCTCAGCGCCGACATCGTGTCGTCGGCCAGCGGGTTGTCGTGGACCATGTAGGTCCACGTCGAGGTGGGCCGCGCGAGTTTCGACAGGTCCACGCCCGGCTCGTCGGCGACCGACTCCGCGGTCTCGAACGTCTGCTGGGCGGCCTCGATGGCGTCGGCGGCCAGTGAGGCGAACGCGTCGACGGCCATGCGGTGGAACTCGTCGAGCGGATTCTGCCTGCCCAGTGCCCGCAGGTGGATGCTCTCGCGGATGTCGGCGAGGAACGCCAGGTGCTCACACCAGCCACGGTCGAGGTGGTACAGCATGATCAACCGGCAGATCTTCTCCAGACGTTCCTCGGCGTCCTCGCCGAGTTCCTCGGCCAGCTTGGCGTACCGCTCGGGCGAGCGTTCCTTGAGCTCTTCGCGCGCGGTGTCGGTGCGCAGCAGGGTCTCGCGGCGCTCGACGATGATGGCGCGCTGCTGGGCGATCAACTGGTTGTAGCGCCACGTGTTGGCGTGCACGTCGAGCAGCCGGCCCTCGGCGACGCGCTGCGCGTGGTCGAGCAGGCTCGCGGCGCGCGGCGCGATGATCCGGCCGTCGCCGGCGTCCGGGTCGGTCTCCATCGGCAGCTTGCTGCGTTCGAGGTGCGCGGCGACGACGTCGTCCTCCCAGCTGGAGAAGAACACCGACGAACCGGGGTCGCCCTGGCGTCCCGCGCGCCCGCGCAACTGGTTGTCGAGCCGCTCGGTGTGGTGCCTACCGGTGCCGACGACGTGCAGGCCACCCAGTTCGGCGACCTTCTTCTTCTCGGCGTCGTCGTCACCGACGTCGGAGCCGCCGAGCCGGATGTCGGTGCCGCGGCCTGCCATCTGCGTCGACACGGTGACGGCGCCGAGCTTGCCTGCCTCGGCGATCACCGCGGCCTCTTCCGCGTCGTTCTTGGCGTTGAGCACGACGGCGGGCACCCCGGCCTTCAGGAGCTTCTCGTGCAGTTCCTCGGACTCGGCGACGTCGTGGGTGCCGACCAGCACGGGCTGCCCGGTCTTGTGCACCTCGGCGATGTGCTCGACGATCGCGTCGATCTTGGCCGCGGCCGTGATGTAGACCCGGTCGGGTTCGTCCTTGCGGATGTTGGGGGTGTTCGGCGGGATCGGCGAGACACCGAGCTTGTAGAACTGCCTCAGCTGCTCACCGGCCGCGAGCGCCGTGCCGGTCATGCCGCACACGCGCGGGTACCGGTTGATGAGCGCCTGCACCGTGATGGTGTCGAGCACCTCGCCGGTCTCGGTGGTCTCGATGCCCTCCTTGGCCTCCACCGCGGCCTGCAGCCCGTCGGGCCAGCGCTGCAGCGACGCGATGCGCCCGCGCGACGCGTTGATCAGGTGCACGGCGTCGTCGCGCACGATGTAGTGCACGTCGCGCTGCAGCAGCACGTGGGCGTGCAGCGCCACGTTGATCTCGGTGAGCGTGGTGCCCACGTGCTCCTCGGAGTACAGGTCGATGCCGCCGAGCTTGGCCTCCATGACGCGGGCCCCGGCCTCGGTGAGGTGCACGTTGCGGCTCTCGGCGTCGGTGTCGTAGTGCTTGCCCGCCTCGAGCTCGCCGACCATCCGGATGATCTCGACACGCGGCTGTTCGCGGTGGCTGGTGCCCGCCAGCACGAGCGGCACGAGCGCCTCGTCGACCAGCACCGAGTCGGCCTCGTCGATCAGCGCGACGTCCGGGTTCGGCGACACCAGGTCGGCGACGTCGGTGACCAGCTGATCGCGCAGCACGTCGAAGCCGATCTCGTTGACCGACGCATACGTCACGTCGCACTGGTAGGCCTCGCGGCGCTCGTCGGCCGTGGAGTCGGCCGTGATCCAGCCGACCGTGAGCCCGAGCGCCTTGAGCAGCGGGCCCATCCATTCGGCGTCGCGGCGCGCGAGGTAGTCGTTGATGGTGATGACGTGGACGCGGCGTCCGCCGAGCGCGTAACCGGCCGCGGCGATCGCACCGGCCAGCGTCTTGCCCTCACCCGTGGCCATCTCCACGACGTCGCCCGCGAGCATGCGCAGGGCGGCCAGCAGCTGCACGTCGAACGGGCGAAGCCCCGTGGTGCGCTCGGCGGCCTCCCGCGCGATCGCGAGAAACTGCGTGATGTCCGACGCTCCGGCCAGGTCTTCGAGTTTCAGCAGCTTGGCGGCCTTGGTGAGCTGCTCGTCGTCGAGGTCGGCGGCCTTCTTCTCGAAGTCGGCCGCACCTTTGACCTCCGACAGCGAGCGGGCCTGATTCCGCTCGGTGCTGGCACCCAACAGCTTCCAGAACTTGCTACTCAAGCGCCCCGGTTTGGCGCTGGACGTCTTCGGCACACGTTTACGGTACGCGGAGGTTCGCCAGGACTCATTCGCCACGGCGTCAGTTGTGCCTCGGCCACGCCTGACGCAGGATCGCGCGGTACCTTGCCCGCATGGGAATGTTCAGCCCCACTCTCGACTGGAGCAACGAGCTCCTCACATCGCTGGTCTGGATCGCCAAGGGCTGGGCGATCGCGGCGGTGTGCACGTTGGCGGTCCTCGCACTGCTCGTGCGCTTCACGACGTGGGGCAGGCAGTACTGGCGCATCACCAGCGGATACTTCACCGGCGCCGACAGCATCAAGGTGTGGGTGTGGCTCGCGGCGCTGTTGCTGTCGGTGATCACGGGTGTGCGCCTTTCGGTGCTGTTCACCTACCAGGGCAACGACATGATGACCAGCTTCCAGGTCATCGCAGAAGGCGTCGCGAGCGGCGACGAGGCGGTCCGCACGTCCGGCAAGGACGGCTTCTGGATGTCGCTGACGGTGTTCACGATCCTTGCCGCGCTCAACGTCGGCCGCATCATGCTGGACCTGTTCATGGCGCAGCGGTTCATGCTGGCCTGGCGCCAGTGGCTGACCGCGCGGCTCACCAGCGACTGGCTCGACGGCAAGGCCTACTACCGGTCGCGGTTCATCGACGACACCATCGACAACCCGGATCAACGTATCCAGACCGACATCGACATCTTCACCGCAGGTGTCGGCCCGACGCCCAACACGCCGAACAACACCTCGACCGCGACGCTGTTGTTCGGTGCGGTCAACGCGATCGCCTCGATGATTTCGTTCACCGCGATTCTGTGGAACCTGTCGGGCAACCTGACCCTGCCGCTGATCGGGGTCGAGCTGCCGCGGGCGATGTTCTTCATCGGCATCCTCTACGTGGTGGTGGCCACCGTGATCGCGTTCTGGATCGGCCGCCCCATCATCTGGCTGGCGTTCGACAACGAGAAGTTCAACGCCGCGTTCCGTTACGCGCTGGTGCGCATGCGCGACGCCGCCGAGGCCGTGGCCTTCTACCGCGGCGAGTTCGCCGAACGCACGGGCCTGCGGCGGCTGTTCGCGCCTGTCGTGTCGAACTACAAGCGCTACATCAACCGGATGGCCAAGTTCTACGGCTGGAACCTGTCGGTCAGCCAGGCCCAGGAGCTCATCCCCTACATCGTGCAGTTCCCGCGGTTCTTCAACGGCGAGGTCACCCTGGGTGGGCTGACGCAGACCGCCAGCGCGTTCCGCAATCTCATGGACGGCCTGTCGTTCTTCCGCAACGCCTACGACCAGTTCGCCGGCTACCGCGCGGCGATCATCCGTCTGCACGGTCTGGTGGTGGCCAACGAGGAGGCCCGCGCGCTGCCCGAGGTGACCACCACCGCGTGCGTCGACGGCACGGTCGAACTCAAGGACGTCGAGGTCCGCACACCGGACGGCCGCCAGCTCATCAAGCCGCTCGACATGCGCCTCGAGGTCGGCGACACGCTGGTGATCACCGGCCCGTCGGGAAGCGGCAAGACCACGCTGCTGCGCAGCCTGGCCGAACTGTGGCCGTTCACCTCCGGCACGCTGACCCGACCGTGCGGCCCCAACGAGACCATGTTCCTGTCGCAGATGCCGTACGTGCCGCTGGGCGATCTGCGTGCCGTGGTGACCTACCCGGCACCGGAGGGCTCGGTGAGCGACGAGAAGCTCGCGCACACGCTCAACAAGGTCGCGCTGCCACATCTGGTCGAACGCCTCGACGAGGTGCAGGACTGGGCCAAGGTGCTCTCCCCCGGCGAGCAGCAGCGCATCGCGTTCGCGCGCATCCTGCTCACCAAACCCAAGGTGGTCTTCCTCGACGAGTCCACCTCGGCGCTCGACGAGGGGCTGGAATTCCTGCTGTACCAACTCGTGCGCACCGAGTTGCCCGACACCATCCTGGTCAGTGTCAGCCACCGCACCACGGTCGAGCAGCATCACACCCACGAACTGCAGCTGCTGGGTGACGGCGACTGGCGGCTCGGCCGGACGAACGAGAACCCGAAACAGGCGCTGGTCTAGGTAATCTCCCGCCATGGAGATGTTCACCCAGTCGCTCGACTGGGGCAACGAGATCCTGGCGTCGTTGATCTGGGTCGCCAAGGGGTGGGCGATCAGCGCCGCGGTGCTGATCGTCGTGCTCACGCTGATCGCGCGGTTCACCACCTGGGGCAGGCAGTTCTGGCGCGTCACCGGAGGCTATTTCGTTGGGCGCGAGAGCATCCCGGTGTGGACGCTGCTGGGCGTGCTGCTGCTGTCGGTCATGGTGTCGGTGCGCATGGACGTGTTGTTCAGCTACTACGCCAACGATCAGGCGACCGCGCTGCAGGTGGCCTTCACCGGCGCGGGCGCAGGCGACGACGCGGTGCGCGACTCCGGGATCGCCGGGTTCTGGAAGTCGATCCTGATCTTCGGCCTGCTCGTCGCGGCCGACATCACCCGCACGCTGCTCGACCTGTATCTCATGCAGTACTTCATCATTCGCTGGCGCGTGTGGCTCACCGACCGCCTGACCGGCGACTGGCTCGACGATCGGGCGTACTACCGCGGCAGGTTCATCGACGCGTTCGGCGGTGAGCCCGTCGACAACCCCGATCAGCGCATCCAGCAGGACATCGACATCTTCACCACCGGCACCGGACCCGAGACCAACACGCCCACGGTCGCCACGTCACAGACCCTGCTGTTCGGTTCGGTGTACTCGATCATCTCGGTGGTGGCGTTCACACCGATCCTGTGGAATCTCGCGGGGCCGTTGACGATTCTCGGTGTCACGGTCCCCAAGGCCCTGTTCTGGATCGCCCTGCTCTGGGTGGCGGTCACCACGGTCATCGCGATCTGGATCGGCAGGCCGATCATCCGCCTGACGTTCCGCAACGAGTTGACCAACGCCGCGTTCCGGTACGCGCTCGTGCGGATCCGCGATGCCGCCGAGGCCGTCGGCTTCTACCGCGGCGAGCGCAGCGAACGCGCCACGCTCGCAGACCGGTTCGCCCGCATCATCGCGAACTACCGCAGGCTCGTGCTGCGCGGCGTGGCCTTCCTCGGCTGGAACCGCTCGATCAGCCAGATCATCGAACCGCTCCCGTTGATCGTGCAGGCGCCCCGGTTGTTCGCAGGCGAGCTGCAACTCGGCGACGTCACGCAGTCGTCGAGCGCGTTCGCCAGGGTGCAGAGTTCACTGAGCTTCTTCCGCGCCGTGTACGACGCGTTCGCGGGCTACCGCGCGGCGATCATCCGCCTCGACGGGCTGGTGGCCGCCAACGAACAGGCAAGGGCGCTACCGCGTCTGGCGACCGGGCGAAGTACCGACGGTGGTGTCGAACTCGAAGACGTCGAGGTGCGCTCACCGTCTGGCGAGGTGCTGCTGGCAGACCTGGACATGCGGCTTGCGCCAGGTGACTGGCTGGTGGTCACGGGACCGTCGGGCACCGGGAAGACGACCATGCTGCGCAGCCTCGCGCAGCTGTGGCCGTACAGCGCCGGGACCGCGCGCTTCCCGGGCGACAAGCCCGGTGAGCAGACCGGCGAGCAGTACAGCGTGATGTTCCTGTCGCAGCTGCCCTATGCCCCACTCGGGGATCTGCGCAGCGTCGTGTGTTATCCGTCGCCGCCGGATGCCTACGACGACACCAGGATCCGCGCGGCGCTCGACGCGGTGACACTGGGTCATCTGGCCACGCAGCTGGACACCGTCGCGGACTGGGCGAAGGTGCTCTCGCCCGGCGAGCAGCAGCGCATCGCGTTCGCGCGGATACTGCTCGCGCGGCCGCGCGCGGTGTTCCTCGACGAGGCCACCTCGGCACTGGACGCCGGACAGGAGTTCGCGCTGTATTCGACGCTGCGCCATGAACTTCCGGAGACCATCGTGGTGTCGGTGAGCCACCGTGACAGTGTCAACCGGCATCACGACCGGCAGTTGGCACTGCTCGGCGACGGGCGGTGGGAGCTCACCGCCGTCGCCGAGCGGCCCTGAGAGACGGCGCCGGTCAGCCGACGCGCACGCGCGACGCCGCGTGGGCACCGGCGCGCCTGCCGAAGAACGATCCCTCCCCGAGCTGGGTGCCGCTGGCGTACCCCTTGCCGTCCTGGGCGATGTTGGACGCGCACGCGCCCGCGGCGTACAGACCGGGGATGGCGCTGCCGTCCTCGCGCAGCACCTCGCCGTCGATCGACACGGTCAGCCCGCCCATGGTGAACCCGGAGTACATCGCGCGTCCGAGCGACAGGTCGAACGCGGCCCACGGCCCGGAGTCCTGCGGTGCGACGTAGGCGGGGTCCTTGTGGAAGTCCGGATCCTCACCGCGCCTGGCGTTCTCGTTGTAGCGCTGCAGCGTCGCGGTCAGGTTTTCCACCGGGATGCCGAGGGCCGTGGCCATCTCCTCGACGGTCTCGTAGCCGTCGATGAACTTGATCAGCGGCATGGCGGGCATTTCCATGTGTGCCTCGTCGACGATCAGATAGGCCTCCTGATCGGGTTGTTCGAGTACGAACGCCGAGGTGCGGGAATGATAGGAATCCTCGGCGACGAACCGTTCACCACGGTTGTTGACGATGATCCCGGTCAGCAGGATCTCGGGCGGGTAGGCGGCCGCGGTGATGAACAACTGGTCCATGTCCCTGGCCACCCCGCCGGCCGAGACACCGAGGCGGATGCCCAGGCCGTCGTCGTTGGGATTGCCCAGGATGTAGGGCTCGACCTCACCGTGGTGCTTGGTCTTGCGTTTGGCGCCCAGAGCGGGCGTGTACTGCGCGACCATCTCGGGGTTCATCGCGAAACCACCCGCGGCGATGATCACCGATCTGGCTTTGACACAACCGGTTTCGCCGAAGTGCTTCCACTTCACCCCCGCCACGGCACCGTCGTCGACCACGAGGTTGGTCACGCCGTGCTCGTAGCGGATCTCGACGCCGAGTTCCTCGGCGCGCTTGAGCAGCAGGTCGATCACCATCGCGGCACCGCCGAGTTCGCCGGGCACCGGAACCGAGTGGCCGCGCGGGGCGGGCCTGGCCTGTTCGCGGTACGGCCACACCTTCTCGTTGCCGGTGTAGGACAGGCCCTCGGTGCCGGGCGGCACCACGACCTTGCCGGGGTAGTAGGTGCGCTCGAACTCGAATCCGAGGGCTTCGAGCCAGTTGAAGTGTTCGACGCTGCCGTCGCAGTACGCGCGGATCTTGGCGTGGTCGGGATCCTTGGCGACCGCGACGAGGTACTTGTACATCTCGTCGGGGGTGTCGTCGTGTCCCGTTGCCCGCTGCACCGTGGTGCCGCCACCGAGGTAGAAGTGGCCGCCGGCCATCGCGCTGGTACCGCCGGCTGCTGCCGCGCGTTCCAGGACCAGGACCCGCGCGCCCGCGGCAGCGGCGCTGACCGCAGCACAACCGCCTGCGATGCCGAAGCCGATCACCACGACATCGACTTCGTCGGCCGCCTCGTCACGCCAGGCCTCGACATCGACGGCGTTGACAACGTCGGGGATCTCGTTCACTGTTGCTCCTGTTTCACATAATCGAAGAACGCCCGGATCTCGGGCGGGAAGTAAGCGATTTCCTGATACGGCACACCGGCGTCCGCGGCCGACAGGTACGCGAAGCGCATACCGCCGGCCAACTCACCGTGGCACACCGCGGGGGTGCCGTCGCGGGCGGCGGCGCGCAGCCGCTCGTCGAACGCCTCGGTGTCGGGCATCTCGAGGCACACGTGGTGCAGGCCCGGGCCGCAGCGGTCCAGGAACTCGGTGTACACGCTCTCACCGTCCACCGGTGCGATGACCTCGAGCTGGATGTCACCTGCGTAGCTCAGCGCGACGTCGGCGGTGAAGTCCGCGGGGCGGCCGCGGTGCGTGCATGTGTCCGGGCCGAAGCGGACCGCGGGCATGCGGATCCAGCGGCGCGCCCCCAGCAGCGTGGTCAGCGCCTGCTCGGTGCGGTCCAGGTCGCGGGTCACCCAGGCGATCTGGACAGGTGTCTGATTCGGCACGCCATGAGGATATCCCCGTACCGACGCGAAGGCTAGAACGTGTTCTAGTTTGTGAGCGCGCCGGTGAGTGAATCGATCTGGAGGTCGAACAACTGGCGCGGGTCGGTGAGGGTGTCGGCGCCGTACTGACCGAACACCTCGAGGCTCACCGCCCCGATCAACCCGGCCCACAGCGCGAAGCACCTGGCCATGGTGGCGTCGTCGACGTGGAGCCCGAACTCGGCCCGCAACCGGGCGAAGTCGCCCGAAAGCGGTTGCGCGACGGTCTCTTCGGTCGCCGGTATGTCCCCTTCGGCAATACCCCTGGCCACCGCGGCGAACAGCGCGACCACCACCCGCGTACCGGGCACCACGGTGCGCTCGGCCGGGGCGTGGTAACCGGGCACCGGGCTTCCGTAGAGCAGCGCCCAGCGCGCGGGCTGATCCAGTGCCCAGTTCCGGGTTGCGTGCGCGATCGCGCGGATCTGCGATCGCCAGCGGGCCCCGCCGACGTCGGCGACCGCGGCCGCCACGGCGTCGGCGAGTTCGGTGTAGGCGTCCACCACGAGCAGGGTGAGCAACTCGTCGCGACTGGCGACGTACCGGTAGACGGCCGACGACACCATCCCGAGGTCGCGGGCGACGGCCCGCAGCGAAAGCCCTGCCGCCCCCTCGGTCGCGAGGTGCCGCCTGCCGATCTCGACGATCGCCGCCTCGATGCGTTCCCGGCTCTCCTGACGCTTGCCCACGCGGTCAGTGTGCCAGAAACGAGATCACCGCTCTTGAATTTCCCGGGGCCCCGTGCCACCATCAAAACGAGAGCACTGATCACATTTGTGGATATTCACGAAGGGACATCCCGCATGACCAGGTATGACGAACCCGGCCCAGTGGCCCGCGCAGCCAATACGCTCATCCGTTGGCTGGCCGAACACGGCGTGAGCATCGCGGGTTCGACCGCGCTGCGGGTGCGTGGCAGGCGCAGCGGCAAGTTCCGCAGCGTGGTGGTCAACCTGATGACGGTCGACGGTCACCGGTACGTGGTCGCACCGCGCGGCGAGACCGAATGGGTCCGCAACGCCAGGGCCGCGGGTGTCGTGGAGATCGGACCGCGCCGGCGCCGCCGCACGGCACAGATCGCCGAGATCGCCGATGACGCGAAACCCACACTGCTGAAGCGCTATCTCGACCGGTGGTACTGGGAGGTCAAGGGGCACATGGCCGATCTGACGCCGAAGTCGTCGGCCGAGCAGTTGCGCGCGGCGGCACCGCACATCCCGGTGTTCGCACTCGTCGAGACGAGCTGACCGAGATCACCGACTTCGGTTACTGCACAAACAGATCGGCCGAGTCGGCCGATGCCTGCACGATGGTGTGGCGTGCCGCGCCGCTCACACTGGGCCAGGACACCGCGGCCGGATACTGACCCCAGGTGCTGTTGAACAGGCCGAGGATCACGGCGCGTCCGTCGGGCGTGACCGTGTAGACCGGGCCGCCGGAATCACCACGGGCACTCACGACGCCGTTGGCCATCGTGAACCACCCGTTGTTGACGGCCTCGACGGTGCCGCAACTCTCGCCGGTGACGACGCCGAAGTGGCACACCGGCATTCCGGGTGCGGCACCGATCGCCGGATCCTCCACCAGGATTCGCCCCGTGGGCAACGCCGGGTTGATCCCCACGTCACCCGCGAGCTGGATCGTCTCCCAGTCGGAGATCACATGGTTGGTGTCCACGGTGGCCCCGTTCGGGGTGTTGTCGTGGAACGCGGCCTGCATGCCGATGAAGTTCCCGTTGCGATCGCCCACCGAACCGCTGCCCCGGCAGTGACCGGCCGTGAACGCGACCCGGGCCACCGGATCGATGAAGCCGATCGTGCACAGATTGCTGTCCTGCCGTATCTCCATGCCCGGGAAGACCTGCACTCCCGGGTCCGCATGTGAGGGCCAGGCGGAAAGCGCTGCCATCATGAAGAACACCGGCAGTGCCCGCAACGTGTGAGATAACAACTGACGCACAGTCGTCTCCGTTCGTTTGCGGTGTCGTTATCTTGACAGCGTACCGGTGAGGCGAATGTTGCGCCTGCGAATGGTGATGCCGGACGTGAGAACTGGCCCGCAACAGCGGACGGCGGCCCGGACCAGATGGCCCGGGCCGCCGCTGCAAACGAGCGCTGTAGTGCTTTACCGCTGGTCAGGGGATCGTCAGGACCTGCCCGGGGTGGATCAGGTCGGGATTGGCGATGCCGCTGGCATCAGCGATCTGCTGGTACTTGCTGCCGTCGCCGTAGAACCGCTCGGCGATCGCCCACAGCGTGTCACCCGAGACCACGGTGTACGTGCGTGGCGCGGGCGCAGCAGGCGGTGGCGGCGGCGCAGCCGGCGCGGGGGCGGGCTCGGGAGCCGGAGCAGCCTCTTCGGCCGCGGCGGGAGCGACCTCGGCCTCCTTTTCGGGCTCGGGCGCCGGTGGCGGCGGCTCGGTGGTGTCGGTCTTCGACGACCACGCCGGTCCGTCCTTGGCGTACAACACCAGGTTCCGGTCGTCCTGAAGGACGAGCTTGACTTCCTTCTTGCCCTTGGTGTCCGTGTGCCACACGGGCTTCTCGGGGGTGTACAGCACGAAGTTGCCGTCGGTCTGCACCTCGGCACGCACGACGTCCTGCCCGTTGGTGCCGGTCGACCAGACAGCCTTGTCGCGCGCGTACAGCACCAGGTTGCCGTCATCCTGCAACGTCAGCGTGTACGCGCCGTTGCCGGATTGCAGCGACCCCCCTCTCTCCAATTTCTGTCCTGCCGTCAAAGTGTCGCCCACGCGACTCCCCTTTCCTTCGTCACTGACGCGCACGAGCTTACTGACGATAGCTTTGCTTATGGGGCATTACTCTCCGCGAAATTCAAACTCGACACGCCCATCTGATGGTTTCGTCGATCAAAACACGCAGGTAGAGTGCCGTTTTCAGTCACGAATCGAAACCGAGCCCCAGCGTGTCGAGCGCCCGAAGGAAAAAGTTGCGTTTGCCAGCAGAGTGGTCGGCACGGTCCAGCGACCATCGTGTGGCCTGGATCCCGATGCTTGCCAGAGGCTCCGGAGGGAACGGAAGGGGGCGCTTGCGCACCATCTCCAGCCCGGTGCGTTCGGTGCTGCGGCCGTCGAGCAGGTCCAGGCACACATCCGCGGCGAAACGCGTCGCTGCGACGCCCAGACCGGTGAACCCGTTGACGTAGGCCACCCGTCCGTTACGGGCCAGCCCCCAGTGCGCGCAGAAGCGGGTGTTGGTGTCGATCGCACCGGCCCAGCGATGGGTGAACCGCACGTCGTCGAGTTGCGGGAAGGTGAGGAAGAAGTGCGCCGCGAGCTTGCGGTAGGTGGCGGGCCGATCCTCGTAGGCGTCCTTGACCTTGCGGCCGAAGTGGTAGATCGCGTCGTAACCGCCCCACAGGATGCGGTTGTCCATGGTGAGCCGGTAGTAATGGAACTGGTTGGCGCTGTCCCCCACCCCCTGTCGGCCCTGCCACCCGATCCGGTCCAGCTGTTCGGACGTCAGCGGTTCGGTCGCCAGCACGTAGTCGTACACCGGGACCGTGTGGAAGCGGTTGCGCCGCAACAGGCTCGGGAACACATTCGTGGCCAGCACCGCCTGGCGCGCGGTGATCACGATGTCGCCGGTGGCCCCGGTTTCGATGCGCAGTACCGCACCACCGGAGTTGATGGAGCGCGCGGCGGTGTGTTCGTAGATCTGCACGCCGGCCTCGGTGCACGCGCGTGCCAGTTCCAGCGCCAGCTTCGCGGGGTGCACGATGGCGCAGGTGTCCGCGCTGAACAGCCCGGCCTGATACGTCGGCGAGTTCACCTGTGCGCGCACTTCGTCGGTGTCCAGGAACACTCCTTCGCCTTCGGCGGCCGCTTCGGCCAGCCACGCGCGCTGATGCGGTTCGGTGGCCACGGTGAGCATGCCCGTGCGCTGCCACTCGACGTCGAGGCCCAAACGCTCGATGTCGGCCTGCATACCGTCGAGGTTCTCCAGGCCCAGGAGGTCGAGCTTGCCGATCTCGTTCGGCCAGCGCGTCTTTCCGTTCTCGGCGCCGTGGGTGAGGCTGGCGTCGACGAAGCCTCCGTTGCGTCCTGACGCGGCCCAGCCGACCCGGTTGGAATCGATCACCACGATGCGCCGGTCCGGATGGCGTTCCGCGGCGTGCAGGGCGGTCCACAACCCGGTGTAACCCGCGCCGATCACCACCAGGTCGCAGCTGACCGGCTGGGTCAGGGCCGGATACTCCGGCCGCGGCACGTCGAGCCACATCGAACCGAACGTCGTCGCGGCGAGGGCGCGGTCGAGCAGGGCGGGATCCACATCGGCATCGAAGACGGTTTGCACGATGCGCAGACTACGGGGTGGCACCGGCGGCCGCGTGCGATCGGTGCCGGGTCACGTGCGCACCACCGGCCGCGCACCCAGGTAGCGGGTCAGGACCGGCCCCGCGATGGCGAGGATGAACACGTACGGCGTCGCGATGGCCTCCAGGCGCTCGTAGGTCTGGCCGACGAGGCCGATGATCACGAGTGAGAACTCGCCCCTGGCGATCAGGGCGGTGCCCGCGCGCAACTGACCGGCCCGTGCGACACCGTCGCGTCGCGCCGCGAACTGTCCGGTGAGCACCTTGGTGCCCGCGGTGACCACCGCGAGCACGAATGCCGCGGGCAGCATGGGTATCAGGTCCGCGGGATGCACCGAGAGACCGATCGCGAGGAAGAAGATCGCTGCGAACAGGTCACGCAGCGGGCTCAGCACCAACCGCGCGCGGTGGGCGGAGTCGCCGGTGAGGGTGAGGCCCACCAGGAACGCCCCGACCGCGGCGGACGCGTGGATGAACTCGGCCAGGGCCGCGACGATCAGCGTGAGGCCGAGCACGCGCAGCAGGAGTTGCTCGTTGTCGGGATGCGATACGAACCGTGTCACGTGGTGGCCCCACCGGTAGGACACCACGAACGCGACCACCAGCGCGGCGATCGCGACGGCCATGCCCAGCAGCGCGTGCAACAGGGTCCCGCCCGCGGCGAGCACCGCCAGCAGCGGAAGGTAGGCGGCCATCGCGAAGTCCTCGAGCACCAGGATCGACAGCACCGCGGGCGTCTCGCGGTTGCCGAGCCTGCGCAGATCACCGAGCAGGCGCGCGATGACACCGGACGACGAGATATAGGTGACGCCGGCCAGGGCGAGGATGCCGACGGCGCCGAGATCCAGCAGCCAGCCGGCGATCGCGCCGGGAAGTGCGTTGAGCACCAGATCGATCCACGCCGAGGGCAGATGGCGGCGGAGGCTGCTGGCGAACTCGCCGATCGAGAACTCCAGCCCCAGGGTGAGCAGCAGCAGCACCACGCCGATCGACGCACCGGTGTTGACGAATTCGACGGTCGCGGGCACCGGCGCGAGGCCCCCTTCGCCCAGCGCGAGACCGGCGACCAGATACAGCGGGATGGGTGAGAGGGCGAACCGGCGCGCCGCGGTGCCCAGCACCGTCAACGCGACCAGGATGACGCCGAGTTCGAGAAGTAGAGCCCCCGATACCTCCACGGTCAGTCCTGTACAGGACCGGAAACGTCGCCGTTGGCGACGATCTCCCCCACACCGGCGATCCCGGCCACCGTGCCGATCACCACCAGCACGTCACCGGCGCGCAGCAGTTCCGACGGGGCCGGCGAGGCCAGGACCTCGTCGTCGCGGACGATCGCGACGATGGACGCCCCGGTTCTGGTGCGGGCCTTGGTGTCCCCGAGCGGACGGTCGACGAACGGGCTGCCGGGACGGATGGTGACCTGGCCGGCATCGAGGCCGGGCACCTCACTGGTGAGTTCGGCGAACTTCTCGGCGATGCGCGGCGCGCCGAGGATCTGTGCGAGCGCGTCGGCTTCCTCGTCGGTCAGCCGGAACACGCGCTGCGCCTGATCGGGGTCTTCGTGCGGGTAGACCACCACCTCGAAATCGCCCGTGCGCAACGCGATGACGCCGATGCGGTCACCGTCGTGGTTCTCGAACTCGAACCTCAGGCCGACGCCGGGTAGCAGTACCTCTCTGACATCCATCCCCCCATACTGCGAACTCCGCCGCGCTCAGGTGGTGACTTCGGTGGTTTCACAGGTACGCGCCGGGGTCCACCCCGGCGGGCCGAACACATACCCCAGCCGGTCGGTCCACCGGCGGGCGCTGCGGACGTCGTGCGCGATCGCGACGTATTCGTGGGTCTGCAGCTTCCAGATGTTGTAGGTCCCCACGGGCTTGGTCAGCCCGTAGCGCGGGCGGAACACCTCTTCCTGGAACGTGCCGAACAACCGGTCCCAGATGATGAGGATGCCGCCGTAGTTGCGGTCCAGGTAGAGCTCGTCGCTCCCGTGGTGCACGCGGTGGTGCGACGGGGTGTTGAAGACGAACTCGATGGGTCTGGGGAGTTTCCCGATGCGCTCGGTGTGCACCCAGAACTGGTAGATGAGGTTCACCGAGAACGCCGCGAACACCACCCAGGGTGGAATGCCCAACAGCGGCAACGGGATCCACGCCACGATCTCACCGCTGTTGTTCCACTTCTGGCGCAGCGCCGTGGCGAAGTTGAAGTATTCGCTGGAATGGTGCGCCTGGTGCGTCGCCCAGATCAGCCGCACCCGGTGCGCCACGCGGTGGTAGGTGTACCACAGCAGATCCACCCCGAGCAGCGCGATCACCCACGTGTACCACTTGTCCGCGGGCAGCTGCCACGGCGCGACATAGGCGTAGAGCACCGCGTATCCCAGCAGCGCCAACAGCTTCCAGCCGGCCGTGGTCGCGACCGACACCAGCCCCATCGACACGCTGGTCCACGCGTCCCTGGTATGGAACGCGCCTGCGGGCGCACGGTCGCCTTCGGCCGGGTCGACATGCTCCAACCGGCGCGCAGCGGTCCACTCGATCGTCAGCAGCAGCAGGAAGAACGGGATCGCGAACATCACGGGATCCCGCATCGGCGGCGGCAGGAACTCCAGCACGGAGCGCAACGTGTCCATCAGCCCGGCAGCGTAGCCCAGTTACCGGAAGTTGAGTACCTGGTCACCCCACGCCGCCTGCAACTGCTGGTCGAGGTCCGTGACCGTCTTGTCCTGCTTGTCGATCACCAGCGCGGCCCGGTCCTCGCGCCGGTAGCGGCGCCACACCGGTTCACCCAGCGCCCCGGTCGGCTCGCCCGTGGTCGCGAAGTTCACCCAGCGCCGCCGAATACGCTGCGAGACCTTCCTACCCTGTTTGAGCCCGCCCAGCTTGAACGTCGGATCCTTGGGTCCGGCAACCAGATTTCCCCAGACGTACGGCAGTTCGGTGGCGTGCGCGGCGCCCAGCCGCAGCAGCCGCAACATCGGCGTGGCGAAGTCGAAGCGGTACAGGTAGACCGGCGCCGACGTGCTGTGTCCGTCGGCGAACCACAGCGTCGGCATCCGGAACCCGATGTCGCGCGCGACACCCATGCCGATGCCCTTGGTGCGCATGCCGGAGTAGGCCGCGCGGATCTCCTCCTCGGTGGGCAGCGCGAGTCCGGGCTGCTCGGAGGCGATCCCCTCGAACATGGCCCGGATCGCCTCGGGCGTGATGGGCATGAGCGGCGACTTCATCCACCGGAACAGCGATGCCTCGTGTTTGTTGGTGCCGATGATCAGCGGCACCCGATGGGTGCGCCCGGCACGGGCGGCCTGCACGGGATAGTCGGGAACCACGTCACCGTCGACAATCGGCGCGAACGCCAGGGTGCCCGGGCTCTGCGCGGGCACCTCGTTGAAGATCTGCTGGGACGCGCCGAGGATGGCGGGGATCGGCACGTGAGCCAGCCGCGCGGCATCGTCGGGTTCGATCAGGAGCCGCTCGAGCAGCGCTCGCGCGACCCGGCGTGAGCGCTCGGCGTCGTACACCGACGTCGCGGGTGAGCTCTGGGCGATCGCGGCCGAGAACAGTCCCTCGGCGGCGGGGCTGGCGAGCAGGGTCGTGATCATGCCGCCGCCGGCCGATTCCCCGAACAGCGTCACGCGGCTGGGGTCGCCGCCGAAGGCCGCGATGTTGTCGCGCACCCACTGCAGCGCGAAGATCACGTCGCGCAGTCCGAGGTTGGTGTCGAACCGCATGGCGCGGCTGCTGTACTCGGACAGGTCGAGGAAACCGAAGGGGCCGAGCCGGTAGTTGACGGTGACCACCACGACGTCGCCTTCCGACGCCAGCACGCGGCCCCGGTAGAGCGGCTGGCTCGCCGACCCCAGCACGTAGGCCCCGCCGTGCACCCACACCATCACGGGCCTGCGGTCGCCGGGCCTGCACCCCGACGGGGCCCACACGTTGAGCACCAGACTGTCCTCGTCCTGCTTGCCGCCGAGGTCGATCGGGATCCTCGCGTCGGTGGCCTGCGGGCAGACCGGGCCCACCCTCGTCGCGTCGAACACGTCATGCCATGACGCCGGCGGTTCCGGTGCGCGCCAACGCAACTCGCCGATCGGGGCGCGTGCGTAGCGGATGCCCAGCCATGCCTTCGCGGTTCCGTCGTCCGTGCCGCGGACAGGACCGTATCCGGTCTCGGCGACCGGGCCGTCGTCGATCCGGGCGGCGTTCGCCATCTGACCTCCTCGTCGTTGCCTGGACGTTGAAATCGATACGATCGGCAAAGCGGCATCCACGATACCGACGACACCTGGTCATACGGCCTGAACTGCGGATTTGCGTAGCGACCGAGAAACATTCTCGCTGGTTGCAAACCTCGCTGGGCCTGCGGTGAATCCGTAGTTTCGCCGCCATGACCGTCACCGTCCCCGCCACGGGTTCTCACAGCCGGAATCACCTGCCGACCGACGTCGGCGTGCTGCACACCGCACAGGACGCGCTGGCCGCAGCCGACGCACTGGCCACGGAGTTCGCCGCCGACAGCGCCGAGCGCGAACTGCACGGGAAGTCCCTTCTGCCGCAATTGCGACGTGTCGCCGAATCCGGGCTGCTCGGGATCGTGGTGCCCGCCGCGCACGGCGGACCGGGCCTGCCCGCCTCGACCAAGGTCGAGGTGGTGCGGCGGCTCTCCCGCGGCGACGGCGCCCTCGGCCAGCTGTTGTTGTCGCACTTCGTGATCGGCGAAGCCATCTCGGGCCTGGGTGAGGCGGCTCCGGCACCGCGGATCTACGCCGACATCCTGGCCGGTGCGCAGCTGGGCAACGCGACGGCCGAGCGGGGCACCGCGACGGCGCTCGACCGGCGCACGTCGGTCACGCAGCGCCCCGACGGCAAGTGGGTGCTCAACGGATCCAAGTACTACGCCACCGGTGCGCTGGGCGCGGCGTGGATCGCGGTGGCGGCGGTCATCGCCGGGCGCGAGGACGAAACCGCGACGGTGTTCGTGCGGCCCGAACAGGACGGCGTCACACTCGACCTCGACAAGTGGTCGGCGTTCGGCCAGCGCGGCACCGCCAGCGGCGAGGTCCGCCTCACCGACGTCGTGGTCGACGCCGACCTGGTGATCGAGGAGGGCGCTGCCCCCGATCCGGTCGACGCTCCGCCCACCGTGCTCGGCGCCTACGACCAGGCGTTGCACGCCGCGATCGACATCGGGATCGCCCGCGCCGCCCTGGAGGACGGCGCGCACTTCGTGCGCACCACGTCGCGACCGTGGAAGGAGGCCGTGCTGGCCGGGGTCACGAGCGCCGCGGAAGAACCCCACGTGGTGCGCCGCTTCGGTGAGCTCACGGCACGGCTGTACGCCCTGGAGGCGCTGCTGGCGCGTGGTACCGCGATCATCGACGCCGGCCAGTCCGAGGCCGAGTTGTCCCGCGACACCGCGGCCGAGGCGTCGCTGACGGTGGCCGCCGCCAAGGCGCTGGCCCAGGAGTACGCGGTCGAGATCGCAAGCGGCATATTCGAACTCACCGGGGCCGCGGGAACCGATTCCGCGGTGAACCTGGACCGGCACTGGCGCAACGTGCGCACCCATTCGCTGCACGACCCGGCCCGGTGGAAGTACGTGCACCTGGGCAACCACACCTTGCACGGCACCCGGCCACCCCGGCTGGGCCTGGTCCTGTAGAGCCGCACCGAGCGCACGAGGAGCCGAAACATGAGCTACCAGAACAAGTTCTATCTCACCGGCAGCATCAACCAGCCGACTGTCGCCGACGCGTTCCGGTTCGTGGGCTCGCGGTTGCAGCCCGCGGTCACCCGAGTGCCCGACGGGGAACCGGGCGAGCGGGCCAATTGGGTGCTCACCCAGACCCCGCATTTCCTGGACAATCCGGCGCTGGACATCGTCGAGGTGAATGGCAGGCGCCTGGCGCGCTTGCGGCCGGGCACCACCGCGGCCGACGTGAGTTTCCCGGCGTTCGACTACGCCGACCACGCGATCTCGTCGTACGCGTTGTTCCGCCAGGCCCGCGACCGCGGCGAACTGGCCCCACAGTCGAAATTCCTGGTGTCCATCCCCACACCGTTCAACGCGGTGAACTTCTTCGTCGAGTTCGGTTCCCAGGTCGAGGTGGCCCGCGCGTACGAGAAGCCGCTCAAGGACAGCGTCGACGCCATCCAGGCCGCGATCCCGCACGAGGATCTGGTGATCCAGTGGGACCTGCCGATCGAGGACGCCACCATCGAGGGCTGGTTTCCCAACCCCTACAACGACTTCGAGGAAATCTACGCCGCGACTGCGCGGCCGGCGTCCTGGGTCGCCGATGACGTCGAGCTCACCTTCCACCTGTGCTACGGCGATTCCAAGTTCGGTGCGTCGCCGTTCATGGGCGACCCGCCGGACGCCGAGGCCGCCGCACGCGGAGGCAGGCACATCCACCCGCGCGACGCCTCGGTGATCGTCGCGGTGGCCAACGGGCTCTCGCGGCATGTGCCGCGGCGCATCGACGCGTTCCAGGCCGCGACGGTGACGACGTGGAACCGGCTCGCGCACTGGCAGCCGCTGGCAAACCTGGCCATCGAACCCGAGACCGAGTTCTACCTCGGGCTGGTGCACGCCGAGGACGGCGCAGCGGGCGCGCGCTACCGGGCCGCGCTCGCGGGCAAATTCCTCGACCGGTTCGGTGTGTCCACTGAGTGCGGCCTGGGCAGACACTCCCCCGAGCAACTCGAGGCCGTGGTGAATGCCGTGACCGAACTGTTCGCAGGCACCCCCGCGAACCGCCCCGCGGCCGCGCTCGCCTGACAGGGGCCGTCCGCTAGGTTGTTGCGGTGCGGAAGTGGGCGTTGCTGTTGGGGGCCGTGGTCGTCGAAGTCACCGCCACACTGTCGCTGCGGGCATCTCAGGATCACGCACTCTGGTTGGTGCCGGTCGTCGCCGGATACGTCGCGGCGTTCGTGTTGCTGACGCTCGTGTTGCGTGCCGGCATGCCCGTCGGTGTGGCCTACGGGATCTGGGGCGCGCTGGGCACCGCCAGCACCGCCGTGCTGGCCGCGCTGCTGTTCGGTGACCCGTTCACCTGGCCGATCGTCGCGGGTATCGGGCTGATCATCGCCGGTGTCCTGCTGGTGGAGTTCGGATCCCACGAACGCGAGGCCCGACCGTGATGTGGCTGGCGCTGGCCGGCGCCATCCTCGTCGAGGTCGTCGCGACGCTGTCACTGCGCGCGTCGGACGGGTTCCGGCGCAGGGCGTGGATCGTCCCCGTCGTGATCGGTTATGCGGCCTCGTTCTATCTGCTGTGGGTCGCGCTGTCACTCGGGGTGCCGGTCGGCGTCGCGTACGGCATCTGGACCGCATGCGGTGTCGCGCTCGTGGCGGTGGTGGCGCGCATCCTGTTCCGCGACCCGCTCACGCCGATGATGATGCTGGGCATCGCGCTGATCGCCTCAGGTGTGTTCACGATCGAGTTGGCCGGCGTCACCCACTGAGACCCGGTGCGGCCGCAGGGCGCCCGCCAGCACGATCGCCAGCACACCCGCGGCGGGCACCACCAGCAGTCCGGCGCGCAGGCCTGCGGCGTCGGCCACCACACCGACCAGCAGCGGCGCACCGAAAAATCCCACGCGCATGAGCCAGGTGACGGCGGTCAGCCCCGTTCCGGGCCGCAGGCCCGGCAACTGATCGGCGGCGTGCATGGCCGCGGGGATCAGGGTGGCGACACCGAAACCGGCCGCGGCGAATCCGGCGATCGAGCCCGCCGTGGACGGGAACGCCAGGGCGGCGCCCATCCCCACCGCGGCGATGAGCCCTCCGGCGCGCACCACCGCGGTCTCGCCGAACCGGTCGACCAGGCGGTCGCCGATCATGCGGCCGATGAACATGAAGCCGACGAGCGCGATGTAACCGAACGCGGCGACCGCGGGTGGGGTGTGCAGTGTGTCCCGCAGATACAACGTCGCCCAGGAACTTCCGGCGTCCTCGACCGTCGCTCCCGCGATCGCGATCACCACGAGCGCGAGCAGGATCAGGTAGGTGCGCGGCCCGGCCCGCAACCCGGCCGGGGCGTGGGCCGCCGGATGGTCGTCGTGGTCGTCGCCGGGCAGCAGGAAGCGGAACGCCGCGAGCGCGACGATGCTGAACACCACGGCGATCGCCGCGAGGTGCACACCGCGGGGGATGTGCATGGCGATGGTGGCCGCGCCGGTGAGCCCGCCGAGCACCGCGCCGATCGCCCACACCGCGTGCAACGAGTTGATGATCGAGCGGCCGTACTCGCGTTGCACGCGCAGCCCGTGGGCGTTCTGCGCGACGTCGACGATCGAGTCGCACGCCCCGGCGAGGAACAACGCCCCCGCGAACAGGATCGGCGTCGGCGCCAGGCCCGCGGCGAACACGAACACCGCGAGCGCCACCGTGAGGGTGACCCCGACCCGCGAGCTGCGGAACCGCCGGATGAGCGCGCCTGCGGTCAGTCCCGCGATCAGCGCCCCGGCCGAGAACGCCGCCACGGCCGCACCGTAGGTGGCGTTGCTCAACTGCAGGTCGGTCTTGATCTCCGGATAGCGCGGCAGCAGGTTGGCGAAGATCGCCCCGTTCGTGAGGAACAGGGCCGCAACGGCAACCCGGGCGCGACGCGTCGTCACGGGGTCACGCTGTTCTGTCACCACTGAGGCGACACTACCGCTCGGGTTTATGCGCGGGCCTGCGCGGGCAGCCTTGGCGCATGTTCGCTGGTTCTGCTGATTCCCCCGCGTGCGACCTACGCGCCGCACACGCTCACCCCGTTGTGCCCGATTACATTGGCGCACAACGTATACCGGCGCAGTACGGGCTGCCGTACCGTGCGGGCGGATCGGCCGTTGGGCGAGGTCGGGCGACGCGATCGCTCGCGGCACCCCAAGATTGACGCCATGACCACCACATCGGACACATCTGGCGCCCCCGGACCCGGTTCGGCCTCGCCGGTTCTCGCCGAACTCGCCTCCCGGTACGGCGTGGCCGTCGACTACGAGGACTGGGCCGGCCGCCGTATCGCGGTGCCGGAATCCACCCTGGTGGCGGTGCTCGACGCGCTCGGCGTCGACGCGGGCACCGAGGACAGCCGCGTGGCGGCGCTGGCCGCACATGATCGCGAGTACTGGCAGCGACCGCTGCCGCCGATCGTGCTGGGCCGGTCCGGCGCCACGTCCACATTCTGGGTGCACGTGACCCACGGCGACGCGGTCGAGGTGTTCCTGACCCTTGAGGACGGCACCACGCGCACCGGGTTGCGGCAGGTGGAGAACAACCGCCCGCCCTTCGACCTCGGGGATCGACTGGTCGGCGAGGCCTCCTTCGAGCTTCCCGCCGATCTGCCGCTGGGCTACCACCGTCTGCACGTACGCGTCGACGGGGCACGGGGCTTCGAAGCCGAGACCCCGGTGGTCCTCTCCCCCGCCAGGTTGGCGCTGCCCACCCGGCTGGGAGCGCGGCGCGCTTGGGGCATGGCCGTGCAGCTCTACAGCGTCCGCTCCAGGAACTCTTGGGGCACAGGAGATCTGACCGACCTGACCGATCTGGCCGTGTGGTCGGCAGCGCGGCACGGCGCGGGCTTCGTGCTCATCAACCCGCTGCACGCGGCGTCGCCTGCCCCGCCCATGGAGCCGTCCCCGTACCTGCCGACCTCACGGCGCTTCGTCAACCCGCTGTATCTGCGCGTCGAGGCGATCCCCGAGTACGCCGAGGTGCGCGGCCGTGGCCGGATCCGCAAGACCCGAACCACGGTCAACCAGCGCGCGGTCCGCAACGGGCGCATCGACCGCGACGCCGCTTGGAAGGCCAAACGCGCTGTCCTGCAACAGGTGTACCATGTGCCGCGATCAGCCGGGCGCAACATCGCGTATGCGGCCTACCGGGCCCGCGAGGGCCGCAGTCTCGACGATTTCGCGACCTGGTGCGCCCTGGCCGAACGCTACGGCAGCGATTGGCACACCTGGCCGGCCGAACTGCAGCATCCGCGCCGCGAGGAGGTGGCGGCATTTGCGGCAGCGCACCACGACGCCGTCGACTTCCATCGCTGGCTGCAGTGGCAACTCGACGACCAGCTGACGGCCGCGCAGGCCACCGCCACACAGGCGGGCATGGAGCTCGGCATCATGAGCGACCTTGCGGTCGGGGTCGATCCGGACGGCGCCGACGCGTGGTCGCTGCAGGAGGTACTCGCGCTCGGGGTCAGCGCAGGTGCGCCGCCCGACGAGTTCAACCAGTTGGGTCAGGACTGGTCACAGCCGCCGTGGCGGCCCGACAAACTCGTCGAGCACGCATACGAGCCGTTCCGCGCCGTGGTCAACACCGCGCTGCGGCACTCCGGCGGCGTGCGCATCGACCACATCATCGGCATGTTCCGGTTGTGGTGGATTCCCAAGGGCGCGGCACCGACCGACGGCACCTACGTGCGCTACGACCACGAGGCGATGATCGGCATCATCGCCCTCGAAGCACACCGGTCCGGCGCGGTGGTGGTCGGCGAGGACCTCGGCACGGTCGAACCGTGGGTGCGTGACTACCTGCACGACCGCGGCCTGTTCGGCACGTCGATCCTGTGGTTCGAATCGGACGAGGGCCGGGGCCCCCTGCCCGCCGAGCGCTGGCGCGAGTACTGCCTGTCGTCGGTGACGACGCACGATCTGCCGCCCACCGCGGGTTACCTGGCCGGTGAGCACGTGCGCCTACGCGAGGAACTCGATCTGCTCACCCGGCCTGCCGCGGAGGAACTGGCCGAGGATCGCGCCGCGCAGGCCGCGTGGCTCGACGAGTTGCGGCGCGTCGGGCTGCTCGGTCCGGATCCGTCACCCGACACCGAGACCGTGGTGCTGGCCCTGCACCGCTACCTGGGCCGCACGCCGTCGAAGCTGCTGGCGTTGTCGCTGACCGACGCGGTCGGCGATCTGAAGACGCAGAATCAGCCGGGCACCACCGACGAGTACCCCAACTGGCGCGTACCGCTGTCCGGTCCCGACGGCCGTCCGCTGCTTCTGGAGGAGGTGTTCGACGACGTCCGCGCCGCGCGTCTCGCGGATGCGATGGCGGGCATCACGCGAGGCGCCACGAGAGGCGGGACGGAAGGACAGCTGTAACGCCCGAGGCCTCCGCAGCGGTTTCACATTCGTCACAGCTGCGATATGTTCGCAACCGCAACCGACTGACGGAGATCACGTGAAGAAGCTTGTTGTACTCGGCGGCGGCCTGGTCGTCGCGGGCTCGGTCGCCCTGCTCGGCGCGGGGATCGCCACCTCGCAGCCGACCTCGGCCTCGATCAACGTGGTCGGCGAGCCGTACATGAAGGCACTGCAGATCCTCAAGAGCCAGGGCCTCAAGGCCACGTTCGGCGGCTCCCGCGGAAGCGCGCTGCCGCAGGCCGAGTGCCTGGTGGATTCTCAGAAGATCAATTCCAGCGGCAAGGTGATCCTGATGCTGGACTGCACCGAGGCGGCCGCGCAGCAGGCGCAGGACACCGCGGTCTCCGGCGGCCCGCGCGTCGGCAGCAACGGCGTCACCACCGTGACCCCCACCCCGGTCGTGCCCATCGCAGGTGCGCCCGGTGCGGGCACCCCGCCGCCGGCCTGACGCCCGCCAGATCCACCGACGAGCCCGTGATCCACACCGGATCGCGGGCTCGTCTGTCTCATGCGCGACACGCGCTGATGCAGGCCCGACGCAAACAAGCGGTACCGGCGTTCCCACGTACTTTGTACACTGCTGGGCAGACCACTCACGCCAGGGAGGCCCGACATGTTGCGTCCACTGCGGTTCGACCACGAGATCGATCCGGGACCGGTGCAGATCCAGGCCCGCAAGGTGCATTTCGATCTCAGCGACATCCCACTGCACTGGATTCCCGGACACCCCGTCGCGTCGACCATGGTCAACCTGTTCAACGTGGTGCTCCCGGTCGCCGAGCACTGGTTCGTCGACACGTTCAACGAGGCGCTGCCCTATGTGCGGGACCCGAAACTCGCCGACGACATGCGCGGCTTCATCGGCCAGGAGGCCACGCACGCCGAGACCCACGACAAGGTGCTCGAGGAGTTCCTCACCGCCCACGACGTGCACTACCAGCCCATCCTCGAACTCGTCGACCACGTCTTCAACACGATGCTCGCACCCAAGCCCGCGACCGACCCGCGCAGGCGCCTCAACGATCTGTGCGACCGGTTGTGGCTCATCGCGGCGATCGAGCACTACACCGCGGTGCTCGGCGATTTCGTGCTCAACTGCGCCTGGGATGACCACCACGCCGATCCGACCCTGACCGACCTCTTCCGCTGGCACGGCGCCGAGGAGGTCGAGCACCGCAGCGTGGCGCACGACGTCGCGGTCTACTTCCAGGACAGTTATCTGGCCCGCGTGCGGGCCATGACCATCGCGGCGACCGCGGTGTACATGTTCTTCCAGCGCGGGACGTGGGCGATGATCCGAAAGGACCCCACGGTCGACATCGGCTGGTGGAAGATGCACCGCCTGCGTATGCGGGATTCGAAACTCGGCCTGCTGCCCAAGTTCTCGACGCTGTTCGGCACCAACACGCTCGCGTACTGCCGGCCGTCGTTCACCCCCGATCAGATGGGCTCGACCGCGCAGGCCGTCGCGTACCTGGCCAGTTCGCCCGCCGCGCGGGCCGCGCACCTGTGACGGCGATGTTGTCGCAATACCGTCAGCTGCCGCCGAGCACCAACGGGCGTTTCCGGCACGACCCGATGCTCGCCATGGCGCAGATCGCCATCAAGACCATGTGGGGCGTGACGCGCCACATCCGCAGGCCGTCGCCGCCACCGGCGCTCGACCGCACGATCGGGTTGCGGGTCGTGGATCGCCGTGTCGTCGCGCACGATCAGGATGTCATCGCGCTGACGTTGGCGGCCGACGACGGCGGCGCGCTGCCGCGGTGGTATCCGGGAGCGCACATCGACCTGCACCTGCCCAGCGGCCGCATCCGGCAGTACTCGCTGTGCGGTGATCCGGCTGCGGGCACATACCGGATCGCGGTGCGGCGCATCCCCGAAGGCGGTGGTGGTTCCGTCGAGATCCACGACACCGTGCACATCGGTTCCCGGCTCACCACGCACGGCCCGCGCAACGCGTTCCCGCTCACGGTCCCCGGTTACGGGTCGCCCACGCAGCGGTTCCGGTTCATCGCGGGCGGGATCGGTATCACGCCGATCCTGCCGATGCTCGACCTCGCACAGCGACTCGGTGTCGACTGGTCGATGATCTACGCCGGGCGGCATCTCGACAGCTTGCCGTTCCTGTCGGAACTGCAGCGTTACGGCGACCGGATCCGCATCCGCACCGACGATCGCGATGGTCTGCCCAGTGCGTCGGACCTGCTCGGCGAATCCCTCGGGGGCACCACGGTCTACGCGTGCGGCCCGGCCCCCATGCTGACCATGCTCCGGTCCGCGCTGGTCGGCCGCGATGACGTGGAACTGCACTTCGAGCGGTTCGCCGCACCGCCGGTGGTCGACGGCGCGGAGTTCTCGGTGCGGATCGCGTCGACGGGTCAGACGGTGCCGGTGGCCGCCGACGAGACCTTGCTGGCGGCGCTCAACCGCGCCGGGGTGTCCGCGCCGTACTCGTGTCAGCAGGGGTTCTGCGGCACGTGCCGGGTCCGGGTCCTACCGCGTGACGGCGACGGTGCCGTGCAGCACCGGGACACGCTGCTCACCGAGCCCGAACGGGCCGCCGGGTACCTGCTCACGTGCGTCTCACGTGCCGGAAACGGTCAGCGACTGACCATCGAACTCTGATCTGCGGCGGTAGCATTCGGCGCATGCCACTGGCCGCTGGGGAGACATTCGCGGGCTACAACATCATTCGGCTGCTGGGGTCCGGGGGGATGGGTGAGGTGTACCTCGCCGCGCACCCGCGGCTCCCCCGCCAGGATGCGCTCAAGGTGCTGCCCACGTCGATCTCCGCGGACCCCGAGTACCGCGAACGTTTCAACCGCGAGGCCGACGTCGCTGCCGCCCTGTGGCATCCGCACATCGTCGAGATCCACGACCGCGGCGAGCACGACGGGCAACTGTGGATCGCGATGGACTACGTCGACGGCACCGACGCGGCCCGGCTGCTCAAGGAGCAGTACAGCGGCGGCATGCCCCCGCATCAGGTGTGCGAGATCGTCACGGCGATGGCGGGTGCTCTCGACTACGCCCACCAGCGGGGTCTGCTGCACCGCGACGTCAAGCCGGCCAACATCCTGCTCGGCCACCCCGGCACCGACGACCAGCGGATCATGTTGGCCGATTTCGGCATCGCCCGCTATGCCGACGAGGCCAGCGGCCTCACGGTGACCAACATGACGGTCGGAACCGTCACCTACGCCGCGCCCGAGCAACTGCTGGGAAACCACCTCGACGGGCGCGCCGATCAGTACGCACTCGCCGCCACGGCGTACCAACTGCTCACGGGCCGCACGCCGTTCGAGCACTCCAACCCGGCGGTGGTGATCAGCCAGCACCTGTCCGCGGCGCCTCCCGCGGTGGGCACGCACCGCCCGGACCTGGCCACGCTCGATCCGGTGTTCGCCAAGGCGCTGGCCAAGGACCCCAAGGATCGCTACGCCCGGTGCGCCGATTTCGCGCGCGCACTGCGTCATCGGCTCGGGACCGACGCCGATGTCGCGGACCCCGACGCCACGCGACTCGCCCCGGTCGCCAGGCACGCGGCCCCGCACAAACGGCCGAAGACGGCCGCGTTGATCGCCGGCGTTCTCGGCGTGCTGCTGGTGGCCGCGATCGTCGTTGCGGCAGTGGAGTTCCGGCGCGCCGACGACGAACGTCCCGTCGCCCGGGCTTCAGGCGCGGCGACCACCACCAGCCACACCACGACCCCGGTGACCACCGCGCCGGCCTCGCCGCCGCCCGAGGTGACCGATACCGTGACCATCACCGACACCGCAACGGACACCGCGGCAGTCGACACGTCGACTCCCGCGACGACAACCGCTGCGACCACGGCGGCCGCCGCCGCGGCGCAGACCGCCGTGATCGGCGCGTCGTGCTCACCGGTGGGCGCCACGGCGACCACGTCCGACGGTTCGACGGCTTACTGCTCGACACTTGCGACCACGGGCGCCTCGATCTGGTCGCTCACGCAGGGCACCATCCCGAGCCCCACGGTCACGCCCGCCGCGACCGACGAACCTCTGCCCTTCGCCGAGGAGTCGCCGGTGCGGGTGTGCATGCAGCAGACGGGGATGACGCGCCGCGAGTGCCGCGAGGCGATCCGTCGCAGCAACGGCCTGCCCTGATCAGCGGCTCTCGCCGTGGTCGATGGACTTGAGGCACACCGTCCGGCGCGACGACAGCCGCGCGAAGTCGCCGTGACTTGCGGCACATCGCTTAGCTGCATCTGAGTGGGGTCGACTTGCCACGACATCCCGGTCGCGCAGCCCGTCAGGGGAGGAAGCCGCTGGGCAGGGCGTTGGCTAACCTCGTTGCCACCCGATACTCGCTCTTTGCCCGACAATCGCCCACTCATACTCTTCTCAGCAAAAGACAATGGTTGACACAATGAGGGCGTGGCGACACGGCTTCGAATCAACTACGTTGGCCAGTGACCAAGCGAGGCGATTGTTTGCCGCCCGCGGCGAGAGGTGGCCAGAAGTGACAGCCCTGCACCAGCCGTACGATGTTCGGATCGACGCCGCCCCGGACCCGGACCGCCCCGACACAGCATCGATCTGTGGGCACACACCGCGGGATCTCCGTATCGCCGCGGCAAATCAGCTCGCGCTCTGGGCGGCGGGCCAAGAGTGCGACGACTTCCGTCGCGAGTACCTGACCGAACTGGTCGCCGACCTGCGGGCCGCCGCCATCGACGTCGCCGCCGATCAGCTCGACCTGTGGCGAGCCGGCAAGGCCTGCGACGAGCAGCGCCGCGTATCAGTGCTCGCGCTGGTCGCCGAGCTGCGCGCGCAGTCCTGACTCCCAGGGCCTCCGCCTCCGGCCTCCAGGGCGTCTGGCATCAGGCCCCGCTCACTCAGCACCGCGAGTGTGCGCGTCTGCTGCACGACGCGCCGCGTCTCATCAGCAGTCTGCGCACACTCGGCACCACCGAGCGTGCGTAGACAGCCGCTTTTCACTCGGCGGTAAGGTTGCCAACTTCCCGACCCGCTGGATCAACTTCAGAACCTCTGGACCTCAAGACCTTTGGTCACGAACTCACGGCCCAGACCCCTGCCCTTCACACCACCGAAAACCGGAAGTTGTTGCGGGAATTCGTCTTACCGGCCTTCATCCCCGAGGCACAGATCTGACGGCCCTCAGTCGCCTTCGCGGTAACCCGCCAACTCGGGTGCGGCCATCAACTCGTCGAGCAGCGGGCGCTGGCCGGCGAGCAGTTTCCTGCGGGCCACCGCGACGGGAAACCAGCCCGCCCGGTCGATCTCGGGAAACTCCCGCATGCGGCCCGAACCTTTCGGCCATTCCATCTCGAAGGTGTTGCTGCGCGCGGACGTCACGTCGAAGTCGCCCCGCACCGCGAACGCGGTGACCACCTTGCCGCCGGACTGGCGTACCGGGGTGAGTTCCCGCCGCGGCCCGTCCGGCGGCGGGGAGCCGAGTTCCTCGGCGAATTCGCGTTGCGCTGCGGCCCAGCGATCCTCGTCGTCGGTGTACTCCCCTTTGGGGACCGACCAGGCCCCGTCGTCGCGCCGCGCCCAGAAGGGCCCACCCGGATGGGCGATCAGCACCTCGACGACGTCGTCGACGACCCGGTAGAGCAGCACCCCGGCGCTGAGTTTCGGCATTCCGTTCACGTTACGCACCCTCTCCGACGGTGACTGGCATCACTTTGCTACCGCCACTATGGCCGGGCTCACCCGAAGCGGGCCATTCCTGGTCGGTGTGAGCCCATCGACAGCCGAAGCCCGCGGTGCGATCTTGACCACAACCGTTATACGCACGGGGAATGAAATCTCTGAGCAGGGAGTTTAACCGTGCGTAACACAAAAGAGGACAGAAGATGTTGCGCCGGTGGACGTGACTTCACGCAGCCGCACGCCCAGCGACGCGACGACAAAAGAACACAGTAGGAGAAACAGAATGAAGAAGCTCGGGTTTGCCGCAACGCTCGCCGGTGGACTCACCGCCGCGGTCATCGGCCTGGCCGGTACCGCCGCCGCCGCACCTTCGGGACCCGTCAGCGCACAGGAGACGATCAACCAGCTCGAAGCCGAGGGCTACACCGTGGTGGTGAACCGGGTGGGGACCACTCCGCTGAGCGATGCCACCGTCGTCTCGGTGCGACCCGGCCAGACCTTCTCCCGCACCGACTCCTCCGTCCCGGGCGGACGTGACACCGTGAAGACGGTCGTGACCAACAAGACCGTCTACGTGGACGTGAAGTAAGACGTGAGATAGCTCGCGTCGCGCGAAAACATAACCAGGGGCACCCATTTGGGGTGCCCCTTTTTCGTGCGCACACACGCGACGGTGTGAGGCCGGCGGCAGGGATCCCGGCGCTAGAGTTTGCAGCGTGCCAACTTTCACCCGCTATGTCGCACTGGGAGACAGCCAGACAGAGGGGTTGTGGGACGGCGACGACACCGTCGGGTTGAGGGGGTTCGCCGACCGCCTCGCAGAAGAACTCGACCGGCTGCATCCAGGGCTGGCCTACGCGAACCTGGCGATCCGCGGCAGACGGATCCGCGACGTACTCCACGAGCAGTTGCCGCAGGCCCTGGCGATGGAACCCGATCTGGTCACGGTCTGCGTCGGCATGAACGATGTGACCCGGCCGGGACGCTCGTTCGGCGATGCGCTGCTGGACCTCGAACGCCTCTATGCCGCACTGGCACAGACCGGCGCCACGGTGGTGACCACCACGTTCCCCGACATCGTGCGGATCCTGCCGGTCGGCCGCCTGCTCAACGGGCGGGTCCTGCTGATCAACGACGCGATCCGCGATGCGACGCAGCGGCACGGCTTCCGCCTGGTGGATCTCTACACCGCACCGTCGATGAACGAGATCGAGACCTGGAGCCCCGACCGCGTACACGGCTCACCGCGGGGACACATGTTGTTCGCCGCCGCTGCCGCCGAGGCGCTGGAACTACCTGGCAGCAGCCATGATTGGGCACTTCCGAGCGCGTCCGCCGAACCCGGGTCGTTCAGGTCCCGTGCGCGCTCTCAGGTGCTGTGGACCCAGAACATGCTTTTGCCGTGGGCGTGGCGGCATCTGCGCGGCCGGTCGAGCGGTGACGGCCGCACGCCGCGACGGCCTGCGCTGGCCCAACTGGATGACGAACTGACCAACTAGAAACCGAACATCGGCCACGGCAGGTTCATCGGCAGGTCGGGCGGCACGCCCTGACTGAGCCTCGACACCATCGCCGGGCAGAACATCGACACCGCGATCCCGGTGAACATCGTGGCGGGCCCCAGCGGCATGCCATCCGTGTCGGCGACGGTCGACGCGACATCGGCGGCGCTCTGCCCCTGTTCGGCGAGCATCGGGCACACCGCCTCACCCATCGCGGCCGCCTGAGCCGGATCGACCGCGTTGACACCGGCCTGGCCGAGGGCGTCGACGAAGGCCTGATCGGTGGGCGCGCCGGGAGCTCCGGGGACGGGCACCGCAGGGTCCATCGGAATCCCTGGAACGGCGGGGTCGGCCGGGTCTGCAAGGGCCGGAGCGGCACCGATCATCGAGCCCATCAGACCGGCCATCACGACCGGGAGGACACCGAGGGCCCGAAGGTTTCTACGCATCCTTGGATCGTACGGGCCGCGGCGTCGCGGCCGTGTTCAGATACCGGTCCAGGACGAGTCGAGTTCCTCGGCAACGTCGATCACCTTGGCCTTTTCCGATTCCGGGCTGTCGATCTCACCCGCGACATGGGCGGCGATGAAGCGCTTGATCTCGGCGTCCACGCCGGCCAGGATGCGCAGCACCTCGGCCCGCAACGATTTGGACGTGACGTGAATCGCGATGTCGGACGGCCGCGGCTTCTTGACGTCCAAGATCAGCAACAGCGGTTTGGCCGCGAGCGCATGTGCACGCAGCGCGATCTCGCCGAACACCATGAACCGAGGGCGGTCGATGCGCAGATCGATGACCATGTCGATCTCCAGCGGGATCCGGATGGTGAACACGATGGTCTCGCCGATCTCCCGGCTCACGCGCGGCTTCTGGATCTTGACCCGCGCGGTGACCTTCGCGATCTTGCCCGGCCCCTGTGCGATGGGACCTATCTCGAACTCGTCGCCTGCGATCGCGCCGATCGCGTCGCCGACGCGGTCCTCGGATACGGCAACCTCGAAGAACCGTCGCCCGAATTCCTCGTAGGTGATGTAGTCGTGGTCAGCCATGGTCTGACTACGGTCTCACGTCGCGCACACGCGGCGGTACCGCCGGGCCGGTGACACGCGGTCCCGCTCACCCGTCGCGCGCGGCGTCGTCGACGAAGTACCGCACCCGGCGGATCCCGGTCGGGGTCAGGTCGGCGATCAGCACGGCACGCCCGGCCTCGGAATCGATGCCGGCGACCGCGCTCGCGCCCGACACGATCACCTTGCGCCAGGACCCGCCGGCCGTCATCGCCGTCAGCTTCGAGGCGCCCAGCGGTGCGGACTCGCCGGACTGCACGCGCGCGTCGCGTCGCAAGGTGCGCCGCACCGAGACCTCGTCACCGGCGCACAGATCGTCGAGCAGCCTGATGAAGCGGCGCCTGCCGTGGCTGCGCGGCCGCGCACCCACGCCGCGGAAACCGGCCGCGAATCCGACCGCACCGACCGGGCCCTGGTTGCGCAGCAGGTCACCGGCGAGTTGCAGACCGACCGGGACCGCGCGGGTGCCGTTGCGCACGAACTGGACGACCATGGCGGGCAGCTCCCAGTACGCCTGCAGTTCGGCGATCCGGGGTCCGGCGCCGGTCTCGGTGTCGGTTTCGGTGTCCTGCAGCGCGTAGCGCAGGTACGCCGGGATCCGCATGGTCACCGCGGCGTTCCCGGTGCCCGGGTTGGCGGCCCCCATCGCGACCTCGAGCTCGAGGTCGCGGATCACCGTGCTGCCTGCGACGATGTCGACGTCACGGTGGAAGGCGATGTCACGTGGGCCGATGAAGGTGTCGTAGAACTGCGCGATCTCGGCGGGTCCCCGGTGCGGCCGCGAACCCACCGGATCCTCGATCCGTCCGCCGTCAGCGAACAGACCCACCCATGCGTCCCGGTCGTGCACGGCCGCAGCCTGCGGTGATCGTTCGACCGCGGTCAGCAGCTCGGCACGTGTCGGACCCATAGGCATCATTTACCATCCCCCGGCCCGTTGGGGACGCGCACACTGGAGGTTGACCACCGTTCGGCTGAGGAGGACGCGATGAGCGGTAACGGACCTTTCGGATTCGACCCCGAGGATTTCGACCGGGTCGCGCGTGAGGCGGGTGAAGGTCTGCGCGACGCCCTCGACCAGATCAGCAGGATGTTCACCACGTCCGGGGAGCGTGCCGGACTGGCCGGGTTGCTCGACGAGTTCTCGCGGTTCTCCCGGCCGAGGACGGAGCCCGAGACCACGGGCGAGAAGGGCGACGGGGTGTGGGCGATCTACACCGTCGACGACGAGGGCGGCGCTCACATCGAGCAGGTGTTCCCCACCGAGCTCGACGCGTTGCGGGCCAACGCGAGCAACACCGACCCCTCACGCCGTGTGCGGTTCCTGCCGTACGGCATCGCGGTGAGCGTGCTCGACACGACACCACGATCCTCTGGTTCGGCCACCGACGCGGATTCGGGTGCCGCCACAGACGACTGATCGGGGCGCAAAAGGCGACGGGTCGGCGCGGACACCGGTTACGCTTCTGCCCCAAGGGGCCCGCCTGCGTTCAGGCCGGCCGGCAGAGCTGAGGGTGGAGCATGATTCGCGAACTTCTCGTGGCGACGGCGGTCGCCGGTGCCGCGCTGGCAACGGCATCCGCGGCGGCGGCCGACGACGACAGCAACATGTACTTCGACGAGCCCGGTCGCTATTCGACGGACGTGCCCGGCATGAGCTACGAGGCGCACATGGGCGCGCCGTGCTTCAGCTGGGACCGCAACGTGTTCGGCCGGGGTCCAGGCGGAGTGGCCATGCAGTGCAAGTGGATCCCCAACCAGTGGCCGCCCGTCTCCACCGGGTTCTGGACGTATTCGTACCCGCTGCACGGCGTGCAGGACATCGGCGCGCCGTGCCCCGGCCCGCAGGCCGCGGCCCAGTCACCTGACGGCAGGCCCATGCTGTGCCTCGGCGAGCGCGGCTGGCAGCCGGGCGTGTTCACGGGGGACGGCTTCTTCCCGGTGTGATCCCGGCCGTCCCAGGCCATACGCACAGGCGCTTGTCGTATGGTCTTGGGACCCACGTCACACAGGAGTGCCATGAGCGTTTCTTTCGATCTGTCCACGGTGTTTTCCACGGTGGCCGCGGCGGTGCCCGACCAGACCTTCGTGGTGTGGCGTGACCGCCGGTTGACCTACGCCCAGTTCGACGCGCACGTCGACGGTTTCGCACACTTCCTCGTCTCGGCGGGCCTCGGCGTGCACACCGAACGCGCCGCGCTCGCCGGCCACGAGTCGGGCCAGGACCATCTCGGCATCTACCTGCGCAACGGCAACGAGTACCTCGAGGCGATGATCGGCAGTTACCGCGCGCGGGTCGCCCCGTTCAACGTCAGCTACCGCTACGTCGAGGAGGAGCTGCTCTACCTGCTCACCGATTCCAACGCCCGCGCCCTGGTCTACAACGCCGAGTTCGCACCACGCGTCGCCGCGATCCGCGACCGGTTGCCCAATCTCGCGGTGCTCATCCAGGTCGCCGACGATTCCGGAAACGAATTGCTGTCCGGCGCAGTCGATTACGAGGCGATCCTGGGCACCCCTGAACCCGAGGGCGGGATGCCGGTGCCGTCGGGTGACGACCTCTACATCCTCTACACGGGCGGCACCACCGGCATGCCCAAGGGCGTGCTGTGGCGTCAGCACGACATCTTCCTGTCGTCGATGGGCGGACGTCCGTTCGGCGCCGAGAACTTCCTGAGCTCATACGAGGAACTGGCCGACAAGGCCCGCGCGTCGGCGGGCGCGATGTCGATGCTGATGATCCCGCCGTTCATGCACGGCGCCGCGCAGTGGGCCTCCTACACCGCGATCACGATGGGCGGAAAACTCGTGATCCCCGACGATGTGGTGCGCCTGCGCCCGGACGCGGCGTTGCGACTCGCCGAACGTGAACGCGTGATGAGCATTCCGGTTGTCGGCGACGCCATCGCCCGCCCGTTGATCGACGAGATCGAGGGCGGGAACTACGACCTGTCCGGGCTGGTCACCATCAGCAACGGCGGCGCACCGCTGTCCCCGACCGTGCGGTCGCGCATTTTGGCGGCCCTGCCGCACCTGCTGCTGCTCGACGCGGTGGGCGCCTCGGAATCGGGCGCCCAGATGAGTGCGTACACCACCAGTGGCGCCGAGACCCAGCCCGCGACGTTCACGCCGCAACCCGACACCGCCGTGGTGTCCGAGGACCTCACCCGCGTGCTCGGCCCCGGCGAAGGTGGCGGCTGGCTGGCCCGGCGCGATCTGATCCCCCTGGGTTACCTCGGCGACGCCGAGAAGACCGCGCGCACCTTCCCCACCGTCGACGGCGTGCGTTGGTCGGTGCCCGGCGACCGCGCAAACGTCTTGCCGGACGGGCGCATTCAGCTGCTGGGCCGCGACTCGGTCACCATCAACTCCGGCGGCGAAAAGATCTTCGTCGAGGAGGTCGAACGTGCCATCGCCGCACACCCGGCGGTCTACGACGTCGTCGTTGTGGGTCGGCCGTCGGAACGCTGGGGCAGCGAGGTCGTCGCGATCGTCCAGTTCGCCGAAGGCGCGTCAGCCACTGACGACGAACTCGTCGAGGTGTGCGAGCGCTCGATCGCGCGCTACAAGATCCCCAAGGCGTTCATCCGGTCACCCGAGATCGTGCGTTCGCCGGCAGGCAAGGCCGACTACCGCTGGGCCAAGCAGATCGCGACGGAGGCCGTCTCGACGTGAATCAGCTTGCGGCGCTGCCGTTTTCCTGATCGTCGTCGGCGACGGCGATCGGCCGCAGGTACGTCCACACGAAGAAGATCGCGGCGACGGCGATCAGTGCGACGCCCACCCACCAGTTCGCGTCGGTGCCGACGTAGAGGTCGACGCGATTGTCGGCGGGCCCGCTTTCGCGCTCGGCCAGCAGCCCGGGAGCCAGGCCGGCGATGACCAGCACCACGCCGTAGATCGCCATGAGCGCGCCGATGATGCTGCGGATGTCGAACAGGCGGAACCTGCGCTGTGCGTTGGCGTTACCGGGGGTTTTGTCGGACATTCGGACTCCAGGTTCAGTGGAAGACGATGTTGAGCACGACGGCGAGACCCAGCGCGACGGCGGCCAGCGGGGTCGCCCTCAGATACCAGGGCTTCCCGGCACTCTCGGGGTCGTGGAAGATCTCGCGCGGGGTCTCCGAGTACACCAGGCCCGCGAGTTCGTGCGCGGGCTTGGGTGTGGTCACCAGGCTCACCACGACGCTGACCGCGATGTCGACGACGAACGCGGCAGCGGCCGCCACGAACGGCACACCCTGGCCGGGCAGGTTGATGACGCCGCTCTCCCCCAGCAGGAAAACCGTGACGGCCGAGAGCGTTCCGGCCACCAGGCCGGTCCAGCCGGCGGTCGAGGTCATCCGGCGCCAGAACATGCCGAGGATGAACGTCGCGAACAGCGGCGCGTTGAAGAACCCGAACAGCGTCTGCAGATAGTCCATCAGGTTCGAGTAGCCCGCCGCGATCAGCGCGGTGAAGATCGCGAGGATGGTCGCGGCCACCGTCGCGATCCGGCCGACGCCGATGTAGTAGTTGTCCGGCCGGTCCTTGACCACGTACTGCTGCCAGATGTCGTAGCTGAACACCGTGTTGAACGCCGAGATGTTGGCGGCCATACCCGCCATGAACGATGCCAGAAGACCCGTGATGGCCACGCCGATCAGACCGTTGGGCAGGATGTCGCGGATCATCACGAGCATGGCGTCGTTGTAGGTGACCTCGCCGGAGCCCGTCGACTTGAGATGGACGACGTCGCCGATCACCGCACCGGCGATCATGCCGGGGATGACCACGACGAACGGGATGAACATCTTGGGGAACGCCGCGATGATCGGCGACCGTCGTGCCGAGGAGATCGAGTCCGACGCCATCGCGCGCTGCACCTCGACGAAGTTCGTCGTCCAGTACCCGAAGGACAGCACGAAACCGAGGCCGAACACGATGCCGATCACCGACCACACCGGGCTGGAGAAACCCGACAGCGCCTGACCGGGCCACGTGGTGAGCTGTTCGTCGACCGACGCGGTGACCGCGCCGTCGGACATGGTGTCGATCACCTTGTCCTTCAGGCCACTCCAGCCGCCGACCTTGATCAGGCCGAAGATCGTCAGCGGCACCAGGAAGGCGAGGATGACGAAGAACTGCAGCACCTCGTTGTAGATGGCCGCCGAGAGTCCGCCCAGCGCGGTGTAGGTGAGCACGATGAGCGCCGCGACGATCAGCGACAGCCACTGGTTCCAGCCCAGCAGCACGTTGATCACGGTCGCGAGCAGAAACAGGTTGACGCCCGCGATGAGCACCTGCGCGACAGCGAAGCTGATGGCGTTCACCAGGTGCGCGCCCGGCCCGAACCGCCTGCGCATGAACTCGGGCACGCTGCGGACCTTGGAGCCGTAGTAGAACGGCATCATCACGATGCCGAGGAACACCATGGCCGGGACGGCGCCGATCCAGTAGTAGTGCATGGTCGACAGGCCGATCTCGGCGCCGTTGGCCGACATGCCCATGATCTCGATGGCGCCCAGGTTGGCCGAGACGAACGCCAGGCCCGTCACCCACGCGGGCATGCGCCGCCCGGACAGGAAGAAGTCCAGGCTCGTCGAGATCTGGCTGCGCGCGACGTAGCCGATGCCCAGGACGAAGACGAAGTAGATCGCGATCAGCAGGTAGTCGATCGCACCGACCGAGAGGCGCAGGACGTTCTCCGCTGCCAGGTCTGCAGCCAGTGTTGTGGTCGTGGTCATCCACACCTCTGAGTGGTTCAAGATTCGACAAAAACAATCAGAAGGTAACAGCTTGATCGCCAGGGTATGTCACCCTGGGTTCGATTTTGTTTGTTATTGTTCGATTCCCCACGTCAGCAATACCCAAACCCGCCGCGTCCGAGGAGGTGTTCCGCGATCATGCTTGCCGCCGAACGCCGCCGGGCGATCCTGCGGGCCCTCGACGAGGGCGGCGGGGCCGTGCGGGTCGCCGACCTCGCTTCCCGGCTGCGTGTCTCCGAGATGACGGTGCGGCGCGACCTCGACGCCATGGATGCCGACGAACTGCTGCGCAAGGTGCACGGCGGCGCGGTCAGCCGGCACCACCGCGGCGAGGAACCCGGCTCCTCGGTCAAGGCCGCCCAGCAGCGCGCCGAGAAGGCCGCGATCGCCGAACTGGCGGCCTCGACCATCGACGACGGGGTCACGATCGCACTCAGCGCGGGCACCACGACCACCGAGCTGGCCCGACGGCTGCGCCGGCGCCCGTCGATCACCGTGGTCACCAATTCGCTGTCGGTGTTCGACGTGCTCACCGGCCGTACCGCCGATACCGCCGACGACGGCACCGAGGGACCGACGGTCCATCTGTGCGGGGGCACCCGCACACCGTCGGATGCCCTGGTGGGTCCGGTCGCCGAGACGGCGATCGCGTCGTTCCGGGTCGACGCCACCTATGTGGGCGTCCACGGCATCGATCCGGACGCCGGGCTCACCTCACCCAACATCGCTGAGGCACATACCAACCGGGCGCTGATCGCCATCGGCGCCAAGCTCGTCGTGCTGGCCGACCACACCAAGTACGGCGAGACCGGCACCAATGTCTTCGCCGACCTCAGGCAGGTCGACACGCTCATCACCGACGACAGACTGGCGGACGCGGATCGCGCGACGCTGGCCGGGCTCGTCGGCACCGTCATGACCGCCGAGGTGACCACACAACCATGACCCAACCACTGCGCTGGACGCTCGCCGACGGCCGCGAACAGCTGTACTTCTCGTTGCCCGGGCACACGCCCGCCCCGGTCGGCGACCGCAGACCCCTGCCGCCACGCGGAAACCAGCAGTCCGAACTGCGTTTCGACCGCCAGACCGGTCAGTGGGTGGTCATCGCCGCGCTGCGCCAGGACCGCACCTATCTGCCCGCGGCCGATCAGTGCCCGCTGTGCCCCGGCCCCACCGGTGAGACCAGCGAGGTGCCCGCACCCGACTACGACGTCGTGGTGTTCGAGAACCGCTTCCCCAGCCTGTCCGGCGGCGGGGAGTTCACGTTGCCCGACACCGCGGGCGCGGAGTTCCTGTCGGCACCGGGGCACGGTCGCTGCGAGGTGATCTGCTTCTCCAGCGACCACACCGGCGCCTTCTCGCAACTGCCGCTCCCCCACGCCCGCCTCGTGGTGTCGGCGTGGCGACACCGCACCGCGGATTTGTTGAGCCGCAACGGAATCGAGCAGGTGTTCTGCTTCGAGAACCGCGGCGAGGCCATCGGCGTCACGCTCAACCACCCGCACGGGCAGATCTACGGCTACCCGTACCTGACGCCGCGCACCGAGCAGATGCTGCGCGTCGCCGGGGAACACCGCGCCCGCAACGGCACCAACCTGTTCGCGGATCTGCTGGCACGCGAACGTGCCGACAGTGTGCGTGTGGTCGCGCAGACCGATTCGTTCACGGCGTTCGTGCCGTTCGCGGCGCGCTGGCCGGTCGAGGTGCACATCTACCCGAACCGGTTCGCGCACAGCCTGCTCGATCTCGACGACTCCGAACTCGACGAGTTCACCGAGATCTATCGTGACGTGCTGCAGCGGTTCGATCGCATGTATCCCACGGAGCTGCCGTACATCTCGGCGCTGCACCAGTACCGCGACAGCGAACGGCAGCGCGAGGGGTACTTCCACGTCGAGTTGATGTCGGTGCGGCGCAGCGAGAACAAACTCAAGTACCTCGCCGGAAGCGAATCGGCGATGGATGCTTTCATCAGCGATGTGACGCCCGAGAGCGTCGCACAGCGACTTCGAGAGGTGTGACGGTGGGCGATACGGTCACCTACGCCGCCCCAGGGCGGATCAATCTGATCGGCGAGCACACCGATTACAACCTGGGTCTCGCACTACCCATCGCACTTCCCCAACGCGTCGTGGTGCGCTACCAACCAGACGACTCCGAGGCCATCACGGTGTCCAGCGCGCAGGAGTCCGGCGATGTCGTGGTCCCGCTCGACACCACACCCGGTGACATCACCGGATGGGCGGCCTACATCGCGGGCGTGGTGTGGGCGCTGCGCGACCGGGGCCACCGGGTCGAGGGCGGACGCATGTCGATCACCAGCGACGTCGAGATGGGGTCCGGTCTGGCGTCGTCGGCCGCGCTGGAGTGCGCCGTGCTGTCGGCGCTGACCCACGGGTCCGACATGGACCGCGTCGAGCAGGCCCGCATCGCGCAGTGCGCAGAGAACGTCTATGTCGGCGCCCCGACAGGCCTCATGGACCAACTCGCGTCGTTGTTCGGCGAACCCGGCCGCGCGATGCTGATCGACTTCCGCGAACTCTCGGTGCACCAGGTCCCGTTCACCCCCGAGACCGCGGGTCTGACGCTGCTGGTGATGAATTCGCGTGCGCCGCACCGTCATGCCGGCGGTGAATACGCCGCGCGACGGGCGTCGTGTGAGCGGGTCGCGGCGGCACTGGGCGTCGAGTCGTTGCGCGAGGTGCAGGACCGTGGCCTGGACGCGCTCGATGCGGTGACCGACGACGAGGATTTCCGCCGCGCGCGCCACATCCTCACCGAGAACCAGCGTGTGCTCGATGTCGTTGCGGCCCTGGAACAGTCCGATTTCGCCACGGCGGGCGAGATCCTGACGGCATCGCACGCGTCGATGCGTGACGACTTCGAGATCACCACCGCGCACATCGATCTGATCGCCGACACCGCCGTGCGGGCCGGAGCGCTCGGCGCCCGGATGACCGGCGGCGGCTTCGGCGGCTGCGTGATCGCCCTCGTGCCCGAAGATCTCGCCGACTCCGTCGCCGAGACCGTGCGCTCGACGGTCGTCGCGGCCGGTCATCCCGAGCCCACGATCAGCCGGGCGCAGGCCGCGCCGGGGGCGGGCATCGTCTGAACATCTGCCGCCGCGCGTAACGCCACGGCGGAAATCGCGCTCGGCACCGCCGTCACGTCACGAACGGCGAGCGCTCAGCCCACCAAGACGTCGAGGCGTTCCCATCCACGCACCGTCGACGTCGGCGCCAACCGTGCGGTCGAGTAGTCGATGTCCCACTCCGGAAAGCGGTTGAGCAGTTCGTCGAGGGCGACCCGCCCCTCCAGACGCGCGAGATTCGCGCCAAGGCAGTAATGCAGGCCCTTGCCGAAGGTCAGGTGGCTGATGTTGTCGCGGTGGATGTCGAACACGTCGGGGTCGGTGTACCTGCGCGGATCCCGGTTGGCCGCACCGAACAACAGCAACATCGCACTGCCCGCGGGCACGGTCTGCCCGTAGGCCTCGAAATCGCGCGCGACCCAACGGGCCACGTGCGGCCCGGTCGGCTCGAACCGCAGGGTCTCGTCGACGGCGCGGGTCAGCAATGAGCGGTCCTGCTCGATCTGCCGTCGCTGATCGGGATGCTCGGCGAGCACCTTGGCCAGCCAACCGATGAGCCGGCCGGTGGTCTCGTTGCCCGCCCCGGCCACCACCTGCGTGTAGTGCAGCACCTCTTTGCGCGTGAGCTTGCGGGTGACGCCGTGCTCGTCGGTGAACTCAACACCCAGCAGCGCGGTCATCAGATCGTCGGACGGGTTCTTCGACCGCCATTCGACGTAGTCGGCGTAGATCCGGCCGTCGGCGATCTTGTCGGCCTGCGCCACCTTCATCGGGGCACCGGGCTTGGTGCGCAGGTTGGCGTCGTTGGCGTCGCGCACCCCGATCTGCTCGGATTCCGGGATGCCCAGCAGCATCCCGATGACGCGCATCGGCATCGTCGACGCCAGCTCGGCGATGATGTCGAATCGGTCGGATCCCACCAGCGGGTCCAGGCACCGCACGCAGTACCGCCGAATCTGGTCTTCGATCTCGGCCATCCGCCGCGGCGTGAACACCCGCGACATCAGCCCGCGCAGCATCGTGTGCATGGGCGGGTCGGTGAACATCATGACCCCGGGCGGCATGTCGAAGTCCGACTTCACCAGCTCGAGGATGTCGCTGCGACTGTTGGAGAACGTCTCCCAGTTCGCCAGGGCGCTTTCGACGTCGGCGTGGCGTGACAGCGCCCAGAAGCCGTAGCGTTCGTTGTGGTAGAGCGGGGCCTCGTCGCGCAACCGGGCGTACACCGGGTAGGGGTCGGCGACGATACCCACGTCGTAGGGGTCGTAGTAGGGCCCCGCCACGTCCGTGACCACGACACCGCTGTCGTCGACCGTCATCGCTCACCTCTGTCACGCGCCGAATTTGGGCGATCGCCCAATATCTAGACTGAGGCCATGTCTAGCAGTCGCCGAGTTGCACGGTCAAGGATCCGATGAGCCTCCTGCACCAGCTGATCTCGTCCGTCGCGGCGGCCGCACCGCACCGTCCGGCGATCATCGCCGACGACGGTTCGACGATCGACTACGCCGAGTTCGACCACCAGATCCGCGCTGTCGCACGCTGGATCGCCAGCCGCACCGAGCCCGGTGACCGGGTGGCGGTGATCGCCGACAACAGCCCGGCATACGCCGTGCTCTACTACGCCGTGCCACTCGGCGGGCGCGTCCTCACGCTGATCAACCAGCGCCTCAGCCCCGCCGAGCAGGCCGCGCAACTGGAGACGACACGTCCTGCGCTGATCCTGGGAGACACCGTGTACCTCGACGCGCTGCCGCAGATCGACTCCGTCGCGTTCGGCTCCCCGGCCTGGCGGGACGCCGTGAGCATCGCCGCAGCGGCGTCCGACGATCACGCCGAAGCGCAACCCGACGACCCGGCCTGGCTGCTGTTCACCAGCGGATCCACCGGTGTGCCGAAAGGTGTTGTGCACAGCCACCGTTCGATTCTCGCCGCGGTACACGGGACGGTCGAGGGCCGGTCGGTGACACCAGCGGGTGTGTACCTGCTGCCCTTCCCCATGTGCCACATCGCGGGCTACAACATGCTGGTGCAGCACGCCGTCGGCGCCACGGTGGTGCTCATGTCACGGTTCCGGCCCGAGTCGTTCGCCGCTCTGGTGCGCACCCACGGTGTGCGGTCGTGTTCGTTGGCGCCGACGATGCTGCACGCCCTGCTGGCCCATCTGGAGAGCACCGGGACGACACTGCCCACGCTGGAGGCCGTCGCCTACGGATCGGCCGCGATGCCGCTGGATCTGCTGCGCCGCGCGATCGAGGCACTCGGGGTGGATTTCCACCAGGGGTACGGCATGACCGAAACCGGCGGCAACGTCACATTTCTCGGCCCGTCTGACCACCGCGCCGGCGCGGCGGGTGACCCCGAGGTGCTCGTGAGCGCCGGGCACCCGCACAGCGGGGTTCAGATCGGCATCGTCGGTGCCGACGGCGCACCGCTGCCGCCGGGTGCGGTCGGCGAGATCGTGGTGCGCGGAGCGCAGGTGGCGCGCGGGTACTGGCCCGACCGCCCCAGCACGGTCGACGGTTGGTTGCACACCGGCGACATCGGACGACTCGACCACACCGGCCGACTGTTCGTGGTGGACCGCCTCAAGGACATCATCGTGACCGGCGGCGAGAACGTCTCGTCCCGGGAGGTCGAGGACGTGCTGTCCGGGCACCCAGACGTCGACATGGTCGCTGTGGTGGGTGTGCCGGACGGCTACTGGGGCGAGGCCGTATGTGCGGTAGTGGTCCCGGTGCCGGGACGCAACCCACGCGCCGACGACCTGATCGACCATGTGCGCTCGGCCATCGCCGCATTCAAGCGCCCCAGAGAGGTGCTGTTCGTCGACGAGTTGCCCCTCACCGGCAACGGCAAGATCGCCAAGGACCGCGTGCGGGACATCGCGCGCACCGCCCTCACCGGCTGACCGTCCGCGAGCGTGAAACCTCAGCGAGAAAACTCGCTAAGAATCGCAGAGGTTTCACAATCGCGGGCGCCGAATCACGGCAGACCGGAAACCAGAGGGTTCAGCGATACCGGGCGCGGCGCGAGAACCGGTCCGGGCAACGGCGCCTCGGCCGGCGGCGCCGATGCCTCCGCGGGCCCGGGTAGCGCCTCGGCCGCCTGCGGGATGATCACTTGCGAATCTGGTTGTATTTCTGGGGTTTCCGGTGCGTTCACGGGGCCGGGCAACACACCGGGAACCGGCATCGCTCCCGCGGGCATGCCTTCGGGCAGGTGCGGCATGGGAGGTGCGAATTCGGGTGCGCCGACCGGGTTCTGCAGGTGTTGCACGCCGAGTGCCGGCGTGACCTCGGGAGCGGCCTGCTGCACAGGCTGCACCGCGGCCGGTTGCGGTTGCGGGCGCGCGAAGAGCACCTGTGGCTCTGACGCCCTCTGTGTGACCGACCCGGAAGCTGTCGATGACGCCTGCGACGTGGACTGCCGCACAGGTTTTGTCACGGTCCGCACGGGGTCGGGTTGCGGCATGTGCGGAACGGCAGCTGTGACGATCTGGATGGGGCCGCCGGCGCTCAGCGCCTGATCCTCTGTTTCGGTCTCGCCGGCGATGAACGTCGACCCGACGGTGGACAGCGCGACCACCGCCGCGGCGGCCGCGGTGCCTGCGATGCGCAGCGCCGTGCTCCGGTGCCGGCACGGCGGCAGCAGACACCTCGCCCGCGCGGCCGGGACCGCGTCGGTGGCCACGGCCTGCGCGGCGGCGAGTGCCGTCACCTCGAGCTCACCCGCGTCGCCGTCGTCGAGAAACTCCCGAGGCACGGTCCGTACATCGTCGAAACCGGCGGACTTCAGCGCTGCGACGATCGCCTCGGCGTGGACGCCGACGTCGTCGCTGCAGATCAGGCCGATGGCCCCGATGTCGTCACCGCTCGACGCGGCGATCCCCCGGGCACCGCGCGCCGCGGCGGCACAGCGCTCGGCCAGCACGTCGTCGGCGTCCACCTCGAAGGCGTCGTCGTCCAGAACTGCGGCGTCGGTGTCGGGGTATCCGGCCCGTTCATCGATCAGGACCCAGCCGACGCCCGCGGACGTCGCCGACAATCCCAATACCGTCTTCACCCGTATGGCCCCAATTCAGTCGCAGTGCCGGCGTGATCGGCGACGAGCCTATTTCGGTCGTTGCCGGACGGCATCCCGAGATCGACCGCCAATTGCACAACGATCACGTCAGAACACCGCCTTGCCGCATCTATCGACGTCCACCCCGAGCGCGTTACCCGCGCGTTGACCTCGATCTATACGCCGATCTATACGCCGCCGCCGGGCCACGTTCACGGCGAATCCGCAAGATTTTCATCAAGTCCTCATCAAATGAGAATCCGGTTAATGCGGGCACGCGGTTCGCCTGCGGCGTCCCGCCAGGTGCAACCGCTGCTCGGACGCGGTGACGGCGTATGCCACAGTTTCTGTCGACGTTTTCTGTCGGCGGCTGTCCAGGAGGAATCATCGGCACGTACGCGGTCACCGGAGCGGCATCCGGAATGGGATACCAGGCGGCCCAGAAGCTGCGGGAACAAGGCCACACCGTGATCGGTGTCGACCTCAAAGAGGGTGAGGTGGTCTCTGATCTGTCGACTCCGGAGGGCCGCCGCCGTGCGGCCGACGAGGTCATGAGCCTCTCCGGTGGCAGGCTCGACGGCGCGGTGCTCGCCGCGGGCCTCGGGCCCGGGCCCGGCGCCGAGCGCCCGAGGCTGATCGCCGAGGTCAATTTTCTCGGCGTGGTCGAACTGTTGGAGGCGTGGCGTCCCGCGCTCGCTGCCGCCGACCGGGCGAAGGTCGTCGTGCTGAGCAGCAACTCCACCACCACGACGCCTGCCGTCCCGGCACGCGCGATCCGGGCCCTGCTGGCCCGCGACACCGACAAGGCGGTCCGCACCGTACGGGTGCTGGGCCGGGCAGGCACGCCGATCATGTACGCGGCGTCCAAGATCGCGGTAAGCCGCTGGGTGCGGCGCACTGCCGTGACTGCGGCGTGGGCCGGTGCCGGGATTCGCCTGAACGCGCTGGCGCCGGGCGCGATCATGACTCCGCTGCTGCAGAGCCAGCTCGCAGAACCACTCGAATCCAAGGCCGTGCGCGCCTTCCCGGTGCCCATCGGAGGTTTCGGCGACGCGGGGCAGCTGGCCGACTGGATCTGCTTCATGCTCTCGGATTCCGCGGATTTCCTGTGCGGCAGCGTCGTCTTCGTCGACGGTGGGTCCGACGCGTACTTCCGCGCCACCTCCTGGCCGCGCGCGGTCCCGGTGCGCGGGCTCGCGCAGTACCTGTGGCGATTCAAACGCGGCGCTGGGCGCTGATCCCGACGAGGAGACGCTGATGTCAGCACCACAGGCGGCGATCGACACCGATCACGCGGACCGCCACGGCCCTCGGCGGGCGTGGGCCGCTGTCGGCGTGCTCGCGCTGGTCGGCACCCTGAACTATGTCGACCGGTTCCTGCCGTCGGTGCTGGCCGAGCCGATCAAGCACGATCTTGAATTGTCCGACACCGCAATCGGTGTCATCAACGGGTTCGGATTCCTCATCGTGTACGCCGTGATGGGCATCGCGGTCGCGCGCGTCGCCGACCGTGGCGCGTTCGGCGCCGTGGTCGCCGGGTGCCTCACGTTGTGGGGCACCATGACGATGCTCGGCGGCGCGGTGCAGTCGGGGTTCCAGTTGGCCCTCACCCGCGTGGGCGTCGCGATCGGTGAAGCCGGCAGCACCCCGGCCGCCCACGCCTACGTCGCACGCAACTTCGTGCCGCAGCGGCGTTCGGCCCCGCTCGCGGTGATCACCATCGCCATACCGCTGGCCAGCACGGCCAGCCTGCTCGGCGGCGGTCTGCTGGCCCAAAGCCTGGGCTGGCGTACGGCATTCGTGATCATGGGTGCGGTGAGCGTGGTGCTCGCGCCGCTCGTGCTGCTGGTGGTCGGGGTGCGCCAGTCGTTGCCCGCGGCGCCTGCGGTGGTGGACAAGACCGCAGGCGGGTGGTGGAACCTGCTGCGCAAGCCCAGCTTCCTCATCGTCGTGGCGGGCACTGCGTTCATCTCGGCAGCCGGATATTCGCTCACCACGTTCTCCCCCGCGTTTCTCATGCGCACACGCGGAATGTCGCTCGGTGAGGTCGGCGTCGAGTACGGCCTGGCCACCGGTGCGATCGGGGTGCTCGGGCTGCTCATCGTCGGACGCCTCGCCGATCGGTTGGCCGAACGGGACCCGCGCTGGCTGCTGTGGATCGTGGTGACGCTGACGCTGGTGCTGCTGCCTGCCTCGGTGCTGGCGTTCGTCGTCGAGGACAGGATGCTGTGCGTACTTTTCCTGGCGCTGAGCTACGCGATCGGCACGTCGTATCTGGCGCCTTCGATCGCGGCCATCCAGCGCCTGGTGCTGCCCGAGCAGCGCGCGACGGCCTCGGCGATGTTCCTGTTCTTCAACGCGGTGTTCGGATCGGTCGGCCCGTTCGTGGTCGGGATGCTCAGCGACTCGCTGACCGACGACCTGGGCGCGCAGGCGCTCGGTCGGGCCCTGCTCCTGCTGGTGGCCGCGATGCAGCTGGTCGGGGCGATCTGCTACTGGCTGGCCTCGGCGCGCTACCGCCGCGACATCATCGAAGAGGCTCGCTGAGTTCTGCGCTCGCGGCGAGGCAAACCTGGTGGTGCCCGCCGCCAACGCCGCGCGGTCGACCCACCATAGGGTTCCTGCCCGCCCTGCGGTGAAGGTCCTGGAAAAACTCTGAACCCGGCCCCGTCACGCCGATTCGAGGCAATGATTGGGGTACCCGAGTCAGGAGCGGACATATGGCAACAATCGAAGCCAACGCACACAACCTGTCGTCATCGGCAAAGGACTTCGACAGTGAGGTGGCTGCCACGCAGGCCTACTTCGACAGTCCACGGTTCGAGGGCATCACCCGGCTGTACTCGGCCCGTCAGGTCGTCGAGCAACGCGGCACGATCGCCACCGACCACACCGTGGCCCGTGAGGCCGCGGAGGCGTTCCACCCCTACCTGCGCGAGTTGTTCGCCCAGAAGAAGAGCATCACGACGTTCGGCCCGTACTCCCCGGGACAGGCCGTGGTGATGAAACGCATGGGTATCGGCGGCATCTACCTCGGTGGGTGGGCGACCTCGGCGAAGGGCTCGATCAGTGAGGATCCGGGTCCGGACCTCGCGAGCTACCCGCTGAGTCAGGTTCCCGACGAGGCCGCAGGCCTGGTGCGGGCGCTGCTCACCGCCGACCGCAACCAGCACTACCTGCGCCTGCAGATGACGCCCGAACAGCGCGAGGCCCAGCCGCCCGTCGACTACCGGCCCTTCATCATCGCCGACGCCGACACCGGCCACGGCGGAGATCCGCACGTACGCAACCTGATCCGTCGCTTCGTTGAATCCGGAGTGCCCGGCTACCACATCGAGGACCAGCGGCCCGGCACCAAGAAGTGCGGCCATCAGGGCGGCAAGGTGCTCGTGCCGTCGGACGAGCAGATCAAACGGCTCAACACCGCACGCTTCCAGCTCGACATCATGCGGGTGCCGGGAATCATCGTGGCGCGCACCGACGCCGAGGCCGCGAACCTGATCGACAGCCGCGCCGACGAGCGGGATCAGCCGTTCCTGCTCGGCGTCACCAACCTCAAGATCCCGTCGTACAAGTCGTGTTTCCTGGCGATGATGCGGCGGTTCTACGACCAGGGCCTGACCGAGATCAACGGTCACCTGCTCTACGACCTGCCCGAAGGCCAGTACGAAGCTGCCGAGGCGTGGCTGACCGGCGCGGGCATCATGGACGAGATCGCCGCGGCGGTCGAGTCGTGGACGTCCGGCGCCGCATCCTCGGTCGACGCCCTGTACGACGCGGTCGAGTCGAAGTTCGTCGACGCCTGGCAGGACGACGCGGGCCTCAACACCTACGGCGAGGCGGTCGCCGAGGTCATCGAGTTCCGTGAACGTGAGGGTGAATCCGTCGCGATGAGCGCCGCCGAGTGGCGCGAGTTCGCCACCAGAGCGCCGTTGTACACGGCCACCAACAAGGCGAGAGAACTCGGCGTCGACGTCGCGTGGGACTGCGAACCGGCCAAGACCCCGGAAGGCTACTACCAGGTGCGCGGCGGAATTCCGTACGCCATCGCCAAATCGCTGGCCGCCGCGCCGTTCGCGGACATCCTGTGGATGGAGACCAAGACCGCCGATCTGGCCGACGCCAAGCAGTTCGCCGACGCGATCCACGCCGTGTACCCCGATCAGATGCTGGCCTACAACCTGTCGCCGTCGTTCAACTGGGACACCACGGGCATGACCGACGACGAGATGCGGGCGTTCCCCGAGGAACTCGGCAAGATGGGGTTCGTCTTCAACTTCATCACCTACGGCGGTCACCAGGTGGACGGCGTGGCGTGCGAGGAGTTCGCGACCTCACTGCGCCAGGAGGGCATGCTGGCGCTGGCCCGGCTGCAGCGCAAGATGCGCCTGGTCGAATCCCCCTATCGCACACCGCAAACGCTCGTCGGCGGGCCACGCAGCGACGCGGCCCTGGCGGCGTCCTCCGGACGGACAGCGACCACCAAGGCCATGGGCAAGGGCTCCACGCAGCACCAGCACCTGGTGCAAACCGAGGTGCCCAAGAAGCTGCTCGAGGAATGGCTCGCGATGTGGAGCGAGCACTACGGGTTGCCCGAAAAACTCCACGTGCAACTGCGCCCGCGGCGCGCGGGTTCCGACGTGCTGGACCTGCAGATCCTGGGCGAGGGCGGCGACGGCACAGACCCGCTGGCCAACGTGGTCGTCGACCCCATCAAGGATCGCCACGGCCGCAGCATCCTCACGGTGCGTGACCAGAACACGTTCGCCGAGCAGATGCGCAAGAAACGCCTGATGGACCTGATCCACTTGTGGCTGATCCACCGTTTCAAGGCCGAGATCGTGTACTACGTGACGCCAACCGAGGACAACATCTACCAGACCGAGAAGATGAAAGCGCACGGCATCTTCAGCGATGTCTACCAGGAGGTCGGCGAGATCATCGTGGCCGACGTCAACAAGCCCCGTATCGAGGAACTGCTGGCCTCCGACCGTGAGGCACTGGGTCGGCTGATCCGCAAGGAGGACTGAAAAGCGGCATGCCGCTGCAGAACCGTGTCGCCCCGACCGGCGCCGTCATCGCCGCGGCGGGGCGCGGCACCTTCATGGGCAACCGCGGCATCCTGCACGACGACACCGGGCGCATCGTGCGCGCGTCACGAAACCGGGCGTGGCTGATCTGCCGTCTCGATTTCAAGGGCCGCAGACGTGAGTTGATGCGCCCGGGCACATACACCGAGTTGTTCTTCCTCGACGAAGCGGTGGCACTCGCCGCCGGGCACCGGCCCTGCGGCGAATGCCGACGCGAGTTCTACCGTGCGTACATCGATGCGGTCAGTGCGCAGAACCCCGAGCCGATCCGGGGCGCACAGGAACTGGACAGGAAACTCAGCGCATCCCGTCAGCTTCCGCGCACCACATCGCACCTCGACGCACTGCCCGACGGTACGTTTCTCCTCATGGGCGACAACGACTTTCGGCTCCTCTGGCAGGGCGGGTTGCACCGCTGGTCGCCGCAGGGTTACACCGGCGTGATTCCTGCCGCGTACGGCCCGGAATTCGCAGCGGTGCTCACGCCGGAATTGTCAATTCACGCGCTGCGCAAGGGATATCCTGTTCAGGTCCACCCCACCGCGCGCCAAAGACCTTGAGCACCCGTCACACTTCGGTAATCACTTTCGGGCAGTCGTCGGCCGCCGACCTGTGGCTTAATGAATGCCGTGCCCGATAATCCCAAGCCGGTCCTGAACCGGCGCAGAGTCCTGCTGGGAGCGGCGGCGATCGGCGGCTTCTTGGCCGTGGACCTCGGAGCGTTGCTGTTCGCCACCAACACCCTTGGGACGCAACGACTCACCCCGAGAGCAATTCTCGAGGCGCTCGCCCCACCCGGCGGCCGACCCCGCGGCTACCGCGCCAACCATGCCAAAGGCGTCGCGGTATCCGGCTATTTCGACAGCAATGGCAACGGCCAGGAGATCTCCCGCGCCGCCGGGTTGGCGCCCGGGCGAACACCGGTCATCGGCCGGTTCTCGTTCGGTGGCAGCGACCCGCATGTGGCCGACGATCCGTCGCTGGCCCGTGGCCTGGGCCTGGCGTTCGGCTTTCCCTCCGGTCAGCAGTGGCGGACGGCCATGCTGAGTCTGCCGGTTTTCCCCGACAAGACACCAGAGGGTTTCTACGAACGCACACTGGCCGGAAAACCCTTGCCCTCCACGGGTAAACCGGATCCCGATGCGATGCCGAAGTACCTTGCCGCACATCCGGAGACCAAAGCCGCGTTGGACATCATCAAAGCCACGAAACCGAGTCCCGGCTTCGCCGACAGCACCTTCCGCAGCCTGATGGCGTTCTACTTCGTCGACGACAAGGGAGTGCGCACCCCGGTGCGCTGGTCGTTGGAGCCCATGCAGGCAGCGCTGCCCGCAGGCACCGGGGACGACCGCCTGTTCGACGCACTGGTCCGGCAGATACGCAGCGGTCCCGTGCGGTGGAGGCTGCTGCTCACCGTCGGTGAGCAGCAGGACCCGGTCACCGACGCCACCGTGCCCTGGCCCGCCGATCGGCGCGTCATCGACGCAGGGACGCTGACCCTGGACACTGTCGAGACCGACGGTCCGGGCAACGGACGCGACGTCAACTTCGATCCGCTGGTGCTGCCCGACGGTATCGAGCCGTCCGAGGACCCGATGCTCAGTGCGCGGTCGGCGGCCTACGCCGCGTCCTACCGGCTGCGCACGAGTGAGACTCCGTCGATCCCGCCCGAGGTACAGGTCGACAAGGTCGAGGAGGTGGCGCAGTGACGGCCACCGGCACCGACGAGACCATCGCACCGACCACCACACAGGCACGGCACGCGGTATCGACCAGGGTGTTCCACTGGCTCACCGCGATTCTCGTTTTCGCCGCGCTGTTCATCGGCTTCGTGATGGTGAATTCGGTGGCCAGTTATGCCCAGCTGCTGGTCATCCACAAGGCACTGGGTGTCACGATCCTGGTGGTCGTGGTGATCCGCATCGGCAACCGGCTCTTTCACCGCGGCCCGCCGCTTCCGTCGACCGTCGGCGCACTCGAGCGCAAAGCCGTTGTGCTGTCCGAGGTTTCGATGTACGCCCTGCTGGTCGCCCAGCCGCTGATCGGGTGGGCGATGCTGTCGGCCGCGGGAAATCACGTCGCGGTGTTCAACCTCGTGCGGCTTCCCCGTATCGCACCGTTCAGCGCCGATCTCTACGGCGTGCTGCGCCAGGCGCACACGGTGGCGGCGTTCCTGTTGGTCGCGGCGATCGCAGCACACGTCTGCGCGGTGCTGCTGCACAGCGTCACGCTGCGTGACGGGATGCTGCGCCGAATGACCTTCGGGTCATCCACGCGCGGCTGAGCCGGTCCCGGCCGGACCTGTCCGGCCCGCGCACAGCCTGGCCGCGGCCGTCGACGCCACGAAACCGGCGAGTGCCGACCATCCCACGACGCCGTCGAGACCGTTCTTGGCCATGAGCGTCAGCACCGCGCCGGCCACGCAGATCAGCGCGCCGGCGACGATCGACCGGGCGCCGGTCGCCTGCACCTGGTCATCCCACCAGGGCAGCGGCCGGTGCTCGATCGGCGACAACAAACGAAACGCGATGGCCATCAGCACGGCGAACACCACGGCGCGCAGGGCCAGTAGCCCCCAGAATTCCGGGGCGTGCGGGTCGAACGCGTCGAGACCGAGCGCGTGCAGACCCAACGCCGCCGCGGCGATCACGGGGATGTGCCACAGGTACAACGTCATCGCTCCCCCGTTGCCGACGGCGACCACGTGCCACACGCGGGGCCGGTGCGCCCAGCGGCCGACGGCGCGGGCGCATGCGACGAACAGGCACGACACCCACGTGCAGTGCAGGGCGAGCAGCATCGTGGGCGGAGACACGTTGGACACGCGCTCGGCGCCGGTCACCACGAGTGACACGTCGTACGGCCCGACCAGCGCGAGCATGATCTGCCCGGCGAGGGTGCACACCGCGACGGCCAAGGCGATGCGCGGGCGGATGAGCCTGCGCGCGTAGGCCACGCCGATCACCACGGGAATGAGCCACACGACCACCAGGTTGGCGGTGCCCGCCGCAGGGGTGCCCACGGCGAAGCGCAGGCCGTCGAATACGGCGGCGAGCGCCACAAGAGCGGTCACCAACGCGCCCACCGCACGCCCCGAGGACATACGGGTGAGTGCCGGCACGAACGCCAACACCACGAGGTACACGCCCAGGAACCACAGCAGCGCCACACACTCGCGTCCCAGCGCCGCGGTCGAATCGGCCCCCAGCGTGAGGTGCACGGCGACCAGGGCGACCACCCACGCCGCGAGATAGGCGAACACCGGCCGGCACAGGCGCTGGGCACGGGTGAACAGCCACGTCCCCCACGGTGTTCCCGCATGCCGGCTGTAGGTCCCTGCCGCTCCGCCCGCGAGGAAGAACAGCGGCATCACCTGCAGGATCCACGTGATGGGCGCCAGTGCGGGCAGCGCGCCGAGGATGTTGCCGACGCGCACGCCGGTGGAGTCGATCGTCGCGAGCAGCAGGGCACAGTGCCCGAACATCACCGCGACCAGCGCCGCGAGGCGCGCGACGTCGACCGCACGGTCGCGGTCGGGCCGCGTGGCACGGTCGACGTCTGATGCCCGGGTCGGCACGGCCTCAGGTGTCGGCATGCGTTTCAGTGTGCCCGCAGCGGGGCCCCGGGAGATGCGTAGTACTACTCGATCCCAGCTTCGATTCGGCGGGTCTCGCACGAACCGGATCTGACACACATCGGTGAGCGGGGACGTGACGAGCTCCTCGTCGCTGAGGAACTCGCGCCGCGACAGCGTGTACCCCGGTGGCGCACTGGGTATTACAACGGTCACCGTGAACCTCCTGTGCCGATGATCGAGACTCGTACGTGCTCAGCATCCGCACCGGGCGCACCGCAGGTCACGGGTAGCGCACCACTTCATATCGCGCCTCGCCCGCCCCTGGTTCACTGTGTGAACTCGAATAGGCTGCACCGCACCGGATTTCGGCGGCATCGACGCGTGAAGCAACAATCACGTCGGCGGTAACAGGCCCGACATCCCCCGGCGATCAGGTAGGCTGGACCCATTCCACCGATCCACCACCGGGTCGGTGACACCCTCGGGAATTCCACCGCATCCCTGCTTCCACCGGTTGCCTGCGCGTTCTCGTCTACCCATGCCGCATTGCCGGCAGCGTTTGGAGGCGCCACCACATGCACCATCGTCGATACCGGCCGACGAGCAGGCCCACACCCCTGGCGTGGTTCTACCGACTCGACCGTCGGATGCAGGCGGACCTGCTCGCCAATCCGCACGGGTATCTTCCCGATGGTGTGGCGGCCGAGATCGCCTCCCACACGGTGCGTAGCTATCGGGACGAGAAACCGCAGGAGTCTCGTCTGTGGCAGCTGCGCTCGGCGGAAGCCAATCTGCTCGAAGACGAGCGTCTGCGCCTCGACAGGTGGTGGCGTGAGCTGCCGGATGAGGCCAGGGCCGCCCTCCTCACCTGCAGGGACGGCTCGGTGCCGCGCGCATGGCGCGCCACCGTGCTCGACCTGCATCCGGACGGGCTGGGGCCGGGAACAGACCTGGAAGCCGAGTTCAGGATGTCGGGCATCGCGGCCGCCTACATAGAGATGGTCGCGACCTGCTGCCTTTGAGGCAGCCCTGACACGGCCTGGAGACAACCCTGCGAAGTTCGCCATGGCGAACACGCGCGAAGAGCACCCTCTCGAAGTTCCGCCGCAGTAGATTGCTGGCCGTGGGTGGTATCCGGTTGGCAAATGGTCGTGGACGATGGTTGGCGTTCGGCGTTTCGATCAGCGTCGCCGCCGCGATGTTCTATGCGCAGGGCACCGATACGTCGTGCTGCGGGCCGACGGCGGCGGCCTCCCAACCGGATCAACCGGCGGCGGCGTCCGCGCCTGCGCCCGCCCACGCCGAGTTGCTGGCTGCCGCCGCACCCGCGGCCGCTCGCGATTTCCAGTTCGCGCTGCCGCCGGGCGCCGCACCCGAGTCCGGTCTGCAGGTCAACACGATCTGGACGGCACGTGCCATCAGCGTGATGTTCCCCGAGATCAAGACCATCGGCGGATACCGTCAGGATCCGCTGAAGTGGCATCCCAACGGTTTGGCGATCGATGTGATGATCCCGAATCACCAGTCCGAGAAGGGCATCGAGCTGGGCAACCAGATCGCCGGTTTCGCGTTGGCCAACGCGAAACGCTGGGGCGTGCTGCACGTGATCTGGCGGCAGGGTCTCTATCCGGGCATCGGCGCGCCGAGCTGGACGGCCGATTACGGCAACGAGACCGCCAATCATTTCGATCACGTCCACATCGCCACAAATGGCGGCGGTTACCCTACCGGCAAAGAAATGTATTTTCTGAATTCAAAGACTTTGGCGAACTGATCGCACCGTTTTCGATTCGTCGCGACCATCAAGATCTCTTGGAGTCAATCCAGACTGGACAATTCATGCGCTTTTCAAGATCGGACAGACGGCGCATCCAATCCGTCTCACCAGTTGGTTCACGGTTCGACAACCAGTATCACCTGCGCTGGACCGCACCCGGAAAGCGACAACAGGCAGACAAAGGTTCGTGACATTTCAATGAGCGCATGAACTCGAACTTCACGGATCTCCGATGAGCGTGAAGTTTGCCCGCTACTCTGAATTCCATTGAGTCTCGCCGATGAAATAGCCAGCGGCGACTCTATTTCGGTGCGTCCAAGGGGGGACGGCTGATCGGAGGTTCGAGGTACCGGACGCGATGACCACAATTCTGGGGTGAGTTCATGGTTGGTGACCCGACACGGCGGTTGTTGTCCATCGATCTGCTCGATGACGACGAGCATGACAGACTCGACGACTGGGGCAACCGGTCCGCCCTGACGAGGCCGGCCGCCCAGCAGAAAACGATCCCGCAACTCTTCTCCGCCCAGGTCACCCGGACGCCGACCGCCCACGCACTGGTGTGTGGCGAACGCGTCTTCACCTACCGCGAATTGGATGAGGCCACCGATCGTCTCGCGATGCGATTGACGCGTAGTGGGTCCGGACCGGGCCAATGTGTGGCGCTCCTGCTGCCCCGCTCAGCCGAAGCCATCATCGCGATTCTCGCCGTGCTCAAGTCAGGGGCGGCGTATCTGCCCATGGATACGGCTCATCCGGATGCACGGCTGCGCTTCATGCTCCATGACGCCAAACCCGTCGCGGCCGTGACGACGTCCGCACTTCATACGCGATTGACCGGGACGGGCATACCTCTCCTCGATATCGACGCATGCGACACCGGCGCAAGCGCGCCCATCCGCCCGCCCGTACCCGACGATCTCGCATACCTGACGTACACGTCGGGCACCACCGGTGTACCCAAAGCTGTCGCGGTGACCCACCGGAACGTCACACAGTTGCTGGAATGTCCACACCCAGCGCTTCCCGCAAGTCCGGGACAGGTTTGGTCGCAATGGCATTCGCTGGTCTTCGATGTGTCGGTATGGGAGATCTGGGGTGCGCTGCTCCACGGCAACCGGCTCGTGGTGGTGCCTGAATCCATCGCGAGTTCGCCACACGAGCTCAATGCGCTGCTGGTCCGGGAACGTGTGACCGTGCTGTGCCAGACTCCCTCGTCTGCGGGCATGCTCTCAGCCGAGGGTCTGGACCGGACCGCGCTGGTGGTGGCCGGTGAAGCCTGCCCGGCTGATCTGGTGCAAAGATGGGCGCCCGGGCGCGTGATGCTCAATGCCTATGGCCCGACGGAGGCCACCGTGTACGCCGCGATGAGTTCTCCGCTTTCATCGGATGCCGATCCGGTCCCGATCGGACGGCCGGTCCCCCACGCCGCCGCCTTCGTCCTGGACAAGTTCCTGCGACCGGTTCCCGACGGCGTGGTCGGCGAGTTGTACATCGCGGGAGCCGGGGTCGCGGTCGGCTACGCACGCCGCTCCGCTTTGACCGCATCACGATTTGTCGCCTGTCCATTCGGGACCCCCGGGCAGCGGATGTACCGTACCGGCGACCTGGTGCGCTGGGACGACGACGGACACCTGGTGTATCTGGGTCGCTGCGACGAGCAGGTGAAGATACACGGCTACCGCATCGAGCTGGGCGAGGTGCAGGCCGCATTGGCCGGCCTCGACGGCGTGGACCAAGCGGTGGTGACGGTCCGCGAGGACCGCCCTGGCGACCAGCGGCTGGTCGGCTACATCATCGGTGCCGCCGATCCCAGCGCGTCACGCCGCGCACTGGCAGAGCGGCTCCCGGCGTACATGGTTCCCGCCGCGGTGGTGGTGCTCGACTCGCTGCCACTGACGGTGAACGGCAAGCTGGACAAGCGCGCGCTGCCTGCCCCGGACTACCGCGGCGATTCCGGATCGTTCCGCGCTCCCAGCTCAGACGTCGAGCGGATCCTCACAGACATCTATTCCGAGGTGCTCGGGGTGGACCGGGTGGGCGTCGACGATTCGTTTTTCGCACTGGGCGGCGACAGCATTCTGTCGATGCGGGTCGTCGCGCAGGCCCGTATGCAGGGTCTGCGGCTTCGGCCTCGCGATGTGTTCGTCGAGCAGACAGTTGCAAGGCTGGCTACAGCAGCCACCCTCGTGAGTGGTCAGCGCGAGCCCGATGAGGACGTCACCGCGCCCGTCACGGCGACGCCGATGATGCGCTGGCTGCAAACCGTGGGCGGCCAGGTGGACCAGTTCCACCAAGCGATGGTGCTGCAAGCACCCGCCGACGCTGCAGGCTGTGAGTTCGCCGATGTGGTGGGCGTGGTGCAGGACCTGCTGGACCACCACGCCGCGTTGCGGCTCTGCGCGAGTGGAGATGGTCCATCGGCACCCGTACTTGAGGTGGGCGCCGTGCGCGCAGCCGACTGTGTGCAGTCGGTCGACACCCTGTGTGCCGCAACGTTGGCGAAGGCGCGCTCACGGTTGAATCCGGCTGAGGGCCGCCTGCTCTCGGCGCTGTGGGTACCAGATACACACCAGTTGGCCCTGATGATCCACCACGTCGGGGTGGATGGAGTGTCCTGGCGAATCCTTCTGGAGGACCTCAACATCGCGTGGGCTCAACGTCGCGCTCACCAGCGGGTGGAGCTGCCCCCCGAGGGGACGTCGTTGGCTCACTGGTCTGCTCTGCTGCAAACGCACGCATATTCGCCCGAGGTCGTCGCCCAGGCGGGTGCCTGGCAGCAGGTGCTGTCCATCGCGAACCCTCTGCCCGAGATACAACCGGCCGTGGACACCTACGCGAGCGCGGGTCATCTGTCTGTGTCGTTAAACTCCGAGACCACCCGGCAGTTGCTCGGCGAGGTACCCGCAGCGTTTCACACCGGGGTGGGCGACATCATGCTCATCGCATACGCCCTGGCGTGGAACGAGTTTCGAGGTGGCCGCGGCGCCTCGATCACCATCGACGTCGAAGGTCACGGCCGCGACGAAGAACTGGGTGACGTCATCGGTGAAGACATCGACCTGTCCCGCACCGTGGGCTGGTTCACCACGAAGTATCCCGTGGCCATCACCGTCGCCCCTCTCCGTTGGGACCTCGTACGAGACGGCGCACCTGCCCTCGGCGCCATGATCAAGTCAGCCAAAGAACAATTGCACAGCCTTCCGGGCACATTGACGTACGGATTGCTGCGTCACCTGAATTCCGACGTCGACCTATCGGGCTGCGAACCCACCATCGGTTTCAACTATCTGAGCCGTGTCGGCGCGGATCACCTGGGCGACCGGCTCTGGCGAATCGATCCCGAGGGACTGGCCCTCGCCGAGGTCGCTTCTGAGGTGCCGATGCCGCTGATGCACACACTCGAGCTCAACGCAGGCACGCTGCAAGTCGATTCGCCGGCCGGTACGCCGGAGCCGGCACTCCAGGCGGCATGGACGTGGGCACCCTCGGCTGTGGACGAAGCGCAGGTGAAGCGGTTGAGCCAGCTGTGGTTTGAAGCACTCACCGGCATCTGTGCTCACGTGAGATCCGGTGGCGGCGGATTGACGCCTTCCGACATCGCACCGGCCGTCCTGACCCAGTCGCAGATCGATCAAATCGCCGAACGGTACGGCGTCGCCGACATCCTCCCGCTGACCCCGCTGCAGCAGGGGCTGTTCTTCCACTCGTTGATCAGTCCCGGTGAGGCTTCGACCGATGTGTACGCGGTGCAGTTGGACATCACGGTGACCGGCCTCCTCGACGCTGATCGTCTGCACGACGCCCTGCTGACCGTGCTGCGACGCCATCCCAACCTCGTGGCACGTTTCTGTGGCGACTTCGACCCGCCGGTTCAGATCATCCCGGACGGCCCGGTCATGGCCTGGCGTTACATGGATCTGCGCGAAGACGACCGGCCGCCCGAGGTAGAGATCGAAAAACTCTGCACCGCCGAGCGCGTCGCTGTTTGTCACCTCACTGATCGGCCGGCCTTCCGCGCAGCGTTGATCCGCACCGCGGGCAACCATCACCGATTCGTGATGACGTTCCACCACATCGTTGTCGATGGGTGGTCTCTTCCGATACTCCTCAAGGAGATCTTCGGCGCGTACTTCGAACACCGGCTGCCTGCCCCGAGGCCCTATCGTGACTTCGTTGGCTGGCTTTCCGCTCAGGACCACGACGCTGCGCGTGCAGCATGGCACGAGGTGATGGGCGGATTCGCCAGCCCGACGGTGCTCACTCGCCCGGGGCCCCCAGGGCCACGCCGCGCGCACACCTACCATGTGCCCGCCGAAACGACGCGTGCAGTCGGCGATTTGGCCCGCTCCTGCCGCACCACGGTCAACACGGTCCTGCAGGCCGCGTGGGCGCAACTCCTGATGGCGCTCACCGGGCAGCATGACGTCGCGTTCGGAACCGCTGTCTCCGGTCGGCCTGCCGAACTGGCGGGATCCGATTCGCTTGTCGGGCTGTTGATCAACACCATTCCTGTGCGGGCCAATGTCCCACCGACGGCATCTGTCTCAGACCTGCTGGACCAACTGCAGCGCACGCACAACGCCACTGTCGACCATGAATATATGTCACTCAACGAGATTCATCGGATCACCGGTCATGACCAGTTGTTCGACACCCTGTTCGTGTACGAAAGCTACCCCTTCGACGCAGGTGCTTTCGCCGGCACACACGAGTTGGCGATCACCGACTTCACCACCCGGGAACACAACCATTATCCATTGTCGGTCATCGCGATACCCGGTCACGAGTTGGGTCTGCGTGCGGAGTTCGACAGTGTCCGATTCACCGACGACGATATCGAGGAGCTGATCGAACGATTCCTGCGTGTGCTCGCGGCCATGATCGACGATCCGGAACGGAGAGTATCGACGATCGACGTGCTCGGCACCTCCGAGCGTGAGCGGCTCGACAGCTGGTGCCGGCGAGAGCGGCTACGTGGAAAGGGTTCTGGTTCCTCATCGATTCCGGAACGATTCTCCGCACAGGTCGTTCGGACCCCGGATTCGGTCGCGGTCACGTGCGGCGGAGAGTCGCTGACCTATGCAGAGCTCGACGAGACCGCCGATCGATTGGCAAACCTGTTGACCTTGCATGGCGCAGGGCCGGGCACCTACGTCGCCATCATGTTGCCCCGATGCGCACAAGCGATTGTGGCGATCCTCGCCGTGCTCAAGACCGGTGCGGCATATCTGCCCATCGACCCGGTCCTGCCGGACGCACGTGTGCAGTTCATGCTCGATGACACCGCGCCGATCGCCGCGGTCACCAACGATGAGCTGCGCTCCCGGTTCGACGGGTTCGCCGGGATGGTCGTGGAGGCCGACGATCCGGCCATGTCCCTTCACCCCACCACCGCACTGCTGGCCCCCGCCGCCGATGACATCGCCTACGTCATCTACACGTCGGGCACCACCGGACGACCCAAAGGCGTGGCTGTCACCCATCACAACGTCACTCGGCTCTTCGACGCGCCCTATCCCGGTCTCACGTTCGGGTCTGGCCAGGTCTGGACCCAATGCCACTCGACGGGATTCGACTTCTCGGTGTGGGAGATATGGAGCGCGCTGCTCCACGGAGGGCGGCTCGTGGTGGTGCCCGAGTCCGTCACCAGCTCACCGAGCGACCTCCATGAACTTCTCGTCACCGAACACGTCACCATGTTCAGCCAGACACCGGCCGCTGCTGCGGCTCTGTCGCACACCGGCTTGGAGGATCTGACGCTGGTGGTCGGCGGAGAAGCGTGCCCGAGTGAGGTGGTTCAGCGCTGGGCGCCCAAGCGCACGATGATCAACGGGTACGGACCAACCGAGACCACCGTATTCGCCTCCACCAGTGAGCCTTTGAATCCGTCCTCCCCGGGTGATGTTCCAATCGGCGCACCGGTACCCGGCGCCGCCGTGTTCGTCCTGGACTCGTGGCTGCGTCCGGTCCCACCGGGCGTCGCGGGTGAGGTCTACGTCGCCGGCGGCGGTGTGACCGTCGGCTACGTGCACCGGCCTGGTATGACCGCGTCGCGCTTCGTGGCTTGTCCGTTCGCGGCGGACGGCAGCCGGATGTATCGCACCGGTGACCTCGCTCGCTGGGGAACCGACGGCCAGCTGCGTTATCTCGGGCGTGCCGACGATCAAGTGAAGATCCGCGGCTTCCGGATCGAACTCGGCGAGATCCAATGTGCGCTCGCCGACCTCGACGGGGTCGACCAAGCGGCCGTCGTCGTGCGCGAGGACCAGCCCGGTGACAAGCGACTGGTCGGCTACATCACCGGCACCATGGACCCGGCCGTGGCACGTGAAATGCTTGCCGATCACCTGCCGCCCTACATGGTTCCGGCGGCCGTCCTGCGGTTGGACACGCTACCTGTGACCGTCAACGGCAAACTCGATCAGCGCGCGCTCCCCGTGCCCGGGTACGGCGACACCCGGATTCATCGCCCGCCTGTGACCCGGACCGAGAAGGTGGTCGCGGGCGTCTTCGGCCAGGTGCTCGGTGTAGAGCAGGTCGGCATCGACGACTCGTTCTTCGATCTGGGCGGCGACTCCATCTCAGCCATGCGGTGCGTCGCCGCGATCAACACCGCACTGGATGTCGGAGTCGGAGTGCAGGATTTACTGCAGGCACCGCAGGTTCGCCTGTTGAGCAGGCAGATTGAGGGCGGCGGCGAAACCGACACGTTGGCCGCAGGCGGCGCAACCGTGGAGTCGGTGCACGGATCAGCCGACGTCACCGAGATCCGTGCCGCCGATCTGACACTGGACAAGTTCATCGACGACGCGGCATTGTCCGCGGCGCGGAACTTACCCCGAACCGACGCGAAGATCCGCACGGTGCTGTTGACCGGTGCGACCGGGTTCCTCGGACGATTTCTCGTGTTGGAATGGCTGCAGCGGTTGGAGCCTGTCGACGGGAAACTGGTGTGCCTGGTTCGGGCCGCGTCCGACGCCGAGGCCCGTGTGCGACTTGAAAAGGTGTTCGACTGTGGTGACCCGCTGTTGCTCAATCGCTTTCGGCAGTTGTCGACGAACCGCCTGCAGGTGGTGGCCGGAGACAAGAGCGCAGCATCGCTGGGACTGAACGCCACGGTCTGGACCGAGCTCACGGCGTCGGTGGATCTGGTCATCGACTCCGCGGGCTTCGTCAACGGCATCCTGCCTTACCGGGAGTTCTTCGGCCCGAATGTCGCGGGCACCGCCGAGGTGATCCGGTTCGCACTCACCACGAAACTCAAGTCCTACGCTTATGTGTCGACCGCCGATGTGCGCCAACAGATCGAGCCCGCGGCCTTCACCGAGGACGCCGACATCCGCGTCATCAGCCCGAGCCGGCAGATGGACGCCGGCTATGCCAGCGGATACGGCAACAGCAAGTGGGCCGGCGAGGTCCTGTTGCGCGAGGCGCACGACCTGTGCGGACTCCCGGTGCGAGTGTTCCGCTGCGACATGCTCCTCACCGACACGACGTATTCCGGTCAGCTCAACCTGCCGGACAACTTCACCCGGATGGTGTTGAGCGTCGTGTCAACCGGTTTGGCGCCGGCATCGTTCTATCAACTGGACAACACCGGTGAGCAGCAACGTGCCCACTACGATGCGCTCCCCGTCGGGTTCGTGGCGGAGGCGATCAGCACGCTCAGCGTCGGCGCAGTCGACGGATTCGAGACCTACCACGTGATGAATCCTCATGACGACGGCGTCGGAGCCGACCAGTACGTCGACTGGCTGATCGAGGCCGGCTATCCGATCCGGCGCATCGCTGACTTCGCTGAATGGTTGCGGCGCTTCGAAACCGCGCTCCGTTCCCTTCCTGAGCGGCAGCGCCAACATTCGGTTCTACAGATCCTCACCGCACGTCACGACCTGGCTCAGGGCGCCGACCTACAGGCCCCTGAGCCCACGCTCGGCTCGTACGGACCCACCGACCGGTTCCGCGCCGCGGTCCGTGAACACCGGATCGGCGGGGAGGGTGACATTCCCCACGTGACACCGCAAATCATCATCAAATACGTCGCCGATCTGCAGCGCCTGGGGCTGCTCGATGCCCACCCCACATCCGCACCGCGGTCCGCGTAGTCGCACACCTCCGCGATTGTGAAACGTCAGCGAAAAATCGGCCGAAATATCGCAGAGGTTTCACACTCGCGGAGTTTCTGCTGAGTAGAACTGGCCAGAAATTGTCAGCAAACCACCTCGGATTGCTGTCTTTCCTTTTCTGAAAGTTCGCTGGGAGAAGCGTCGTCGAGTCTGCGCAGCGGAATGCATTTCTCACGTCGAAAACTCCCGCCGGCGCATGTCACCCCGGCAACCGAATACGTCGTGACCGCGTCAAGTTTCTTGATATCAAGCCTTGTGAGCTGCGGATTCTTGTCGTACCGTCAACCAGGTTGATTAGTAGAACTAGGGGGTTTCCGTCAGCTCCTGCCGCCGCACATCGAAAGGGTCACGAATGCAGCGGTTTTCGGTCGGAGGACGACTGAGGCAACGCTGGATGTTTCTGGTGGCGATCGTGGTGATCGTGGTCGCCGGTTTCACCGTGTACAGGCTCCACGGGGTTTTCGCCTCGCAGGACGTCACGTCCACGCCCAGTAATTCCGCCAATGAGATCGTTCAGTTCAACCCGAAACACGTCGTCATGGAGGTCATGGGCCCGCCAGGCGCGGTAGCCACCGTTACGTATCTGGACGTCGATGCCCAGCCGCAGCGCGCTGACAATGTCCCGCTGCCCTGGACCTACGACACGACCACCACCCAGCCCGGGGTGTTCGTCAACGTCCAGGCCCAGGGCGACCGCAGCTCGATCGGGTGCCGCATCACGATCGATGACGACGTCAAGGACGAAAGGTGGGTCAATACCGTGGACGCCTACACGTTTTGTCTGGAGAAGTCCGGATGAGCGCGCGGTTCTCGGTACCGGCGATTCCGGACCTGATCCGGCGGTTCTCTGTTCTCATCGCGCTGTTCTGGCTGGGCCTGGCAGTCGTGACGAACGTGTTCGTGCCCCAGCTGGAAACCGTCGCCGAGGCCCACAACGTCTCGTTGAGTCCGCAGGACGCGCCCTCGTTGCAAGCCGCCAAGCGCATCGGCGAGGTGTTCGACGAATTCGATTCCGACAGTTCGGCAATGATCGTCCTGGAGGGTGACGAGCCGCTGGGCGACGAGGCGCATCGCTACTACGACGGCCTGATCGACAAACTGTCGAAGGACACCAAGCACGTCGAACACATCCAGAACTTCTGGGGGGATCCGCTGACCGCGGCCGGCTCTCAGAGCCAGGACGGCAAGTCCGCGCTGGTACAGATCTACCTGGCCGGAAATCAGGGTGAATCGCTGGCCAACGAGTCGGTCGACGCCGTGCGGGCCATCGTCGACGACACGCCTCCGCCACCGGGACTGCGGGCGTATGTCACCGGCGCCGCTCCGCTGGTCACCGACCAGTTCGAGGTCGGCAAACAGGGCACGCTGAAAACCACCCTGCTCACTCTCGGCGTGATCGCGGTGATGCTGTTCTGGCTCTACCGCCGCGTCACCACGGTCCTGGTGGTCATGTTCACGGTGATGATCGAGCTGACGGCCTCCCGAGGGGTCGTCGCGGTGCTCGCGAACGCAGGCATCATCGACCTCTCGACGTATTCGACAAACCTGTTGACACTGTTGGTGATCGCCGCAGGCACCGACTATGCGATCTTCATCCTCGGCCGGTTCCACGAGGCCCGCTATGCCGAGCAGGACCGCCTCACCGCGTTCACCACCATGTACCACGGCACCGCGCACGTGATCCTGGGGTCGGGCCTGACGATCGCCGGTGCGGTGCTCTGCCTGACCTTCACCCGGTTGCCCTACTTCCAAAGTCTCGGTGTCCCCGCGGGCATCGGCGTCCTGGTGGCGGTCGTGGCAGCGCTGACACTGGCGCCCTCGATCCTCATCATCGGCAGGCACTTCGGCCTGTTCGAACCGAATCGGCCGCTGCGGACCAAGAATTGGCGGCGCATCGGCACCGCAATCGTACGGTGGCCCGGACCCGTTCTGGTGGTGACCATCGCGGTGGCGCTGATCGGACTCCTGGCTCTCCCGCAGTACACCACGAGTTACAACACCCGGCCGTACCTGCCCGCCACCGCCCCGGCCAACGTGGGGTACACAGCGGCGGAACGCCACTTCTCCGAGGCCCGTCTGAACCCCGAACTGATGATGATCGAGGCCGATCACGACCTGCGTAATCCCACCGACATGATCTTGCTGGAGCGGGTCGCCAAGGCTGTGTTCCACACCGACGGCATCGCGCAGGTGCAGTCGATCACGCGGCCACTCGGAACACCGTTGGACCACACCTCGATTCCGTTCCAGATCAGCACCGGCAACGCATCGCAGATCAACAATCTGCCCTTCCAGCAAGCGCGAGGGGACGATCTGCTCAAGCAGGTCCAGGTGATCAACGACGGCATCGATGTGCTGCGTCAGCAGTATGCGCTGCAGGAACAGTCCGGGGCCATCACCCACGAACAGTCCGAGGCATTCAAGAAGACCGTCGCCACCGCGCAGGATCTACGCGACAAGATCGCCAACTTCGACGACCAGTTCCGTCCGCTGCGCAACTACTTCTACTGGGAGCCACACTGCTTCGACATCCCGATGTGCGCCGCGATCCGGTCGGTGTTCGACTCCCTCGACGGAATCGACGAGTTGACCGACCAGTTGGCCAGCGTGTCCGGCAGCATCGCCAAACTCGATGAACTGCAACCGAAACTGCTCGCGCTGATCCCGCCACAGATCGCCAACCAGGAAGCCAACCGTGATCTGACGATGTCGAACTACGCGACCACCACCGGTCAGAACGCACAGGCCGAGGAGTCGCTGGAAAACTCGACGGCGTTGGGTCAGGCGTTCGACGCGGCGAAGGTCGATGACTCGTTCTATCTACCGCCGGAGGCGTTCACCAACCCCGAGTTCCAGCGCGGCCTGAAGCTGTTCCTGTCGCCCGACGGCAAAGCGGCCCGGCTGATCATCACCCACGAGGGGGATCCCGCGTCACCAGAGGGCATCTCGCACATCGAGGCCATCCGGCACGCAGCCAAGGAAGCCGTCAAGGGCACTCCCCTGGCCGGGTCGAAGATCTATCTCGCAGGCACCGCGGCCACCTACAAGGACATCGCCGACGGCGCCGAATACGACCTGATGATCGCGGCGATCGCTGCACTCACCCTGATCCTGTTGGTGATGATGTTCGTCACCCGCAGCCTGGTCGCCGCACTGGTGATCGTGGGAACCGTGGCATTGTCGCTGGGCGCCTCGTTCGGGTTGTCGGTGCTGATCTGGCAGGACCTTTTCGGCATCGAATTGTTCTGGATCGTGCTGGCGCTGGCGGTGATCCTGCTGTTGGCCGTGGGGTCCGATTACAACCTGCTGCTGATATCCAGACTCAAGGAGGAGATCGACGCGGGCGTCAACACCGGCATCATCCGCGCCATGGCCGGTTCCGGGTCGGTGGTCACCGCGGCAGGGCTGGTGTTCGCGGCCACCATGGCCTCGTTCCTGTTCGCCGACCTGCGGGTGCTCGGGCAGATCGGGACGACCATCGCACTGGGTCTGTTGTTCGACACGCTGATCGTGCGCTCGTTCATGACACCGTCGATCGCCGCGCTGCTCGGCCGGTGGTTCTGGTGGCCGCTGCGGGTACGCCCGCGCCCGGCCAGCCAGATGCTCCGGCCGTACGGTTCTCGCTCGGCGGTCCGGCAGCTGCTGCTGTGGGAGGACGATGATCCGGCCGTGGCACCAGTGCGCAAGTGAGAGAGAGGAATAGAAATGATCTGGGGTGATCTCACGATTCTGGCCGGGGTCATGATCGTGGTGTTCGGCGCATGCATGTTCGTCTACGTGAGCCGGCTGGAAAAGCGCCCGCCCGCCGCGCTGGGCGAGCAGGTGGGCGCCCACAAGGCCGTGCTGGCCAAACTGCGCAAGCGTCAGCCGCTGACCCGCGACGAGTACGACTACGCCACCGAACTGGTCACCGACGTCCGCTCGCCGCTGGCGTACGCGCTTCCCGGAGTCATGTTCAGCATGGGGTTCTTCTACGTGGTCGGATGCCTCTACGAGCTGCATGTGCACGGCGGTGATCCGTCGTTCCGTACGTTCGTCGGCCTCTTTCCGATGCTCAGCTCCGTCAACATCGCCGCTCAGTTGCGTCGCGTCGCGGGGTTGAAAGGCAAACTGCGGGACGCCACGGTGCTCGACGACGACACCGCGCCTGTGATGACTCCGGCCGGCCGGCACAGCGCCCCGACGGGGGCGTGAACAATTCGCGTAGTCGGCTACTCGTGAGCGCGGCCCGAGGAAACACATAGCGTTTTCTCGACGGTGAAAATGTTCATCGCCGCCGCGCAGCCCTTGCTGTGCCTCACGAACTCATCTGGCCGAAGGGATCATTCGATGAGTACACCGACAAAAACCAACAAACGCTCGAGCCTGACGAAGTACGAGGCGATCGGCTCGACCGGAGACCCGACGACCGCCGAGTCGTTGATCGTGGCGACCGAGTACGAGTCGTTGATCGTGGCGACCGAGTACGAGTCGCCGAACGGCCTGGATCTCAACAACACCGACCCGGACCAACGCCGAGGTCGCCGCGCGTGGGTTGGTCGAACATGCCGAGCCCGGATCGACCGGTTCTGAGGAGGACGAGTCCGCGCCCGCGCTGCTCGACGCCATCGTCGGAAGCTATCCGGAACTCGAAGAGGTCGCCGAGGTCATCATCGGCGCCGACAACCGGGTCCGCGTCGCCAACACCACCGTGTACCCGTGGCGGGCCATCTGCGCACTGCAGATCACCGCCGCCGACAACCGCCGATTCATCGGGACGGGGTGGCTGATCAGCCCGCGCACCGTGATCACCGCCGGGCATTGTGTCTACATGCACGACGCGGGCGGCTGGGCCAGGTCGATCAAGGTGATCCCGGGCTGCAACGACGGCAGCGAGCCGTTCGGAAGCTACACCGGAACCGTGCTCCGCAGCGTCACCGGATGGACGTCAAGCAAGAACCGCGAACACGACTACGGTGCGATCATCCTGCCGTCCTCGTCACGTCCGGGAGGGCAGACCGGAACGTTCGGCCTCGCGGTGAGAAACGATGGGTTCCTGATGAATTCGGCACTCAACCTGTCCGGCTATCCCGGTGACAAGGGCGGCCGCCAGCAGTGGTTCATGGCGCAGCCCCCAAGCGGGTGTCGGACCGGGTGATCACCTATGACATCGACACCATGGGCGGGCAGAGCGGCTCACCGGTCTGGGTGCTCGAAAACGGCCAGCGTTACGGGGTCGGAGTGCACACCAACGGGAGTTCCTCCGGTAACTCGGCCACCCGCATCAACACCGCCGTGTTCAACAACATGGTGAACTGGAAGAACGCGGGGCTCTGAAATCTCCGTGGTCATCGTTGTTTTCGAGGATTCCGCCGGTCGCCCGCTGGCTGATGCCGTGGTCAGCATCGCCAGTGCGCCCGGCGAGATCCGCGATATCGGCATGGTCACCGACGAGCACGGCGAGATCGCGCTCGGTGACGCCGACGATGGGATCTACGATTTCGCGGTGTTCTCGGCCGGTACGTCACACCGTGTGTCGGCCCGGATCACCGGTTCGGATTCGCGGGTCACCGTCGTCGTGCAGTGACGTCGCGCGTTCGCCAGACCCGTCACGTCGCGACATGTAGCAGCTCGCTCAGCCCGGTGCGGTGCATCATCTCGGCCTTCAACCGGTCAAGCACCGTGAACCCGACCTGGCCGCCGTCATCGGACGGGTCGACATGCACGCGGAAGGGCCGCTTGCCGAACGGGGCGTCTACGACCGCGACGACCGCGTCGGCCACGGTGGTGGGATCGGCCTCCGGTGGGACCAACTCGTTGAACGCCTTCTGGATGCGCTCCCCGTAGCCGGTATATGGGCCCGCCTCGTACGCGGCGGCCACATCCTCATCCCCCGGCACAGCGGCATTCGCAAACTGATTGGTGCCGGACGTGAAGGCCCCTGGCACGATGATGGACGTTTCGACGCCCCACAGCGTCAACTCCCGGGCGTAACTGACCGCCAACGCATCCATCGCGGCCTTCGCGGCGAAGTACGGTCCCAGATACGGTGGCGTGCCCCCGGCCGCACTGCTGCTCGACATCCACAGCAACAGCCCGCGGCGCCGGGCGCGCATGTGCGGCAGCACTGCACGGTTGACGCGCTGGGTGCCGACGACATTGATGTCGTACAACTGGGCCATCTGCTCGGCGGTGAACGCCTCGGCGGGGCCGAACGACATATGCCCGGCGTTGTGCAGGACCACGTCGACCCGCCCCGACTCCCCCAGCACGTGGTCGATCGCCGCATTCACCGACTCCTGGGAGCCGACGTCGAGTTCCACCGACCGCAGATCCACGCCGTTCGTCTGCGCGAAGCCGGCGATGGCAGCCACCTGCGCCGCGTTGTGTCCGGCCGTGCCACGCATCGAGGCGTAGACCGTGTACCCGGCCATGGCCAGCGCCTCGGCCGAGATCCGGCCGAATCCACTTGCCGCACCGGTGATCAGGACGACATTCGGGGTCACGCCGAGGCACCGTGCTGTGCGTGCGGGTCCGCGGCGTTCAAGATCGACACCACGTGGTCGTAGTCGCCGCGGGCCTCGCCGTAGCGCAGGAACTTCGCCTGCTCGACCAGGATCTCGTGGGCATCCGGTTCGGCTTCGAGCAAGGTCATCACGTCGGCGATGAAAACGTCGAGCGGCACGCCGTTCTCGTCCTCCTCGTGTCCGGGCATCAGTTGTGTGCGCACAGACGGCGGCACCAGTTCCACGACCTTCACACTGGTGTCCGCGAGCTGCATGCGGATCGATTCGCTGAGCATGTGGATGGCGGCCTTGGAGGCGTTGTAGGTGGGCGTCACGCCCAGCGGTGTGAAGGCCAGACCTGAACTCACGGTGACGATCGTGGAATCCGGCTGCGCCTGAAGATGTTCGACGAACGCCGCGATCAATCTGATGGGTCCCAGCACATTCGTCTCGACGGTGGCCTCGGCCGTGGCCAGGAAGGTCTCCGGCTGGTGCCAGTCCTCGACGCGCATGATCCCGGCCATGGTGACCAGGACGTTGAGGTCGGGGTGGTCGCTCAGCACCTGGTGTGCGGCGGCCGCGATGCTGGCGGGATCGGTCGTGTCGATGACGACGCCTCCCAGGTCGGGGTGCTCGGCGGTGATCCTGTCCAGCTCGGGGGTCCGGCGCCCGCCGATGATGACGGTGTTGCCCTTGTCCCGTAGTGCCAATGCCAGTGCCAGACCGATGCCGCTGGTGGATCCAGGGATGAAGATGGTGTTTCCTGAGATCTTCACTGAGTTCTCCTCGTGCCAGATGGGTCGGTGGTCACGCCGGAGTCGGCGTGCCCGAAACAGATTCGAGCTCTTCGATGGCCGCGGCCACGCCCGCGCCGTACGCCGGATCGGCCTTCGCGCAGTGTCCGACCCACCGCTGTTGAATCTCGGCGGGCACCCCGCGCATGGCCCTGGCGGTGTTGCCGAACAACCTGCGCTGCTCGTCGGGTGTCATCAGCCGGAACAGATTTCCGGGCTGTGTGTAGTAGTCGGCGTCGTCCTCGCGGAAGTTCCAGTTGCGCGCCGAGACGTCACCGAGCGGCTCCGGCGGGTATGCATAGGCCGGCTGCTCCTGCCATTCCCCGTAGCTGTTGGGCTCGTAGCCCAAGGTGCTGCCGTAGTTTCCGTCGACACGCATGGCGCCGTCACGGTGATAGCCGTGCACCGGGCACCGGGCGGTGTTCACCGGGATCTGGTGGTGGTTGATCCCCAGCCGGTAGTTCTGTGCGTCGTTGTAGGAGAACAGCCGGCCCTGCAGCATCTTGTCCGGTGAGAAACCGATTCCCGGCACGATTCGCGCCGGGGAGAATGCGGCCTGCTCCACCTCGGCGAAGTAGTTGTCCGGATTGCGGTTGAGTTCCCACTCGCCCACCTCGATCAACGGGTAGTCGGCGTGCGGCCAGACCTTGGTCAGGTCGAACGGGTGGTACGGCACCGTCGCGGCGTCGGATTCCGGCATGATCTGTACGCACAGCTTCCAGCGCGGGAAGTCGCCACATTCGATGGCCTCGTACAGGTCACGCTGATGGCTCTCGCGGTCCGTGCCGATGAGCGCCTCGGCTTCGGCATCCGTGAGGTGGCCGAGTTCCTGTTGGCAGACATGGTGGAACTTGACCCAATGCCGCACACCCTCGGCATTGACGAAACTGTAGGTGTGCGAGCCGAACCCGTGCATACGGCGGTAGGACGACGGGATTCCCCGGTCTCCCATCGTCATGGTCACCTGGTGCAGCGATTCCGGCAGCAGGCTCCACCAGTCCCAGTTGTTGTGCGGGCTGCGCAGATTGGTGCGGGGGTCCCGCTTGACGACGTGGTTGAGGTCGGTGAACTTCAGTGGGTCACGGATGAAGAACACCGGGGTGTTGTTTCCGACCAGGTCCCAGTTGCCCTCCTCGGTGTAGAACTTGACCGCGAACCCGCGGATGTCACGCTCGGCGTCGGCGGCGCCGCGTTCACCGGCCACGGTCGAGAACCGCACGAACAGGTCGGTCTGCTTGCCGATTTCGGAGAACAGTTTGGCCGTGGTGAACCGGGTGATGTCGCCTGTGACGGTGAAGGTCCCGTACGCGCCGGACCCCTTCGCGTGCATGCGGCGTTCCGGGATGACCTCCCGGTCGAAGTGGGCCAGTTTCTCCAGGTACCACACATCCTGCAGCAGCATCGGGCCACGTGGGCCTGCGGTGATCACGTTGTTGTTGTCGACGACGGGCGCGCCTGCGATCGTCGTCAACTTGCCGTTCGACGATGTGCCGTTCGTCTCGGGCGCGGCCCCGTTACCGTTGGTGGTCACTTTGCTCTCCTCTTCGACGGTCGATCACGGTCATTCGACTCAACCAGCGGCCCGTGCTCGATTGCGCCCGTGTCACCCCGGGGCGCTGACGCCAGGGGTTTCCCGGGGTGCACGGACCTACGGTGGCGGCAGTTCGCGGCTGCGTAGCTCCTTGCGGGATGCGACGCCGAGCTTGGAGAAGATCTTGCTCAAATGCCATTCGACCGTGCGCGCACTGATGAACAACTGCGCCGCGATCTCGGAATTGGTCCGGCCCTCGGCGGCCAATCGGGCGATGTGGCTCTCCTGGCCCGTCAGCTCGACCACCGGTCCCCCGTCGCGCCTGCGTACGGCCTCCCCGGTCGCTTCGAGTTCGCGCCGGCACCGATCGGCGAACCCTTCTGCGCCCATCTCGCTGAACATCTCCTCAGCACGGTGCAGCGCAGCGCGGGCATCCATCCGCCGCCCTTGTCGTCGTAGCCATTCCCCGTACACCAGATACGTGCGGGCCAGGTAGACGACGGCGGTGCTGCCCTCCAGATGCGCGATGGCGCTGCGGTATTCCGCCTCGGCCTCCGATCCCTCGGTCAGCAACGCCCGTGCACGTGCCGCAAGGCCCAGCGCGGTGGTGGTCCCGCCGGCCTCGGCACGTTCGACCAGCCGGGTGAGCGCCTCCCCCGCCGCTGCCGTCTCGGCGCTTCGCGAAGCCGCCTCGATCAACTCCACGAGCACGAGGTTCGTGATGCCGATGTCGTCGTACGCCAGCGCGGCCCGGCAGCAGTTGAGCGCCTCGCCGTACTGGCCGAGGCTGTTGTGCAGTACCGCCGATGCGAACATGGCGGCGCCCACCGAGTAACCGTGGCCGTGGACCTTGTCCGCATCCTCGGTGATCGCCACGACGATTTCGCGTGTCGCCTTCTCCTGCCCCTGAAAGGCGGTCAACAGGGCGGTACCGACGCCGAGTTGAGGGCCGCCGATCGCTGTGGCGATGGCCTCTGCCTCGGAAAGGTGCGCCGCGGCGTCCGCCAACCGTCCGGAGAAGATCTCCGCCGTCGCGAGCGCACCGAGGGCCGGCGGAAGCGTGGCCAGTGCGCCGGCACCGGCGAGCAGCGCGTGCTGGCGCAGCGCGAGAGTTTCGAAGGCGTCGAAATCGAAGAGCTCCAGACAGATTCGCGTCGCCATGTCGTAATACTGCGGCTCCGCCGTTGCGTCGGCGTCGAGGCGTAGGAACTCCTGCATGGCCTTCTTCAACGACACGGCCCCGTCCACATATCCGTCGAGCATCCGAACGATCAGCCCGCACAGCAGGACATCAACCGCCCGCTGCGGCACGAGGGGCCCGACAAGCGGTCGGGCCGCGCCCGCGACGGACACTGCACTGGTCGTCGGGCCCGACATCCGGCCCGCCTGGATCGCCGCCGACAGCGCCTCGAACACGTTCTCGCGGGCGAGTTCTGGGGCTGCATCGGCCAGTCGCCCGGCGGTCTGCATCAGCAGCGGCACCGCATCTGCGGGGCGGGCCACCGCTCTGGCCCGCAGCCGGTCGATTCTGGCGGTCGTCAGGTCGTCGTCGGTCATCCGCCGGGCATCCACCAGCAGTGCCGCCGCCGACTGCGGCGCACCGGTGTCGAGTTTCGCCTGCGCGGCAGCGAGCGCACGCTCGACCCGCACCTGAGGGTCCGGGGTCAGACTGGATGCGAACGCCAGGAACGCCGCGGCCGCCGCGACCCCTCCCCGTTTGCGGGCGTCCCCGGCCGCGCTCTCCAACTGCGCGGCGACGTGCTCGTCGGGTCCGGCGGACGCGTGCCCCAGATGCCAGGCGAGGTGCTCGGTAGCGGAGGGCCCGTCGATGACGGCCGCCAGGGCCCGATGCGCCCTGCGGCGCTCGGCGGTACCGGCGTTTCGGTAGACCACTGACCGAATCATGGGGTGGCGAAAGCACACCCGACTGTCGATCGAGATGAGATCGGCATCGACGGCCATATCCGCTGCGTCTTCGGGAAGACCGAGGTGGTCGGCAGCACCGGCCAACCATCGCGGGTCACCGGTGGGGTCTGCGGCGGCCACCAACAGCAGCGTCGTGGCGTGTGCGGGCAGATCGGCGAGGCGTCGATCGAAACTTCGTCGCAGCCGGCCGGCGAGCTGGTCGGCGTTCGCGAGCCCGAACCCGCCGGCCAGTTCCGCCGGTGTGAACACCCGGTGCAGCTCCAGTAGCGCCAGCGGGTTTCCGCGGGATTCGGCGAGAATGTTCTCACGCACCTGCTCGTCGATCTCCCCGGGCATCGTCCTGGTGAGCAGCGCCCGGGCGTCGTCGTCGGCGAGCCCGCGCAGTTGAAGTTCGGCGAGGCCGTTGAGGATTCGGTCCTCGCGTCGTTGGCACGCGGCAAACACGATCAGCGTCGGGTCGGCGTCCAGACGCCTGGCCGCGAAGGCCACCGCACGGAGTGACTCGGCGTCGACCCATTGCGCGTCATCGATCACACAAAGGGTCGGGCGTTCGGCCGATGCCTCCGACATCAACGTCAAGAGCGCAAGCCCGACGATCAACCGGTCCGGTGGGTCGCCGTCGGCCACGCCCAGCGCCACCTGCAGTGCGCGCTGCTGCGGCACAGGCAACCGGTCGAGGCGGTTGAGCAGCGGGGTGCACAGCTGGTGCAATCCGGCATAGGCCAGCTCCATCTCGGATTCGGAGCCACGGATCCGCAACACCCGGAAGTCGGCCGCGCGGGCGATCAGGTAGTCGAGGATGGACGTCTTCCCGACGCCAGGGTCGCCGCGCACGACGATCGTCGCGCTGTGCCCGCCACGTGCCTGGCTTAGCAGCCGCGCGAGCTGTTCCTGTTCACGATGTCTTCCGAGCAGACGGCGGGGACGGATTCCGGTCATGCCGGCATGAACGTACGTTCCGCGAAAATCGATGTCAGCCGGTCGCACCGACTTCGCGCCGGCCGCACCCCGTTCACTCCGTCCAGGGTGCCGTCAGCCCGGCAGAGCGTTCGACGTGATGAGGCCGACGAAGTTCCCGCGGCGGAAGTCGGGGTCGAAATGCGCCAGCACGTCGTCGTTCATGGTCCCGAACGTGGTCTCCGGTCGGTGCCGCATGCCCTCGTTGAACGCGTTCAGGATGCCGTCGGCGAAGTTGACCCGCGGATGGACCGCCAGAATCTCCTGGATCTCGGAGGAGTTGAGCGCGTCGAGCCCGAGTCCCAGCACGTCTGTCTCGACCCCCGCGGTGACGAGCGCGATCTCAGGCTCCATGCGGTCGGGAATGCCGGGGGTGGTGTGCAGCGCGATCCCGAGCCACACCTGCCTGGCCTCGCGCTCCGAGAATCCGTGGCCCAGCAGGAACGAGCGTGCGGTGTCAGCGCCGTCGAGCTCGAAGCGCTGGTCGGTGCTGCCGTATTTCTGTGTCAGGCCGAGGTCGTGGAACATCGCGCCGATGTAGAGCAGTTCAGGGTCCGGCACCAACCCGCGCCGTGTGCCCTGCAGGCTGCCCCACAGGTACACCCGCCGCGAATGGTGGAACACCAGGTCATCAGCGACGTCGCGGACGAGCTTGGTGGCCTCACGGGTGAGGGCGGAATCCGGAATCGCTACGCCGGCAATATCTTCGGCCATCGTTTATGCCTTTCGTGACACCACAGGGGCGTTTGACGGGACGCGGGCGGCGGTCGCCTGATCGCCGTTCCATCGTCCGGCCGACGGGACGCGATCCGCGCCCGTGTCACCCCCGGGTCGCGGCACGGGTGTCCTCAGGTGTGGCGATCTCGGAGAGGAACTGTTCGAAGGTGGTCGGGGTCCGCGTTTCGTCGTTGCGGGGTTCGCGCATGATGATTCGGCGTTCGGCGACGTCGAGAGTCATCTGGGTGGTGCCGCTCGCCATGTGTTCGGAGAATCCGGCCGCCAGGAGATCGTCGTGCATCGTCTGTGCGTCGATCTCCTGACGCAGCGGTGGTGCGTTTGCGGACGGTCTCACCGGTCGCCATGAGCTCGGTCCGTGCGCGCTCGGCGAAGCCGGCCATTCCCATCGACTCGAACATGTCGAGCGCAATGCGCAGCTGTGTGCGGGCGTCGGTGCGTCGGCGTTCCCGGCGCAGCCATTCGCCGTAGACCAGGTGGGCTCGAGCGAGATCGGTGCGCAGGCGCGTGCGGCAGCCTCCACGAGTTCCAGCGCGGCCCACGTCGACAACGCCATGTCGATCTGGCCTGCCGCGCGTTCGGCCGGCGGCAGCGCGGCCGGGTAGTCACCGATGCCGTTGTGCAGCAACGCTTCGGAGTACTCTGCGGTGCTCAACCAGATTCCTTCACCGCGCGCCATGACATCCGCCATTGTGGATTCGATCATTGTCAACGTTTCGGCCCGTTGACCGCGCGTGGCCGCGAGCTGGACACCGGGTTTGGTGGCGAGCGCGTCTCCGGTTGCCTCTGTCACGGTCTTCAGCTCCTGAAGCAGCGCCGCCGCGGCGCCGAGCTCACCGGAAAGGGTGAGCCATACCGCACGCGAACCGAGCGCGAGCGGCAGCTCCGCCAGCGCACCCGCAGTGCGCGCGAGCTCGATATGCCGTGCCGACAGCACATCCCAGCTTTCGTCGTCCCAGATGTGCAGTGCCGCAATACCTGCCAGCCACAGAAAGCGACGTTCGCCGTCGGCTACGCCATGTCGTGCGCTGCTGACGGCGCGCCGCAGGGTGGGCACCGCCGCCGCATATCCGTCGGTGAAATATGTCGAGAACCCCTCTAGCAGAAGGGCGGTCAGCGTTTCCCGTGGCGGTATCGAGGAGGTCCGCGCCGCACGGGCCACATCTCGCACGCCGCCGCCGACTGCGAGTCGGCCCGCGAAGATCGCGGCCTGCAACGCTTCGAGGTATGTGGTGCGGGACAACTCGGCATCGACGGCCTCCAGCCGCCGGGCGGCCTTGAGCAACAGCGTCGGGGCATCACTGCCCCGGTCGGTGACGTAGGCCAGCTGCGCGCGGACCAGGTCTGCGCGGGCGCCCAGGTGGTCGGTGAGCGGGCCGCCCTCGACCACGGCCAGCAGGTCTGCGGCGGCCTCGAACGCGCCGGCCTGTGCCTTCGACGAGGACGCAGCCAATGCACGCTCGGCGCGCAGGACCGGATCGAGCGTCAGCATCGTCGCGCGCTCCAAGAACGCAGCCGCGGCGGCCAGCCCGCCGCGGGCCTGTGCACGACTGGCGCATCGTTCGAGTTCCGCCGCGACCGCCTCGTCGGGGCCCGCTGTGGCCTGCGCCCGGTGCCAGGCACAACGGTCGGGGTCACGCTCCGAGTCGGTCACCTCGGCCAGGGCACGGTGTGCCAACAGCCGGTCTCGCAGCGTCGCCGACCGGTAGATCGCCGAGCGCACGAGCGGGTGACGGAACCGCACGCGGATACCGAACTCGGCCAACCCGTCGGCCGTCGCGGGTTCGCCGGCGTCGGCGTCGATGCCCAGGCGGGCCGCGGCCCGCCACATCAGCGTCGGATCACCGGTCGGCTCGGCCGCGGCGATCAGGAGCAGCCGTCTGGTGTGCTCCGGCAGTGCGGCCATCCGGCGCTGGAAGCTCTCCTCGATGCGGCCCGACAACCGCACCGCACTGGGAATTCCGAAGCCGCCCGCCAACTCCCGGTCGGTCAGGTCACGCGGCAGCTCCATCAGAGCCAGCGGGTTTCCCCGGGTTTCGGCGATGATCTGATCGCGAATCCGCTCGTCGAGCGGTGCGTTCCACACCGAGTCCATGAGCGCCGCGGCGTCCGCGTGGGGCAACCCGGCCAGTTCCAGCGTCGGCAGTTTCGCGATCTCGGGGTCGGGGGTACGGGTGGCCATGATCAGCGCGATGGGATCGGCGCCCAGCCGGCGTGCCACGAACGAGAGCACCCGGACCGATGCGCTGTCCAGCCACTGCACGTCATCGATGAGGCAGACCAGAGGCTGCTCCTCGGCGACGTGGGACAGCAGACTCAGCGCGGCCAGCCCGATCAGCAGCCGGTCGGGCGCAGTTCCCGCATTCAGGCCGAATGCGCTGCCCAGGGCCTCGCGTTGCGGATCCGGTAGATGATCGAGCCGGTCCAGCATCGGCATGCACAGCTGCTGCAGGCCGGCGTAGGCGAGTTCCATCTCGGATTCGATCCCCGCGGGCCGGATCAGCCGGTACCCCTCGGCTCGGCCGGCCACGTACTCGATCAATGCCGATTTGCCCACGCCCGGATCGCCACACACCACCAGTGCGCTGCCCGAGCCAGCACGGGCCGAGCGCAGGACGTCGTCGAGCACGCGGGATTCGGTTCGCCGGTCAATTAACTCCATTGACCATGAATGGTCTCATTTCCGACGAGTTGATGCTGGACATCACCGATCAGCGCTTTGCTACTCGCTGGATGGCGCGGCAAGACTAGTGCGTACCCGGCGGCGTCCTCGATGCAGGCGGGACATCACCGTGCCGATCGACACGCCCGTGGCCTCGGCGACCTGCTTGTAGGACAGCCCCACCACGTCCGCGTAGTAGATGGCCATCCGGTAGGTCTCGGGCAATGCCCGGATCGCCGCGGTGAGCCGTCCGTCGGGAATGGACTCCAGCACGGCGGCCTCGGGGGTGCGCCACGGATGAGTCCGGCAGTCGGCCGGTGCCTCCTGGTAGAAGTCCGCGACGAGCAGCTCAGGAGGCCGGCGTGACCGGAGACGATGGCTGTCGACCCAGGCGTTGTGCATGATCCGGTGCAGCCACGCCGTGAGATTGGTGCCCTCGCGAAAAGTCCCGAACCCGGCGAACGCCCGCAACATGGTGTCCTGAAGAAGATCTTCGGCATCCTGGCGTGTGCCGGTCAGGTGCAGCGCCCCGATGAACAGGCGACCCTGCAACGGAAGTGTCTCGCGCTCGAAGCGGACGACGAGGTCCGGATCGGTCGGTGGTGATGGGGTCGGGTTGCGCGGCGATGCTGTCGGTTCGGCGAGTGGAGTGATCACGGGGGATCCTCTCGGTGCGGGGCGGCCCCGATCGGGCGGCGGGTGTGTCCGTTCGAGGTTCCGCCCGATCCGCTCTCACTCGCATCGGCAGGTGCCTAGCGGAAGTGGCTAGGTGTAGGAGGGCACGACGTTGGTGACGCCTACACGGAGCCTAGAGACTGGTGGCTGGCCGCCGGATCCACTGTGCGGCCGGTGGTAGTTGTAATGGATGTTCCAGATGGCTATTGCGGATGAGCGGGCGTCTTCGTTGGTGAACTCCCGAGCGTAGAGCAGTTCCTCCGCCAGGATGCGTTGGTAGCGTTCCACTTTCCCGTTATGGCGAGGCGTGTACGGCTTCGTGCGTTGGTGCCGAGCCCGCTGGCCGATGCTTCGGGCGAAGTCGCCGGACCGGTAGCAGGCTCCGTTGTCGGTGACGATTCGGTGGATGTGGATGATGCCGTGGGCGGCGAACCAGACCTTCGCTCGGGCGAGAAAGGTAGCCGCGGTCGCGCCCTTCTCGTCAGCGAGCGGCTCGGTGTAGGCAAGCCGGGAGTATCCGTCGATCGCCGAGTGCAGGTAGGTATAGCCAGCCTTGGCGCCGGCGGTCTTGGCGCGGTCGGCCGCGCGGTTCTGCGCGCTATCGCGGCCATGGATGCGCCATCCGCCGCCATCGGGGATGCGACCAACTTTCTTGACGTCGAGGTGGATCATATGGCCGGGCCAGCGGGCGGTGATCCGGCCCGGCTGGCGGTTAGATTCACCGTTCGGGTCGAGGAACCTTCGGTGATTGAGGCCGAGGTGTGCCAGGTGCCGCGTGACGGTACGGCGGTTGAGCTGGATGCCCTGCTCGGACAGGTCATGTGTAATCCGCTGGGCTGACCACTTTTTCTCACGCCGACTGGTCTCGATCAGGGCGACTACGTGCGCTGGCGTTGCGGTGGGGCTGTGATGAGGCGTGGAGGAACGGTCGTGTAGGCCGAGTTCGCCGTGGCGTCGCCATCGATTGACCCACTTGCTCGCGCAGGCACGAGAGATGCCCATTTCCTTGGCTACGTGGGCGATGGGTCTGTTGCGGCATCGCTCGATGAGCCGATGGCGACCTTCGATCGTCAGCGGCGCGTTCTTGTGGGTCACTTTGTCGGACTGGGCGCGGATGCACGGCGCGCGGTGTCGCGGCTGTCGATGGCTTGGCGCACTTCGGTGATCGCCGCTCGGATCATGTACCCGTATGCATCGTCGTTGAGCGATGCGGTGTGATGCTCGGCGTTCTCGATGTGCTCGGTGGCCGCGTCGAACGAACCGAGGCGGCGGAGGTTGTCAGCGATATTGACGTAGAGACTGGGGTAGAAGCCGGCGACGTGAAGGCTTGCGTGGTACTGCTGGGCTCGATCATCGCTGAGAAGGTTGGCGGCATCAAGGGCGCGGACGTCCCACATCAACGCGGCCGCAGGGTCTTCGTAGAGATCAGCCAGGTAGTGGGCAAGAGTGCAGCGATGGAACGGGTCGCCGGCTACGCCAATCTGCTTCCAGATAGCGAGCAATTCTTGTCGTGCAGACCCCTTATCGCCGTCGCGGCCGAGGACCACTGCTGTGGTGATGGCTTCCATTGTCGGGTCAGGCGAAGTGGCGTTGCTCGTCATGAGAGTTGTTCTGTCCTTTCGGTTTAGAGGGTTACGGGCTTTCGGGCCGTCGTGCTGAGCGAAGTTCAGTCATGACAAAGAATTGAGGCACGGCATGGCGAGGGCGGTGAAGTCGCCATCGTCGGCTGATCGGATGGTGGCCGGTTGATCGGCGCCACGGAGGTCGAGCATCAAGTCGCTGCCCAGTGCGTGGCTGATCGCCGGGTACAACGTGGTCAGCTCGAACCAGACGGTCAGGTCGGGGCCGGATGCGTTTCCGTCGAGTTCCACCGCGCAGTCAGGCAGCACCACGCTCGGCTGGCTGGCAGCTATTCGAAGGCCGATCCTCTCCGGAGCCTGTTGCTCCAGTGCCTTGAGCAGGTCTTTCTTCTCGACGGTGACGCGATGTGTCACAGCGGGGAGCGAACTGAACATGAGCTTGTAGTCAGGAAAGGCCTCAGTCAGCAGACGACAGTGCGCGACGGTGCTGTCGACCATGCGCAGGCCCAGGGTCTGTTCGTTTGCTTCCAGCGTCACGACGGGGCTTCGTCTGAGCCGCGAGGCTACGGCCCGAAGATCGTCTCCGGCGAGCGTCCCCGCCCAGGATGTGGCAGAGGGTTGGCTGGGCACCAGCGTCCGCGTGGCCAAGCGGTAGCGATCGGTCGCGGTCAGCGAGATGGTATCGGGATTCGATTCCAGGCGTACACCATTCAGGATGGGTAAGTCGGCATTGTGCGTCGTGGTAGCCACGACCTGGTCGATCGCTGCTGCGAGGACCGGGCCCGAGAGCGTGCACAGATTGAGGTGAGCCGCTTCGCCAAGGGAGGCCTTGAGCGTCGCGGCAGCCCGTTGCATCCCGGCTGCCTCGGCGGCAACCTTGGCTACGTGATCGTCGATCATTTGCGCCGCCTCCTGAGTGCCGGCGGAGAAGAATCTGCCGATGGCGGGCAGCGACATCCCGATCTCGCGCAGCTGACGCAACTGCAAGGCGCGGTCCAGCTGCTCCTCGCTATAGAGCCGGTATCCCGTGATTCGGTCGACCTGCTCGGGATTAAGCAAACCTGCATCGTCGTAGAACCGCAAAGCGCTGGCGGTCAGTCCGGCGAGCTTGGCGAACGCACCGATCGACATCAACTCTGGGTTGGTCACCCGAACATCGTCAGGCCTCAACCAGCTTGAATGTCAACCGCGACGCGATCCGTCAACAACGTCTTGCCCCGCAACAGCTAGGCTTGCCGCTCCCGCATTTATCGCGTGCTCCGGCACGTGCCCTCACTGTTTGCGCCGTCGAGCAGCGTGCCCCTCGAGAAACGGCCTGCAGCAACCTGATTGACGATTGCGACTCAACGGTCGGGCTCGCGGCCTGGTACGTCGAGAAGTTCCGCTCCTGGACCGACAACCGCTGCGAGCCCGATGATGCGCTCACCAAGGACGAGATGATCACCGACATCATGGTCTACTGGCTGACCGGGACCGCGCACTCCGCCATGCGCTTCTACAGCGAGTCCCGTGAGCACCCGGTCCACCTCGCCGCCGGCCGGCGGAACACACCACCTACCGGCGTCGCCAACCTGCCCGCAGAGATTCCGATGCCGCCACGCGAATGGTGGAGCGCGCGTTCACCGTCGTTCATTGGACGGAACTCCCCCGCGGCGGCCACTTCGCCGCCTGGGAGGTGCCCGACTCGCTCGCCGAGGACGTACGGGCGTTCTTCCGACCGCTCAGAGCGTTCGAGCCGGCACGGCCGCGATCTTGAATTCACCCACGTCGCATCCGTTCGTCATGTAACCCTGAGCGGGATGCGGTGCAGAGACGCACCAGCGAACACAACAGGACGGGCGCCGTGACCCAAGGTTCAGGACGACTTGCAGGAAAATCGGCGGTGATCACCGGCGCCGCGTTCGGCATCGGCCGGGCGAGCGCTGTGCTCTTCGCGCGCGAGGGCGCGCGGTTGACGGTGACCGACATCCAAGGCGAGCCACTGCTGACGTTCGCCGACCAACTGCGCGACACCGGGGCCGGAGGTCGAGGCGATCATCGGCGACGTCTCGGTCGAGGACGATGCGCGCCGGATGATCGCGGCGGCAACTGAGCGTCTCGGCCGCCTCGATGTGCTGGTGGCCAACGCCGGCATCATCCCACTCGGCGACGCGCAGGAGGTGACGACCGCCGACTGGGACGACGTGATGGCCATCGACGGGCGCGGCATGTTCCTCACGTGCAAGTTCGGGATCGAGGCGATGTTGGCGACCGGCGGCGGCGCCATCGTCTGCTTGTCCTCGATCTCCGGTCTGGCCGGGCAGAAGCGGCAGGCGGCTTACGGGCCTGCCAAATTCATCGCCACCGGGTTGGCAAAACACCTCGCGGTCGAGTGGGCCGACCGGGGCATCAGGGTCAACGCCGTCGCCCCGGGCACGATTCGAACCGAGCGGGTCAGGCAGATGCAGGAAGAGCCGGGCGGCGCGGAATACCTGGCGACGGTCGAGGCCATGCACCCGATGGGTCGCGTCGGTGAGCCTGACGAAGTCGCCAGCGCCATCGCCTTTCTCGCGTCCGACGACGCGTCCTTCATCACCGGCGCCGTGCTGCCCGTCGACGGGGGTTACCTGGCGCAGTAGCGTCATTCGCAATTCGGGGGCACGGTCGGCGGTGCCACGGGTGACACTTGATCACATGAGCGAGCAGTTGCAGAGATATCCAGAGATATCCATTGCCCCTCAACGAGATATCCCGGATGAGTCGATACGATGTCCACATGCTCCGCATCGTTGAACTCGGCTGATGACACACCTCTGGGGCACACTCATCGGGGTCGCGGTCGGCCTGCTCATCGTGTGGGCAGCGCTGCTGATCGCACTGGCCCTGGCACGCCCCAAGGACCTCAGCGTCACCGATGCACTGCGATTGCTGCCCGACACAGTGGTTTTGATGCGACGCCTGGCCGCCGATCCGCAACAGCCCCGCGGTGTCCGGGTCCGTCTGCTCCTGCTGCTGGTCTACCTGATCCTGCCGATCGACCTCGTGCCCGATTTCATCCCTTTTCTCGGCTACGCGGATGACGCCATCGTCGTTGCAGTCGCGCTGCGCTCGGTCGCCCGGCGCGCGGGGTACGGCGCCCTCGACAAGCACTGGCCGGGCACCCCGGAAGGACTCGAATCCGTTCGCCGTCTCGCCGGCATCCCGAGTCCACCCGAACCCGGAGAATCTCCGGAACAATAGCTCGCGCCCAGTTCATTTCGGGCCGGCCGCTCAGCTAGTCGTCGTCGGCGGCGCCAGGGACGGCCGGTGCCTCGATACCCGGATGTTGTGCGCCGTCGTTGGCGCCCGAGGCGTCGTCGTCGCCGGCAATGAGCCCGAACACCGAGAAACTCACGATCCAGTAGGCGACGTACCCCACCAGCAGCACCACTCCGTGCCAGCGGCGCAGGTGTCCGGTGAACAGCGCGTACGCCGCGAATCCGTTGATCACGATGAGCGCAGGCAGATGCCAGCTGAAGACCTCCGGGGTGATCAACAGCGCACCGCCCAGCAGGGCGATGATGCCGACCTTCGCGGTCACCGAGAACACCACACTGCCGATGACGTTGCCGACCCCGATCGCGGGCGCACCCCGCCGGAAGGGCTCGACGGTCAGGAAGATGTCCTCCAGGGACAGCACCAGTGTCGCGATCGTCGCCCCGAAGACCGTGCCACCGATCGCGTATTCGTCGACGATGCCCTCGGTGCCCTCGGCCATGACCCAGGCACCGAGCACGACGCCGACCAACGCGACAAGCGCGAGCAGCAGCAACGCCCACCCAGGACGCTTGTTCGCCTTCGCCTTCGCCACATCACCGGTCTCGTAGAGACTGCCGCCGCCGCCCGGCCGACCACCACCACCGGAGTTCCTGGCGCCGCTGCCGACGAGTTCGCGACTGTGCGCCACTTCCACGGCGTTCTCGGCTTCCACCACCTCCAACACCTCCGCACTGCGGAAGGTCGGCACGGCCCGCCGGGACTCGCGGTAGGCGATGTAGGCGATGAACACCACGAACAACGCGATGAGCACCACCCCGGTCACCCGGCTCAACCCGCCGAGCAAAGCAGGCACGATCAACACGAGAGGTGCGATGGCGAACAGCGCGATGTAGTCCTTCGGGATCTCCACCGGCCTGGGCGCGAGGATGGCGGCCAGCGCGAGCACCAGGCCGGTCAGCGAGATGACGGTTCCGAAGATGACTCCGAGCGCGATGTCTTCGCTGCCCTCCAGGTTGAGCACCACGCCGAAGGCCAGATCGTCGAATTCGATGCCCGTGAACAGGATTGCGAGCAGAAAGAGCGATATCGCCAGGCCGCGCGCCGCTCCGACCAGATAGGTGATGAGTTTCTCGGCGCTGTAGATCAACAGGGCCGCACCGACGGTGAAGGCAATGATCGACGTCATCGGCAAACCTCTCAGTGTTGGTGTACTTCGCAGGCGCAGTACATGTTTCGACACGTGTAGCAGGCAGGCATGCCCTGGCAGCGCGGGCAGACGTCGCAGCTGACCGGCTCGGTGTGCCGGTGGGCATCCACGGAGTTGTACGACTCGCCGCAGTGGTAGCACGGCGGACGCCCGCTGTTGTCGTCCAATTCGCGAAGCTGATCGGTGGCCGAGTTCACCGTCGTACCTCCAGGGGCAGCTGCGTCCGGGTGCGTCCGGGATTCGGTCGGGGAATCATCACACCGTCGTGCGGCAGCGTCGGGTCGTTGGCTGCCGCCACCGCCGTCTCGACCAGCCCGTGATCCGGGGAGAGATGACAGACGGGGTCGGTGCGGGCAGCGTCGCCGGTGAGCGCGAAAGCCTGGCAACGACAGCCGCCGAAGTCGATCTCGCGACGGTCGCAGGTGCGGCACGGGTCGGTCATCCAGTCGTCGCCGCGGAACTGCCGGAAGAGTGGCGACTGCGCCCAGATCCACTCCAGTGAATGCCTACGTACGTTGGTACCGGGCAGGCTCAGGCCGCGCGCCAACTCGTGGGCCGCTGGGCACGGCAGGGCTTCGCCGTTCGGCACCACGGTGAACTGGCGGCGTGCCCAGCCGGCCATGCAGGGTTTGGGATACTTCTCGTAATAGTCGGGGATGACGTAGATGATCTCCATCCGGTCCCCGAGCCGGCCTCGAGCCGCCCGCACCACCGTCTGCGCGCGCTCCAATTGGTCTCTGCTGGGCAGCAATTCGGCGCGGTTGCGCCCCGCCCAGCCGTAGTACTGCGTGTTGGCCAGCTCGATCCGGTCGGCCTCCATAACGGCTGCCATGTCGAGGATGGCGCCGATCCGATCGATGTTCTGCCGGTGCAGCACCACGTTCAGCGTGAGCGGCCAACCCAGCTTCTTCACCAGCCGCGCGACGTCGTGTTTGCGCTCGAACGAGGCGGTGCCGGCTATCCGGTCGGACAGCTCTGGCTGATCGGCCTGAATGCTGACCTGGACATGGTCGAGCCCCGCGTCGCGGAGCTGCTCGGCGCGACGGGTCGAGAAGCCGAGCCCGCTGGTGATCAGATTGGTGTACATGCCGAGCCCGTTGGCACACCGCACGAGATCGACGATGTCGTGGCGCTGCATGGGCTCGCCGCCCGAAAGGTGTACCTGAAGTACGCCCAGCTCGGCGGCCTCGGCGAACACCCTTTGCCACTCCACGGTGGACAATTCGTCGCGATAGTTCTGCAGCGCAACGGGATTGGAGCAGTAGGGGCAGTGCAGCGGACAGGCATAGGTGAGCTCGGCGAGCAACGCATACGGCCTATCCATGATCGATCTCCATCCCGTGTTTGGCGACGAGGTCGGCGACGAAGCGTCGGACGTCGCCCTCGGCGATCTCGTCGTAGCGACTGCCGAGCTCGACCTGGATCTCCGCGATGGTCCGCCGGGCGTCACACAGCTCCACGATCGCCACGCCGGTGTCGTTGAGCACCCAGATCGTCTCCGGCGAGAGCAGGGCGTACTGCCCGCGCGCGGCGTCGAACCTCATCCGGACGTGGGGAGCCAGCCGCGGCCGGGCGGCGTCGTCAGCGATTTCCATAAGCCTGGTCGATCGCATCGAGCATGCTCCACAGCACGTCGCACTTGAAGGACAAGGCCGACAGCGCGGCCGTCTGGGTTTCCTGCGTGAAGCAATGCCGTCGCACCACCTCAAGACCGTGTTCGGAGTCGCGGGGCGCCTGGGTGATGCGAGATCTGAAGTAAGAGAGCTCTTTCGGGTCGATCCAGGTGTAGTGACGTTCGAACGCCGCGAGCCGCTCGGCCATCAGGTCGGGTGCGAACAGCTCGGTCAGCGACGAGGCCACCGCCTCCAGCCATGGCCGGGTGCGGGTGAAGTTCACGTAGGCGTCGACGGCGAAGCGCACGCCCGGCAGCAGGTGTCGTGCGTCTTCGACCTCCGCCCTGGTCAAACCGACCGCTTCGGCCAGTCGCAGCCACGCCTCGATTCCCCCGGTTCCTTCGGTCGTGCCGTCGTGGTCGATGATTCGCTGGACCCAACGGCGCCGTATCTCACGGTCCGGGCAGGTGCTGAGGATCGCTGCGTCTTTCCGGGGGATGTTCACCTGGTAGTAGAAGCGGTTGGCCACCCACCCGCGGATCTCCTCGGGGCTGCACTGCCCGGTGTTCATCCGACGGTGGAAGGGATGCAGGTGGTGGTAATCCTTGACGTGCTCGCGAAGCGCTTCCTCGAACTCGTCGGGCGTCAGTGCCTGGGTTACTGCTCCTCGCGCCAGCGGTGCCATGGTTGCTCCTCAGATCTCCAGCTCAAGCCCGTCAGCGGCGACCTCGATGCCGTGGCGGTCGAGAATCCGCCGCTCCGGGGAGTCCTCGAGCAGGACGGGGTTGGTGTTGTTGATGTGGATGTAGACCTTGCGGTCGATCGGCAGCGATGCCAGCAGCTCGAGGCTGCCGCCGGCACCGGCGATCGGGACATGTCCCATCTCGCGTGATGTCTTGCCTGCCAGGCCGAGCCGGGGCATCTCGTCGTCGCGCCAGCAGGTGCCGTCGATCAGCAGGCCCGAGCAGTCGGCCAGTTCCTCGAGGACCTCCGGGGTCAGCCGTTGCACGCACGGCAGGTACACCAGGCTGCGGCCACTACCTGCGTCGGTGAGTCGGTAGCCCACCACCCGGCCATGTGTCGCGGCTCCCGGGAATCGCATGGACTTGTCGGTGGGTACGTCGAACGCGCGGTACGACAACCCATGTGTTCCGTCGTCGAGCGGGACCTCGACCCCGGGCACCACCGGCTGCCACTTGACCGGGCAGTACGCCTCCAGTGTCCTGAGTACCCCGGTCCCTGTGGTGAGGGTTTCGTGCACCGACTCGGTCGCGTGGACTTCGAGACCACGCCCTTCCCGCATCAGCAGCAGTCCGACGGTGTGGTCGAGTTCGGCGTCGGTGAGCAGCACAGCCTGAAGCCGGACCACTCTGCCTTCGTCGGGGTGCAGATCCGGGAAAGCCTCGATCTGGGATTGGATGTCCGGCGAGGCGTTGAACAAAAACCACTGTTTCCGATCAGCGCTCACCGCGATCGACGACTGTGAGCGTGCCACGCAGGGTCGTGCGCCGGTCCGCACCGCACGGCACTGGGGACACCCGCAGTTCCACTGCGGAAACCCGCCGCCCGCTGCCGATCCGAGCACCCTCACCCACACAAGCGATCACTTCCTTCTTAGGAATACACGGCGGGGCGCCGGGCCGACCCGACCCGGCCCGACGCCCTCGCGGTGAGGCGACTAGTCGTCGCCGTCCAGGACGGCCACGTATGCGGTCACCTCGGCGGAAACCCGGATCTCGGCGAACGTGGGACGCTCCCACTTCTGCAGGGCGCCGGCGGACTTCTTCTCCATGCTGTTCTCTCTTCCTTCTCTCGGGTTATGCGGATGCGTGGCGGACAGTTCAGTCGGGCAGTGTGAAGGCGATCAACGCGCTGCCGTGGCCCGCGCCGAGCATCCCGGGGAGGATGCCCTCGAGCCAGCCGCCCCAGCCGACCGGTACGACGACGTACTGCTTGCCGTCGACACTGTAGGTCGAACAACTTCCGTGATGCCCACTGCCACAGTTGAATTCCCACAACTTCTCGCCGGTGTTGGCATCCAGTGCGGCGAACTCGCCGGTCGGGGTGCCTGCGAACACCAGGTCTCCCGCGGTGGCGAGAACCGATGCGGCCATCGGGTAGTCGAGTCGCCAGCGCCACTTCTCCTCACCGTGGGAGTCGAACGCGCTCACCGAGCCCGCCATGTCGTCGATGTCCACCTGAACGGCAGCACCCCAGTACGGGATACCCTCCCGGAACTCGCGTCGACGGCGAGTGGCCGTGGCGCCCACGTCGGCGACGGGAACGTAGAACATGTCCGTCTTCGGGCTGTACGCCGCGTGCGTCCATTCCTTCGCCCCGGCCGGTCCCGGGTAGAAGTGGACGGGCTCACCCTCCTTGTCGGGATACTTGCGCGGCGTCACCTTGCCGTCGCGGGTGATGACACCCCAGTCGATCCGATCCACGAACGGGGTGACGTGCTGCAGTTCCCCGTTGGTGCGGTCCAACACGAAGAAGTAGCCGTTCTTGTCGAAGTGGCCGAGCAGCTTCTTGCCGTCCCGCTCGAAGAGCGTCATCTCCATCGTGGAGTCGTAGTCCCACAGGTCGTGCGGGGTGAACTGGTAGTGCCACTTGATTTCTCCGGTGTCGACGTCGAGCGCGACGACGGAGTCGGTGTAGAGGTTGTCGCCCTCGCGCACTGCACCGTCGAAGTCGGGCGCCGGGTTACCGGTGCCGGCGTAGTACAGGTTCAGCTCGGGGTCGTACGTCCCGGTCACCCAGTGGTTGGCACCACCACGCTGCCAGGCCTCGCCGTCGGCAGGCCAGGTCTCCGAGCCCGGCTCCCCCGGCTTGGGAACGGTGTAGGTGCGCCACAGGTGCTCGCCGGTCTTGAGGTCCCAGCAGTCGATGTGTCCACGCACGCCGAACTCGCCACCGGCGCTGCCGGTGATCAGCGTGTTCTTGACCACCAGCGGAGCCAGGGAGGCGCTCTCACCGGCCCGTACGTCGCCGATGGTCTTCTCCCAGACCATCTCTCCGTTGCTGGCGTCCAGCGCGAGCAGGTGGGCGTTGGGTGTCACGAAGAAGACCTTGCCGTCGGCCACCGCGCAGCCACGGTTGACGTTCCCGCAGCACAGCGACACGTCGAAGGGCACTGCGTGCTTGTAGCGCCAGAGCTGCTGGCCCGTTTTCGCGTCCAGCGCCCAGAACCAGCCGTCCCACCCGGTGACGTACATGACGCCGTCCACGACCAGCGGGCACGCCTCGAACGCATAGGTCGACGCCCCCGCCATGTGCCCGGAGGCCCCTGCCTGGAACACCCACGCCGGACCGATGCGCTTGACGTTCTCGGTGTTGATCTGGTCAAGGAGGCTGTACCGCTTGCCGTCATAGGCCCCGTAATAGGTGAGCCAGTTGTGCGACTCCGCCCGCGCATTGAGGAGGCGGTTGTAGTCGACATCGGTTGTCACCGCGGGCGCGGTTCCCGGAATGGGGCTCAGCGCCGACTGATTGATCGCTTCGCCGGCGTCGACGTATTCAACGGTCATTCTTGTTGCCTTCCTAGGGTCGCGGCTGATCGGGACGGTCGAGACGGGCCTCCGGTGGCACTTCGCCGAGAACGACGATCGCGGCGGTCAGTCCCCGGCCTTCGTCGTTGCCGCCCGGCGAGCTGTACCAGTAGTAACCCGGGCCGTCGAGGTGCAGGACCGCCTTGCCCTTCGAGTGGTTGAGGAGCCAGAGGAACTTCCTGTCCCCGTTGCTCGGGAACAGCGCCGCGTGTGTGTTCTTGTCGTCGTTGATGACCGTCAGCTCGATGAAACCGCCGTGCGGCATCACCAGAATCGCCGGATCCCAGGCGATCTCGTCCTCTTTGATCCGGATCGTCGCCTCCATCGTGCCATCGGCCCGTTCGGTCGCGGTGGCGATGGAACCAGTGCCCAGGACCCGGCCGAGCGCTGCGTGATTCTGCTTGTCCAAGCCCAGTTCGCGCAGTAGGTCGGATCGCTGATCTGGCTGATCTGTGACCGTCATAGGACCTCACCTTCTCGTCGGTGAAACTTCGTTGTTTGTCGAGTGAAAAGTGCGGCGGACCGCATTCCCGTTCCATTCCGTTGATTTCGGCGATCCGGAACACGAGTTGGATGAGCGTTCAGAGTCGCGGACGCCGCTTGGCCGGTTACATCTCGCTGTGCGAGATGTAACTACGAAGACGATAGGTCCGGTCAACCCTTCGGTACAGGTGAGACCGCAGGGCGGTCATAGTGTGCCGTTCGCATGCCGCCAGGCACCGTTCGCAGTGATTCCGATCACGCGGACGAGACCGGCGGCCCGTCGAAAGTACGCATCGGCGACAGGCAGGACCTTCCCGTTCGCTGTGAAAGTCACACGTACGCACCATCGTTGACCGCCGCGCGCGCGTGGCGGGCCCGGGGCGGCGATCGCCGAATCAGGTTCGGTCGAACAGGTCCAGGTTCATCACCTTGTCCCACGCGGAGACGAAGTCACGGAGGAACTTCTCCTCAGCGTCCGCGCTCGCGTACACCTCGGAGATTGCGCGTAGCACGGGGTCTGACGCGAAGGACAAGTCGACCCGGCTCGCGATCCACGAGACCTCGCCGGTGCGCCGGTCGCGACCCTCGTATGCCGCCGTCCAGTCGGCGGTGTCCGCCCTCGGTGTCCACTCGATGTTCACGTCGAGCAGGTTGACGAAGAAGTCGTTGCTCAGCGCGCCCGGCGATGCGGTGAACACGCCCAGCGGGGATCCGCCGTGGTTGGCGCCGAGCACACGCAAACCGCCGAGCAGTACCGTCATCTGCGGCGCAGTCAGGGTCAACTGGCTCGCACGGTCGACGAGCAGATGCTCCGGAGGTGGTCGGTTGCCCTCGCCGACGTAGTTGCGGAATGCGTCCGCGGTGGGCTCGAGTGCGGAGAACCACTCGATGTCGGTCCACTCCTGTGGTGCGTCCGTACGCCCCAGCCGGCAGGGGACCTCGATGGGGTGACCGGCTTCGGCGGCGGCATGTTCGACCGCCGCGCAGCCGCCGAGCACGATCAGATCGGCAGCGGAGATCTGTTTGCCCCCGCGATGGGAATCGTTGAACCGTCGGCGAATCCGCTCCAGTCGGTCCAGGACGATCGCCAACTTCTCCGGCTCGTTGACCGCCCAGCTCCGCTGCGGTTCGAGACGGATTCGCGCGCCGTTCGCGCCGCCGCGCTTGTCACTGTTCCGGAACGTCGAAGCCGAGGCCCACGCCGTGGTGACGAGTTGCGATACCGACAGTCCCGAACCGAGGATCTCACGCTTGAGTGCGGCGACGTCGTCGGCGTCCGCGAGTTCGTGATCGACGTGCGGCACCGGGTCCTGCCAGATCATTCGTTCGGTCGGTACGAGTGACCCGAGGTAGCGCTGGATGGGGCCCATATCGATGTGCGTCAGCTTGAACCAGGCCCGTGCGAAAGTGTCCGCGAACTCGTCCGGGTTCTCCAGGAAACGTAGTGCGATCACCCGGTACCGCGGATCTTCCTGCAAGGCAAGGTCTGTGGTGAGCATCGTCGGGGCATGGGTTCTCGACGGGTCGTAGGGGTCGGGGACCGTGCCCGCCCCGGCACCGTTGCGCGGGACCCACTGCCACATCCCGGCGGGACTCAGCGCCACATCCCACTCGTAGGCGAACAATGTGGTGAGGAAGCTCATGTCCCACTTCGTCGGTGTGGCCGTCCAGATCCCGTCGAGCCCGCTGGTGACGGTGTCGGCTCCGTTGCCGGTGCCGAAGCTGTTGACCCAGCCCAGGCCCAGCGCCTCCAACGGTGCGCCTTCGGGTTCGGGGCCGAGGCAGCGGCTCGGGTCGGTCGGTCCGTGCGACTTGCCGAACGTGTGTCCGCCTGCGATCAGTGCGACGGTCTCCTCATCGTTCATCCCCATCCGGCGGAACGTCTCTCGGATGTCCCGCGCGGATGCCAGCGGGTCGGGCAACGTGGCCGGCCCCTGGGGGTCGACGTAGATCAGGCCCATCTCGGAGGCCGCCAGCGGTTGGTCCAGATCCCGGACGCCGCTGTGTCGTTCGTCGGCAAGCCACGTGCTCTCCGGACCCCAGTACGTCTCGTCGGCCACCCACGCGTCTTCTCGCCCACCGGCGAATCCGAATGTCCTGCAGCCCATCGACTCCAACGCCCGGTTGCCGGCGAAGATCATCAGATCGGACCAGGAAATCTTGCGGCCGTACTTCTTTTTCACCGGCCACAGCAGCCTGCGCGCCTTGTCCAGGTTGCGGTTGTCCGGGAAACTGTTGAGCGGCGCGAAACGCAGCATGCCCGCGCCGGCGCCGCCCCGGCCGTCCCCGATGCGGTACGTACCTGCGAAGTGCCAGGCCATCCGCAGCACGAGCGGTCCGTAGTGGCCGAAATCGGCGGGCCACCAATCCTGCGAGGTGGTCAGCACCTCGTCGACGTCGCGGGCCAACTCGTCGAGATCCAGCGACAGGAACTCCTTTGCATAGTCGAAGTCCTCGCCCAACGGGCTGCTCGTGCGGCAGGGCTGAGCCAGAATTCTCAGGTTGAGCCGACGTGGCCATCCGAGGCCATCTTCGCTTGCCGCAGGCGAATTTCGACGCTTCAGCGATCGTCGCACCGCCACCGTCTGGTCATAGGTCCTGTTGACATAGGCGTCTGGGCTCTCGGGCATCGGCCCTCCTCCCCACTCGATCTCAGATGCAGAGCGCGCTGCGCACCGCGCGTACATTCCGCCTGGACACCGGCACCATCGTGTTCTCGGGATCGTCCATGACCAACACCAGCTCGCCCTTGTCCCGACGCTCGACCTCTCGAATCCTGTTCAGGTTCACGATGTGTCGTCGATGCACCCGCAAGAACCCGGCATGCGTGAGCTCCTCGTCGAGCTTGTCGAGGCCTGACGAGGCCGCCCGCAGCTTGCCCCGGTCGGTCGAGAGCCACACTTCATTGCCGTCCGCTTCGGCGAACAGGACTTCCGGCAACCGGAGAAGAACCATCCGGTTGTCCCTGACGCCGACCACTCGACGGGGTTGTTCCACGGCGTACAAGCCCGTTTCGACCTGCCGTACCTGCTCGCCGTCGACGACGCCGAAGGTGATCAGGTGGCCGACCAGATTTCCGGAGCGGAAGACCGGGCGAATCCCGATGGGCGACGGTTCGTCGGCGAGATGGGTGAAAATCTGTGTGGTGCCGGTCCAATCGGGGTTGTGACTGGCCCGTTTGGTCGCGAACCGGATGGCATCGATGAACGCCGGAAGTGTCGGATTCCAGCGCACTGCCGGGTCGACCGCCGGGGTGTTGCTCGGGACGCCGAGTGGCACGCTCGCCACGGCGTCGGCGATCACCACCTTGCCCGCAGTGTCGACAGCGGCCAGGGCATCGCTCGACCGTGCCCGGGCATGGCTGTAGGCCGCGAGCAGTTCGGCGCCACCGTCGCGAGCACAGTTGCGCAGTTTGCTCGCGGTGTGCGCGGCGGCGTTGGCCAGCCACGTGCTCGCGGCGGCAGGCATGTCTTTGCGCAGGCTCGAGATGTTCAGGCTCGCGATGGGTTCCTTGCTCACCACGTCCCGCACCGCGACAGCTGCGCAGGTCCAGTCGTGGAAGGCCTCGCACCAGTGTTCTTCACGTGTGATCACCAGCGGGTTTCGCGTTCCGAGGGCGGTACCGATGCCATTGGTGCCCACTGCGCTCTCCGACCAGCAGAACCACGGCGCGAGGCCTGACCCTGCCGCGACGGAAAGCGTGGCCTTGTCGCCCCACTCGGCGAGGACGCGGCCGGTGGCATCGGCGATGACCACGATGCCGAATTTGGACACCTCGTGGACCATGGCTGCGGCACAGAAACCCAGTTCGGCGAACACGACGTCGTGTTCGAGTGAATGCTCGACCTCGGTGACCGCCACCGGCGCCTCGGACATGAACGGGTCGACGCGGTACTGATCCCGACATCGTTGCCAGGAGATCGCCACCTCCGGTCGCACCCCGCGGACGTCATCGTCCCCGTGCACGAACCGTTCCCACGCGTCGTACAGCGCAGTGTGGGTCGTGGAGCGAGGTTGCGATTCGACCTGTGCACTTGTCATCCGGGTCCACCCTTTACCGCTTGGACGGTTTTTTACTGAGCAGCGGGTGCATGTGTGAGCAGTCTGGAAATGCCCCACTGAGCGAAAGAATTATGTGAGCTGGATCATATACCTTCTCAATTGCGTTTATCTGTGAACGATTTGGACAAAGTGCACGAGGCGAATTCCTCTCTTTTTCAGATAATTCGGCACGGTGTTAGCCGGCTGGATCGGCGACGTCCTCGGCCGCTCTGAGCACGCGGATGATGTTCTCGCCGGCGAGTTTTGCCAAATCTGCCCTGGACCAACCGCGGTCGGCGAGGGCGGCGAAAAGCCGCGGATATCCCGAAACGTCTTCAAGCCCCTCGGGCATGGCTTCGGCCCCCATGTAGTCACCCCCGATGCCGACATGATCTATGCCGGCAACTGCGCGCACGTGCTCGACGTGCGCAACGACATCACTCAACGTGGCGACGGGCGGTGGCGACTGCTCCGTCAACTCCATCATCAGTGCGTCGTAAGCCAATTCGCCCTTCAGGACCCCACGTCGCCGAGCCTCGGCCTTTGCCTCCGCGTTCCACCGCGCGACGGCCGGTGAGACAAAAGCGGGTAGAAATGTAGCCATGCACACGCCGTCGTTCTTTGCCAACATCGCAAGAACGTCGTCAGGCACGTTGCGTGGATGGTCGCAGATCGCACGCGCAGAAGAGTGGCTGAAAATCGCGGGCGCGGCGGTGACACGTAGTGCGTGCCGCATGACGTCGGCGGACACGTGCGAGAGGTCGACAAGCATTCCCAGCCGGTTCATCTCGCGGACGACGTCCTCACCGAACTCCGACAAGCCGTAAAGCACCGGGTCGTCGGTCGCCGAGTCGGCCCATGACACGTTCTTGTTGTGGGTCAAGGTCAGGTAGCGCACGCCCAACGCACGCATCATGCGCAGGACCGCCAACGATCCGTCGATACAGTGGCCACCCTCCATGCCCAACAGCGACGCGATCCGATCGCCCGCCCGTTCGACCTCGTCGGCAGTTGTGGCCAGCACCAGTCGGTCGGGGTAGCGAGCCACGAGGCGTCGCACCAAGTCGATCTGCTCCAGCGTGGCCGACACTGCCGAAGGACCGGTGAACTGCTGCGGGGGTACGTACACCGACCAGAACTGCCCGGTGACGCCACCGGCCTCCAGCCGCTTCAGATCGGTGTGCAGACGCGGCGCCATCGCGGTCAGGTCGACCGCGCACAGGTCGGCGTCGTACTCCTGACGCATCGCCCACGCGAGATCGTTGTGACCGTCGATCAGCATCGTCGTCGTGGCTTCACCTCCGATTCAGGAGTTGGGTCGACGCGCGACTTTCCCGTCGAACGTGGCCCACGTCACTCTACGTAGCGGTTGTAACGTTTCAAGTGACGACGGCTCGACGACCGTTCATCCGGGCTGGGGTGCCGCTCAGAAGCTGCTGAGGACCGTTCGCGCACCCCTCATGCGCTCACCAGTCGCACTCCACCGTCGTGCGCCTCAGACCATTCGGACAAGTGGGGCCCGACGGCCCGGTACGCGCAGCTTCCTCCGGCCTCGTCGGCGACGACGACGCGTGGGAGCCGCGGATGACCGGCGACTCAGGTCGTCACCCGCCCGCCGCAGGTGAGGTCCCGAAGCAGCAACCCCGAGACGCGCTATTGCACGTCGCGGAAATACGGTTCGACCGTGCCGTTGACCTTGACGACCATCGGGTTTCCGCGGCGATCCTTGGCGGTGGGGACTTCTACACGCACCCAACCCTCGGCCACGTCGTACTCGTGCACATTGTTCTTCTCGACGCCGTTGAAGCGAATGCCCACGCCGCGCAGGAGTGCCTCTTCGCTGTAGAAGTCACTACGCGGATCGATGGAGAGGCGGTTCGGTGGAACGTCGGTGTTCTGATCCTGGGACATGACGGCCTTCGTTGAGTGGTGCACTGGTACGTGGATTGATGCTCAAACCTACGCGACCCCGCGCTCGTGGGTTCCGCGCAGGTCTTGACAGGAACCGCCGAGCTCCCGGCATCGTGTCGCCCGACAAACGGAAAACCCGCTCGGCTTCGCCGGCGGGTTTTCGTTTTGTCGGGCTGACAGGATTTGAACCTGCGACCACTTGACCCCCAGTTCTTTCACGAGGCTTCAGCAAACGCAAAGAAAGCGTATTGCAGCAGTTCAGAACGGGTTTTCAGATCATCTGAACTGGTCGCGGAAGCGGGCTGGTGGTGGTCAACTGTGGTGGTCAACGAACCTGACCACCACGTCCGGTGTTCAGCTCGACGCAGCGGTGCCGGTCTCGTCGGGATCACTCACCACGGTCAGGTTCGGCTTGCCGTACCCGAGGCGCTCAGCGAGCGCATCCATCGCGGCGCGCGCCGTGTCGTCGGAGGTGTGACCGTAGATGTCACCCGTGATGGCGAAGGATGAGTGCCCGAGCAGATCACTGACCGCCTTTCTGTGGACACCGGCTTCCAGCCACGTCTGCGCGGCGGTGTGACGGAGCGTGTGGTTGGTGACCCTCTCCCCCACACCCGCACGCTGAGCGGCGGACTTCATCGCACGCAGCACGTAGCGGTCATCCACGATGGTGCCCAGCTCGGTGCGGAACACCATCCCGTCGCCCTCGTGGTCCCACCGGCTGCCCGCTTTGAGATGAGACTCCGCCAACAGGCGACGTTGATCCTTGAGCACTTTCAGCATCGCGTCGGTCAGCGGGATCGGTCGGTTGGACCGCTCGGTCTTCACATCCTCCAGCGCGATGGTTGCGCCCTGCCCGGTGGTGGTCTTGCGCAGCGTGATCTGGCGGGTCTTCTCGTCAATGTCCCGCCACCGCAGCCCGAGGGTCTCACCGATACGGGTGCCCATGAGCGAGGTCAGCACGATGGCGTTGTGGTAGCGCGACGCCTTCGTCTCCTCGATCACCTTCGCCATCGTCTCAGCGCCAATCTTCGCCACGGTCTGTTTGCCCTTGGGCACACGCGGGCGCTTGATCGCCTCCACAGGGTTGCGCGCCAGCATCCCGTCACGAACGGCAATGTCCATCTGTGCACGCAGCACGGTGTAGCAGGTGCGGATCGTGGAGTCGGACAGCCGCCGCGACGTGTCACGGGCGTTGACAGGTGTTTTGCGGCGCAGTTCCGCCAGCCAGCCCTCGATGTGTGACGGTAGTGACACTTCGTGTCTGAACTGCGAAAACGAGAACACGCGTTGGGTGACACTTTGACGGGTTTGGCGCCATTTTGGCGCAAAACCCCAGGTTTCACAGGCTTCCTGCGGGTGTCACTGGAAGTGTCACCACGCAGCAACGCCGCGATTCGTGTCCTCCGTCCCATCGCTCGAGAGTTTGCTGGACAGGTTGTTTATGTCACGTCCCCGCATATGCTCCTCCTGCCGCCATCCCCCTCGCCCCCCCTGAGCGCCGATTCCGCCCGCTGGGTGCTCACGGATGCTCGCTGTGCGCCCTGGAGCCGTCTGAGAGCCCGCCCCACCGCCCACCGCGCACCTGGACAGCGCACACCGAGCCGTCCAGGCTCCAAGCGGGCACCCGCACCGCCGAACCAGGGACACCACGGACACCCACCGCTGCGCACCTCGGCACCCGAACCACCGAACCCCGGACAGCCATCGCTGCGCACCGTGCCGGTGTCACCAGGGCGCGCTGATGGGTGTCAACGTTTTCCCAGTTCACGGAATTTGTGATGCTTCTACCTGGGCTTTTGCGTGAGAGGTGAGAGCCCTGAGCATGGCTGTTCGTCATCAGGTTCGCGGAGGCGGTGCGGATCGCATCAGCGCTCGACCACCCGATCGCACCGACCAACCCGGACGCGGAGCTGGGTCAGGTCGTGACCGTGGCGGAGCGGGTTAACGAGGAGACCACGCGGCGTGTTCTCGGTGACACCGACGTGGAGCGGTCGCTGGCGGTGCGGGTGTCGCGCCCGCAACCTTGACTACGACGCTGGTTCGGATGTGCTGATTCGCCCTCCTTGTGTGCCTGGCGAACACTCAGGTCAGCGAACTCCGTGAAGCGTGGGTCCGTCAGTACGACCAAAGCGATGATTTCCAATACTTCTGGGCAATCTCAGGTGTGGTCACCTCGGAGAGTTTGTACGTCTTCGCTCCGGTCCCGAGGCTGAAGCTGGTGTCTATCGTCTTGGTGAAGCGAAGCCCGTCCGCGAGTGGTTTCAGCGTGGGGTCGTTGATTGACAGTTTGTCCCACAGCGCGCCGACGAAGTTTGTCAGCGGCGCAAGGTTCTGCTGTTCATAGTCGCGCCCCAGCCCGGATATGACGCGGGAATCATCGCCAACCGCTCCCATGAATTGCACGCCGATGGGGTCAGTTCTGACCTGTTGGTCCAAGAACCGCTGCGGTAGGACAATCGTTTTGCGTGCCCACGTGCCTAGATCGGCAATGCAGATGAAGTCCAGCCCCTCACGCGGTGCTGCGACGAGTTCTCTGTCCAGCTCGTTGGTTATCGCCTGAATGTTCTCTGACGGGGTGCTGGCGTCGGCTTTCCACTCGTGAGAGTGACCGAGCAGACCGTAGAACACAGGCGGCACCAAGTAGTCCTGCCGATCCCGTCCGCGTAACCGCATCCCCCGCCGCAGGGCTATAGCGTCCTTGTACGCCTCGGTGATGTCCTTGCGTCCCACGGTTCGTTTGACGCTGAACGCAGCGGCGACCCCGGACGCGAGCACATGGTGTTTCTTGCGCAGCTTCGACGGATAGTGCGGACGAAACACAACGAGGTCTGTCTCTTTCGTCAGCGGTGAGCCGTCTGCGGTTTCGAGCATCAGATACTTCCGCTTCCCGACCTCATACTGCGGCGGCAGCCAGTCGGTGAGCACCTCATCCCAGTTGGATTCGACGCCGTGCCCTGTCTCCTGGGCGCGTCCCTGTTCGCTCGCCGTAGTTTGCTCGCGCTTGAACGACTCCACGATGGACTGGTTCACATCGGCCAGCCATTCGTGGTGTTTGTGGGTCATCGACCGAGCCTATGGGTGGACACCGACGACAACGCCGCGCGTGCCCGCAGCGCCACGGTGTAGCTTCCCTCTCCATGGCGGAGACCGATGAACCATTGCCGACGTTCACGTGGGCGTTGAACCTCGTGCGCGAGCGCTACAACTGCCCGAAACCAGCGCTCCTCCTCGGCAACGGATTCAGTCAGGCATTCAGCAGCGACTTCGGTTACAAGACCCTCCGTGCGAAGGCAACTCTGGACAATCTGAGCAACGGCGTCACTAAGGACGACATCTTCGAGCACGTAGGCACGAACGACTTCGAGACTGTCATCCACACGCTCGAACGGGCTGCGCAGCTCCAGGAGATTTACACCCCATTCGGGACGCTCCAGCACGATCTGAAAGCCGACGCGGAGGTGGTCAAGAAAGGTTTAGTGGACGCCCTCGGCGCGATTCACCCGTCATCAGCCCAGGAGGTAGATCACCGGAAGTATCTGGCTGCGCGAATGTTTCTGTCGAATTTCTCGCTGCTGTTCACCTTGAACTACGACCTGCTCCTGTACTGGACCCGCAACCACCAGGTATCACTCTCGCAATCGACGGCATACCCCATTCCGTCCAATGACGGCTTCACGGATTACGGAGACAGCGACCGCCCACTTACATGGAAGTCACCAGGCTATTTAGACCAAGAGGTGTTCCATCTCCACGGAGCCATGCACCTCTACGCTGAGGGCAATGAAACTCGCAAATTGCGGTACAAGTCTGGCGGCGGCGGAAAACTCATCGACCAAGTTCGGCAGAACCTCAACGCTGGGAACTACCCGCTCGTCGTGACCGAAGGCAGCCGCGAGAACAAGCAGGAACGAATCGCCGCAAATCCTTACCTGTCCTACTGCTACAACCGGCTGAGGCAACTGGACGGCGTGCTGTTCGTGCACGGCGTGGCTCTGTCCGAGAACGACCAGCACATCCTGGATGCGATCAGCGACCCATACAGCGGCGTCACTACGTTGTTCGTCGGGCTGTTCGGCGACAAGGCTCTCTACCGCGACGTGAAGCACCGTGCCGAAGGTATTGCGCTGGAACGTAAACAACGAGGCGGTCGGGAACTTCGCGTGGAGTTCTACCAATCGGCATCAGCCGAACCGTGGGGGTAGAGCAACCCTCCCGAACAGCAGCGACGGTCAGGTCAGGTCAAGTCCACCGTGGTTGCACCTGGAGCGTTGGTCTTCACCGACTGGATGCCGCCGAGCGCGCCAGCCTTCGTGGTGTAGCCCTCGCTGACGGCGATGGTCTCCCCGTTTCCCGCCTTCAGCCGGAAGCAGTACTCCCCCGCCCGGTCCTTATACTGGGTGAAGCTGCACCCGACGAACATCAGCCAAAAGGTGCAGATCATCGTGGAGCATTTCCGCGCCAACGTCGGCTGGCGGTTAGACGGGCAAGCCAAGGCGATGGTCGTCACGTCCTCGCGCAAGGCGGCGGTGCGCTACAAGTTGGCGTTCGACAAGTACGTCGCCGAACAGGGCTACAACGATGTCGCGGCATTGGTCGCGTTCTCCGGTGAGGTCACCGACCCAGATTCCGGGGTGGAGAAGGCGACGGAGACCAGCCTCAACCCTGGTTTGAAGGGACGTGAGCTGCGGGAGGCGTTCGCCACCGACGAGTACAACGTGATGCTGGTCGCCAACAAGTTCCAGACGGGGTTCGACCAGCCGCTGCTGGTGGCGATGTACGTCGATAAACGGCTCTCCGGTGTCGCGGCAGTGCAGACGCTGTCTCGGCTCAACCGCACCGCACCGGGCAAGGACCAAACGTTCGTGCTGGACTTCGCCAACACCGCCGATGAGATCACCGAAGCGTTCGAGCCCTACTACGAGGTCACCACTCTCTCCGATGTCACCGACCCGAACATCGTGCACGCCACCATGAACAAGCTCGACGCAGCGGGCATCTACACCGAAGCCGAGATCAATGGGCTGGTGGACGACTACCTGGCGGGCAAAGGCAACAACGCCCTGGTGAAGTGGGTAACGCCCGCACGTGACCGTTTCCGGGATCGTGAACGCCAAGCCATCGAACGCGGCGACACCCACGCGGTCGAGGAACTGCACCTGTTCCGCAAGGACGTGGGAACCTACCTGCGCCAGTACGACTTTCTGTCCCAGATCGTCAACTATGAAGACTCCTCGCTGGAGAAATTGTCGATCTATCTGCGCCACCTCGCACCCGTCATTGCCAGCGAGCAGCTCCAGCACGACATCGACCTTTCCGGTGTGGATTTCGAGTTCCTCACCCAACACAAAGGCGAACCCCACAACCCCGACCTCAAGGGCGATGCTCCACTGAAACCAGTGTCCGCAAGCGGGACCGGCGTGGCACGTGACCCGGAGTTGGTTGCGCTGGCGCAAGTCATCGAACAGATCAACGACCTGTTTTCCGGCGACCACCCTCCGTCGAGCGTCGCCAACGTCGTCACGCACATCAAGGACCGACTCCAAGAAAGCGAAACGCTGCAACAGCAGGCACGCAACAACACCCTCGCCCAATTCTCCGCGAGCCCTGACCTTCACGATGAGTTCGTCGGAGCGGTCATCGGCGCGATGGCGTCCTCCGAAGACCTCTCCACCCAAATTCTCAACAATCCCGAGTTGTCACAGAAACTCCTCGGGCAGCTCATTCCGATCATCTACCAGGGGCTCAAGAACGCCGGATAGTCCAACCTGCCAAGGAGATTCGCGGTCTGTACCTACAACTTCGCCGCAATCCACGTCGGCTCGCTGACCCAGCCGTCAACAGCCGCGCCGATCAAACCCCTTGCCGCCGCGCACATCTCTCCCAGCTCTGTGTACAGACCGGCAACCGCCTGCGCGGCGCGCACCACGCACTCGTCCCCGCTCCATCCGGACAGCATCGACCACGACGCCCCGCGCCCATCGCCCAGGCGGGCGGTCAGGGTGATGACCCGTCCGGGCACATCCCACGGGATGCACGCCAGCTCATCCGGCTCTCCGTAGCCGCAGCCCTCGTCCAGGTCTCCATGCCCGTCACCGGGACTCCACCGCGCGGCGTCGGTCCAGGGGAACTGGTCATCCGCTTCCAGGGCGTCGATCTCGGTGATGATCCGGTCGGTGGTGCATCGGTCACGGCGGGGCTGATCCTCCGCCGGGTCACGCAGCGGCGGGATTCAGGGTGCCCAACCGCCGACCGCCGATCCAGGTGGTCAATGGTCCACCCTTCGGCATGACCGTGTGGATGTCCTCGGGGTCGATCAGGTAGGAGGGCGGCTCGACGGGCGCGGGCTCGGGCTCAGGTTCGGCGGGTGTCCATCGCCAGGCGTCCCACGGGGCGATGGTGTACTCACCGCCGCCGTCCTCCTCGGCGGCGTTCAACTCATCGAACTCAGCGAGCATCCGCCGCTCGAACGCCTCGTCGGTCTCACCAGGTAGCGGTTGGAGGGGTTCGTCGGCTTCGAGCTGGTCGATGTCAGCGATGAGGTCGTCGAGGGAGCGCATGGGTTCCCCCTCGCACTGGACACCGACAGGCGCGAGCCGGATATGGGGACGTGACACACCCGCGCCGCAACGGTGCCCGATGAGGCTGTGGATTGACACCCGTGGTGGTCATCAGTGGTGGTCAAAACGAAAAGAGGGTGCCTCCGATTTCTCGGAAACACCCTCTGACCTGCGTCGGGCTGACAGGATTTGAACCTGCGACCACTTGACCCCCAGTCAAGTGCGCTACCAAGCTGCGCCACAGCCCGTTTGCTTCCGGTGATCACCGGCAGCGAGTCGAAAGCTTACCTCAGAGTGCCCGCTACTCCCCAATCGGTCCCCCGTCGTGTCACCGCGTCGGGACCCCGGGCTCGTCGGCGGGCGCTTCGACAGATATGTCGGCCTGATCGAGGCCCTCAAGGTCCACATCTGCGCCCACACATTCCGGTGCCCTGGAGGTCCGCCAGGCCACGAGAACCAGGCCGGCCCAGGCGACCGCGATCACGGTGTAGATCGCCGTGGACGCGCCGCCGTGGATGCCGAAGTACCTCACGAGCTTCTGGGCGTTGGTCAGCACGATCACCCCGCCGACCGCGGTGCCCAGCAGGGCCGGGCTGATCCTGGACACCAGCCACGCCGCGAGCGGTGCAGCGACCACGCCACCGGCGGCCAGGCCCAGCACGATCGGGATGTTGTCGAGGAACTCCGCGCGCAGGCCGACGAGGAAGCCCAGCGAGGCCGACACGGCGACCAGGAACTCCGAGGCGCTCACCGACCCGATCACGGTGCGCGGCGCGGTCTTGCCGCGCGACAGCAGCGTGCTGGTGGTCACCGGACCCCAGCCACCGCCTCCGGAGGCGTCGATGAACCCACCGAACAGTCCTAACGGTGTGAGGAACTTCGCGGTGTGCGGTGTCGCCCCGGACCGGAACACCGGTGGGGTGCGCAGGGAGAACCGCAACAGCACGTACACGCCGATCACCAGGAGGATCGCGGCCATCAGCGGGGCCGCATCCTCGGTGGACAGCGACGACAGCACGGTCGCCCCGGCGAAGGCGCCGATCGCCCCCGGCACGCCCAGCTTGAGCACGATGCCCCAGTCGATGTTCCTGAACCGCCAGTGCGACAGACCCGACGCCAGCGTGGTGCCCACCTCCGCCAGGTGCACGGCGGCACTGGCCTGCGCGGCCGCGACGCCGCTGAGCACCAGCAGAGTCGACGCCGTGACACCGAAGGCCATGCCGAGCGCGCCGTCGACGAGCTGGGCGCCGAGGCCCACGAGGGCAAAGATCAGAAGCGAACGCATGGGTTCGACTGCTTTCGACTAGGAGCCACCGGATCAGGTGACCTCACGGATGGGCGCGGTCAGATGCGCGCACAACACCATTCGTCGAAAGCCATGAGACGCCGCGAGGGCCAGAACGGTTCGAGCGCAGCGAGGTCCGACGGGGCGGTGCGGAATTCGCGCTCGGCCACCGGTCCTCCTCTCAGTGCTCGTCTTCAAACTCGTCCCTCAGGGGAACGTCCGAAGTCTACAAGCAGCACGGACGGACCCCGAAACCCAGCGTCACACTGTCAGCAGCCGGTACAGACCGATGAGACCGACGATGATGATCACCGCGCGCAGGGCGTTGGGTGAGAGCCGGCGGCCGAAGTGCGAGCCGAGGAAACCGCCGAGCAACGATCCGACGGCGATCAGGCCCGCGGCCTCCCAGCTGATCCGGTCGAACGCGACCAGTGTGTACGCGAGCGCGGCGACGATGTTGACCAGCAGCGAGAGCAGGTTTTTCGCGGCGTTCATGCGCTGGATCGACTCGGGCAGCAGCGCGCCCATCACGGCGACCAGGAGGATGCCCTGCGCCGCGGTGAAGTAGCCGCCGTAGATGCCGACGGCCCACGTGCCGAGGACCACGGCGACCATGCGGCGCGTGCTCACGTGGTCGGCGCCGTTGCCCGACGCCTCGGCCCTCTTACGCGCCCAGGCCTGGATCCGCGGGCCGACGAGCACCAGCACGAGCGCCAGGATCAACAGGATCGGCACGACCGTGACGAACACCTTCTCGGGCAGGTGTAACAGCAGCCACGCGCCCATGATGGCGCCGATCAGCGAGGCCGGGATCTGCCAGCGCAGCCGTTTCCACTGGCCGCGCAACTCGCGGCGGTAGCCCCAGGTGCCCGAGACCCCGCCGGCGACCAGGCCGACGGCGTTGGACATCGTCGAGGTGACCGGCGGATAACCGAGTGCCACCAACGTGGGGAACGTGATCAACGTTCCGGAACCGACTACCGCGTTGATCGCACCGGCGCCGACGCCGGCCAGCGCGATGAGGATCATGTGGGTGACGGACACTCGGGCGAGCTTATCCCTCCCGTCCGAAGCGATAACCCGCGCCTATCGGCGCGGATCAAACCACATATCGCTAACGCTTCGCTCGTTTTTCGCGCACTCGGACGTTGACCCGGATCGGGCTGCCCTCGAAACCGAACGTCTCCCGCAACTTGCGCTCCAGGAATCGCCGGTAACCGGCCTCCAGGAAGCCGCTCGTGAACAGGACGAACGTCGGCGGTCGGGTGGCCGCCTGCGTCGCGAACAGGATGCGCGGTTGTTTGCCGCCTCGCACCGGCGGCGGGGTCGCGGCGACGACCTCCTTGAGGAAGGTGTTGAGCCGCCCCGTCGAGATGCGGGTGTCCCACGATGTGAGCGAAGTCTCAAGTGCGGGCACGAGTTTCTGCACCGCGCGACCCGTGAGCGCCGAGATGTTGATCCGCGGCGCCCACTGCACCTGCACCAGTTCACGTTCGATCTCGCGGCTCAACAGGTAACGACGGTCCTCGTCGACCAGGTCCCATTTGTTGAACGCGAGCACCAGGGCACGGCCCGCCTCGATCACCATCGACAGCACACGCTGGTCCTGCTCGGTCAGCGGCTGCGACGCATCGATCAGCACGATCACCACTTCGGCGGCATCGATCGCACCGTGGGTGCGCACCGAGGCGTAGAACTCGTGGCCCGTGGCCTGTCCCACCTTGCGGCGCAACCCCGCGGTGTCGACGAACCGCCATGTCTTGCCGCCCAGTTCGATCAGCGAGTCGACCGGATCGACCGTGGTGCCCGCCATGTCGTGGACCACCGAGCGGTGGTCTCCGGCCAGGCGGTTCAGCAGTGAACTCTTGCCCACGTTGGGTTTTCCGACCAGCGCGACGCGCCGGGGACCGCCGCTGCCGCCCGTCGCGACCTCCGAGACCTCGGGAAGTTTCTCCATCACGGTGTCGAGCAGATCTGCCACGCCGCGGCCGTGCATGGCACTGATGGGGTGCGGCTCCCCCACGCCGAGCGACCACAGAGATGCGGCGTCGGCTTCGCCGCGCTCGGTGTCAACCTTGTTGGCCGCCAGGAACACCGGCTTGCCCGACCGGCGCAACAGCTTGGCTGCGGCCTCGTCGGCCGCGGTCGCACCGACCACCGCGTCGACCACGAGGATCACAGCATCCGCGGTTCGCATGGCGACCAGCGCCTGATCGGCGACCAGCTGCTGCAGGCCCTTGGCGTCGGGTTCCCACCCGCCGGTGTCCTGCACGACGAACCGGCGGCCCAGCCAGTTGGCGTCGTAGGACACCCGGTCGCGCGTCACGCCGGGTACGTCCTGCACCACCGCTTCGCGACGGCCCAGGATCCGGTTCACCAGCGTCGACTTGCCGACGTTGGGCCGTCCCACGATCGCGAGCACGGGCGGCGGCGCGGCGGCGTCCTCGGCCTCGTGGATCGCGTCGGCGAACTCGCCGTCGAGGTCCCACTCGCTCTCGTCGGACCAGGTGCCGTCGGAATCGGTGCTCATCGACGTGCTCCCGCCTGTGCGGTGACCAGATCGAGCAGGTGGGCGATCACCTGGGCCTGGTCCATGTCGCTCGTGTCGACCACCAGCGCGTCGTCGGCGGCGCGCAGCGGCGACACGGGACGGGTCGAGTCGAGATGGTCGCGACGCTGTACGTCGGCCAGCACGGTTGCGTAGTCGTCGGGCAGTCCGTTGGCGACGTTCTGCGCGTTGCGTCGCCGCGCACGTTCCTCGGCCGACGCGGTGAGGAAGATCTTGACGTCGGCATCGGGCAGCACGACGGTGCCGATGTCGCGGCCCTCGACCACCACTCGCCCACCCTCGGTGGCCAGCTTGCGCTGAATGTCGACCAGGCGTGTGCGCACGGCGGGAACTGCGGAGACCGCCGACACCGCGCCGGTCACCGCGTCACCGCGGATCTCCGACGAAACATCTTCTCCGGCAAGGAATGCCGCGTCGACATCGGGATCTGAGCCCACTCCGATCTCGGCGTCGGCGGCGGCCTTCTCGATCGCCGCAGGGTCGGTGAGGTCAGCACCGGCCCGCAGCACCGCAAGCGTCGCGATGCGGTACATCGCGCCGGTGTCGAGGTACCGGGCGCCGAGCGCGCGGGCCAACCCCCGTGACACCGAGGACTTTCCGGTGCCGGCCGGGCCGTCCACCGCAACAACCAAACTTCCGCTCACAAACCCACCGCCTGATAAAGCTCGCCGACTTCCTTGCGGGTGAGCGCCCGGATGCTGCCCGGCCGCTGATCCCCCAGCGACACCGAGCCGATCTCGGTACGCACCAACTCCTGCACCGGGAAGTCCACCGCGGCCAGCAGCCGCCGCACGATGCGATTGCGCCCCTCGTGCAGGGTGACCTTCACCATGGTCTTGCCCGGCACCGTGTCGACCACCGCGAAATCGTCGACATGTGCTGGGCCGTCGTCCAATTCGACACCGGCCTTGAGTTTCTTGCCCAGGCCGCGCGGCACGGTGCCCATCACCGTCGCGACGTAGGTCTTGGGCACCTCGAACGACGGGTGCATCAGCCGGTGCGCCAGTTCGCCGTCGTTGGTCAGCAACAGCAACCCCTCGGTGTCGGCGTCGAGTCGCCCGACGTGGAACAGCTTCTTGTTGCCGCGCACGCGATGTTCGACCAGATCACCCACGCACGGTCTGCCGCGGTCGTCCGACATCGTCGAGTGCATGCCGCGCGGTTTGTTGATCGCCAGGTACACCATCGTGTCGTCGAGGATGATGCGCGAACCGTCGACCCGGATGTCGGCCACCGCGGGGTCCACCCGCGTGCCCAGCTCGGTCACGATCTGCCCGTCGACCTCGACGCGACCGTCGATGATCATCCGCTCGGCTACGCGCCGCGACGCAATTCCTGCCTGCGACAACACTTTCTGCAGTCGCACACCTTGTTCTTCGGCCATCTCAATCCTTGTCCACGTCGAAGGCCGCCGGCTGGTCCCCGTTCGAGGAGTTGCCGTTGAGTTTGGCGAAACGCGGCTCGTCGCCGAGGTTTTCGCTCAAGTCGTCGATCACGTCGACATCGGGCAACAGCGGCGCGATGTCGGGCAGGTCCTCCAGGGAGGTCAGGCCCAGCCGTTCCAGGAACAGATCCGTGGTCGCGAAGGTGGTCGCGCCCGTGTCGGGATCGGTGCCGGCCTCGGTGATCAGCCCGCGCGCCAGCAGCGTGCGCATCACCGCGTCGACGTTGACGCCGCGGACCGCGCTCACCCGCGCACGGGTGACCGGCTGCCGGTAGGCGACCACGGCCAGCGTCTCCAGCGCGGCGCGGGTCAGTTTGGTCCTGGCGCCGTCGAGCAGGAGCCGCTCGACGTACGGCGCGTACTTGGCCCTGGTGTACATGCGCCAGCCGCCGCCGGCCTCGCGCAGATCGATGCCGCTGTCGCGCTCGGCCAGGTCCTGGGCCATCGCGGCCAGCTTGGCCGCGATGCGGTATCCGGGCTGTTCGGTGGCCGAGGCCAGCGCGTCGATGGTCACCGGGGTGTCGACGACCAGCAGCAGCGCCTCGAGCACCGCGCCGAGTTCGTCGTCGTCGAGGTCGGGTGCCGACATGAGGTCCAGCTCGGCATCCAGTTCGCCACCGAGTTCAGCGCCGAGTTCGGCCCCGAGGTCGACGCGCTGGTCAGCGGGGGTTTCGGTGCCGGCCCTCGGATTGTCGGAAGCCGCTTCGGGTACCGGCTGAGCGTCCATCGCGGCGCCGGGCTCGACACCGGGATCGGAGGTCTCGTCAGTCATGCTTCTCGCTATTCTTCCGCATCGGCGGCTGCCAGGTGTTCGCTGGTCGGCCGATCCCCTGTCCACGAAACCTGGAGCACACCAAGCGGTTCTGATTGCTCGAATGCTACCGCCCTGGCGCGGAACAATTCGAGCAGCGCCAGGAAGCGCCCGACGATCTGCAGGCCGTCGGTGCACTCGGCCACCAGCTCGGAGAACGACGCCCACTGGCCCACGCCGCGCTGTTCCAGCAGCGCAAGGATTCGATACGCCTGCTCGGGCACCGACACCTTGGGCGCATGGACGTGGTCGGTGGCGACCGTCGGGACCGGGCGCGGCGTGAACGCGGCCGCTGCGATTGTGGCGAACTTCTCAGCATCGACGCCCAGCATCACCTCGGGCAGCAGGTCGGAGTAGCGGTCCTCGAGCGACACCGCGCGCGGATAGCTGCGCAGGGCCGCGGCCTCGAGCTCGGCGAACATCTGCGCAACGTGCTTGAACGCGCGGTACTGCAACAACCGCGCGAACAACAGGTCGCGCACCTCGAGCAGCGCGAGGTCCTCTTCGTCGTGCACCTCGCCGGAGGGCAGCAGACGCGCGGCCTTCAGGTCCAGCAACGTGGCCGCGATGACCAAAAACGCCGTGGTCTCGTCCAGGCCCAGTTGCGGCCCGATCTCCTTGGTGTAGGCGATGAAATCGTCGGTGACCTGGTGCAGCGCCACCTCGGTGACGTCGAGGCGGTGCGCGAAGATCAGCTGCAGCAGCAGATCGAACGGCCCCTCGAAGTTGGTGAGCCGGACCTTGAAACCCTTGTTGGCGTCGTCCTCCGCGGTGTCCTCCGCGGTGTCCGACGCGGCATCCGAGGAAACGTTGTCCTCCGGAGCAGCTACCGAGGCGGGATCCTGGTCGGGTTCACGCACGTCGTCGTTCACACGCCGAACCGGTGGATGACTTCCCGCGCGAGCGACCGGTAGGCGGCCGCGCCGCTGGACTTCGGCGCCCATGTGGTGATCGGTTCACCCGCGACGCTGGTCTCGGGGAACCGGACGGTGCGCGTGATGACGGTGTCGAACACCAGATCGCCGAACCGTTCGACCACCCGCGCCATCACCTCACGCGCGTTGACCGTGCGCGGGTCGTAACGGGTCACCAGGATTCCGCTGATCGACAGCTTGGGGTTCAGCCGGTCGTGCACCTTGTCGACGGTGTCGGTGAGCAGCGCCAGGCCGCGTAGCGAGAAGTACTCGCATTCGGTGGGGATGACGACGCCGTCCGCGCACGCCAGACCGTTGATGGTGAGCAGGCCCAGCGACGGCTGGCAGTCGATCAGCACGTAGTCGTAGCGGTCGAGCACCGGGTACAGCGCACGCGCGAGTGACTGCTCGCGGCCCACCTCGTTGACCAGCTGGATCTCGGCAGCCGACAGGTCGATGTTGCTGGGCACCAGGTCCATGCCGCTGACCCGCGTCTTGATCAGCACGTCGTCGATGGACACCCGCGGCTCCACGAGCAGGTTGTGCACGGTGTTGTCGAGTTCGTAGTGCGGAACACCCAGGCCCGCCGACAGTGCACCCTGCGGGTCGAGGTCGACCAGCAGCACCCGCCTGCCGTACTCGGCCAGGCTCGCTCCCAGGTTGATGGTCGACGTGGTCTTGCCGACGCCGCCCTTCTGGTTGCACATCGCGATGACCTTCGCCGGGCCGTGCGTCTCACGCGGCCGCGGCTCGGGGATCTCGCGGGGAGGCCGGCCCGTCAGGCCCACTTCGGGCGTGTCATGTGCAAACAGGCCGTCGTTCATCCCCGACCGCCGCTGGTCAGGCATCCCGCAGTCTTCGCGCACATCCGGGCAAGTTTAACGTCGCCGAGCTGCCGCGACGGGCAGACCCGCTGATGATCACCGCACATGGTGAGCCACACGATGTTCACTGCGCGCGCGGGTGCGCACCCGCCCACACCTCGCGCAACGTGTGCACGGTGACCATGGTGTAGATCTGCGTCGTGGTGACCGACGCGTGGCCCAGAAGTTCCTGCACGACGCGCACGTCGGCGCCGCCGTCGAGCAGATGAGTGGCAAACGAGTGCCGCAAGGTGTGCGGCGACACCGCCGAGGCGATGCCCGCGCGTTCGGCCGAGTCCTGCAGCACCTGCCAGGCGCTCTGCCGCGACAGCCGGCCGCCGCGGGCGTTGAGGAAGATCGCCGGGGTGCCACGACCGCGGCGCGCCAGGTCAGGGCGCCCCCGCACCAGATAGGCGTCGAGCGCACTGACCGCGGGACGGCCGATCGGCACCAGCCGCTGTTTGCCGCCCTTGCCGTGCAGCAGCACCGACCGGGCCTGGGTGTCCACGTCGTCGACATCGAGCCCGACGGCTTCGGAGATGCGGGCTCCGGTCGAATAGAGCAGCTCCAGCAGCGCGCGGTTGCGCAGCGTGAGCGGGCTGTCGGCCTCACTGTCGCCGCCCGCGGCCTCCAGCAGCGCCAGCACCTCGTCGAGGGTCAGGCTCTTGGGCAGCCTGCGGCTCGGTGTCGGTGGCTTCACCGCGCGCGCGACGTCGTTCTCGGTCAGCCCCTCGGCCGCGGCGAACCGGTGCAGGCCGCGGACGGCGACCACGGCCCTGGCCGCCGACACCGCCGACAGCGCCGTGACTCCCGCGTCGGGGTCACCGCGGCGCAGCGCGACCAGGAAGTCGCTGACGTCGGATTCGGCGACGCGGGCGAGGTCGTCGATGCCCCGCTGGCGCAGGTGTTCGGCGTAGCGGCGCAGATCTCGCCGGTAGGAGCTCAGCGTGTTCGCCGCCACTCCGCGCTCGATGGTCAGGTGGTCGAGGTACCCCTGGACCTGTTCGTCGAGAATCGCGCGAAGTGCTGACGTGCCGGTCATGACAGGCCTTTGCGCCGCCAGAATGCCGTCGGACGATCCGCCCAGGGCGCGTCGACGCGCCGCAGGGATTCGATGTCCTTCGCCGAATGCGCGGCCAGGATGCCTGCCACCGCGATCCCGTTGACGATGTCGCCGGAGAACACCCGGGCCACCGCCTGCTCCAGCGGCACGCGTGCGACCACCATGTCGGCTTCCTCGTGCTCGGCCTCGGGCCTGCCGACCTCTGTCAGGCCCGTCGCCAGGTACACGCGCACGCTCTCGTCGGAGAAGCCGGGCGTGGAGTCCAGGTCGACCAGCACGCGCCAGTCCGACGCAGCCAGGCCGACCTCCTCTTGGAGCTCACGGGCCGCGGTCACCTCGGGCGGTTCCCCGCCGAGATCGAGAAGACCGGCAGGCAGCTCCCACAACCGCCGTCCGAGCGGGTGGCGGTATTGGTACACAAGTACCACATTGCCGTCGTCGTCGAGGGCGACAACGGCCACCGCGCCATAGTGCTCGACGACTTCGCGCCGGGCGGATTTGCCGCCCGGCATGCTGACCTCGTCGGCCCGCAACGCGAAAATGTTTCCGACGTAGACGGTTTCGCTGGCCAGCGTCTCGAAGTCGTGTTCAGCCACGGACGTCGGATTTCTCCAGCGGTTCCTCCAGTGCGGGCGCATCTGCGTCGCTGTGCTCGACCGGGACGAACTGCTCGGGCAGGTCCATCCCCGGTAACCGCTCGGCGGCCTTGTAGTCGATCGCCGCACCGATGAACGCCGCGAACAGCGGATGCGGACGGGTGGGCCGGCTCTTGAGCTCGGGATGCGCCTGCGTACCCACCAGGAAGGGATGGATCTGCGGGTCGTACTCGACGAACTCCACGAGATGGCCGTCGGGTGAGGTTCCCGAGAAGCGCAGGCCGCTCTTGGCGATGCGGTCACGGTAGGCGTTGTTCACCTCGAAGCGGTGCCGATGCCGTTCGGACACCTCGGTGGCCTGGTATGCCTGCGCCACAACGGAATTCGGCGTCAACACAGCCGGGTAGGCGCCCAGTCGCATGGTGCCGCCCAGATCGGCCTCACCGGCCACCGCGTCGCGCTGGTCGGCCATCGTGGAGATCACCGGGTCGGGCGTCTTGGGGTCGAACTCGGCCGAGTTGGCCTCGGTGATGCCGACGCTGCGCGCGGCCTCGATCACGATGCACTGCAGGCCGAGGCAGAGCCCCAGCACGGGCAGGCCACGCTTGCGCGCGTAGGAGATCGCACCGATCTTGCCCTCGATGCCGCGGATGCCGAACCCGCCGGGGATCAGCACACCGTGGACATCGGAGAGCGCGGCCGCCGCGCCGTGCTCGGTCTCGCAGTCGTCGGAGGCCACCCACCGCATCTCGACCTTGGCGCGGTGCTTGAACCCGCCCGCGCGCAACGCCTCGGCCACCGACAGGTACGCGTCGGACAGGTCGATGTACTTGCCCACCAACGCGATCCGCACGGTCTCCTGCGGCTCGTGCACGCGCCGCAGCAGGTCGTCCCATTCGGTCCAGTCGACATCACGGAACGGCAGGTTGAGACGGCGCACCACGTAGGCGTCGAGTTCCTCGCGGTGCAGCACCTTCGGGATGTCGTAGATCGACGGCGCGTCCGGCGTCGAGATGACGCCGTCGACATCCACGTCGCACATGAGCGCGATCTTGTTCTTGAGCGGCTCGGGCACGTCGCGGTCGCACCGCAGGATGAGCGCGTCGGGAGTGATACCGATGCTGCGCAGCGCCGCCACGGAGTGCTGGGTGGGTTTGGTCTTGAGCTCGCCCGACGGTGCCAGGTACGGCACCAGCGAGACGTGCAGGAAGAAACAGTTCTCGCGACCCACCTCGTGGCGGACCTGCCGGGCCGCCTCCAGGAACGGAAGCGATTCGATGTCACCGACCGTGCCGCCGACCTCGGTGATCACGACATCGGGGCGGACGCCTGCCGCGTCGGGCTCGGCCATCGCGAGGATGCGGCTCTTGATCTCGTCGGTGATGTGCGGGATGACCTGCACGGTGTCACCGAGGTATTCACCGCGGCGCTCCTTGGCGATCACCGAGGAGTACACCTGACCGGTGGTGACGTTGGCCGAACCCGACAGGTTGCGGTCCAGGAAACGTTCGTAGTGACCGACATCCAGATCCGTCTCGGCGCCGTCCTCGGTGACGAAAACCTCTCCGTGCTGGAAGGGGTTCATGGTGCCGGGATCGACGTTGAGATAGGGATCCAGCTTCTGCATGGTCACCTGCAGCCCCCGCGCGGTCAGCAACTGACCGAGGCTGGACGCGGTCAGACCCTTACCCAGCGACGAAACAACTCCACCGGTGACGAAGAGGTGTTTCGTGGCGGTTTGCGGGTGCTTGCGTAACGCGGGCAAAAGCATCCTCCGTGACGAAGGGCAGGGAATCGCTGAGACTAGCTGTGGCCTGCCAACCCACGGAATCTCACCTTAACACCGACGACGACAAGTGGTCGCTGGCGCGCCGCGGGTGATCGGTAATACAGAAGCGCCTCTACTGCGGGACCGTCACCGAAGACGCACCCCGGCCGGTGCCGTACTGACTCGGTTTCCCGCCGCCGGCAAGTTCGCCGAGCGCCAGGACTGCGGTGATCTGACCCGAGGAGGTGTCGACATCGTCGACCGTGCTGACCGTACCGGTGAGGGCCGCATCCGACCTGGTCACAGCAACGGCGGCGGTACCCGAGGCGGAGCCGTCGCGGCCTACGAGGACGGTTCCCGATCCGTGCGGCGCGAGCCCGGCGGCGAATCGGGCAACGGTCGCACCGCGATTTCCGGCGTCCTCGCCCAATGCGCCTCCGGTGACCACCAGCGCGGTGTCGGCCGCGCCGATGTGGCTGTTCTCATAAGTCAGGAAGCCGGATTCCCGCAGTGCGGAGAGCACGGTGTCGCGCTGGCTGTCGTCGACCGGCGCAGCGCCCGGGCTCTTGTCGATGAGCAGCGCGATGCCGAGCAGATCGCCGGCCTGCGAGCCCTGGTCGACGAACTTGGTGGACAGTTGCCGTCCCGCGGGCACGATCGGCGAGTTGACCACCGAGAGCAGTTTGTCGGCCGAGTTCGCGTCGACGAACTCCTGCGTCAACGTCACGGTGCCGGTGACCGCGCCGCCGGCCTGGCCGACGTAGCGGGTCATGGCCTCGACGTCACCATCAGCGGCGTCGGGGGTGCGGAACACCACCACCGACTTGTCCTTGAGCGCGCCAGCGAGGATGCGCGACGCCACCTGGGCATCGAATTCGCTTGCCGCACTGAGCTTCTGGTTCAGGCGGTTCTTGTCGTCGGTGAGGGTGTCGATCTGATTCTGCAGGTCACGCTTGTCGTCACGCAGACCCGACAGCACGGTGTTGGACAACAGACCCGATCCCAGCGCGACCCCGATGGCCAGCGCCAGGAACACCGCGGCCAACGAGATCGCGTGCGCCCGTAGCGTTATCACCGGTCATCCACCCAGTGAGCCGATGATGCTCTGCACCCATGCGGTGAACTGGTGCCAGTACGAGACCACCCAGTCGACCACGGCGGTGTCGGCGCGCGACACCCACAGCGCGACGATGACGGCGACCAGCATCGCGAGCACCAGCATGGCGATCGCCCCACCGGAGACACGGCTGCGGTAGAGCGTGGCGACGGCCTTGGCGTCGACGAGTTTCTCGCCCACCTTGAGCCGTGTGAGGAACGTCGACGGGTTGCTGGCCTGCCGCGAGCGATCGAAGAACTCCTCGATCGTGGCGGTGTGCCCGGCGGTCACGATCAGCGACGCGCCGTGGTGATCGCACAGCAGCAGCGCGAGGTCCGCGGCCGATCCGGCCGCCGGGAACGTCATGGCGCCGACACCGAGATCCTGGATGCGTTCCAGGCCCGCGGCGTGACCGTCGGCGTCGGCCGGCAGCACCACCTGGGCACCGGACCTCAGCACCTCGACGCTCATCTTGTCGGGATCGCCCACGATGAGCGCCGGACGGTAGCCGGCCTTGCGCAGCACGTCGGCGCCGGCACCGACGCCGACCAGCACGGGCTGGTACTCCTTGATGAACGGCTTGAGGGCCTTGAGGTCCTCGGCCGCGCTGGGCTCCTCGGCGACGATCACGACGTGGCGCCGGTGCACGTCGACGTCGATGTTCGGGATGCCGATGCCGTCGATCAGCAGCGGGCTCTCGCTGCGGATGAACTCGATGGTGTTACCGGCGAATGCCTCCAGATGCGCCACCAGACCGCTCTTGGCCTCGTGCATCAACTCGTGGATGTCCTGATCGGTGCGCTCGGTGCCCAGCGCGATCCGGCGGTCACCGGAGTAGACGCCGCCGTTGTGCAACCGCACGCGTGCGCCGTCCTTGATCTTCTTGAAGACCTCGGGTCCCGCCTCGTCGATCAGCACGATGCCGTTGCCGACGAGCACCTCGGGGCCCAGGTTCGGGTAGCGCCCCGAGATGGAAGGCGAGGCATTGACCACGCCTGCGATGTTGGCCTCGACCAGGGCGTCAGCCGTGATGCGGTCCAGGTCGAGCACGTCCATCACGACGATGTCGCCAGGGCCGATCCGTCGGAGCAGTCGGTCGATGTCGCGGTCTACGCGGGCAGTGCCGGTGATCCCCGGGCGCGAGCTGGCATTGCGAGTTAGCAGCGCTGACATCTTCATGGGGTGATTCTGTCGGGAGTACGCCGTCAGACGATGGAGGCGCGCCGTAACATCAGCCCCATAAGTCACATCCAGTAACACTGGTAACACGTCGCTGACGTGGCGTTCAGGTGAATTGTCAGCCGACGAGATCGCCCGTGCGCTCCTTCTGAGCGGCCTCCAGGAGCTCGCGCGCATGGGCGCGACCGCTGTCGGACTCCCCCAGCCCCGCGAGCATGCGGGCCAGCTCGGCCACCCGGTCCTCGTCCTCGATGCGTCGCACGCCGCTCGACTTGGTCCGGCCGTTGCCGCTGTCGACCACCAGGTGCGCATCGGCGTAGGCCGCGACCTGCGGCAGGTGGGTCACGACGATGACCTGGTGCGTGCGCGCGAGCTTGGCAAGCCTGCGGCCGATCTGCACCGCCGCGCGGCCGCCGACCCCGGCGTCGACCTCGTCGAACACCATCGTGGTGCCCTCGACCGACGCCGCCAGCACGACCTCGAGCGCCAGCATGACGCGGGACAGCTCGCCGCCGGAGGCGCTCTTGGTCAGCGGCAGCACGTCGGCGCCGCGGTGGGCGCTGAAACCGAACTCGACCGCGTCGACACCGTCGTGGCCGGCGTGCACCACGGTGCCGTCCGCCAGGGTCACCGGGGCGGAGTCGTCGGAGCGGGCCACCAGTGGGTTGACGTCGATACTGAACACCGCGTTGGCCATCGCCAGGCCGGCCAGCTCCGCGGTCACCGCTTTCGCGAGGCCCTTGGCTGCCTTGGTCCTGGCCTTGGTGAGCTCTCCGGCGGCCGCCACCACCCGGGTCTCCAGTTCGCCTACCTGCTGTTCGAGCGCGGCCAGCGTCTCCTCGGACACGTCGAGCTGCGCGAGGCGCTGCGCGGCGTCACGCGCCCACTCGAGCACGCCGTCGATGTCGGGGGCGTACTTCTTGGTCAGCGTTCGCAGCTCCGCCTGACGTGCCAGCTTCGTTTCCAGAGTGCTTGCGTCGCTGGGGAGTTCGGCCAGATAGTCCCCGAGCTCGGCGGTCACGTCCGAGATCACGGCCACGGCTTCGCCGAGCCGCTCCCCCAGCGCCCGCAGGGCCGCGTCGTCGGTGGCCTCGAGCGCGGCCTTGGCGTGGCCGACGGTGTCGGTCGCCGAGACGGATTCGGGCGACGGGACGTCGAGGTCGCCGGCGAGCGCCACCCGCGCGGTCTGCGCTGCCTCGCGCAGCGCGTCGAGTTCGGACAGGCGCCGGATGTCGGCGACGATCGCCTCGTCCTCACCGGGCTGCGGCGCCACGGCGTCGATCTCGTTGATTCCGAAGCTCAGCCGGTCGGCCTCCTGCGCCAGTTCCCTGGCTCGCTGCCGACGGTCGATCAGATCGCGACGTGCCGTCAGCCACTGCTCGCGGATCTTGCGGTAGCGGGCCAGCGGTTTGTCGACGTCGGCGAACCGGTCCAGCGCGGCACGCTGCTCGTCCGGACGCATCAGCCGCAACTGGTCGTTCTGACCGTGCAGCGTGAGCACCTCGGCGGTGAAACCACTGAGCGACTTCGCGGGGACACTGCGGCCACCCAGGTACGCCCGCGACGGCCCGGACCGGCTGACCGACCGCGCCGCGATGATGCTGCCGTCCTCGTCGCGTTCGGCACCGGAGGTGTCCAGGATCTCCTGGACCCGCGCGGCCACGTCATCGCCCAATTCCGTTGTGGTGAATCGGCCTTCGACCACGGCACGCTCCGAGCCGGAACGCACCCTGGTGGCGTCGGCCCTGGCCCCGCCCAGCAGGTGCAGGCCCGTCACCACCATGGTCTTGCCGGTGCCGGTCTCACCCGTCAACACGGTCAACCCGCGGTCGAACTCCGCGGTCGCGGCGCTGATCGCGCCCAGTGATTCAATTCGGATCTCGGCCAGCACGTCCGGTCACTGCCCCCGCCACCCGGTGACCGGAAGCCGGAACTTCCTCACCAACCTGTCGGTGAACGGCGCGCTGTCGAGCCGCACCCATTTCACCGGCGTACCGCAACGCGTCACCTCGAGCCTCCCGCCGGCGGGCACCACCATGTCGCGCCTGCCGTCACAGAACACCAACGCATCGTTGCCTCCCGCCTCAACTTCGATCGCGATGCAGGCCTCCGGGCTGGTCACCATGGGCCGCGCGAACAATGCATGAGCATTGTTGGGCACCACCAGGATCGCCTCAAGATCGGGCCACAACACCGGGCCGCCCGCCGAGAACGCGTACGCGGTGGATCCGGTCGGGGTCGACACGAGCACACCGTCGCAACCGAACGCCGACACCGGCCGTCCGTCGACCTCCAGCACCACGCCCAGCACCCCGAGCCGCGGGCCTTTCTCCAGGCTGGCCTCGTTGAGCGCCCACCCGCGGCTGATGATCTCGTTGTGCGCGCGCACCGCCACGTCGAGGGTCATGCGTTCCTCGACCACGTAGTCCCGCCTGATGACATGGTCGAGCACCATGTCGATGGCCTCGGCCTCGGCTTCGGCGAGAAATCCGATACGCCCGAGGTTGACGCCGAGCACCGGGATGCCCACGTTGCGCGCCAACTCCGCCGCACGCAGGAAGGAACCGTCGCCGCCCAGCACGAGCACCAGTTCACAGCCCTCGGCGGCCCGTTCATCGGGGTCGACGACGTCGATCTGCACGCCGAGCGCCCGCATCTCATCGGGCGCAAGGTGCACCGATCCGTGATCGACGGCCTCGGCCGACAGGACACGCAGGCCAATACCGTTGTCGCCGAGTACCTTTTCGACTCGGCGGGCGACCTCGGTCGCCTCGTCCCGCCCGGTGTGCACCACCAGCAGGATCGAGCGCTCAACTGTCATTGCGGCCCTTCCTCGACCGCCCGGCGGACCGCAGCTTCAAGCGCGTCCCCCTCCAGCGGCGAATCGGTCTCGGCGCGCAGCCTCAGGAAGTACTCCACGTTGCCCGAGGGCCCGGGAAGCGGGCTGGCCGTCACATCGACAGCATGCCACTGCAGCGCGGCGGCCTTGCGCCCGACCGTGCACACCGCATCGATGCGCAACTCGGGGTCGGAGACCACGCCGCCGGCGCCGACGCGGTCTTTCCCGACCTCGAACTGGGGTTTCACCATGGGAACGATATCGGCGTCGCGCACCGCGCACGCGGTGAGCGCGGGCAGCACCGTGGCCAGCGAGATGAAGGACAGATCGGCGACGATCATCTGGACCGGACCGCCGATGGCCTCGGGTGTCAGATCGCGAACATTGGTGCGCTCGAGCACATGGACCCGTGGATCCGAACGCAGTGACCACGCCAACTGTCCGTAACCGACGTCCGCGGCCACCACCTCGGCGGCACCGCGGTCGAGCAGAACCTCGGTGAATCCTCCCGTGGACGCCCCGGCGTCGAGGCAGCGGCGGCCTTCGACGGACAAACCGAACGCGTCCAGCGCACCGATCAGCTTGTGGGCGCCACGCGACACCCAGGTGCGCTCGTCCGACTCGATCACGGTGAGATTGGCGTCGACGGACACCGCCGTGGCCGGTTTGGCCGCGGGCATACCGTCGATGCGGACGCGTCCGGCACCGATCAACTCAGCCGCCTGCTGGCGCGAGCGGGCCAGGCCCCGTCGAACCAGCTCGGCGTCAACTCGAGCTCGCCGTGCCACGGCCGGTCACACCCCAGGTGCCTGGGGCCCGCCCACCTGGCCCTTGTCGACCGTCTCGAGCGCTTGCACCAGCAGGTCGTGTGCCTGTTCCAGCTTGGCTGCCAGCAGGTCGATGTCGGTATCGACGAGCTCGGATCCGTCGGCAGACAGATCCGGCAGGTCGGCGAGCACCCCTGCGACCCGCGCCCGGAGTTGGTCAGGATCGGTAGTCATAGCGTCATCAACGCTAGTCGATCGACGGGGACAGCAGCGATGCGCGCTGCAGCGCGGCGCGGGCCGTGTCGTCCCCGGCAACCAAGGTGTACCCGTCGTTGTCGTACACGTGGTCGTCCGAATCCGTCCATACGGCGTGTGCGACGGCCCGCACGACCGACAGTGGATCGTCGGTGACCTTGCCCGTCGAATACACCTCGACGCGGTCCGAATCGACCTCGACACGCCATTCCGGCTGCGGACCGACCCTGAGCGTCTCGGCCGCGACGTGCAGCGAGCGCAGATCGGCTGCGATGTAGTCAGGCCGCTCGTGCTCGGCGGCGAAGACCGCGTCCGTGGCGGTACTGACACCGCTGAGCACCATGAGGCTCGGCAGGCCGGCCGAAACCGCGCAGGCGATGTCGGTGTCGAGGCGGTCCCCGACGACCAACGGAGCCTCGAACGATCCCCGGCTCAATGCGTCGCGCATCAGCGTCGGCTGCGGCTTCCCCGCAACCTGAGGATCATGGCCAGTGGCCACCCGTAGTGCTGCGACCATGGACCCGTTCCCGGGCAACAGGCCGCGTTCCGACGGCAATGTCAGGTCGACATTCGCCGCGACCCACAGGGCGCCGGCACGAATCGCGAGCGCGGCCTCGGCCAGATCCGCCCAGCCGGTCTGTGGATTGTGTCCCTGCACGACCGCGACCGGGTCCTCGGCGAACTGCCGGACCGGCCGCAAGCCGACGTTGCGAACCTCGTCGGCGAGGGCTTCGGTACCGACGACCAGAACACGGGCATCCGCGGGCAGTTGCGCGGCGAGAACCCGCGCCGCACTCTGGGCGCTGGTCACGACGTCGTCGGCGTCGCCGCTGAAGCCGAGTTCACGTAGATGTTCGGCGACCTGCTGCGGCGCCCGCGAGGCGTTGTTGGTGACGTAGAGCAGTCGCGCGTCCAGGCCGGCCAGGCTCTCGACCGCGCCCGGGGTGGCCTCGTGCCCACGGAACACCGTGCCGTCGAGGTCGAGCAGCAGGCAATCGTGTTGCCGCGCAAGCGTCGTCACGTCAGGACAGCTCCGTGATGCGTTCCTCGGCGTCGGTCACGCCCTCGACATCGGCCTCGGCCGCGTGGATGAACCACTGCAGCGCCTCGTCGGTGCGTTCGACGGCCAGCAGGAGGTCGGCGTAGACGTAGAACAGGCGGGCCGCGGTCTGGCCTCGGCTCGTGGGATCGAGCGGGGGCGTCGACAACAATGTCAGCGCCTGCTCGAACTGCCCGAGGTCGGCGCGGGCGCCGGCCACCACGATGCGCAGTTCGTCGGCGTCCTCACCTGTGAGTGCCTCGGCTTCGGGGCTGCGCGCGAGTTCGACGGCCCGCTCGGGGCGGCCCACTCCGCGTTCGCAGTCGGCGATCATCGGGAGCAGCGGTGACTTGCTGCCCATCCGGCGCGCGGCACGAAGTTCGGCGAGGGCCTGTGCCCAGTCACCGCAGTGGTACGCCGCGATGCCGACGGCCTCGCGGACCGCCGCGATCCGGGCGGCCCGTCCCCGCGCGGCGCGGGCGTGAGCCAATGCGGTCTCGGGATCCTCGTCCAGGAGGTTGCCTGCGGCCACGAGATGGCGCGCGACATAGTCGGCAGTGGCCTTGTCCAGGGTCACGAGTTCACGACGGACCTCAGGTGCCAGCTGCCTGGCCTCGATGTCTGCTGAAAGTCTCGGCGCGGAGTCCTGGCTGTCCTCGGCGGATTCCGGCTGAGCCGGCCGGGCACGGCCGGGACCCGACGAGCGCGGCGGTCGCCGATCACGAGAACGGGGATCGAATGAACGATTGCCCCGCTGATTGTTCGATGCGCGGTTGCTGGCTGCACGCCGCGGGCGGCGTTCCTCGCCGCCTTGACTGTCTCCGACCACGTGTGCCTTTCTACCCGCACTGTCTCCGAAAGGATACTGGCCAGTGCCCGACCAGCCATAATCGCACGCCTTTTCCGCCATTTTTCTGACGGGATTTCTGACGGAATTCGAGACCGAGAATGGGCCGGCTGAAAAGAGAATCACCCCCCACGAAAACGTGGGGGGTGATTCCTAATTTGTGTTCGGCGGTGTCCTACTTTTCCACCCGGAAGGGTAGTATCATCGGCGCTGGCAGGCTTAGCTTCCGGGTTCGGGATGGGACCGGGCGTTTCCCTGCCGCTATGGACCGCCGTAACTCTATTCTCTTATGTGGT
>Ga0182740_1000068_pt1 | contig 194841 bp, 180 predicted proteins | sample eDN5th37CKraftBY_FD_128872 | JGI IMG/M metagenome (GOLD analysis project Ga0182740, IMG submission 128872) | Enriched backyard soil microbial communities from Emeryville, California, USA - eDNA 5th pass 37_C Kraft BY (version 2) (version 2) | ecosystem: Environmental > Terrestrial > Soil >... | reverse complement strand
TCCCCCCATCATGGTCGCAGATTTCTTCCGCGCTGCCCATAATTTTCGCTCACGATTGCCGGACACGTTGTGCAGCGCGGCGCCGCATAGCCCCGAATCCCGGAATGAAAAGCAAATGTGGCGAAAGGGTGGAACGCGAAACCACTCTCAGCTTCAACGGGCAACGGAGCCACCGCTCCCGCGTCAGGCCATCAAGCCGCGCATCGACGGAAAATCAGCGAGGCGTTGGTGCCGCCGAAGCCGAACGAGTTCGACAGCACGGTGTCAATGTTGCGCTTTCGCGCTTTCAACGGAACGAGGTCGATCGGGGTCTGCACCGAAGGATTGTTGAGGTTGAGCGTCGGCGGCGCAACCTGATCGCGGATCGCCAACACCGAGAAGATCGCTTCGACCGCGCCGGCCGCGCCGAGCAGATGGCCGATCGACGACTTGGTGGACGACATCGACACATCGCCGGCATGGTTGCCGACAAGCCGCTGCACCGCGCCAAGCTCGATCTCGTCGCCCAGCGGCGTCGAGGTGCCGTGCGCATTGATATAGTCGATGTCGCCGGGCGTAATGCCCGCCCGCTTCATCGCCGCACTCATGCAGCGGAACGCACCGTCGCCATCGGGCGTCGGCGCGGTGATGTGATAGGCGTCGCCCGACATGCCGTAACCGATCAGCTCGGCATAGATCGTCGCGCCGCGCGCCTTGGCGTGCTCGTATTCTTCGAGCACCACGACGCCCGCGCCCTCGCCCATCACGAAGCCGTCGCGTCCCTTGTCGTAAGGTCGCGAGGCCTCGGTGGGCCGGTCATTGTAGCCAGTGGATAGCGCGCGCACCGCGGCAAAGCCGGCAAGCGAAATGCGGTTGACCGGCGATTCCGTACCGCCCGCCACCATCACGTCGGCATCGCCCAGCATGATCATCCGGCCGGCATCGCCGATGGCGTGCGAGCCTGTCGAGCAGGCGGTGACGACAGCGGAGTTCGGCCCCTTCAGGCCGTGCGCGATGGACACGTATCCCGATGCCAGATTGATGATGCGGCCGGGGATGAAGAACGGCGACACGCGGCGCGGGCCACGCTCGTGCAACGTCACGGCCGTCTCGGCGATGCCTTCGACGCCGCCGATGCCGGCGCCGATCATCACGCCGGTTGCGTTCTGCTCCTCGGATGTCTTCGGATGCCAGCCGGCATGGTCGAGCGCCTGCTTGGCCGCGCACATCGCATAGACGATGAACTTATCGACCTTGCGCTGCTCCTTTGCCTCCATCCAGTCGTCCGGATTGTAGGTGCCGTTGGCGCCGTCGCCATAAGGGATCATGCCGGCGATCTGACAACTGATGTCGGAGACTTCAAAGGTGTCGATCTTGCGCGCGCCGCTCTCGCCGGCAACCAGGCGCGCCCATGTGGGCTCCACACCGCAGCCCAGCGGCGTAACCATTCCCATGCCGGTGACGACGACCCGTCTCATCATGCTCTCGGCCCTACGAAGACCACTCTCAATAAGGCGGGCCGGACAACAGCCCATCCGAACGAAGACATCATAGCGCCGCCGAACGAAACGCCCGTCCGACAGGCCCAGCCCGGTCCCCTGCGGCACCGAGCTCTGCATCCTTCAAACTGGGAGGAATTTACCTGTCCGCCTCGGGATCGCCAACGCCGGGCTCGCCGGTCCATCCGTTCCGGTCGGGGGCACCCGCGACCAACCTGGAGCGTGCTGGCTAAGCCGGCGCTAACCCAGGTTGTGTTCGCCCAGGTCATGCCGACCTGGGCGGTCATGGCTCTCGGAGGCTTAGCTCTTGGCGTTCTTTTCGAGGAACTTCACCGCGTCGCCGACGGTCAGGATCGTCTCTGCCGCATCATCCGGAATCTCGCAGCCGAATTCTTCCTCGAACGCCATCACCAGCTCGACGGTATCCAGACTGTCGGCCCCGAGGTCGTCGATGAAGCTCGCGCCCTCGATCACCTTTTCGGGCTCGACGCCCAGATGTTCCACGACAATCTTTTTCACCCGCTCGCCGATATCACTCATCGTCTGAACCTCTCGATTGAATTGGGCTCAATCAATGACCCCCGAGACACGCGGCATGAGCTTCGCCGTGAAAGACTGGATGGATCATCACGATCGCGAGCGGACCGCATGTCACCCTTGCCCATCCGGTTTTTCCCCGCCAAGCTTCCGCTCGGTTAACATACTTCGGAAGGCTTGGCCAGCCGAAGGACGCCCGCAGTTCACTGCACTGCGGTGAGCCATTAGATCATGGCCATGCCTCCATTGACATGCAGGGTCTGGCCGGTGACGTAAGCCGCTTCGTCGGAGGCGAGATAGACCACGGCGGCTGCGATGTCGATACCGCTGCCGAGCTTGCCCGCTGGAACCATGCCGAGGATCGCCTCGCGCTGCTTGTCGTTAAGCTTATCGGTCATCGGTGTCGCGATGAATCCGGGCGCGACGCAATTCGCCGTGACGCCACGCCGGGCGTATTCCTTGCCCACCGATTTGAACATGCCGATCATGCCGGCCTTGGCCGCCGTATAGTTGGCCTGACCCGGATTGCCGGTCACGCCGACAACCGAGGTGATGCCGATCAAACGGCCGAAGCGCCGGCGCATCATGCCTTTCACCGCCGCGCGCGCGAGACGAAAGGTGGACGTGAGGTTGACGGCGAGAACCTGATCCCAGTCTTCATCCTTCAACGCCACGAACAGATTGTCTTTGGTGATGCCAGCGTTGGCCACCAGGATGTCGAGTTGGCCGAGCGTCTTCTCGGCATCGGGGACAAGCGCCTCCACCGCATCCTTGTCGGCGAGATTGCACGGCAGCACCGCCGCGCCGCCAAGCTCGGCGGCCAGCGCATCGAGCGCATCGCGGCGCGTGCCGGAGATGGCGACGCGCGCGCCTTGTTGATGCAGCGCGCGAGCGACGGCCCCGCCGATGCCGCCGGTTGCTCCGGTCACCAACGCGGTCTTGCCGGATAGATCAAACATGCAGCGTCTCCTTCATCAACGCGCGGCAATCAACCGGCGCGCGCCGCCTTGAACGCGGTGACGTCGTCGGGCGTGCCGATGGCGACGCCCGACGCGCCGTCCGCGATACGCTTGAGCAGGCCGGTCAGCACCTTGCCGGCGCCGATCTCGTAAAACCGCGTCACGCCCGCGCCGGCCATGAACGCCGCGCACTCGCGCCAGCGCACCGTCGCAGTCACCTGCTCGACCAGCCGCCGCACGATCTCCTTCGGATCGCCGATCGGCTGCGCGAGCACATTGGCGACCACCGGAACGACCGGCGGCTTCACCTCGGTCTTGGCCAGCGCCTCCGCCATCGCGTCGGCGGCCGGCTTCATCAATGCACAATGAAACGGCGCCGATACCTGCAACATCATCGCGCGCCGCGCGCCCTTGGCCTTGGCGATCTCCACCGCGCGCTCGACCGCCGCCTTGTTGCCGGAGACGACGACTTGTCCACCGCCGTTGTCGTTGGCGACCTCGCACACCTCGCCCTGCGCCGCTTCGGCGGCCACCGCCGCAGCCGCATCGAGCTCCATGCCGAGCAGCGCCGCCATCGCGCCCGTCCCCACCGGCACCGCCTGCTGCATGGCGCGCCCACGAATGCGCAACAGGCGCGCGGCATCGGCGATGCTGAACGCACCCGCCGCAGCCAGCGCCGAATATTCGCCGAGCGAATGACCGGCGACGAACTTCGCGTCGCGCGCCAGATCGACGCCCGCCTCCGCTTCAAGCACGCGCATGGCCGCGACCGAAACCGCCATCAGCGCCGGCTGGGCATTCTCGGTCAGCGTCAGCGTCTCGGCAGGCCCCTCCCACATGATCGCGGTGAGCTTTTCACCGAGCGCGGCATCGACCTCGTCGAACACCCCGCGCGCGACGGGAAACGCCTCCGCCAGCGCCTTGCCCATCCCAACCGCCTGGCTGCCCTGGCCTGGAAATACGAAGGCTGCCGCCATGCTCCCTGTCCTCGCTTTCGCCTTAAATCGCGCCGAAAGGCCCCGATATCGCGAGACGTGTCAAGCGGAACGCCCTGTCGCGCATTGGAAACAGTGGATTTCCACGGGGTTTGCAAATTCTTCGAAATCGTCGCTATGGATCGGGTTTAAGGGTGTTTTCACGGACCTCCCCCATCATCGGCCGGCCGCTTAGGACCTCGGCATCGGAATTCGATACCGCGCAGCGCGGCTATGCGCCCACCACCGTCATGAATAACAAAGCAAGATTCGGCGAAGGATCCGGCCGCCTTCAGGCGCTCGACCTCTTGCGCCTTGTCGCCGTCCTGGGCGTCGTTCTCTTTCACTACGGTTTCCGCGGCCCGGCCGGCGCCGATGTCGCCGCCGCGGCGCTGCCCGAGCTTTCTTCCTTCGCGCGTTACGGGTTTCTCGGCGTCCCGGTGTTCTTCGTCATCAGCGGCTTCGTGATCGCCTATTCGGCCGAAGGCCGCACGGCCACCGGCTTTGCCATCGCGCGGTTCGCGCGCATCTATCCGTGTTTCATTTTCTGCATGACGCTGACATTCGTCGCCGTGCTGTTGCTCGGCCCGCCGCATTTCTTCACCACGCCGGCGCAGTGGGCGGCGAACCTGCTCCTCGCCTCGCCGGCGCTGCGCCAGCCCTACATGGACAGCGCCTATTGGTCGCTCGTGGTGGAGGCAACATTCTACGGCTGGGTCGCGATCCTGATTGCGGCGGGCGTCTTCCGAAAACGCATCGACATCGTCATCCTGCTCTGGCTCTGCATTTCGATCCTGAACGAGCTGACGGTCGACTCGCGCGCCGTCGAGGTGGTGTTCCTCGCGGACGACAGCGGCTTCTTCGCAACCGGCATCCTGATCTACGAATTCTATCGCGGCCGCCGCGATGCCACGTTGAGAGCCCTGCTCGCGCTATCCATCGCAACCGCGATCTTCCAGGCCATCCATAACCTGGGTTGGCTTCGCGGACGCACCGGCGAGCCGTTCGACGATTGCGTCGTCGCAGCCATTTGCCTGCTGTCGATCCTGATCATCATGGGGGCGACACGAATCCGGTCGCTTCCGATCCCCGCCTCGGCCGTCCTCGCCATCGGCGGCATGACCTATCCGATGTATCTGCTGCATCAACAATTGGGGTACACGGTGTTTTACCGGATCGGTCCGATCGACCGTCCCGCGATCCTGGTCGCTGCAATCGTGTTTTGGGTTGCGGTGCTATCGTGGGCGGTTTGGCGCTTCGTCGAACGGCCCGCGCAGCGCTGGACCAAGCAAACGCTCACGGCCTTGGCGGCTCGCATGGGCTGGGCGGCTCATTCGCACCCCGCCCCGTCGCCCGGCGCCTAAAACAGCGACAGCAGCCCGCCGCCCGCCGCGCAGAAGGCCACGACAAGCCACGGCGGCGTTTTCCACATGAACAGCAGCAGGAATGCCGCGAGCGCGAGAGCGTAATCGCGCCCGCTCAGGATTCCCGCGGTCCACACCGGGTGATAGAGCGCCGCCAGCAGCAGGCCGACCACAGCGGCGTTGACCCCGCGCAGCAGCGATTGCGCGAACGGCTGGCGGCGAAGCGTCTCCCAGAACGGCAGCGCGCCGACGATGAGAAGAAACGACGGCAGGAACACCGCGACCAGGCAGATGAGTCCACCGAACCAGCCGCTCGGTCCCGGCCGCATCACCGCGCCGAGATAGGCGGCGAACGTGAACAGCGGTCCCGGCACGGCTTGCGCCGCGCCGTAGCCGGCAAGGAACGTGTCGTTATTCACCCAGCCGCGCGGCACGACCTCGGCTTGCAGCAGCGGCAAGACCACATGGCCGCCGCCGAACACCAGCGAACCGGAGCGGTAAAACGAATCGATGCGCTGGACGATCGGGTCGCCGGTCGCCGCTGCCAGGAGCGGCAAGCCGATCAACAGCGCGGCGAACAGGCCGAGCGCCGCGACCGCCCATCGGCGCGACACACCAACCCGCAACGCAACACGGTCGGGCGCGACCGCCGTTCGCGGCAGCATGAGGCCCGCGAGTCCGCCGAGCACGATGGTGCCGACCTGCCCCCATGCACTGGGCACGGCAAGCGCCAGAACCGCCGCGGCCACCGCGATCGAGGCCCGTTCGCGGTCCGGTGCGAGCGAGCGCGCCATGCCGAGCACGGCGACGGCGACCACCGCAACGGCTGCGACCTTCAGCCCATGAAGCCAGCCGGCGCCGAGTTCGTTTCCGAAGACGGTCACGCCATAGGCGAACAGCACCAGCGCGATGGCCGACGGCAGCGTGAAAGCGGCCCACGCCGCCAGCACGCCCGGCAGGCCCGCCCGCGACAGGCCGATGGCCATGCCGACCTGGCTCGAGGCCGGTCCCGGCAGAAACTGGCAGAGCGCCACCAGATCGGCATAGGCCCGCTCATCCAGCCACTTGCGCCGCTCGACGAACTCCTCGCGGAAGTAGCCAAGATGCGCCACAGGCCCCCCGAACGAGGTCAGCCCGAGCTTGAGGAAAGCCGCGAACACCTCGGCGCTACGGCCCCGGCTTTGGCCTGAAGGCGGGATTTGGACAGTCGCTATGACGCGCTCCCTGGGATGAGCTCCCTTGGTCGGGACGGAACCGATATTGAGGGACAATCCGCCCCCGGTTCAATTGCGGCCGATGCCCGCCCCCGGAGGCGCGCGCGGACCCAGGCCAACTTGCTTTCCGGCCGAAAGGCCCTATAAGACGCGCATTCCGCTGTTTGGCCGGAAGCTGAACGGACGGCCGCCTGCAAGGGCGGTAGGGCCTGACGGTCCGGCGTCCCGTGTTTCCGCCTTCAGAGCGTTCGAGCCTTTCCGAAGGGCTCGAAGGGCTTGGCGCCAGGCGAGCGGACGAAACATGAGGAAAGGCATTTCATGCCGTTATACGAGCACGTTTTTCTTGCGCGCCAGGACGTCAGCGCGCAGCAGGTCGAGGAATTGACCGCGCAGTTCAAGGGCGTCATCGAGCAGGCGGGCGGCACCGTCTCCAAGACCGAATACTGGGGCGTGAAGTCGCTGAACTTCCGCATCCGCAAGAATCGCAAGGCGCATTTCACCCTGATGAACGTCAATGCTCCGGCGGCCGCGCTGATGGAAGTCGAGCGGCAGGAGCGCATCAACGAGGATGTGCTGCGCTACCTCACCATCCGCGTCGAGGAACTGGAAGAAGGCCCATCGGCGATGATGCGCAAGGCCGACCGCGACCGCGAGCGTGACGAGCGCGGCGGCGGCCGCTTCGGTGACCGCGGCGATCGGTTCGGCGACAGGCCGCCCCGTCGCGATCGCGACGACGATCGCGGCGAGCGGTCGCGCGACAGCAACGCCGGGACGGAGGAGTAAAGGTCATGGCATTCGGTGGCTCCTCTCAAGGTGGCGGCGCGCGTCGCCCGTTCTTCCGTCGTCGCAAGACCTGCCCGTTCTCCGGCGCCAACGCGCCGAAGATCGACTACAAGGACGCAAAGCTCCTGCAGCGTTACGTTTCCGAGCGCGGCAAGATCGTGCCGAGCCGGATCACGGCCGTGTCGGCCAAGAAGCAGCGCGAACTGGCACAGGCCATCAAGCGCGCACGCTTCCTCGGCTTGCTGCCGTACATGATCCGCTGACGCGGATTCGGCTCTCTTTCTTCGACCGCGCCTGAAGGCCGGGCAAAGGACGGGAGACATTCAAATCGAGGCCCGCGACGGTTCGCGGGCCGATGGTTGGGGCGGACAAACGCGATCCGCCTCTAACCGCTCGAAGGGGCGGGACAGCTCGATGGCTCATGTGTTCCTCATCGGTATTGGCGCGGGCGCGGCGGCAGCGTTGCTGTTCGCGTCGGTGGCGTCCGGCTCGCCGCTCTCCGTGCTGTTGTTCTATCTCGCGCCGCTGCCGATCCTGATCGCAGCGATGGGCTGGAGCCATTGGGCGGCGCTGATCGCCGCATTGGTCGCCGCGACCGGGCTCGCCGCGCTGTTCGGCTCGTTCTTCTTCATTGCCTTCCTGCTCGGCATCGGCCTTCCCGCCTGGTGGCTCGGCTATCTCGCGCTGCTGGCGCGGCCGGCCAGCACGCCCACCGCCGAGAACGGCCTCGAGTGGTATCCGGTCGGCCATCTGGTGTTCTGGGCCGCGCTCATCAGCGGCGCGGTCGTCATCGTCGGCATGCTCAATCTCGGCACAGACGAGGCAAGCTTCCGCGCCGCGCTGCATCGGAGCATCGAGCGCGTCGTGCGCATTCAGGGCGCTGCGAGCGGATCGGACGGTGCCCCCGCCCTCTCCGAGCGCGTGCTCGATATCATGGTGACGATCCTGCCGGTTGCCGCAGCCGTGCTCAGCACGCTGACCAGCATCGTCAACCTCGGATTGGCCGCGCGCATCGTCAAGATTTCAGGCCGCCTGCCGCGGCCGTGGCCCGATATCGCGGCCATGCGCTTTCCCTCCTACGCACCGATGGTCGCCGGCGTCGCCGTCATCGGAACGTTCGTTTCGGGGATCATGGGAATGATGTCGAGCGCCATGATGGCGAGCGTGCTGATGGCTTACGCGGTGCTCGGCTTTGCCGTGCTGCACGCCATCACGCGCGGCAGCGCCAGCCGGCCGTTCGTGCTCGGCGGCGCTTATGCCGCGGTCGTCGTGTTCTTCTGGCCGGCCCTGGTGCTGTCGATGCTCGGGCTCGCCGACACGATGTTCGATTTCCGCAGGCGGGCCGCGCAAAAACGCGGCCCGCCCGACGCCGGCACCTGAATCATCCGTTTCCTGAACGTATAGACCCATCCCTCGAACAAACCTCGGAGAACGACAATGGAAGTGATCCTGCTCGAACGTGTCGCCAAGCTCGGCCAGATGGGCGAGGTGGTGCGCGTGAAAGACGGCTTTGCCCGAAACTTTCTTCTGCCCCAGGGCAAGGCGCTGCGCGCGACCGAAGCCAACAAGTCCAAGTTCGAAGGCATGAAGGCCGACCTCCAGGCCAAGAACCTGGAGTCGAAGAGCGAGGCCGAAAAAATCGCCGCCAAGCTCGACGGGCAGAATTTCCCGGTTCTGCGCCAAGCCTCCGAAACCGGCCAGCTTTACGGCTCGGTGTCGCCGCGCGACCTTGCCGTGCTCCTCACCGAAAACGGCTTCGCCGTCAGCCGCAACCAGATCGCCCTCAACGTGCCGATCAAGACCATCGGCCAGCACAAGGTGCCGGTGCACCTGCATCCGGAGGTCGAGGTGACCGTGACGGTCAACGTCGCACGCAGCGCCGATGAGGCCGAACGCCTCGCCCGCGGCGAGGATGTGACGGTTCACCGCGAGGAAGCCGAGGACGAGGAAAACGCCGAAGCTGCGGCCGAGGCCTTCTTCGACCCCGAGGCACAGCCCGCGGCCGAAGACGCGAACGAAGAGACGCTGGCGAAGTCCTGATCGCCGGCGGCTCGACGGACGAACGGTCAGTCGAAGATATCGAACGACTTGGGCGCCGCCGGCGGCTCCGGCGGCGGCGCGGGCGTGGATGCGGGCGCGGGCGCAGCCTCAGGCGGCGGTGCCGGCGGCTCGGCGGGCGGCTGATGGCGGCCACGCTGGGTCCGCGCGCTGCGCGCGGGAGCGGCGTTCGAGGGTGAGGTGCTCGAAGGCGCGGCGCCCGACTCGGTGCCCCGGTGCGGCGACGGGGCGGCAGCCCCCTCCTCCTCGGGTTTCGCCGAGGCGCGCGAACTCCGTGCCGGGGGATGCTCCCGCGGCGGACGTGCGTGTTCGGAGGCGGACCGCGAAGGCGCGGCTTCGCGGGAGGCCGGCACGCGCGTCGGACGCGCCTCCCGGGGCTCGGGTCCGGCCGGAATCTTCATCAGATAGGCCGCCAGCGCGGCCGCGCTCTCGCGGCTGTTGGTGTAGTGCTCGCGCAGGAACCCGGCGAGCCCTCCCATGCTCTTGCCCTTGGCAAGACCTTGCGGGCCCTTATGGCATTCCGCGCCGGTGCAATCGGAGGCAAACAGCGCGGGAGCCGGCTTGGCGCTGAAATTCTCGCCCTTGCTTTCCTCCTGCGCCTGCGCCCACGGCCCTGCCCACAAGCATAAAGCGGCCGCGATCACGGCCGCTCGGCTCCAGTATCCTGGCAGCGCCAGTCCCCTCATTCCCGGCAATGATAGCCTCCATTGGGGCGCTGGCCGCACCAGCGCCAAAGTGAATCCGGTCTTTAGCCGATATTCGCGCGAAATTGAGGCGGTTGCGAGTGCTTGTCGTCGCATTGTGGGAGGTCTAGATTTTATTCCGCTTGCCCGCCACCCTGAGCTGCATTGGAATGGCGGGATCCGGACGCCACCGGAAAGGGCCGCGGCCGGACAGGTTCACTGCGATGCCACGGGGGCGGCCGATGGACCGGCTGCTGGAAGTGTTACTGAGGCGATTCGTCCAGCGTGGAACCCTGCGGGTCACCACGGCCGCTGGATCTGTCTTGACTGTCGGCGACGGCACCGGCCAGCCTGTCGCCATCCGTTTCACCACCGCCGCCGCTCAACGCCGCGTCTTCCTCGATCCTGAGCTGAGACTCGGCGAGGCCTACATGGACGGCACGCTGCAGGTGGACGAAGGCTCCATCGCCGACCTGCTCGCTCTGGTGCTGGGCCAGCGCATGGACGGCGCCCCGCCCGCCTGGGCCCGGCCGCAATGGCTGTTGCGTTATTTCTGGCGGCGGCTGCAGCAATTCAACCGGCCGGGCCGCTCGCGACGCAACGTCGCGCACCATTACGATCTCGACGACCGGCTCTATTCGCTCTTCCTCGACGCCGACAAGCAATACTCTTGCGCCTATTTCGAGCATCCCGACGATTCGCTCGACGACGCCCAGCTTGCCAAGAAGCGCCACGTCTCGGCGAAGCTGTTGGCGCGCGAGAATCACAGGATTCTCGATATCGGCTGCGGCTGGGGCGGCCTTGCGCTCTACCTCGGGGAATTCTGCGGCGCCCGTGTCACCGGCATCACGCTGTCGCGGGAGCAATGGCGCCGCGCCAACGAGCGCGCCAGCGAGCGCAACCTCGCCCGGACGGTCGACTTCCGCATGCAGGATTACCGCGACGTGCAGGAACGGTTCGACCGCATTGTCTCGGTGGGCATGTTCGAGCATGTCGGCGTGGGCTTCTACGACACCTATTTCCGCAAGTGCGCCGAGCTTCTCGCCGACGACGGCGTGATGCTGCTGCATTCCATCGGCCGTTCCGAGGGGCCGAACGTCACCAATCCCTGGATCGCCAAATACATTTTCCCGGGGGGCTATATCCCGGCGCTGTCCGAAGTCCTGCCGGCGATCGAGCGCGCCGGGCTCCTGGTCACCGACATCGAAATCCTGCGGCTGCACTATGCCGAGACGCTGAAGAACTGGCGTGCGCGTTTCATGGCTCATCGCGAGGAAGCCGAACGCATCTACGATCAGCGGTTCGTGCGGATGTGGGAGTTTTATTTGGCGGCGTCCGAGATGGCGTTCCGCGAGCAGGCGATGATGGTGATGCACATCCAGCTCACCAAGCGGCAAGGCGTCGTTCCGATCACGCGGGATTACATCGCGCGCGAGGAAGCGCGGCTGCGCGCGCTCGAGGGCAGACGCCAGCCGCCGCTGCGACTGGCAGGCGAATAACGCACGGCCTTTTTCAAGCACTTGTCCGCGTCAAGGACTCAAAAACTTCTCCACCCCGGCATGTGGGAAACGGGGACGGATCGTCGTGCGTTCGCCACATCCATCGGAGCGGTGTTAAGACCGTCACGCGCGGTTGAACATCGTCATCAAAACGAGCCAATCGACGGTGACGATACCGAAGGCGTAACGTCGGAGCGTGCGTGCATCGGTGTGTGGCGTGAAGTGAGTTCGTTCCATGTCCGCGTTCCTGCTTGCCCGGAACCCAATTTTGTTTTCGATCGCACTTCATGGCACCCTTCGATTCGACCGTCCGCAAACTGCCCGAGCCTCTCGCGCCGGAATACCGCAGCGCGCCCCATAATATCGAAGCCGAACAGGCGCTGCTCGGCGCCATCCTGGTCAACAACGAGGCCTTCTACCGCGTCTCCGATTTCCTGGAGCCGCAGCACTTCTTCGAGCCGATCCACCAGCAGCTCTACGACGTCGCCTCGCAACTGATCCGCGCCGGCAAGATCGCAACGCCGATCACGCTCAAGACATTCCTGCCGTCGGATATCGACATCGGCGGCCTGAACGCCAGCCAGTATCTCGCGCGGCTCGCCGCCGAGGCCACCACCGTCATCAACGCCGCCGACTATGGCCGCACCATCAACGATCTGGCGGTGCGGCGAAACCTGATCCGCATCGGCGAGGACATGGTGAACCAGGCGTTCGACGCGCCGGTCGATTTCGCCCCGCGCGAGCAGATCGAGGACGCCGAGCGCAAACTCTACGAGATCGCCGAAACCGGCCGGTTCGGCTCGGGTTTCCAGCGTTTCTCCCAGGCCCTGACCACCGCGGTGGACATGGCGGCGCGGGCCTATCAACGCGACGGCAAGCTGTCCGGCCTTGCCACCGGCCTGAAAGACCTCGACGCCAAAATGGGCGGGCTGCAGGCCTCCGACCTCGTCATCGTCGCCGGCCGCCCCGGCATGGGCAAAACGGCGCTCGCCACCAACATCGCCTACAACATCGCCAAGGCGCACCGCAGCGAGACGCGGCCCGACGGTCACACGGCCACCATCGACGGCGGCATCGTCGGCTTTTTCTCCCTGGAAATGTCGGCCGAGCAGCTCGCCACCCGTATCATCGCCGAGCGCACCGGCATCCCATCGAGCCAGATCCGTCGCGGCGGCATCAACGAAGCCGACTTCGAGGCCATCAAGGACGTTTCGATCGAGCTGCAGAATCTGCCGTTCTATGTCGACGAAACCGGCGGCCTCTCGATTGCGCAGCTTGCCGCCCGCGCTCGGCGGCTCAAGCGCCAGCGCGGCCTCGACGTGCTGGTGATCGATTATATTCAGTTGTTGCAGGGCTCGCAGCGCAGGCAGTCCGAAAGCCGCGTGCAGGAGGTGACGGAAATCACCACCGGCCTGAAGGCGCTGGCCAAGGAGCTCAACGTCCCGATCCTGGCGCTATCGCAGCTCTCCCGTCAGGTCGAGGCTCGCGACGACAAGCGCCCGCAACTCTCCGACCTTCGCGAATCCGGCTCGATCGAGCAGGACGCCGACGTGGTGATGTTCGTGTTCCGCGAGGAATACTACCTCGCCAACAAGGAGCCGCGTCCAGGCACCGAAGAACACCTGAAGTGGCAGACCGAGATGGACATCGTCACCGGCAAGGCCGAGATCATCATCGGCAAGCAGCGTCACGGCCCCACCGGCACGGTGCAGGTGCACTTCGATGCCCACATCACCCGCTTCGGCGATCTCGCCAAGGATCAATATCTGCCGGAGCGGATGGGCGACTGACCACCAAGGCTATCCCGCGGGGCCTATGACGATACGCCCTACGACATTCCGACGCGCGGTCATCCGTCCCCGTCGAAAAATATGCGGGCTGTGACCTACCGCACTTTACGGAGGCAACCGCGGCGGCCTATAGCGGCCTCATGGCCCGCACGCCCCACCCGCAGCCCGCGCCACCGCCCGAACCCGTCACCACCGTCGGCGGAGAACCGCCGCTCGAGGCCGGCGGCATCCTCACCATCGACCTCGACGCCATCCGCGCCAACTATCGTTTGCTGGCGGCGCGCGTGGTGCCGAGCGAATGCGCCGCCGTGGTCAAGGGCGACGCCTACGGCTGCGGCATCGACCAGGTGACGGCGGCGTTGGCGCGCGCCGGCTGCCGCACGTTTTTCGTGGCCCATCCGGCCGAGGCGCGCCGCGTGCGCGCCATCGCGCCCGAAGCGGTCATCTACGTGCTGAACGGATTTTCGTCGGCGGCTGCGTCAGCCTTCACCGAAACATACGCACGTCCGGTCATCAACAGCTCGGTCGAACTCGCCGAATGGGACCATTTCGTTGCATCGAGCGGCTGGGGCGGCGGCGCGGCGCTTCATGTCGATACCGGCATGAACCGACTGGGGCTCACCATCGAGGAAGCGGCCGCGGTCGTCTCGCGCATCCAGACGACACGTCATGGCTTCGAGCTCTTGATGAGCCACCTCGCCTGCGCCGACCGCGCCAACCATCCGCTGAACGACCAGCAGATCCGGCAGTTCCGCGAAATCCGCTCGCTGTTCCGGGGCATCGCGAGCTCGCTTGCCAACTCGTCCGGTATCTTTCTCGACTCCTCGACCTATTGCGATGTCGTCCGGCCGGGCATCGCGCTCTACGGCGGCAACCCGACTCCGGGCCGGCCCAACCCGATGCAGCCCGTGGTCGATCTGAAGGGCCGCATCCTGCAAGTGCGGCAGGTGCCGCGCGGCGCAAGCGTCGGCTATGGCGCGACCTGGACCGCCAAGCGCGACAGCCGCGTCGCCGTGATCGCCGCGGGTTACGCCGACGGCATCATGCGCTCGCCGACGCCGGGCGAAGGCGCAACCAAGCGCGAGGTCATCGTCGCGGGCCGACGCTGCCCGATGGTGGGGCGCATTTCCATGGACCTCATGGCCGTCGATGTGACCGACCTGCCAGCCAACGCCGTGCGGCGCGATCAGATGGTGACGCTGATCGGCGAAGGGTTGGGGATCGACGAGGTCGCGGCCCAATGCGGCACCATCGGCTACGAGGTGCTGACCAACCTCGGCCGGCGTTTCCACCGGGTGTGGAAGGTCGGCTGAACCGGCCGCGCCGGTTCGCTTTCGGCGCTTCGTGGCGACCGCTTAATGTTCTTGAAATGTTCTCATGGGATGGTAGGCTCGATTTTCCAACGGGAGATTCGGGGAATGGCCATTCATGGCATCACGTCGCGAGACGGTATCGGCCTGACGATCTTCGTGCCGCACGGCCGCGAGCAGGAAGCCGCCACGTTCTACCGAACGGCGTTCGGCGCCATTTCGCCCCGGCATTGGATCAATCCCCGAACCGGAGACGTCACCGGCATCGACATCATGGTCGGCCGCGCCACGTTTACTGTGTGCGGCGCCAATCCCAAGCGGGAGGCCGACCCAAGCCTTCCCGGCCCCTGCGCGGCATCGCCGCTGGGCCGCGGCAGTACGGTCTTCCAGCTCTGCGTCGATGATGTCGATGCCGCCGTCAAGCTTGCCGTCGCGGCAGGCGCAACGGTGCGCACCGCGCCCGAGGATGCCGACTGGGGCGACCGCGTCGCCACCATCGTCGATCCGTTCGGACACATCTGGGCTCTCGCCACCATCAACAGCGACATCTCGGCGGAGGATTTCAACGCCCGCGGCAACATCCAACTCGTCGAAGCCGCCTAGAGCGTTTTCGAGCGAAGCGGATACCGGTTCGCGTGAAGAAAACGCGTTTAAACAACGACCTCAAGTCCTTCACCGTTTCCATCAAACGGTGAAGGACTCTAGCGTGACCGCAAGAGCCTCCGGCTCTCCGAAACAATCGTCAGCAGTCTGAAAAGCCAGCCATGTCCCGCCGCAACCTAACCTTCGTCTGCCAGAACTGCGGCGCGGCCTCAGCGCGCTGGCAGGGCAAGTGCGAGGCCTGCGGCGAGTGGAACACGCTGGTTGAGGAGGGCGACGGCACCGGCATCGGGGCGCGTCCGGCCGGTCCGGGCCGTCCGCCACGCAAGGGCCGCAAGTTCGCTCTCGAACCGCTGACGGGCGACGCGCAGGACGCCCCTCGCCTGCCCTCCGGCATGACCGAACTCGACCGTGTCACCGGCGGCGGCTTCGTGCTCGGCTCGGTCCTGCTGCTCGGCGGCGATCCCGGCATCGGCAAATCGACGCTGCTGATCCAGGCCGCCGCGGCCCTGGCGCGGAGCGGCCACCGCGCGGTCTATATTTCCGGCGAGGAAGCCGTCGCCCAGGTGCGCATGCGCGCCGAGCGGCTGGGACTCGCCAACACCCCCGTTGAGCTTGCCGCCGAGACATCGGTCGAGGACATCATCGCCACCTTGTCCGAGGGCAAGACGCCGCGCCTCGTCATCATCGATTCCATCCAGACGATGTGGACCGACGCCATCGAATCCGCGCCCGGCACGGTGACCCAGGTGCGCGGCTCGGCGCAAAACCTCATCCGCTACGCCAAGCGGTCCGGCGCGGCTGTCATCCTGGTCGGCCACGTCACCAAGGACGGCCAGATCGCGGGGCCGCGCGTGGTCGAGCACATGGTCGACGCGGTGCTCTCGTTCGAGGGCGAAGGCTCGCATCAATTCCGCGTGCTCCGCGCCGTGAAGAACCGCTTCGGCCCGACCGACGAGATCGGCGTGTTCGAGATGACCGGCCTCGGTTTGCGCGAGGTCGCCAACCCGTCCGAGTTGTTCCTTTCCGAGCGCGACCTCGGCTCGCCGGGCACCGCCGTGTTCGCAGGCATCGAGGGCACACGGCCGCTGCTGGTCGAAATCCAGGCGCTGGTGGCGCCAAGCTCGCTCGGCACGCCGCGCCGAGCCGTGGTCGGCTGGGACTCGAGTCGCCTCTCGATGGTGCTCGCCGTGCTCGAGGCTCATTGCGGCATCAAGCTCGGCGGCTACGACGTCTATCTCAACGTCGCGGGCGGACTTCGCATCGTCGAGCCGGCGGCCGACCTCGCAGCCGCCGCGGCGCTGGTGTCCTCGCTCGCGGGCGCGCCCTTGCCGGCGGATGCCGTCTACTTCGGCGAGGTATCGCTGTCCGGCGCGGTGCGGCCGGTGGCGCAGGCCGCCGCCCGGCTGAAGGAGGCGCAAAAGCTCGGCTTCGCGCAGGCGATCGCGCCCGAAACGGCGCGCTCGGAAACGCCCGGTCAGGGCTTCGCGCTCAGGCCGGTGGACGCGCTGGTGAGCCTCGTCTCCGACATCGCCGCGCGCGGCGAAAAATCTCCCCAAAAATCGCTTGGGAATCAGCGCCAGCGGCAGCCACAAGACGGGTGACGCAGCCTCCTCGGGCCGCTATACACAGGCCCGATGCAGGCCGTTCCGACGCCGGAAAAAGACGCGAAATTAAGTCTTTGGCCTTCGTATCGCGGGGTCACGGATCGGAGCCTCTTGCCGATCCCGGCGAGCCCGGTTGAGTGTGGAATCCGCCCGATCCTGATTCGCCCCGCCCTCCTCTGAACCGCACGGCAGAGCTAACCGACCATGCCGCTTACGTGGCTCGATCTCATCCTGCTCGGCGTCATGCTGATCTCCGGCCTCCTGGCCATGATCCGCGGTTTCATGCGCGAGGTGTTGTCGATCGCCGGCTGGGGCGCGGCCGCGGTGGCGACGCTGCTGCTCTATCCGAAGCTCCTGCCCATCGCCAAAGCCAACATCGCCAGCGACATGGTGGCGACCGCCGCCGTGATCAGCGGCGTGTTCCTGGGGACGCTGCTCCTGGTTTCGATCGTCACCGTGCGCATCTCCGACATGATCCTGGACAGCCGCATCGGCGCGCTGGACCGCACGCTCGGCTTCCTGTTCGGGCTCGGGCGCGGCCTCATCATCGTGGTCGTCGCCTTCCTGTTCTTCGCCTGGCTCGTTCCGCCCGCCAAGCAGCCCGATGGCGTAAAAAACGCCAAGTCCCGCGTGGTGCTGGAGAACACCGGCGAATGGCTGCAAGGCCTGTTGCCGCAGGACATGGATAATTATCTGTCGCAGTGGTTCAAGAAACGCCCGAAGGGCGGCGAGGACCAGGAACCGCCGCCGGAGGCTGCGCCTCCCGCCCAGCGGTCCGATGTGCGTTCGCCAGAGGTGACCGGCTCGGTTCAAACCGGCTATCAACGGGCCGATCGCGAGGATATGAGACAGTTGATCGACGCAACCCGGCGCTAAAGCAAACCGGGGCTGGAGCCTGAGGAACGCGATGACGGACGCACCAACAGATCAGCCTATCGGTCAATCCGCCGATCAGCCCTTCGATTTCGACGGCGACCGGCTGCGCGAGGAATGCGGCGTCTTCGGCATCTTCGGCCACCCCGATGCCGCGGCTATCACGGCGCTCGGTCTCCATGCCCTGCAGCATCGCGGCCAGGAGGCGGCGGGCATCGTCAGCTTCGACGGCCGGCGGTTCCATTCGGAACGCCGCATGGGGCTGGTCGGCGACAACTTCTCCCGCCGCGAGGTCATCGACCGTCTGCCCGGCAACGCCGCGGTCGGCCATGTGCGCTATTCCACCACCGGCGAAACCGTGCTGCGCAACGTGCAGCCGCTGTTCGCCGAGCTTGATGGCGGCGGCTTCGCCATCGGCCATAACGGCAACCTCACCAACGGCCTGTCGCTGCGCCGCCAACTCGTGCGCGAAGGCGCGATGATGCAATCGACCACCGACACCGAGGTGATCCTGCATCTTGTCGCGCGCTCCAGCCGCACCCGCTTCGTCGACCGTTTCATCGAAGGCTTACGCCAACTCGAAGGCGCCTATGCCTTCGTCGGCTTGACCAACAAGAAGCTGATCGGTGCGCGCGACCCGCTCGGCATCCGTCCGCTGGTCATGGGCATGCTCGACGGCTGCCCGATCCTGGCGTCGGAAACCTGCGCGCTCGACATCATCGGCGCGAAATACGTGCGCGACATCGAGAACGGCGAAGTGATCGTGTTCGACGACGAGGGCGCGCACACCCACAAGCCGTTCCCGCCGATGGCGGCGCGCCCCTGCATCTTCGAGTACATCTATTTCGCGCGGCCGGATTCCGTGGTGGGCGGCCGCTCGGTCTATACCGTGCGCAAGAACATGGGCGCGGTGCTGGCGCAGGAATCGCCCGCCGATGCCGACGTCATCGTGCCGGTGCCGGACTCCGGCGTGCCCGCGGCGATCGGCTTCTCGCAAGCCTCCGGCATTCCCTACGAGCTCGGCATCATCCGCAACCACTACGTCGGCCGCACCTTCATCGAGCCGACGCAGCAGATCCGCCAGCTCGGCGTCCGCCTCAAGCACAGCGCCAACCGCGCCGTGGTCGGCGGCAAGCGCATCGTGCTGGTGGACGATTCCATCGTGCGCGGCACCACCTCGACCAAGATCGTGCAGATGATGCGCGACGCCGGCGCCAAGGAGGTCCACTTCCGCATCTCGTCGCCGCCGATCACGCATCCGGATTATTACGGCATCGACACGCCGGAGCGCGAAAAGCTGCTCGCCGCCACCCACGACCTGGAAGGCATGCGCAAGTTCATCGGCGCGGACTCGCTCGCCTTCCTGTCGGTGGACGGCATCTACCGCGCGATGGGCTACGGCGGCCGCGATCCGGCACGGCCGCAGTTCACCGATCATTGCTTCACCGGCGAGTATCCGACCGGCCTCACCGACCAGACCGGCGAGCAGCGCCAGCCGCGCCAACTGTCGTTGCTGGCGGAGGCCGGTTAGAGCGTCTTCGAGCGAAGTCCTTTCGCTTATCCGAACCTCTTTCGGCGCGTCCCGGCCAGCCGCGACAGGGCCGCGGCCGTGGAGCGCGCCGAAGTTCGTCCGGCTTGCTTCGCCCCGTCAGGTCCTTACAAAGGCTCCGAAAGCGGCGTGCCAATAAGGCCGCCTCGATGACGAAAAGACCGGCATGACAAAACCTCTCGACAACCGCATCGCCCTCGTCACCGGCGCGTCGCGCGGCATCGGCTACGCCACCGCGCTCGCGCTCGCCAGGGAGGGCGCGCATGTGGTGGCGACCGCGCGCACCACAGGCGGCCTCGAGGAACTGGATGACGCCATCACGGCGGTCGGCGGCACGGCGACGCTCGCCCCTGTCGACATGCGCGACTACGACGGCATCGGCAAACTCGCCCTCGCGCTGAACGAGCGCTACGGCAAGCTCGATATCCTCATCGGCAACGCCGCGCTGGTCGGCTCAAGCTCGCCGCTCGACCATTACGACCCCAAGGAGTGGGACGATGTGCTGGCGATCAACGTCACCGCCAACTGGAATCTGATCCGCCACATGAACGCCCTGCTCCGGGCCTCCGACGCCGGACGCGCCGTCTTCATCACCTCCGGCGCGGCGTCGAACCCGCGCGCCTATCGCGGCCTCTATTCCACCACCAAGGCCGCACTCGATGCGCTGGCACGCACCTATGCCAACGAAACCCTTTCGAGCGCGGTCCGCGTCAACCTGTTCAATCCGGGGCCGACGCGCACGCGGATGCGCGCGGCCGTCATGCCGGGCGAAGACCCGATGACGCTGCCGCCGCCCGAGGAGGTTGCCACCGCCATCGTGCCGCTGTGCCTGCCGAGCTTCAAAGAGACAGGCAAGCTTTACGATTTCCCCGCCAAGACGCTGTTGTCGTTCCGCGCCCCAGCGTAAGCCGCCGCGCGTCTCAACGCTGCCGGCGCTTTCGCCCCGCGAACGGATTGTCCTTCTCGCGCAACGTCAGCCGGATCGGCGTGCCGGGCATGTCGAAGGTGTCGCGCAGCGCATTGACGAGATAGCGGCGATAGGCGGCCGGCACCGCGTCGGCGCGCGTGCAGAACAACACAAAGCTCGGCGGCCGCGCCTTGGGCTGCGTCATGTAGTTGAGGCGGATGCGCCGTCCAGACACCGCCGGCGGCGGATGCGACGCGGTGACATCGGCAAGCCAGCGGTTCAACTCGGCGGTCGGAACGCGCTTGTTCCAGACCTCGTGGATATCGACAATGGCCTCCATCAGCCGGTCGATACCCTCGCCGGTGAGCCCCGACACGCCGATCACCGGAACGCCCTTCACCTGCGCAAGCCGCTCGTCGGCCTGCTCGTGCAGCATGCCGATGCCGCCGACACCCTGCTTGCCGAGATCCCATTTGCTGATGCCGATCACCAGCGCGCGGCCCTCGCGCTCGACCAGGTCGGCGATGCGCAGGTCCTGCTCCTCGAACGGATGCTCGACATCCATCAGCAGCACGACGACTTCGGCGAAGCGGATGGCGTTGATGGCATCGGCGACGGAAAGCTTTTCCAGCTTTTCCTGCACGCGCGGCGGACGGCGCAGACCCGCGGTGTCGTGCAGGCGGAATGCCCGCCCCTGCCATTGCAGATCGACCGCGATGGTATCGCGCGTCAACCCGGCCTCAGGGCCGGTGAGCATGCGGTCTTCGCCGATCAAGCGGTTCACCAGCGTGGACTTGCCGGAGTTCGGCCGGCCGACGATGGCGACGCGGATGGGCCGCGCGGGCGCATCCTCCTTGCCCGCGTCGTCGTCTTTTGCGCGCCGCGCCGTTTCCTGCGGCAGCGCCGCGCGCAACGCTTCGTACAGATCGGCCAGGCCTTCGCCGTGCTCGGCGGAAATCGCGACCGGATCGCCAAGACCGAGCGCATAGGCTTCCAGCACGCCGGATGTGCTCGCCTTGCCCTCCGCCTTGTTGGCGACGACGACCGTAGGCTTGCCCGAGCGTCGCACCAGGTCGGCGAAGGCGCGGTCGTCGGGCACCGGGCCGGTCTTGGCGTCGAGCAGGAACAGGATGGCGTCCGCCTGCGCGATCGCCGCCTTGGTCTGCGCCAGCATCCGGCCGGACAGGCTCTCCGCATCGCCGCTTTCAAGACCGGCGGTGTCGATGATGGTGAAATCCAGGTCGCCGAGCCGCGCCTGCCCCTCGCGCCGGTCGCGCGTCACACCGGGCCGGTCATCGACCAGCGCCAGGCGCTTACCGACCAGGCGGTTGAACAGCGTGGACTTGCCGACGTTCGGCCGCCCGACGATGGCGACGGTGAAACTCATGCGGGGCGTCTATCCTTGGGCACGCTCAGGCAATGCCCTGTTTCGGCAGGACATGACAAGACGGCATGACAAGCCAAGCGGCACGAAAGAGCGCCGAAAGGCGCGAGGAACGTCAGCGTTGGAAGCTTCCCGGACGAGGCGGTTCGGGCCACGGCGACGCGGGTTGTGCGGGGGCGGCCTGCGGGGCCGATTGCGGCGCGGGCCAGGGCGAGGCCGCCGGCTGAGCCTGACTCGCAGGTGCAGGCGGATTGGGCCACGGCGAAGCGGCGGCGGGCTGCTGCGGGGCCGGGGCCGGAGCCGGCGCCCGCTGGACCGGCGCCGCGGCTTGTTGCGGCTTCGGTTTCGGCTTGGGTTTCGCCTTGGGCTTGGGCTTCGGCTTCTCCTCGGGCGGCGGGGTCTGCGCCACCTGCGGCTCGGGCTCTGCCGGCGGCTGGTAACCCTTCACCAGGTCGGGCGGCACGCCTTGCGGCACGCCCGGCACCCCGCCCGGAAACACCTCTTTGCGCTCTCCCGGCAACGGCTTCTTGGGGTTGAACCAATCCGACGGATCAAAGGACGGGTCGGACGAGCAACCGGCGGCGGCCACCGAGAGGGTCAGCAAAGACGCAACGAGAAAAAGCCGGCGAGAATACATCGACGTTCTTCAGCCCTTCTTGTCGGAATCCGTCAGCGCCAGCAACATCTGCGCTTGGCCGCGCGCGCCGGGCGGCGTTTCGGCATCGGCCAGGATCATGTCGGACCATTGCCGCACGGCGGCCGTGTCCTTGGCGCGCCATGCCGACAGGGCCAGCATGACGCGCGCGCTGTGTCGGAAAGCGCGGTCGGGCGCGGTCAGCGGCTCGAGCCGCTGCTTGAGATCGGCATAGGCCGCCGTATCGACCAGAAGCGTTCCCGCGCGCAGCGTCGCCAGGTCCTGGAACACACGCCCGATGTTGCCGTCGGCCGCGAGTTGATCATAGGCGGCGACCGCCGCCTTCGGGTCCTGCCGGGCCTGCTCGCCTGCCTCGCGGAATTTGGCGAGCATGCGATAGCTCGCGGTGCCGTCAGCCGCGATCCGCGCGAAGGCCTCCTCCGCTTCCTTGGTCTTGCCCTCGTTCGCCAGCAGCGCCGCGGCCTCGAACTTGGCCCCGGCCTCGGCGGCCTTCTCGGCTTGTCGCCATTCGTAGACCCGCCAGCCGGCCACAGCGAGGACCAGCACGACGCAAGCGGCGATCATCCAGGTGCCATACCGCTCCCACAGTTTCATGAACTGTTCGCGGCGGACTTCCTCGTCGATCTCGCGAAAAATATCGGACACTGACTATTCCCCTCGGCCTGCCGGAGCTTCCGTTCCCGGCGAAACGGTCAGGCGCAGCCGACGCCAGCCCGCCCGGAACGCGCATGTCATAGAGTAGAGCGTGTTCCGACGCAAAAACGGCCGCAACCGCCGGATTGCGAACCCGATGCAAGCCCGCTGCCCAACAGCGTCCGGGCGCGGATAAAATAACGATGTGGCGCCGGCAAGGCAAAATGGCCGCGTTCCGTGCATGCACGGACAGCGGCGTTTTGCCACCGCCGGCTATTTCTTCTTCATGGCGTAGATGTGCTCGTTCGCCGGGAACGTGCGGGCACGCACTTCGCCGGCGTAATTGGCCACCGCGGCCTCGATTCCGGGCCCGAGGTCGCCATAACGCTTGACGAACCTGGGCACCCGCGGCGTCAACCCGAGCATATCCTCCAGCACCAGAACCTGCCCATCGCAGGCGACGCTGGCCCCGATCCCGATGGTCGGGACCGCCACCTGCTCGGTGATGCGGCGAGCCAAAGGCTCGGCCACCGCTTCGACGACGATCGAGAATGCGCCGGCATCGGCCACGGCACGGGCGTCATCCTCGATCGGCGCCCAGTCCTTTTCCTCCCGGCCTTGTGCACGGAACGAGCCGATGGTGTTGATCGATTGCGGCGTGAGGCCGATGTGGCCCATCACCGGCACGCCGCGCTCGGTCAGGAAGCGCACCGTCTCCGCAAGCCGGCGGCCCCCTTCCATCTTGACCGCGCCGCAGCCGGTCTCTTTCATCACCCGCGCCGCGTTCATGAAGGCCTGCTCCTTGGAGGCCTCGTAGGAGCCGAACGGCATATCGACCACGACCAGGGCGCGGTTCGAGCCGCGCATCACCGCGAGCCCCTGCAAAATCATCATGTCGAGCGTCACCGGCACGGTCGTCTCCAGGCCGTGCATGACCATGCCGAGTGAATCGCCGACCAGGATCACGTCGCAGTATTTGTCGACCAGCCGCGCCGTGTGAGCATGATACGATGTCAGCGACACGATAGGATCGCCGCCCTTGCGGGCGCGGATATCGGGGGCGGTGAAACGTCTGATCTGCTCTTGAACCGACATGATTCTACTCGCGGGCGATGGACATCCCCGGGCGGTAGGGCATGTTAGCACAACACGCAAGCGCCCCCGGCGCATAGCTCCGATTTCAGGTGAACCTCCCCTGCGACCGCCCGGAACAACGGCCGGATTTCCGCCGCAGAGATAAGTTGAGAGACGCTATGAAGATGCGCCTTGTCCCCGCATTGCTGGCTCTGCTGCTTGTCGGATCGCCCGCCGCAGCACAGGACTGGCCGATAAAGCCGGTTCGGATCGTGGTGCCCTTCGGGGCAGGCTCCACGCCGGACGTGGTGGCGCGCCTGATCGCCGATCATTGGCAGGCCAAGTTCAGTCAGCCCGTCATCATCGACAACAAGCCTGGCGCGAGCGGCAACATCGGCACCGACGCGGTGGCCAAGGCCGCGCCCGACGGAGCGACCATCGGCATCAGCATCGGCGGGCCGCTCGCCATCAACACCCTGTTGTTTTCAAAGCTGCCTTACGATCCCCAGACCGACATCGCGCCGATCACTCAACTGGTGACCCAGCCGAGCGCGCTGGTGGTCCATTCGGGCCTTAAGGTTAACGACGTCGCCGAATTGGTCGCGCTCCTGAAGCGGGAGCCCGGACGCTACAACTTCGGCTCGATCGGCAACGGGTCATTGTCGCACCTCGCAATGGAGGCCATTGCGCTCGCGAGCGGCACCCAGATCGTGCACGTCCCCTACCCGTCGTCGCCCGCCGCGATGACCGCACTCGTCCGCGGCGACGTGCAGATGGGCTGCCTGCCCGCCATCGCCGTCACGCCGCACACGGCCTCCGGGGCGGTCAAGATCCTGGCCGTCTCAACCGCGAAGCGTTCGCCTTATCTGCCGACCATTCCGACGTTGAAAGAGGCCGGAATCGATGTCGAAGCCGACGCGTGGATGGGCATGATCGCTCCTGCGGGCACGCCGGAGGGTGTCGTTGCGAAAATTCGCCACGAGGTGGTAGAAGCGCTCCGGACGACGGCAGTCCGCGACAAGCTTGCCGCACAACTCATGGAGCCGATTGGCAATAGTCCCGCCGAATTCCGGGCGCGCATCGACGGCGAGATCGCCCGATGGGCTCCGATCATCAAGGCGGCCGGGATCAAGGTTAATTGACGACGGCGTGGGTGGGCGGGTAGCGTTGGGAGTGGTGCAATGAGCACGGATCCGTATCCCGAGGTCGGTGTGGACGAGTCCGGTATCCCGCCTGCGCAGAGCGCGCGAAGCTCTGAATGGCCCAAGAAAATCCGAACCCTGACCGCGTCGGAGCTCGACCGCCTGACCATCGACGGCGACGGCCGGTTCTACTGGGACGGCCGGCTGGTCAACTACGAGTCATCGCAACTCCGACAGGCCGACCCCGCGGGCGCCGACGCACGCGAGCAATCGGCCATGGAGATCATCGACCGCGCCGTCCATGAGCTCGGCGAGCACCGCACGCCGGAGCCGGTCGAAGGGTCCGACCTGCCGCAGCCGCAGCCCAGCGACATGGTGGAGGCGGTCCACCACGAGGACCATGCCGAGCCGGCCCCGCAACCCCTTCATGAGGCACGCGATCCGCTCGACCTCGATATGACGCGGCCGGTGCCGCACCACGACGCCACGGCGGATGAAGCGGTCGAGATTCCTGCGGCAGCCTATGCCATGCCTGCGAGCGACCGCATGCGCCTCAAGCTGTCGCGCTGGCAGGCGTTCGGCGCGTTCCTGGCCGTGCTCGGCATCGTGATCGGGGCCCTGGGGATGGCCGCCTATGGATTCGTCGCAGCGCACGAATGGAGCTGCCGCACCGGCCTGATCCAGATGCACTGCCCCGCCCCAATGGACCAGCAGACGCCGCACCGCTCGGACATCCCGGCGTAGAACGCCCTCACTTCCAAGAGGCGACGGCCCCATTCGCTCGGGACGGAACGGCCGTGCCGGCCAGAGCCATCCCAATGAAGGCGAGACTGGCACAAAGCGGCCTCGTTCTTTCCCGTAAGCGCATGATACGCTTCTCTCCCTGCGCCCACGCCAGGCAGCGCACTGGAGAGGACCCGATGCTGACAATGACAAGGGTTGCACTCGTGGCGGCCGCTGCCGCGGCAATGGGCGCAATCGCCGCACCGAGCGTCCGTGCCCGCCCGGTCGATCAAGCCGCGGCCACCGATTTCTCAGCGCAGCAGCAGTTCAAGAAACAGGCGCCGCGCGTCGCGCCCCGGCCCGCGCCGCGAGCGGCTCCTCGGGTTGGCGGCCAAGGCCACATCGGAACCCGCTCCGGGCCGCCGAGAATGACGAATCCGAGGGTGATGAACCCGCGTGTGAACCCGCCGCGCATCAACACCCAGCGCCAGATCCAGCCGAACGTGATGCAGCGCAGTACAATCCAGCGCAACATCGGCCCGAACGTCGGCAACCGCAATAGCGCGCGCGTCATCGGCGGTGCGCGGATGCGCAACATGCCGATGGGCGGCGCGGGCCGCGCCACGATCCGCGGCCAGAGTTTCTCGGTGTGGCGGGGCGGCGGATACCGCATTCACCGCGGCAATAGCTGGCGGACCTTCGTGGCGCTGAGCACGCTCGGCGCCCTGACCGTCGGCGCCGTGTCGTACTACCCGTATGCCTATATCGCGGCCCCGCAGCCCTATTGCGAAGGCCTGACCGAAGACGGCTGCGAGCTCCGCTGGCAGGATGTCGAGACGCTCGAAGGCGACGTCATCGGGCAATGCGTCAGCTATTGCCCTTGGCAATAAGCATGCCGCCGCGCATCGAACATCGGGCAAGGCGAGGCATCCGCCTGCCCGCGCGCGTTTTCTTTTCCCAAGCGCGGCCGCGCAACGCGCCGCGCCGCTACACCACCGGCGAGCGGCCGCCGTCGACGTTGATCGCGGTCCCGCTGATGTAGCTGCCGGCGTCCGACGCCAGGAAGCAGGCGAGATTGGCGAACTCCTCGGCCTTGCCCGCGCGCCCGAGCGGAATGTCCTTCTCACGCGCCTTGTAATAATCGGCAAGCGGCATGTTGGCGCGTTTGGCGGCCTGCACATGCTGGTCGGCCTCGATGAAGCCGACGAGCATCGCATTCACCAGAACGTTGTGCGGAGCGAACTCCTGCGACAACGCCTTGGTCATCGCCATGCCGGCGGCGCGCGAGACGGATGTCGGCATGCTGTTGGCCCGCGGGGCCTTGGCGCCGATATTGAGCACGTTGATGATGCGGCCCCAGCGCCGTTCCTTCATCTGCGGCACGACGAGGCGAATGAGGCGCACGGCCGCAAACAGCTTCTGCTCCATGTCGTCGTGCAGAATCTGGTCCGTCACCTTGTCGAAGGCCATCGCGCGTGAGGTGCCGGCGTTGTTGACGATGATATCCACCCTGCCGAGCGCCGCCATGACCTCGTCGTAAGCGCGCTGGATGTCGGCGGCGGAGCCGACATCGCCCTGCACGCCGATCACCCGCGCCTTCGCTTCGGCCTTGATCGCCTTCACCGCTTCGTCGAGCGTATCCTTCGCGCGGGCGACGATGGCAACGTCGGCGCCGGACCTGGCAAACCGCGTTGCCACCGCAAAACCGATCCCCTTGCTGCCGCCGGTGACGATGGCAGAGCGGCCGCTCAAGCTGATTTCCATTGAACGTTCCTCGACCCGAACCTTGCTTCAAAAAAACCAAATCCGAGAACCCGCCCGCGCGACGGGCTGATCGCGTCTACATCGCCGCAACGGCGCGCCCGCGTCGTCCGCTCGCATGGCCGCCATCCGCCGTCGAAACCACCGCCTGATTGCGGCCCCGGCGCTTGGCGGCATAAACGGCCATGTCGGCGTGCCACGTCAACGTTTCGATATCGTAGCCGAAGATCTCGGTCGAGGCGATACCGATGCTGACCGTGGCTTTAATCGAGGCGCCGGCGGTGTTGGTTCGCGCGATCTCGAACTGATGACGGATGCGTTCGGCCACGCGATGCGCCTGCTCGGTGTTGGTGTAAGGCAACAGGCAGCAGAACTCCTCGCCGCCCATGCGGAAGACGAAATCCGTCGGACGGATGCTCGTGTTCACGACGTTGACGAAATGCACCAGGACGTCGTCGCCGGCCGAATGGCCGTATTCATCGTTCAGCGACTTGAAGTAGTCGAGGTCGAGGAACAGCACGCAGAGCGGCGCGGATTCATACTGATGGCGCTGCAGCAGGCGTTCGCTTCGCAACACGAACGCACGCCGGTTCAATGCGCCGGTAAGCGGATCGGTCAGGGCCTGGATACGCTGGTCGAACTCGAGCCGCTCCTTCGACATCGACACCAGGAGCACCGCCAGCAAAATCGTATGAGCAAACATGATGAGGTTGAACGCGCCGAGCCAGCCGGGCTCCATCGGCAGCGCGCCGAAGGGAAACGGCAGGACGCCGATCAGCGGAATACGAATCGCGAACACCAGCGCGAATGACAAGAACACGATGACGACCGCCCCTCGCGACGGCAACTGTTCGCGGCGGCCGTGCCAGAATTCGACGGCGGACATCAGCAGCATCGGCGCGGCGATCATGGCCGATACGACGATGCGGATCGCCACGCTCGCCATGAACTGCGGGATCAGGCACAGGACGAGCCACAACGCAGGTGTCGCGAGCACGGGAAGCCAGAGCGGCCGGCAGTGATGAAACGCACGCGAGCCCTGCCAACAGCAGGCCATCGCCGTCAGCAGCGTTGCGTTGCCGATGCCGATCGTCACGAAATTCTCGAACGTCGGGCGAAGCATGAAAAGCCCCCCCGTCACGCAACCGAGGAACAGCGCCGCCCCCCACCATGCAAACCACGATGCAAAGCGGTTCTTCAGCCAGAACATGACGAACAGGCCGCCAAGCAACAGCTTGGTGCACAGGCCGAAAAATAAGACCGTGAAAGAGTCGATCGGCATCGTCGAGCATCACACCCCGCGAATCGCCCTCCGATGGTATCGGAGACTGGGCGCCGCGATTTGCGCCAAGCTAGCAGGCGTTGGTAAACGCTTCGCGATAGACGTCCGGCTTGAACCCGACGACGATCCGCGCGCCGTCGGCTTCAAGCACCGGCCGCTTGATCATGGACGGCTGCGCCAGCATCAGGGCGAGGGCCTTGTCGCGGTTGAGGCCCTGCTTTTCGCCTTCGGGCAGCTTTCGGAACGTGGTTCCGGCGCGGTTGAGCAGCGTTTCCCACCCCACCGCCTTGCACCAGCGCTCCAGCCGCGCCCGCTCGATGCCCTGGGTTTTATAGTCGTGAAAGACAACCTCCACGCCCTGCTTATCGAGCCAGGCGCGTGCCTTCTTCATGGTGTCGCAATTCTTGATCCCGTAGATCGTCGTGGTCATCCGTCTCAACCTTTGCGGCAGCCGGCCCGCGCGCCGAAGGCACGGGGACGCACCTGATGATAGCGCCGGGCGAGGCGCCGTCCAGCGGCGGCAGTCCGGGATCATAAATCAATGACGTCGATTGCCGCGTCCGGCATGGAGCGGGCGAGCTCCACCACATGGCGGTGATGGGTGAAAAGAATGATCTGCTGTTTCTGCCCCGCCATCGCGAGCAGGCGCAGCGTGGCAAGCGTCCGTTCCTCGTCGAAGCTCGTGAGCAGGTCGTCGCCGATGAAGGGCATCGACTCCGCCGTCCGACGTTCCAGGAGCGCCAGACGCAAGGCAAGGAAAAGCTGGTCGCGCGTCCCCTCGCTGAGCCCGGCAACCGGCACCAGTTCGCCGCCGGTGCGCCGCGCCTTCAACTCCGGCTGATCGTCGTCGCCGTAGTCGATGCCGAGGCCACAAAACGCATCGGCCGTCGCCTTGGCAAACAGCAGGCCCGCGCCCGCGATCAGCGGATCCTGGGCCTTGGCGCGGTGCCGCTCGATGGCTTGCGCCGCGAGACGCCAGGCCGCCGCGCGCAACAGCCAGCGTTCGGCAACGGACAGCAACTCGGCATTCGCCTCGGCGCGCTCGGCGGCTGCCGCGCCGGCGTCGCGGCCCTTGAGCAGCGCGTCGAGCTCTCCCCGCTTCTGCTGATGGAGCGCGGAGGCGTCGGCGATGTCCTTGAGAAGCTGCCGCTGCCGGGCCTGTTCGCGTTCGATGTCGCCCGGCAGACGGTCGAGGTCGAGGCCGCCCTGCTCGCGACGCAGAGCCGCCTCGTCGTGCCCGTCGCCGATCTCGATCAGGTCGCGCCGCAGGCCCGCGCCCTCCGTCTCCAGGCGATGCCGCAGCGTCAGGCGTTCGATGGCGCCCGACAGCAATGCGTCATCCGCGACGTCGAGCGCCCGGCGCGCGCTGGCAAGCGTCACGGCATCCGCGGCGCGGCGCGCCTCCAGCGCGCGGCGCTCTTGCCCACGCCGGGCGGCAGCCTCGCGCAAGCGCCGGCATGACGCGGCGGCGCTGCGCATCGTTTCGAGCGCCGCCACGAGCCGCGCCAGAACTTCTTGAGCATTGCCTTGCGCCAGCGTCGGCGCGACACGGCCGGCCATCGCGAACACGTCGCGGTCGAACGCCTGCAGGTCGGCCTCGATGGTTTCGACGCTGCGCCCCTCGCGCTCGTGGCTGGCCTTGGGCACGGCAACCGAATGCCATACCGCAAGCGCCGCTTCAGCCTGGGCTGGCGTCGCCTCGCCGCCAAGCCCGATCCCGGCCATCGCCGCGGGCCAATCCTTTTGCAGGCTGGAAAGCGCCGTCTGTGCGCCTTCGCGCGCCGAGACAGCCTCCGTTACGTCCCGCGCGAGGCGTCGCCTCTCGACAGCGCGGGCCTTAGCGTCCGCCCAAGCCTGCTGCAATTCATCGAAGCGCGCCTTGGCTTCGCGGAACAGGACAATGGGCGGCAGCGCGGGGTCGGCAACGCGGCCGACGCTTTCGAGGAACGCCGCGACCGCGGTCTTGCCGGCATCGAGGCTCGCCGAAAGCGCCGCGATGGCGGCCTTCTGTCCGTCCAGCTTATCGAGACGGTTGCGGATGTCGTCGATCCGCGCACGCCAACGCAGCATTTCGGCCGGCCGGCGCGGCGAGAGATTGGACGCTTTCCAGCTTTGGAGCCAGGCGGCATCCGCTTCGGCGGCCTGCATGCGCGCCTTCGTCAGGTCGGCGGCAATGGCGTCGCGCTCGCGGCGGCTCGTGGCAAGACGGTGCTGTGCGTTCTCATGGCCCGCGGCGCGCTCGGCATCGGTCAGCAGACGGTCGGTGATCTCATCGACAGCGTGAGACGCGCGCACGACCTCCGCGAACCTGGCTTCGCGGGTGCTGCGCTCGGCATCGAGCGCGGCGCGCAATCCATCGAAGCGCGCATCGCGCTCGCGGCGTGCACCGAGGAGACCGGCGCGCGTCACCATCGCGCCGGCGTGCGCCAGCCTTTCCAGCTCCGCCTCGATGGCGGCGATGTCTCCATCGGCCGCGGCAAGTGCATCGCCAAGGCGTTGGATGTCGTTCTCGACACGCTCGAAGACACGGGCGTGCATTTCAATCACGGCGGCATCGGGCAACGGCAGCGACCGCACCGCATCCAGCGTGCCCGGCGATGGGTCGAGCGTTGCGATTTGAGCGGTAAGGCTTTCGGTTTCGACCGCGAGCGCGGCGCTGTCCCGGTGCAGTCGGTCAACCTGCGCCGGGATATCGCCAAGCGCATCGAACCGCGCGCGAAGCCCATCGGGATCGACCGCCGCGATCCGCGCGCCCTCCCGCGCCTCGAACTCATCGTGCTCCTGCCGGGCCCGCGCATATCTGGCGTCGGCATCGGCCACCGCCTGGGCGGCGCGTTTGTGCTTTTCGATCAGGTCACGCGCCTGTGCCAGCGCCGGATCGGTCGGCAGGCGCTCAAGCAGAACATGCGCCGACGCCAGCCCAAGCCGATGCGCGGCATCGGTGAGCGCCGCCTCCGCCACCTCACGCGCCTGTCGGCGGCGCGGCAGATCGTCCACGGCCTTGCGAACCGCGCCGAGACGCTCACGCAGCGCGTCAATGGCCTCGCCTTCGGCGAGCAGCGCGTCGTCGATGGCAAGTTCAGAGATGGCCTTCGCGTCGGCCGCATCCGCCGTATCGAGCGCGGCGATATCGCGGCTCACGGCCGCATCGGCCTCAAGTGCGGCACGCCATTGCGCAAGCGTCGGCTCGGGCACCGCCGGCAGATCGGCGAACGCCTTCAACTCGGCTTCGAGCCCATCGAGGCGCGCGAGCTTCGAGCGGACACGCAGCGTCCGCTGCCACAGCGCAAGGCGGCGAACGCTGTCCGCGTGATCCTTGTTCAGCGACTCCAGGCGCTCGTGCGCCTCGCGCACCTCCGCCTCCAACTGCCGCAGCGCGTCGCGCGTGACAACGGCCTCGCGCAGCGCCTTGTCCGCGGCATCGCGACGGTCGGATGCGATATAGAACGGCTTGCCGGGGGAGCGGCGCGACGTAAACAAGTCATCGGCCTCGGTGCGCAGCCGCTCCTTGATTTGCGACAGCGCCGTCATGCCGGCGGAACTGGCCGCGAGCGTCTCGGCAAGCCGGCCGCCGGCATTCAGCAATTCGTCGCCGCCCTTGCGCAACGCCTCAGCCGTCAATCCGAATTCGCGGCTGAAAGCCTCGCGCGACAAGCCGCCGAGCAGCGGCGACAGCAGGTCATCCGCCAGCGGCTGGTCGGCGGCGTCGATCAGCGTGTTCTTCGTTCCCTTGCGGCGGCGCGCCGTGATCACGCGGCCATCGGAATGGCGGAACGTCCCTCCGATCCGCAACTGCCGGCTCTCGTGGCGGAAGTCGTAAGCGGTGCGCGCACCGAAGCCGAACAGCAGGTCGCCGACCGCGGACAACACCGTTGTTTTTCCAGCCTCGTTCGCACCACGCACGATGTGCAGCGCCGCGCCTGGCTGAAAGGTCAGCACCCGGTCGGCGAACAGGCCGTACCGCTCCATCGTAAGGGACTCGATCCTCACGACAATTCCCCCGCGAGCAAGGCGCGTGCATCGTCGGCCAATGCCGCGAGAATCTCCGACTTTGCCAAATCGTCGTGGAGATCCTTCGGCAGCTTGGCCTTGATGCTTTCCACCAACTCCGACAGCGTGGCGGCAAACGCGGGGTCGGCCGCGGCCTCAGACAGCAGGCTTTCGACGTCGAGGCTGTCCGTCGCAGGCAACGGCGCGGCCTGATGCGCGGGCAGCGACGTCCTGATCTTGAGTTGCTCGACCCAACAATCGTCGGCGATTCGGAACCCCGTTGCGCGCACCTCATCCTGCAGCCGCTCGCGCCGCGCCACGAGATGATTGTGCAGCGGCGTCGCGCCGTTCAGCGTCACACGAACCGCGAGCGGCCGCCCCTCGCCCTGCGCGTGCGCGTCGCCGATGGCGGTTTCGATCCGGGCCATCGCGTCGCTTTCGTCAATGACGCCGGCAACATCCACGGCGAGGTGCGCCCAGCGTGCGGCGTCGAGCGCAAGCGGCGTCACGTCGACGATGCGGCCGTCCTCCACGGTGACGCGCATCGCGCCCTTGGCCCCGGTTTCGCGCACGCTGCGGCCCTGCAGGTTGCCGGGATAGACGATCCACGGGTCGCGGCTGACGATTTCCGCCGCATGAACGTGGCCGAGCGCCCAGTAGTCGTAGCCGAAGCGCGAAAGATCACCGACCGTGCAGGGCGCATATCCCTCGTGGCCGCGCGTACCGTCGAGCGAGGTGTGCAGCACGCCGATGTTGAGCCAACCCTCGCGGCGCGCCGGATAGGTGCCGACGAAATCGCCGGTGAGACGGTGCGGAAAGCTGCGTCCATGCAGCGCCACGCGGTGTTCGTCGAGCGTGTAGGTTGCCGCGGCCTGGGAGGGAAACACCCGCACCGTGTCGGGATACGGAAGGTCGCGCGACATCACGCTTTCGGCGTCGTGGTTGCCCTTCACCACGAAGGTCGGGATGCCCTCACGATGCAGCGCGCCGATAGCGCGCACGAAGAACAGACCCGTGGTGACATCCTTCCAGTCGCCGTCGAACACATCGCCGGCGATAATCAGAAACGCCGCCTTGCTCGCGATCGTCTCGGCGATCAGCGCCTCCACCGCGCGGCGGCCGGCGTTGGCGAAGCGCTCTGCGACCGCCCTGTCCTTCAGGCTCAAGCCCGCGAGCGGACTGTCGATATGGAGGTCGGCGGCGTGGATGAAGGTGAAGCGCATGACCGCTAATGATCCCGGAAAAAGGCGGCCCTGACCAGGAGCAACAGCGTCACCGGCGTCGTCACGACCATGAATACGGCGATCAGCACCTCGTGGACAACAGGCCGCGTCTGGGCCGCCGAAAACCAGACGACGGAGGCCAGCAGGATGGTCCCCGTGCCAAGCGTGGTGCCCAGCGTCGGCGCATGAACCCGCGAATAGAAGTCGCCGAGCCGCAGCAAGCCAAGCGACCCGATCAGCGTGATCGCGGCGCCGAACAGCACGAGGGCCGCGGTCACCAGCATCACCCAATCCGGCATGGCGGAAAGCGGGGTCATTCGATCACCTCCCCGCGCATCAGGAACTTCGCGAAGGCCGCGGTGCCGACGAAGCCGAGAAGCGCGATCAGCAGCGCCGCATCAAAATACAGCATGCTCCCGGTTCGGATGCCGAACGTCAGCAGCAGCAACATGCCGTTCACGTAAAAGGCGTCGAGCGCCAAGACGCGATCCTGCGCGCGCGGCCCGCGCAGCATCCGCAACGTCGCGCACCCCATCGCCAGCGCGAGAAGAACCTGCGCGGCGGCGAGCGACCAGTCGAAAACAAGTGCGCTCATTCAAAAATCTCCTGCAACAGCCCTTCGTAACGATGCTTGATGGTGGCGATCCACCCATCGCGATCAACCAAATCGAGCACATGGATCGTCAGCATTCGCGTGACGGAATCGAACCGGACCCAGATCGTCCCCGGCGTGGCGGTGATGATACAGGCGAGCGCCGCGAGCGCATTCTCGCTACGCAGGTCGAGCGGAATCGTCACCAGTCCCGGCCGGTGACGCACCGGCCCGAGTTGAAGGACGATCCGCGCCACCGCGAAATTGGAACGGATCACATCGACCACGACCCGACCCAAGAGCCGCGCCATCGCCGCAGGGCGATGCAGGCGCGCACGGGGAATCCCCAACGCGGCCGTCACCCAGGGCGCGACAAGCGCCAGAACGATGCCGAGCGCGACGGGGCCCGCACCCACCGATTGATTGAGCAGCAGCCAGAGCGCCAATAGCGCAATCGACAGTCGGGGATAAGGCAGCCAGCGCGTCATGTTCCGCCCCCTGACCCGAGGGGCAGCGCGCGGGGCGCGGTCATGACGCTGTGCACGTAATCCTGCGGGCCATGCAGGCTCTGCGCCGTGTCGCGCATGAACCGCGAGACGGCCCCGGCCTGCACCGTCAGGGCAATGCAGAGCAGCAGCAGCACGACGATGGGCGCCGCCTCGATCACGCGGACGCGCGGCACGGTGCTCTCGAGCGGCAGCCAGAACGTGCGGATGCCGGCGCGAGCCATCGCGATAACGCCCGCCAGACCCGAAATCAGCAGAAGCGCGATCAACGACCACGACGCGCCGACGGCAAAATCGTCGGCGCCGGTCGCAGGGATTTGAAACAGCGCCGCCAGCAGCAGGAACTTCGCGACGAACCCCGACAGCGGCGGCTGCCCGGACAACAGCAGCGCGCAGCAGACAAAGCCAATTCCAAGCACCGCCATGGTCACGGGAATGGCGACGCCCGTCTCCTCCTCGAGATCCTCGCCATCCGTCTCGCCATAGGCCTCCATCGTCACCGCCAGCACGTCGGCACCGGGGGCGCGACCGCGCTCGATCAACTCGATCAAAAGGAAGAACGCGGCGATGGCGAGCGTCGAGTTGACGAGATAGAACAGCGCCCCCTCGGTCACCGCGGCATCGCCGAGCCCGATCGCCGCCAGCATGGTGCCGGACGAGATCAGCACGTTGAAGCTCGCAAGCCGCGCCAAGTCCTGCGACGCCAGCACGCCGACCGATCCGAACACGATGGTCATCATGCCGCCGACCATCAGCCAGGGATCGCCGAATTGCGCGGAGACGCCCGCTCCCTCTCCGAACGCCAAGAGCGAGAGGCGCAGCACGATATAGATGCCGACCTTGCTCATGATGACGAAGAAGGCCGCCACCGGCGCCGCCGCGACCGAATAGGTGTTCGGCAGCCAGAAGCTCAGCGGCCACATGCCGGCCTTGACCAGAAAGGCCACGCCGAGGATCGCCGCACCGGCTTCGAGCAACATCCTGTCGCCGTCGGCAACGGCCGGTACGCGGATCGCGAGATCCGCCATGTTGAGCGTGCCGGTCACGCCGTAGATCAGGCTGACGCCGACGAGGAACAACAGCGACGCCAGCAGGTTCACGACGATATAGTGCAACCCGACGCCAACGCGCGCGCGATTGGAGGCGTGGAGGACCAATCCGTAGGATGCCGCCAGCAGCACCTCGAAAAACACGAACAGGTTGAACACGTCGCCGGTGAGGAACGCGCCGTTGAGCCCCATCAGGAGGAATTGAAACAGCGAATGGAAATGCGCGCCTGCCCGATCCCATCGCGCCAGAGAAAACGTCAGCGTCGCCAACGCAAGGATGCCGGTCAGCACCAGCATCAACGCCGACAGGCGATCCGCGACCAGCACGATGCCGAACGGCGCCTGCCAGTTTCCGAGCAGATAGACCGTCACCGGAACGTCCGCCGAGCGACCGAGCAGCGCGATGGCCAGCCCCAGCGTCGTGGCGGTCGCAACGAGATTGATCGCCGCTTTCAGGGCATGCCGGCGATCGCCCAACAAAAGGAGCAACGCGCCGGCAAACAGCGGCAAGACAATCGGCGCGACGATCAGATGGGCCGACATTCCGTTCACGCGCCCGGCTCCCTGCCGTCAACATGGTCGGTTCCGGTCAGGCCGCGCGCGGCCAGCAGCACGACGAGGAAAAGCGCCGTCGTCGCAAAGCCGATGACAATCGCCGTGAGGATGAGCGCCTGCGGCAGCGGGTCGGTGTACTGCGCAAGATCGCCCGCGCCGCCGGGCGGCAGCACCGGCGGACTCCCCACCCGGAGCCGCCCCATGCTGAAGATGAACAGATTGACCGCGTAGGACAGAAGCGACAGGCCGACGATGACCTGAAACGTCCGCGGCCGCAGCACCAGCCACACTCCCGATGCGGTCAAGACGCCGATGCTGACGGCGAGGATCGGCTCCATCATCCCTCCCCGACATTCAGCGGCGGCGAAGAAGCCGACGCACGCGGCGCGCGGTGACTGCGGAGCGATTGGTGCGCCAGCGCGATCAGCATCAGGACGGTTGCGCCGAACACCATCGCCAGAACGCCGAGGTCGAAAACCTGGACGGTCGATAGCGGGATCGGACCGATCCCCGCGATGGCCGGGTGCGCGGCGCGCGACGTCAGGAACGGATAGCCTGCAAACCACGCACCGATACCGGCCCCGACCGCGGCGAACAGGCCATATCCCATCCAGCGCAGCGGGTGCACGCGCAGCCGCGCCTCAAGCCAACGTGCGCCGCCCGCCATGTATTGCAGGATGATGGCGAGCGCCAACGTCAGGCCGGCGACGAAGCCGCCCCCCGGCAGGTCGTGGCCGCGCAGGAACAGATAGATCGCCACGAGCGCGACGACCGGAAACAGAAGCTTCATGATCGACGCCGGCACCATCATGTCGTCGGTGAAACCGCCGTGGCGCCTGGTGCCGTCCTCCTCCGCCTCCTCGGCGTCCCGCAGCCGCTGATGCTCCGGAATGTCGATGCTGTCGGGCGCCGGACGGAACCGGCGTAGCAGCGCGAAGACCGTCAGCGCGACGATGCCTACGACCGTGATTTCGCCGAGCGTGTCGAAGCCGCGGAAATCGACGAGGATGACGTTGACGACGTTGGCGCCGCCGCCTTCAGTGTAGGCGCGTTGCAGGAAGAACTGCGAGATGCTGTCGGGCAGCGGGCGCGTCATGACGGCGAACGACAGCGCCGCCATGCCGGCGCCGGCCACGACGGCGATGCCGAGGTCCCGAAACCGCCGCAAGCGCGCAATCGCCGTGTCTTCTCCCGGAATTTCCTTGAGCCGCTTGGGCAGCCAGCGCAGCCCCAAGAGGATCAGGATCGTGGTGACGATCTCCACCAGCAATTGGGTCAGCGCGAGGTCGGGCGCGGAAAACCACACGAACGTGATGCAGGTGGCCAGGCCCGCCCCGCCAAGCAGGATCAGTGCGGCGAGGCGATGATATTTTGCCTGATTGGCGGCGGCGACCGCACACGTGAGGCCAACCGCCCACACCAGCGCGAAGGCCGGATCGACACTGAGCCAGGCGCGCGCACCGAAATCGAACCCCCGCAGAACGATGGGCGCCAGCGCGGCAACGAGCGCGGCGCAAATGATCAACAGCAGTTGCGGCTGCAGCCGGCGCGTTCCCAGCACCTCCTCGAGCCACCTTGCCCAGCGCCACGACAGCACCACCATCGCACGCTCGAAGATGCGCTTGTCCTTCAGGCGGCGCAGCAGCGGCGGGTCGCCCTCGCTGTGCGCGAGATAACCGTGGAGCAAGGCGTAGAGCACAATGCCGCCGATCGAGGCGACAAGGCTCATCAGCAGCGGAAAGGTGAAGCCGTGCCAGATGGCAAGGCTATAGGTCGGCGTCGCATCGCCCAGCACGGCCCGCACCGCGATATCGAGGAACGGCCCGACCGTATAGGCGGGCACGATGCCGACGACGAGACAGGCGAACACCAACAGTTCGACCGGAAAACGCATCCACCGCGGCGGCTCGTGCGGCGTGCGCGGCAGGTCGGTCGGCGGCGGGCCGAAGAACACGTCGCGGATGAAACGCAGCGAATAGGCGACGGTAAAGGTGCTGGCGACCGTGACGATATAGGGCAGTGCGTCGTCGATCAGCGAGGCGTCATGCGTTTCGATCGTCTCGGCGAAGAACATCTCCTTGGACAGGAAGCCGTTGAGCAGCGGCACCCCGGCCATCGCGGCCGCCGCGACCATCGCCAGCGTCGCCGTGATCGGCATGAAGCGATAAAGCCCGCTCAGACGCCGGATGTCGCGGGTTCCGGTTTCGTGGTCGATGATGCCGGCCGCCATGAACAGCGACGCCTTGAACGTGGCGTGGTTGATCATGTGGAAGATCGCCGCGATGACCCCGAGCGGCGTATCGAGCCCGAGCAGAAGCGTGATCAGCCCGAGATGGCTGATGGTCGAATAAGCCAGCAACCCTTTGAGGTCCTGCTGGAACAGGGCGAAGTAAGCGCCGACGATGAACGTGACCAAGCCGGCCCCGGCGACGATCCAGAGCCAATATTCGGTCCCGCCCAGTACGGGCCACAAGCGCACGAGGAGAAAGACGCCGGCCTTCACCATCGTGGCCGAATGCAAAAAGGCGGAAACGGGCGTCGGCGCCGCCATCGCGCGCGGCAACCAGAAATGAAACGGAAACTGCGCGCTCTTGGTCAGCGCGCCGAGCAGGATCAGGATCAGCGCCGGCAGGTAAAGCGGATGCAGGCGGATCTGGTCGCCCGCCGCCAGAACCCGATCGAGTTCGTAGCTGCCGACGATGGAGCCGACGATCAGCACGCCACCGAACAGGCAGAATCCGCCCGCCGCCGTGACCGTCAGCGCGACGCGGGCGCCGTCGCGCGCGCTGGCGTTGTGGTGCCAATAGCCGATCAAGAGAAACGAGAACAGGCTCGTCAATTCCCAGAACACGACGAGCTGAATGAGGTTTCCCGAGATCACGATCCCGAGCATCGCGCCCATGAAGGCGAGCAGCAGCGAGAAGAATCGCGGCACCGGATCGGTCGTGGACATGTAGTAGCGGGCGTACAGAACGACGAGAAACCCGAAGGCCGCGATCAGGGCGGCGAACATCCAGGCGAAACCGTCCAGCCGCAAGGACAGGTTGAGGCCGTATTCCGGCACCCAGGGAATTTCGCCACGGATAACGCCGCCGCCGGCGATCCGCGGCGAGAACCACAGCACGATGGCCAGCACCGCGAGAGCGACGCCGGCCGCCAGCCGTGCTTCCGCCTTGCGGCTGTTGGAGCGAAAAAATGCGGCAACGAGACTACCTGCGAACGGGAGCGCCGTAAGGACAATAAGGAGTGCGCTGTCCGACATGACCGCCGTGGTTGTTCTCAGGATGAGGAGATTGTGCCGTCTCCCGCGCGGTATGGCTACCCATAACGTTCGTGGGTGGCTGTTGCGTGTCGAAGGAGGGAAACGGAGCGTGCGCAAATCGTCGCGATCGTGCGCATTCTCACGCGGAATCGTCACGCCGGGATCGCGCGACAACGACGCCTGAAATGACGGCGCAAGGATGCCGCGCCTGCGGACCTGTCGCACGGACACTGCCGAGGAGCGAATCGAGGAATATTTTCAGCAGCTCATAACGCCGGCGAAAGACCGCGCCGAGACGCGGCGCCCCGATGCGGCGCGGGCTCCCTCACCCCTTGGCAGGCTCGCGCAGCAATTCGATGGCCCGCCGCGACGCGGGATCGAGTCCCGCCCCGCCCTTGTCCAGGTGCGCGAGGATCGCCTCGCGCATGCGGGGGTCCCAGAACTTGCGGATGTGATCGGCGATCTTGGCCGAGGCGGTCTCGGTATCCAGCGACAGGAAAAACGTGCCGATCTGGTTGGTCATGTAGACCAGCTTGTCGTTCGTGGACCGGCTGTGCGGCATCCCGCTTTCGGCGGTGTGATCAGGCATCGACGTGGGTCCCGACATGGGCGATCCGCTCTTCCTTGATACGGTGCGCGTGGGTGAAAATCTCAAAGCCGTCGTCGCGCGCGACGCCGATCAGCGTGATGCCGACCGCCTCGGCCATGCGCACGGCGAGCGCGGTCGGCGCCGATACGGCCGCCAGCACGGGAATGCCGATCACCGCGGCCTTCTGCACCAGCTCGACCGAGAGGCGGCTGGTGAGGATGCCGAGCCCTCCCCGCGCCGTCACGCCCTGGCGCGCCAAGGCCCCGGCCAGCTTGTCGAGCGCGTTGTGGCGGCCGACATCCTCGCGCAACGCCAGAACCCCTTCGCCTTGCCGGTAGAACGCGGCGCCGTGAACCGCGCGCGTCGTCCGATTGAGGGCCTGCAAACCCGAGAGCGCCTCCAGCGCCGTCATGATCTCGTCCGGCGCGAAGCCGCTGTCGTCCTTGATCGTCGGCGGCGTCCGCATGGCTTCGCCGAGCGATTCGATGCCGCAAAGGCCGCATCCGGTCGGCCCGGCGAGATAGCGGCGGCGCTCGCGGAACGCGGTGGCGTGCGGCTCGGCCAAGTGCATGCGAAGCTCGACGCCGATCGGCTCATGGACGATATCGAGCAATTCGATCTCTTCCAGCGCGCCGATAATACCTTCGGTCAGGCTGAAGCCGACCGCGAAATCCTCGAGATCGCGCGGCGTCGCCATCATCACCGCATAGGACGAACCGTTGTAGGCGAAGGCCACCGCCGTCTCTTCCGGAATCGTACGCTCCCCGCCGGCGAGCCGGCCGGCACTCCAGGCCTTGCGTTCGACACGGCGGATCGGCTCGAGCACAGGACTACTCCGCGGCCTCCGCAGGCGCGATGCGGCGGTTCTGCCGGGTCACGCTGTTGTAATCCTCCTGCCACGCGGTCGGGCCGTTCGACGGCGAGATCTGCACCGCGGTCACCTTGTACTCGGGGCAGTTGGTCGCCCAGTCCGAGAAGTCGGTGGTCACGACATTGGCCTGCGTGTTGGGGTGGTGGAACGTGGTGTAGACCACGCCCGGCGCCACCCGCTCGGTGATCAGCGCGCGCAGCGTCGTTTCGCCGGCGCGGCTCACGAGCTTTACCCAGTCGCCGTCGCGCACGCCGCGCTGCTCGGCATCGTGCGGAGGGATTTCGAGCCGATCCTCCTCGTGCCAGACCACGTTATCCGTGCGCCGCGTCTGCGCGCCGACGTTGTACTGCGTGAGGATGCGGCCCGTGGTGAGCAGCAGCGGAAAGCGCGGACCGACCTTCTCGTCACTCGCGACGTATTCCGTCCGCAGGAAGCGGCCCCTGCCGCGCACGAACGTGCCGACATGCATGACCGGCGTGCCTTCGGGCGCTTTCTCGTTGCACGGCCACTGGATCGAACCCAGTTCCTCGATCCGCTTGAACGACACGCCGGCGAACGTCGGCGTCAACCGCGCGATTTCGTCCATGATCTCCGATGGGTGGTTGTAGTGCATCGGATAGCCCATCGCGTTACTGATGAGGCAGGTGATCTCCCAATCGGCGTAACCGGCCTTCGGCTCGATCACCTTGCGCACGAGCTGGATGCGGCGCTCGGCGTTGATGAACGTGCCATCCTTCTCCAGGAAGGTCGAGCCCGGCAGGAAGACGTGGGCGTAGTTCGCCGTCTCGTTCAGGAACAGGTCCTGCACCACGACGCATTCCATCGCCGAAAGTCCGGCGGCGACATGCCTGGTGTCGGGATCGGACTGCAGGATGTCCTCGCCCTGAACGTAGAGCGCCTTGAAGGTGCCGTCGGTCGCGGCATCCAGCATGTTGTTGATGCGCAGCCCCGGCTCCTTGTCGAGCGTCACGCCCCAATCCTTCTCGAACATCTGCCGGGTGGCGTCGATGGAGATGTGCCGGTAGCCGGACAGTTCGTGCGGGAACGAACCCATGTCGCACGAGCCCTGCACGTTGTTCTGGCCGCGCAGCGGATTCACGCCGACGCCGGGCCGGCCGATGTTGCCGGTCGCCATCGCGAGATTGGCGATCCCAATCACCGCGGTCGAGCCCTGGCTGTGCTCGGTGACGCCGAGCCCGTAATAGATCGCGCCGTTGCCGCCCGTGGCGTAGAGCCGCGCCGCGCCGCGGATATGTTCCGCCGGCACACCGGTGACCTTCGCCATCGCCTCGGGGCTGTTCTTCGGGTCGGCCACGAACTCCGCCCAGTCCTCGAACGCATCCCATTCGCAGCGTTCGCGCACGAAAGCCTCATTGACCAGGCCTTCGGTGACGACAACATGCGCCAGCGCGTTCAGGATCGCCACGTTGGTGCCGGGCAGAACCGGAAGATGATAGGCCGCGTCGATATGCGGCGAGTGCACGAGGTCGATGCGGCGCGGGTCGATGACGATGATCTTGGCGCCTTCGCGCAAGCGCTTCTTCATCCGCGAAGCGAACACCGGATGCGCGTCGGTCGGGTTCGCGCCCATCAGCAGCATGACGTCGGTCTGCTCGACGGAATCGAAGTCCTGCGTGCCCGCCGATGTGCCGAAGGTGTTGGCGAGGCCGTAGCCGGTCGGCGAATGGCAGACACGGGCGCAGGTGTCGACGTTGTTGTTACCGAAGCAGCCGCGCACCAGCTTCTGCACCAGGAAGGTTTCCTCGTCGGTGCAGCGCGACGACGTGAGGCCGCCGATCGAGCCGCGACCATAGGTCTGCTGGATGCGCCTGAATTCGGAGGCCACGCGGCCGATCGCCTCCTCCCATGACACCTCGCGCCACGGATCGGTGATCTTCTCGCGCACCATCGGCTTGAGGATGCGCTCCTTGTGGTTGGTGTAGCCCCAGGCGAAGCGGCCCTTGACGCAGGAATGGCCGTGGTTCGCCTGGCCGCCCTTGTACGGCACCATGCGCACGACCTCGTCGCCGCTCATCTCGGCCTTGAACGAACAGCCGACGCCGCAATAGGCGCAGGTCGTCACCACCGAGCGGTCGGCGGGTTTCTCGGCCTGCTGCGCAGCGAGCACGCTCTTTTCGATCAGCGAGCCGGTCGGGCACGCCTGCACGCACGCGCCGCAGGACACGCACTCCGATTCCAGGAACGGTTCGTTCATGCCGGCCGACACGATGGAGTCGAACCCGCGCCCCGAAATCGTCAGCGCGAAGGTGCCCTGCACCTCCTCGCAGGCGCGCACGCAGCGCGAGCAGACGATGCACTTCGCCGGATCGTAGATGAAATACGGGTTGGAATCGTCCACGCCCGCATTCGGGTGGCGCGCGCCGTCGAAACCGTAGCGCACCTCCTCGAGGCCGACGTCCGTGGCGGTGTCGAGCAGATCGACATGCTTGTGCTTGGTGCGATCGAGCGAATCCACCGCGTGGTCGGAGGCATAAAGCTCCATCACGCCCTTGCGGATGCGCGCGAGGCGCTCCGTCCGGGTGTGGACGACGATGCCCTCGGCCACCGGCGTGGTGCAGGAGGCCGGCGTGCCGTTGCGCCCTTCGATCTCCACGAGGCAGATGCGGCAGGAGCCGAACGCCTCCAGCATGTCGGTGGCGCAGAGCTTCGGGATCTCGGTGCCCGCCTCCATCGCCGCGCGCATGATCGAGGTGCCTTCCGGCACGGTGACGGACTTGCCGTCGATCGTCAGCGTAACGGTCTTGGTCGCCTTCGATTTCGGGGTGCCGTAGTCGGTTTCCTGGACGAACGACATGGCGGGGCTCCTTATTCAGCGGCCTCGAGGCGCGGCGGCGCACCGAAATCCTCGGGAAAATGGGTCAGCGCGCTCATCACCGGATACGGCGTGAAGCCGCCCAGCGCGCACAGCGAGCCGAACTTCATGGTGTTGCAGAGGTCTTCCAGCAGCACGGTGTTGGCGGCGCGGTCGCGGTTGGCGATGATCTTGTCGATCACCTCGACGCCGCGCGTGGAGCCGACGCGGCAGGGCGTGCACTTGCCGCAGGACTCGATGGCGCAGAACTCCATCGCGAAGCGGGCTTGCCGCGCCATGTCCACGGTGTCGTCGAACACGACAATGCCGCCGTGGCCGATCAAGCCGTCGGCCTTGGCGAAGGCTTCGTAATCGAACGGCACATTGAACAACGCGCGCGGAAAATAAGCGCCAAGCGGACCGCCGACCTGCACCGCGCGCACCGGGCGGCCGCTGCGAGTGCCGCCGCCGATGTCATCGACCAATTCGCCGAGCGTGACGCCGAACGCCGTCTCGTAAAGGCCCGGATATTTGACGTTCCCGGCAAGCTGGATCGGCATGGTGCCGCGCGACTTGCCCATGCCGAAATCGCGATAGAACGCCCCGCCCCTTTCGAGAATGATGGGGACGGTGGCGAGCGACAGCACGTTATTGATGACGGTCGGCTTGCCGAACAAGCCCTTGTGCGCCGGCAGCGGCGGCTTGGCACGAACGACGCCGCGCTTGCCTTCCAGGCTGTCGAGCAGCGACGTCTCCTCGCCGCAGACATAGGCGCCGGCGCCGACGCGAACCTCCAGATCGAAAGTATGCGCCGAACCGGCGACCTTCTCGCCCAGCATGCCGGCGCGCCGCGCCACCGCGATCGCGTCGTTGAGCGCGGTCACGGCATGCGGATACTCCGAGCGAACGTAGATGTAGCCCTGCGTCGCCCCCACGGCGATGCCGGCGATGGTCATGCCTTCGATCAGGACGAAGGGATCGCCCTCCATGATCATCCGGTCGGCAAAGGTGCCGCTGTCGCCCTCGTCGGCGTTGCAGACGATGTATTTCTGCGCGGCCTCCGTATCGGCGACGGTTTTCCATTTGATGCCGGTCGGGAAACCCGCGCCACCGCGGCCGCGCAGGCCCGACTGCGTGATCTCCTCGACCACCGCAGCCGGCTGCATCGACAAGGCGCGCTCAAGACCTTTGTAACCGTCATGCGCCCGGTAATCGTCGAGCGAGCGCGGATCGACGACGCCGCAACGCGCAAACGTCAATCGCGTCTGGTTCTTGAGGAACGGAATGTCCTCCGGCTTGCCGAGATAAAGCGGGTGCTTATCGCTGCCGGCCAGCGCCGCCTCCAGCACGCTGTCGGCATCCGCATCGGTGACCGGACCGTAAGCGATACGGCCCGCGGCGGTTTCGACCTCGACCATCGGCTCAAGCCAATAGAGGCCGCGCGACCCGTTGCGCACGATCTCGACATCGGCCTTGCGGCGGGCCAGCGCATCGGCGAGAGCGCGCGCGAGCCGATCGCTGCCGAGCGCAACGGCCCCGGCATCTCCCGGAACGAACAGGCGGCGGCTCATCGCTCCACCTCCGCCAGCAAGCCGTCCAAGGTCCGCTCGTCGAGCCGTCCGACAACGCGACCGTCCAGCATCGCCGATGGCGCCACCGCGCAAAGGCCGAGGCAATAGACGGGTTCGAGGCTGAGGCGGCCATCGGCCGTGGTGTGGCCGAGCGCGACGCCGACCCTGGCCTCCGCCCGCGCGGCAAGTCGGTCGCCGCCGCACGATTGGCAAGCCTCGGCGCGGCAAAGCTTCAGCACATGGCGGCCCGGCGGAACGCTGCGGAAGTCGTGATAGAACGTGACGACGCCATGCACCTCGGCGCGCGAGATGTTCAGGATGCTGGCGATGAGCGGTTCGGCCTCGCGGTCGATGTAGCCGAACTCCTCTTGCAGAGCATGAAGGATCGGCAGCAGCGGACCGGGCATCGACCGCTTATCGACGATAATGCTGCGAGCAAGCTCGGCATCCCAGGGTGCATACGAGGCCACGGCGTTCTCCCGGCCTCCGGTCGTTCCTTCATATGCCTATTTTGGCATAGGTTGCCGGAAGCATCTGTTTGTGTCATTAAAATTGGAAAAGGCGCAGTTTCAATATGTTAAAAAGAACATATGGCCGATAATCGTCCCACCCTCGATCTCGATCTGGTCTGGAAGGCTGGGCATCAGCCCAAGAAGACCGTCGAGCCGGAGCTGTTCGCCCTTCTGGATGCGATCAAAAACACCGGAAAGCTCACCACAGCGACGCAGCGGGTGGGCATGCCCTACCGCCAGGCGTGGGGCCTGATCACGGCGTGGTCCGAGCGGATTGGGCAGCCGCTTGTGGATAAGGAGCAAGGGCGCGGCACGCGGCTGACCCCGCTCGGCGAGCGGCTGCTGTGGGTTCGCGAGCGCATCAGCGCGCGCCTCACGCCGCACCTGGAAAGCGCCGCCTCGGAGGTCGAGCAACAGCTCAACGAGTTGCTGCGCGAGCCGAACCTCGCCCTCACCATGTTCGCCAGCCACGACCTCGTGCTCACCGAGCTGCGCGAGTTCTTGCGCACCGGCACAGGGCCCAAGCTCGACGTGCGATTTGTCGGCAGCCTCGAAAGCGTCGTCGCCCTCTGCAAAGGCCGTTGCGAGCTGGCCGGCTTCCACGTCCCCGATGGGCCGCTCGGCCGGGAGATTCTCAAGAAGTACGAGCCGTGGCTGAAACCGCGCGCGCAGCGCGTCATCCATTTCGTGCGGCGCCACCAGGGCCTTCTCGTTGCCGCCGGCAATCCGCTCGGCATCACCACGCTGAAGGATGTCGCGGCGAAGGGCGCGCGCTTCATCAATCGCCAGCGCGGCTCCGGCACGCGGTTGGCGCTGGAGCGCATGTTGCAGGAGCAAGGCATCGACCGCGCGGAGATCAACGGCTTCTATGCGGAGGAGTTCACGCACCTCGCCGTGGCGGCGGCCATCGCCAGCGGCGTGGCCGATGTCGGCATCGGCATCGAGGCCGCGGCGCGCCGTCTGAAGCTCGATTTCATTCCGCTGTTCGTCGAAGACTATTATCTCTTGGGCAAGCGCGAGACCATCGAGCGCGCGGACATCGAATCCATCATTGCGATCCTGACATCGCCCGGTTTCACCGCCCTGGTCCGTAACATTCCCGGTTACGACACCTCGCACACGGGCGAAGTCTCGAACGTCAGCGACGTCGTCGGCTGACGTTATCGGCCGAAGTGTCTCGCGATCTGACGGGAATACGATGCGGCGTCATTGCCGGGCTTGCCCCGGCGATCCATCCCTTTTCAAGGAAGATGGATGCGCGGATCAAGTCCGCGCATGACGGCGAATGATTCCGTCAAAAGCGGAAAGACCCTAACGCCGGCAGGCTCGACCTTCGCCGAAAGGCGTCCGCCCTTGCGCTCAATGAGCGGCGACTTCCTCGTGAACGGTGTGCCACCAGGCGTCGATCCGGTCGATGTCGGCGGGAAGCGTGACGTACAAAGGTTCGGCAAATGACGACCACGCCTTCTCGAAGGCGGGCGACACCGACGTGAGCACGGGAACGCCGGCCTCGATCGACGCGGTGAAGGCCTGGGCAAGACCCTGCCGCGCCGCTTCGAGCTTGCCGAACTTGCTCAGCAGAACGAGGTCGCAGCCCGCCGCGATGTCTCGCTCCACCGCCTGGGTGGCGGTGATCGCGCCGGCGCCGTCCAGATGGCACGCCTCGGCGCCCGGCCCGAGGTCCTGGAAAATCGGATAGAGCGCGCCGCTCGTGATGCTTCGCAGATAGCCGGCGCTGCACTTGCGGTCCGGCAATCCGTGGTGCTCCTCGATCATGCCGGCGATGCGGGCCGCGGGCCGCCAGCGTCGAACGAGGTTGCGGAAGAGGTCCTGCACCGACGAACTGGATACGCCTTGCACCACGGCGATCTTTTTCATGACTGCGTCCATAGCGATCGTCCACGATTGAGCCGAACCGGCGCAGCCGGCCGACCGGCTGGCTTTTTGCGTTCGCGCAAGTTTATCGTGCATCCGCACTATATGTTATACCCCTGAATCGCAGTTTGCGACCGCCCGCCGGTGCTCCGACCATGCCCGCTCCGCTCCTGTTCCAATACGCCTTCCGCATCTGCTTCCTCGCCGCCGCGGTCTGGGCGGCCGCGGCCATGCCGCTGTGGCTTGCGGCCTATTCCGGCTGGATCGTGGTGTCGCCGGCCTATGGCGCGATGAACTGGCACGCGCATGAAATGGTGTTCGGTTATGCGGCGATGGTGATCTGCGGCTTCCTGTTCACCGCGATCCCGAACTGGACCGGGCGGCCGCCGGTGCGCGGCTGGGCGCTGGCGATCCTCGTGCTGCTTTGGGCGATCGGACGCGGCGCGATGCTCCTGGCCGATACGTTCGGCATCGCGGCGACGGCGATTGCAGACCTTTCGTTTCTCGCCGCCGTGCTCGCGGTCGCCGCGCGGGAAATCGTCGTCGCGCGAAGCTGGCGCAGCCTCCCCGTCCTCGCGCTCGTCGGTTGGCTGACGCTGGCCAACGTCTGGTTCCACGCCTCGGCGTTCATGGGCGGCGCGGCCGACATGGCGATGCGCACGGCCCTCGGCGCGCTGATCGCGCTCATCATCCTAATTGGCGGCCGCCTCGCGCCGAACTTCACGCGCAACTGGCTGGCCAAGCGCAACGCGACCAGCCTTCCGGCGGAATTCGGCCGATGGGACGCCGCAGCCATCGCGGCGGGCGTTGCCGGCGTCGCCGCGTGGGTGGCGGCGCCGCAAGGCGGCGTCACGGCGGCGCTCGCGGCCCTTGCCGCGGCCCTGCTCGCGCGGCGGCTGGCGCGATGGCGCGGCTGGGCGACGTGGAGCGAACCGCTGCTGCTCGTCCTGCATCTCGGCTACGGCTTCGTGCCGCTCGGCTTTGCCCTCCTCGCCATCTCCGCCCTGCGCCCCGACGCAGTCCCCGGCGGCGTCGCGATCCACGCCTGGGCGGCGGGCGCGGTCGGCACCATGACGCTTGCGGTGATGACGCGGGCGACGCTTGGCCACACTGGCCGCGCGCTGACGGCAACGGGGGCGACAACGGCGATCTACGCGGCCATCCTCACCGCGGCGGTGTCGCGCGTCGTCGCGCCGCTCGCGGGCGACCTGTTCCTGCCGCTGGTGCTGCTCTCCGGCGCGTGCTGGACGCTGGCGTTTCTCGGCTTCGTCGCGATCTACGGACCGTTCGCCGTCGCGCCGCGGCTGAAGCCGGCAAGCTGAAGCGGCCTCTTGCTATTCGTCGGGATCGGCGATCAGCGCCTGCGGCTTGCAGACGACGACCCGCCGCCGCCCGCAATCCACGATGCCCTGCTCCTCCCAGGCGCTCAGCGTCCGGCTCACCGTGTGCAGCGTCGTGCCGCACATCTCCGCGACGTCCTGGCGCGACAGCGGAAAGGCGATCTCGATGCCGCGCGCGGTGCGCCGGCCGGCCTGGTGCGCCAGCCGCAGCAGCGTGTGGCCGATCCGGCGCTCGACCCTTGCCGTGGACAACTCGAGCAGGCGTACCTGCATTTCGTGGTAGCGCCGGCCGATCACCGCAACCGCGTTGGTCGCAATCACGGAATGCCGGCTCATGAGCTGCCTGAAGCCGGCCGCGCTCCATCCGATGAGCTGGCTGTCATCGACCGCCGTCACGGTGCCGGGGTGAACGTCGCCACCGGCAAGCGCCGTGTAGCCCGCGATCTCGCCCGGCCCGAGGTAGCGGATGATGACCTGCTGGCCGTCGGACGTGGTCTGCGTCGCGCGCAGGCGGCCCGACATCACCAGGAACAGCGACGCCGCCGCATCGCCCTGCCGGAACAACGCCTCTCCCGCGGCCATCCGCTTGCGCAGGCCCGCCCCCTGCGCCTCGCGCAACGCCTCCGGCGAAGCCCCCTGAAACAGATCGACCTGGCTCAAGGCGTCGATATCGTGGGAGTACTCCATGCGGCGCTTCGTAACGACAACTCGAATCTGACGGAGGACATTCCGTCGTGATAGTTTCGATGAGAACCCGTAAACGCCAGAACCATGCCATATTGTTCTAGCGCAAAGACAGCCCGGCCACGACGGACAAGTGTTAAGGTGGCTGAAAGGGTGGCTTGGCCATTTTCGGCGCGGGGCGGAGCCGCGCCGCGCGCGATGCAGGGCCGACACAGACACCGACGATGCTGAACATCAACAAGACGGACCTGACCCGCCATCATGCGCCGGCATCGGCCGCGGACCGCTTCGCCCTCGGCCTCGTCCGCCTGGGCATCAAGGCCGTCGATAATCTGTTCTCGCGCCGCTACGGCGACCAGGCCGTGGTGTTCGAGACGATTGCCGCCGTGCCGCCGATGGTCGCGGCAACCCTGCTGCATTTGCGATGCCTGCGGCGGATGTTGGACGACCGCGGCTGGGTGCGGACCTTCATGGACGAGGCGGAGAACCAGCGCGCGCACCTGATGGCGTTCGTCGCGCTGCAACAGCCGCGCGGATGGGAGCGCCTGCTTATCGCGCTCGGCCAAGGCGTTTTCTACAACGCTTTCTTCCTGCTCTACCTGATCTCGCCGCGCACCGCGCATCGCTTCGCCGGCTATCTGTCCGAGGAGGCGGTGACCGGCTATTCGCAGTTCCTGGAGCGGATCGAGTCCGACGCGCGCGGCGGACAAGCCGCGCCAGCTTCGGCCATCGAGTACTGGAACCTGCCGCCCGACGCCAACATGCGCGACATGATCCTGGCCATGCGCGAGGACGAGGCCATCCACCGCGACCTGCACCACACCTTTGCCGATGCGCTCGCGGAGGGCCGCGACATCCCCGACCGGCCGGGGCGGCTGCTTTAGCATCGCGACAGGCGTCGGCATGCCATCTGTCGCAAGCTTGCTCCCGCTCAAAGAGCGCGCGCCGCGCACGATCTAGACCTCCCTTCGTTGAAGAAAAACAACAATGCCGCCGGTGTTCCGGCGGCGTGAGGAATGGAGCTTGACATGACACGGCATAGCCTGGCGGCACTCTGCATCGCCGCAACCATCGGAATGATGACATCCGCCACAGCGGCGGACTTCGAGGTGAAAATGCTGAACAAGGGGTCGGACGGCCAGCCGATGGTGTTCGAGCCGGCGTTCCTGCGCGTTCAGCCCGGCGACACCGTGCGCTTCGTTCCGACCGATAAAGGCCACGATGCCGAGACGATCCCCGGCATGCTCCCCGAAGGCGCGCAACCGTTCAAAGGCAAGATGTCCCAGGAAATCACGGTGACCTTCGAGAAGCCGGGCCTCTACGGCTATCGCTGCATCCCGCACTTCGGCATGGGCATGGTGGGCCTGATCGAGGTCGGCAACAACACGGCGAATCTCGACGCCGCGCGAAAGGTGAAGATGCCGCCACTGCCGACCAAGCGCATGACCGCGCTGTTCGAGCAAGCCACCAAACAGGCCGCGGCGCAAGGAAGCCCCGCCGCAGCCCATTAAAGCATCCGCCACGACAGGCGGGGCGGCGGGGAGATCCGCCGCCCGCGGCCGTCGAACTTCATCCGGCGGCAAATCCCGATGCGCCATTCGCGCGCGCCGCCTCAGCCCGCCACGCCGCCAGCGCCATCCAGTCGCGCAGAAGCCCCCTGTCCTCCTCGGAAAAGCGTGCACGCCGTTTAATATCTTCCAGCGTTTGACCGGGATGGCACCGATCGAAATCGGCGCGGATCAACGCTTCGAGATCGGGCCGCGCACTGCCGTCATCCTCAGCAACGCGCCGATGCAAGCCGTCCGTCATGGCGCCTTCTCCCATTCGCCATGCCGCTGCTCCAGCGCGAGAACGATCCAACTCGGGCATTCGACACCCGATGCCGCCGCGGCCAGGATCATTTCGAGGCGGTCGGCTTGCGTGTACCGCAACGGCTCCTCGCTGCATCGGAGAGGCGCGTCGGCCCGCGTACCCGCGCCCAAGACGGGCGCGACGATGGCGGAATGCTCACGCATGCTCATCACCCGGACGCGCGGCGTGACGAAGGCGCACGCGCCAGATATCCGGCCCCTGTTCGAGATACTGCCATTGGCAACGCGATCCATGTTGCGCCTCGAGCTGGAAGCGCAACGGACGCGGATCGTGATCGGTCACGAGTTGCAAGGAGCGGTCCGGCGCGAGATGCGCGAACAACTGCATGATGACGGTATGACGGAGCCGAGGGTCGATCTCCGCCACCTTGATGACACGCTCCAAATCCGTATCGGCATCAATTTCCGGCATCGACGTTATCCTTCTATTCGTCCGCCCGGCCTGCCCGCACCACGCGGCGCGCCATGACCCAGGCGACGACGATGAGCGCGACAAGCTTCAAACCATCCAACGCGATATAGAGATTGTGGTGGCCTGAGCTTGCCGGATCGACACCGGCGATGATCTGACCGACACGCCGATCCAGAAGCGGCAGGAGCCATAGCGTCTCGACGGCCACCGAAGCCACGACGACAATCGTCGCGACGCTCGCGATCCAGGCCCGGACCCCGAACACCGCCGGAAACAGCAACGCGACGCAAAGCGCCCATTCCACCTTGTTGAAAATGGCGAAGGTCGCGCGCCCGATGTCGAGCGCCACCGGAAGGGTGAGGCTTGGCGCCAGGAACTTCGCCGGAGTCGCAAGGAAGGCGACACCGAGAAGAATACCGAGCCAGAACAGCGCGACACACAACGCGGCCACTGCCCAATCATGACTGATGCGCTCTGCGGGCATTGCTTTCCTCGAGGGTCGGCCATAAGATACATTTCAAATACTTCTTTTAGGGCGCACAGGCAAGAGCGCCATTCGAGAGGATCGTTATGACACGGCAGCAGCATCCCCAAACCTCTCAACGCGCGACAGGACAACACCGCCCTGTCGCCACCGGACGGCGCGACACCGATCGGCCGGTCGCGCACGGCATCGCTTGGGACGCCGTCACGCTCGCCTCATGGGAATCGTTTCCCGCGAGCGATGCTCCGGCATGGATCGGCGGCACGTCGGTCGGCAGCGGCCCTCTCGCAGCACGCGCGAGAAAACGGACGAAGTGACGCGATGCAAATCGAAATCACCAACGGCGATTTCGTGGTCGATGCCGGAATTCTCGCCGATCTCCTCGGCGTAAACGCCGCCGACATTCCGACGCTCATGCAAACGCGCGCCATCACCAGCGCGTGCGAACGCGGCACCGACGAACACAGCGGCCGGTATCGGCTCAGCTTCTTTTATCGCAGCCGGCGCGCACGCCTGAACGTGGACGCATCGGGAACCGTCCTGAACCGTTCGACCCTCGACTACGGCGACGAGCCGTTGCCGCGGGCGATGCATCGCGCCGGCCGCTAACGACACCGTCGCCGGCCATCACGGATGGAGAGTGCCATGACAATGGCTCAACAGACGACCCCGGCGGAGCTGCCCGGCAGCGACCTCGACACCCGCAAGATGCCGGGTCACTGGCTGCTGGCGCGTCTCGGCAAGCGCGTGCTGCGGCCCGGCGGACTCGGCATGACCACCGAACTCCTGGACGACTTGTCCATCGGTCCGGCCGATCATGTCGTCGAATTCGCGCCCGGCCTTGGCGTCACCGCACGGATGATCCTGGCCAAGCAGCCCGCCCGTTACACGGGGGTCGAGCGCGACGCCAAGGCCATGCAGTGGACAAGCCGGCACCTGCCTCACACGCCCGACATTGCTGTCGTCATCGGCGCCGCCGACAAGACCGACCTCCCCGCCGGCTCCGCCTCCGTCGTGATCGGCGAAGCCATGCTGAGCATGAACACGCAGGAACAGAAGCAGCGCATCGCCGCGGAAGCGTTCCGCGTGCTCCGTCCGGGCGGACGATACGGCATCCACGAGCTTTGCGTCGTGCCCGACGACATGCCGCCCCGGCAGAAGCAGGACATCGACAACACGCTGTCATCAGTGATCCATGTCGGCGCACGTCCCCTGCCCGCGCGCGAATGGCGCGACCTGCTCGAGCGAACGGGCTTCCGCGTCCGCCACGTCGGCTATGCGCCGATGCACCTCCTGCGGCCCAAGCGCATCGTCGAGGACGAGGGCCTTTGGGGCGCGCTGCGGCTCGGCAAGAACCTGCTGTTGGACGGCGAGGCGCGGCGGCGCGTGCTCGCCATGCGCAGCGTCTTCGAGCGGTATCGGGATCATCTCAGCGCGATTCTCGTCGTCGCCGAGAAACCGCTTTAACGGCCGGCCGGAGAAGCTTTTCGCCATTCCGGGCGCGCCGCGTCGGCGCATCCCGGCCGGCGCGCGTCCCCAAACCTGTAGACCCGAAGCGCGAACCCGCTGGGCCGCGGCGCGCTGCCAATACTCCGTCGCGCCCTGCCCAGAATCACAGCATATTTGGCTGAATTTGCGCTCGCTCAAAAACGCGAGTTCCGCATCGGCTAAAAACAGTTTGCGGCGAACCGGCTGCAGCGATCGCTTCCGACCGAGGGCCACACATGATGCGAACGATGATCGGACAACTGACGAAAGGCGAACGGCAATCCGCCCTCCTCATTCTCCTCGTCCTTGCGACCGTGGGCTTGGCGATGGCCGCCGGCGGGCGCAACGATCCGCTCGGAATCCACGGCGCACTGGTGATGGTCGCAGCCGTCGCGGGCCTGTTCGTCGTCATCTCCGGCTACTACGAGCCGGAGCCCGGCGACGAGCGGCTGGACCACTATTACGACGATCCGACCAAGATCGGCATCATCGTGGCGATGGTCTGGGCGGTTTTCGCCCTCTCCGTCGGCGATTGGGTGGCGTGGCTCCTCGTCAACCCGAACCTGACATTCGATGCCGGCTGGTCGAGCTTCGGCCGCATCCGCCCGGTTCACACCACCGGGATCATTTTCGGTTTCGGCGGCAACGCGCTGATCGCAACGTCGTTCTATGTCATGCAGCGCACGTCGCGGGCGCGGCTGCCGGACCAGTTGAGCCCGATGTTCGTTCTGTTCGGCTATAACCTGTTCTGCATCCTGGCCGTCACCGGCTACATGATGGGCATCACGCAGTCGAAAGAGTATGCCGAGCCCGAGTGGTACGCCGACGTCTGGCTGGTGATCGTCTGGGTGACTTATTTCATCCTCTACCTGCGGACGCTCGCGCGCCGCAAAGAGCCGCATATCTACGTCGCCAACTGGTACTACCTGGCCTTCATCCTGGTCGTGGCGATGCTGCACATCGTCAACAACCTCGCCGTGCCGGTTTCGCTCACCAGCGCCAAGAGCTATTCGCTGTTTGCCGGCGTCCAGGATGCGATGACGGAATGGTGGTACGGCCACAACGCCGTCGCCTTCTTCCTGACATCCGGCTTCCTCGGCATGATGTACTACTACATGCCCAAGTGCGCCGGCCGGCCGATCTTTTCCTACCGGCTGTCGATCATCAGCTTCTGGGGCATCACCTTCTTCTATATGTGGGCAGGTTCGCACCACCTGCACTACACCGCCCTGCCGCACTGGGTGCAGACGCTCGGCATGACGTTCTCGGTGATGCTGCTCGTGCCCTCCTGGGCCTCGGCCGGCAACGCCCTGATGACGCTCAACGGCGCGTGGCACAAGGTGCGCGACGACGCCGTGCTGCGCTTCATGATGGTCGCGGCGGTGTTCTACGGGCTCACCACGTTCGAAGGTTCGTTCATGGCGATCCGCTCGGTCAACTCGCTGTCGCACTACACCGACTGGACGGTGGGGCATGTTCACGCCGGCGCGCTCGGCTGGGTGGCAATGATCACTTTTGGCTCGATTTACGCCTCCGTGCCGTGGCTCTGGAAACGGGAGGGCATGTATTCGGCGCGCCTCGTCGAGGTGCACTTCTGGCTCGCCCTCGCCGGCACGCTCGTCTACGTGCTCGCGATGTGGAACTCCGGCATCATCCAAGGACTGATGTGGCGCACCTATAACGAGAGCGGCACGCTCGCCTACTCGTTCGTCGACTCCGTCGTCGCCATGCATCCCTATTACATCGCGCGCGCGTTCGGCGGCCTCTTGTTCCTGATTGGTGCAATCGTCGGCTGCTACAACATCTGGATGACCATCCGCACGGCGACGGCGACGGCGAGCGATACGTCGCACGACCGCCCAATACCTGCCCTTCAGCCCGCGGAGTAACGACCATGACAACCCCGTTCGGCTTCCACTACCGCCTGGAACGCAAAGCCATCGGCCTTGTCGTCGGCATCATCGCCGTCGCCAGCATCGGCGGCATCGTCGAGATCGCGCCGCTGTTCACGATCCACCAGACCGTCGAGGCGGCGCCCAACATGCGAGTCTATACGCCGCTGGAGCTTGCCGGCCGCAACATCTATATCCGCGAGGGCTGCTACGCCTGCCATTCGCAGATGATCCGGACGCTGCGTGACGAGGTGGAGCGCTACGGCCCCTACTCGCTCGCGGTCGAGTCGAAGTACGACCACCCGATGCTGTGGGGCTCCAAGCGCACCGGCCCGGACCTCGCGCGCATCGGCGGCAAGTATTCCGACGAGTGGCACGTCGAGCACCTTATCAACCCGCGCGATGTCGTGCCCGAGTCGGTGATGCCCGGCTATGCATGGCTCGCCCGCACGACGCTGCGCACCGACGACCTTGGCAGGCATCTCAAGGCCCAGCGCGCCGTCGGCGTGCCCTACACCGACGACATGATCGCGAACGCCAGCGTTGACGCTTACGGTCAAGCCGCGCCCGATTCCGAGTATGCGGAAGGCGTGACCAAGCGTTACGGCGAGGCCACGACGGTGCGCGCCTTCGACGGCCGCCCGAACGAGCTGACCGAAATGGATGCGCTCGTCGCCTATCTGCAAATCCTCGGGCGCCTTACGGACGCGGCGACCAAGCCCGTCGCTTCGGCAGGACAATGACCATGATGCCCGATCACGACACTCTCGTCTGGTTCTCGAAATCCTACGGGCTGTTCTATCTGCTCGTACTGTCGGCCGTCGTCCTCGCCTACGTCTACTGGCCGTCGAACAAGAAGGTGTTCGAGGACGCGGGCCGATCCATCATCGAGGATGAGGACCGACCCTATAACGACAAGACCGCGGCGAAGGGCTGAAGATCATGGGTGAAAAATTCGTCCGCGACCCTCACACCGGCCACCTGACCACCGGCCATGAGTGGAACGGCATTATCGAGTTGAACACGCCCGTTCCGCGCGTGATCTATTTTTTCCTGATCGTTACCGCGCTGTTTTCGGTCGTCTACTGGGTGCTGATGCCGGCTTGGCCGTTGGGCACGACCTATACCAAGGGCCTGCTCGGCATCGACCAGCGCAACACCGTCAACGAGGCGCTGAAACAGGCCGTCGCTGATCGCGCCACCTGGTCGGCGCGGATCGAGAGCGAAAGTTTCGAGCAGGTCCGCAAGGACCCCACCCTGATGCGGGTGGTGCGCGACACCGGACGCGCGCTGTTCGGCGACAATTGCGCCGCCTGTCACGGCCGCAACGCCACCGGCGGCAAGGGCTATCCGAATCTCACCGCAAATTCGTGGCTGTGGGGCGGCGCGCCGGAAACAATCGCGGAGACGATCCGCGTCGGCATCAACTCGGCCCACCCCGAAACCCGCACCTCACAGATGATGGCGTTTGGCCGCGACGGCGTGCTCCAGCGCGACGAAATCGAAAACGTCGTAGCCTTCGTCCGCAGCCTGTCGAACCCCGCCGCCGCGCCCGCCGACAAGGCGGCGGCCGGCAAGGAGGTATTTGCCGCCAATTGTGCGTCGTGCCACGGCGAAAACGGCAAGGGCAACGTAGACCTGGGTGCGCCCGACCTGACCGATGCGCTCTGGATTTACGGCGGCGATCCCGAAACGCTCTACACCACTGTCTGGGGCGGGCGTCAGGGACACATGCCGACGTGGGAGGCTCGCCTTTCGGCGCTCGACCGGAAAATCCTCGCGCTCTATCTCGTCGATCTGAGGAAGCCGGCGCCATGACCGCTCCCGCGCCCATCGCAGACCCCCCAAGGAAGCGCACTCGCCTGATCGTCTGGCTTGCCGTCACCGCCGGCTTGCTGGTGGTGGCGGGCGCCAACTGGCATCTCGTGCATGTGGCGATGACGTCGCAGCCGGATTGTATCGAGCATCTGCGGCCCGGACACGGCGACGCCGAGCGCGGCCTGTTCAGCGCGGCGCAATCGTCCTGCTCACCGAAACCGAGGCGATGACAACAATGCCGGCCAATCGAGGTGCGCCATGATCATTCCAGCCGTGGTCCCCCCGCTCCCTCGCGAGAAGCGATGGGAGCACAGCCTGACGCCCGCCTCCGCCTTTCGCTGGCTGACGGACGGATGGCACGATTTCTGGATCCATCCGGGAGCAAGCCTCGCTTATGGCGTGCTGATCTTCCTCTTGTCCGCCATCATCGTCGGCGGGTTGTTCAAGTTCGGCATGGACTACATCCTGTTCCCGGCGCTGGCCGGATTCATGGTGGTCGGGCCGATTCTTGCCATCGGCCTCTATGAAAAAAGCCGGCGGATCATGGCGGGCGAGCGGGTCAGCTTGATGCGCATGATTTTCATCAAGCCGGCATCCGGCCCGCAAATCCTGTTCACGGGTGTGCTGCTCTGCCTGCTGATGGTGCTGTGGATGCGCGCGGCCGTCATCGTCTACGCGCTGTTCTTCGGCTTGGTCCCGTTCCCCGGCCTGGACCACATCGCGCAAATGCTGTTCGGCACGCCGACCGGTTGGGCCATGCTGATCGTCGGCAGCGCCGTGGGCGCGCTTTTTGCCGCCTTCTCGTTTGCCATCAGCGCGTTCTCGATTCCCATGCTGCTCAACGAGCGCATCGACGCACTGACGGCCATGGGTTCAAGCCTCGCCTACGTCTGGAACAATCTTTCCGCGATGCTGACATGGGGCGCGATCGTCCTGGCGCTGTTTCTTCTGAGTCTGGCGACAGGACTCCTCGGCCTGATCGTGGTTTTCCCGGTGGTCGGGCACGGCACCTGGCACGCCTACCGGGCGCTACAGCGTTAACGCGCCGCCCCATCCGCGGCGGCGTTCTGCGGAGCGGTCAATGAGTTGCTGCGTTCCCACGAGTGAGCTTGTCCTTGCGGCCGCCGACGCGCGAACCCGCGTCGAGGAGGTGCGCCTGGCAAGCCGCGTCGTCGGCGACGGCTTGCGCCAAACCGACCTCTCCGTTCCCGGCGTTCATTGCGGCGCGTGCATCCAGGCCATCGAAAAGGCGCTCAACGCGCTCCCCGGCGTCGAGCGCGCGCGCGTCAACCTTTCGACCAAGCGCGTCACCATCCGCTGGCGCGCCGATACCGATCCGGCTCCGTTCATCGATACACTGGCCGGTATCGGCTATGACGCACACCTCTACGATGCCGCCGCCGACATGAAGGACGGCGCTTTCGCCGCACTCGTGAAGGCGCTCGCCGTTGCAGGCTTTGCCGCGAGCAACATCATGCTGCTGTCGGTGTCGGTGTGGTCCGGCGCGGATGCGGCGACGCGCGACACCTTCCATTGGCTGTCGGCGCTGATCGCGCTGCCGGCGCTGGTTTATTCAGGGCACATCTTCTTCCGCTCCGCCTGGAATGCGCTGCGCCACGGCCGCACCAACATGGACGTACCGATCTCCATCGGTGTTCTGCTCGCCTTTGGCCTAAGCCTTTACGAAACGGTCCATCACGGCCCGCACGCCTATTTCGATGCCTCGGTCACGCTATTGTTTTTCCTGTTGATCGGCCGAACGCTCGATCACCTGATGCGGGATCGCGCTCGCGCCGCGGTCACCGGGCTCGCCCGTCTTGCGGCACGCGGCGCGCTCGTCCTGCAGCCCGACGGCACACGAACCTATCTCCCCGTGGGCGAGATCGAACCCGGCATGACGATTGCGCTTGCCGCCGGCGAGCGCGTTCCCGTCGATGCAAAGGTTATCGGCGGCCGCTCGGAACTCGACTGCTCGCTTGTGACCGGCGAAAGCCTTCCCGTTCCCGCGGTAGAAGGCGCGCGGCTGCAGGCCGGCACGCTGAACCTGACCGGACCGCTGACCGTCGTCGCCACGGCCGCGGCCAAGGACTCCTTCCTCGCCGAGATGATGCGGATGATGGAAGCGGCGGAGGCCGGCCGTTCGATCTATCGCAGGATTGCGGACCGCGCCGCGCAGCTTTATGCACCGGTCGTCCACACCACCGCTTTCCTGACCTTCGCCGGCTGGATGATCGCAAGCGGCGACGCCCACCGCGCCATCACCATCGCTATCGCGGTGCTCATCATCACCTGCCCCTGCGCGCTCGGGCTTGCCGTGCCGATGGTCCAGGTGGTGGCCGCACGCCGGCTGTTCGAACATGGCATCCTGCTCAAGGACGGCGGCGCACTCGAACGGCTGGCCGAGATCGAAACGGTCATCTTCGACAAGACAGGGACGCTGACGCTCGGCACACCGCGCCTGGTGAACGGCGACGACATCGACCCGGAAGCGCGAGGCATCGCCGCCGCGATTGCCGCACACTCAAGCCATCCCTATTCACGCGCGCTCGCGGCATCCGCCGGTCCGGCGAGCACGCCGACGGTCGCAGCCTCTGATGTCTCGGAGCATCCAGGCTGCGGGCTGGAAGCGCGCATCGGCGCGAATGTCTACCGGCTCGGGCGGCCCGACTGGGCCTTGGCGACGGCCGCCATAACCACCGCCAATGTCGTGCTGTCGCGAGACGGCGAAAGCCTGGCGCGCTTCGTGTTCGAGGATCGCCTTCGGCAAGGGGCGGCGGAAACGATTTCCGTTCTGCGCCGCCTCGGCCTGCCAGCCGAGGTGCTCTCGGGCGACCGCGCGACCAGTGTTGGGCCGATCGCGGATACGCTCGGCGTTCCCTACACCGCCGGCGTGTCGCCCGCCGAGAAAATCGCGCGGATCGCGGCTGTCGAAGCCTCGGGCCACAAGGCACTGATGGTCGGCGACGGCCTCAACGACGCCCCTGCGCTCGTTGCCGCGCATGCCTCGATGGCCCCCGCCTCCGCGGCCGATATCGGCCGCAACGCCGCCGATCTCGTCTTTCTCCATGAATCGCTCTTGGCCGTGCCCCGCGCCATCGGCGTCGCGCGGGCGGCCGGGCGACTCGTCCGCCAGAATTTGGCCCTGGCCGTCGGCTACAATTTGATTGCGGTGCCGGTCGCCGTGCTGGGCTACGTCACGCCGCTCGTCGCCGCCGTCGCGATGTCGGTATCATCCGTCATCGTCGTGGCGAACGCACTGCGGCTGCGTGGAGTACCGCGGCCGCGCAGCGTGGGCAGCGGACCAACCCGCCCGGCCACGCAACCCGCAGCCGGGAGGGCCTGATGGCGGACTTCCTTTATCTCGTTCCGATCGCGCTGGGGCTCGGCGTCGTAGGTCTGGTCGCCTTTATGTGGGCGCTCAACAGCGGCCAGTACGAGGATCTCGACGGCGCCGCCGAACGCATCCTGTTCGACGACACCGACGCGCCCGTTCGCGAGCACGACGCCCCGAAACGGTAGCCACAGGGCTCACCCCGAGACTGACCCTCAGGACTCACGCCCGGCTCCACTCCACCGTCTCGCCGCCGAGCAGGCACACGACCGGGCCCTGGCCCGGCACATCGAGTGCTTCGGGCGCGATGGCCGGCTTCTCGATGTAAGTCACCGTCTCCTTGTTCGGCGGCAGCCCGTAGAAGGCCGGGCCGTTGAGGCTGGCGAACGCCTCGAAACGGTCAAGCGCACCCTCCTCCGCGAACACCCGCAGATAAGCCTGCACGGCCGTCGGCGCGCTGAACACGCCGGCGCAGCCGCACGCCGCCTCCTTGAGGTGGCGCAGGTGCGGGGCGGTGTCGGTGCCGAGAAAGAACGAAGCCTCTCCACTGGTCGCGGCCGCGCGCAACGCCAGCCGATGCTCCTCGCGCTTGAGCACCGGCAGGCAATACATGTGCGGGCGCAAGCCGCCCTCGAACAAGGCATTCCGATTGTAGAGCAGATGCTGCGGCGTGATCGTGGCCCCGAGCCGGCCGCGATGCGCGCGGACCACCTCGACGCCGTCCTTGGTGGTGATGTGCTCCATCACCACCCTCAGCGCCGGAAACCGCCTTAGCGTCGGTTCCAGCACATGGCTGATGAAAAGCCGCTCCCGGTCGAAGATATCGACATCTTTCCGCACCAGCTCGCCGTGCGTCAGCAGCGGGATACCCGCTTTTTCCATCGCGGCAAGAACATGATGGATTTTATCGATGGAGCTGACGCCGTGCTGCGAATTCGTGGTGGCGTGAGCCGGGTAGAGCTTGGCCGCCGTGAAGACGCCCCTCGCGTGGCCCTCGACCAGATCGCGGGGGTCGGTGTCATCGGTGAGATAGCATGTCATCAGCGGCGTAAATTGCGCGCCGGCCGGAACGGCCGCCATGATCCGCTCGCGATAGGCCGCGGCCATCGCCGCCGTCGTCACCGGCGGGACCAGGTTCGGCATGACGATGGCGCGGCCGAAGTCTCGCGCGGTCGCCGGAACGACCTGTTGCAGCACCGCGCCGTCGCGGAAATGCACATGCCAGTCGTCAGGACGCCGGAACGTGAGAGTTTTCATGGCCGGCTCAACGCCATTGCCATTGGAAACAACGCATAAGCCGCCAGCACGCCATCGCCACGCTTCATCGATCTGTCCGCCTCGCCGGTTGATCGCGCGAAGCTACAACGAATCGCGCGGTTCCCAAACCTGGAAAGAGGAATTGGCGTTCCGCCTCCCATCCGTCGCCGGCAGACGCCTCAACTGCAGCAGCGGCAGCACATGGCAAAGGCCACGCGCTCCTCCTCCGACAAAACGAACCGACGCGCCCTAACGTTCACGGAACGCGTGGGCGATCTGATCCATCAGCGGCTTGAGCAGATACTGCAGCGGTGTCCGCTCGCCGGTTACGATGAAGGCCTCCGCCGGCATGCCGGGCATCAGCTTGAGGGTACCGAGCTTTTTCAACTCGTCCTTCGCCAGGGCGACACGAACGACATAATAGCTGTGGTTGTTCTTCTGGTCCTGCGTCAGATCCGCCGCCTTGCGATCCAGAACGCCCAATAAATCAGGCGTGGTGCGTTGATTGCCGGCCATGACACGGACGTGAACCGGAGCCCCGACCTCGATCTGGTCGATGTCCTGGGGTTCGACCTTGCCCTCCAGCACCAGCACGTCGTTGCGCGGCACGATCAGCATCACCGTCTCGCCCTGTGCGATGACGCCGCCGACGGTGTGCACGGCCAGTTGATGGACCACGCCACTCTGCGGCGCACGGATGTTCACGCGATCGAACTGGTCCCCGGCGGCGATCACCTTCTCCTTGACCTCGGACAAGCGGCCCTCGATGTCGCGCTCGTCCTTGGCCGCGTCGGTGCGGAAGTTCTGATCGAGCTGGAGGATCTGCAGCTCAGCCTCGCTGATACGACCTCGCGCGCGCGCGATTTCCGCGACGATGTTGCCGCGCTCGCCGCCGAGCCTGGCCTGGTCCCGCTGCAATTGATTGTAGCGCACCACGGTGACAAGCTTCTTATTATAAAGGTCGCTGACTCCTTCGAGCTCCTGCTCGATGAAGGAAATCTCCTTCTCCTTGGCGTGCAATTGAGCGGAGAGGCCTTCAATCTCCTGTGAAATCTGGGCGATACGCTCCCGCAATTGCGCGCGCTGCCCTTCAAGCGCCTGCGCCCGCGACCGGAACAGGTTCAATTCGCCCGCCATCGCATTAGCGACCAGCGGCTCGTCTTTTCGACGCAACAAGTCTTCGGGAAAACTGACGCTGCTTGCGCCGTCGCGTTCGGCGATGAGACGCGCCTGCCGCGCAAGATATTCTTCACGCTGAGACAGCACGATTCCGAGGGAGGCCTTGGTCATCGTCTCGTCGAGACGCACCAGAATTTGTCCTGCTTCGACGTAGTCGCCCTCCTTAACCAGGATTTCGCCGATCACACCGCCGGTCGGGTGCTGTACCTTTTTCACGCTGGATTCGACGACAATGGTTCCGGGCGCAATCACCGCCCCCGATAGATGAAAGAGGGCCGCCCATCCGCCAATGCCGCCGAAGAAAGCCAGCAACAACAAAAACCCGACACGGTTGCACCGGCGGATTGTCTGCAGCGGGCCGTCCACGGCGATCATCGCGCGCTCCCGTGGGCCACCTCGGCGCGGGCACGAAAACGCCCATACGCCGTGGTCTGCTGGGTCGCGGCCTGCATCGTTTGGTGAGCTGAGGCCGGAGCTGCAACCTTGTGCAGCACCTCGTCACGATCGCCGAAGGCATACTGCGTTCCGCTGGCCAGGATCAGCACCTTGTCGCACGCGACCAGTTCGGACGGCCGGTGCGCGATGAGGATAACAATCGCGCCACGCTGCTTCGCCGCGAGGATCGCGTCGGTCAGGGCATGTTCGCCGTCGCTATCGAGGTTGGCGTGCGGCTCGTCGAGGACGACGAGGAACGGATCGCCATAGAGAGCACGCGCCAATGCAATGCGCTGCCGCTGCCCGGCCGACAGTGCGATGCCGCCCTCGCCGATCTGCGTGTTGTAGCCGTGCGGCAGCCGCAGGATCATTTCATGAGCGCCGGCGGCCTGGGCAGCCTTGAGCACATCGCGCGCCTCGAACCGATCGCTCATCCGCGCAATGTTTTCGGCGATCGTCCCGTCGAACAGTTCGGCCGGTTGCGACACAAAACCGACCGATTGGCCGAGGGTTTCGGGATCCCACTGCTCGAGCGTCGCGCCGTCGATGCGGATCGAGCCGCGCGCAGGCCGCCAGATTCCGGCAAGCGTGCGCACCAGCGATGTCTTGCCGACACCGCTGGGTCCGATGATCCCCAACACCTCGCCGGCGACAAGGCGGAAGCCGACGCCGCGAAGGATCAACGATTCCGTCGCCGGCGCGGCGACCCAAAGATGGGAAACGTCGATGCTGGTGCGAGGCTTCGGCAACTCGACCGCGCTGGTCGGCGGCAGAATGCGCGTCAACACTTCGGACAGCCGCCGCGTGCTCTGCCGCGCGGCGATGAAGCCACGCCAGTTGGCGATAGCCGTCTCGATGGGAGCCAGCGCTCGACCCATCATGATGGATGCGGCGATCATCGCGCCGGCGGTGAGCTCTTGCCGGATCACCAGATAAGCGCCGATCCCGAGGATCGCCGATTGCAACAGCAGGCGGGCGGCCTTCGACAGGCTACCGAAGCCGCTTGCCACGTCGCTCGAGTGGCCGACGGCGGCGATGTAGGAGCCGTTGGTCTTGGCCCAGCGCGCGCCGAGTGCCCGGCTCATGCCCATCGCAACCGCCGTCTCGCTGTTGCGGCAATCGGTGTCGATCATCGCGGAGCGAAGCCCGGCGCCGATGGCCAGCAGGCGGCTCGGCTCGCGGCTGGTGCGCTCGGTCAGGACCGTGACCACGAACAGAAACGCGGCGCCGAACAGCGACACCAGGCCGAGAACGGGGTGGATCAGGAAGCAAATGATGAGATAGGCCGGCGCCCACGGCATATCGACAATGGCGATCGGCCCGGTGCCGGTGAGAAACGTGCGAATCTGATCGAGGTCGCGCAGCGGCTGCTGGGCGACCCCACCGCGCCGGCTTTGCACCGCGATCCGCACGACCGAGGCGTGAACCGCCGACACCAGATGCTCGTCGAGCAATGCCGCGGCGCGGACGACGATGCGCGAGCGGATGAAATCGAACGTTCCCTGGAACGCATAAGCCGCGAATAGGAAAACCGATAGCGCCACCAGCGTCGAAACGCTTCGGCTCGCCAGCACGCGATCATAGACTTGGAGCATATAAAGCGGACCGGCGAGCATCAGCACGTTTACCGCACCGGAAAAAATCGCCACGCTCCAGAACGCACGGCGGCAATCGCGCAAGGCGGCCGCAACGCCGGGATGCATGTTTGCACCAGGAACCACACTCGAGTCGAATTCGAGGGCATGTCGCTGCATCGCGAAACACTCGGCTGAATGAAATTTCAATGGTGAAAGCGGCCGGCCCAAAAGGCCGGCGCGCCAGATCGGAAATGATGGCGGATAGCCGCCGACCCCACCGGGCGAAGGGATTCGCCCGGTGGAGGACGCTCACGACACGCTAAATGATGTAGAAGTCGTTGTGCGTGAGGTTGAGATGGGGCGAAAGTTGCGCGAATTGCACCTTCGCCGCCGGTCCCGTGCCGTCGCTGTCGTAGAACACCTGACCGGTGTTCGAGTTATAGAGGATACGATCGGCAGCCGCGTGCGCATCGGCCCCGGCATAGAACGCCGAAGCAGAGAGCTCGCCCGCGGGCAAGGCTTTGAAGACGGCCTTCGACAACCACATTTCATCGTTCATCGGCAAGAAGTCTTTGATCGTATCGACGTTCGTGGTGCCGTTGAGCGCGGTGTCGAAGTAGAAGCGATCCTGACCGGCCCCTCCGGTCAACGTATCGTTTCCGGCACCGCCGTAGAGATGGTCGTTTCTTCCGGCACCGTTAATGATATCGTTGCCGGCCCCTCCCTTCAGGGTGTCGGCGCGGCTTGTGCCATTCAGCGTCTGCCCATTCGTCGCCGAAGGCGCGGGGGTGGGAGTCGGCGTGGGTGTCGGAGTTGGGGTCGGTTCGGGCGTTGGCGTCGGGGCCGGGGCCGGCGCCGCGGCCTTCTCCGTCGTCACGTAAAAATCGTTGTGCGTGACGTTGAGATTTGGCGCGATCTTGGCGAACGTCACCGCTGCCGCGCTTCCTGTCCCGTCGCTATCGTAGAGCACGTCGCCCGTTGCCGGATTGTAGATGATCCGGTCGCTTGCGTCGTGCGCCTTCGCCCCCGCGTAGAACGCATCGGCGCTCAGTTCACCGGCCGGCAGCGCCGCAAAGATCGCCTTCGACAGCCACATCTCGTCGACCATCGGCGCGAAGTCCTTGATCGTATCGACATTGTGAGCGCCATCGAGCGGCGTGTCGAAGTAGAAGCGGTCGTAACCCGCCCCTCCCGTCAACACGTCATTGCCACCGTTGCCGTGGATCAGGTCGTTGCCGTTTCCGCCGCTGATGGTGTCAACGCCGGCGCTTCCCACCAACGTGTCGTTGCCTGCGGTCCCGTTGAAGACCTGGCCGCTCGTCGGCGGAGTCGGCGTCGGCGCAGGCGTCGCGTCAACATCCGGATCGGGCGTCGGAGTGGAGGTTGGGGGCGGCGCCGGGGTTGGATCTGGCGTCGGCGTGGGAGTTGGCGTGGGGGCCGGTGTCGCGGATTGGCCCGACGTCATGCCGACGCTCGACCACGGAAGCTGGGTGTAACCGTGCGACAGCGCATAGGCTCCGCTCTTGAGCGAATAATCGCCAGCGCCCGGATTGGCAAAGCCCGGATCGGTCACGACCGTACTGCCGGTATCGCCGCCCGATCCCTGCCAGCTCGATAGCGACTTCCCGCCGAACAACGCATTCGAAGCGTTGCCGACGTAGATGTTGTCATGAATGTTGCGCGGATTCACCAGCGAGGGATCGACGTCAAGCACGTTCTCGCCGTTGTGGGTCGGCAAGGTTACGATGTTGTTGTGAACTTGGTTGCCCGCCATCGATTTCCCGTCGATTGGGAAAAGCTGGATGCCGACCTCGACGTTGTCCACCAGCGTGTTGCCCCACACGTCGTTGTTATTGCCGCCGTGGAGATAAACGCCGCCGAACCATGTCCCCTTCACGAAGTTTCCGTAGATCTGCGAGTTGCTGGCGAAGTCATCGAGGTAAATGCCCGCGCTCATGTAGCGGCCATTGATGAAGCCGTTGGCATTGGTGCCGAGGCCGCCAGCGTCGTTGATCGTGTTGTAGCGGATGATGTCGCCCGCCGAGCCCGGATCGCTGCCCGAATAGATGTAGATCGCGCCGACGTCCGGCGTCTCCTGCCCGGAGCGGACGATCTCATTGTATTCGATGACATTGGACCCGGATTTCATACCGGCGTCCCAATTGGTTTCACCGATCGCAAACCGCGGCACGTCCTGGATGAGGTTATGGGAAATGGTGTTGCCCCACGTCTCCGCCATCTGCACCGCGCCGCTGGTGCGGAACACCTCACCGGAGTGAGTGATATGGTTGTTGGTGATCGTGCTTTCGTGGGTGCCGGGCCGCAGGTCGATGGCCGCCGCCCAGATGTGATTGAAGTCGCTGTTGGCGATGGTCACATGATTGCTGGTGCCATCCACCAGAACGCCCTTGGCCACGTTGACGAAATGGTTGCCGTCAAGGGTGACGTTGCTGCTGTTGCCCGACACCCGGATCGCGGCGGTGTCGATATCGTCGGTGGCTTGGCGCGTCGCCGCGTCGGAGAACGTCAACCCCTTGATGGCGACGTTCGACGCATTCTGAACGTTGATGAGCGTCATGTCGCTCGAGACGACGGCATCGCTGCCGTCGAAGCCAGCCGGCGCCTTGTAGTAAAGCGTGTGCGACGCCTTGTCGAACCACCATTCGCCGGCCTGATCGAGGCGCGGCTGCGAGCCCGACACGAAGTAGCGGCTGCCGGAGCCGATGTCATAGGTCGCCTCTTCGGCGAAACGGATGATCCCGGCGTTGGTATCAACGCTCGCGATGGTCAGAACGTCGCTCGAATAGCCGAGTTGCGAAAACACGGTGACCTTCTCGCCGACCATCGGCTGGCCGCCCGGAAAATCCGCCTTGTTGTAGGCCATCTCGTGAGAGGCATCGTGGCCCGCGGGCACGTCCTTCGCCCACAGCCAACCGCCCTTGATCGGATCCGACGCGTCGTAATTCGGATATCGCGCCTCGACCTGACGCGCGCCATCGACGACGAACTGTTGAACCTCGTTGACGCTCGTGAGCTTGGCGCTCCAAACGCCGTTCGCCCCGGCCGTCCAGCCGCTGACCGACGTGCCGCCGCTGATGACAGGGTTTGCGTTCTGATACGCCGCAATGGTGTCGCCGGAATTACTTCCTGTTAGTGTCAAGGGCGCGGTTAGCTTATAAGTTCCGTCCATAACATAGGTCACGTCACCGGACGAACTTGAGCCCATCGCCTGAACGGCGCGAGCGAGCGTGGCGAAGGCAGACGAGGTCGAGGTTCCGGCCGCCGAGTCATTACCCTGCGCCGACACATAATAAGTCGTCATTTTAGCAAACTCCCCCTTTCACATATCCGTTCTGGGTACTTCGAAAGGATAGGCTGATTAGAAAACTCGACCCCAATGTGGATTCACCATGGTTAAACTGTGCAACGCCGTTCCTCACGCTAGGTTCTTAGTCGTGTCCTAGGTTCGTAATCACAGGCCGCATCGATCGTACAAACAATCGACGGCACCGCTTGCGAATGCCGACGCGCAATTCGATGTTGTTACGATTGATAATTTTCAACGACAGACATTCCAACGCACAACAAATGAATCAACTCCGGACGATGATTTAATTCATCGCCCAGCGAGGCACCGGCCCAACATTAAATCATGCTTTCGCGCATCGACCGCCGCGCAGAGCAACCGACCGTTGATTTCGGCGGTTGCGTAACCGCAGCCGGTCACGCGCAGGGCGATGGAAAACGGCGCACGGTCACAAACGGACGCGAATCTTGCGCGCCAATTCGCCGATGATCCCCCGCCGAAACAGCAAGACGCAGGCGACGAAGATCACGCCCTGAATCACCAGGACCCACTCGCCCACCGGAGCGAGCTTGTATTGCATCACCAGGATCACGAACGCGCCGACCACCGGACCGAAGATCGTGCCGAGCCCACCCACCAGCGTCATCAGGATGACTTCGCCGGACATCGGCCAATTCACATCCGTCAATGAAGCCAGTTGCAGGACGATGGCCTTGGTGGCCCCCGCCGCGCCGGCCAGCGTCGCGGAAAGAACGAAGGCAAGAAGCTTATAGCGGTCGGTCTTATAGCCAAGCGAGATCGCCCGCGTTTCGTTTTCCCGGATCGCCCGCAGCACCTCGCCAAACGGCGAATGGATCACGCGGTAGATCAGCAGAAAACCGGCAATGAAGATCGCCAGCACAACAACATACATCGTGTTGTCGCTGGAAAGGTCGAAAAGGCCGAACAGCTTGCCGCGCGGTACCCCCTGGATGCCATCCTCGCCGCCGGTGAACGTGGCCCGCAGCGCGAAGAAATACATCATCTGCGCCAGCGCCAGCGTAATCATGGCGAAATAGATGCCCTGCCGCCGGATCGCGAGCAAACCGGCGACAAGGCCGCACACGGCCGCGGTCAACGTGCCGGTCAGGATCGCAAGCTCGGGCGAAAAACCCCAAACCTTCGCCGAATGCGCGGACAGATAGCTCGCCCAGCCGAAATAGAGCGCGTGGCCGAACGACAGAAGACCGACGTAGCCGATCAGCAGGTTGAATGCGCAGGCGAACAGCGCAAAGCACATCATCTGCATCACGAACAGCGGATAGGTGACGAATGGAGCGATCACGAGCCCCGCCAGCATGATGGCGAAGGCAATGCCCTCGCTGTTCGCACGCCGCGCAGACGGCACCGCCACGGAAGGGTTTGCGTTCGGTTCCATCACCCCCTCCGTCCGAACAGGCCGGCGGGGCGCACCAGGAGCACAATCGCCATGATGACGAAGATCACGGTGTTCGATGCCTCGGGGAAGAACACCTTGGTCAGCCCCTCCACGATGCCGAGGCCAAACCCGGTGAGGATGGCGCCCAGGATCGAACCCATGCCGCCGATCACCACCACCGCGAACACGACGATGATCAGCTCCGACCCCATCTGCGGCGACACGTTGTAGATCGGCGCGGCCATGACGCCGGCGAACGCGGCCAGCGCCACGCCGAAGCCGTAAGTCAGCATGATCATGCGCGGCACATTGATGCCGAACGCACGCACCAGCGTCGGATTCTCCGTCGCGGCCCGCAGATACGCGCCAAGTCGCGTGCGCTCGATCATGAACCACGTTCCGAAACACACCACGAGCGAAGCCACGATCACCCAGGCGCGATAGTTCGGAAGGAACATGAAGCCCAGGTTGCGCCCGCCCTGGAGAGATTCGGGGACGGTGTAAGGCAAGCCCGCCGAACCGAAGTATTTGCGCGCCACGCCCTCGATGATCAGCGCGAGCCCGAAAGTGAGCAAAAGGCCGTAGAGATGATCGAGCTTGTAAAGCCACTGCAGCAAGCACCGCTCGACAATCACGCCGGTGATACCGACGAGAATGGGGGCGATCACCAAAGCCGGCCAGTATCCGATCCCTGTGTATTGCAGCAGCAGATAGGCTGCGAAAGCGCCCATCATGTACTGGGCGCCGTGCGCGAAATTGATGATGTTGAGCATGCCGAAGATCACGGCCAGCCCAAGGCTGAGCAGCGCGTAAAACGAGCCGTTGATCAGGCCGATCAGCAATTGGCCGAACAGCGCCGTCGATGGGATGCCGAAAATCTCAAACATCGGTTGGCCCGGATCTCCCCTCGCCCGCAACCTCAAGCCGCTCCCCCGTCCGAGACAGACGAAGGAACGTCGTTTCCCGGAGCGCGTGCGGGCGCGCGCTCCGGGGGTAGGACGACTGCGTTAGCCCTTCACCAGCGGACAGCCGCTGTCCTTGACCGGGCGGAATGCTTCGTTGGCGGGGATGGTGGCGAGAAGCTTGAAGAAATCGCCGGGATGCTTGGACTCGGCGGGCGTCTTCACCTCGAACAGATAGGCTGGATGGACCTTGCGGCCGTTCGGCTCGATCGTGCCCTTGCCGAACAGGATGTCGTCCGTCGGCGTCTTCTCCATCTGCGCGACGATCGCCTTGCCGTCGGCGGTGCTCTTAAGCGCCGTCACCGCCTTCAGATAATGGGTCACCGCGGAGTAGACGCCGGCCTGCACCATCGTCGGGAACTTGTTGGTTGCACCTCGCTCCTGCTGCCAACGCTTGGTCCAGGCGCGATTGGCGTCGTTCATGTCCCAATACCAGGTGCTGGTGAGGACCAGGCCCTGCGCGGACTGCAAACCGAGCGCGTTCACGTCGCTCGCGAACACCAGGAGGCCGGCGAACTTCTGCCCGCCCTTGACGATGCCGAACTCAGCGCCCTGCTTGATCGCATTGATGGTGTCGCCGCCGGCGTTGGCCAGGCCGATGATCTTGGCCTTGGACGATTGCGCCTGGAGCAGGAACGAGGAAAAGTCGCTGGTGTTGAGTGGATGACGCACGGCGCCGAACACCTTGCCCCCGCTTGCCTTCACCACCGCCGCCGTATCGCGCTCCAGCGCATGGCCGAAGGCATAATCGGCGGTCAGGAAGAACCACGTGTCGCCACCGGTCTTCACCAGCGCCCGGCCGGTTCCGTTGGCCAACATCCAGGTGTCATAGGTCCAGTGGATGGTGTTGGCGTTGCACTTCGCCCCGGTGAGATCGGCCGCGCCGGGGCCGGAGGCGATAAACACCTTGTTCTTCTGGTTGGCGACCTGACTGACCGCGAGCGCCACACCCGAATTCGGGATATCGACGATCAGGTCTACCTTTTCGACGTCATACCATTGGTTGGCGATCTGCGAGCCGATATCCGGCTTGTTCTGATGATCGCCGCTGACGATATCGACCTTGACGCTCGGATTGGCCTTGGTGAAATCGGCGATGGCGAGCTTTGCCGCCGCGACCGATCCCGGCCCGCCCACGTCGGCATAGAGGCTCGACATGTCGGACAGCACGCCGACCTTCACGTTGAGCTGCTGAGCGTTCGCCGTCGCGCTTGCCGCAACAAGGGCAAGAGCCGCAAGTCCGAGTGATGCTTTCATTGTTCGCTTCTCCGCGTGGTTTGTCCTGCGATTCACACACCAAGATAGTCGTGAAGCTTGCCGACGTTGGCATCCAGCTCCGCATTGGCGAATTGGTCGATGATCCGGCCGTGCTCCATGACGTAGTAACGGTCGGCAACGGTCGAGGCGAAACGGAAGTTCTGCTCGACCAGCAGAATGGTAAAGCCCTGCTCCTTGATCGCGCGGATGGTCTTGCCGATCTGCTGGATGATCACGGGCGCCAGCCCCTCCGTCGGCTCATCGAGCAGAAGGAGCCGCGCGCCCGTACGCAGGATGCGGGCAATGGCGAGCATCTGCTGCTCGCCGCCGGAGAGCTTCGTGCCCTGGCTCGATCCAAGGCGCTCCTTCAAATTCGGGAACAGACCAAAGATGCGGTCCAGCGGGAGCCCGCCGGGGCGCACCTGCGGCGGCAACAGCAGATTCTCCTCCACTCCGAGGCTTGCGAAAATCCCGCGCTCTTCGGGGCAGAAGGCGATGCCGGCCCGCGCGATCCGATCCGAGGTTTGCCCGATCAACTCCCGCCCCTCGAACCGCACCGAGCCCGTGCGATGCGCAACGATGCCCATGATGGATTTCAGCGTCGTGGTCTTGCCGGCGCCGTTCCGGCCGAGCAGGGTCACGACCTCCCCTTCCCGCACCTCGAAGCCCGCCCCGTGCAGGATGTGCGACTCCCCATACCAGGCTTGCAGATTCTCGACCGCCAACAGAGGCGCGCGGGCATCAAGCATGCCCCACCCCCATGTAAGCCTCGCGCACGTCCGCGTTCCCGGAGATCGTGCCGTAATCGCCCTCCGCCAGCACGCGGCCGCGCGTCAACACCGTGATGCGGTCGGAGATTTCGGCCACGACGGAGAGATTGTGCTCCACCATCAGCACCGTGCGGTTGGCGGCCACGCGCTTGATGAGCTTGGCGATCCGGTCGATGTCCTCGCGCCCCATACCCGCCATCGGCTCGTCGAGCAGCAGCATATCGGGGTCGAGCGCGAGCGTGGTCGCGATCTCCAGCGCCCGCTTGCGGCCATAGGGCAGTTCGGCGGCGACCCAATCGATGGACGACGACAGGCCGACGTCCTCGATGAGTTCCTCGGCACGGGCATTGAAAACATCCAGCACCGCCGATGAATGCCAGAAATCGAACGATGTTCCGCGCTTGCGCTGCAAGGCGATGCGCACGTTGTCGAGCACGCTCATGTGCGGAAAGATTGCCGAAATCTGGAACGAACGGACCAGGCCAAGCCGCGCGACGTCAGCCGGCTGCATCGCGGTGATATCCTGCCCTTTGAACAGGATGCGGCCGCGCGTCGGACTCAAGAACTTGGTGAGAAGATTGAAGCAGGTGGTTTTGCCCGCGCCGTTCGGGCCGATCAGCGCGTGAATGGTCCCCGCGCGCACGCGCAAACTCACGCCATTGACCGCGACGAACCCGGCAAATTCCTTGGTGAGATCCTCGGTTTCGAGGATGATCCCATCGGTCATGGCGTAAGCGTTCCCCATCTCTTTTTTTCTTTGATTGTCGATGGCTTTTGCCGCCTCGGCAAGGGCTACTAAAGTCCTGATGGCAAAGGAGAACCGCCTCCCCACGCCGCGCCCGCGCACTGCTGCCGCCCGCCCACCGCAACGAAAAGAGAAAGGGGCCGCGCAGTGCACGGCCCCTTGTCATGTCATGTGACGTTCGCACGAGCCGTTATCGCCCGCGCGAGAATGCCCTAGTAGCGCGTCTTGATGCCGAGGTCGGCGGCGTTCTTGGAGATCAGGTCGCGCTGGCTCTGGATCGACTTGGCGAACTCCTCGGGACCGCCGGGATTGAACATCTGCGCCGTGGCGTTCAAACGATCCTTGATGATGGGATCGCCTTCCATCACGGCCTTGACGTCGGCTGCGATCTTCTCACGCTGCGCCAACGGCATCGTCGGCGGCCCGAACAGGCCAACCAGGCCGTCGATTGTCAGCGCCGGCTGCCCGGCCTCCGCCACCGTCGGAATGTTCGGATAGATCGGCGCGCGCGAGGTATTGACCACAGCCAGGAGCTTGATGTTGCCGGCCTGGATTTGCGGCTGCGCGATGGCGACCGCGGATTCATAGACCTGCACCCGGTTTGTGGCGAGGTCGTTCGCCGCCTCCACCGGATTGCGATACGGCACCTTCTTCATGTCGATGTTGCTGTTCTTGAGCCATGCCGCAAAATTGAAGTCGAGCGCGCCGGTGACGCCGGCCCAGTTCAACTCACCCGGCTTGCTTTTCGCGAGCTTCACCAACTCGGCCATCGAATTGACGGGAGACGACTTCGGCACGGAAATGCCGATGATGGTGTTGGACACGCGCGCGATCGGCGCCAGGTCGGAGGTCTTGTAAGGCACGTTGTCGTGCACCCACGGATGGGCAATGAACGCGGAGGTCGGCGACATCAGCAGGATATGGTCGTCCTTGGCGCTGACGAACGCATTGATCGCGACGATGCCGTCGCCGCCCGGCCGATTCTCGATCACGACCGGCTGTCCCCATTTCTTCGTCAGTCGGTCGGCCAAGAGGCGCGCGCCGATGTCGGTGCCGCTACCGGCGCCGAGCGTCAGGATGAACTTGACGGTTCGCGTCGGCCACGGCGCGGTCTGGGCCGGAGACGGCGTGGTCCAACCCGTGAGCATGACGGCCCCGCCCAACATGGCGGCGAAAAACGAACGTCGGATAAACATCTTGGTCCCCCACTTGTGTCTGTTGCGCGAAGCATAAACGCTCGCGCGGAAAACGGGAATGGCCGGGCTCAATATGCCGCACGGCCCCCGCAGGCTCCGCGGTCCATGCCGGCCGGCGGAAGATGGGCTCCGATGCCGGCGGGTCGATTGACAAGAAGCGCCGCGCGCCCGAAGGATGCAGCCGAATTCGCAGCCTCGAGGAGTGAAATGGAAAAGAAGCCAGCCAGACGCATCGTCACCGGCCACGACGCCGACGGAAAGGCCGTTGTCCTGATCGATGGGCCGACGCCCTACGTCAACCAGCGCGGCGAGGGTAACGTCACGCAACTGATGTGGATCACCAACGAGACGCCGGTCGATCTATCACACACCCGTGACCAGGCTGCGCAGAAGACCGGCGTGCCGCCGCCCCGCAACGGCTCGATCTGCCGCATCGTGGATTTTGCTCCTGTTACCGGCGAGTTGCCCCACGGGGTCGATCATGATTCGATCCTCCGGCAGATGGGCATCGATCCTGCGACCCAGGGCTATCAGCGCCACGCCTTCACGCACCGCACGCGGTCGATCGACTATGCCATCGTCATGGAAGGCGAGATCGACATGCTGCTGGACGACACCCAGATCCATGTAAAAGCCGGCGACATCCTGGTCCAACAGGGCACCAATCACGCCTGGGTCAACAATTCGGGCAAGCCGTGCCGGATCTGCTTCGTGCTGATCGATTCGCATGAGCCGCCGGCGTGGAAGCAGGGCTGGAAGCCGAAGGCTTGACCAGCCCAACCGAGGCATAAGCCTGCGGCACAAAAACGGGGCGCGCCGGGCGCGCGCCCTACTCTGCCTTCCAGGGGATGACCTTCCGCTCGATCTCCTGCAGGCACACCGTCGCGATCAGGCCGAGCAGGCCGACCGTCACGATGCCGACGAACATCACGTCGACCTGCAAAAGCTCCCACGAATTCCAGATCAGATAGCCGATGCCGGACTTGGTGGCGACGAACTCCGCGGCCACCAGCACGATGAACGACACGGCGAGCGCGATGCGCAGGCCCGCGAAAATCATCGGCAGCGCACCGAAAAACACGATGCGGCGGAACATCACCGACTGGCTGGCGCCGAAATTCCTGGCCACGTCCCAATAGATTTTCTCGATATTGGCCGCGCCCGAATAGGTGTTGATGATCACCGGGAAGAACACCGCGATCGCCACCACCGCGATCTTCGATGCATCGCCGAAGCCGAACACCAGGAGCAACAGCGGCATCAGCGCGATCTTGGGAATCGGAAACAGCGCCGCGATCAGCGGATCGACGAAAATGCGGACCGGGCGAAACATCGCCATCAAAAGTCCGACCACGATTCCCGGAATACTGCCGACGAAGAAGCCTGTGAACACACGGTAAAGTGTCACCGTCGTGTGCTCGGCCAGCTCCCCGCTCATCACCATTTCCCAGTAGCGATAGGCGATGTCGGTCGGCGCCGGGATGAAGCGCCGGTCGCCGAAGCCCATCATCAGCAGCACCTGCCACAGCGCCAACAGCCCAATCGGAGAAATCAGATAGAGCAGCCGCTCGCGCGTCTTGGTCGAAAGGCCGCTCATTGCTCCGTCTCCGCCCGCGCCCTGTTCACCTCCTCCTCCAGCACGCGCCAGATATCGAGCTTGAGCTTGCCGAACTCCGGCGATGCGGAAAGCTGGATCAGGTCGCGCGGGTGCGGAAATGGTACGTCGATGATGGTTTTGATCCGCCCCGGCTGCGCCGTCATGATGACGGTGCGGTTGCCGAGCAGCAGCGCCTCCTCGATGGAATGGGTGATGTAGATCACCGTCTTTCCGGTCTGCTCCCACAAGCGCACCAGCTCGGCCTGCAGGATGACGCGGTTCTGCGCATCGAGCGCCGCGAACGGCTCGTCCATCAGCAGCATGCCGGGATTGGTGACGAAGGCGCGCGCGATGGCGCTGCGCTGGCGCATCCCGCCGGACAGCTGATGCGGGTAGTGCTTGCGGAACTTGCTCAAGCCCACAAGTTTGAGCGCCTCATCCACCCGGCCATTGGCCTCGGCGCGGGGAATGCCGCGGGTGTCGAGCCCGAAACGGACGTTCGTCTCGACGTTCATCCAGGGAAAGAGGCCGCTTTCCTGGAACACCATTGCGTTCTCGACCTCCCAGCCCGCCGCTTCGACCGCGATGGTGCCGGCCGTCTGCCGGTCGAGCCCGGCCAGGATACGCAACAGGGTGGATTTTCCGCAGCCGCTCGGCCCGACGATGCAGACGAATTCACCGGCCGCGATGGTCAGGTCGATATCGGACAGCGCGAGCACGGTTCCGGCGGCGCTGACGTATTCCTTACGCACGGCGGCGATACGCACCGCCGCGCCCCGCCGTGCCGCAGTCACAGGCTGTTCCATGTCCACCGGCTCGATGCGTCAGCGGCAGCCGGCGAGCTTGCTGTCCTTGGCGTCGAGCGTATAGGGCCCGAGCTTCTGCTGCGCGTAATCGGCATAGCTGTAATCGACCAGTTTCTCGAGCGGCAGTTTCTCTTTGACGAACTTGTGCTTGACGTACCAGTCCTGGATGTCGAGCAGACTCTCGGGATTGAGCTTGCCGTTGAGGTTGCGCGCCGTCCAGGGATATTTGTTAAGCAGTTCCGGGCGCGTCTCGTTGCGGCTGCTGACCAGAAGATCGGTCATCATCTTGCGCGTCGGCCCACCGTGATAGCCGATGCAGTAATCGCGGATGCCGCGCGTCATGGCGACGTAGAAGTTGCGCACGAGGTCCTGACGCGGCTTGGCCCAATCGGTGTTGAGGAGATGCACCGCAATCGTCATCGGCGTCGGCTTGATCAATTCGTCCGCGGATGCAAACGGCAGCGCCAGCCCGGTATCGGTCAGGCTGTAGGTGAACGGCGGGATCGCCAGCACCGCATCCACAGCTTTGTTCTTCAGCGCCGCCGCGTATTGGCCGAACGGAATGTTCTTGATCTCGACGTCCTCGAAGGCGACGCCGACCGTCTCCAGCATCTTGCCGATCTCGTAGGTGCTGATCGAGCCCGGCGCGTTGCTGGCGATCACCTTGCCCTTGAGGTCCCTGAGGCTCTTGATCGTATCCTTGAGGTCCGGCCGGATCATCAGATTGTGGCCGATCGGCGTGGTGACGCGGTCGATGGTGATGATGATCGGCAGCTTTTTGTCGAGCGCGTTGAAGTAACCGGCCGAAACGCCGCCCGCGATGATGTTGAGCTGGCCCTGCGCCAGGCTCGCCATGCCGGTGGACGACGATTGCAGGTACTCAAGCTCGACGTTGAGGCCAGCCTCCTTGAAATAGCCCTTGGCTTCGGTGACAAGGAGCGCGGCGTTCGACACCGAGCGCACGACGCCGACCTTGATCGTTTCCGCCGCGTTTGCCGTGCCGGCAATCGCCAAGCCGAGTCCGACAAGCGCAACCCGCCCAAACATCCTCATGGCCGCTCCTCTCCTTGTGGTGTCGGCTTTTTCGCGTCGTGACCGCGCCGACTGCCTATCGTTTCCCGCCGACGCCGCGAACACAAGATCATTTGGCGCGACTTGATGTCATGAAGTAGCGCCCTTCCCCATCGCGATCGAGCGACTGCATGTCGCGCAGCCGCGCCAGATCGCGCACCACCTCTCGCCCGTCGCGACTGCCCACCGCGCTCATCAGCTCCTCAAAGAATTTCGGCCCGTCGGCCAATGCCGCTTCGACGGAGGCAAATCGCTTACCGGCAAACCGTGGCGGCGCCGGCACGCGGACCTCCAGGCGGCCGCCGGTGCCGAACGGCCAGGTCAGGTCGTAGCCGGCCTTGGCGCCGATCCGCTGCCCCGGAGACAAGGACGGATCGAGCGGCAAGGTTCGCATGCCGTTCATGACGACCAGGTCGCGATCGGGCTGAAACCTGGTCGCCATCGCCCAGTCCATCTGCTCGTCGGAGAAGATGTCGATGTCGGGATCGACCACATAAACGTTCTTGCAGTTGGCGAGCGCCGCCATGCAGGCGGTCATGGCGTTGCGCGCCTCGCCCGGCACCCGCTGGCGCAGCGCCACGCGCACGTTGAATGCGCCGCCGCTCGACGTCGTGGCATAAACCGCGACCGGGTCGCGCACCGCGACCTCCAGCGCGCGCCAGACCATGATCTCGGTGCGCAGCGCCGAAAGCTGGGCCGTGTCGGTGCGTCCCATCGTCTTGCCGCCGATGGTCGAGGTCTGAAACAGCGCATCCTTGCGGTGCGTGATCGCGGTGAGATGGAACACCGGATTGCGCTTGACCGCGCCGTAATAGCCGAGGAACTCGCCATACGGCCCTTCGGATTCGACGTGGCCGCGTTCGTCGAAATAGCCTTCGAGCACGTATTCGGCGTCGGCCGGCACGCGGATGTCGTTGGTCACGCACTTGACCACCGGCAATGGCGCGTCCCGCAGCGCGCCGACGATCCCCAACTCATCGACCGGCAAACGCATCACCGCCGCCACATGGTCGATGGGATGCGCGCCGACGACAAAGGCCACCGGAAGGGGCCGGCCCGCGGCGGCGCTCGCTTCGTAGATGGCCCGCAGATCGCTCGGCGACACCAGATCGACACCCGCCTCCTTGGGCGAGCGCAGCATCAATCGACGCAATCCGACGTTCGTCAGCCCGGTTTTCGGATCGACCACGTAGTCGATGGATGCCGAAATATACGGCGCACCGTCCAAACCATGCTGCAAATGCACCGGCAGGCGTGTCAGATCGGCATCGTCCCCGGTCAGCACCACTTGCTGGCACGGCGCTTGCTGGCGCGGCACATCGACGAGAACCGGCTTGTTGCGCAGCCGGCGCTGGATTTCGTGCAGCAAGCCATCCGGCTTTACGCCAAAGGCGGCGGCAAGCCTCGCGCGCCCGCCCATGACGCCGCCGACCAATTCGGCGCGCTCCGGCCCCACCGCACGAAACAACACGGCTTTGGGATTGCCTTCGAGCGCCTGCGCGACATCGGCCAGATCGAGCGGCTGCTCTCGCGTATCCAGTTCGCCCGTCGCCGCAAGCTGCTCGACATAACGTCGCAACCGGAATCGTTCGACATCCACGACGTGGTGTTCGGGGCCGGCCCCAGCCTTTTCGGCGACATTCATCGGCTTTCTCCGTCGTGCGAATTATAGAAGGTTCGGAGGGGCTTCCAACGCCCTTTGCCGGCGGCTAACAACGAAGACGGCGCCGGCACCGCAAAGGAAGATGTCATGGATCGGAAATCCCCGAACGACAGCGGACCCTACATTGGGCGTCCCATGCCCCGTTTCGAGGATTTGCGTCTCGTGCGCGGCGCCGGGCGCTATACCGACGACGTCTCGATGCCGGGGCAGGCCTACGCGGCGTTCGTGCGCTCGCCCCATGCCCACGCCAAGGTGCTGCGGATCGACGCCACAGCCGCGCGTGCCATGCCCGGCGTCGTCGCCGTCCTGACCGGCGCCGACTATGTCGCCGATGGGCTGAAGGGTGCGCTGCAGCACCCCAACCCCGCCGATGCGATCGACGTGAAGGTGCGCACGTTCGCGCCGGAGAAGCGGCCGATCGTCGATGAGCGCCACTATCCGCTGGCGCTGGATCGCGCCCGTTTCCCAGGCGAAGCAGTCGCGCTCGTGGTGGCCGACAGCATCTATGCCGCGCGCGACGCCGCCGAAGCCGTCGAGGTCGAGTACGACGTGCTCAGCGCCGCGACCGATTCTCGCGCGGCCATCGGCGCCGAGCCGCTCTGGCCGCAGGCAACGCCCGACAACATCGCGCTCGATCAGGACTTCGGCGACCTCGCCGCCGTGGAAGCCGCTTTCGCCACGGCCGATGTCGTGGTCGAACGCACGTTCCGCAATCAGCGCATCGCGAGCGCCCAGATGGAGCCGCGCTCGGGCGTCGCCTCCTACGATGCGGCGACGGAATCCTACACGCTGATTTCGGGCAACCAGGGTGTTCACGTTCCGCGCATGGTGCTGGCCGAGTGCTTCGGACTGCCGCCGGAAAAGCTGCGCCTGATTTGTCCCGACGTCGGCGGCGGCTTCGGCCTGCGCACCAATCTCTATCCCGAACAGGCCGCAATCCTGTGGGCGGCGAAGCGCACCGGGCGTCCGGTGAAATGGACCAACGACCGCTCCGAATCCTTCCTCACCGACTACCAGGGGCGCGACCTCGTCACCACCGCGCGGCTGGCGCTGACCAAGGACGGCCGCATCACCGCCTATGACGTCGATCATATCGGCGGGGTCGGCGGCCAGACCGTCACCTATGTGCCGCTCAGCAACGCCTATCGGGTCGCGACCACCGCCTACGACATTCCGCTGATGCATATGCGGGTGCGCGCGGTGATGACCAACACGGTGCCGACCGCACCGTTCCGCGGTGCAGGCCGCCCGGAAGCAACGCTGGTGCTCGAACGGTTGATTGACCTCGCCGCCCGCAAGCTCGGCATGGATCGCGTCAAGCTGCGGCAGAAGAACGTGATCGCGCGCAAGAAACTGCCGTATCGCACCGCGAGCGGCCTGCTCTACGACAGCGGCGACTTCGCCGGCAACATGCGCAAGGTGCTGGAGTTGGCCGACTGGGACGGCTTCGCCGCGCGCAAGCGTGAATCGAAGCGGCGCGGCAAGCTGCGCGGCATCGGCATCTCCAACTATGTCGAGACGCCGGTGGGAATTCCCCACGAGCGCGTCGAAGTCACCGTGCGCGGCAGCGGCAGGGTGGAGCTTGCGGTCGGTACGCAATCGACCGGGCAAGGCCACGAGACGTCGTTCGCGCAAGTGATGGCCGACCTGCTCGGCGTGCATCCCGAGGACATCAAGTTCATCAGCGGCGACACCGCCGCCGTTGCGTCCGGCAGCGGCACGCACTCGGACCGCTCGATGCGGCTCGGCGGCACGTTGATGGTGCAAGCCTCGAACGAGGTGATTGCCCAGGCGAAAGCGGCCGCCTCATCGCTGCTCGGTGTGCCCGAGGCCGAGATCGACTTCACCGACGGCCTGTTTGTGACCCCCGCCAGCAACCGCCGCCTCACCATCATCGACGTGGCGCGGGCGGTGGAGGAGAATCCGGGGCTTGCCGCCGGCGGCGTGCTGCACGCCAAGGCGACCTTTACCGGCCGCATCCCGGCCTATCCGACCGGTTGCGCGATCTGCGAGGTCGAGATCGACCCGGACACGGGCGCGATCGTCATCCCGCGCTACAGTTCCATCGACGACGCCGGACAGCCGATCAATCCGATGATCCTGCATGGCCAGGTGCATGGCGGCATCGTGCAGGGCGTCGGCCAGGCGCTGATGGAGGTGATCCGCTATTCCGAGGAAGGCCAGGTGCTTTCGGGCAGCTTCATGGACTACGGCATGCCGCGGGCGAGCCATGTCCCCTCCTTCGACATCGCGCTGGCGGAGGATCCGACCAAGGGCAATCCACTGCGCGTCAAGGGCGGTGGCGAGGCCGGCATCACGCCGGCGCTGGCTGTGGTGATGAACGCGGTGATGGACGCACTGAAAGATTACGGCGTCGAGCACATCGACATGCCGGCGACGCCGCACCGCATCTGGGAGGCGATCCAGGCGGCGAAGGCTGGCGCTCCATAGAATAGATAGGTCGTCAATCAGCCATGTCCACGCCAGCCGCGCCCGCCGTGCCCCTGCTCTATTTCGATGATCTGCGGATCGGCCAACGCTTCATGAGCGCCAAGCACACGCTCGACGAAGCCCAGATCAAGGCCTTCGCACGGCAGTTCGATCCTCAGCCGTTCCATCTCGACAACACGGCCGCGCAAGCGAGCCTGTTTTCAGGGCTGGCCGCAAGCGGGTGGCACACGGCCGCGATCACCATGCGGTTGATGGTCGAGGGCGGGTTGCCGCTCGCCGGCGGCATCATCGGTGCTGGCGGCCAACTGGAATGGCCGAGGCCGACAAGACCCGGAGACACGCTTCAAGTCGAAAGCGAGGTCGTGGCGCTCCGGCCATCGAAGTCGCGGCCGGACCGCGGCATGGCGACGGTCCGCAGCCTCACCCGAAACCAACACGGCGAGGTGGTGCAGGACCTGACCGCCAAGCTGGTGATGCCGCGCAGACCATAGCCGCCTCGGGTCCACGGCCGCCTCCGGCCGGAACTTTGCACCAACCCCCACGTTTCCGTGTTGAAAAGCCCTTTCGCGATCCTGGTTGAGGGTGTACCGAAGGAGTATTGTTATCGCTGCCTTTCACTCTCACACGCAGGATCAGATCGTGGACGCCCCAACGGCCGGACACTCCAAAACCCTTTCTCTCGGCGCTCTGGTCACCGAGGGGAAGACCAAGAAAATCTTCCGCATCAACGGGTCCGACCTGGTGTCGGTGGTCGCCAAGGATGACATCACCGCGGGCGACGGCGCCAAGCACGACGTGATCCCCGACAAGGGCCGCCTTGCCACCCAGACCACATGCAACGTGTTCCGCCTGCTCAAGGCTTGCGGCTTGCCGATCGCCTTCGAGGAGCAGGACAGCCCGACCTCTTTTATCGCCCCGCCCTGCACCATGCTGCCCTACGAGGTGGTGGTGCGGCGCGAGGCGCACGGTTCCGCGCTCAAGCGCAGCCCGCATTTCGCCAAGGGTCAGTTGTTCCCTAAGCTCCTGGTCGAGTTCTACCTCAAGACCAAGGACAAGAACTGGAAGGGTAAGCCGCTCGTCGCCGACGATCCGCTGATGCAATACGAGGACGGCGAGGCGCAGATCCGGCTGTTCAACCCGGCCAAGCCGATCCTCGGCTCCGAGCCGTTCCTGGTGCTGCCCGTCGCCGACGTGTTCTCGCACCCGGAGGAATACAAATTCTTCCCGGAGATGCGGCGCGTCGCGCGGCAGGCGTTCCTGGTGCTGGAGCGCGCGTGGTCGCTCGAAGGCCGCACGCTGGTCGATTTCAAGGTGGAGTTCGGCTTCGACGCCAAGGGCAACCTGCTGCTCGCCGACGTGATCGACAACGACTCGTGGCGCGTGCTTGAGAACGGCGCCTACATCGACAAGCAAGTCTATCGCGACGGCGGCGCCATCGACACCGTGGCCGCGAAGTATCGCCAGGTGGCCGAGATCACCGGGCACTTCCGGCTGCCGACCCAGCGCATCATCCTGTGGCGCGGCTCGGAGAGCGACAAGACCGAGGCATTCTCCCAGGCGCTCGGCGACCTCAAGGACATGATGACGGTCGTCACCTGCTCCGTGCACAAGGAGCCGGTTGCCGCCGCCAACACCCTGCATCGCCTGATCCAGGAGGTGCCGGATACCATCGTGATCGCCTACATCGGGCGCTCGAACGGCGCCGGCCCGACCCTCTCGGCGATGTCCACCGTCCCCGTCATTACGGTCCCGGCGAGCGGCAAGGACTTCCCGGAGGATGTGTGGTCGTCGCTGCGTTCGCCGAGCAAGGTGCCGGTGATGACCGTGCTCGAACCGTCGAACGCGGTGCTGGCCGCCTTGCAAATCCTCTCGGCCCGCAACCCGAAGGTTTATGCCCACGTCCGCGGCGAGATCGAGAAGCGCACCCTCAACACGCTGACGCTCTGAACCGCGGAACACTGCGTTTTGCTTCATTTTACCGGTTTGACCGGCACCTCGACGCACTGCCTCGAGGTGCCGGTTTCACGTTATGGAACCGGGGAACTTCTGCCGCGTTGGTAAGCCACCGTTCTATGGAAACGCCAGAACGCAGCCTTCGAGGGAGGGCGCACCGATGGCTTGCCGCAAGGTGGCGACCGCTGCCAGCCGAGTGATTTTGACCGGCGTCGTCTGCGGCGTCGTTTTCGTGTCGGCCGGGCCGGCCTTGTCCGGGCCCGACAAGAATCCCACCCTTCACGTGAGCGAAGCCGAGCGCGCCGCCTGCATGCCGGATGCCGTGAGGTTCTGCCGCAAATCGCTTCCGAACGTCTACAAAGTCCTCATCTGCTTTCGCAATCATCGCGCCAAGATCAGCAGCGGCTGCAACGCCGTCCTCGCCGGATACGGTCTTTGACATTCACCGCTGACGTCGCCGCGCGCGCCCACTCATTTCGCGTCGCGTTCTGATAGGCGCGCGGTCCCCACATCCTGTCGGGCCTTTGCCACGGCAGCGCTGGTCTCGATCATCGATCTGGGCTTGAATCCGCCGGGGAGGATTCGGCCATGCCGACCGTTTTTCAGCGCCAGACGATTGTCCTGGCCGCACGTCAAAACCACCTCCGCACGCGGCACGCGCACGAACACAACCGCGTCACCTATGTCGAACTGTTCTTCGACCTGGTGTTCGTCTTCGCCGTCACTCAGCTCTCGCACGGACTGCTCGAACACCTGACGCCGCTCGGCGCGGCACAGACCGCGGTGCTGATGGTCGCTGTCTGGTGGGCCTGGATCGACACCGCGTGGATCACCAACTGGCTCGATCCCGAGCGGCCGCCGGTGCGCCTGGCGCTGTTCGCGTTGATGCTCGCCGGCCTGGTGGCGGCGGCGTCCATTCCCCAAGCGTTCGAGAGCCGCGCTCTCTCCTTCGCCCTCGCCTATATCGCCATGCAGACCATCCGCGACGGCTTCATGCTGTGGGCGTTGCGACGACACGATCCCGGCAACTACACGAACTTCCTCCGCATCTCGGCCTGGCACCTTTGCGGCCTACCGCTCTGGATAGCCGGTTGCTTCGCCGAGGGGCCGGTGCGCCTTGCGCTATGGGCGCTGGCCGTGGCCTTTGAAACCGTCGGCCCGATTGCCGGATTCTGGATCCCGAAGCTCGGACGCTCGACCACCGCCGATTGGGTGGTCGAGGGCGGTCACATGGCCGAGCGCGCCGCGCTGTTCGTCATCATCGCGCTCGGCGAATCGATCCTGGTTACCGGCGCGACCTTCGCCGGTCTGACCTGGACCGCCGAGCACATCGGCGCTTTCCTGGTGGCCTTCGCCGGCAGCGTCGCCATGTGGGTGGTCTATTTCAACATCGGCGCGGAGCGCTCGAGCCGCATGATCGCGTCATCGGCCGATCCGGGACGCATCGCGCGCAATGGCTACACGTATCTCCACATCCTGATCGTCGCCGGCATCATCGTCGCCGCCGTGGGCGATGAATTGACCCTGCACCATCCCGGCGGCCACAGCGACACGAAAACCGCCATCGTTCTGATCGCCGGACCGGCCCTGTACCTGCTCGGCAATGCGCTGTTCAAGCGATTGTCGGCACCCTACATCCCGCTTTCGCATATCGTCGGCTTGGCGTTGTTGGCGCTGCTGATCCCGGCCGTGCCGACCCTGAGCCCGCTCCTGCTGTCGTCAGCCACGACCATCGTGCTGATGATCGTGGCGACCTGGGAATCGATGTCGTTCCGCGACTCCCGCAGCGACGACAACGCGGGCCATTAACTCCATTTATAGCCGCCAAGCCGATCGGCAGCTTTTTCGCTCGAATACGACGTATTCCGAAAAGCGGTTCGCGCCTGCCGCGACCATCGTCTAGAACAGGACCATGCTGGGGGTTCTCTTTTCCGTTCTGTCGGCGGCGGCGTTCGCGTTGAACAACGCGACCGTGCGGCGCGGCGTCGTGACCGGCACGCCGGTGCAAGGCATGGCCATCACCATCCCGGCGGGTGTCGTATGCTTCCTGCCCTTCGTTTTTCTCCTGAGCGACGTTGCCCACCTGCTGCATTTTCCGCCGCAAGCCATCGCCTGGATGGCGGGCTTCGGCGCGCTGCACTTCGTGTTCGGCCGATTTTGCAATCTCAAGGCCAACCAGGTCGCGGGCGTCAACCTCACCGCGCCCGTGGTCCAGCTTCAGGTGGTGGTGACGATGGTGCTTGCCGTCATTCTCCTCGGCGAGCCCTGCACCGCGTTGCAGGCCATCGGCGGCGTCATCATGCTCGCCGGTTCGCTCATCACCCAGCGCCAGCCGCCACCCCGCAAGCGCGAGCCCAGCGCCAACCCCGCAACCGGTAAAGCGGCGCTGCCGATCTTTGCCCCGCGTTATCTCGCCGGATACCTGTTCGCCTCGCTCGCCGCCCTCGCCTATGGCACCTCGCCCATCCTGGCGCGCACCGCGCTCGGCAATACGGGGCCCGCCGCCGGCATGCTGGGCGGCCTGATCGCTTACATGTCCGCAACCGCCATCGCCGCGCTTGCGCTGCTGGCTCCTCCGGTGCGGCGCAACGTGGCCGCCGTCAGCCGCAGCAACGTCGGCTGGTTCGTGACCTCGGGCGTGCTGGTCGCCGCGGCGCAGGGCTTTTTCTTTTGCGCGATCGCACTGGCGCCGGTGCTCCTGGTCATGCCGCTGATGCAATTGTCGCTCGCCTTCCGCCTCCTGTTCTCGACGTGGCTCAGCCCCGATCACGAGGTCTTCGGCACGCTGGTGGCCGTCGGCGCGGCGGTATCCATCTTCGGCGCCATGCTGGTGTCGATCGACACCGGGCTGATCCTCGACACCCTCGCGGTCCCCGATGTCATCGGGCAGGCTCTGCGCTGGCGGGTCGGATAACCGCGGCGAGAGCATGATCCCGAAAAGCGGGAATGCTCGATCAAAAGGACAGGCTCGGAGTCTGATTCAACTCGGTTGAATCAAACTCCAGAGTCCTTCAGCGTTCGATGGAAACGGTGAAAGACTCTCGGTCTTCGTTCCGACGCGTTTTCTTCACGCGAACCGGTATCCACTTCGCTCGAAACGCTCTATCGGCCCTTGAGGATGTAACGCCCGGTTTCGTTCCGCGTCAGCTTGTCGGCCGCATAGAGGGCGTCGAGTTCGCGCACGATCTCGCGACCGTCGCGGCTTCCCGCTGCAATCATCAATTCAAGGAAACTCGCCGGCCCCGCCGCAAGCACATCGGCCACCGACCTCCTGCCCGCGCTTGCCGCGCCGTTCGTCTTGGCGCCGTTCGTCTTGGCGCCGTTCGTCTTGGCGCCGTTCGTCTTGGGCACCACCGGCGGCAGTGGGATGCCCCATTCCAGCGAACCGCGTTTGCCGAACGGAATGGTGCAATCGAAACCGATCTTCGCGCCGGTGCGCGCACCGGCCAGCGACGGGTCGAGCGGCACCACCCGAAAGCCGGTCCCCTGGATGGTGTCGCGGTCGGCCTGGTAGCGGGTCGCCAGCGCCCAGTCGCACTGTTCGTCCGAAAACACGTCGATGTCGTCGTCGAACACGAACACCTGCTTGGCCTCGGCCATGCTACCGAACACGGCGGCGATGGCGTTGCGCGCCTCGCCCGGCACGCGCTGACGGATCGAGACACGCACGTTGTACATGCCGCCGCTCGAGGGCGTGGCGAACACCGCGACGGGCTCGCGCACCGCGGTAACGAGCCCGGCCCACGCGGCGGACTCGGTCTTCACCGTCGTCACCTGCGCCGTGTCGGTGCGGCCGAGTTGCTTGCCGCCGATGGTCACGGTCTGGAACAGCGCATCCCTGCGGTGTGTGATCGCGGTGAGATGGAACACCGGGTTGCGCTTCACCACGCCGTAATAGCCGACGTATTCGCCGAACGGCCCCTCCGGCTCCGTATGGCCCTTGTTGTCCAGATAACCCTCGAGCACGTACTCGGCGTCGGCGGGCACACGGATGTCGCTGGTGACGCATTTGACCACGGGGACCGGCGCGCCGCGCAACGCGCCAAGCACCTCCAATTCGTCCACCGGCGGGTTCATGCACACCGCCGCCATGAAGTCGCACGGATTGGAGCCCACCACATAGGCAACCGGCAGCTTCTCCCCGCGCGCCACCGCGTCGAGATAGATGGCGCGCGCGTCGCTCGGCGCGATCATGTCAATCCCGGCCGTTCGCGGTCCCCGCAGCATGATCCGCCGACAGCCGATGTTGGCATGGCCGCTATCGCGAAATCGCATGACATCGAGGCCGGCGGAAATATACGGCGCGCCGTCTTCGCCGTGTTGCAGATGCACAGGCAGCGCGCAAAGATCGGCGTCGGCGCCCTGGAGCACCACTTGCTGCACCGGTGCGTCCGCAGCGGAAACCTCGATGGGCTTGTGCGGATGTGCCAGGCGGCGCGCGATTTCGGGCATAAGCCCCGCTTCGTCGGTATTCAGCGCCAATGCGAGCCGCTTGCGCGATCCCATGACATTGCCGACCAGCTCCGCCTTTTCGGGACCGACGGATTTGAACCACGTCGCCCGCGGATTGCCGTCGAGCACCGCCGCCACATCCACAAGGTCGATGGGCCGATCATGAACCTCGCATTCGCCGAGCTGCACCATGCGCTCGACAAAACGACGCAGACGAAATCGCTCGGTATCAGCGGCCATCGCCGGGCTCCTCCAGATTGCAACGCAGGCTGAGGTCTGTACATTCGAGATTGGTCGTCAAGGAGGAAGGTCATGCCGGGAACCGAATCGAAGCACAAGGTCCGCGACGTCAATGTCCGGATGCTACGAGGCGGCGACGGCCCACCTGTCCTGTTCCTGCACGGCGCCAACGGCCTGCCGCAATGGCTGCCGTTCTTCGAAATGATCGCGGCGCGCTGCGACCTGCGCGTGCCGGAGCATCCGGGCTACGGCACCTCCGACAACCCGGCATGGCTGCGCGACATCGGCGACCTCGCCATGTATTACCTCGATTTCCTCGACGCGCTCGACGAGCCGAAAGTCCATCTGGTCGGCCAGTCGCTCGGCGGCTGGACGGCGGCCGAAATGGCAGTGCGCAACTGCACGCGCATCGCAAGCCTGACCCTGCTCGGCCCCGCCGGCCTTCGCGTGAAGGGCATTCCCTGCGGCGATAATTTCATCTGGGACGCGGAGGAAAACGTCCGCAACCTTTTCCACGACCAATCCATCGCCGACCGCCTGCTGGCCATGCCCGTGAGCGACGACGACGCCGACATCGCGCTCGGCAACCGCTTCACCACCGCCAAGCTCGGGTGGCAGCCGCGCTGGTACAGCCCCGCGCTGGAGCGTTGGCTGCACCGCATCACGGTGCCGACGCAGGTGATCTGGGGCGAGAACGACAAGCTGTTCCCCAAGGACTATGCCGCGCGCTGGGGCGAGCGCATTCCGGGGTGCACGGTCACGGTCATCCCCGAGTGCGGCCATATCCCCGCGATCGAGAAGCCGGATATCACCGCAAAGAAAGTCCTCGAACTCGTCGGGCGGAGCTGAGCATCATGCAATTCACATTCTTCCACCTGATGCCCTACCGCCCGCTCGACATGGTCGAGCGCCACAAGCACCGCTCCGGCTGGGTGGTGCTGCCGAACGCGCTCTACGATCCCAAGAAGGGCGCGGACGAATACCAGTCCTATATCGACCAGCTCGTCTACGCGGAAAAACTCGGATTCGACGTCATCGCCGTCAACGAGCACCACCAGACCGCTTACGGTCTGATGCCGGCGCCGAACCTCATCGCCGCAAACCTCATCGCGCGCACCAGCAAGGCCAAGATCGCCATCATCGGTCGCGCGTTGCCGCTGGTGAACAACCCGGTCAACATCGCCGAGGAGTTCGCGATGCTCGACAACCTGTCGCGCGGGCGCATCGTCACCGGCTTCGTGCGCGGCATCGGCAACGAATACCACTCGACCGGCATCAATCCGTTCTTCTCGCACGAGCGCTACCAGGAGGCGCACGACCTCATCGTGCAAGCCTGGACGAAGCCCGGCCCGTTCTCGTTCGAGGGCGAGCACTTCAACATCCGCTATGTGAATTTGTGGCCGCGGCCCTACCAATCCCCTCACCCGGAAATCTGGATCCCGTCGATGGGCTCCTCGGAGACGGTGAAGTGGGCGGCGGCGCCGGAGCGCAAGTATCCGTTCCTGGTGACGTTCAGCGCCCGCGACCTGATTGCGCGATACCTGAATGCCTACCGCGATCAAGCCAGGGCCTATGGCTACGAGGCCTCGCCCAACCAAGTCGGCTTTGCCTCGCCTGTCTATGTGGCCGACACCGACGAGCGCGCGAGAAAGGAAGCCGCCGCCGGAATCGAAACGCTGTTCAACGACTTCCTGGCGACGCCGTTCCAGATGCTCCTGCCGCCCGGCTACAGCGCGCTGCAATCGATGAAGAACACCATGCGCATGCGCAAGGCGCTCGGCGCGACCAAGCGGCACACCATCGACGAGTTGATGGCGAGCGGCACCGTCGTCGTCGGCAGCCCGAAGACCGTACGCGATCACCTGGCGCGGCTGCGTGACGACACCCAAGCCGGCAAGCTCATCACCATGCTGCAGTTCGGCACGCTGTCGGACGAATTGACCAAGCGGAACATGGAAATGTTCGCCTCCGAGGTGATGCCGCATCTGCGCGATTGACCGTCGCCGACGCCATAACGAGCGCAGCCGATGTCGGAACGTTACGACGTCGCTCGCCGCCAACTCCAGCGAGATCAACGGGGGGGATGAACAATGACGAGAGCGGCAACCGCAATAGCCGTGCCAATAGCCGTGCTGTGCTTTTTGTCGAGCGCAGCCGCGGCTCAGGATCTGCCATGCACGCAAATTCGGCTGATTACACCCTACCCCGCCGGCGGGGCGACGGACGTGTCGTCGCGGCTCATCGCCGAGCGGTTTGAAATCGCGCTCAAGCGCCCGGTCATCGTCGAGAACCGGGCCGGCGCGACCGGCAATATCGGTACGGCCCTGGTCGCGAATGCCGCCGCCGATGGCTGCACCCTTCTCAACAACGCCGCGGTGATCGCCACCTTCACATCGAGTTTCACCAAGCTGCCCTACGATCCGATCAAGGACCTCACGCCGATCGGCGGCATCGGCATCACGCCAACACTTCTGGTCACAGCCTCCACCAATCCGCCCACGGACCTCAAAAGCCTGATCGAATGGAGCAAGAGCAAGCCCGGCGGCCTCAACTTCAGCACCGCCGGCTACGGATTGCTGCAGCATCTCGCGGTCGAGGAGATCGGCGCGCGCAGCGGCGGCAAGTTCACCCATGTGGCCTACCGCGGCGGCTCTCAGGCAGTCACCGACCTCATTTCGGGCCGCATCGATCTCGGCAGCTTCTCGGCCGGCTCGGTCATCAACCTGGTCAAGGACGGCAAGCTGAAACCGCTCGCACTCATCTCAGGCAAACGCTCAGAGCTCGTGCCGAACGTGCCGACAACCACCGAGCAAGGCATGCCGGGGCTCGATGCCGGCGTCCATTTCATGCTTTTCGCCCCGTCGAAAACGCCCAAAACGACCATTAATTTTCTATCCGGCGAACTGCGCAAGATCGTCGGCGACCCGGCGCTGAAAGACCGCTTCATCAAGATCGGCTACGACCCGACCCCAACCTCATCCGAGGACATGGTCGCCGTCATGCGCAAGACCGGCGAACAATGGGCCCCGGTCATCAAGCGGCTGAATATCAGGCTGGATTGAGCGATTGCGCCACCGTACCGCGCTGCAATGACAAACGCGTGATCGCGCCCACCGGCGACACCCCGTCCCCATTCCATCGTGGGCCGAAACCGCACCCCCGACGGGAAGCAGGCGCGCATCGCCGCAGCGATGTCGGGACGCGGGCGCGATCGACGCACAACGTCAAATTGACCTGGTATTCGGCAACCAGTACCGTTCGTCCCAAACGGCCGCAAAGGCCGGCCACAGCGGGAGGAACATTGATGCGCAAGTCGCTTATCGGTCTTTTGAGCGCCACCGCGTTGATCGCCAGTGCGACCTATGCCGGCGCGCAAGGCACGGTGAAGGTCGGCCTGATCATGACGCTGTCGGGTCAGTTCGCCGACGCCGGCATCCAGATGCAAAACGGCGTCAAGACCTACATGAAAGAGCATGGCGACACCGTCGCCGGCAAGAAGATCGAGCTGATCGTCAAGGACTCGGGCGGCATGGCGCCGGATGTCGCCAAGCGGCTCGCGCAAGAGCTTGTGGTTCGCGATAAGGTTGACGTGATCGCCGGCTTCGTTCTCACGCCGAACGCACTCGCCGGCGGCGACGTCTCGGCGGAGGCCAAGAAATTCATGGTGGTGATGAACGCCGCCACCTCCATCGTCACCACCAAGTCGCCCTACATGATCCGCACCTCGGTGACGCTGCCGCAGGTCGCCGAAACCTTCGGCACCTGGGCCGCGACCAAGGGCAAGATCAAGAAGTCCTACACAATGGTGACCGACTATGGGCCGGGCCACGACTTCGAGGCGGGCTTCACGCGCGCCTTCAAGGCGGCCGGCGGCGAGATCGTCGGCGCGGTGCGCTTCCCGGTCGCCAACCCCGACTTCTCGGCGTTCGTGCAGCGCGCCAAGGACATCAACCCGGAATCGATCTTGGTGTTCGTGCCGGGCGGCGCGCAGCCGGCGGCGCTTGGCAAGGCATTCGCCGAGCGCGGCATCGACCTCAACAAGATCAAGGTGCTGGGCTCCGGCGAGATCGTCTCCGAGCAGGCCCTCAAGAGCATGGGCGACTCGAGCCTCGGCTTCATCACCGCATGGCACTACGAGTACACCAGCAAGGCCCCGAAGAACGTCGCCTTCGTGAAGCTGTTCAACGAAATGCACAACCGCAACCCTGACTTCTTCTCGGTCGGCGGATACGACGGCATGCATGCGATCTACGAGTCGCTGAAGAAGGCGGGCGGCAAGACCGACGGCGACTCGCTGATCGCAGCCGCCAAGGGCCTGAAATGGGAAAGCCCGCGCGGCCCGATGTCGATCGACCCGCAGACCCGCGACGTGGTGCAGACCATCTACATCCGCAAGGTCGAGAAGGTGAACGGCCAGCCGCAGAACGTGGTCTTCGATAAGGTCGAGAACGTCAAAGATCCGGTCAAGGCGCGCGCAAAATAAGCCTCGCGCAAAAGCCCATCGGACCGCCGGCGGCCTTTCAAGGGGCCGCCGGATCGGATGCGGCAGGCGAGATGGGCGGCCGCGCGGCGAGCCCGTTGCAGACCGCAGCCAAGCGCGAGATAACTATCGACAAGACCAAATAAAGACTCATCCGCTTAAGGTTTTCGGAGGACTCCATGCCACGCATCATGACCGGGCTTGCCTGCCTTGCCGCAACGCTCCTGGCCGCGACATCCGCCCACGCGCAGGGCACCGTCAAGGTCGGCGCCATTCTCTCCTACTCGGGGCAGTTTGCCGACACGGGCATCCAAATCGATAACGGCATCAAGCTCTACATGAAACAGCACGGCGATACGGTCGCCGGCAAGAAGATCGAGATCGTCCGTAAAGACAACGCCGGCATTGCCCCCGACGTAGCGAAGCGGCTGGCGCAAGAGTCCATCGTGCGGGACAAGGTGGACATCCTCGCCGGCTTCGATCTGACCCCGAACGCGATGGCGGCCGCGGACGTTTCCGTTCAAGCCAAGAAGTTCATGGTCAACATGAACGCGGCGACTTCGATCGTGATTACGAAATCGCCTTATATGGTGCGCACGTCGTTCACCGTGCCGATGGTCAACGAGGCGCTCGGAACCTGGGCCTATAAGACCGGGTCGCGGCGCGCCTACACGCTGGTGTCGGACTTCGCTCCAGGCCACGACGGCGAGCAAGCCTTCCAGCGCGCCTTCAAGGAGGCCGGCGGCGAGATCGTCGGCTCGGCCCGCTACCCGACATCCAACATCGATTTCACGGCGTTTATCCAGCGCGCCAAGGATGCAAACCCCGACGTCATCTACATCTGGACGCCTGGCGGGACGCAGCCGGCCGCCATCGGCAAGAGCATCGCCGAGCGTGGCATCGACAAGAATAAAATCAGAATCGTCGGCCAAGGCGAATTGACCTTCGAGGAAGCGCTCAAAGGCATGGGTGACGCCGGCCTCGGCATCATTACGGCCTTCCATTACGACTACAATCACCCGTCGCCGACCAACAAAGCCTTTGTCGAAGCCTACAACGCCGAATTCAAGCGCAACCCCGACATGTTTTCCGTCGGCGGTTACGACGGCATGCATGTGATCTACGAGGCGCTCAAGAAGACCAACGGCAACACCGACGCGCAAGCGTTGATCAACGCCGCGAAGGGCCTGAAATGGGAAAGCCCGCGCGGTCCGATGTCCATTGATCCTGAAACCCGCGACGTGGTGGAAACCGTCTACATCCGCAAAGTCGAAAAGGTGAACGGCCAACTGGTCAACGTCGAGATCGACAAGATCGAGAACCAGAAAGACCCCTTGAACGCGCGGGCGAAGAAATAAGGGCTTCATAGCGATGCTCGCTGGCGACCGGGGGGAGTCACCACCGCGATGATTACATCGGCATTCGGCGTCCTGTTCGACGGCTTTGCCTATGGCATGCTGCTGTTCCTGCTGTCGGTCGGGCTGTCGGTGACGCTCGGGATGATGAACTTCGTCAACCTGGCGCACTGCACCTTCGGCATGATCGGCGGCTACGTGACAGTGACGTTGATCAACAGCTTCGGGTGGCCGTTTCTGGCCACCCTGCCTGTGGCCTTTTTGGCCGCTGCGGCCTTCAGCATCGTCTGCGAGCGGACGATGTTTCGCCGCCTGTATCGCTCGACCGACCTCGATCAATGCCTCCTGACCATCGGGCTGGTGTTCGTCTCGATCGCGAGCACGGCCTACGTCTACGGCACCATCCAGCAGCCGGTGCAATTGCCGGACTATCTACGCGGTTCCGTGCACATGGCGGGAGTGACCTTCGGCGTCTATCGCATCTTCCTGATCGTGTTCGCGCTGGTGGTGACCGCGGCGCTGGTGGCGATGCTCGAATACACCCGCTTCGGCGCCCAGGTGCGCGCCGCGGTGGACAATCAGCGCATGGCCCGCGGCCTTGGCATCAATGTCGATCGGTCGTTCGCGATCACCTTCGCGCTCGGGGGCGGACTCGCCGGCCTCGGCGGCGCGCTCGCCATCGACATCGTCGGGCTCGATCCGTCGTTCGCCCTCGCCTATCTGGTCTACGTCCTGATCGTCGTCTCGGTCGGCGGGCTCGGCTCGATCGGCGGTACCTTCGCGGCGGCGATGCTGCTCGGCATCAGCGACATGGCCGGCAAGTACTATTTCCCGGCCATCGGATCGTTCCTGATCTATCTGGTGATGATCAGCCTCCTGATGTGGCGCCCGGCCGGCCTGTTCGGAAAGCGCGTGTGATGACCGCTGTCACCGCCTCCACCCTCGCCGACCCGCATCACCATCTGGCCGCGCAGATCCGCTGGCGCAGGATCGAAGTCGTGTTCTGGCTCTCGACGCTGCTGCCGTTCGTGCTGGCGCCGGACTACCTCGTGCTGGCGAGCCAGATCGCGGTCACCGCGCTGTTCGCGCTCTCGCTCGACCTGATCCTGGGCTATGCCGGCATCATCTCGCTCGGCCATGCCGCGTTCTTCGGCTTCGGCGCCTACACCGCGGGACTCATTGCCAAGTGGGGCTGGGGCGAGCCCATCACCGGGCTTGCCATCGCCGGCGTGGCGGCAGGCCTGCTCGGCTACCTGATGAGCTTCATCATCGCGCGCTTTCGCCATCTCGCGCTGATCATGATCACGCTCGGCTTCGGCCTGCTGCTGCTGGAGGCCGCCAACAGCGCGAGCTGGCTCACCGGCGGCGCCGACGGCCTGCAGGGCGTGCACATGTGGCCCCTGCTCGGCATGTTCAAGTTCGACCTTTGGGGCGTCACCGCCTATTGGTATGCGCTGATCGTCCTGTTCCTGCTGTTCCTGGTGGCGCGGCGGCTGACCAATTCGCCGTTCGGCTTGTCGCTGCGCGGCATCCGCGAGAACGCCGTGCGCATGCGCGCCATCGGCGCCGAAAGCCGCCCGCATATCCGCAAGATCTACACCATCTCCGCCGTCATGGCAGGCGTTGCCGGCGCGGTCCTGACCCAAACCACGGAAACGGTGTCGCTCGGCGTCCTCGACTTCCAGCGATCCGCCGACATCCTGGTGATTCTGATCCTCGGCGGCGCCGGCCGGCTTTACGGCGGGCTCGTCGGCGCCATCATCTACCTGATCGCGCGCGATCAGTTCTCCGGCATCAACCCGCAATACTGGTATTTCCCGATCGGTGTGTTGCTCATCATCGTGGTGCTGTTCCTGCCGAACGGCATCCTTGGCGGATTGGCCCAACTCATCAATTCCGAGCGTGGCCGGCGTTGGTTCGGCTGGCTGACCGGGCCGCTGCGGCGGGAGCGCAAGTCATGAACGCGCCGATGCTGGCAACACGCGGCCTCGACAAGAGCTTCGGCTCGCTCGTGGTGGCGCGCGACATCACCATCGCCCTGCCACAAGGAGTTCGCTATGCCTTGATCGGGCCGAACGGCGCCGGCAAGACCACGCTCATCAATCTGATGACCGGCATGTTGCGCGCCGATGGCGGCCAGATCCTTCTGGGCGGCGAGGATATCACCGCGCTCAGGCCCGAGGACCGCGTGCGCCGCGGGCTGGTCCGCACCTTCCAGATCAACAGCCTGTTCCCGCATCTCAACCCGCTCGAGGCGGTGACGCTGACGATCTGCGAGCGCGAACGTTATGCCCGGACCTGGTGGCGCAACACCGCCGAATACCGCACCGCGGTTGACGAGGCTTACGCCGTTCTGAGTTCGCTGTCGCTCGGCCCGGTCTGCTATCGCCCGACGCGCGAACTGGCCTACGGCCAGCAGCGCCTCCTCGAAATCGCGCTGGCGCTCGCCACCAAGCCCAAGGTGCTGCTGCTCGACGAGCCAGCGGCCGGCGTGCCGCGCGAGGAGAGCAGCGAGCTGTTCACCGCCATCGACAACCTGTCGAAGGACATTACCATCCTGTTCATCGAGCACGACATGGAGCTGGTGTTCCGCCTGGCGAGCCGCATCATCGTCATGGTCGGCGGCGGCATCCTGCTCGAGGGCTCGCCCGCCGAGATCGCCGCCGATCCGCGCGTGCGCGAGGTCTATCTTGGAGGCGCGCATGGCTGAACAGGGCGCCGCCGCTCCGCTTCTCGCGTTCCGCAACGTCCGCGCCGGTTATGGCGAAGCGGTCGTGCTCGACGATATCTCATTCGAGATCGCCGAACGCGGCAGCCTTGCCGTGCTCGGGCGCAACGGTGTCGGCAAGAGCACGCTCTTGCTCACGCTGATGGGCTTCACCCAGCTTCGCCGCGGCTCGATCGTATGGCGTGGCGCCGACATCACCCGCCTGACGCCGCACCGTCGGGCACGATCCGGCATCGGCTGGGTGGCACAGGAGCGCGAGATTTTCGCCAACCTCTCGGTCGAGGAAAACCTCACCGTTGCCGCCCGTCCCGGCCGCTGGAATCTCGACGCGGCTTACGATTTCTTCCCACGGCTGCGCGAGCGCAGGCTTTCGAAGGGCAACCAGCTCTCCGGTGGCGAGCAGCAGATGCTGGCCACCGCGCGGGCGCTGATGACCAATCCGTCGCTGCTGCTGCTCGACGAGCCGTTGGAGGGCCTCGCCCCGATCATCGTCGAGGAGTTGGTGCGCGGCCTTCGCCGCATGATCGCCGAGGAAGGCACCGCCGTGATCCTGGTCGAGCAGCATGCCGAGGTGGCGCTCTCGCTCACCGAGCACGCCGTGCTGTTGGAGCGCGGTGCCATCGTGCACCGCGCCCGCTCGGCCGATCTGTTGAAGGACCACCCCACGCTCGACCGCTATATCGGCCTGCGCGTGACCGAAGGCGGCGCGCCGAAAGGCTGAGCCTTTATCTGTCCACCTCAAGCTCAATGAGGAAACAAAACGCCGCGGGATCGCTCCCGCGGCGCCGTGCGTCTTATAACAGACTCGATCAGTTCGAGCGGATGACCGCCTCTTCGTAGACGCCCGAGCCCATGCCGCTGTCGGCGAAGATGCCGTGGTCGGCGATCCACTTGAAGGTCTCGTCGTAGACCTCCTTGCTGTAGGGCTCGAACACCAGGCGCTCGCCCGGACCCCAGCGGCGGGTGTCCATGATCGAGTGATAGCGGTCGGGGAACTCGTTCTTGTAGTAATGCGTGTAGAGGTCCGGGCGAAGGTCGATGTCGCGCTGCGCGCGGCGAAGCGCCTTGAAGAACTTGCGCAGGTCTTCCGGATCCGGATTGCCGTTGATCATGGTGGTGATCATGAAGGTGTTGTCGAGCACCTTCCGGAAGCCGAGCTGCTCGGCCATATAGTACGGCCCCGAGAACAGGGTCGAAGCCGGGCACTTGCCGTCAAGCAGGTTGTCGAGCCGCTTGAACAGCATCCCGTCCGCGAACGTCAGGTTGATCTTATCGGCGGGGATGAACTGCTCCAGCGCCTGGATCGTGGCGTAATGGCTGCCCGACTGGTAGCCGACCGAGATCGGCACGCCGGCGAGGTCTTCCGGCTTCTTCACCGGCGAGTCCGCCGGAACGAAAATAGCCGATGGCGACACCGAATAGACATCGCCATAGACCTTGCCCTTGCCCTTTGAGGCGGCCACGTTGACCGTCCAATGGCAGGCGCAGCTTACGTTGCTGTCGCGGCCCTTCTCGAACGACTGCATCGCGCCGACCTTGTCGCCCTTGTAGTGATGGGCGCCATCGGTCGAACGCACCTTTTCATTGAACACGTACTCGAGCCCTTCGTCCTTGAAGTAGCCCTTCTCCTCGGCGACCCACTCCTGCAAGCGGAAGTGCGGTTCGACGATGAACTTTTCCTTGGCCATTTCTCTCTCCGTTCTCTGTTCGTCTGGCAACGTGGATCGAACGCTGAACGCCGCGCCAGCGGCGGCGCTCAGCAGCAACTGCCCTCCTCGTCGTCATTCCGGGACGGTCCGAAGGAGCGAACCTGGAATCCGGTATCGTGCGCCGGGTCCGCATCCGGATTCCGGGTTCGCGCCGGAGCCGGCCACCGGGCCGCGCCCCCGAGTAGCGGCCGAGAGGTCTTGCCCTGCTCGGCAACGCGCCGCGCGCGGATCATCTTGACGTGATCGTCCATCAGGCGCCGCGCGCCGGTCGGGTCGCGCATCTCGATCAGACTCAGAAGTTCCTTGTGAATGTCGAGGACGCGGCGCGCGACCTTCGGCGTCAGCGTCGAGTTTCGCGACGGCCACGACACATGCTGCAGCGAGACGAGTTGCACCACCAGCACGCGGTTATGCGACGCCTCGGCGACGGCCAGGTGGAAGTCGCGGCTGAGCGGCGTGTAGCGATCGAAGTCGTCGATGTTGGCCTCGGCGTCGGCCAGCAGTTGCCGCATCCGCGCGATGTCGTCGTCGGTGGCGTTCTCGGCGGCAAGCTCGGCGGCGAGGCACTCGATGGCGCGCTGCGCGTCCATGATCTCCACGGCGCCAACCCCGATCAGGTCGAGCTGCACCGCCAGCGCCTCGGCGAACAGCCGCGGATTGCCGCGCGCAACCTTGGCGCCGCCGCCCTTCCCCATGCGTATTTCGGCGATGCCGAGCGCCTCAAGCGTGCGCAGCGCGTCGCGCGCGACGATGCGGCTGACGCCATAGCGCGCGGCGATCTCATTCTCGGTGCCGAGCACATCACCGGGCTTGAGCTTCTTGGCGAACAGCGCATCGCGCACGTCGGCAATGATCCGCGACGACAGTGACGCCGAACGGCCGGGAAAGAAAATTTGCCCGGGCAGCCGGCTGGCGATGGCGCTCGACGACGAGGTCATAACCGGGAGCCTAGCGTCGAGCCCTAAGGTAGTAAAGATATCATCTTATAGTGCCGCGCATCGGACCGCACCCTTCTCGCGCCAGCCGCCAAGCGGTCGACGCGCCGTTTATCGATATAACACATTGAATTACAATGATAATTCTGATGTCGTCCGCGCCGACCAGAGGCCGCGTTCGGCCAGCAGCGGCAAGATCACGCACGCCACGGCCCGGCGACTTCACGCTGTTCGCTGCCGGCACCCCTGCCTAGGATGGCGGAGCAAGACCAAGACAACGACAAGGCGCAGCAGGGAAGGAAAGCGAAATGGAATTCGGAATCCTGTTCACGTCCCATCCCAACACCGTCGCCGAGCCCTACCCGCACCGCGGCGTGCATGCGCGCGTCACGCAGCAGATCGTGCGCGCCGACGAGCTTGGCTACGACTACGCCTGGGTGGCCGAGCATCACTTCAGCAACGAATATGGCATCATGCCGGACGTGTTCGTCTATGCCGGCTACCTCGCCGCGCTGACGAAGCGCATCAAGATCGGCACCGCCGTCGTCACGCTCCCGCTCGCCAATCCGCTGCGCGTCGCGGAGAATTCCGCTTTCGTCGATATCCTCACGCAAGGCCGCTTCGTCCTCGGCCTCGGCTCCGGCTATCGCAAATACGAATTCGACGCCTTCGGCGTGGATTTCGAGCACCGCCGCGACATCCAGGAGGAGGCGCTGCCGGTGTTGATGGACCTGCTGCACAAGAAGCGTATCGACCATCACGGCAAACACTTCACCGCCAAGGTGGATGGCGCCTATGAGTTGTTTCCCCATTCCATCCAGCAGCCGCACCCGCCGATCTTTCTCGCCGCATCGACCGAGCGTTCGCTCGGCGTCGCCGGGCGCTACGGCTTCGGCACCATGATGTCGAGTTGGACGCCGTTTCCCGAACTGGCGCGGCAGGCCAAGACCTATCGCGCCGCGCTGGAGCAAACGCCGCCGCAGTGGCGCAACAACGGCGCGCGCGGCCACGTCGATGTGGCGCGTTGGGTCTATGTCGCGGAGACAGATGCCAAGGCCAAGCGCGAGAGCGAAGACGGCATCATGAAGAACCTGCACCACTTCTCCAGCGGCCACACGTCCGGCTATCTCGGCACGGTGTCGCGGGATGTCGGCGCCAACCCGCGCGACTACGATGCGCTCAACAAGGACATCCTGTTGCACGGCTCGCCCGCGACCGTGGTGGAGAAGATCGAAACGCTGCGCGACATGGCGGGCATCGATTCTGTGATGCTGCACTATCCGCCGTGGTACGGGCAGGACAAGGCGCTGGCGTCGCTGGAGCTGTTCGCAAGCGAAGTGATCCCGAAATTCCGCTCGCCGCCGAAACGCAAGACCGCGTAGAATTCACGAACAACCGTCGTTTCGAGCCCACGCCAAAGCCTGCGTTCGACCTTACGCGCAAGCGTCCTCAGCCTTACGCGCAAGCCTCTGTCAGCCTCATGCTGAGGAGTGCTGCGGGTAGCGCGTCTCGAAGCCCGAGGCTGCCCCATCCTTCGAGACGCGGCCTTCAGCCGCTCCCCAGGACGAGCAGAGGAAGGTCGTTCAGAACGGCTGGCGTTGGGCTCCCCGCCGTCATTCCGGACGCCGCGAAGCGGCGATCCGGAATCCAGATGCGGCCTCCGCGCTTGCCGCTGGATTCCGGGTTCGCGCTCCGCGCGCCGCGGAATAACGGCCTCGTAGCGTTCGCAGAGTACGTGCGCCCGAAACAACGGTGCCGCAGATTTTCTGGCGCGCGCAGGCGAACGGGGTCCTACGCCGCCTGGGCCTTCGCCTTGGCGCGCTGGATCGCCTCCCACACCCGAAGCGGCGTCGCCGGCATGTCGATGCGATCCACGCCGAGCGGCGTCAGCGCGTCGATAATGGCATTGATGACGGTCGGCGGCGCGCCGATGGTGCCGGACTCGCCAATGCCCTTCACGCCGAGCGGGTTGGTCTTGCAGGGCACCTCCTCCAGCTCGGCCTCGACATTCGGCAGCGCGGCCGCGTGCGGCATGGCGTAATCCATGAAGCTGCCGGTGATGAGCTGGCCGCTGGTGCGGTCGTAAACCTGGTGCTCCATGAGCGCCTGGCCGATGCCTTGCACCACGCCGCCCTGCTGCTGCCCCTTCACAATCATCGGATTGATGACCCGGCCGAGGTCGTCCACCACATAGTAACGATCAATAGTCACCGCGCCGGTTTCGGGGTCGATTTCCAATTCGCACACATGCGACCCGTTGGGATGGCTCGGCGGCGTCGGGTCGAACGTGCCCGTGGAATCCAGGCCGACGCCGAATTTCGCTGCGATCGGCCCCATCGGGGCGTAGGTCGCCTTCGCCACATCGACCAGCTTGATCGTCTTGTCCGTGCCGGCAACACGGAAGCTGCCCTCCTTGAATTCGAGATCGTCGGCATCCGCCTCCAACATCGTCGCGGCGAGCTTCTTGGCCTTCTCGATCATGTTGTCGGCGGCAAACTTCAGTGCGTTGCCCCCGACCACCATGCTGCGCGCGCCATAGGTGCCGCGCCCCATCGCCACCTGCGCCGTGTCGCCCTGCACGTAACGGATCTGCTCGAACGGAACGCCAAGCAATTCATGGGCAAGCTGCGCGAACACGGTGGCGTGACCCTGGCCGTGCGAATGCGTGCCGCCGTAGATGGTGAGCGAGCCCGATGGATCGAACCGCATGTCCATGCGGTCGTTAAAGATGCCGCCGAACTCGATATAGAACGACACCGCGCGGCCACGCAGCTTGCCGTTCTTTTTCGACTCCCGCACGCGCGCCGCATAGCCTTTCCAGTCGCTCGAGGCCATGCACTGGTCCATCAGCCGCACGAACTCGCCGCTGTCGTAAACGTAATGCGTCGGCGTCGTGTAAGGCATCTTCTCCGGTGAAATGAGATTGCGGCGGCGGATTTCAGCCGGGTCCATGCCGATCTGGCGCGCGGCGTGCTCGATCAGCCGCTCCATGAAATAAGCCGCTTCCGGCCGGCCGGCGCCGCGATAAGGCCCGCTCTGCGAGGTGTTGGTGAACACACCCTGCGACATCAGATGCATGGTCTGGATGTCGTAAGCGGCCGGCACAAAGCGGATCGAGAACGCGCCGGCGGCCAGCGCCGCGCCGACGAAGTAAGCGCCCATCTGGAACAGGCTCTTGCTGCGGAGCCCGACGATCTTACCGTTCTCGTCGAGCGCCATTTCGCCGTAGTAGACCATCTCGCGGCCGTGATGGTCGTTCATCATGCTTTCGCTGCGCGTCGCCACCCATTTCACCGGGCGGCGCAGCTTCTTCGACGCCCAGATCACCAAGCCGTCATCGGGGAAGAAGCCGCCCTTGAGGCCGAAGCCGCCGCCGACATCCGGCGACACCACGCGCACGCGGTTTTCCGGCACACCGAAGATGTGCGACACCTCCATGCGCGCGCCATGCGGATTCTGCGATGCCGTGTAGAGCGTATAGGCGTCGTTGGCGGCATCGTAGTCGCCGATGCTGACGCGCGGCTCCATCGACACCGGCGAGAGACGATTGTTCTCGACGCGCAGCTTGACGACATGCTTCGCCTTGGCGAAGGCGGCGTCGGTCGCCTCCTGGTTGCCGAACATCAGGCGGAAGGCGTTGTTGCCGTTCGGATTGTCATCCCAGACCTTGGGCGCGTCGGGCTTCGCCGCATCCTCGATGTTGACCACGGCCGGCAACGGCTCGTAGTCCACCTCGATCAGTTCGGCGGCGTCGCGCGCCTGCGCCAGTGTTTCCGCGACGACAAAAGCGATGCGGTCGCCGACATAGCGAACGCGGTCGCTGACGAGCAGCGGCTGGAATGTGCGATAGCCCTTCGGCGCGCCGAAATCCTCCGGCATCAGGTGCGAGGTCAGCGCGCCAATCTTTTCGGCCGCGACGTCCGCGCCGGTCAGCACCAGCAGCACGCCGGGCGCAGCCTTGGCTTTGGATACGTCGATGCGCGTAATCTTGGCGTGCGCGTGCGGTGACAACAGCGACACGCCATAGGCTTGTCCGGGAAGCACGATGTCGTCGACGTAGCGGCCCTGCCCTGTGAGGAATCGCTGATCCTCGACTCGACGCACTGCCTGCCCAATTCCGAACTTGGCCATGATGCCCTCTTCGCCGTTCTCGCGCCGATCGCCGCCGCGCGAATGGAGAGAATGTTAGCCGAACGCAGGGGCCAGCCGCCAGCAGCCCGGCGAAAATGTCACGCGACGGTGACCGCACCGCGCTCGATGCGGAACGCGCGCGAGAGCAGATCGAGGACGTAGACCTCGTTCGATTCCGCGACCAGCACGGAGACGCCTTGGCTCTTGAGATCGGCCAGCACCTCGCCGAGCCGACGGGCCAGCGCGGGCGCCAGCCCCTCGAACGGCTCGTCCAACAGCAGGATGCGGCGGCCCGCCATCAGCGCGCGGGCAAGCGCCACCATCTTCTGCTGCCCACCAGACAATTCCAACGCACGGCGACCGCGAAACCGTTCGACCTCGGGCATGATGGAGAAGATCCACGACAGCCGCTCCTCCACCCCGTCCGTCCGCGTGGTCCATGTCGGCAGGCGGATATTCTCCTCCACGGTGAATTGCGGCACCAGGCGTCGGTCCTCCGGCATGTAACCGATGCCGTGATGCACCCGGCGGTGCCCCGGCAGCACCAGAAGATCGACGCCGCCGAGCGTTGCCGCGCCGCTCGCCGGCAGCGCGCCCATCAGCGCACGCATCAGCGTGGTCTTGCCGGCGCCGTTGCGGCCGATCAGGCCGCACATCTCGCCTTCGCCAACCTCGAGCGAGACGCCGCGAATGATCGGGATCGGCCCGATCGAAACGTTGAGGTTCTCGACCTTAAGCATGGGCGCTGCCTATGTGCGCCCGCTTGGTGCCGCTGATGAGCGTCTGCACGCGCTCGTCGGCCAAAACAGCGTCGGGCTTTTCGTCCGCGATGACGGTGCCGTCGTAGAACGCCAGCACCCGGTCGGCAAAGCGGCCGACGATCTCCATGTCATGTTCGACGAACAGCACGGTGATCTTGCGGCTTTTCAGCGCCGACATCACCACCTCCATCAGGCCGAACTTCTCCTCGATGGATATGCCGCTGGTCGGCTCGTCGAGGAGCAAAAGCCGCGGCGCGCCCGCCACCGCCATCGCGATATCGAGAAGCTTGCGCACGCCCTGCGGCAAAGTCGCCGCGCGCCGGTCGCGATAATCCGCGATCCGGAACAGCGCGATCGCGGCCTCCGCCTCCGCGACCGTTTCCGCTGCGTCGAGCGGGCGGAGCGCGCGGCGGATGATGCCGCCGCCCTCGCCCTTCGCGATGGCGCAGGCGACGCGCATGTTGTCTGCGACCGTCATGGTCGGAAACACTTGCGCCACCTGGAACGAGCGCGAAATACCGAGCCGCGTAATGACGCGAGACGGCAAGCCGGTGATCTCCTTGTCCTCGAAACGGATCGAACCCTTGGTCGGCCGCAGGTGGCCGGTGACCATGTTGACGAAGGTGGTCTTGCCCGCGCCGTTCGCGCCGATGATCCCGACCGTCTGCCCGGCGGGCACATCGACCGAGATGGCGCGCGCGGCGACCACCGAGCCGAAGGTCTTTTCCAGATCGCGGGCCGACAGAATCGCGCTCATGACGGTGCCTTCGGTTGCGCATCGGGCAACGCCTTCGGTTGCCGGCGCAGCCTCGTCGCAAGCGAGCCCAGACCTTCCGGCAGGAACAGGATGGTGAGGAGAAGCGCGGTGCCCAGGATCATCTGCCAAGTGCCCGGCACCAGATCGACGGCAAACGAGCGCACCAACTCGAACGCCAGCGATCCGACAAAAGCCGCCGCGACCGATCCCGCGCCGGCGAGGATGGTGACAAACACGAAGCCGCCCGACGTGGTCCAGTACGACATCGCCGGATCGACGTGCTGCACGGCCAGCGCGGCGAGCGCGCCGCCGATGCCGGCGAGCACTCCGGAGATGACAAGCTTGAGATGGATCAGCCGATCCACCGACAGGCCGAGAAATTCGACGCGGATTTCGTTGTCGCGGATCGGATTGCCGAGCGAGCCGGCCACGGAGCCGAAATAAAGCGACACCAGCCACGCCAGCACCGCAGAAAAGCCGAGCACCAGCCAATAGATCGCCAGGTTCCACATCTCGCCATCGGGCCGGTAGCCGAAGAACGAACCCGCCTCGACATGAAAGCCGTCGGTGGAGCCCAGCGTCTCGGTCTTCACCAGGATGCCGTAGAGGATCATCGACATGGCGAGGCTCAGCATCGCAAAGAAAATCTCGCGATAGCGCGCCAGAAGAAAGCCGATGAGGTAGGCGACGATCCCGGCGGCGACCGCGCCCACAAGGATCACGGCAAACACGTCGCGGATCGGCGTATAGCGCCCGATCAAGGCCACGGCGTAAGCGCCGATGGCGTAAAACAGCGCCTGACCGAACGGCACCAGCCCGGCGCGCCAGAGGATGATGAGGCCGAGCACCACCAGCGCGTTGGCAAACGCTATCGTGGCAAGCGACACCAGCCACGGCGGCAGCCACGGCGCGATCGCCGCCAGCGCCGCGAAGCCCAAAGCTCCGAACAGGATCGAGCGTACCCGCATCGTCATATCTTCCGCGGCTGGATTTGGCTGAACAGGCCGTACGGCCGAAAGCCCAACACCAGCGCCATCACGGCATAGATGACGAACAACTCCAATTGCGGCACGAGATGCACCGCCGCCGCGCGCGAAAGGCCCACGATCAGCGAGCCGATCAGCGCGCCTTCGACCGAGCCCATGCCGCCGATGGCGACCACCGCGAACGCCAGGACGATGACCTCGACACCGATACCGAGCGTCACCGATATTTTCGGCGCCATCACCGCACCGCCGAGCGCGCCAAGCATCGCACCGATGATGAAGGTCACGGTGTAGACCAGCGTGACATTGATGCCGTAGGCCGCCGCCGCTTCGCGGTCGAAGATCACCACCGTCAGCAGCCGGCCATAGCGCGTGTACTTCAGCGCCCAGCGCGCCAGCACCGCCACCGCGGCGGCGAGCAAGACCAATCCGATGTCGTAATTCGACAGAGTCAAATCGCCGATGTCGACGCTGCCGGCGGCAACCATCGGCTGATAGGCCGCATAAGAGCGCGGCCCCCAGATCAGGACGATGACATCCTCAAGGATCAGGAAGGCCGCATAGGTGACAAGCACGACCACCACCTCGTCGCGCCCATAGACGAAACGCAAGATGCCGCGCTCCAGAACCGCGCCGAGCACCAGGCCGATGGCCATCGCAAACAGCGCCATCAGCAGGAAACCGCCCGCGTCGGGCCATCCGCGATCGAACCAGATGCCGGCGGCCGTTGCCGCGCCGTAAGCGCCGAAGGCATAGAACGAGCCGTGCGCCACGTTGAGGATGCGCATCACGCCGAAGATCAGCGTCAGCCCCACCGCGACGAGGAACAAGTACGCCGCGTAAACCAGGCCGTCGGTGACGATGGCAAAGACGGTGAGCACGGCAAAGCTCCCGGTCGGGGTCAATCGGATCGAACGGCGAGGCGACCGTTTCGGGGCGGCGCGTCAGCGCCGGCCCCGGAATCGAGCGTCTGGAATATGGATTGCGCCGCGGCGCAGTCCGGGCTCCGGCCGTCGGCCGGGCCCGGAATGACAGCGGCGACACCATTCGGCATGGGAGATGCCTCAGCGCGCGGGCACCGTGCGCCTTAGCATTTGGCCCCCTTCATGCCGTTCTTGATCCAGTCATCGGCGTTCTGATCGGCCGGCGGGTTCACGCATTCCGCCGGGAACCGCACGATATCCACGACCTCTGGCTCTTTGGTCTGCTTGTTGAACTTGTAGATGCCGTAAGCCGTGCCCTGGATGCCCTGGTGGCCGTGGCCAAGCGCCAGCTTCACCGGCCCGCTCGGGGTGTCATATTGAATGCCCTCGAACGCGGTCGCCACTTCGTCGGTCGTGGGCTTGCCGCCGCCATTCTTGGCCTTCTGCGCCTTCTCCCAGGCCACCTTCAGGCCGAGGATCGACAACGCCATCTGATAGGCCGGATAGGTCGGCGGCACGTTGTAGCGCTCGGTGAAGATCTGTTTGAACCACTTGTTGAGCGCGTTGTCGGGGGCGAGCGGGCCGTTGGCGCCGCGCGCGCCGACGATGGTGCCGTCGGGCAATTTGTCGCGCAGCCGCCAGATCGCGGATTCGACCGCGGTGCCGAGGATCGGCATGCGGCGGCTCAAGCCGCGCGCTTGGCTCTGGTAGATGAAGCTTTCCAGGTCGCCGTCCCAGAAACTGGTATGAACCGCCTGCGATTTCGACGTGAGCAGCGTCGAGATTTCCGCGCCGTATTCGCCGGCGAACAGCTTGGGCATCAACTCCTTGTCCACCTCGGCCTTCGGCGCCAGCGCCTTCATCGCGCCGACGAAATCGCGCCAGGAGTCCTGTCCCCATGCGTAATTCTGGTTGATGCCGGAGAACAGCGTGATGTCCTTCTTCTTCGCCACGAGGTAACGGGCCGCCGCGGTGTTATCCATCGTCGCGTGCGGCGAGGCGCGGAACACATATTTGCGCGGCTTCTCCTCGAAGATACGCGGCGTGCCGCAATCGAAATAGACGGTGAGCGCCTTCAGCTCCTCGGCAACAGGCGTCACCGCGAGGCAGCTTCCCGACGAGATATAACCCACCACCGCATCGACCTGATCGCGCTGGATCAGGTTGCGGTATTCGGTCACGACCTGCGCGGTCGAGCCGCTTTCATCGACGTACTTCGGTTCGATCTTGGTGCCGCCCAAGCCGACCGTGTTGTAGGGGGCCGGCGCTTTGCCGGCGTTGAGCGCCTCGATCACGATCTCGGCGGCGTTGCGGCTTGGCACGCCGAAGGGGCTCGCCGCCGGACCGCTTAAGAATGTCACGATGCCGAGCTTGATCGGTACGGCATTGGCGGCCGGAGCTTGCTGAGCGGACGCGAACAGCAGCGCGGCCGCACCCGCAAGCGGCAGCCGCGCGTATTTCATCGCAGCGTAGTTCATGGTCCCTCCCTATGCCGGACGATGCCGGCGTCTTTTTTATTGGCGTCAAGCAAACGCGATCCCGGGTTGAGTTTCAACCGCTTTTCGCCTGAACCGCTGGTGATATGATGAGCATCTTGGCGGGTCACAGCGCCGCGGCTGCGATGCCGCGTCGGTTAAAATGGGTCGAGCGGCCGACCGGGCCGAACAGGAAAAAAGATCGCGATGAATGCCGTCGAACGCCAAGCTCCCGTTCCCCCCGCGACCGGCCCCGCCGCCCGGCTTGCCATCCGCAACGGAACCTGGACCGGCCCGACCTGCGGCATCGCGCCCGGTTATGTACAGGGCAACCTCGCCATCCTGCCGGCGGCGCTCGCCGGCGATTTCATGCGGTTCTGCCAGCTCAACCCCAAGCCCTGCCCGGTGCTCGCGGCGGGAAGCCCCGGCGATCCGCACCTGCCGTCGCTCGGCGAAGACCTCGACATCCGCACCGATCTTTGCCGCTACCGCGTATTCCGCGACGGCGAACTGATCGACGAGCCGACCGACATCAAGAAGCACTGGCGCGACGATCTCGTCATCTTCGCGCTCGGCTGCTCGTTCTCGTTCGAGGACGCATTGACGCAGGACGGCATCGAGCTGCGCCACATCACCCAGGGCACCACCGTGCCGATGTATCGTACCAATGTGCCGACGACGCCGGCGGGGCCGTTCCACGGACCGCTCGTGGTGTCGATGCGGCCGCTCAAGCCTGCCGATGCGATCCGCGCCATCCAGATCACGACGCGCTTTCCCGCCGTCCACGGCGCGCCGGTGCACATCGGAAAGCCGGAGCTGATCGGCATCAAGGACATCGACAAGCCGGACTACGGCGACCGTGCCGCCATGAACGACGATGAGATTCCGGTGTTCTGGGCCTGCGGCGTCACTCCGCAGTCGGTGGTCGATACGGTGAAGCCGGAGTTCTGCATCACCCACTATCCGGGCTGCATGCTGGTGACGGATCGCAAGAACAGCGAATTCGCCATCATGTAAGGGACAAGTGCGGCGCCCCTCCGTCGTCATGCGCGGGTTTAGCCCGCGCATCCATGAAGCGTCGCGGCCGGCGATGACGCCGGAGAAAGGCGCACCGTTTACAAAAACGCCCTTGGAATCTCCGTCCACTTCTCGCGGCCACGATAATAAAGCGGCTTCTTCTTATGCTCGGCGACATAAGCGCGATACTTCTCGCGTTCGCGCCGCACGCGCTTGCGCGACCGCGCGATCTTGCGATGCGGAAGGCGGAGCAGCATGTTCTCCACCGCCCAGACATTCCGCCGTGACAGCCGCCAGTCGTAGCCTCCCATCACGTCGAGATGAACCCACGAATAGCCGGTGATGCAGCCGGTGTAGTCGATATACGGATCGAAATAGCTCTCGGCCAACGCGCGCAGGGTGCGAAACACCGGCTTCCGTCCGTGCAGCCCAGGGTCGCGCGAGCGCGCCACCGAGCCCCACCGGCCGCGGTGGCGATAGACGAAAATCACATGATCGAGCTTGTCGATCGACTCCAGGCCAAGCAGCAGCGGCGGATAGCCGTGCTGCTCCAGCACGCAGGCCGCGAACAGCGCCGCCTCCAGGCAATGGGCACGGCCGTGGCGCGCCACGCCGCGAAAGCTCCGCAGCGTGTCGCCTTCGGGCTCGGTGTTGTAGGGCAATCGGTTGAGGAAACGCTGCACGTCGAGCGGCGCGCGCAAACGGCGGATCAAGCGGCGCTCGGCCGGCGTAAACGGCAAGGACGGTACGGCTGGAGGCTTGAGAATCATGTAATCAAGCGGCGGCGTTGATTCGCTTTTAACGTCTCGCGCCTAAGGCTTGCATTCATGATTATCAAGCTGAAGCGCCAGCTTCCCCTCCTCGCCTCCATCCTTGCCTCGTTCGCCTTCGGCTCACCTGCCATCGCCAGCGAATGCGCCGGCAATCCCAGCGCCATCGGCACCAGCCGCACCATCGTGGTCGATCCCCGTGCGCACGGCCGGATCGGCACCATGAGCTATCCCGAGACGCTGCCGCTGCGCGACAAGGAGGTGGTGCTGACCTTCGACGACGGCCCCCTGCCTCCCTATACCAGCAAGATTCTCGACATTCTCAAGTCGGAATGCGTCCACGCCACCTTTTTCATCGTCGGCAGCATGGCGAAGGCCTATCCGGCGCTGGTGCGGCGGGCCTACGAGGAAGGCCACACCATCGGCACCCACAGCATGAGCCATCCGCTGGCCTTCCGGAAACTGACCGAGGAACAGGCCAAGGCGCAGATCGAGGACGGCATCACGGCGACGGTGCAGGCGCTGGGCGATCCCTCGCATCTCGCCCCGTTCTTTCGCTTTCCGGGCTTCGGCCGGACCAACGCGGCAGACGAATACCTCGCCTCGCGCGGCATCATGGCCTGGGGAGCCGACGAACCGGCCGACGATTGGAAGAAAATCAGCTCCGACGAAATCGTCCGGCGGGCGATGCGGCGGCTGGAATCCAAGGGCGGCGGTGTCCTGCTCCTGCACGACATCCACGCCCGGACGCTGGCGGCGCTGCCGACCATCCTGAAGGAATTGAAGGCGCGCGGCTTCCGCATCGTCCATGTGGTGCCGACGCATGCGGACCGGCCGGCAACCGTGACGGCGGATGCCGACTGGCTGCCGCGCTGGCGGCGGCGCTACGTGCAGCCCGCTATCCCGATTGCGGCGGTGCTCGACCCCGATGGCCTGGTTCTGGCGAAAAAAAGCGCCGACGCATTGTGCGCGCTCACGCCGGTGCCGCGTGTGAAACAAGCCTCGGCGGAGGGCAGGCGTAAGCCCGCCGTCCAAGCCAAGCCCGCCGCGCAAGCCAAGGCCGCCAGCCCCGCGGCGGACAGGCCGTCCACACACGGCAAGGCACGCAGCCACGAACCGCCGATCAGCGTCGCCGGCCACGGCCACCATCGGCGGCCGCATGTCGAGCGCATCCGCGCCGAGGCACTCGGCAAACGCGCCATGCAGTAGGTGGACCGTCAGGATTTGAGCGCGCTGCGCCAGTCCGCCGACGTCCGCCGCTTGAGAACCTCGGCCACGTCGATCTTCTCCTCGCCGGGCACGCGGATACGCTTGAACGTCATGTCCGGCGCCGCCACCGGCTTGGTGGCGTCGATCCCCATCTTGGCCCCAACACCGTCGCGGGTGGACGGATCGAGCTTGGAGCCCTGGCTCTCGGACACGATCAAGAGATCGCGGTCGGCCTGAAAGCGCGTCGCCACCGCCCACTCCACCTCGGTCGGATTGTGGATGTCCACGTCGTCATCGACGACCACAACCTGCTTGAGGTCGAAGGAGCCGGCGAACGCGCCCATCATGATGTTCTTGGCTTCGCCCTCCTGGCGCTTCTTGATCTTCACGAACAGGTGGTAGCGCATCACCCCGCCGGGCGAGAGGTGCACGTCCAGCACGTTCGGGAAGTTACGCCGAAGGTGCGTCAGCAGCGTCGCCTCCTTCGGGATCGCGCCAAGCAGAAGATGCTCGAGCCCGCCGCCGACGATGGTGTGGAAGATCGCGTCCTTGCGGTGGGTAACGGCCGTCACCTCCATCACATGACGCTTGGCGCGCGCGCCGTAGTATTGCGGAAACTCGCCGAACGGTCCTTCCAACTCGCGAACGTGGGGAAGGAAGCGCCCCTCGATGACAACCTCGGCCTCGGCCGGAACGCGGATTTCGCTGTTCAGGCACTTTACGGCCGGCAGCGGCCGCCCCTGCAAGGCCCCGGCGATTTCCAGCTCATCCTGGTCCATCGGCACGATGGCCTGCGAGGCCAATAGCGTCAGCGGATCGACGCCCACGACGATCGCGGCGTCGAGCGGCTCGCCCGCCTCCTCCGCCATCTCGAAAAACGCGTGGGTGTGGCGCGGCAGCAAAAGCACGCCGAGCCGGTCCGGCCCGTTCACCTGGCAGCGGTGGATGGTGACGTTCTGCTTTCCGGTGCGCGGATTGCGGGTAATCATCAGGCCGGCGCTGATATAGGGGCCGCCGTCGTGCTCGTTGTGGGTGGGCAGCGGCAACTGCTTGAGCAGGTCCACCTGCCGATGGACCACCTCCTGCACCGGCGCGGGCGATACTTCCTTCAGCGGCAGCGGATGGAGGGCCGCGTCCTGGAAGCGCGCCAACATGTCCGCCGGCTCGACGCCCATCGCCTCCGCCATCCAGCCGCGGTCGGACACCAAGCCCGACACCACCGGGATCGCATGCCCGTCCGGCCGTGGAAACAGGGTCGCCCGCTGACCGTCGAGCCGCTTGGCGTAGGCGGCAAGGTCGAATTTCAAGGCAATATCAGGTGGCAGGACGGCCAATCGGCCCTGTTTCGCAAGATGATCGAGCCAGTCCCGCAGCGAACGGATGGGCTGCGGCGCATTGGTCCCACTCGCACCATCCGGTTGTGCGGCATCGCGATGTCGTGGCATGTCGTATCTGGGTGTGGGCATGGGCCAACGTGTATCATCCCGCACCGCCAGGGAACACCGCCCTTCCAACCAACTTGCGACACCACCGATGGTTGAATCCAGCAGCATTCTCGACCTGGGCACCAGCTTTCTCGCCAGCGTGGCGCGCGATCCGAACGCGCTCGCCATCGTGGACGGCGAAGTGCGCCTCACCTATTCGCAATGGTACCGGCGAATTTCGGCCTTGGTCGCAGCGTTCGACGGCCTCGGCCTCAAACCCGGCGACCATATTGCAACGCTCCTGCAGAACAACTGGCAGGCGGCGACGCTGCACTGGGCCTGCCAGTTCGCGGGCATCATCATCACCCCACTGAACTGGCGCTCGACCGCCGACGATCTCGACTATTGCCTCGACAACGCCGAGGCCAAAGCGGTGTTTTACGAGAGCGTTTCGGCGGAGGCCGTGGCGCGTTCGGAGGAGGCTCGGAAGCGCCACCGCATCGGCGTCGGCGCGGGCGTGCCTGCCGGCCCAACCTTCGAGGCCTTCGCCGCAACCGATGCGCCCGACGCGCAGCCGCGCGTCGATGCCGAGGCCTGGTCGGTGATGCTCTATACGTCCGGCACCACCGCGAAGCCCAAGGGCGTGCCGCGACGGCAGCGGGCCGAACGCGCCGCCGCTCTCGCCCATGTGGCGCAGAACCTCTACCGCAACGGCGAGCGGACGCTGGGCGTGATGCCGCTCTATCACACGATGGGTGTGCGTTCGCTGATCGCCATGTCGCTCGTCGGCGGCGCCTTCATCTGCCTGCCGCGCTTCGATGTGGCGCGCGCGCTGGAATTGATGGAAGCGGAGAAGATCACCAATCTTTACCTGGTGCCGACGCTCTACCACGATGTCGTGCATCACCCACGCTTCAAGCAAACCGACGTATCGTCCGTGCGCAAGCTCGGCTTCGCCGGCGCGCCGATGACGGACGCGCTGCTGAAGGAGCTACAAGCGGCGTTCAAGCCCGAGCTGTTCGTCAACCACTACGGCTCGTCGGAAATCTACACCTTCACCATCGACCAGAACGCGCCGAACAAGCCGGGCTCCGCCGGCCGCGCCGGCATCAACCAGATGGTGCGCGTGGTCCGTCTCGGCGCGTCCTCGCCCGACGAGATCGCCAGGCCCAACGAGGAAGGCGAGGTCATCGCGCTCCTTCAAGGCGACGAATCCTTCGAGGGCTATTGGCGGCGGCCCGAAGCCGACGCCAAGGCGATCCGCGACGGCTGGTACTTCACCGGCGACACCGGCTACTTCGACGCTGACGGCGACCTGTTCGTCACCGGCCGGGTGGACGACATGATCATCACCGGCGGCGAAAACGTTTCCCCGGTCGAGATCGAAAGCTGCCTGTCGCTGCACGAAGCGGTGTCGGAGGTGGCCGTGGTCGGCCTGCCGGACGAACGCTGGGGCCGCGTCGTCACCGCGTTCATCAAGCGCAGCGCCGCCGTCGAAACCGATGCGCTCGACGCGCACTGCCGCGCGTCGGGCCTTGCCGGATTCAAGCGCCCGCGCCGTTACGTGTTCGTCGATGCCATCCCGAAATCGCCGGTCGGCAAGCTCCTGCGTCGCAAATTGATCGCCGGCGAATACGAGCCGGAACGTCGATCGCCGACGGGCGAGCGCGTCGCATGATCGTCCGTTTCTTTTCGCTCGCCTCTGGATCAAACCAGCGCGTGAAATATCCCTCTCTCCGGAGTTCAGAATGGCTGCCGTGATGACCTTTACCGACCCCCGCCTGGCCACGCTCGACGGCTTCCGCGTCGAGATCGACGAAGCGCGCGAGCGGGCCGATATCGTCCTCGACCGGCCGCCGCTCAACGTCATCTCGATGGCGCAGCGCGACCAGCTTCGTCTGGCGTTCGAGGCGCTGGACGAAGATGCACGGGTGCGCGTGATTGTGTTGCGAGCCATCGGCGAACACTTCTCCAGCGGCGGCAACATCAAGGGCTTCATGGAGGCCTCGCCCGAGACGGTGTCGAAGCTCGCCTGGAACATCGCGGCGCCGGCGCGCTGCGCCAAGCCGGTGATTGCCGCCAACCGCGGCTACTGCTTCGGCGTCGGCTTCGAGATATCGCTGGCCTGCGATTTCCGGCTTGTCTCGGAAACCGCGTTCTATGCGCTGCCCGAACAGAAGCTTGGACAGATTCCAGGCTCCGGCGGCTCGGCAAGGCTGCAGAAGATCGTCGGCATCACCCGCACCAAGGACATCGTGATGCGCTCGCGCCGCATCCCGGCCAGGCAAGCCTATGACTGGGGCATCGCCACCGAATGCGTGCCGGACGGCAAGCTCGAGGCCGCGACCGATGCGCTGGTGGATGAGCTTCGCGCCTTCTCGCCGCTCGCCCAGCGCACCGCCAAGAAGCTCCTGAACGATACCGAAGATGCTATGCTGACAACGGCGATCGAACTCGAGGGTCATTGTTACAGCCGGTTGCGTCAATCGGACGACTTCCGCGAGGGCGTGGAGGCATTCCATGCTAAGCGGCCGGCGAAATTCAAAGGCAGTTAAAAACCAGAACGGGAAAGCACATCATGAAAAAGATTACACGGCGCGTCGTCCTCGGCGCATTGGGGTCGGCCCCCTTGATCGGCAGCAATCTTGCGCTTGCGCAGGAGTATCCAAGCAAGCCCATCACGGCGATTATTCCGTTTGCCGGCGGCAGCGCCAGCGACGTCGTCAGCCGCATCATGTTCGACAGGATGTCGAAGCTGCTCGGGCAACCGATCATCATCGAGAACCGCCCCGGCGCCGGCGGCAACACCGGCACCGCGATGGCTTCGCGCGCGACGCCGGATGGCTACACGCTGCTCGGCGGCGGCTCGGGCCCCGTCGCGGCCAACGTCTCCCTCTACAAGAATCTCGGCTACGATCCCGAGAAAGACCTCGAGATGATCTCGCCGTTCGTCGGCTTCACGATGGTCGTGGTGGTGACGAACAAGCTGCCGATCAAGACCCTCAAGGAGTTGATCGACTATGCCAAGGCCCATCCCGGCGAATTGAACTACGGCTCGGTCGGCATCGGCAGCTCGCAGCACCTCGCCGGCGAGTACTTCAGCCAGGTCACCGGGGTGAAGCTCACCCACGTGCCCTATCGCAACATCGCCCAGTACGGCCCGGACATGATCGCGGGCACCGTGCAGCTTGGCTTCCAGTGGTATCCGAACGTCGCCGGCCCGTTGCAGGCCAAGGGCGCGACGGCGCTGGCCGTCGCCGGCGACGAACGGCTCAAGATCGTGCTGCCGGACACCCCGACCACGACCGAAGCCGGTGTTCCTCAGTATAAGAACAACGGCTGGTTCGCCCTTTCCGCCCCCGGCGGCACGCCGAAGCCGATCCTCGAGAAGCTCCACAAGGCGCTCACCGCAGCCTTGAAGGACCCGGCCGTGGTCGAAGGCTTCGGCAAGCAGGGCGCGGTGCCCATCCTGATGCCGTTCGATCAGGTCAAGAAGTTCCAGCACGAGGAGATCGCCCGCTACCGCGACATCATCACCAAGGCCGGGATCAAGCAAATCTAGAAGCAATAGGAATCAAGCCGATCCCGGTGCGCGTGGCGGACACGCGGCAACAGGAACGCTAAAAGAGCACGATCCGATTCCACGCGGACGGATCGTGCTCGCGCCGGCCCAGCCAGCGGCGCGGACATGGCTGGAGTACCCGTTTAAGGAGACTCATAAGATGAAAACAAAACTACGAAACCTGGCGTTCGGTGCGGCATTGGCGCTTGCTTCGGTGACAGGAAGCAGCGCGGCCCAGGCCCAGGACTATCCGACCAAGCCGATCACCGTCATCATTCCGTTTGCCGGCGGCAGCGCCAGCGACGTCGTCAGCCGCATCATGCTGGAGAAGATGTCGAAGTCGCTCGGGCAACCGATCATCATCGAGAACCGGCCCGGCGCAGGCGGCAACACCGGAACGGCAATCGCCGCCAAGGCGGCGCCGGACGGCTACACCTTGGTGGGCGGCGGCTCCGGCCCCGTCGGAGCCAACGCCGTGCTCTATAAGAACCTCGGCTACGACCCCGAGAAAGACCTCGACATGATCTCGCCGTTCGCCGGCTTCACGATCATCGTCGCCGCGAGCAGCAAGCTGCCGGTGAAGAACCTCAAGGAATTGATCGACTACGCCAAGGCCCACCCCGGCCAGCTCAACTACGGCTCCGTCGGCATCGGCAGCAACCAGCATCTGGCGGGTGAGTACTTCAGCCAGGTCACGGGTGTGAAGATCACCCACGTCCCCTATCGCAACATCGCGCAATACGGCCCAGACCTGATGGCCGGCACGGTGCAGCTTGGCTTCCAGTGGTATCCGAACATCGCCGGTCCGTTGCAGGCCAAGGGCGCGGTTGCGCTCGCTGTTGCCGGCGACCAGCGGCTCGCGGCCGTGCCCGATGCACCGACCACGACCGAGGCGGGCCTGCCCCAGTACAAGACCAACGGCTGGTTCGCGCTGCTCGCGCCGCACGGAACGCCGAAGCCGATCATGGAGCGGCTGAACAAGGAGCTTCTGGCCGCGCTCAAGGACCCTCAAGTGAAGGAGGCCTTCGCCAAGCAGGGCGCGGTGCCCGTCGGGCTGCCGCTCGCGCAGGTGAAGAAATTCCACCACGACGAGATCGAGCAGTATCGCTCCATCATCACCAAAGCCGGCATCAAGCAAATCCAATAGGCCGTTCCGTTGAACGACGATCGCGTTCTGATTGCAGGCGCGGGCCCGGTCGGGCTCGTCGCCGCAACCCATCTGGCGCGCGCCGGCGTGCCGGTCACGGTGTTCGAGCAGGGATCGGGGCTGAGCGAGGAATCGCGCGCCTCGACCTTCCATCCGCCGACGCTGGACATGCTTGACGCGCTCGGCGCCGCCGAGCCCCTGCTGGCACAGGGGCTCAAGGCGCCGGCGTTCCAATATCGCTCGAAGAAGCACGGCTTGCTGGCGGAATTCGATTTCGCCGCCATCGCCGATGCCACGCAGCACCCTTATCGGGTGCAGTGCGAGCAATCCAAGCTCACGCGCATCCTCTACGACCAGATGCGCGACCATCCTCACTTCGACCTGCGGTTCGATAGCGCCGTGACCGGCGTCAGTCAGACCGCCTCGGGCGTCGAGATCACCGTCGAGCGCAACGGCCGCACCGAGCGCCACGCCGGCCGCTACGCCATCGGCGCCGATGGTGCGAGCAGCACCATGCGCCGCTCGCTCGGCGTCGAGTTCGAGGGCTTCACCTGGCCGGATCGCCTGCTCGTGGTTTCGACGCCGTTCGACTTCCACAGCGTCATCCCCGGCCTGACGTCGGTAAACTACGTCGCCGATCCGGAGCGCTGGTACTTCCTGCTGCAAATTCCGGGACTGTGGCGGGTGATGTTCCTGGTCAATGAGGATGCCAGCGACGAGCGCGTGCAGACCCGCGAGTTCGCGCAGATGCTGATGGCGGGCGTGGTGCCGGGCATCTCGAATTACCAGATCGAGCACATCACGCTTTACAAGGTGCATCAACGCGTGGCCAAGACCTTCAAGCTCGGCCGCGCGTTCCTGGCCGGCGATGCCGCTCACATCAACAACCCGCTCGGCGGCATGGGCATGAACGGCGGGATCCACGACGCGGTCAATCTTGCTCAGCGCCTTGCCGCTGTCTGGCGCGGCGAGGCACCGGACAGCGAACTCGACCGCTACGATACGCAGCGGCGGCTGGTGACGCTCGAATACATCCAGAAATACACGATCCAGAACAAGAAGAACCTGGAATCGAGCGGCGACGAATTCCGCGAGAGCCTTGCCGCGATCAAGGCCGACGCGGAGCGGACTCGTGATTACCTCCGCCGCGTCTCGATGATCGCAAGCCTCGCCCGCGCGGCGGAGTTGGGTTAGGCGAAAAGGCGCCCTCTCCACGTCATCGCCGGAACGTCATCGCCGGGGCTTGCCCCGGCGATCCATGACGCACCGTCGCGGGCGAGCCTTCAAGACCATGCCGCGGCGGAGCCGATGGGCGCCCGCGCCAAGCGCGGGCATGACCGAGCGGACACGTTCACCGCGCCGCCCCTCCTCCGCGTCAGCGTCGCGGCTTCGTTTGCTTCGTATCGTTCCGCGTCAGCGTTGCGGGCTTGCGTGGCGGCAGCGGAACGGCCTTCGCCACCTCCGCCGGCTCCAGCACGTCCCATTGGCAGATCTTGTAGCCGTTGCCGCGCTCGGCCAGATCGAGATGGATGTGATCGGCGTGATAGGGCTCGCCGGGGCCGAGCACGGTGGAGAACCGGCCGCACGCGGTCATGCGCATCCGCTCCCGAAACGGCTTTGCCACCTTTCGATCGGTGAGATTGAGGACACGGCCGTTGCGGAGCGTTACGGCGGTGATGTCGATGGCATTGCCCGTGCCGTGCTCGGACAGCTTGGCGCCGGCCACGTTGTTGCGCGGACGGCAATGATAGGAATCGTTATCCGCGATGGCGGCAAGCGGCGCGCCGAGCCCGACCGTGGCCTCAGCCACATCCGAACGGACCCATTCGGCCACCGCCTCCGCCATGCCGCACTGAAGCGTCGGCGCCGGCGCGAACGTCACGGTGGAACGGTCCGGCATCACGACGCGGTCGAGCTGCACCAGGTCTGAGCCGGCGCATTGCGCATCGACCGTGTGTCGCGGCAGCGGCCGGTAGCGTGCGATCGCCGCCAACCGCTCCGCGCAGGCAAGCGATTCCGGCGCCGTATCGGGCGGCGGCAAGATGCGCTGCAATTCGCGTTGCACTTGGATGTCAAGCTCCCGGCTGGGAGCCAAGGCTGACGTTCGGATTTTCTCGGATGCCCGCGTTTTCGATAATGAGTTTTTCGATGCTTCGGTTTTCGATTCTTGAATTTTCAATTCTTGAGTTTTCACCGCCAACTCCGACGGCCGCTTCGGCGGCAGCGGCGGACTCGCAGCGTTTGCTGGCGAAGCAAGCGTCGGGTCGGCCGGAGGCGGCATCCGATGCAACTCGCGATAAAGTTCACGCTCCGTCTCCTGCCTGCGTGACGGACGCGGCCGGGCGACAGGCTTGCGTACCGCGTGCGGCATCCGCGGTGCATGGAAAAACAAGTCGAGAAAAGGCGGCTGCGCCGGGCGCGCATCGGCGGACCCGGCGATCAAGATCATCGGCACAACGGCAAGCGACATCAGCCCGTAGCGGCTGCGATGCGACATGCGCGGATGAGACTTACACGGATGCGACATGCGCGGCCCCTCAGCCCATTGAAAGCTCCGCTGCCGGCCGAACCGGCCGGGCGAACGCAGGCACCGGGCTGTTAACGCGCAAAGCCGCGAGAAGTTCGCGCGTCCTTCGAGCCGCTATCTTGCGGTTTGTAATCTTGCGCGCGGGCACGCTCCGCCAACGCACAGCCTTCGCAATAGCGCGCGTCCTTATAGTCGATCCAGTTGTGGGCGTAGATGCGCCTCGCCGGAATACCGTAACGCTCCTGCAGGAAGCGAACGAGAACGAGCGATGCTGCAAACTGCGCCGGCGTCGGCGGTGCGCTCACATCGGGATAATTGCCAACGAATTCGATGCCGATCGAATTGGCTCGTGTTACCTGGCGAAACGTCGGCGTGTTGTCGATATAGCGATTGTCGTTTCGGTTCGCGCCGTCGCCATGCGTGGTGACAGCCGTCTCGGGTGTCGCCCAGTAAACCGTGCCGTCGGTCTCGACCCACAACATGACGCCGCGCTTGGCCGGGTTCTTCGCCTGCTGCTGCGCCAGTGCGCGGGCCGACCCAGGCGCGCCCTCGCTCTGGTGCAGGATAATGTTTTGCCAGGGCGCGGCCGCAGGATCGCCGAGCGGCGCAAGGTAGACGACCCGCAACCCTGGGATTTGCGGCATCCCCGCGCTTCGCGCGAGACGGGAAAAATCGGAATCGACGCGCACCGGCTCCTGAGCCTGCGTCTGGACGAAAGCAGGTACGATCAAGCCAAGACAAATAAGGAACGCGCGAGGAAAAGACATGGCGGCAGCCTAAACAGGCGCGCCGCCACGCTCAACGGGCCGCCGGCGCATGGCGATGCGACCGCCGGACCGCTTCCGATTCCCCGACCCGGCCTGATAATCTGCGGTTCGGCCCCCGGCCCGCCAATGAGCTCAACAATTCGGTGAGGAGGAACGTCATGCTCGGTCTGATGCAGGATTGGCCGCTTTTGTGCCATCGCATCATCGACCACGCCGCAACCCAGCACGCCGCCCGCCCCGTCATCTCACGCTCGGTCGAAGGCCCGATCCATTCGACCACCTATGCGGAGGTTCGCTCGCGCGCGCTCAAGCTTGCACAGCGGCTCGAACGCGACGGCATCCAACAGGGCGACCGCGTGGCGACGCTGGCCTGGAACACCTGGCGGCACCTCGAAGCCTGGTACGGTATCCTCGGCCTCGGCGCGATCTATCACACCGTCAATCCGCGCCTGTTTCCCGAGCAGATCGCCTGGATCGTCAATCACGCCGAAGACCGCGTGATGATGACCGATCTCACCTTCCTGCCGTTGCTCGAAAGCCTTGCCGACAACCTGCCGACCGTCGAACGTTATGTCGTGCTCACCGATGCCGCCCACATGCCGGCAACGCCGTTGCGCAACGCCGTTCCTTACGAAGAATGGATCGCCGAAGCGGACGGCGACTTTGCCTGGAAGCAATTCGACGAGAACACCGCCGCCGGCATGTGCTACACCTCCGGCACCACCGGAAACCCCAAGGGCGTGCTCTACTCGCACCGCTCGAACGTGCTGCATGCCCTGATGGCGGCGCTGCCGGACTCCGCGGGTATTTCCTCGCGCGATGTGGTGCTGCCGGTCGTTCCGCTATTCCACGCCAACTGCTGGTCGCTGGCATTCTCCACGCCGATGACGGGCGCGACGATGGTGATGCCCGGCCCCAAGCTCGACGGCCCATCGGTCTATGAACTGATGGATCAATATAAGGTCACATTCACCGCCGGCGTGCCGACGGTCTGGATGATGCTGCTCGACCACATGGAGAAGAACGGGCTCAAGCTGCCGCATCTCAAGCGCATCGTCATCGGCGGATCGGCGTCCCCGCGCGCCATGACGCAAGCGTTCCAGGACAAATACGGCGTCGAGGTCATCCACGCCTGGGGCATGACCGAAATGAGTCCGCTCGGCTCGCTCTGCTCGATGAAGCCGGAGTATGCCGCCCTTTCCGGCGAGGCGCGCCTCGACATCCAGGTGAAGCAGGGCCACCCGCCCTTCGGCGTCGAGATGAAGATCACCGACGACGACGACAAGAAGCTTCCCTGGGACGGCAGGACCTTCGGCCGCCTCAAGGTGCGGGGCTTTGCCGTGGCGCGGCGCTATTTCAAGGACGATGCCGACATCCTCGACGACGAAGGCTTCTTCGACACCGGCGATGTCGCCACGATGGACCCGCAAGGCTACATGCAGGTCACAGACCGCTCCAAGGATGTCATCAAGTCCGGCGGCGAGTGGATTTCCTCCATCGACCTGGAGAATCTTGCCGTCGCCCATCCCAAGGTGGCCGAGGCGGCCGTGATCGGCGTATCGCATCCCAAGTGGGGCGAGCGGCCGCTGCTCGTCGTCGTGCTCAAGAAAGATCAGACGGCCACCAAGGACGACATCCTCGGCTTCATGCAGGGCAAGATCGCCAAGTGGTGGCTGCCCGACGATGTGGCGTTCGTGGATGAGATCCCTCACACCGCCACCGGCAAGATCCAGAAGACTGCGCTGCGCGAGGCGTTCAAGAGTTACCGGCTGCCCTCCGCCGCGGCGTGACGGCCGCGCGATCTTATCCGAAAACCGGTTCCCACTTTTCGCGATCATGCTTTAGGATCGGCCGCAAAGATTGCCGCTCGCGAGATTCTTCCCGCCTCCAGGACAGCGAATGACCATGGCCGACGCGACCGCCGCCGTGGCACCCGGCACGCCCGAGGCGACCGCCCGCTTCGTCGGCGACCGCCGCGCCTATTGGCGGCTCCTGGTCCGCGGGGCCGTGCTGCTGGCCGTCTCGCTCGGCATCTATCGGTTCTGGTACGCGACCGACGTGCGACGCTTCCTGTGGTCGAACACCGAGATCGCCGGCGAGACGCTGGAATACACCGGAACCGCTCTTGAGCTCTTGATCGGCTTCCTGATTGCGATTGCACTCTTGGTGCCGCTCTATCTCGGGTTCGCGGTGGCCGCTCTCGGTTTCGGGCCGCTCGGCCAACTCATCAGCGCGCTCAGCGTGCCGTTGCTGTTCGTTCTCGGCCAGTTCGCGGTGTATCGTGCCCGCCGCTATCGCCTCACGCGGACGGTCTATCGCGGCGTGCGCTGCCATCAAGGCGGCTCGGCCGTGCGCTACGCCATCTGCGCCACGTTTTGGTGGGTTCTGATCGCGCTCACGCTTGGGCTCGCCTACCCGTTCGCGCAATCGCGCCTCGAACGCTTCAAGATGCGGAACACCTATTACGGCAACCTGCGGGGCCGCTTCGCGGGTTCGGGCTTCCGGCTGTTCCTGCGTGGGCTGCCGATGTGGTTTCTCGTTGCCGGGCCCGTGGCGTTTGCCCTGGCGTTCTCGATCTCGACCGTGGAATGGGACAAGGTCCTCGCCTCCGCTGCCGCCAGCGGCGGCGGCGATTTCCTCAATCAGCTCGAAACCGCGTTTCCGGGCGTCTATTCCGCCATCGTCGTCTGGATGGCAGCCTTGTCCATCAGCATTATCATGGCGGCGCTGTTGTTCCCGGCGTTCCAGGCGATGATGCTGCGCTGGTGGATTGGCGGCCTGCGGTTCGAAACGTTGGCCATCCGCTCCGAATTGCGCACCGCCGCGATCTACGCCGCCTATCTCCGCTTCCTGTGGTACGGCGTCCTTTTCTTTTTCGCTCTGGTCATCTTAGGCAGCCTGTTACTGGCTGCGGCGTATTATGTGTCGGCTCAATGGGGCGGGACCGATCTCACTGAAATTGCGACTGCGGCCATTGGGCTTGCTTCCTATGTCATGGCCATGCTGGGATTTTCGGCCATCTATCAAGGCACGGTAAAGTTCGCGCTCTGGCGCTGCGGCGTGGACTCCATCGTACTGGACGGGGCCGACGCCCTGGCGCGCGTCGATGCCCAGGGCGCGCCAAGCTCCGCGGTGGGCGAAGGGCTTGCGGACGCGCTCAACGTAGGCGGATTCTGATGAAGACCGCAGCCGGATTTTACTTCGACGGTGTCACCAGTGCGCGGCACAGCGTGACGGTCGAAGCCGCGCCCGAGGGTCTGCACATTCGCGGCACGGACGGCGCGTCGATCGCGACTTGGGCCTACGCCGATCTGCGCGCGATGTCGGCGCCCGACGATCTCTTGCGGCTTGGCCGCGCCGACGATCCCTCGCTTGCCCGTGTCGAAATTCGCGACCCAGCGGTGATCGCCCTCATCGACGATTATGCCGACGGCTTCGACCGCAGCGGCCGGACCGAGCGGCGCAACCGCGCGCGCATCGTCGCCTGGAGCCTCGCGGCCGCCGCATCCCTGGTGTTGATCGGCATCGTCGGCGTTCCGGTTCTGGCCGACAGGATCGCGGCGCTGATTCCGCTTTCGGTCGAGCATCGCCTCGGCACCGCCATCGACGGGCAGGTGCGCACCATGCTCGATAACAAGAAATCCGACAAACCGTTTGAATGCGACGACGGCGCGGGAAAGCCCGGCCGCGCCGCGCTCGACACGCTGATCGGCCGGCTGGAGCGCGCGGCGAACCTGCCGATTCCCTTGCGGGCCGCCGTCATCCGCCGCAGCGAAGCGAACGCAGTTGCATTGCCGGGCGGGCGCATTTACGTCTTCGAGGGGCTGATCGACCGCGCGCGCAGCCCTGACGAACTGGCGGGCGTCCTCGCACACGAGATCGGCCATGTCGCCCACCGCGACGGAACCCGCTCGCTGCTGCACGCGGCCGGCCTGTCGTTCTTGTTCGGCATGTTGCTTGGCGATTTCACCGGAGGCGGCCTGGTCGTGATTGCAGCACAGACGGTGGTGAAATCGGCGTACTCGCGCGAGGTCGAGGCGAGCGCCGATCTTTACAGCGTGCGGCTGATGACGGCGGCCGGCGGCGACCCTCGTGCGCTGGGTGCAATCCTCTCGCGGATCGCAACCTCGAACGGCTCCCGATATCTGAGCGACCATCCGGACACCCAGGACCGCGTGGCCGCCATCGACGCGGCCGCGGCTGCAACGCCGGTTGCGGCGACGCCCGGCCCGCTGCTTGCGCCGCCCGAATGGACCGCGTTCAAACGGATTTGCGGATAGCTCATGGCCCGCCGCCGCATTGCCGACGAACCGATGTCGCGACTGGCCATCTGGGCCCGCCGCTGCGCGCTGTTCGCGCTGACCACGGCGATCCTGTCCGTGCTGATCGTGCGCTCGGGCATCCTGGAGCCGATCCCGGCCCTGTCCACGCTGGGCGGCGCGCTGGTGGTGGCCCTGCTCGGCATCCTCCTGGCGCTCGGCGCGTTCATCGCGATCTGGAAGGACGGCATCGACGGCGCGGGCCGCGCCTTTGCCGCCATCGGCATCGGCCTCGCCCTGCTCGCCTATCCGGCCTACCTCGCCTATCTCGCCAGCAAGCTGCCGATGATCAGCGATATCACCACCGACCCGATCGACCCGCCGCGCTTCGACGTGCTGGCGCGCCTGCGTCCGCGCGGCACGGTCGAATACGCCGGACTTTACGCCGCCGAGCTGCAGCGCAAGGCCTACCCGGAGGTCGAACCACTGAACGTCAACACCACGCCGCGAGCCGCCTATGACGCGGCGATGGCGGCGATGCTGCGGCGCAAGTGGCGGATCGTGGTGGACCGTCCGCCGCAGGCCGGGCGGCGCGACGGCCAGATCGAGGCCGTGGCGCGCACCGCGATCATGGGCTTCCGCGAGGACGTGGTGCTGCGCGTGCGCGCCGCCGACGACACCACGCGGATCGACGTCCGCTCCGCCTCGCGCTACGGCCGCACCGACTTCGGCAGCAATGCCGCGCGCATCCGCAATCTGCTCGATGACATCGACACCCGGCTCGCCGCCAGCGCGCAAGAGCAGCGCGAGCGACCGCAGCCGCGACCACCGGCGGCGGCGCCGCCCGCCGCGCCCACCGCCCGCCGATAGCGACGGCTAGAGTCCTTCACCGTTTGATGGAAACGGTGAAGGACTTGAGGTCGTTGTTTAAACGCGTTTTCTTCACGCGAACCGGTATCCACTTCGCTCGAAAACGCTCTAAGCGGCCAGCCGATAAAACCCGTTGATCGAGGCCGGGCCGTTGGTCCGCACCGCGCCGCGCGCGACCAAGTCCTCCAGGTGCGCCAGAACCGACATGCCCGCCGCCCGGACCAGCTTCGGGTCGAGGTTGGCGTAGATCGCCGACACCAGCGACGGGATATCGCTCTCGCCGTTTTGCAGCCGGTTGAGGATCGACGCCTCGCGCGCCTTGCGGTGCAGGATATAGGCGGCGACGAAGCGCGGCGCGTTGCGGACCGCGCCGCCATGCCCAGGCAGATAGACGGGCTCGCTTCGCGCCGCGAGCTTCTGCAACGAGGCCATGTAGTCGCCCATCGAGCCGTCGGGCGGCGCAACGACGGGCGTCGACCACGCCATCACATGATCGCCGGAGAACAGGACATCGGCCTCCTTGAAGGCGAAGGCCATGTGGTTCGCGGTGTGGCCCGGCGTCGCGACCGCTTCGAGCGTCCAGCCATCACCTTGCACCACCTCGCCGTCGGCAAGCATGCGGTCGGGCCGAAACGCCGTGTCGTTGGAGGCGTCGAGCAGCGGAGCGTCGCCGACATGAAGCGGACGCGCCGGCCGATGCGGCCCCTCCGCGAGGACAACGGCGCCGGTCGCGGCCTTGATCGCAGCGACTCCGGGCGAATGATCGCGATGGGTGTGGGTGACGAAGATATGCGTCACCGTCTCGCCACGCACGGCATCGAGCAACGCGGCACTGTGAACGGGATCCTCCGGGCCGGGGTCGATGATCGCCACCTTGCCGCGACCGACGATGTAACTCACTGTTCCCTTGAACGTGAACGCGCTCGGATTGTTGCACAGGATACGCCGCACACCCGGCGTCAGTTCTTCGACACGCTCGGGCACCAGGGCGAAACCCTTGTCGTAGGGGATGTCTTCAGCCATGTCGCTTCTCTAACGCCATTGGCTCCCTCACGCCACCGCAATCGCGGTCCCATTTTCGTCAACGCTTCGCCGCTTCGTTGCCCCGTTCCTCGCCGGCGAACGGACCACCGGCATAGACGATACGGCCGCCGACCATCGTCAGCAGCGAGACGATGCCGCCGATCTCCTCGGTCGGAACCGTGAGGTAATCCTTGCTGAGGACCGCAAGGTCGGCGAGCTTGCCGACAGCGAGCGAGCCGCGCTCGTTTTCGTCGAAGGAAAACCAGGCGCTGCCTTCGGTGTAGAGCCGCAGCGCCTGCATCCGCGTCGGCAACTCCTCCGGCGCGCGCATCGCGATACCGCCCAGCGTCTTGCCGTCGAGCATCCATTGCAGGGAGACGAACGGGCTATACCACATCACCCGATGCGCGTCGGTGCCGCCGCCGACCGGAAGCCCCATGTTGAGCGCGCTGACGATGGGCGGCACGCGCCGCGCGGCCTCCGCGCCCAGCTGACCGAGAAACGCCTCGCCGCGAAAATAGAAGGCATTCTGCATCAGCCAGCCGACGCCCATCGCCTTCATGCGCGCGAGGCTTTCCGGCGACGCATCGTTGAGATGGGCTATCGACCAGCGCAGACGCGCAATCGGCGTCTGCGCGTTGATACGCTCCAGCACCTCCAAAAGATGGTGAACCGCGCGGTCATTGTGCCAATGAAACGTCGCGGTCATGCCGCGCGACACCGCCCAACGCAGCACCTCGAAAAGCTGTTGCTTCTGTGCGTCGGTCGGCGCGTCGTTGTTGTAGAAGCCCCAGGTGACATTCTCGCCGATGCCGTTGAAGCGCAGCCAGTCGTCGCCGAAACCCATCGGCAGGACCTGAGTCAGATCCTTGAAGTCTTCAAGCTCATGGTCGCGCCTGGGCGCGCACAGGCTGTAGCGCACGCGCAGCGTCAGATCGCCGTCGCGCCACACCTTGAACAGCGGCTGATAATCCGGGACCGGGAGATTGTAACCGCCGGGATCGAGAACGCCGGTCAGGCCCACGGCGTTGAGCGCGCGAAAGAACGCGCGCGTGCCCTCGACCTTCTGGGCAAAGGTCGGCCGCGGCAGCAGGTCGAACAGGTCGCTGACGGTGCGGGCGTCGCCAGTGAGCCAGCCGGTCGGCCGCCCCTCGCGATCGCGCTCGACGGTCACCCGCGCGGCAAGCGAATCGTCATTGGCAATGCCGAGCGCATCGTAGCCGCCGGGATCGAGCAGCACGCGGCTGTAGAGCATTTGCACATAGACATGATGATCGGGGGCAGCCGCGACGATCTCGGACTGGGTCGGCGGACGGTCCTCGGCGAACTGCCGTTCGGTCCAGCCGCCGGCGACGACGAGCCATGACCCTTGAGGCACGGTCGCGGCCTTGTCGCGGATGCGCGCCAAGGCCTCGCGCAGGGTGCGGACGCCGATCCAATGCACTTCGGTGGTGTAGGTCAGCCCGGCGCGGATGGCGTGGATGTGCGAGTCGATCAGGCCCGGAATGACCGTGCGGCCGGCGAGATCGATCGCGCGCGTCGCGGGCCCTGCCAGCGCCCGGATGCCGGCCGTATCGCCGATCGCCACGATGCGGCCGCCGCGCACCGCCAGAGCCTGCGCCGGCTCGGCGTCCGTGAGGACGATCTTGCCGTTGAGGAGGATCGTGTCCGGCGCTTGAGCCTGCCCCGCACCGCTAAAACCCAGAACCGCGAGCAGCGCGACGGCCGCCGCAAGCATCCGCCAGCGTGGCATCGTATCCATCATGCCCCGACGGCCATGACGGCCTCACAGCTTCTGCAGCGTGCAGTCGGTTTCGATGAACATATCCTTGCCGCCGGGCGGCGTGCGCCGCAGCACGCGCATCTGCTTGTAGCCGTCTTTGGCGCAGGACACCGAAACGTCGTCGGGCACGACACCCTTACGGATATGACTGCGATAGAGCCCCAAGACGTTGCTCTTGATGGTGACCGGATCGCCCGTCTTGGGTCGTAGCAGAACTTCGGCCTCGGGGATCGGCGTGCCGCGGGGGTCGCGCACGAAGCCGAAATACGCCGGGCCGAGTTCCTGCACGTCGGCCGCCGCATCGTATTCGTCACCGCCCGCGAAGGCCGGGTCGCCCGCCGCTCCAAGGGCAAACACCGCCAGCAGCGCCCCCGCCGTCAGCTTTGCTCGCAGCATCCCGGCCGTCATGCCAGCCTCCCGATCCGCACCCCCGCCTGACCTTTCAGCGGAAGAAATACATCCGCACCATCAGCCCGCCGGTCACCACGATGGCGGCGAGCGGCGCCGCCCAAGCCCACGTCGGCGACAGTCGCCGCGTGATGCTTTCCGGCAGATAGGCAACGATGGTTGCGATCACAAGCGCGCACAAGGTCGAGGTGGCGATCCAGCCGAACCAATACATCGCCGGGCCGTTGCGCGGCTTGTTCGGACCGAAGCCGAACTCGCCGAGCGCCGAGTGATAGGTGAACAAGGCAAGGTTCATTTCAGTGGCGATCACGTAGATGGCGGCATACGCAATCGCAAAGGCAATTGCGAAAATGCCGAAGCGATGCGACGCGCTCATGATCCAAACCCCCGAATGTCGTTGATGAAGTGACCGACAAGGAAGTTCCACCACACGATGAACGCCAGGATCGAGGTCAGCAGCACGCGGACCCGCGCATATTGATCGGCCACCTTCGGCTGCCAGAAATACCAATAGGCCGGCAGGATGCCGAACCCGATCGCGGCGAAATGCTCCTTCATCTCGAACAGGCCGTAAGGCTTCCAGAGCTGGAGCTGGATGATCGCGACACGGGCGCTGATGGTGTAGTGCGTATAGATCACCGCGCCGAGAAACATGGTCGCGAGATAAAGCACCACCACGGCGCTGACATAGGTCGTCGATGCGGTTGCCCGGTAGCGGGCGACGAAATTGCCGGCGGGGGCGCGCACCGGCCACCACACTGAAACGATCTGGTGTGTGATCGCGCCGAGCAATGCCACGGCCAACAGGCCATGCACGATCAGAAGAACAATCATTCCCATCGCAGAAGCCCCCTCTGCCTGGTTTGAACGGCTCCATGATCTCGTGCGATGGGCGCGGCCACCGCCGCGCCCACCGTTACGTTTTCACCGTTCCGTGTCGCGCGCTCAGTGCGCGAGCGGATCGGGCCGCATCTGGATGTGGACCGCGCGGGGCTTCGAGCCCTTGCCGGTTTCCATCAGCCAGGGCGTACGGTCGCCGTTGGTGCTCCACAGCCCGCGGCCTTTCCAACCGGCGTTCGGATCGTCGATCCGCCCGTCGAGACCCTTGGCGTAGAAGCCCATCGGATACGGTACGCGCAGCAGCACCATCTTGCCGTCCTTCAGGGCAACAAAGCCGTCCTGGAGGTTTGCGGTCGAGATCGGCACGTCGTTGCCGAGCCCGAGCGTGTTGTGCTGATCGACCCAGGAATAATAGCTGGCCTCGGCGCTGTTATCGCCGATGCCTTCGAAGCCCGGGCCCGGATACTTGTAGAACTTCCAGCCCTCGGGGCAGTGGTCGCCGGTGGCCTTCGGCCCGTTCAGCGGGCCCTTGCAGAGACGGCGGTCGAAGCTGCCCATATGGCCGCTGCCGAGCGACACCCAGACCACGCCCTTGGAGTCGATATCGCCGCCGCGCGGCCCGAAGCCCGGCGCCGGGATAAAGTACTGCTCGGAGAGTTGCGTCTTCGGATCATAGCGCAGCACACCCTGGCGGCCGGCGAACACGCCGATGGTGTACCAGATCGAGCCGTCCGCCGGATTGGGCATCACCGCATAGGTGCCGGAGCCGCCGGTGACGAGCATGTCCTTGCCCTGCTCCATCGGTTGGCCGGCGGCGGTGAAGTCGTCACGCTTGCCGTTGCCGTTGGTGTCGAGGACGAACGGCGACCAGCCTTGCGACTTGGCGGAGTCGTGCGTCTCGTCCCAGATCTTCATGTCGATCCAGCCCGCCTCCTTGCCGCCGCTGGTCCACAGACGATCCTGCGCGTCGAACTGGAGGTGATGCGTCGAGAAGCAGGTGTCGATGAATTCGAACTTCATCGTCGACCAGTCCATCATCGCCAACTCGCGCGTGTTCTTGTCGAGCGGCACCAGCTTGGCGGACGGATGGTCGGAGCCCTTCTTGCAGAAGTCGGGGTTGTTCGGCCCGCGGATCGAGGCCGTGAACCACACCCGGCCCTTGCCGTCGTACATGGCGTTGTGGGTGTTGAAGCGCGTGTCCCAGTTCTTCGCCATGCCCCAGTAAGCCGACGCCGCCGTCGGCTCGGGGATCGCCGCATGGCCGGGGCCAAGCGACTCCGGCATGTTCGGGTCCATCACCGGCGCCTTGATCTCGGTCACCTGATTGGTCTTGGGATCGAGGATCGGCAGCATGTCGGTGGCGTATTCCGGCGAGCCGATCAACTTGCCATAGGCGTTGACCGTCGGATTGCGGCGGTCGGACGAGATCAGGTCGTGCAGATATTTGTTCGGCTCGCCCCACTCCCACGATGTGACCACGACATTGCGCTCATAGCCGGCCGGGCGTGACGGCTTGTTCTTCGGCAATTCGCCCTTGGCGACGCGATCGGTCCAATCGCCGAGATACTTGAACGGCACGCCGCCAAGATAACCGGCGAGCGGGTTGACCATCAGCGGCGACGCCTGCCCGGCCTGCACGCGGCGCGACCACGCCTCTTCGCCGGACTTGAACGGCCCGAACTGCGCTGGAATGGTGCGCGTGGATTCCTGCCCGAGTTGGTGACAGCCGACGCAGGCGCGGTTCTTCAGCACCGTCAGCCACTCGGCCTGCGTCACCTTTTCCGGGATGTCACCTTTGCCGCCGAACTCGCTCTTCGGCGGGATTTTCATCATCGCGTACCAATAGATGGCCGGATAATAGTGCGCCGCCTCGGCCGCGCTCGGCGCCGGCACCGAGGTGAAATTCAAGTGCTGGCCGGGCTTGGCCCGAAGCTTCGGCGAGTCGACGAGGCCGTAGCCGCGCACCCACACCTGGTAATTGGCGTTAGGAAGATCGGGAATGACGTAGCGGCCTTGATCGTCGGTGACGACCATCTTGGCGTATTTGGTCGGGAGATCCGTCGTCTCCGCGATGATCCAGACACCGGCCTCAGGTTTGCCGTTCGGCGCTTTCACGACACCGCCGATGTCGTCGTTATCAATAGCGACAGACGGCGTGGTGCTGACGGCCGTGGCCGGCCGGTTCGGCTGCGCGCTGGCCGGCGGCGAAATGCTCGGCGCAAGCGCCGCGATGCCGACCGCGGCCACCGTGGAATACAGAATCCGTGCGAGGCCCGAATTGCTCCGGCTCATAGTCCTTCCTCCCATATAAGGTCCAGGCTTTGCGCCCGTTGTAGAATTAATCTTATACCGATTTGAAATCGGCGAAAGGCGGGTTGCGAAGGCCCAGCATGGCCCGCCTTGCATGGGAGGCGGGCGCCGACGGAATGGGTACGGGCCCTGTCGGGCCCGTCATCGGCGCCATCGCGCGGTCGCGTTACATCCGTTCGAGCGCCGGCATCACCTCGGCCGTGAACAGCTTCAGCGAGCGCATCGCCGTATCGGCGCTCATGTTGCCCAGGAACAGATACGTCAGCAGGTAATTGAAGCCGATCTCGGCATGCTGGCGCTGAAGTTCAGCCAGCACGGTGCGAGGCGACCCAGCAATAGCGGTGCCCTCCTCCACGCATTCCTCGAAGTTCTGGCCACGCACGTTCTTCATGCGCGTCGCCGTCGCGGTGACGCCGTGGCGGGTGCGAATCCAGTTGATGTGCTCGAGATGCTTTTCCATCGCGGGCTTCGCCCAGGCCCGCGCCTTCTCGTCCGTCTCATCGACGAAGATGTGACGCTGCACGCCGATGGCGACGCCGCCGGAGAACTCGGGCTTGGGCTGCGCCGCCTTGCCGCCGCGCTTGGCGAACGCGGCCTTGAACGTCTCGATGTTTTCCTTGGCGAAGCCGTTGGGGCCAAGCGTAACGAAGTGCAGACCTTCGGCCCCGGCCCAGGCCGAGCCTTCGGCGCCCGAGGAACCGTACCAGAACGGCGGATGCGGCTGTTGCAAAGGACGCAGCGCGATGGGGACGTTGTCGTATTCGTGATGCGGCCCCTTGTAGGTCAGCACATCGGCCCCAAGCCCAGCCTGGATGCACCGATAAGCGTCGATGAAAATCTCGCGCGACTGATCGTGCTCGATCTTGTGATACTTCAGCTCGAACGGCGACACGCCGCGCCCGACGCCGATCTCGGCACGGCCGTGAGTCAAATGATCGAGCATGCAAATCTCGTCGATCATCCGCAGCGGCGACATCAGCGGCAACAGATAAACCAGCGGTCCCATCTTGATCCGCCTGGTCATCCGCGCCACCGCCCCAAGGAACACACCCGGCACCGGCACCATGTTGAGCGGCGTCTGATGGTGCTCGGCCAAGTGCAGGCAATAGAAACCGGCTTCGTCGGCCGCCTGGATGAAGGCCAGCCGCTCGTCGAAAAGCTGCGCCAGCGGCCGCCCGCCGTCCTCGATGTGATCGAACAATCCGACTTTCATGACCCGAAGCGTGCTCCTTTGGGGGATACCTGTTTGGGGATACTCGCCGATGGCGGGCGGCCAATGTGCCTGCTTGGCTCCGGGCAAGCAACCGACTAAACGGTAGGCAGGGCTGCACCAAGGGGATGGCGGAGGAAACCATGAACGCGATGCGTCGGATCACTTCGGTTCTGGCGGCGGCGACGGCGCTGTTGTGCGCAGCGGGGTTCGATGCGTCCGCCCAGCAATGGCCGAACGGCCCAGTAAGGATGTTCGTCGGTTTCGGCGCGGGTGGATCGACCGACATCATCGCGCGCGACATCGGACACGAGCTTGAGAAGGTGTGGGGCCAGCCGGTCGTGATCGAGAATCGCGCCGGAGCCAACGGTGCGATTGCCGCAGGCCAGCTTGCGAAACTTCCGCCGGACGGCCAGACGCTGATGCTGGTCGTGTCCGGCCACGTCACCAACGGCTATCTCAATCCGAAGCAGCCGTTCGATGCGCTGAAGGACTTCACGCCGATCACGCAGATCGCGTCGTCGCCCCTCCTGATCTTTTCGCATCCGGACTTCCCGGCCAACGACATCAAGTCGATGCTCGCTCTCGCCAAGGAGAAGCCAAGCACGATTGCCTACACCAGCCCCGGAACCGGCTCGATCCAGCATCTGTCGATGGAGCTTCTGGCGTATCTCGCGGGCGTCAAGCTCGTGCACATCCCCTATCGCAGCGGCGCGCTGGCGCTCAACGATACGCTGGCCGGCCATGTCCCGCTCTCGGTGCTGAGCGTGCTGCAGGCGCTGCCGCACCTGCAGGCCAAGAAGATCAAGCCGCTGGCGGTCACATCGGCCAAGGCGACCGACATCCTGCCGAACGTTCCCGCCCTCGCGGAGGCGGGCCTTCAAGGCTATGAGGCGGAGTTGTGGTATGTCGTGATCGCGCCGGCCGGCCTGCCGCCCGCCCTCACCGCCAAGATCAACGCCGACATCGTCAAGATCGTGAAGTCGCCGGCGATGCAAAAGCGCCTCGCGGACCAGGGCGCGCGCCCGGTCGGCAGTTCGCCGACGGAAGCCGCGGCCTTCCTCAAGTCGGAATCCGACAAGTGGGGCAAGGTCATCAAGGAAGCCAACATCAGGGGCGAATAGTCCCGGATCGCCTCCAAGGTCGCGCCGTCACGTTGCGGGCCGGCCCAGGCCGGATCAAGCCCGGGCCTCGCCGTTTCCAAACGACATCGCATTGGCGCAACCGCGCTGCGGCGCGTTATCGGGCCTTGCTCTGAAAGGTCCTCTGCATCGCCTCAAGGCGGGCGGCACTGGCCGAAATAGGCTCCTTCGTCAGTTCGTCGCGCCCGCAGGCCATGTCCTTGACCTCCTGCATGCTGCCGGTGCGATTGTCGAACAGCACGCGGCGGCAGTCCTCACTGTTGGACTTCGCAAACAGCATGTGGCCGACACCCGTCTTGGCGAATTGCGCGACGGGGTCGGAAGGGTCGAGCGAGCCGGTCGTGTCCGACGACGAGCCCCCGCCGGACAGCGCGCCTGCGCGCTGGGTGGCGGCCGATTCGAAGAGAGAGCCCGGCGTCCCGGCCGCGAAAATTCCGGCAACGATCAGCGCGCCGAACACGGCGCACAATGCAACGACTCTCTTGGTGTTGCTTTGCGCGCCGCGGCGCGGTCGCGCGGTTCCGCCCGGAACCCGCGCCCGGGACAGGGGTACGCTCTTGATCGCGTCGTTGCTCCGTAGAGTCTTGGCCATCGGGACCTTCCAAAGTCTCGCGAACCCAAGATAGCGATCCCTTCATCCCGTTCCCGACAACAACTGCGCGCTATCGTTCAAACTTTGGATAAGTGGGTTAATGAATCGGAAACGCGGCCGGCGCCGTTTTCCCACCCGGCCGCGTCAGTGAATCTCGGGCTCCGGCACAGCCCCGTGTCCTTCGAGAAAATCGAAGTCGCAGCCCTGGTCGGCCTGGCCGATATGAGCGGAAAACATCGCGCCGTAGCCGCGCGGATAGCGTGGCGCCGGCGGCGTCCAGGCAGCCCTGCGGCGCGCCATCTCCTCGTCGCTGACATGCAGATGGATGCTGCGCTTCTCGACGTCGATTTCGATCTCGTCGCCGGTCTGCACGAAGTTCAGCGGCCCGCCGACGAAGCTTTCCGGCGCAACGTGCAGGATGCAGGCGCCGTAACTGGTGCCGCTCATGCGGCCGTCGGAAATGCGGATCATATCGCGCACGCCCTGCCCCAGGAGCCGCTTGGGGATCGGCAGCATGCCCCACTCCGGCATGCCAGGGCCGCCCTTGGGGCCGGCGTTCTTGAGCACCAGGATATGGTCGGGCGTCACATCGAGGTCGTCGCGCTCGATCTCGCGCATCATGTGATCGTAGTTCTCGAAGGCAATGACCTTGCCGCGATGCTTGAGGAAGCGCGGATCGGCGGCCGACGGCTTGATGACGCAGCCGTTGGGGGCGAGATTACCCTTGAGAACCGCTGTCGCGCCCTCGGCATAGATCGGGTCGTTGAGAGAATGGATCACGTCGGGAATGTGGGTTTTGGCACCCTCGATCGTCTCGCCGAGGGTCTTGCCCGTCACCGTCAGGCAAGACAGGTCAAGCTTCTCACGTAAATTCTGCATGAGCGCGCGTAACCCTCCGGCATAAAAGAAGTCTTCCATCAGGTACTGCCCGGACGGCCGGACGTTGGCCAGCACCGGAACCTGCCGGGACAGCCGGTCGAACGTCTCCATGTCCACCGCGATACCGGCGCGGCGCGCCATCGCCACCACATGGATGATGGCGTTGGTCGAGCCGCCCATCGCCATGTGCACCTTGATGGCATTGTCGAACGCCGCCGATGTCAGAATCTTATCGGGGGTCAAATCCTCCCACACCATATCCACGATGCGCCGCCCGGCCTGCCCGCACATGCGCGGATGATTGGAATCGGCCGCCGGGATCGACGACGCGCCCGGCAGCGACAGGCCCAGCGCCTCGGCAATCGCCATCATGGTCGCCGCCGTCCCCATCACCATGCAGGTGCCGAACGAGCGCGCGATGCCGTTCTCCATCTCGCTCCAGTCGTCCTCGGTGATGGTGCCGGCCCGCTTCTCGGTCCAGTACTTCCACACATCGGAACCGGAGCCGAGATGGTTGCCGCGCCAGTTGCCGCGCAGCATCGGTCCGGCCGGGATGTAGATGGCCGGAATGCCCATGCTGATCGCGCCCATGACGAGGCCGGGCGTGGTCTTGTCGCAGCCGCCCATCAGCACGGCGCCGTCGATGGGGTGACTGCGCAGCAGCTCCTCCGTCTCCATCGCCAGCAGATTGCGATAGAGCATGGTCGATGGCTTGACGAAGGATTCCGAGAGCGACAGCGCCGGCAGTTCGATGGGAAATCCGCCGGCCTGCAGCACGCCGCGCTTTACGTCCTCTGCGCGCGAGCGCAGGTGCGCGTGGCAGGGGTTGATCTCGCTCCAGGTGTTGACGATGCCGATCACCGGCTTGCCGGTCCAGTCGTCGGCGTCATAGCCGATCTGGCGCAGCCGCGAGCGATGGCCGAACGAGCGCAGATCGGTCGCGCCCAGCCAGCGGTGGCTGCGCAGGTCTTCGGGTTTCTTGCGGGGGGTCATCCATCAAGCTCCAATCGTCCCTCGCACATTGGCACGATCGACCCTCCGAAATCGAGACGGCCGGGCGGCAAAGACGCCGGCGATTGGTTGCCGCGCCCCGCTCCCAGCCGCCCGTTCATAGCGCCCGCGTCAATCCACGCTCACGCCCGCGAACTCGACGACTTTCTTCCATTTCTCGGTTTCAGACACGACGATCCTGCCGAAGTCCTCGGGCGAACCTATCAACGGAGTGCCGCCGAGATCGGCGAGACGCGCCACGAGCTTCTGATCCTTCAACCCCTCGTTCATCGCCGTGTTGAGCACCGCAATGGCGTCCTTCGGCGTCTTCGCGGGCGCACCCATGCCGAACCACGCGCTGGCCTCATAGCCTTTGACCGTCTCGCCGAGCGTCGGCACGTCGGGCAAGGCCGCCGAGCGTTTCTCGGTCGTTACCGCCAGCGCCCTGAGCTTGCCGGCCTTGATGTGCGGCAGCACGGACGGCATGTTGTCGAAAATCACCTGACACTGTCCGGCCAGAAGATCGGTCAGCGCCGGATTCGAGCCGCGATAAGGAACGTGCGTCATCTTCACGCCGGTCATCGCCATGAACAGCTCGCCGGAGAGATGCACCGACGTGCCGTTGCCGGACGAAGCCATATTGACCTTGCCGGGATTGGCCTTGGCGTAGGCGATGAACTCGGCGACCGTCTTGGCCGGCACGCTCGGGTTCACCGTCATCACGTTGGGCACGCGCGTGATGCCGCCGACCGGCGCCATGTCGCGGATGAAATTGAACGGCAGTCTCTTGTAGAGCGACGCATTGATACCGTTCGCCGGATTGACCAGGTAAACGGTATAGCCATCCGGCGGTGAGTTGATGACGGCTTCGGTTCCGATGTTGTTGCCGGCGCCAGGCTTGTTCTCGATGATGAACTGCTGGTGCAGCCGGTCCGCCAGATAGTTGCCCATCAGACGCGCCAGGATATCGGTCGAGCCGCCCGCCGGATAACCGACCACCCAGCGCACCGGCTTGCTCGGAAAGCCCACGGCCCACGCCGCCCCCGGCCGCACCAACGGAGCAGCCGCCAAACCGAGTACCGAAACACGAAGAAAGTCCCGTCGCAACATCATCGCGCTTTCCTCCCGAGTTGTGTGCCGGCGTTCCGATGATCGGCCGCTGCGGTCTGTTATGTTTGAAAGATTCCCTCCAACGTTCTGCATTCCGGCCGGACTTGGGCCCCGCCCCGGACTTGGGCCCCGCCCAGGCTTCACCGAAACTCAAGTCCCGCCCAAGTCACCGCCCAAGTCACCGCCCAAGTCACCGCCCAAGTCACCGCCCAAGTCACCGCATTCAATTCAGCTTGATATGATTGGCGGCGATAATCTGTTTCCAGTTGGCGATTTCGTCCTCGATCTGCTTTCGCATTCCCTCGGGCGTGGTCGGCGTCGCGATGTTGCCGCCCTCCTTGAGCTTCTGCTGCACGTTGGGCGCTTCGAGGGCGCGATGAAGCTCGCTGTTCAGCCGGTCGATGATCGGCCGCGGCGTGTGCGGCGCCGTCGCAAGTCCGAGCCATGACATGTAATGCACGCCGGGCAGCGTCTCCGCCACGGTCGGAGCGTCGGGCAGCAGCGGATAGCGCGTCGGCGACGTAACGGCCAGCGCGCGGAACTGGCCGTTGGCAATGCGCGGAAAGCCGGAGGTCGCGGTGTCCAGCATCACATCGACCCGGCCGGCGATGACGTCGGTGACGGCCGCCGCCGACCCGCGATAGGAAATCGGCACCATCCGCACGCCGGCCTTGGCGCCGACCCAGGTGCCGACGAGGTGATAGACCGAGCCGAGCGACGTGATGACGTACGTGAGCTTGCCCGGATTGGCCTTGGCGCGCGCCAGCATGTCGCCGAACGACCGGATCGGCGAGTCCTTGGGCACCGTGAACACGAACGGATAGGCACACACCATGCTGACGAGGCCGAAGGTGTTGTCGCCGTCGAAGGGAAACTTGCCGATCGCCGCGCCGCTGGCATAACCCGCCGTCAGCATCGTCAGCGTGGTTCCGTCCGGCGGGGCGTGAGAAACGATGCTGGCGGCAATGCCGCCTCCGCCGCCGGTGTTGTTCTCGACCGCGATGCTCTGGCCCAATGGGCCGGCCATCCGTTCGGCCAGAAGCCGGCTGATGATGTCGGGGCTGCCGCCCGGCGACGTCCCGACCAGGATACGCAAGGATCTTTGCGGCCAATCCTGCTGGGCGCGAGCGGGAAGCACGGACGCCGCGGAAAACGATGCGGCCAACGCAAGCGCACGTCGTCGGTCGAGGATCATGACAACCGTCCCGGCAAGAATCGGTGGGTGACATCCCGGCTGAAAACAACCAACGTTAGCAGGGGCGCATGGGGTCTGAAAACCGACACCGGGCGAAGGACTTCCCCGGAGGCTGCCGCACCGCACAACGCTCAAGCCTGGCGGGGCACCTCCTGCCGCGGATGACGGTAGCGCGATTTTAATGTTCGCATGCTACAACTTGGACATGCAGCGGAAACCGCCAGCCCAATCGACCTTTGAGCGCCGGGATGCGCCGCGCGTGGCGCTGGACGGACGCTACAGCGTAAGCCTCGACCCTTGTGACGGCCGCGACCCCATCACCTGTCCGCTGCTCGACTTCTCGGTCACCGGCGTGCGCCTCGAATTGCCCGCAGGCGTGGCGGTGCCGACCGACGTTCAAATTCGCATCGGCAACGTGTCGCACACCGCCCGCATCGTCTGGCGCAAGGACCGTGTCGCCGGCGTCGATTTCATCGACGAGCACCACAGCATCTATTGACCTTCAGCCGCAGCGGACACTTTCCGCGGCCGCGATTTCGTCCGGCGGATTCATTCCGGCTTGATGCCGGCGGCGTCCACGACGCGCCGCCATCGCTCCACGTCGTGGCGAACGAAGTCACCGAACGCGGCGCTGGTGCTGCTCACCGGCACGATCGTCTGCAAGAGCAACTTTTCGCGCACGTCCGGCAGCGCGAGGATGCGCACCACCTCCTTGTTCAACCGTTCGACAACCGGCTGCGGCGTTCCCTTTGGGGCCACGAGGCCGAACCAGAATCCATCCTCAAAACCCTTGTATCCCGCCTCGGCGAACGTCGGCACATCGGGCAAGACATCGACCCGCTTTGTTCCCAAAACCGCCAATGCGCGGATCGATCCGGCCTTGATATGCTCCAGCACGGTCGATGTCGGCGAGAAGAAGACATCGATGCGTCCGGCAATCAGATCGGTCAGCGTCTGCGAGCTGCCGCGATACGGAACATGCCGCAGCTTCGTTCCGGCATTGAGATTCAAAAGCACGCCGAACAGATGCGACGCCGAGCCGGAGCCGGACGAACCGAACGAATAGGTTTCGGGCTTCGCCTTTGCCTGGGCAACGAAGTCGCTCAGCTTGGCCGGCACCGAAGGATGCGCGACGAGAACGCCCGGCACATCCGCGACGGACGACACCGCCACGAAATCGTCCACCAAGTTGAAATTCACCTTGCTCGCACTCTGCGCGATGGAATTCGCATTGGAGCTGATGAACAGCGTGTGACCATCGGCGTCGGATTTGGCGACGAGAGACGCCGCGATATTGCTGCCAGCGCCCGGCTTGTTCTCCACGATCACCGGTTGACCCAGGCTTTCGGCAAGCTTGGGCGCAATGACGCGGGCCATGACGTCGGCGGGCACGCCGGCTGGAAACCCGATCACGATCTTGACCGTCTTGGTGGGGAATCCCTCCTGAGCGGAAACCCGAGCAACAGCGAACGCGGAAAGAGCCAGAACTCCAGCCAGAAGAACGCGATTGATTGTCATGACGCCCCCGTCGCAATCCGATGCCGCGCCGCGCGGCAATCCTTACGCCGCCTCCGCCATGCAGACATATGCGTGCGGACAGCTTCGCTATCCACGAGCGTATCGGCCACCCGCATTTGCGTGCAAGATTTCCGATGCGTTGCACTCACGCACCTTTGCCACCCACGAGAGGATGGCTGAGAGGACGGCACAGCGCCCGACATCCCGATGCGCTACGCCCCGCAAGCCGACCGTACTCACCGTGACCGCCAAAAGAACGGCAGATCCCTTTCGCCACGCACCCTGAAGGCCCGTATGTCCGGGTGGCACCAGCACATTGATTTGAACAAACACGGCCGGCCGATGTCGTAAGCTCTCCGTGCATGAGCACCGCCGCTTCACAGCACGGCGGGAGCAACTGAAGAGGGGAATGTTATGAGCGAATTGCGAGCCACCGAGGCGAGACTGCTATTTCCCGGACTTGCCGGATTTTATGCGACATGGAGTGACATCGGATACACGCTCGTCCGAGTGGTCACCGGCTACATCCTGTTCATGCACGGTTGGGCCAAGCTTGGCACCGGCCTTGCCGGTATCAGCGGGTACATGGCGAAACAGGGCCTCGCTCCAGGTGTCTTCTTCGGCGGCGCGGCGATGTTCCTGGAAACGGTCGGCGCGCTCTGCCTCATCTTCGGCCTTTTCACGCGAGTTGCGGCAGCCGCACTGGCCATCGAAATGGCCTTCGCCTTCCTGTTCGTTCACATGGCAAAAGGCTTCTCGGCAGGCCAAGGCGGCTACGAATACGTCCTGCTCCTGGGGATCGTTCTGTTCGCCATCGCTCTGCGCGGCGGCGGCCCCTACTCGGTCGACCGCAAAATCGGCAAGGAGCTCTAAAGGCGACAGATCCAGCGGGGACGCAGCAGCTCCTGTCATTAATCCCTTGCGCATGACAGGGGCCCCTGCGGCCCGGCTGGCGTAATGGCCCGAAGATTCGGAACTGGCGTGCGCGGGGCCGGTCGCAACGTGCCCCGCGCTCCACTAGGGCGGTTTGCCAAGCCCAGCGAGACAAGGCTCGCTAACACAGGCCGGTGCGAGCCCCACGAGGGCGCAGCAGCACAATTCCTGCGTCCGGGTATCCCGTTGTGTACGGAGCGGGCGGCCCACCGGCGACCGGGCGAAGGCTCAAGCTTGAGCACGGCGCCGGCGCGAATGCCCTGACGCAGCATTTTTTGGCCGTAAACGGCCAGCCCGAGGTCCAGGATCGTGTTCTGGTGGCGGGCCTGGTGGCAGATCAGGCAGGAAGCCCTGAAATCTGGTCGGAGTGGCAGGATTTGAACCTGCGACCCCCTCGTCCCGAACGAGGTGCGCTACCAGGCTGCGCTACACTCCGACTAGCGGGCGGACTTATAGCGGCGCCTCCATCCCCTCGCAAGCGCAGGTGTTTTCTCGCTATAGAACTTTTTCCGGCTTCGTTGTTGGAGGTCGGCCAACGGTGAACGGCGATGGCGCAAGGCCGCGACAAGACGAAACCCGAAACGACAAATTCCACGACCGGCAACGGGCTCTCGACCGGCCCTCTCTCCACCCGCCTCCTCGCGGCCGAGCCGAAGACCATCGCGGAGGCTGCGGCGTGCCTCGCCGGGGGCGGCCTGGTCGCGTTTCCCACTGAAACCGTCTATGGGCTCGGCGCCGACGCCACCAATGGGGCGGCCGTGGCGCGGCTCTACGCCGCCAAGGGTCGGCCGTCGTTCAACCCGCTGATCGCCCACGTCAGCGATCTTGCCGACGCCAGACGCCTCGCGGTGTTTGACGAGGCCGCCGAGCGTCTCGCGGCCCGATTCTGGCCGGGGCCGCTGACGTTGGTGCTTCGGCGGCGCGCCGGCTGCCCCGTTTCCGACCTTGCGAGCGCGGGCCTCGACAGCATCGCGGTTCGCGTGCCGAGCCACGACGTGGCTCGCGGCCTTCTCAAGGCGCTCGGCCGGCCGGTGGTCGCGCCCTCCGCCAACCGCTCCGGCCATGTTTCGCCCACCACCGCCCGGCACGTCCTCGACGATCTCGGCGGGCGGATCGACATGATTCTCGACGGCGGGCCGACGCCCGTCGGCGTCGAATCCACCATCATCGCGCTGCTTGCCCCGCGTCCGCTGCTGCTACGCCCCGGCGGCCTGCCCCGCGAGGACATCGTGCGGGCGCTCGGCGCGAACCTCGAGGACGTGCCGACCGCCGGCACCGATCCGGAAACCCTGATCGCGCCGGGCATGATGGCCTCGCACTATGCGCCCCGGACCAAGGTGCGGCTCAACGCCGATCGCGTCGGGCCGGGCGAAGCCTTGCTTGCGTTTGGCGCGGGCCTGCCGCCCGGCGCGGAACAGGCCGTGCGCGTCCTCAACCTGTCGCCGTCCGGCGACCTGGTGGAGGCGGCGGCGAACCTGTTCTCCGACCTGCGCACGCTCGATCAGCCCGACACCGGCGGCATCGCCGTGATGCGCGTGCCGATGACCGGCCTTGGCGAGGCCATCAACGACCGGCTTGCCAGAGCGGCGGCGCCGAAGGAAAGTCCCTCCCATGAATGACATGACCAAGCCGAACGTCACCGTTTCGCCGGCCGCGCTGGCGCGCATGATCGCCGTCGTCGGCGACAAAAACGCCATCACCGATCCCGAGCGGCAGGCGCCCTATCTCGTCGAGCATCGCGCGCTCTGGACCGGGCATTCGCCGGCGATCCTGCGGCCGGGCTCGACCGCCGAAGTCTCCGAAATCATCAAGATCGCCAACGAAACCTCGACCGCCATCGTGCCGCAAGGCGGCAACACCGGACTGGTCGGCGGACAAATCCCGCATAACGGCGAAGTGGTTCTCTCGTTGCAGCGGCTCGACAAGATCCGCGAGGTCGATGCCGTGTCCAACACCATCACGGTCGAGGCCGGCGTGACGCTCCAGCGCACGCGCGAAGCCGCCGCGAACGTGGATCGGCTCTATCCCCAACTCCTGCCATCGGAGGGAAGCTGCACCATCGGCGGCAACCTCTCCACCAACGCCGGCGGCACAGCGGCGCTCGCCTACGGCATCGCCCGCTCGCACGCGCTCGGACTCGAGGTCGTGCTCGCCGACGGCCGCATCATGAACAACCTCAACAAGCTGAAGAAGGACAACACCGGCTACGACCTGCGCGATCTTTTCATCGGCGCGGAGGGAACGCTCGGCATCATCACCGCGGCCGTGCTGCGGCTGGTGCCGCGCCCGAAGTCCGTCGAAACCGCATGGGCGGCCATCCCTTCCGTGCAGGCCGCCGTCGATCTGCTCGGATTGGCCTCGCAGGTGACCGCGGGCGGCGTGACAAGCTTCGAGATCATGTCCAAGGAGGGCATCGACATCGTCATGCGGCACTCCGCCGGCACAACGCGGCTGCCGCTCGCCACGCCCTCGCCCTACTCCGTGCTGATCGAACTGTCCTCGCAACGCGACGAGGGCTTGCGCGACTCGATGGAACAGATTCTCGGCGACGGGCTGGAAAAGGGGCTGGTTCTCGACGCCACCATCGCGGAGAGCTTCGAGCAGGCCAAGGCGTTCTGGCGCATCCGCGAGCTGTTCGGCGAATTGCAAAGCCGCGAAGGCGGCTCGATCAAGCACGACGTGTCGGTGCCCGTCGCCAAGATCCCCGCCTTCATCGAGGAGGCCAATGCCGCCGCGGTGAAGCTCATTCCGGGTTGCCGGCCGATGCCGTTCGGTCACGTCGGCGACGGCAACATCCATTACAACATCACCCAGCCGGTCGGTGCCGACAAGGCCGAATACCTGAAGCGCTGGAACGACATGAATGAAGTCGTCTACGCCATCGTGCTCAAATACGGCGGCTCGGTGTCGGCCGAGCACGGCGTCGGCATCGTCAAACGCGATCAGTTGCCGGGCATCAAGGACCCGGTGGCCTACGACCTGATGAAGACGCTCAAGCGCACGCTCGATCCGAAGGGCATCCTCAATCCGGGCAAGGTGCTGTAGCGCGCCGCGCGACCGGATTCGTCGCCTCATCGCGTTTCCGTTGAATCGGAAGCGCGGCGACGACAAGCATGATTGCGACGATCACGATCCTCGTCAGCCCCTCCATCGATGGCCGATCAGTCGCCCTGCCTTTTGCTTGAGCACCGCAAAGCCGGCAAAATCGGGGCCGCATCTCTGTCATAGCCATACCACGGGGCGCACGACGGACGGTCCCGCTCAAAACAACGAACCTTGGCGCGGGTCGTCCTTGTCTTGCTCTTTCCTGCGGGCCGGTTTCGCCGCGGGTGCGCTTTGCAGCGGCTCAGGTTCGAAATCGACGCCGCAGCGTTCGATCAGCATCGGCGCATCGTTGGCCACGCGATTGACGTCGCGAGAAACCTGATAAACCTCCATCGTGCCGTCCGGCGCGGGCGCGATCGCTTCGGCCGCGATCCGTTCATCGACATGGGTGCAGTCGAGCCAGAAATCGAATTGCTCAGGCGCAACGATCACCGGCGCGCGATGATGGACGGTCGACATCTCCGCGTTGGCCTGCGTCGTGACGATGGCCGCGGTTTCCACCTCCTCGCCGTTCGGCCCTGTCCAGGTTTCCCATAGGCCCGCGTAGGCGATCGGGCCGCCCTGCACGGGGCGGGCGAAGTAGGGCCGCTTGGCCGCGCCCTCGCCCTTCCATTCGTAGAAGCCGTCGGCCGGAAACAGGCAACGCCTTCGTTTCATGGCGTTCCGGAATGCCGGCTTCTCATTCACCGATTCCCCTCGCGCGTTGATGAGCAGCGAAAAGCCCTTGGGGTCCTTCACCCAGCCCGGAATCAATCCCCATCGCACCAACGCGAAATGGCGCTCGCCATTCTCGATGCGCACGATCGGCACCGGCTGGGTCGGCGCGATGTTGTAGCGCGGCGGAAAGTTCGGCTGCTCGGCATAGCGGAACAGCCGCCGGATCGCGTCCGGGGGGCTGACGATGGCGTAGCGCCCGCACATGGCCGGCCTTATCCTTGCCGGCAGGCGGCCGGAGCCGACAGCCTTAGCGACGAATTAACCCGTTGCCGCAAAACTAGCCCTCCCCTTGGCACCGGATCATCGACCCATGCCCGCGCCCGCCGCCGACTGCGTGGTCGACCCCTCCACGGCCGCCCCGTCCCGGGCGTCCGCCGACGGAGACATCCCCAATATCAACCCGGCCACTGGGCTTTCCACCGACTATCTCAACCATTTCACAGAAGCCATCATGATGCTCGACATGCTGGCCTCCACGCCGGAATGCGTGGACGACCTGCGCGCCTGGCGGCCCAAAACCTACGTCGAGCACTTCACCGGCTCCCGCTTCAAAGATCGCGACGCGGTGATCCGGGCCTACGAAGCCGCCGACCCGGCGGTCCGCGACGCGCTCGACCGCGTGTCGGCGACGCTCAACATCGTGCTCACCCAGGCCCGCGACATGATGGTGGCCCATCGCTCGGCGCCTTCGGCCGACGCGCTGGCGCGGCGCACGGTGACGCGCCTTCGCCCGCTGATGGCGCGCGCGGCGGCGGTCATCAACGGCTTGGATGTCAGGGCTGCCGAACGGCATGGGCCGCAGGCTGCGGTTGATGCTATCCTGGCCAGATGAACAGCCCCCCCGACGCACGCGCCTATCCCGACCGCCCCTACCTTGCCGTGAGCGCCGCCATCATCCGCGATGGCCGTGTCCTCGTGACCCAACGCGCCCGAGGCCCGGCACTTGGGGTATGGACCATGCCGGGCGGCGTGGTTGAGGCCGGCGAAACGCTCACCGAAGCACTGGTAAGAGAGATCGACGAGGAAACCGGCATGGCCATCGAGCCGGTTGCGCTCGCCGGACATCGCGAAGTGGTGGTGCGCGACGACCGGGGCCGCGTCTCGCGCCACTTCGTCATCCTGTGCTTTGCCTCCCGCTGGATCGCGGGCGAGCCGAGACTGAACGAGGAACTATCCGACGCCCGCTGGCTGCGCCCGGCGGAGCTTGCCGGCCTCAAGACCACCGATGGCCTCGTGGAAATCGTCGCCTCCGCCTTCGAGCGCATGGAAACGGCGCCGGCCTGACGCGCCCGCCGCCTTGCGCGGAACCGGCACACAGCGCATATCTCGCCCGCCCGATGCTGAAGCGCATCCTGACCATAGTCGCCGTCGCCCTCCTCGTATCGGGGCAGAGCCCCCGTCGCGGCGCGACCGCCACGCCGCCCAACGCGGCTCCGCAGGCCCTTCAGGGGGGCCCCGCTCCCTTCGACAACGATCTGATGCGTCTCGCCGAAATCCTCGGCGCCCTGCACTATCTGCGCGCGCTCTGCGGCGCCAACGAAGGCGCGAAGTGGCGGGACCAGATGCAGGCGCTGCTCGAGGCCGAAGCCCAGACCGGGGACCGGCGGACCCGGATGGTGGGGAACTTCAATCGCGGCTTCCACAGCTTCCAGCAGACCTATCGGACCTGCACCCCCGCCGCGACCGTCGCGGTGCGTCGCTACCTCGACGAGGGCGCGCGGATTTCGCGTGAGATCACCGCGCGTTACACCAATTGATCCACAATTGCGCACCGCAATTAACCCTTCCGCAACTTCTGCCTAGGCCCGGCCCACCCGCGTGATAGCGTGCCCGGACTCAGCACAAACGGCGCGCTTTTACCCTCTTGAACACATGGACACCGTGACACCGACCGATCACAGCGGCGAGCCGGCCCCCGAGCGCGAGCAGAAGATGGCCGCTCTCGGCTACATCAGCGAGGCCTGGGCCGAAGCGCGGCACGACGGCATCGACGGCGATTGCATGGCGATGTCGTGCCTGTTCGCGGCCTTTGCCGAGCTTGTTTCGACCTACGGCGAAGACGCCGCGGCGAAATACGCCGACAGCCTGTCCAAGCGCATCCGCAACGGCGAGTTCAGCGTCGATATCGCGCGCCAGTGAACGCGGTCAGTTCCAGCGCGCCCGCATCAGGCCGAACAGGCGATTCAGCACCGCGTCGATATCCTTGGCGAAAAACGGCTTGTAGAGGAAGTCGCTCGCCCCTTCGGCGTGGGCGCGATCCTCGATCCGCATGTCGCGTGTGCCGGTGATCATCACCACCTTCACGTCGGGCTGCACCCGCTTCAACTCGCCGAGCGTGGCGAAACCGTCGAAGTCCGGCATATGGCAATCCAGGAAAACGATATCGAAGCGTTGCGCCCGCAGCCGCTCGACGGCGGCACGCCCCTCGCCGGCTTCCTCCGCATTGAGATTGAAGCGGCTTGCCTGGAGCACCTTGCGGACGATCGCCCGCATCGTCGACGAGTCGTCCACGATGAGTATCTTGTTCGGCACACGCGCACGGATGCATCGGCCGATGAGTTCAGTGACCTCGGCCGGTTCGATGGGCTTGGCGAGCGAGCCATCGACCTCGAGGCCGTCGGTCAGAACCTCGCGCGTCTTCATTTCCGCGGCCCCGATCAGGATCGCAAGCGGCCGGCCGGGCGCGGCGCGGATCGCGTCGAGCACAAGCTGGCGCTCGCTCTTGGGCATCCGCGAGTCGAAGAACACCACGTCGAAGGTGTTGCCCAAGAGCAACTGGCGCGCCGCGACGGCATCCGCCGTCTCGGCCTCGAAGACCTCGATCGGAACGGTCGAATGCACGGCGGCACGGCGCACCAGCGCGCGCTCGGCCGCAACCCCCGACACGATCAGGATTTTAAGCAGCGTCAGTTCGTGACTCATTGCTCCCGCGTGCAGCGCAACGCGCGCATGCCCCTGGGTGCCCCCCAATCCGAATTGTTCTGCGTTTGAATGCGCCGGCCCCCTGGCGACAAATCTAGTTAAGTATTAGTAATTCCGCGCCAATAGATGGCAATCGGGGATTGCGAGTAATTACCCTTCTCCCGTTCCGGTATCACCGTGCTATATCGTCGATAACCCCGCGTTTGGGTGGTCCGGCCCGAATTCGCGCCAAATCTCGCTCTTGAGCGACCCGGAGGCGCGCCTTAGGTTCGGAAACCGAGGCTCGACCGGAATCGAGCGACAGGAACGGTATGAAGGCTGCATTTCTCCCCGACCGCGGCGTGGTCAAGGTCGCAGGCGACGATTCGCGCGCCTTCCTCAATGGGCTGCTCACCACCGACGTCACCAAGGTCACGCCCGGCCACGCGCGGTTCGGTGCCCTGCTGACGCCGCAAGGCAAGATTATCGTCGATTGCATCGTCGCCGAGGCTCCGGCGAAGGACGGCGGCGGTTTCTTCCTCGATACGGCGCGGGCCCTGGCGCCCGCGCTGGTCGCAAAGCTCAACTTCTACAAGCTGCGCGCCAAGGTCGTCTGCGAAGACCTGTCGGCGACGCTTGGCGTGCTGGCGGCCTGGGACGGAAGCAACACAACCGACAACGGCCTTGCTTATCCCGATCCGCGCCTGCCCGAACTCGGCATCCGCATCATGCTGCCGCCCCATCGCGCCGCAGAGGCCGCCGCAAGCCTCGGCGCGGCGTTGGTCGATGCGTCCGCCTACGAAGCCCATCGCATCGCGCTCGGCATCCCGCGCGGCGGACTCGACTTCACCTATGGCGAAGCGTTTCCCCATGAAACCGACATGGATCAGCTTGCCGGCGTCGACTTCGACAAGGGCTGCTACGTCGGACAGGAGGTGGTGTCGCGCATGCAGCATCGCGGCACCGCGCGCTCGCGTATCGTGCCGATCGAGGCCAGCGACGGTTTCCTCCCCGATGCCGGGATGGCGGTGATGGCCGGCGACAAGACGGTCGGCACCGTCGGCTCGCACGCCGGTGCGAACGGCCTCGCGCTGTTGCGTCTCGACCGCGTGGCCGATGCGCATACCGCCGGCGTGCCGCTGACCGCGGGCGGCATCGCGCTCACGCCGCGCAAGCCGGGCTGGGCGCGGTTCGACTGGCCCGGAGAAGCCGGCTGATGTCTGCCACGCTGATCCATCCCGACGGCCTGCACCGCTGCCCGTGGCCCGGCCAGGATGACGCGCTCTACATCGCCTATCACGACGACGAATGGGGCGTGCCGGAATACGACGACCGCGCGCTTTACGAGAAGCTTGTGCTCGACGGCTTCCAGGCCGGGCTGTCGTGGATCACGATCCTGCGCAAGCGCGACAACTTCCGCCGCGCCTTCGACGGGTTCGCCCCCGAGACGATCGCGCGCTACGACGCCCGCAAGAAAGCCAGGCTGATGGCCGACGCCGGCATCGTGCGCAACCGGCTGAAGATCGACGGCGCGGTGTTGTCCGCGCGCGCCTGGATTGAAGTCATGGAAAAGGGCCCTGGGTTCTCGGCGTTGCTGTGGGATTTCCTCGACGGCAAGCCGAAGGTCAACGCCTTTCGCGATACCAAGCAGGTGCCAGCGGAAACCGCGCTGTCGCAGAAAATATCGAAGGAGCTTTCCGCGCGCGGCTTCAAGTTCGTCGGCCCCACCATCGTCTACGCCTTCATGCAGGCCGTCGGCATGGTCAACGACCACCTGGTGAAATGCTATCGGCACGAGACTTGTCAGCACGCCGCCAAGCGCCGATAACGGCGGCAGCGTCCATGCCGAAAAAGCCGACACGTCCGCCGGCCAAAGCCGGAAGCATCAACGACAATCGCGCTTGGCAGCGCATGCTGTCCGGTCGCCGACTCGACCTGCTCGATCCCTCGCCGCTCGACGTCGAAATCGCCGACATCGCGCATGGCCTCGCGCGCGTCGCACGCTGGAACGGCCAGACCGAGGGTGCGCATATCTTTTCCGTGGCGCAGCACACGCTGCTGGTGGAGGTGGTGGCGCGGGCGCGCTGGCCGAACCTCGACCGCGACGCGCGGCTTGAGATCCTGATGCACGACGCGCCCGAATACGTCATCGGCGACATGATCTCGCCGTTCAAGGCGGTGATGGGTGGTGCCTACAAGGCGGTCGAGGCGCGACTCCTCGCCGCGATCCATGTGCGCTTCGGCCTGCCGGTGAAACGCACAGCGGAACTCGAACGCATCGTCAAAACCGCCGATCGCGGCGCGGCGCACCTGGAGGCCACCCGCCTTGCCGGATTCGGCGAGGCCGAGGCTAGGCGCTTCTTCGGCCCGCCACCGACCCTGTCGCCCGCCATCGAGCGCGACTATCTCACGCCGTGGCCCGCCGCCACGGCGGAAAAGCGCTTTCTCGAACGCTTCCAGGCGTTGGCGCGCGGCTAAACCCGGCGGACGCTATCCGGCATCAAACCCACCACCCGGCCGGTCATGACGGCGGCACGTTTGCGCGCTATAGGGTGAGCAAGGAACGCCCATGATTCACGTCTGCTCTCTCGCCCGCCTGCACGACACCGTCGCTGAAACCGGCGCGAGCCACATGGTCACGCTGCTGCGCCTGGTGGACCGGGTCCAACGTCCGGCCAGCATCGCGCAATCCAACCACCTGATCCTCGGCATGGACGACATCGCCGGTCCGATGGACGGCCATATCCCGCCGGCCGAGGAGCATGTGCTCGACCTCATCGGCTTCGTCCAACGCTGGGACCGCCAAGCGCCGCTGGTCATCCATTGCTACGCCGGCATCAGCCGCTCGACCGCGGGCGCGTTCATCAGCGCCTGCGCGCTCAACCCCGGCCGCGACGAAATGGCCATCGCCCGCGCGATCCGCTCCTCCTCCACGACGGCGATGCCGAACGCCATGCTGGTCGGCCACGCCGACCGCATCCTCCGCCGCCAGGGCCGCATGGTCGCGGCGATCAAGGCGCTCGGTCCGCCCCGCCCCGCCGAGGAAGGCGAGCCCTTCCGGCTCGACTTGGAATGACCCATTTTGGAATGATCCATTGTTGTCCGGGGCGACCGGAATGACACAGGCTACAATGGCGGACGCGCATCTGACGCCGATCGAGGTCGGGCTCACCGCCGCCATCGTTGCCGTGGAAGCGGAAGAGCCGCGCATCCTGGTTGCGGCCGATCCGACGAGCGAAATCCGCGCCGGCCTGCCGTTCGGGCCGTTCGATCCGCTCGCGCATCGCACCTTCGAGATCGGGCTTCGCAGTTGGGTCGCGGCGCAAACCGCGATCAATGTCGGCTATGTCGAACAGCTCTACACCTTCGGCGACCGCGGCCGTCATGCGCACCCCGGCGACGTCGGCCCGCACATGATTTCGGTCGGCTACCTCGCCCTCACCCGCATGTCGGACAACGCGGCCACGCTGCGCACAACGGATGCGGATTTCGAGCCCTGGTATCGCTTTTTCCCGTGGGAGGATTGGCGCGGCGGCAAGCCGGATATCGTCGATCGGATCATCGTGCCGCTGCTGGAGCAATGGGCCAAAAGCGGCAGGAGCGAACCGCCGCGCCCGCTCGGCCGGCGCGAACGGCTGCGGCACTGCTTCGGCGTCGAAGGTTCGCCGTGGGACGAGGAAAAAGTGCTCGACCGCTACGAGCTGCTCTACGAGGCCGGACTGGTCGAGGAAGCCCGCCGCGATGGCCGCGAGGTTACCGTGCCCAGGACCAAAGTTCCCAGACTCGGCGAGCCGATGCGCTTCGACCATCGCCGCATCCTCGCCACCGCCATCGCTCGCTTGCGGGCCAAGCTGAAGTACCGGCCGGTGGTGTTCGAGCTGATGCCGGGCGAATTCACCCTCACCGAATTGCAACGGACCGTCGAGGCGATCTCCGGCCGGCATCTGCATAAGCAGAACTTCCGCCGCCTGGTGGAATCGGCGGCGTTGGTCGAGCCGACCGGCGAAACCTCGACGGCGACCGGCGGCCGGCCGGCGGCGCTGTTCCGCTTCCGCCGCAATGTGGTGCAGGAGCGCCCGTCGCCGGGGTTGCGCCTCGGCGGGCGGGGTTAAGCAGCCCGCCGCTTCACGCGGCTATCGCGTGGTGATATCGCACCAGATCGGACCGCTGCCCAGACGGTATCGGCCTTGCGCCTCCTCGGACACCGGATAGCAACCGTCCCCACCGCCGCCGAATTGCGTCCACGCCAGACAAATCTCGGACCCGCGCACGCGCAGCACCGCGTGGTCGCTCTCGCTCTGCGTCTCTGACGGGCGCCGGTACGACACATTGACCATGCCGCGACGGTTGATTTGTCCATGCCCCTGCGTGCCGTCGACGCATTGGATCCGGAACGCCTTGCCCGAAAGCAAACGGACCACATCGTTCGCGTTCACCTCGCGGCCGGCGGCCGCCGGAGGCGTCACCGCCAACATCATCGCCATGACCAAACCCGCGCCCGCAGCGCCGTGGAACACTGACATCATCACACCCGCGTTGGCGACTGCCGCTCTTGTCGGCATGCGCCCATCTATCATCCGCAGGCGACCGGACGCGCGCGAAATGCTTCGACGGTTAATGTGCGAGTGACGACAACCCATCGGCCTGACGGCAAACGCGGTTAACGACGCGCTCAGCGAAGGATGTCGATGGGCCGTAACGGCGAACGAAGAACCGCCGTCAGTCGGCCGAAATGGAGGCGCGCAAGCCGTGCAGCCGCGGCGTCGGATGATGCAACTCGGCTCGCGCGCTGCGCCGCGTGAAGTTGCAATAGGCAAAGCCCAGACCCGAGATCGAGCCGCGGAAGCTGACAGGGCTGGTGCGGTCCACGTTGAAGCACGGCTCGAACGGGATGCCGCGCAGCGAGGCGCAATAGCGGTCACCCTGGGCGCGCAACGTGCCGGCCGGCAACACCACGAACCGCCGGGGGCCGCTGCCGCCGATCTGGATATAGCCCGCGACCGAGCCGTCGGCGTTGATACGGCCGTTGCCGGTGGTGCCGTCGAAGCATTGGTATGTAAAGTGCTTGCCGGCGATGAAGCGGCGCGCCTCGTCCACCTTCAATTCGTCGGCCCGTGTCGAAACCGTCGCCGCGGCCATGATCGCAAGGCTGCCGCACGCCACGGCCCAATGTCGACGCTTCACCACCATCCCCCAACTCCACTTGGTCGCGGCCCCCGCCACAGCGCGAACGGACCGATCACCTAGGGTGCGGACAATCATGCCCGACGTTCGTAGCCAAATCCTGAACGTCTTTACCGGATATTGACCACGATCCGGCCTCGAACCCGACCTTCGAGGATCTCCCCCGCCTCCCGGATCACCTCCGAAAGGCCGATTTCACGGGTCATGGCGGCGAGTTTGCCGCGATCGAGCTCGGATTCCAAGCGCCGCCATGCCGCGCGGCGGAGCTCCTGTGAACATTGGACCGAGTCGATGCCCAAAAGCGACACCCCCCGCAAAATGAACGGCGCCACACTGGTGGGTAGATCCATACCCCCCGCCAAGCCGCACGCCGCGATCGCGCCGCCGTATCGCGTCATCGACAGCAGGTTGGCGAGCGTCGTCGAGCCCACCGAATCGATTCCGCCGGCCCATCGCTCCTTGCCGAGCGGCCGGGCCGGGCCGGTCAGTTCGTTGCGGTCGATGATCTCGCTCGCCCCGAGGCCCTTCAGGTAGTCGGCCTCCTGCGGCCGCCCGGTCGAGGCGATCACGGTGAATCCCAACCCGGCAAGCAGCGACACGGCGACCGAGCCGACGCCGCCGGCCGCGCCGGTGACGATCACCGGGCCGCGGTCCGGCCGCAGCCCGTGACGCTCCAGCGCCATCACCGCCAGCATGGCGGTGTAGCCCGCGGTGCCGATGGCCATCGCCTCGCGTCCGCTGAGGCCCGCGGGCAACGGCACCAGCCAATCGCCCTTCACGCGCGCGCGCTCGGCATAAGCGCCGAGGTGAGTTTCGCCGACGCCCCAGCCGTTGAGGATCACCTTGTCGCCGGCTTTCCACTCGGGATGCGAGGAGGCTTCGACCTCGCCGACGAAATCGACGCCGGGGATCATCGGGAAGCGTCGCACCACCGGCGACTTGCCGGTGATCGCGAGGCCATCCTTGTAATTGATGGTGGACCACTCGACGCGAACGGTAACGTCCCCGTCCATCAGGTTCGCGTCATCGAACGTGGTCAGGCTGACGGTCTGCCCCCCGTCCTGCTTCTCGATCACGATGGCTTTGAACGATGCCATGCCGTCTTCCTCCCCGCGCTTCTTACGCAGGCGTCGCTGCGGGCGCGGGCCGCGACACCGGGCGCTCGACAATCGGCAGGTTGATGATCGCCGACGCAACGCCGAAGAAGATCGTCGCCCACCAGATCACGTCGTACGAGCCGGTGCGCTCGAACAATACGCCACCGAGCCAGACGCCCAGGAACCCGCCGACCTGATGGCTGAAGAACGAGACGCCGAGCAGCATGGTCAGCCAGCGCGGACCGAACATGATCGACACCAGCGCGGAGGTCGGCGGAATGGTCGAGAGCCAAAGCAGGCCCATCGCGGCACCGAAGATCAAGGTCGTCACCGAACCCGGCGGCAGCGTGATGAACACCAGGATCGCCACCGAGCGGCTGAAATAAATCGCCGACAGCAGGAAGCGCTTGGGCATCAGATTGGCGATGTAACCGGAGGCCACCGAACCGATAATGTTGAACAGGCCGATGACCGCGAGCGTCCAGCCGCCGATCGAGGCCGGCAGGCCACGATCGACCAGATAGGCCGGCAGATGCACGGTGATGAAGAACAATTGGAAGCCGCAGGTGAAATAGCCGAGCGTGAGCAGCACATAGCTGCGGTGCCCGCATGCCTCCACCAGCGCCTGGATGACGCTTTGGCTGGGCGCCGATGTCCCAGGCTGGCTTGCCGCTTGTCGCGGCGACGACAGCACGAACGACAACGGCAGCATCACCAACAGAATCGCGCCGAAGGTGAGGAGCGCGTTCTGCCAACCGACGTTGTCGATCAACGCCACCGCGAGCGGCGAGAACAGGAACTGCCCGAACGAACCGGCCGCCGTTCCCGCGCCGAAGGCTACGGTGCGCCATTGCGGCGGCAACAGCTTGGCGAACGCGCCGATCACCAGCGTGAACGAGCAGCCGGCAAGACCGAAACCGATCAGCACCCCGGCCGACATGTAAAGCTCGAACGGACTCTGCGCGAACGCCATCCAGACAATGCCGATCACGTAGAGCAAGGTGCCCGCGGCCAGCACCAGAGGCGCGCCGAACCGATCGGCGAGCGCGCCGGAGAACGGCTGCCCCGCTCCCCACAGCAGCATCTCGATCGCCAATGCCAAGCCGAACTGGTCGCGGCCCCAACCGTGCGCGGCATCCATCGGCGCGAGGAAGAAACCGAAGGTCGAACGGGGGCCGAAGCTGATCAAGCCGATCAGACAGCCGCAGAGCAGAATGACAAGCGGCGCGCGCCAGAAGGATCGTTGTTCCGTTGAAGCCAGGGACATTGCAGAACCTATGCGGTTGCCACGGCGGGACGCTCCACCGGCCGTTCCACGATGGGCAAATTGATAACGGCCGAAGCGACGCCGAAGAACGCCGACAGCCACCACACCAGATCGTAGGAACCGGTGCTCTCGAACGCCAAGCCGCCGAGCCAGACGCCGAGGAAGCCGCCGACCTGATGGCTGAAGAAGGCGAATCCGAACAGCATGGTCAGCCAGCGCGTGCCGAACATCAACGCCACCAGGCCCGAGGTCGGGGGCACGGTGGAGAGCCACAGCAGTCCCGTGATTGCGCCGAACACCAATGTCGAGGGCACGCTCGCCGGCAGCGTGATGAACACGACGATGGACAGCGCGCGGGCGAAATAGATGCTGGACAGCAAATAACGCTTCGGCACCCGGCTCGACAGCCAGCCCGACGCGAGCGAGCCCACGATGTTGAACAGCCCGATCAGCGCGATGGTCCACGCGCCGATATCCGCGCCAAGGCCGCGGTCCACCAGGTACGACGGCAGGTGCACGGTGACGAACGCAAGCTGAAAGCCGCAGGTGAAGAAGCCCAGCACCAGCAACACGTAGCTGCGATGGCCGAACGCTTCGCTCAGCGCCTGGCGGCCGGACTGCGGCCTTGCCGCGGGCGATATCGCGGCATCCCGCGGCGTCGCCAGCAGGACCGACAACGGCAGCACCAGCAGCATCATGGCGGCGAAAACCAGGAGCGCCGTCTGCCACGAGAACGCTTCGATCAGCGCATGCGCCAGCGGCGAGAACAGGAACTGCCCGAACGAACCGGCCGCCGTTCCCGCGCCGAAGGCAAACGCACGCCAGCTTTCCGGCACGAGCTTGCCGAGCGCGCCGACCACCATCGGGAACGAACAGCCGGCAAGGCCGAAACCGATCAGCACGCCGGCGGAAATATCGAGCGTCAGCGTCGAGGGTGCATAAGCCATCCCGGCGAGGCCGATGCCATATAGGATCGCCCCGGCGCAGAGCACGCGGACCGGCCCGAAGCGGTCGGCGACGCCGCCCGCGAACGGCTGCACCGCGCCCCACAACAAGTTCTGCAGGGCGATGGCGAACGAGAACGCCTCGCGTCCCCACCCGTGCTCGAACGACAGCGGCGTCAGAAACTGCCCAAGCGCCGAGCGTGGCCCGAACGAGATCAGCGCAATGGCGCAGCCGACCGCGATAAGAACCATCGGCGTCCGCCACACGGTCTTCGTCGGCGCAGATGCTGCTGCAGTCGGCATGGAGCCCCCCGGAACGACGCGCGGCGAAGGAGTGGCACGGCAGCGGCATCATGTAGTCGGTCGGCGCGACCGGCCAAAGCGAAACTTCGTGATGGACTCGATTTGTCCGGTGCATGGCTGCGCCGCCGCAGGGGACTGGCGCTCGCCGGCTCGAAGTGCTATGTGATTTTGCTCGAAGTGAGGATAATAAGCCTGGAACCGGCCCGTGTGTCGGTTATTTTCGACCCCCTATATGCTCATTCGGAGCATATAGCGCGACTGGCGAACCAACCAGGCCGTTGGACTGAAGGAGACTACAATGCCGGTGGTGGACACAGTTGGGCCGCTCGACGAGCGGCGCCCGGCGCCCCTGCCCGCGTCATCCAGTGACGCCGCCCTACGCAAATACGGCGCGCTGCCCAAGCCGGCGCTGGAGTGGAACGCCGAGGTCGAGCGCGAAACGGCGCATCTTTATGAGCGCGTCAAGAATGTCGTGCCCTCGGTCGAGTGGCCGTTCTTCGCGCCTTACGTCCGGGCGATCAACGCCATCAAGAAGCAGCGCAATGCCGTCATCCTGGCGCACAACTACCAGACGCCGGAGATCTACAATTGCGTCGCCGATTTCGTCGGCGACAGCCTCCAGCTTGCGCGCGAAGCCACCAAGGTGAAGGCCGATGTGATCGTCCAATGCGGCGTTCACTTCATGGCCGAGACGGCCAAGATCCTCAATCCCGACAAGACGGTGCTGATCCCCGACCTCAAGGCGGGCTGCTCGCTCGCCTCCGCCATCACCGGCGAGGACGTGCGCATGCTCCGCGAGCGGTTTCCGGGCGTGCCGGTCGTCACCTACGTCAACACCTCCGCCGAGGTGAAGGCGGAAAGCGACATCACCTGCACCTCGTCGAACGCCTTGCAGGTGGTCGAGAGCCTGGGCACCGACACCGTGATCTTCGTGCCCGACCAGTACCTGGCGAAATACGTCGCCTCGCAAAGCAAGGTGAAGATCATTGCCTGGAAGGGCTCGTGCGAGGTGCATGAACGTTTCACCGGCGACGAGTTGGAGATGATCCGCGCCAACGATCCCTCGGTGCAGATCGTCGCACACCCGGAATGCCCGCCGGACGTGATCGCGGCCTCCGACTTCACCGGCTCGACGGCGCACATGATCGACTGGGTGCGCAAGAACCGGCCCAAGCGTGTCGTCCTCGTCACCGAATGCTCGATGGCCGACAACGTGCAAGCCGAATTGCCGGACGTGGAGTTCACCCGGCCGTGCAACCTTTGCCCGCACATGAAGCGCATCACGCTGCCGAAAATCCTCGACAGCCTGCTTGAGATGAAAGAGGAAATCGTCGTCGAGCCCGCCATCGCCGAGAAGGCCCGCCGCGCCGTCGAGCGCATGATCTACCTGAAGAGCTGAGCCGATGCCGACGCAAACGACCGAGAGCCTGATCGAATCCCTGCTCTATCCCAGCGGTTTCCTCTCGCCCCTCGCGATCGACGATGCCGTGACGCAGGCGCTCGCCGAAGACCTCGGCCGCGCCGGCGATGTCACCTCGATCGCCACGATCCCGGTCGGGACGCCGTGCCGCACCGTGCTCGGCGCGCGCAAGGCCGGCACCATCGCCGGCCTGCCGCTGGTCGCCGCCTGCTTTCGCAAGCTTTCGCCCAGCATCGAGATCGCACCGCTCATCCGCGACGGCGCGGCCGTTCAAGCCAAGACCGCGCTGATGCACATCAACGGCGACGCCCGCGCCGTTCTCTCGGCCGAGCGCGTGGCGCTGAATTTCCTCCAGCATCTCTCGGGCATCGCCACCGCGACCGCCGCCTATGTGAGCAAGGCCGGCAAGACCCGCATCTGCTGCACGCGCAAGACCACGCCGGGACTGCGGGCGCTGGAGAAATACGCCATCCGCTGCGGCGGCGGCTTCAACCACCGCTTCGGGCTCGATGACGCCATCCTCATCAAGGACAACCACATCGCGGTAGCGGGCGGCATCCGCGCCGTGCTGGAGCGCGCCCGCGCCGCCGCCGGCCATCTGGTGAAGATCGAGATCGAGGTCGACTCGCTTGCGCAGTTGCAGGAGGTTCTGGACTGCGGCTTGGCCGACGTGGTGCTGATCGACAACTTCGACACGGCGACGATGAAGAAGGCCGTGGCGATGGTGGACCGCCGGCTGGTGATCGAGGCCTCGGGCGGCATCACGCTCGACAACATCGCCGAGATCGCCGCGACCGGCGTGGACTATGCCTCGTCGGGCTCCCTCACCCATTCCGCCCCGGCCCTGGATGTCGGCCTCGACATCGAGATGTGACGGCCGGATCGTCATGCCCGCGCCTGTCGCGGGCATCTCCGCCTTGCGTCCGCTGCAAACATAAACGTGGATTGCCGGGTCAAGCCCGGCAATGACGTGGAGAGCCAATCAGCCTTTGTTCGGCGGCACGAAGGTGTGGTTGGGCACCTCGACGGTGTCGCCCCAGGCGCGCGGCCGATAGAAGCTGTGCACGCCGATCTTGTAGAGTTTCCGCATCTCGCGCACCCAGGCCGGGTGAACCCAATAGGCGTGGTAATGCGTCGAGTGGCCGATCTCCGGCAGCCACAGCTTGCCGTCGAGCATGTCGCGCGCGATCTCTTTCGCCTGCTTCCACATATCCGGCTCGGTGACGACATCGGGAATGCCGTCGCAGGCGAACGTAAACTGGCAGGCAAGCTTGCGGTTGGCGTTCTGATAGACCGTTCCGCAGACGTTGTTCGGATAGAAGCCTGAGAACACGCGGTTCATCACCACCTGGGCCACGGCGATCTGGCCGCGCTTGGGCTCGCCGCGCGACTCGAAATACACCGCTTCGGCCAGGCACTTCTCCGACTTGGCGCGGTGCTTGGCGTCGAGGCCGAGCTTCTCGGCCGGAGTTTTCGGCCGCTGCTTCGGACCCGTGACCTCGCCTTTCGCGGCCACGCTCTGGCCGGTGTCATTCGATTTCGCGTCGGGCGCGACCGGCGCAGCCGACGGGGTGATGAAATTGAAGTCGGGCGAATCCGGCGACACCAGCGCCGAACGCTTGATGTCGGGATCGCGCGCCTGTGGCGTCGCCAGCAACGGCTCAGCATCGGCGGGCCAGGATTGGATCGGCCCGACCGCCTCGCCCTCCGGGCTATCGCCGAAATAGTAACGCCCAAGCCGCACCGCCGTGCTGCCGTTGTCAATCGTGTCGGCCAATGGCGTAGCCGCCACGTCCGACGATTCCGGCGACGGCAGCGCGGCCAGCACATAGGGGGCGGCTTGCGAGCGCCGCTCAAGCTCGGGCGCCGCGTCCGGCGTCAGCTCGCGTTGCGGATCGCCAGTCGGCTCGGGAATCGTATCGCGCTGAAGCGGCTCCGGCGTGCCGGCCGCATCGGGTTCAGGCAACACCGACACCCGCGCGGGGTTGGCGACATCGGCGGGCGCCCCGTTGGCCGCCTCTGGCGGCGATGCCGGGAGAACGGCATTGGGCTTCGGAGCGGCCGGCCTGGTAAAGGTCACGGTCTTTACCCGGCCCGGCGTCAGGTCGCGGCTTCCCGCCGCGGGCAACGGCTCGGGGCGATGCGGCCGCACCAAGAGGTCGCCTTTGAGCGCCCTGTTGACCGTCGGGAAATCGAGCCGCGGACGGTACAGCGTGGAGCCGAGCATATTGGGCGAAAGCGAACGCGGCACGCCGGTCAGGTCGGAGCCGAGCGCGCCGGTGATTTCAGGATCGGCCGCACCCGCGCTGGCGAGCCGCACCGCCGGCGGAGTCGGGATCAGCGTGCCGACCGGCTGCGGAAGGCTGAAGGTCGCGGCGTGAATCGTGCCGAACGGCGAGGCCAGCATATGCGCTCGCGCGCGCTGCGACACCTCCGGCTGGCGCGCCATGAGCGCGGCCAGATCCTGATAGCCCGTCGAACGCGGCATCAGGCTTAAGACCAGGACGCTCAGGCCGAAGGGGCCATAGTGGCGGACTCCCTTCGGCCTTTTACGCGAGACAACCATGCAACACGCTCACGCAACTGACGCAACGATACGCAACGCCACGCGGCAGAACTGGAGCATCGCCCCCTTGGCGCCATGATGGCTCCAATGCGACACGTTTCTTTATTGTCGGATTAACCTTGCGAAGCCGTTAACCGGCGCGAATTTTGCGCAAAGACGATCTCGTCACGCGCGTCAAATCGCACGAGCGCGCACGCGCAATGGCCGGGACCGATTGCCAAGCGCAAGCACCAAGCCGCGCGGGACACGCGCGGCTTGGTAAACGCTTCGTCAACGACTGTGCGGATCAACCCAGGAACGGAAAGCGCGAGGCGACGAAGTTGCCCGCGAGGAACAACACGAGCCCGACCGCGCATCCCGCGAGAAGCGAACGGTCGGAAATCACCTCCGGCACCGGCCGCGCCAACAACACGCGCAGCGCCAACAGCGAGAGTCCGGTCAGGATAACGAACAGCAGCAGCGGATGGACAAACAACTCGTCGCCGAACGGCCGCCTATCGGACAACAACCCGAAGCCGAAACCGACGAGGCCCATCGCGCCATACCACGACACCGAGGCGACCGGCCGATGTCCGCCCGGCCGGTCAACCATGCTCGGCGGCATGAGACGTTCGCTCACGGCGCGCGCTCACATCTTCACGCCTTTTTCGGTGAAGTATTTGACCGCGCCCGGATGCCACGGGATCGGCGAGTTCTTCGTGACCTGGTTGGCGAGGTCGATGCTCTTGGCTTCGCCGTGCACCGCAACAAGCTCGGCCTTGTGCTCGATGAAGGTCTTGACGATGTCGTAAGCGACCTTGTCCGGCATCGAGGCGTTGGCCACCAGGATATTCTGGACCACCGAGATCTTGTTGTCCTTGTCCTGGCCCGGATAGGTCTTGGCCGGAATGATGCCCTCGCTGTAGATGCCGCCATACTTGGCGTTCATCTTGGCGACGACCTCCGAGTGATCGACCAGTTTGATCTTCACACCGGGTGTGGCGGCGAGATCGGTCACTGCCGCGGTCGGCAGACCGCCGACCCAGAAGTAGGCGTCGATCTTGCCATCCTTGATCGCGTTGGTGGATTCGGCGACGCTAAGCCGCTCGCGCTTCATGTCCTTGTCCTTGTCGAGGCCCGCGGCCTCGATCACACGGAACGCCATCACCTCGGTCGCGCTGCCGGGCGAGCCGGTGGACACGCGCTTGCCCTTGAGGTCGGACATCTTCTCGATGCCCTTGCCCTCGATCGTGACGACATGCATCCGGTTCGGATAGAGCACCATCAGGGTGCGCACATCGACCGGGTGGCCCTTGAATTTATTGTTGCCCTTGAGCGCATCGAGCGCGGCATCGACCATCACGAGGCCGAGCTCGCTCTGCTTGGAGTCGATCAGCTTGAGGTTATCGACCGAGCCGCCGGTGACGCGCGCGGTTGCCGCCGCGCCCGGCACGTATTTGGTCAGCACGTTGGCCATGCCTCCGCCAAGCGGATAATAGACGCCGCCGGTGCCGCCGGTCGCAATCGCGATGTTGAGCGGCTGCTGCGCCGTTGCCGCCGCGGCAAACAGTGCCGCGCCCGCCACCAGCGCGCCGAAGACCAAGCCCTTGCGTATCATCGTCTTTGCCCTCCCTTGAAGTTCTTTCCGACTATCCGCTCGCTGCCGGCGCTTCTGGCGGCGCCGCTCTCATCCGTTGTTTTACCAGCACGGCGATGCCGATCGCCAAGCCAAATGTGGCGGTATATTTAATGTCATGGCCGATGATGGCCTCCATCAAGGCCTCGATCAAGCTCGGGAACACCAGCAAAAGGCCTGCGAGCATCAGCATCAGCCGCTCGCCGAGTGTCGTCTTGCGCAGCGCCCAGCCTTGCGCCGCGGCGGCGAGCGCGCCGAGCCCCAGCGCGGTCTTGACGGTGATCTCGACGACATCGACCCACGAACCACCCTTGGGGATGTGCAGCAGCAAGCCGAGCCCCTGCGGGTCGAGCACGAACACGAACGGCACCAGGAACGCCGGCAGCGTGTACTTCCACGCCTGGAGAGTGGTCTTGTAGGGATCGCCGCCGGTGATGGCGGCCGCGGCGAACGGCGAAAGCGCCGTCGGCGGCGACACCTCCGACAGCACCGCATAGTAGAAGATGAACATGTGCGCGGCGATATCGGGAACGCCGAGCTTGATCATCGCGGGCGCGGCAATCACCGCGCAGATGATGTAGGACGCGGTGACAGGCACGGCGAGGCCGATGATCCACACGATCAGCGCCGTGTAGATCGCGGTCAGCAACAGGCTGCCGCCGGCGTAGTCGATCACGATCGACGAAAATTTCAGACCCAGGCCTGTCAGCGTCACGACGCCGACGATGATGCCCGCGGTGGCGCAGGTCGTCGCCGCGGTCAGCACGCCGGTCGATCCGTCAGAAAGCGTCTTGACCAGGCGCTTGGGGGTGAGCGCCGTCTCGGGCGTGAGGAAGCTCAAGCCGAACGTCAGAACGGTGGACCAGAACACCGAAAGCGTCGGCGAATAGCCCCACAGCATGAAGATGATGATCGAAATCAGCGACAGGAAGTGGAAGCCGTAGCGCCGCGTAAGCTGCCACAGCGACAGCGATTGGCCGGTATCCACCATCTGCGCGCTGAACCGCTTGGCGTCGAGTTCCACCATGAACAACAGCGCGAGGTAGTAGAGCAGCGTCGGGATGGTCGCCATCCAGATCACGTCGAGGTAACTGATCTTGAGGAACTCGGCGATCAGGAAGGCGGCCGCGCCCAGCACCGGTGGCGAGATGATGGCGCCGAGCCCGCCGGCCGCGAGCAATCCGCCGGCGGCGTTCTTCTCGAATCCGGCGCGCTCCATCATCGGATAGGCGACCGCGCCGATGGTTACCGTGGTGGCGACGCCCGAGCCGGACGGCCCGCCGAGCAGGAACGACGACAGCACCACCGTGCGGCCGGCGCTGTTGGCCTTGTTGCCCATCAGCGCCATCGAGAAATCGATAAAGAACTTGCCCGCGCCGGAGTGCTGCAGGAACGCGCCGTAGATCGTGAACAGGATGATCAGCGAGGACGACACATCCACCGGCACGCCGAAGATACCTTCCAGCGTGATGAAAAGCTGGCCGACGATCTGGCCGACATCGAACCCGCGATGGGTCCACGGCTGCGGCAGGTGCGGACCGAAATAGGCATAGGCGAGAAAGCCGATGGAGATCGCCGGCACGATCCAGCCGGTGGTGCGGCGCGTCGCTTCCAACAACAGCACGATGAAGACGATGCCGAGCGTGGTGTCGAGCATCGTCGGCATGGTCGCGCGGTCGGTGAAGTCGTCGCCACCCTCAATGGCGTAGATCAGGATCGCCGCGCCGACGATGCCGAACAGCACATCCCACCAGTGGATGCGGTTGCGAAACCGCGCCGCCATCGGAAACAACAGGAAGCTCAGCACCAGGACGAAGGCGACGTGCGCATAGCGCAGCGGCTGCGTCGCGATGATCGGCGCGTCCTTGAACGGCCATGCGCCGGCGATCGCCGCATAAAGGTGGAACAGCGACATCAACACCGCGACGGTGGTCGCGACCGTGCCGGCAAAGCCCGATAAGCGGTTGATCGCGCCTTCGTCGGCCTCGATGAACTCCTCGGCCTTCTTCAGCGCGTCTTCGGAAACGCCAAGCGGCCTGGTATCCGCGCCGGCCGCCGCAGCCGATTGCTGCTCCCCTGTCATCATCCCCCCGCGCCGCCCTGTTCCGGGCGTTCCGCATCGTCCCCGCCGCCACCGTAGCATAGGAACGCGGGAGCGGAAGAACCTTCGCGTCACGCGGAACACGCCGGACTCCGAGGCGCGGGTTCCACGCGCGCGTTGCGGGCGGGGCGCGGAGGCATTCGACAGCAGCGGCACAATGTCGCCACGGCCCGCGCGAAGGGGCGGCTCCGAGCGCCGCCGCTCCGGCGTCTTCGATGATTGGCCGAACGCCTACGCCTGACTGGCGAGAGGCTTGCCCAGCGTCGCCTGCGCCGCCGCAAGACGCGCGATCGGCACACGGAACGGCGAGCAGGACACGTAATCGAGCCCGACATCGTGACAGAACGCCACCGATGCCGGATCGCCGCCGTGCTCGCCGCAGATGCCGACCTTCAGCTTGCCGCGCACCTTGCGGCCACGCTCGACGCCGATTCGCACCAGCGCGCCGACACCCTCCTGGTCGATGGAGACGAACGGATCGCCCGGCAGGATGCCGCGCGCGGTGTAGATGCCGAGGAAGCTTGCGGCGTCGTCGCGGCTGATGCCGAACGTCGTCTGCGTCAGGTCGTTGGTGCCGAACGAGAAGAACTCCGCGCTCTGCGCGATTTCACCCGCGAGCAGCGCCGCGCGCGGCAGCTCGATCATGGTGCCGACCTGATAGTCGAGCTTCACGCCCGTCTCGCGTTGCACCGCCTGCGCCATCGCGTCGATGGACTCCTTGACGATGTCGAGCTCGGCCTTGGTCGCGATCAGCGGCACCATCACCTCGGGTTTCACCGGCTTGCCGGTGCGCTTGCCGGCCTCGACCGCGGCCTCGAAGATGGCGCGCGCCTGCATCTCCGCGATTTCGGGATAGGCGATGGCGATGCGGCAGCCGCGGAAGCCCAGCATCGGGTTGAACTCGGCCAACTCCCTGGCCCGCTGCTCGAGCTTCTTCGGATCGGCCCCCATCGCGGCGGCCACCTCGGCGATGTCCTCCGCGCCGTGCGGCAAAAACTCATGCAGCGGCGGATCGAGCAGCCGGATCGTGACCGGGAGCCCCTTCATGATCTCGAACAATTCGACGAAGTCGCCGCGCTGCATCGGCAAAAGCTTGGCGACGGCGGCGCGGCGCGTGCGCTCGTCGTCGGCGAGGATCATCTCGCGCACCGCCTGGATGCGCGCCTCGTCGAAGAACATGTGCTCCGTGCGGCAGAGCCCGATGCCCTGCGCGCCGAAGCGCACCGCGAGCCGCGCGTCGGTCGGCGTATCGGCATTGGCGCGCACGCCAAGCTTTCGTACCTTGTCGGCCCAGCCCATCAGCGTGCCGAATTCGCCGGACAATTCCGGCTCGATCATCGGCACCTTGCCGGCCAGCACCTGCCCGGTCGAACCGTCGATGGTGAGCAGATCGCCACGCTTGAGCACGGTGTTGCCGACCTGCAGCGTCTGCGCGTTGTAATCGACGCGCAGCGAGCCCGCGCCGGAAACGCAGGGCTTGCCCATGCCGCGCGCCACCACGGCGGCGTGCGAGGTCATGCCGCCGCGCGTGGTCAGGATACCCTCGGCCGCGTGCATGCCGTGTATGTCCTCGGGCGAGGTTTCCACCCGCACCAGGATGACCTTGCGCCCTTCCGCCTTGAGTTGCGCCGCCTCGTCGGAGCTGAACACGATTTCACCTGACGCCGCGCCGGGCGAAGCCGGCAGGCCGGTCGCGATCACGTTGCGCTCGGCCTTGGGGTCGATGGTCGGATGCAGAAGCTGATCAAGCGAGGCCGGCTCGATCCGCAGCACCGCCTCCTCGCGCGTGATCAGCTTCTCGTTGGCAAGCTCCACCGCGATGCGCAGCGCCGCCCGCGCCGTGCGCTTGCCGTTGCGCGTCTGCAGCATCCACAGCTTGCCCTGCTCGACCGTGAACTCCATGTCCTGCATGTCACGGTAGTGCTTCTCGAGCGTGCCGTAGATGCGCGTCAGCTCCTTGAACGCCGCCGGCATCGCCTTCTCCATCGAAGGCTTGTCGGAGCCGCTTTCCTTGCGCGCCGCCTCGGTGATCTCCTGCGGCGTGCGGATGCCGGCAACAACGTCCTCGCCCTGGGCGTTGATGAGGAATTCGCCGTAAAGCCGCTTCTCGCCGGTCGAGGGATTGCGGGTAAAGGCCACGCCCGTCGCCGACGTATCGCCCATGTTGCCGAACACCATCGCCTGCACGTTCACGGCGGTGCCCCAGCTTTCGGGGATGCCGTGCAAGCGGCGATAGGTGATGGCGCGCTGGTTCATCCACGAGCCGAACACCGCGCCGATGGCGCCCCACAATTGCGCGTGCGGGTCCTGGGGAAACGGCTTGCCGTTCTCCTCCTCCACGCGCTCCTTGTAGCGCGCAACCACCTCGGTCCAGTCGTCGGCGGTCAGTTCGGTGTCGAGCGTCATGCCGCCGCGCGACTTGTGATCTTCGAGAATGTCCTCGAAGTTGTGGTGCTCGATGCCGAGCACGACGTTCGAGTACATCTGGATGAAGCGGCGATAGGAATCGTAGGCGAAGCGCCGGTCGCCGGATTGCTTGGCGAGCGCCTCCACCGTCTCGTCGTTGAGGCCGAGATTGAGCACCGTGTCCATCATGCCGGGCATCGAGGCGCGCGCGCCCGAGCGCACCGACACCAGGAGCGGATTGCCGGCGTCGCCGAACTTGCGGCCGGTGATGCGCGCGATATGCGCAAGCCCGGCATCGACCTGCTTCTGCAGGTCTTTGGGATAGCTCTTGCCGTTGGCGTAGTAGTGCGTGCAGACGGCGGTGGTGATGGTGAAGCCGGGCGGCACCGGCAGGCCCAAATTCGCCATTTCGGCGAGGCCCGCGCCCTTGCCGCCGAGGAGATTGCGCATGTCGGCGCGGCCCTCGGCCTTGCCCCCACCGAAGGCATAGACCCACTGGCCCGGCTTGCCCCCTGGGTTGGCGCCTGGCCTATGGCTCGCTTTGCGGCTCGCAGCGGCAGACTTCGTAGCGGAAGGCTTGGCAGCAGAAGGCTTGGCAGCGGCAGGCTTGGCAGCGGCAGCGGATTTGGCCGCTCGCCGGACAACCTTGCGCGGTGCCTCGCGGGAGGCTGGTTTCGCCTTCGCTTTCTTCTTGCTCGCTTTCTTGGGGGAGGAACGGCGTGCCATCAAGAGCCTCGCTGTCTCAATAAGGGTGACTTGTGATCCTTCCCCGACGCTTCCTCAATCGGCTTTCTTATGATGTCCGCTCTTTTTCACGCCCCGACGGACCTGTCGCAGGGTCGCTCCGCTACACCGCGACATCGCCGCGATAGCCGGGCGCCCGGTATTTCACTGAAGATTCTCGGAATATCCTGCCATTCCATTCAGCCCCAACGATCCCGGATCGCCTGCCGTCGCGGCGGATGATCGCCGCAGAACGCGACGGGCGCAATGCCCTGCCGCACGGCCTACCCCTTCCGAGCCGCGAATGATCAGCCCTCGATTTTGGAGAAGTCCGCCACCGAGCGCGTGGCTTCGCGGATCTCGTTGAGGAGACGCAGGCGGTTGGCACGCAACTTGGCATCGTCAACGTTGACCGTCACCTTGTCGAAGAACGCATCCACATGCGGACGAAGCTTGGACATCGCGCTCATGGCGGCGGCGAAGTCCTCCCGCGCCACGGCGGCGGATGCCTCCTCTTTGGCAACGCCGATGGCGCGCGCCAGTTCCTTTTCTTCGGCTTGGCTGTAGATGCCGGCATCCGGCGCGCCGGTGTAGGACGTGCCGTCCTTCTTCTCCTCGATGCGCAGGATGTTCGCCGCGCGCTTGGTGCCGGCGAGGAGGTTCTTACCGTCGTCGGTGTCGAGGAATTTGCCGAGCGCCTCGATGCGGCGAACGATCAGCACCAGATCGTCCTGGCCTTCGAGCGCGAACACGGCATCGACCAGATCGTGCCGCGCGCCCTGCTCGCGAAGCTGGACCTTGAGGCGGTCTCTTATAAAAGATTGAAGGTCAGAGGCTTCATAGGCCCTTACAATCCGATCAAGTGTCTGACGTACAGTCTCGTTGGGTTGCCACTCCTGCCGCGTCCATCGCTTGATTCCTTCACGCACGCCGATTCTATCTTGATCATAATATTTGGAAATAGCGGCACCAAATATCTCAGATAGTTTCAGCCGACGGCGGCTACTTAAAACAATTCTGATAATTCCCAACGCCGCCCTTCGCAGCGCATAGGGGTCCTTCGAGCCCGTGGGCTTCTCATCAATGATCCAAAACCCCACAAGCGTGTCGATCTTGTCCGCCAGCGCCACCGCGACCGACACCGGATCGGCGGGAACGAGATCGTCCGGTCCCTTCGGCTTGTAGTGGTCCTCGCAGGCGTGCGCGACGGCTTCATCCTCGCCCTGCGCCTCGGCGTAGTAGCGTCCCATCAAGCCTTGCAGTTCAGGGAATTCGCCGACCGCTTCCGTCAGCAGGTCCGCCTTGCAAAGCTGCGCCGCACGCTCGGCCTTCGCCGTATCGGTATCGAGTCTGAGCGCAAGATATCCCGCAAGCGCCACAATCCGCTCGATGCGCTCGGCCTGCGTGCCGAGCTTCTCGTGGAATACGATCTGCTTGAACTTCGGCAGCCGGTCTTCCAGGGACGTCTTCAGGTCCGTTTCGTAAAAGAACTTGGCGTCGGAGAGGCGCGCGCGGATGACGCGCTCGTTGCCGGCGACGATGGCCTTGCCGCCGTCGCTCGCCTCGATGTTCGCGACGAGAATGAACTTGTTGGCGAGCTTGCCCGTGTTCGGGTCGCGCACCACGAAGCATTTCTGGTTGTTGCGGATGGTGGCGCGGATCAACTCCTCGGGGATGGCGAGGAAGGCCGCGTCGAACGAGCCCATCAGCGGCACCGGCCATTCGACCAGACCCGCGACCTCGGCCAAGAGCCCCTCGTCCTCGACCAACTCCAGCCCTTGCGCGAACGCCAGCGTCTTGGCGTCGGCCAGGATCATCTGCGCGCGGCGCGCGGGATCGACCACGACCTTGGCCTTCTCGAGCTTGGCCACATAATCGTCGAACCGGCGCACCTTGATCGCTTGCGGCGCCATGAAGCGATGGCCATAGGTGGTGTCGCCCGCGGCGATGCCGCCGACCTCGAACCGCACCACGTCCGGGTCTTCCGTCTCCGGGCCGAACATCGCGACAATGGAATGCAGCGGCCGCACCCAGTTCAGCGCGCCGGGCCTGGCCGACGCCTCGCCCCAGCGCATCGACTTCGGCCAGGGAAACGCCTTCGCCACCTCGGGCACGATCTCGGCGATCACCTCGATGGCCGGGCGGCCGGCGCGCTCGATCACCGCGACGTAGAAGTCGCCCTTCTTCGGATCGCGCTCGATCTTGGCTTGATCGACCGACGCAAGACCGGTTGCCTTGAGAAAGCCGGCGATGGCCTTCTCGTTGGCATCGACGCGCGGGCCCTTGCGCTCTTCCTTCACATCGGGCTGACGCGCCGGAAGGCCGACAATCGACAACGCGAGCCGACGCGGCGTCGCGAACGCCGTCGCGCCCTCGTAGACGAGGCCCGCGTTCACCAGCTTGTCGGCGACGAGCTTCTTCAAATCCTCCGCCGCCTTCGCCTGCATACGCGCGGGAATTTCCTCGGAGAAAAACTCAAGCAGGAGATCAGGCATGGCGGCTGTCTCCGGGCGGTGCCGACTCCCCTCCCCCCGCGAGCAAAGCGAGTGGTGGGGAGGGGTCGGAGGTGGGGGGCGACAGCACGGATACCGCGTCCGAGATCGTCTTCATGACGCCGTCGATATTCTGCATCACGTCGTTGTTCCAGAAGCGCAGAACCCGATAGCCCCTGCCCTTCATATATTCGTCGCGCCGGGCGTCGCGCGCCGCGTGCTGCGCCAAACCATGCTGCCCGCCGTCGAGTTCGATCACCAGCCGGAGCGAATGGCACGCAAAGTCGGCGAAGTAAGGTCCGATCGTGGCTTGGCGGCGAAAGTGCGAACGATGCGCCGGCAACTCACGGAGCCGTCGCCACAGCCGCTTCTCCGCTTCAGTGACATCGCGGCGAAGCTTGCGCGCGCGGGGCACACGCCGATCGATGAAGCGCTTATCGCCCCCCACCCCCGACCCCTCCCCACCGCTCCGCGGAGGGAGGGGGGAAGCGGCATCCTGCCTTGCCGCACTCACGCAACGCCTCCCCCGGCGGTCGCGAGCCAAGCCGCGCCGCAAGCCTTCGCCAATTCGCGCACGCGCAAGATGTAGCTCTGCCGCTCGGTCACCGAGATCACGCCGCGCGCATCGAGCAGGTTAAAGACATGGCTTGCCTTGATGCACTGGTCGTAGGCCGGCAGCGCCATGAGGTGGCGCTCCTTCTTCTCGTTCGCCCATCCGGCATCGAGGTACTTCTTGCAAGCGGCCTCGGCCATCTTGAACTGCTCGAACAGCATCGCCGTATCGGAATGCTCGAAGTTGTGCCGCGAGTATTCCTGCTCGGCCTGCAGGAACACGTCGCCGTAGGTCACTTTCTCCGCACCCTCGCGGCCGTTGAAGTTGAGGTTGTAGACGTTGTCGATGCCCTGCACGTACATCGCCAGCCGCTCAAGGCCGTAAGTCAGTTCGCCCGCCACCGGCGCGCACTCGAAGCCCGCGACCTGCTGGAAGTAGGTGAATTGCGACACCTCCATGCCGTCGCACCAGCACTCCCAGCCGAGCCCCCACGCGCCGAGCGTCGGGCTTTCCCAATCGTCCTCGACGAAGCGGATGTCATGGAGCGCGGCGTCGATGCCGATCGCGCCGAGCGAAGTCAGGTAAAGGTCCTGGATGTCGAGCGGCGACGGCTTCAGGATCACCTGGAACTGGTAATAGTGCTGCAGCCGGTTCGGGTTCTCGCCGTAGCGGCCGTCCTTGGGCCGGCGCGAGGGCTGCACATAGGCCGCGTTCCAGCGGTTGGGGCCGAGCGCGTGCAGCGTCGTCGCCGGATGGAAGGTGCCGGCGCCGACCTCCATGTCGTAGGGCTGTAGGATGACGCAGCCGCGGTCCGCCCAGAACCGCTGCAACGCCAGAATCAAGCCCTGGAACGAACGCTCCGGGCGCATATGAGGGGGTAAATCGTCGGCCATGAGGAATCCAAGCGCGAGCGCGCCCGGTGAGACGTACCGGCGCGCCCGCGAGGGGTCAAGGCAAGCGTCGGCCCCTCCCCAACCCAGTCGGTGGGCACGCCGAGGATTGCGATGGCGCGGCCGATCCGTCGGTTAGCGATAAGGCCGATATTCGCCGGTCACCGGGTCGCGCCGCAGCGTCGGCAAGCCCGCCCGCTCGGGATCGACCGCCCGGACCGGCCTCATGCCGTCCAGTTCGGCGTTGACCCGCTGCCATTCCCTGTTGAACAGCTTGACGAGCACCGCGGCGCCAACCGCGCCGAGCGCCCAAACAACGATGGATGGCAGTGCGGACATCACGACCTCCTACAGTCCGTAACGCGCCCACAGGGCGCGCGCCTCGAGAGTCGACAGCGCATCCTCGGCCAAGCTCAGGCCCCCGCGCGGCGATTCGAGATCGCCGCGGCTCACGCCCGGCAGCCGCCGGCCGAAAAATCCCCGGTCGGCGATCAGCGGCGTCTGCACCTTGTCGCCGAAACGCTGGCGCAAGGTGCCGCGCAGATCGCCCACGGCATCGACAAGACCGAGTTCGACGCCCCGCCGACCCGTCCAATATTCCCCGGAGAACAAGGCCGTTTCGCGGCTGTCGAGCCTGTCGCCGCGCCGTGCCCGCACGAGCGCGATAAAGCTTTCGTGAATCTCGTGCTGGATCGCCTTCAACCGCTCCACGTCGTCGGGGTTTTCCGGCAGGAACGGATCGAGCGTCACCTTGCGGTCCCCGGACGTGTAAACCCGCCGCTCGATGCCCCATCGCGCGATCAGCTTGTCGAACCCGAACGAGCCGCCCACGACGCCGATCGAGCCGACGATGGACGAAGCGTCAGCGATGATCTCGTCGGCCGCGCAGGCGATCATGTAGCCGCCTGAGGCTGCGACATCTTCGACAAAGGCGATCACGGGAACATTGTGCTCCTGAGCCAGCGCGCGAATGCGCTGGTGAATCAGGTGAGACTGCGCCGCCGCTCCGCCCGGCGAATTGATGGAGAGCGCCACCGCCTTGATGTTGCGCATCGAAAACGCCCGCTCGAGCGGACGCGCCGCGTTGGCAATCGTCAGGCCGGGCTTCAACGGACTGGAAATGCCGATCGCACCCGCAAGTCGGACAACGGGCACGATCGGAATGTCGCGAAAGCGCGCCGGCAAGACACGTCGCAGTGGCGCAAGGGTTCGTTGGAGTGCGGAAGGCCCAGCCATTGTGTCAGCAGATAATCTTCGTTTGTCCCTGCTCAAGTCACCCGCTGTTAACCGTCATGGGTCACCTTGCCGGAAATCAGGCGATTCCGCCGCAAACGACGGTGAATCCGCCCCAACCGCAAGCCGCCATGAAAATTCTGTTCCTGTTCCTGATTATGTCATCGATTCTGCTGGCATCGCGCCACGGGGCGCTGGCTTTGCGCCGCCAACCGGCCGAATAGCTATCCGCCGATCAGCGGCAGCGCCTCGCCGCCGCGCATCACCGCCTCCGCCTCGCGGGTCGGCTTGCCGTTCTCGTCGTTCAGCACCAGTCCCGGAAGCAGCGCCAGCGGCGCGCGGCTGCCCTTGCGCGCGCGCACCAGCACACGGATGGCGGGCTGACCGGCGCGGCCATGCACCGGCAGCACGGCCAGATCGCCGAAGCCGCCCCCGAGCGTGCCCAGCACATCGGCCAGACCGTCGGCGCGCCAGATCAGCGTCAACGTTCCCGCCGAATGCAGGAGCCGCGCCGCAGCCTCTACCCAGGCTGCGAGCGTGTCGTCGGTCCCGACGTGGGCGCTGCGCCGGCCGGCATCGGGCGAGACGTTCTGGCGCGACAGGTTGTTGAAGGGCGGATTCATCAGCACATGGTCGGCCGCGCCCAACGCCATACCGCGGGCCGCAAAGTCGTCGGCCGACGCCAGCGCATCGAGCGCGACGACGCGAACCCGGTCACCAAGGCCGTTGGCGGAAATGTTGTCCGCCGCGATGGCGGCAAGCTCGGGGTCGATCTCGACCAGCGTCACCTCGACACCGGCGACGCGCACGGCGAGCGCCAGGCCGGCCGCGCCCACCCCCGCGCCAAGCTCGACGACTCGATCGCCGGGCTGCGCGCCGGTGGCGGCCGCCAGCAGGATCGCATCGTGGCCCACCCGGTGCCCCCGGCGCTTCTGGCGGATGCGAATCCGCCCGCCCAGCACCGCATCGTCCGTCAGGTCCTCAGGAGGATCGGCCGAGCGAGACCGCAATTCGTGAGCCAGCCCCGCCCCCTCCAGCAATTGACGCGCGACCTCGCGATCGTCCTCGCCCACCAGGATACGTTGCGGCAAAATGCCAAGCGAGCCTTCCAGGACGCTCATGTGCCGATCGAGCACGACATGCGGGATGGCCGCGCTCTTGAGCAGCGCCTCGATGGCGGTGATGAGCACCGCATTGTTGGTGCGGACAAGCTCGTGCACCGGATCGCATTCCTCTCCATCGGTCCGCCGGCGCGCGACTCCCGCTCAACGGCACCGGCGACAACCTTGCCGCCGGACGGCCCCCGTTGTAGCAAGACGCCGCAATGTCGGCGCGCTGACCGCCCATTATAGCGTTTCCAGCCTTTTGCCGATGGCCGAGAAGACCCGGAGATCGAACGTGGCAGTCGTCATTCCTTTCAGCCCGGCCGACGCCACCATCGACCGCCTGGTGGACCTTGTCGCCGCCGACATGCAACGGGTCAACGCGGAAATCCTGGCGCGCACCGGCTCCGAGGTCACGATGATCCCGGAGGTCGCCAACCACCTGATTTCGTCGGGCGGCAAGCGGCTGCGCCCGATGCTGACGCTGGCAATGGCCAAGCTCACCGGCTACGAGGGCGACGGTCACATCAAGCTCGCCGCGGCCGTCGAGTTCATGCACACCGCCACCCTGCTGCACGACGACGTGGTGGACGAAAGCGATCTGCGGCGCGGCCGCCCGGCGGCGCGCAAGCTCTGGGGCAACGAGGCCAGCGTCCTCGTCGGCGACTTCCTGCTCGGGCAGGCGTTCAAGATGATGGTCGAGGTCGGCTCCATGCGGGCGCTCGAAATCCTCTCCAACGCCGCTGCCGTCATCGCCGAGGGCGAAGTCATGCAACTCGGCGCCGCCAAGAACACCGCGACCACCGAGGACGAGTATCTCGCCGTCATCCGCGCCAAGACCGCGGAACTGTTCGCCGCCGCCTGCGAGGTCGGCCCGGTGCTGACGCAGCGGCCGAAGGCCGAACACGCCGCCTGCCGCTCGTTCGGCATGAATCTCGGCATCGCCTTCCAGCTCGTCGATGATGCGCTCGACTACGGCGGCAAGTCGGCCAAGCTCGGCAAGAACATCGGCGACGACTTCCGCGAGGGCAAGATCACGCTGCCGGTGGTGCTGTCGTTCCGCCGCGGCTCCGAAAGCGAGCGTGCATTCTGGACGCGCGTGCTCGAGCAAGGCGAAGTCACCGACAGCGACCTCGAAGCCGCCGTGGGTCTGATGAGCAAGCATCGCGCGCTCGAGGACACCATCAAGCGCGCCCAGCATTACGGCGCCATCGCCTGCGATGCGCTGGCGCTGTTCCCCGAGTCGGAGATGAAGCAGGCGTTGGAGGAGGCGGTCGAGTTCTGCACCGCCCGCACGCATTAAGGTCCGGCCCGGCAGAACCGGGCCGAACCGCCATCGCGCAAAGCCGCTCTATTTCAACGGCACCATCGCCGTAACGTCGATCTCGACCAGCATGCCCGGCCACGCGAGCTGGCTGATGGTCAGGAGCGTGTGCGCGGGCATCGGCGTTGTGCCGAACGTCTCCTGGCGGCACTTGCCGAAATCCGGCTGGAACCGGACATCGGTCATGTAAGTGACCATCTTCACGATGTCGCCGAGCTCGGCGCCGTTTTTGGCCAGCGCCCGCTTGATCTTATCGAACGAATACTTGCACTGCGCGGTGAAGTCGCCCTTGTGCAGAATATCGCCGCCCTTGCCGTTTTCGTCTTCCGCGCCGACGCCGGCGAGGAAGATCATCTTGCCGGGGCCTGTCACCGTGACGGCTTCCGAAAACCGCCCCTTCGTCCATTCGCTGTAATTGTAGTTCTTCTTCTCGAAACCCTGGGCCGATGCAACCTGCGGCAGGACCGCAAACGACAGAACCGCAAGCGCGGCAACGCCAATCGACGTCCTCATGTCACAACTCCCTGCATGGGCGATGAGCCAGCTCAAATACGCCCGGACCACTCCGGGGCAGCCGAGCTTAATCCCCAATCAACGGCAGGAACGCGGCGCGGCGGCGAAAGCGGCGAGCTTCATCCGAAAGTCGTTGCCTTCACCCACCAGCGGCGATGGCGCGCGGCGAGATCGTGGGCCGCGGCCCGTGCCGCGCGTGCCGACGTGAACAGCCCGAAGCATGTCGCGCCCGAACCCGACATGCGGGCCAGGTCGCATCCCGGCTGCTTGCGCAAGCCCGCCAGCACGCTCGCGATCACGGGCTGCAAGGTGATAGCCGCGGGTTCGAGATCGTTGCGCTCGGCCGCGAGCGCCGCGATCAGCGCCCCCCGCTCGGACGGCAGCGCGCGAGGCCGCCCGGCGCGACGGATGCCGCCTCCCGGTTTCAGTCCGAGAATCGCGAACACGTCCTTGGTGGGCACGGCCACGCCGGGATTGATCAGCACCGCGGCGAGCGGCTGAAGCGCGAGCGGCGCCGACAACACCTCGCCGATGCCGCGCATCCGCCGCGGCCTGGGGTCGAGACAGACCGGCACATCCGCGCCGGTCTTGCGCGCCACCCGCCGCAGCCGGGCGTCGTCGAGCGCGAGCCGGTTGACGCGCGCCAGGAGCCGCAGCGCGGCGGCGGCATCCGACGAGCCGCCGCCGAGCCCCGCCGCGACCGGCAGGCGCTTGTCGAGCATAAAACGCCCGAGCTTGAGGCCCGGAATCTCGTCGGCCAGCGCCCTCGCCGCCTTGATGACGAGGTTGTCCTCGATGGGCCCGGCCTGCTCCGCCGTCGCCCCGCGCACGCGAAGCGACAACGGCCCGCCCGGAGCCAGCGTCAGCCGATCGCCGGCCTTGGCAAACACCACCAGGCTGTCGAGCGCGTGATAGCCGTCGGCGCGACGGCCGAGAATGTTGAGCGACAGGTTCACCTTGGCAGGCGCGGCTTCGACAAGCGGGGTCATGCGCAAGCTTTATCCGGGACGGGCGGCGTTGTCTCGCCCGGCCCGTCGGCCGTCCTCGCCATTATCGGCCGGCCAAAACATCAATGCCCGGCGCGACGGCCGGGCACGATGCCATGTCTTCCTTCACAGAGCCGGGCGATCAACCGCCGTCGCCCGGCTTCTTCTTCTCGCCGTTGGCCGCCGACGTATCCTCGGGCAGCCCCGTCGCCAGCTTCTGCTTGATCTTGGCGAGGTCGTCCGGCTCGGGCTTCAGGTCGCGCGCGTGCGACCATTGGAAATGCGCCTCAAGCGTGCGGCCGATCTTCCAATAGGCATCGCCGAGGTGATCGTTGATGGTGGGATCCTCGGGCTTGAGCTCGACCGCGCGCTCCAGGTTCTTCACCGCCTCGTCGTAATTGCCGACCCGGAAATAGGCCCAGCCGAGCGAGTCGACGATGTAGCCGTCGTCCGGCCGCTGCTCGACGGCGCGGCGGATCATGCGCATGCCCTCGTCGAGGTTGATGCCCTGGTCGATCCACGAATAGCCGAGATAATTGAGCGCGTGCGGCTGGTCAGGATAGAGCTTCAGCGCCTCCTTCAGGTCGGCCTCGGCCTGCGGCCAGTGCTTGGCGCGCTCGTTGCAGATGCCGCGGAAGTAATAGATCAGCCAGTGCGGCTTGCCCGGCTCGGCGATGGTGGCGATGCCTTTGCCGTAGACCTGCGCGCACTCCTCGAACGACTTGCGGGTGCGCAGGATGTTGCCGAGCGCCATGATGGCGTCGATGTCGTCGGGATGTTCCTCGATCAGCTTGCGCAATCGCTGCTTGGCTTCGTCGGTCCGGTCGAGGGAATCGAGATTGACCGAAAGTTGGATTTCGGCGTTGCGATGCAGCGGCGAGCTCTGCGGCACCCGCTCGTAAGCCTTGATCGCAAGCGCGGGATTCTTCACCTGCTCGTAGAGATCGGCGAGCGACAGCAGAGCCAGCGGCTTGCTGGGGGCGAGATAAAGCGCAAGCTGCAGGTAGACCAGACCCAGATCCTCGCCGCCGCGCCGGCCAAGCGCAGCGCCGAGCCCGTAGAGCACCTCGGCCGCTCCGGCCTGCGCGCTGTCCACCGCCGGCGGCAGCGACTTGCCGCTCTTGAGCTTATCCATCGCATCGACGATGAGCGGATGGCGTGGAAGCTGGGCATTGAAGGCCTCGAACACCTTCATGGCCTCGTCGTTCTTGCCGTTCCGCGACAGCCAGGAGCCGTAGGATTCGACCAGGCGCAGCGCCGTCGCGTCGAGCTTATAGGCGCGGTCGAGGCGCTTGCCCGCCTCCTTCTTGTTGCCGGCGAGGTCAAGGATCAGACCCGCGTGCAAATCCTTGAACAAGGCATACCATTCGGCGCCCTGAAGCTTGTCGATCGTTTCCACCGCCGCCCGCGCATCGCCCGCCCCGTAGCTCGACCAGGCGATCAGCAATGTCGCGGCAAGATCGGTGATCGGCCCGCGCACGGATTGCGTCAGGTTCTGCCGCGCCGTGACGTACTTGCGCTGCTTGAGGGCGTGGACGCCGACGACCAGGCGCGCGATCCGGTCGTTGCGATCATGGCGCAGCATCCGTTCCGCGAACCGGACCGCCTCCTCCACGTCGCCTTCGGCCAGCACCGAAAGGAAGGCGCGCTCCAGGAGGTCATAGTTCTTCGGGTCGCCGCGAAGCGCCGCCCGATAATAGGCGGCGGCGGCGCCCGCATCGCGCTGCGTGCCGGCATGGCGCGCGGCGAGATAGCTGCCGGATGCCGACAGCCGGGCCAGCTCGTGCGCCGACGGCACATAGGTGGCAACTTTGGCGTTGTCCTGGGCTGCGCTTTCGGCGGAAAGTGTCGCCGGCAACAGCAGCATCACTGCACCAAGCAGCGCGCCCGCGAAACGGCGGAACGAGGTCGAGACGATCACGTGTGGCTGCCTCCCTGGGCGACCGATATGCCTGCCCCCGAGTCGGGAGCAGAATGACCTGTTTGCGTGCGCCCCGCAAGGACAGGGTGGCGCACCGGCAACCGGCCCGGTTACGATTCAAGTTACGGCTCAAGCTGCGGCCCGCAGCCTTCGATTCATCATGTGGCGGCATCGTGGCCGCCACCGGGAACCGCCTTCACATATTCGAGTATTTCGGCCCGCCGCCGCCTTCCGGCGGCACCCAGGTGATGTTGCGGTTGGGGTCTTTGATATCGCAGGTTTTGCAGTGAACGCAGTTCTGCGCGTTGATGACGAACTTCGGCTCGCCGCCCTCCTCGACCCACTCATAAACGCCGGCGGGACAATAGCGCGACGAGGGGCCCGCATAGGCATCGTATTCCGACGTCCGCTGCAAGGTCATGTCGGCGACCTTCAGATGGACCGGCTGGTCCTCCTCGTGGTTCGTGCTCGAGAGGAACACCGAGGACAATCGGTCGAAGGTCAACTTGCCGTCCGGCTTGGGATAAACGATCGGCGCGCATTCGGCCGCAGGCCGCAACGTCGCCGAATCCGGCTTGCCGTGGCGGAGCGTGCCCATCAGCGAGAAGCCGAAGGTGTTGGTCCACATATCGAGCCCGCCGGCGGCAATCCCCAAGACCGTGCCAAGCTTCGACCACAACGGCTTGGCGTTGCGCACCTTCCACAGGTCGCGACCGATGTCGCCGCCCCGCCACGCCGCCTCGTAGCCGGACAGCTCGTCGTTGGCCCGGCCCGCGGCCAAGGCCTGCGCCACATGCTCGGCGGCAAGCATCCCGGACAGGATGGCGTTGTGGCTGCCCTTGATGCGCGGCACGTTGACGAAGCCCGCCGCGCAGCCGATCAGCGCGCCGCCGGGAAACGTGAGCTTGGGCACCGACTGATAGCCGCCCTCGGTGATGGCGCGCGCGCCATAGGACAGACGCTTGCCGCCCTCGAACGTCTCGCGGATGCTCGGATGCGTCTTGAAGCGCTGGAACTCCTCGAACGGCGACAGGTACGGATTGGCGTAATTGAGATGGACGACGAAGCCGACCGACACCAGGTTGTCGTCGAAATGGTAGAGAAACGAGCCGCCGCCCGTTGAGTTGCCGAGCGGCCAGCCGAACGAATGCTGCACCAGCCCCGGCTTGTGCTTCTCAGGAGCGACCTGCCACAGCTCTTTCAACCCCAACCCGAACTTCTGCGGCTCGCGGCCCTGGTCGAGCCCGTAGCGCGCAATCAGAAGCTTGGACAGGCTGCCGCGTGCGCCTTCGGCGAACAGCGTGTACTTGGCGCGCAGCTCCATGCCGCGGGTGAAGTCGGCGCGCGGCTTGCCGTCCTTGCCGATCCCCATGTCGCCGGTGGCGACGCCGACCACTGTGTCATTTTCGGTCAGCACCTCGGCGGCGGCGAAGCCGGGATAGATTTCCACACCCAGCGCCTCGGCCTTGGTCGCAAGCCAGCGGCAGACGTTGCCGAGCGAGACGATGAAATTGCCGTGGTTCGACATCAGGGGCGGCATCAGAAAGTTCGGCAGCCGCATCCCCCCGGACGGCCCGAGGACCAGGAAGCGGTCGTCGGTGACGGGGGTTTTGATCGGAGTGTCCTCCGAGCGCCATTCGGGCAGCAAGCGGTCGAGGCCCACCGGATCGATCACCGCCCCGGAGAGGATGTGGGCGCCCACCTCGGACCCCTTCTCCACAACCACGACGCCAAGGTCCGGCGCGAGCTGCTTGAGCCGGATCGCAGCCGCAAGGCCGGCCGGGCCCGCGCCGACGACGACGACATCGAACTCCATGGATTCTCGCGCGGGCATGTCCTCAGGCAGGTCGTGCGGCATCGTGCTCTCAAAACCTCGCATTGCAGGTTGATCCGGCTCATACCATGATACGCTGAGCCGTAGCGGGGAAGGACCAATCCTATGGCGAACAGCCACTATCTGGAAAAGGACCGATTGGCGAACGTCATAGCGGCGATCCAGACGCTTGGCGTCGCCGATCGCCCGGTCGCCACGCTCAACCGCTGGGTGGCGGAGCTGGAGGCAAGCGAGGAGCTGTCATCCGATCAGCTCGACCACGCCCCGGTTAAATTCGGCGAGCGCAAGAAGTGGCAAGCGGTGTTCGAGCAACACCCCGAATTCTTCAAGAGCTACACCGTGCGCGGCGAACAGCGCGTGCTGCTGCGCTGGCGCTATGCGGAGGCGATCAAGACCATCCCGGCGAAAGCCGACGCCGCCAAACCGGACAACGCCACCAAGCCGGACGAAAGCACGGCCAAGCCGGAAACCGACGGCAAGGCTGAGAAAACCGAGGACTTCGCCGATACACCCTCCAGGCCGCTGACCGCCGACCAAATCGAGGTGCTCATCAACACCGCGATCGCTTTGCACGGCAAGGAACTTGGCGGAGCCGAGCGTAGACCCGACCGCCTTCGGCCGCTCCTGATGGCGACATTCGGCGCGGTGGTGGGAACCGTCGCCATCAGCGCCATTGTCGTCTGGCTCGGACTGCTCCAAACCGCGCACGCCATCCGCCTGTTCGATTGACCCGCGCAACATTGGTCCCGCACAACGTCCGTAAATGACTCCCGACCACGTCAAAGCCGCCCGCGAACTGCTCTCCTTCTATGTCGAAGCCGGCGTGGACGGCGTGCTGGGCGAGGAGGCCAGGGATTGGCTGTCGGCCGAGGAACCGATCCTGGCCCCGGCACCGGACGCGGCGCCAAGCGAGGCGCCAAGCGAGGCACGACGCGAGGCGCAACGCGAGCCCGCATCCACCGCCGCGCAGCCGCACGCGCGCGTGCCGTCCGCTTCACCGATGAGCCTGCAGCCTTCGCGGCCGGCCCGTCCCGCGCCGCCACCCCCTGACACCGCGGTGATGTCGGCGCGCGAGGCCGCGCGCAGCGCCGCGAGCCTCGACGAATTGCGCGACATCCTGGACCGCTTCGACGGCTGCGGGCTGAAAGCCTCCGCCAGCCGCCTGGTGTTCGCCGACGGCAACCCGCAATCGCGGCTGATGATCATCGGCGAAGCGCCGGGCGCCGAGGAGGACCGCCAGGGCCTCCCCTTCGTCGGGCGCTCGGGCCAGTTGCTCGACCGCATGCTGGCCGCCATCGGCCTCGACCGCACCAAGGTCTACATCGCCAACATCGTGCCCTGGCGGCCGCCGGGAAACCGCACGCCGACCCCGGTCGAAACGCAAATCTGCCTGCCGTTCATCCAGCGCCAGATCGAACTGGTCGATCCCGATGTGCTGGTCACCGTCGGCCAACCGTCGAGCGGGGCCTTGCTCGGCGTGCAAGGCATCATGAAGAACCGCGGCCGCTGGTTTCCCTATCAGACCGGCACGCGCGAAATCCGCGCCATGCCGATGCTGCATCCCGCCTATTTGCTGCGCTCGCCGATCGGCAAGCGCCTCGCCTGGCGCGACCTGCTGACGATCAAGAAGGCGCTGGGCTAATCGCGTTTCAGCGCAGCGCGACCAGAACCGCGCCCGCCGCGATCAAGGCGACGCCGAGCCAATTGGTCGTGCTCAACCGCTCGCCCAGGAACACCGCGCCGAAGATCGCGACCAGCACGACGGACAGCTTGTCGATGGGCGCGACCTGCGCCGCCTGCCCGATCTTGAGCGCGCGGAAATAGCAGATCCACGAACCGCCGGTCGCAAGTCCCGACAGGATGAGAAACACATAGGTGCGGCCGCCGATCGAAGCCGGCGCCTGGAATTGCCCGGTGGCAACCAGGATCAAGGCCAGCGTCGCCAGGATCACCACGGTCCGAATGAACGTCGCGAAGTCCGCGTTGACGTTCTCGACGCCGATCTTGGCGAAGATCGCGGTCAGCGCCGCGAACACCGCCGAAAGGATCGCCCAGAATTGCCAGGAAAGCGCCGTCATCCGTTATCCTGCGATTGCGAATTTCGCGCCGAACACAATCGCCAACGCCACCACGGCCGGTTTCGCCTCCCGGATTTTGCCGGAAAGGATCTTGGCCAGCGAATAGGTGATGAAGCCGAGCCCGACGCCGGTCGCGATCGAATAGGTCAGCGGCATGGCGATGGCCGTCACCACCGCCGGCCCATACTCGGTGATGTCGTCCCATTCGATCTCGGCCAGTCCCTGCGTCATCACGCAGGCAACATAGAGCAGCGCCGCCGCCGTCGCATAGGCCGGCACCATGCCGGCGAGCGGCGAGAACAACAGCGCCAACACGAAGAACACGGCGACGAACGCCGCCGTCAATCCGGTCCGCCCGCCCGCCGACACGCCCGATGCGCTCTCGATGTAGCTTGTCGTGGTCGAGGTGCCGATCAGCGAGCCGAACATCGCGGCGAAGCTGTCGGAAATCAACGCCTGCCGCATCCGCGGGAGATTGCCGTCGGCGTCGAGCAGCCCGGCGCGATGGGTGACGCCGATCAGCGTTCCGGCGTTGTCGAACACATCGACCAACAGAAAACTGAACACGACGATGATGAACGCATGCTCAGCGATGCGCGAGAAATCGAGCTGGAACAGCGTCGGCGACAGCGACGGCGGCGCCGAGACGATGCCGCCGTATTGCGCAAGGCCGAGCGGAATGCCGAGCAGCGTCACGGCCAGGATGCCGATCACCGTGCCGCCGATCACCTTGCGATAGTTCAGCGCAACGATCAGCACGAAACCGAGCAGGCACAGCATGGCCGGCCATTGCGTGAGATCGCCGAGCGTGACGAGCGTCGCCGGATGGGCGACGACGATCTTGGCCTCCTCCAGCGCGATGATGCCGAGGAACAGGCCGACGCCCGCGGAAATCGCAAGCTTGAGATTTCTCGGGATCGCGTTGATGACCGCTTCGCGGATGCGGAAGACCGAGATCAGGAAAAAGATGACGCCGGAGCAGAACACGGCCGCCAGCGCCTGCTGCCATGTGTATTTGTATCCGAGCACCACCGTGAAGGCGAAAAAGGCGTTGAGCCCCATGCCCGGCGCGAGCGCGATGGGATAGTTGGCGTAGAGCGCCATCACCATCGTTGACACCGCCGAGGCAATGCAGGTCGCGACAAACACCGCGCCCTTGTCCATTCCGGCGTTTCCGAGGATCGTCGGATTGACGAACACGATATAGACCATCGTCAGGAACGTGGTGACCCCGGCGATGAATTCGGTGCGGACCGTCGTCTTGTTCTCGGTCAGCCGAAACGTCCGCTCGAGTATCCCGCCGCGCGCGGATGCGTCGCTCATATCCCCTCCGTCAGCCCGTTCCCCATTGCCGCGCCAGCATAACGGCTGCACCGCCGCGGCATAGCGGCCTCTTGCGGAACTCAACAACAGAACCAACATCAGAGCGGGTTTTTCGGGAATTACGGTGCGTGCCGGCCCGGCCTGTGCTCGGGCGTCGCGCGGCGCTGCAAGGAGCGCGTCATGGACCTCGACCCCGTCCTGCTGGCCCGGCTGCAATTCGCTTTCACCATTTCCTTCCACATCATCTTTCCAAGCTTCACCATCGGGCTGTCGGCCTATATCGCCACGCTGCATGTGACGGCGCTCGTCACCGGCCGCGACCATTACCTGCGGATCGCGCGCTTCTGGACGCGCATTTTCGCCGTGTCGTTCGGCATGGGGGTGGTGTCGGGCGTGGTGCTGTCCTACCAGTTCGGCACCAACTGGAGCCGGTTCTCGCACCTGTCTGGAAACATCATCGGGCCGCTCGCGGGCTACGAGGTGCTGAGCGCGTTCTTCCTGGAGGCGAGCTTCCTCGCCATCCTGCTGTTCGGGGCCAAGCGCGTGCCGCCGTGGCTGCACGCGCTGTCGGCGGTGATCGTCGCCATCGGCACCGCGACCTCGGCGTTCTGGATCCTGTCCGCCAACAGTTGGATGCACACGCCCGCGGGCTACGAGTTGCGCGACGGCGTGGCCTATCCGCTCGACTGGTGGGCCATCGTCTTCAACCCGAGCTTCCCTTATCGCCTCGCGCACATGCTCAACGCCTCTTACCTCACGGCGGGTTTCGTCGTGCTGGCGGTCGCGGCGCGCTATCTGGTGGCAGGCCGCCATGTGGACGAGGCGCGCACCATGCTGCGCATGGCTATCGGCCTGCTCGCCGTCCTCGCGCCGCTGCAAATCCTGATCGGCGATCTGCACGGCCTCAACACGCTCGAACATCAGCCGACGAAGATCGCGGCAATGGAGGCGCATTGGGACGGCTCGAAGCCGGGAGACTTCCATATCTTCGCGTGGCCCGACGAGAAGTCCGAAACCAACCGTTTCGCGATCTCCATCCCGCACGGCTCGTCGCTGATCCTCACGCACACATGGAACGGCCTGTTTCCGGGCCTCAAGGACGTGCCGCCTGCCGACCGGCCGCCCCTCGTCTCGGTGTTCTTCGCCTTCCGCATCATGATCGCCATCGGCTTCTTCATGGCCGCGGCGGCGCTCTACGGCGCATTGCTGTGGTGGCGGCGGCAGTTGTTCCAAACGCGCTGGTATCTGCAGGTGATGGCGCAGACGTGGTGGCTCGGCTTCGTCGCCGTGCTGGCCGGCTGGATCGTCACCGAAAGCGGACGCCAGCCCTGGATCGTGCAAGGCATCCTGCGCACCGCCGACGCCACCTCGCCGGTGATCGGCCGCGCCGTCGCCGTCACGCTGGTGCTCTTTGTATTGGTTTACGCCATCGTGTTCTCGTTCGGCATCTATTTCATCAACCGCCTGATCGCGAAGGGACTGGAGACAACGCCCGAGACACCCTCCCCACCCATGATCGGCGGCGCGCTGGCGGTCGCCGGCCAGCACACGGAGGCGCTCAAATGACAGCGATGGAATGGTATCTGCCGCTGATCTGGGCCGCCATTATCGGCAGCGCGGTGGCGCTCTATGTCATCCTCGACGGTTTCGATCTCGGCATCGGCATGCTGTTTCCCTTCGCCGAAGACGAATCCGAACGCAACCAGATGATGGCCTCGATCGCGCCGCTGTGGGACGGCAACGAGACATGGCTGGTGATGGGCGGCGTCGGCCTCCTGGTGGCGTTCCCCCTCGCCTACGCCATCGTCATGCCGGCGTTCTATCTGCCGGTGATCGCGATGTTGCTGGCGCTGGTGTTTCGCGGCGTCGCGTTCGAATTCCGCGAGATCGGTCACAACAAGGCGCTGTGGAACGCAGCCTTCGCCGGGGGCTCGACGCTCGCCGGATTCTGCCAGGGCGTGATCCTCGGCGGCATGGTCCAGGGCATCGCGGTCGCGAACAATGCCTATGCCGGTGGCCCGTTCGATTGGCTGACACCGTTCGCGGTGCTGTGCGGGCTCGGCGTCGCCACGGGCTACGCTCTGCTCGGCGCGACGTGGCTCGTGATGAAAACAAGCGGCCCGGTGGCGGAGCGCGCGCGGGCGCACGCCGAATGGCTGCTCTACGCCGTGCTCGCCTTCATGGCGGCGGTGAGCCTGTGGACGCCGCTGGCTTTTCCGCAGATCGGCGAACGCTGGTTCTCGCTGCCCAATATCCTCTATCTCTGGCCGGTGCCGCTGCTGACGGCCTTGACCGCTTATATCGCCTGGCGCGCCTTGAGGCGGGACCGCGATGCGACGCCATTCGTCGCGACCATCGTGCTGTTCCTGCTCGGCTTCGCCGGCCTCGTGATCTCGTCGTTTCCCTATCTCGTGCGGCCGTCGCTCACCATCTGGCAGACCGCGGCCGCTCCCGGCAGCCAATGGTTCATGCTGGTCGGCACGGTGGTGCTGCTGCCCGTGATCCTGGCCTACACCGCGTATGTCTATTGGCTGTTCCGCGGCAAGATCGGACCGGGACAGGGCTATCACTGAGGCCGGTGGCGATCGTACGTCGGATCGAATTGTTGAGGCGGCGATGACGGCGTGGGCCGCGCCGGCACGGGAGCGCGCGGCGCGGGCGGCGGCTGGACCTGCACCGGCGGAGGCGGCGGTGCCTGCTCCGGCGGCACGAAGACCGGCGTGTCGGGCAAGCGCGGCAAAGGCTGCGGCGGCAGCACAGGCGCAGGCGCCTCGACCGGCGCGGCAGGCGGCGCCGGCATCGTGCCCGGACGGATCATCGCCCAGCCCACGCGCAAGAGCGGCGTCCGGCCCTGGAAACGGCGTTCGAAGGTTTGCGGCACCTCGGGCACCAGGCCCGGAAACCGCCGCGCGATCTCGGGCGGCGGCCGCCCCGTCGTATCGGTCGCCAGCCAGACGATCACCGCGCCTTTGTTGAACATGTCCTGCAGCGTGATGCGCTCCGGATATCCGGGCGCCGCTTCGAAGACGAGGCTCGGCCGCCCCGGCGCCGTGAGCGCAATCAATGACGCAAGCGAGCGGTCGCCCGCCACGATCTCCAGGGTGCGGGCGGTGCGGCGAACGAAGCTGTCACCAAAGAACCGTCCAAGTTCTTTTGCCGGGCGTGCAACCTGCAAGTCGGCAGCCGCGATCCACGGCTGGATCACGATCGCAAGCGCGATCAAGAGCGGCGGCAAGACAATCAGCGCCAGCCACACATAGCCGATCGCATATTGATATCCGATCCTGATCCGGTCGCCGGCGGCGACGATGACGGCAAGGCCCGACATCACCACCAGCGGCACGGCGATGAAATTTTCCGGCCGACGGCTGAACAGCGCGAACAATCCCATCGCCACGACGGGCAGCAGCGCGAAGAGATAGACGAACGTTCGCGCGGCGGGATCGAGCGGAGGGCGCAGAATTTCAGGCGCGCGCTCCGATCCGGTCGCCGGGCTTCGCCCGAGCACCATCAGGATGCCCATACCGGCATGGCTCGCAATCACCGCGAGCGCCAGCCATCCCCAACTGCGCACATTGTCGACCAACATGGAGAGGCCGATCAACCGCGCGCCGCCGCTGAGATCGAGCCAGGTGAGATAGGGAAACAGCACCGAAACGGCGACGAGGCCCGCGAGCCACGGCCCGACCGATTCGAGTTGCGCGCGCCCGGACCGGCTCGCCAGCAGATAGGCCACGACCAACCCGACCAGGATCAGGCCGGCATAGGTGGTGAGCACGAGAAGCCCGGCTTCTAGGCCCGCGGCGGCCCAATAGCGCCAATCGCCGTGCCGCGCGCCGAGCCATGCGTGCAGCAGCAGCAAGGCCCACAGCGGCGCGGCCAGGATCGCCGGGCCGAACTCCGCGGTCGGCGCCGAGAACACGGCGATGCCCGCCATCAGGAGCACCGCCATCACCGCGTGGGAATCGCCGACGATGGCGCGCCCGAGCCTCAGCACCGCCCAAAAGGTCGTGACGACGCAAACTTGCGACAAGAGATAGACGCCGGCCATGCCGGCCGCGCGATAGACGATTTCCGCAAGCCAGAACGCCAGCGGCGGGCCGAACTCGGTCCCGAACTGGAATTCGTGGCCGACCGCCAGCACCAGCGGAAGCTCGCCGGGCGGAGCCGAATAGAACAGCAACGGCACCGCCGTCCAAAGCGCGACCTGAAGGAAGGCCATCGCCCAGAACAAGGCGAGCGGCCGGGTGCGCAGCAACTCGACGAACAACGAAATGGAAAACATAGTGCCGGAGCCCCCGAGCGGCCGGCACCAGCCCGGCGCTGCCCTCCCTGCCGCCGCCGTAACGACGGTTCGCGTCGGAAATTCGGCGGGTCCCGACGCGAATATACAGGAACAACGGCCGGGTGAAGCCGGCCCGACGGCGTTACACCCCCCGATCAACGAGGAGATCGGCCCCCTCGACCTCCAGGGTCACCGTTGTCTCGCTGTAAAATGCGGCGATCGGAGCAAAGGAGCGGCGATGGTGGACGGTCGGGCCGAGCCGGGCCAGCGCCTTGACGTGCTCGGGAACGCTATAGCCCATGTGGCGCTCGAAGCCGTAGCCCGGATGGGCGGCGCCGAGCCGCGTCATCAGCCGGTCGCGGGTGACCTTGGCGACGATGGAGGCCGCGGCGACGGACGTCACCAGGGCGTCGCCCGAGATCACTGCCTCGCAGTCGCAGCCGCAGTCGATCCGGTCGCGGCCATCCACGAACACCAGCTTGGGCCGCACCGGCAAAGCCTTGACCGCGCGCGCCAGCGCCCAGAGCGAAGCGCGCAGGATGTTGTCGCGGTCGATGCGGTCCGTGGACGCGAAAGCGACGGCGACCTCGGCGGTGGCGCAAATCTTGGCGTAAAGCTTCTCGCGCTCGTCGGGACCGAGCTTCTTGGAATCGTTGAGCCCGCGCGGGATACGGTCCGGGTCGAGGATGACCGCCGCCGCCACCACGGGGCCGGCAAGCGGGCCGCGTCCGGCCTCGTCGCAACCGGCAACCGGCCAGATGCCATTGGCCAGCGCGCGACGCTCGCGGCGAAAGGTCGGGCGGAGAACCGTTTCAGCGAGCGGCAGCCTTGCGGCTTTCTCGCGCTCGCGTCGGGCTGTGGCGTTGCGGCTCATCGCGGGCGAATGTGCGCGCCGGCTCCCTCAAGTCAACGAAATAGGCTCGGCCGCGCGCAGGCGACGGGGAAGTGTGGGGAAAAGCCGCCCCTCGCGTCCGATCCAACCGAGTTGAATCAGACCCCAGGCCTATCCTTTTGATTGAGCATGATCCGATCCGAAAACCGGTTTCCACTGTTCGGGATGATGTTCTATTCCGGCAGGATCAGGCGGCCGTCATCGGTGAAGCCGAAGCCCGGCGCTTGCACCACCTCCCAGCAATGCCCGTCGGGATCGGAAAAATATCCGCGATAGCCGCCATAGTCGGTGGCTTCGGGCTTGCGCAGCACCCCTGCCCCGGCGGCGACGGCGCGCGCGAAAACGGCATCGACCTCCTCCGGCGTGGCGCAGTTCCAGGCCAGCGTCGAGCCGCGAAAGGTGTCCGGCCGCGGCTTGGCCGGCAGCACGGCATCGGCGGCGAGCTTGTCCCAATCCCACAACGCCAGCACCACGCCGCCGGCATCGAGGAACGCGATCTCGTCGCCGGTGGCGCGGACCTTCCGCCGGAAACCCAGCGCCTCGTAAAAGCGCGCGCTCGCGGCAACGTCGGCCACCCCGAGCGTCACGACGGTCAGCCTTGGCGGCAACATGGTCGGCGGCGGCATCGTCATCCGAACAAGCTGAGCTGTTCGGCGCGCGGCTTGGGCGAACGGAAATGCGCGGTTGTCAGCGGTGACTTGTGCCGGTTCAGCCCGAGCCGCTCGCAAGCGATCTCGAAGCGCCGGCCGATCATCCAGGCGTAAGGTCCGGTGCCTTTCATCCGCTCTCCGAAGGTCGAATCGTAATCCTTGCCGCCGCGCATCTCGCGGACCAGCTTCATGACGTGCGCCGCCCGATCCGGGTAATGAGCATCAAGCCATTCCACAAACAAGTCGCGCACCTCGAGCGGCAGGCGAAGCAGCACGTAGCCCGCGCCCCGGACGCCTGCGACCGAGGCCGCATCGAGGATGCGCTCGATGTCGGCGTCGTTGATCGCCGGAATGATCGGGGCGACCATCACGGAAGTCGGCACGCCCGCCGCCGACAACTGCCGCAGCGTTTCGAGACGACGGCTTGGCGTCGCCGCGCGGGGCTCCATCGTGCGGGCCAGTGTGGCGTCGAGCGTCGTCACCGACAGCGCGACGCGGACGAGGTTGCGCTCGGCAAGCCGCGCCAGGATGTCGAGGTCGCGCAGAATCAACGACGACTTGGTGACGATGCCGACCGGATGCCCCGCCCGCTCCAGCACTTCGAGGATGCCGCGCATCACCTGATACTTGCGCTCCACCGGCTGATACGGATCGGTGTTGGTGCCGATGGCGATGGTGCGCGGCTCGTAGCCCGGCGCCGACAGCTCCTTCTCCAGGAGCGCGGGCGCGTCGGGCTTCACGAACAGCTTGGACTCGAAATCGAGGCCGGGCGACAGGCCGAGGTAGGCGTGCGTCGGGCGCGCGAAGCAATAGACGCAGCCGTGCTCGCAACCGCGATAGGGATTGATCGAACGGTCGAACGAAATATCCGGCGACGTGTTGCGGGTGATGACCTTGCGCGTGGCGTCGACCGAAACCGTGGTGGCGAACGGCGGCAGTTCCTCAAGACTCTGCCAGCCGTCGTCGAAGGCGATCCGCGCGATGGCCTCGTAACGGCCGGAGGCGTTGGAGAGCGTGCCGCGGCCGCGACGGCGCTCGCGCTCCACCCGCGTACCGAGCAGGCCGGCGGAGGCGAAATTCCCCCCTGTCGCGGAGGACGACCCTGGCGGGATACGGGCTGCGGCCGATGAACGAGCCATGTTGCGATCCATCCAACTGCGCACTCGCCGGCCGCGAGTCGAAGGCGGCTCCGATCCGGCGGGCTGCGAGCCAGCGATATCTAGGGAAACACTAAGAACAAAACAAGAACAAAATCGCCCGGGGGCGCGAAATTTTTAGCGTGTTGAAACAACATCGGATTTCTGCACTTGTTCCACCGGGCCCGGTGGATAGGCCGGCCGGAGGACATTTCGGATGAAAAAGTATCTGCTGCTCGGCGCATTGACGGTTGTGGCCCTGCTCCCGGCCGGCGAGAGCCACGCCTATTACGAAGGTCCGTGGTGCGCGGTCGTCAACGACGGCGCGGGCAATGTCGTCGAAAACTGCTCGATGCGCTCGTTCGAGATGTGCCGGCAAGAGGCGCTCATCGGGGGGGCGACAGCCTTCTGCCGCATCAACGGCCGCTATCCGGGCTATTGGTCGGGCCAGGGCGAGCCGCGCCAGGTGAAAAAGACCAAGCGCAAACATAAGCATCGCAGCTGAGCGGGCAAACCGCGCGCTGACGCGCGGAGTCGCCGCGGGCGTCAGCGCCCGTCGAGTTCCGGCATCTCGAATTCCTCCCAGCCCGGCACGTCGGCCACTTCGGAAAACGGCTTGCCGAAGGGCTTGGTGGCATCGACACCGATGGCCGACGCGGTGCGCATGGGACGCGGCAACTTCGGATCGTCGATCGAGGGATCGGACGGCCCGGCGGGAATATCACCGACGATGATCGTGTCCTTCTCCGGCTGCACGCGGAACGCCATCGCCCATTCCACTTCCGACGACGAATGCACGTCGATATCGGGATCGACGACAACGGTCCACTTCGGGCGGATGTTGCTCGACATCGCCGCGAGGATGACCTGCCGCGCTTCGCCCGCAAAGCGCTGGTTCATCGAGATCACCACATAGAACGACACGCCCGCCGAGGCGCGAACGGATACGCTCTCGATGGTCGGGAACTGCCGCTTGAGCGTTTTGAGGAACGAAGCCTCGAACGGGATTTGCTTGAGGATGTGGTTTTCCGTCACCGGCTTGCCGGTCAGCAAACCCTGGAAGATCGGCTTCTTGCGATGGGTGATGGCGGTGACGCGCGCCACCGGCTTCGGCGTCGCCGGCGTGTAGTAGCCGGTGTATTCACCGAGCGGCCCCTCCATCACCGTCGTTTCCATATCGACCTCGAACTCGATCACCATTTCCGCGGTGGCCGGCACTTCGATGTCACAGGTCTTGCACTTGACCAGCTCGACCGGCGCGCCGCGCAAGCCCCCGGCGACCTCCCAGTCGTTCGTCTGGTCGTGCACCTGCACCTGGCAGGTGTAAGCCAGGACCGGATCGACCCCGATCACCAGCGCGGCGCGCGGCTTGATGCCGAGCTTCTGCGACTTCACCAGGTTCTTGCCGAAGCGGTGAAAGAGCTGCGCCGAGAATGAAACGGTGTCCTTGCCGAGGATCAGGAACCGGTAATGGCCGATGTCCGGCACACCCGTCTCCGGGTCCTTGGAGACAACGATGCCAGGAGTGATGTAAGGCCCGCCGTCCTTCGGGCTGTAAGTCGGAATCGGCAGGCTGCGCAGGTCGATGTCGTCGCCGGTGAGAACGACCTCGTGACACGGCGCATGGCCCTTCACCATGACCGGAGCAATCGG